>BNJV01001938.1_pt1 | contig 571846 bp, 601 predicted proteins | sample 8540591 | NCBI WGS metagenome assembly BNJV01 (sample SAMD00202457, study PRJDB9452) | human saliva metagenome | host: Homo sapiens | reverse complement strand
TCGAGAGAAAGCGGTAGGTGATGAAATGAAGTTTCAAGAATCAGAAAGTGATAGTTTCGAAGAGATGCGTTCCCTAAATCAAGCCTTAAGCTTTGATGCCCTAAAAGCAGGAATTTAAAACGCGTAAGATTCCTTTCGCAGAGGCGCAAATGCAAACACTCCACATGCAGTCCGCCGACAAGCTCTACACAAATCTTGCCCTACTACTCTCCGATCAATGTCCCTACTCTATTAAAGTTGCCGTTTTTGAGAGCGGTACGGAAACTGTCTTTAAAGATCGTAGAGAGTTTTCCGGTTCCCTTATGCAACAGCTTCATGATGTATACGACTATATCGACCTTCATAACCAAGTACACGCAAGCTTTGATAAATTGCTGCGGATTGACAATCGGGATTATCCGGAAGTAGCTGTCCGGGAGGCGCTGCTCAATTCTTTAGTACATAGGGACTACGCCTTCCATGCCGCTACCCTTATCAGTATTTATCCGGATCATATGGAGTTTGTCACCCTGGGCGGCCTACCCACAGGATTGGAACTTGCGGATATCAAATTAGGGATTTCCGTTTGCCGAAATCCCCATCTTGCCAATATTTTCTATCGTTTGCAATTAATAGAAGCCTATGGAACCGGCATTAAAAAAATCATGGACAGCTACTTTGGAAGACGGAAACAGCCCTCCATTATCTGTAGCAATAATGCCTTTAAAATCGTCCTTCCCAATACCAATGCAGGACAACTCGTAAAAGAGGATAGTGTCATCTATTCTGTAGCTCCTTATTCTGTCGCATCCTCTTCTACCCTGCCCTCCGCTGAGGAGCAAATCCTGCAAGTCTTTTCCAGACAAAAAGAGATCACCAGAAAGGAAGTGCAAGAGCTATTGGAAGTCAGCCAGTCCACTGCGGGCCGCATTCTAAAAACCATGGTGGATCGGGGGCAAATCATAAAACTGGGTGGAAGCCTTACCACTCGTTATAGAGCAGTGCTGTAAGTTATCATTTTGCGATACATTCAGTAATTTTACCAATACATTTGAAAGGAGGAAGAAGCAATGGGAGATACCAGCATTATTGCCAGAAGACTTAAAAATGGACACGTGCAATATGGATGGAGCGGAAACAATCCTGGGGGAAATCAGCGAAGACGGACTGCCCTCAAGCTACAAACTATTTGAAAGATATCCTTATGTCTACAAGTATTTTGATGATTGGATTCTTATTAAGACAAATGCCGATAATACGGAAATTTCAGAAATCATAGTCAAAAAAACGTAGCAAAAACATGTGGAAACTTGCAACTGGTAAACATTAGGGATTTCCTTTGAAGGCAACAAAAAGAGCTGCAAAAAAATCAAAATAATTATTTTTGATTTTTACACCCCTTTTGCTTACTATCCCAATTCTCCCAGCATCTGCTCCGGGTTATCCGCCGCCTTTACCTTTGTCAAAAGCTTTGGCAATCTTTCCTCTTCATCAATCAAATATGTGGTACGAACCACACCCATATAGGTCTTACCGTAGTTCTTTTTCTCCTGCCATACATCATAGGCCTGAATTGCCACAAGCTCCGGATCGGAAAGAATCGTAAAGGGCAGTCCGTATTTCTCTTCAAACTTCTTATGAGATGCTACGCTATCCTTACTGATTCCGAGAACCACAGCCCCCTTCTCTATGAACTGCGGATATCTCTCCGCAAAGCCGCAGGCCTGCTTCGTGCAACTGGCGGTATTGTCCTTCGGGTAAAAATATAAAATAATCTTCTTCCCTTTATACTCTGACAGAGAATGCAAGTCTCCATTCTGATCCGGCAATGTAAAATCCGGTGCTTTTGTTCCTACTTCTAACATAGTAATCCTCCTTTACAGTTCTAATTTTTATACCCTTATTTCGTAGGTTTTCTATACACTCGAGTAAATATTCCGCATTATGCTCTTTGTAAATTGGGCGTTCTATCCTTTTTTTCTTCTGAGATTATCATAATTTTCCGCTGTCTTTCCTCTATAATTCTTGTCTCTCCTCTCTATAGACACCCTATACCCTCTTTTTCCATTTCATCCATAACTAATGAATGATAGATAAATAAGTGATATGGAGTATAGGAAAAATGCATAATCTACTGTTTTATGCTTCTTATTCCACCCGTTCCTCTAAGGGCACAGCACTCTCTATGCTGTCCAAGAAGCTGATTTTTCGGCAATAAGGGAATCAGTTGTTCATGCCATAGTCTCATTTGTTTTCTCCTGTTAATAAAGTGGATTCTTGCAAATATTTATTGGGATATCTCTTTAGTAAAGCGTTAAGATATTGAATCACAGATTCCTGATTCTTTTTCCCTTCCCTATATTCCTCTAAAATATCGAATAAACCTTGTTTTTCCGTCTCACTTGCGTCTTTTTTGAAATATCCCCATACATGTAGAATGGCATTATGAAAATCTTTTTTACTCTCTTCTATATCCTTTGCGCTTTGTATTTTTTTCCTGTAGATATGCAATATCTACTTCCTTTTCCTTCAAATACTCTCTGATATTGAGATATACCTTATGCGATTTGCTCAGCACATAATATTTATTTTTTTAGCCCAGAGCTCTTCGCATTCTTTCTTTATATTCTTGTGCTGCACTTTATGCCCTCTTTCAAAAATATTCTAAATATCAATCTATGAAATGATAATACAACTGCTTTTACACATAATCTCTTACTCTTGCACACACTCAAACTCTATTGTAAAAACAAAAAAATTGCAGCAATGAGAAATTCTAATCATTGCTGCAAGAACATATGTTCCCTGCGAGAATCGAACTCACAACTAGTGCTTAGGATTTCGTCCCATATCAGTCAGCAATTATTCATTTGTGTCAAAAAAATAGATGAACTTTATCAAGTGTTTAAGCCACTTCACTGTATGTCTTTATCAAACTAAGATAAGTAAAAATTCATCTGAATCAGAATCTTCTATTGTCTCTGTGATATTAGTAGGACCTTTAAATAGAAATTCGTCTGGGTCAGAATCCTCAACACTCCTTGTTGCCCGTGTAGTTCCTGTTAAAAATATTGTTGACATTATCTTCTACATTTGAATAATAATGTAATACATGTTTTTCAATTATCTCACCTCCATTATTTTTATATGACCTCTTTCCATTAAAGAGTCATTTATGATACTAATAGTTAAATTATCATATTTACTTAGTTCATCTACAATTCCACCTATATTATCTTTTTCATTGAACAAAAATAATAATATTCCTACAGTTATTGTTTATTCTTGCGGAAATGTACCGTCGTTCCGGAGGAACGGATACCGCTGTTCCGGTCGAAGTATACCGTCAGACCGGAACAGGATACCGCCTGCATCATTCTGGCTAGTGCGAGTTTACTCGCTTAACGCCGGGTCAAGCCCATACACTTCTCTCATGGATCTGTAATTCGCAGGATCTGTGGGAACGATGTTGATCTTGTAGGCATCGTGCTTGATGCGGTCTAGGATGGCTTCAGCCAAAGGGCTGTCATCTCCACCGAGTTGCTCATACCAGCCACTGGAATCATACTGAGAGCAGAAGATTGTAGATGAATTTCTGCGTCTCCTATGGAGCAGTTCCAGGATATCATGCTGCTCTGATTCGTTTGGTTTCAGCAGAAGCCATTCATCGATGATAAGAAGAACAGGATTTGCGTATTTTGCCTGAACCTTCTTGTATGTTCCATCATTACGAGCCATTTCCAGATCCATCAGAAGCTCCGGAAGTCGTACATATCTGGTACGGAAACGTTGCTTGCAGGCTTCCATACCAAAGGCGCAGGCCATGTAAGTCTTACCACTGCCGGTAGCTCCGGTGATGAACAGGTTTCGATGTTCTGTGATATACTCACAGGTAGCAAGTCGGTCAATGAGCGTACGGTTCAGCTTCCGACCGGATGTATAGTTGATATCGGCGATGTGTGCCTCCGGCTGATCAAAATCTGCGTTGCGGATTAATCGTTTCAAACTGTTACTTTTACGGTTGCTGTATTCGATATCGACCAACATTCCAAAACGGTCTTCGAAGGAGACCTCCTTCATGTTGGGATCAGCATTCTGAAGGGTAAACGCATCAGCCATCGATGTAAGTCGCATTTCAATCAGTTTATCAGTTGTGCTTTGTATGGTCATAGTTGCTTACCTCCTGTAATAGTCAGAGCCTCTTGTGAGGGCATACTTATTCGGTGTAGATATGGACTTGCTGCCGATAGCATCAAGAGTGGGAGTTTTATCATTCCCGGTATCAAGGATATTTTTGATACTCTTGTAGCTTGGAGAGGCGGTGAATGTCAGTGCCTTTTTGCAGGCAGCTTCCAGACGGTCAACGGAATATTTATCCGCCAGCCTTAACAGCCCCATGCAACTGCGATACGACTGCTGTTCTACACGTTTGGAGGCAAGCATACCATTTACGACTTGTTCTGTACTGTCACCGATGTGATGAGCCCACTTACGAAAGCGCTCTCCGTTCCATTCTAGGTATTCCTGATGCGACGCTGGCATGTGCTCAGTAACAGTACTGTATTGTCCCTTGCGTCCGTATAAACGGCGGTGAGAAGCAATACGCGTGCTATTGTAAAAGATTTCTATCGTGGTTCCTGTAACTCGTACATCAACCTTTCTCTTGATGTATTCGTGTGGAACGGAATATAGCATTCCGTCTACAGATATGTGATAATTGAACTGAACGGTGGATTGTTTCCATTCTGCCAGTTCATAAGGGGAAGCGGGCAACGGAGCCAGGAGTGGCAGTTCTTCGTCGCGGAAGATCTCATACCGGCTTCCTTCTTTTTTTCTGGAAGGGCTTCCGGCTGAAATCTTTTGAGTCTGCTTTGAATAGCCTGATTTAACTCGTGCAGTGAGAAGAACTGCTCATTTCGCAGAGCGGCAGTAATCCATGTGGATATATTACCTACGGTACCTTCTGCATTTGGCTTGTCCTTAGGTGCACGAACCCGGGCTGGAATAATGGCGGTTCCATAGTGCTCAGCCATTTCCTGATAGACAGTATTGATACGTTGATCCTTCCAGCCTGCATTGTGGTCAACTGCAGTCTTACAATTATCAGGAACAAGGATACGGGCAACACCGCCAAAATACTCATACATGTGTACATGAGCAGTTATCCATGCGCTCTGTTTTTCATCAATGAATGCTTCAACGTATGGGTATTGACTGTAAGTCATGACACCAACGAAGAGATAAGCATTAAGAATCTCGCCTGTATCCGGATCAATGATGTGTGCCGGATCACCGGCCCAGTCAACTTCTACCTGTTCACCGGGTTTGCGGTTGATGTGCATGGTAGCACGACGCTTCTGCTCATCCTGCTGGATGTAGTAGCAGAACTGTGAATACATTAAGGGATTGTCTCCGGAAAGGCGGCAGTCTTCTAAGTACTCAGTCCACAGAAGCTTCTTGTTTACCCCATTTTTTTCAGAAGTTCTTTGCGAATGTATGCAAAGTTGGGCATCTTTCTTTCGGCAGATGCGACATCGGCCACTTTGGGGAACAACAGTTGTTCCAGCACTGCATCAGTCATGCCGGAATCCAAGGGCCAGGCGATGTTCTTTTTCCTTAGCGGCTTTCAGAACCTTGTTCACCGTGGTTTTAGATACACTGCAGCTGAGAGCAATGTTGGTTTGACTGAGATTCAATCCGGCAAGCCGGATGATCTCGCGATACTTGGTCATAGTGGTGACCTCCTTTAAATGTATTTACGCTGTTAAGCGCATAAATACAGTATAAAGGTTTAAGAAATCCGCAGTATCCAGTTCCGGAATAATGGTACTCCATTCCCGGAATTGTGGTATCTTGTCGACCGGATTAGCGGTATCCTCGCGCCGGAACGATGGTATAAAAACAGGCCGGAATACTCAGTTATTTTCTTCAATTTCAAGCATCAATTTTAAAAAAATTTATTGAACTGCCCGAATATGTTATATCAATCTCATCTATTATTATATTTAAAACTTCTTGCTGATGAAAATGCTCTGTATTACTTCTTGTGGAAGTTATTTGACCTCCTATAATTATCAGTCCAAACAAAAAAATACTAAAACTATAAGCCACTCTTGTACGGAGACAACAATACTGACCATCAAATCAGACTTTCTTTTTAAAGACTGCCAATCGTAATAATAGCTACTGACAATTTTTCTTGTTTTTTTATCCTTGTCCTCTTTCAAGTCTCTAAATGAAGATCTCATCATACCTTGTACTTTCATTGTTCCGAAAAATAAGAAGTGCTAAATTTAAAAAAATACATAGATTATTAAAGCTTTAAATATAAAATTTGTTTCAATAAAATCCGCTATATAATTTATAGCAACAACAATAGGTATTGATGTTAAAAGAATTGTTGTATATGTATTAATTTTTATCTATGCTTTTTATCAAATCTTTCCTGTTCAACTTGGAGATGATATAGTAGCTTTTTCCTTTTCTATTTCCACCTCTTGTTCTTGTAACACCGATAAGTGTTCTTCTCGATATTCCCTCTTTTTCTATAAGTTCATCATTAGTTATATAATGGTTCTTTATTTTATCTAGTGCTAATACTTTTTTCCCCAATCAAATCTGTTTTTCACTAATATCGTAAGTGATAATATAAAATGATTTATTTCCTAAGAATATACATATAGCACTAATTCTTAATTTCCACTTCCAAAAATTTCCATGTTGTAAAAACTCCTGTTCGTGAGAGTTCCAAAATTTGCATCATCGCTTAGGCATATTAATGGCAAATGAGAGATAAACCATAATACTATATTTACTATTAATATAGGTTTCAATATATTATACTCCCTTCTAACTTGCTTAAGACTTTCAAGATACTGCTTGAGATATTTAAATCAAGTTTATTCTCTAACCAGAGCCATTGTCCATTAGGGATTTATTTCTAAAAAATCCATGAACCATCCTTATCAACAATGAAATCAAATGCTCCAAACTTTAATTGTAATTCGCTCATTAATGAGTCACACAAGTTCGATATTTCAAACGGACATTCAATAATTGTATACTGAAGTCCAGCATAATCTTTTCTCCAGTCTAACTTATTTCTCGACTCAATCTTTACAGCAATTTTCTCTTGCTCGATACATGTAAGCCTTACTTCATATTTTTCAATATATCTTTTGAACATATATGGGCGTTAGACTTATATCCTCCTTTAACTCTCGAATATAGTTTGTTTGATATAATTCAATCTTTTCATTTGTTTTTAATTTGCCTGTTGTTAATGGTTTTATTATATTGGTATTATTTCCAAGGAAAGACGAAAAATACATTATTATCATTTCCGATTATTGATTGTGGTAGTGTAAATCCTATTTTACTTGCAAGGAGAAGTTGTAACGTTTTATTCTCTGCTTTTTCTTAATATTGAAGGTCTTGTGAGTACAATCCCTTATATTCATCTGTAATACCGTTTTATTAATGAAATTATATCCCGTGCTATCATGCTTTTGGTATGGTACTTCATAATCCGATAAATCTGGTAAGTAGGGTTTTCTATAATATATACTTAGAACATCTGCTTTTTGAGATAGATGTATTATCAAAAAGTAATCCTCCAATCATCTAACAATCCAACAGAAATTCTGTAATCATCAAATTTATCAACATCAACTCTGAAAAAAATCATACTCATCTTTATATTTCGAAATTATATAGTCTACTGTGGAATCAAAACGAACTTGTAATGATCAGAATTATATGATGCATATAATTTATCCTCCACATATTTTTATTATTATTTTTCCGTTGTCTGCTCAATTACTTTTTAAAAATCATCCGCTAACGCTACAATTGATTTTTTTGTTGCACATCATTAGCCTAATTTATTTATCTCAAGTTCCAGTCTTTCTATAGATTCCAAGACATCTTCAAACGAAGGTTTCTCGCCAAACAACATGTTTTTGCATCAGCAAATAATCATCTCTTAACTTTTTCATATTATATTCAGGTGGCATTAACCTTAATGTCCCTGGATATGCCAAATCATACCTTGCCCAAGGGCTCCTGTAAAACTTTTGTCTTGAAGGTTACCACCTTATCAAGTAAGCCTATATTATTAAATGCATTATTCTTTACATCTGTTTTTTTGACATACAGTATAAATCGTAATAGTGTCTTGAATATCTTGAAGGAAATTCCCTTTCCCTCTCTCTAAATGCTTCCCTATGAAGTATTGTTACCTTCTCCCAAAATGTACGCTCAGGAAGCACCGTTAGAATATTTGTATTAGGTTGTTTAAATAAACTAACATATTTTTTTCCGCTGAATATGGTGTAATACTTTTTTTATATCTGCTGGAGCCCATGCTGCTAAAGCTCCAATCTCTAATCTAATCTCTTGTAATATAGAATCATCTGAAAACCCTTTAGGATAAGCAAATTTAACCGTTTGACCGTCATTATCATCTATATAACAATCTGCATTAATTTCTAATTCCTTAGATAAATCATTTATAATAAGTGGAAGAAATTCATCCTTCAAAAAAACTTTTTCTGCCTTTTAAGTTTGCTTCCTTGTTAAATAAATCTTGCTTTGTATTTGACCTATCAATCCATGGTTCATCATTTTTCATACCCTAGAACTCTCCAGTCAAGTATAAGGTCAATGTCTTCTGAAAACCGATGTATTAAATCATATGCCTTAGATAGGCTTGTTCCGCCTTTGAATGCTAAATTGCTTTTCCATTTGCACCTATGAAATAAGTAATCTAACATCCAACACACCCAAAAAGTCTTTTTTTCTATTATGGCTTCATTTATTCCCATTTGTATTGCAGTATTACGAAATAAAAGCCTCTCTATCTTTATAATTCAATTTTGCAATCTGTCTCATTGCATATCCTCACATATTTGTTTTATTACTACGTACACCCACGACGTGGCAAATTTTGCTTCTTCAAGCATTGATATTTTCTCTTCCGTAGAAAGCTTCTCTCTAATCTGCTTTATTACACTCTCAGTAATTCCATCCTTGCCAATAGCCTTTATTGCTTGGATTACTAGTGCCGTTTTATAAGATAATTTTGAAATTTCCTTATTCGTTGTCTTTTTGAATTCCAACATTATCTTTTTATAGGTATATTTTTTTATAAGCACCATCACATACATAAATCCAAACAGAGGGTACTTGCGTAGACAACCCTAATATGTTAAGAGCAGTGTCGCCATAAGGAACAATCGTCCATCCAAATTTTTCTTGCTATAGCGTGTGCAACATCGTTAGGGTCCGGTTCGATACATTCCCCAAGAAAAGAATTATATTCTGGATATACATAAATGCCATGTAATATTTTTATTAAGCCTTCTTTCTCAAGTCTCGATAACGTGACTCCTATTTTTTTGCACTATCTGAAATATCAGAAAAAGTCACTCGCTGAAAATACCGAGCCTGATTTAAATTTCGTTATGGTATCACGTGTTTTTTTCCTAATATATTTGGTCTTTCCATAAAAATCACCTCGTTAAAAAAATATTATACACTTTTTTTAACGAAATTCAATCTTTTAGTGAAAGAAATAAAAAAATTAAAGATATATCTCCATAGTAGAAATACAATAGATTTGCCACCTCCATATCAAAAAAAGTAGACATTTGATTCAATGTCTACTTTTATATTGGCAACATAGCTCTTCGCATTCTTTTTTTACATGCCTGTAAGCCATTCACGCCTTCACAATCCATTTTTAAAAATAAAAAAATTGCAGCAACGAATCATTCTACTCATTGCTGCAAGAACGAATGTTCCCTGCGGGAATCGAACCCACAACTAGTGCTTAGGAGGCGCTTGTTATATCCATTTAACTAAGGGAACAATGGAACTCTATTATTTTTACCTATCCTGCAGTTTTCTGTCAATGCAGGGCAGGAACTTATCTATTTGCCAACACTTCATTATAGTCTTAATAGGTCCATTTAAACTGTTTACTTCTTCGAAAAAAACAAAGGCAAAAAAATTTCTTTTTCCTACAAAGAAATATACTGCACATAGAATCAGTAACATGAAAAAATCTTTAACACCTGCTATTTGATGAATCAAGAGAGCGTAAAAACGGGAACCTGCCGATAACGGGTTAGTATACTGCAAACATTCCGGTAAGGAAAGGATACTGCCGGAAAGAAATAAAAACAGATAGCCCACAATGCTGACAAAAGAAGCCATTTTCGTAAAAATGAGGGTTAAGGCAGACAGTATATAGGATATTCCCATACAGCCAAAGCACACCAGCACAACAATATAAAAGTATTCAAATCGAAAGGTAAGTTTTATAAACAAAGAGGCTATTCCAATGCAAATACAAGCTTTAACACTATTTAGCAAAAACCAAACCAAGGTTTTCACGCTAATGATTTGCATAATGGAATAGGGTTTAATCATCAGGTTTTGCAAAGTTCCCTGTTGCTTTTCCGTGGATATACATAAAGACGCTTCCGATAAAACACCATTTACCAAAACCCATAGAACATAAGCAAAGAGTTTTTCCTCTTGTTCTCCCTCCGTATGCATGACTATTACAAGTAACAAAAGATCTGTTAATAGGCCCACAATATAATCCGGATAATAGCTGGCCGCCTCTATCAGACTTTTTTTGAATTCAGCCTTAATCATTTTCATGGAAAACCTCCAGCAATATTTCTTCCAAGTCTCTTTTCCTTTTTATTTCCAGAATTTCATATTTTTTATAATAGCTTTGATATATATCCTGAAAGCTTCCCCTGAACCGTGTCACATTCCGGCACATTATCCTTTATAAAGGAAACCATATATAAATCCTTGTCTTCGTAATCCGTTTTATCGAATTCATGTACGACTCCATCCTTTAAAAATCAGTATTCTACTTTGAAGCTTTTTGTACCACATCCATTTGATGAGAGGTAAGTAAGACTGCAATTTTCTCTGTTTTTTTATAATGGTATTCAATATCTGAATAACGGATAACTTACTCTGTATATCCAGCCCCAAAGTAGGCTCATCTAGGAGCAAGAGCTTCGGAGAGGACATTAGGGCAATCAATAAAAGCCAGCTTTTTGTCGCATTCCTCGAGAATAAGTCCCTACAGCTTCATGGATTGCTTCTTCCAATTCGAATAGAGAAATATACGTTTTGATTTTCTCGTTCCCGGAATCAATGTTCAGAAGTCCGGAAAAAGTACTCAATATTTTGCCATCCGGTAAGATAATCATAAACATTCACACTGGATTCCAGCAAAGCATTTACCTTGGAAAAAAATACTCTTCGTTATTATACGTAAAAATGTCTCGTCCATCCAAGAGTATAGATCCCGAATCTGCCTGTATCATTCGCAGAAACAGTTAATTACGGTAGTCTTTCCGGCTCCATTATTCCCCAGCAAACAGACGATTTCTCCTTCCTTTATGGAAAAAATTCAGATTTTTTTCAAAAACTTCTTTTGCTTTAAAGCTCTTCTTCAAGCCTTTGATTTCCAGCATTTACCATCTCCTTGATCGGGGGAATATCATTGGCATAAAAATTGAGCCTTTTCACAATGAAATCCTGATATTTGATTCCTATATTCACATCCACCGTAACAGATAGGAAATACCTTTAAACCCAAATTAATTAATTCATCTAATCAATGTTCACTTGGCTTATTTCCCATGCCCGGAAAGAGATTTTTTTGAGGTTGTTATACACTATAATAGCAAAAATCAGGCAGAAATGAAATTTCAAACTGCCTGATTTTTGGGATTTATTTTTTTGCTAGGTAGAATTTACTTCTGCACTGGAATTTACTTTTTCAATTTAGCCTTATCTATTTGCCTCTGTAGGAACTTCGCTATCTCCCCCATGAAAGCTGTTGTATCTACCGTTGGAGCTGGGAAATTAGCCTCCTTACCTTCTTTCTCTCCAGTCCTTTTTCACCTGCTCCCCAGATGGCAAAAGGCCTTCCGAATTCGTTCTCCGCCATGACGATACTCAAAAACATCTTCCAGTTCCTCATCGGAATAGGCGGAAAGGTCATGGGAATAGCTCCACATACGCTCATAATGTTCCCTTCTATACATGGATTTTCCCCATTCACTGCTATCTGTCCACAGGGTTCCCAAAAAGGAAAATTCCGCTAATCATGAGGCAAACGGCAAGTCTGCCCTGTGCTGTTCTTGCTTTCTGTCCCAAACTTGCTCGGTTCTCATTTTTCCATAAGAACAAGAGCAAAAATGCTCCCAGCAAAGCACTTTGGTATTGCAGAGCATAACGGCTTTGAAAAAGCATAGCTTTCCTTTAAAAAAACATATAGCGAGTGAGGAAAACCAGAGCATGACTGGCTAAGCCGTGAAGAAGCAGTAGTCCCGGCAATAAACCAAAAGTAGAAAGGCTCTCCACTATTTTCTGCTGCCATAGGGTTTTTCTATCGGATATTTAGCTTCTTGCCCCTGCTCCGAAGAAAGACCTTCCTTTCCCTTCCCGGCAAATGCCTTTCCTCCTCCATTTCTCGTAGATGCAAAAAACCTCCAAAGATACAACAGTATCATAAGAACATAAAAGAAAAGCACAAATGCGCCAATCAGAACAATCCCTTTTCCCTGTATCACTCCGTCTCGTAGAAGATTCTCCAGATTTTCCCGGAAACAAGCATAGAGGAAAAAGCCGTAAAAGATAAATTTCACCACAAAAAAAGCAGATGATTTTGCAGTACTTCCCTTAGGGAAATGCTTTCCGCCCCGGCATATTCATACACCGCATAGTGGTTACTGAGAAGATACAGAAAGAGGCAAAGTCCATTGGAAATAAGGAGAAGAATCGTCCCCTTCATATCCCATAGCTTCTTCCCCAAAGCCAGGAAGAAGAACAGGGCAAAGCAGGAAAGGAATACCGCCAAGCAGTAGGGGCCTGCCACCAGTAAAATAAATGGCGGATAAAGCGATAGAACAAGCAAGGAGCTTTTTCTTGCTGAAGGCCTGATCCAAAGCATAGAAATAGTCATAAAATACTGAAAAGGCCAGAAAATGAATATAACCCGAGCCGTTTAAAAGCATTTCCCACTTATTTAAGCTGTAAAAAAGAAGTAAAAACAGTAGCTGCTGCAAAAAGGACAGCTGCTTTTTTCTCATAAAAAGCAGTAAGGGTTTACTGGCTAAGAATAGTCCCAGTACCCCAAGTGCCCGGTCAAAAATCAGGGTATAACCAAAAGAATGACGGTTTATTTCCCTAAAGAAATAGGTCAAGGGAATTCTGGTTAAAATATCCTTTTGCAGTAAATCCCCAAGCTGAAACGGCTTTCCCAAATAGGAATTTACCAGGCGAATATAGTCGGAATACAAAACATCCGTAGTACTTAGAAGAACATAAAAGAGAATGGCAAGCGCCATGAGGAAAGAAAGGAGCAATAAAGCAACAGGGAGCTTCCTTCTTTCCCCTTGGAAAGCAGATGCTTGCACGAAGCCGATACCCCAAAACCTTGCCCTAAGGGAACCCGCTCTCCGGAAGCTTCTTCGCCGGAAGTAGGTGCAGTAGAAACTTCTGACCCGGCCACCGGTATATTTCTGTTTTTTCCCTCATGCCCTGCCATACTCTCCCTTCCTTTCTCAGCAAAATTATGTCCTTTTTATTTTATAGTAGTTTGAAGCAAATTCATTTTTTTAGATGCGGTTTTTCCAACCAAGTCATGCTATCAGCGAAAACTGCTCTACATTTTTTTCTGCTTTTCGAAGCATAGAAGCAAATCTATTTTTCACTTCTACATTTCAAAAATCAGATTTATCCTTTCTCCGATCCGGAGAATCTTCTAACATCAGAGGTTTGGAAATACCTCCTGGGTAATATCCTTATAGCCTCTTTCCTCCGGCACTTCCTTTAAAAACAATACTGTTAGAGGAATTTGCTTCCGACGGAAGCTCCTAAAAATCCTTGAAGAAATGAATCTTCGTACCGTGTCCGCTGAAATCCTCATCAAAGACCTGAAAGAAGGTATCTCCGTAGAACTTACTCATCTTATAGCTGTTTTCCAGAATATAGACCTGCTTACCCAAAACATAGTCTCGTCCGTACTTTTCTATGGTCTGCTCTGCCAAGGAATTCATCCTATCCTGATCCTCCCAGAAATAAATCTGTGGAAAATAGGAACGGTAGTAGCGCTCCACCGGAAGGCGCAGGCAAATAAAGGCCAGGCAGAAAATCGTACCGAGCGGCAGCCTGCTCACGCCCAGCAAATACGAAAAAATAGAGGAGAGGCAGCAAAACTCACATAAACCCAGCGCATTTCCACGCGAATCGTCACGGAAGAAGAACCGATACACATCGCGATAAACAGTAAGAATAAAATATTGTTTCCGATAAAGTTGCGAAGACGGGCGAGCTTTTCACGCTTTTGGTCTTTTCTTAAGTTATTCACCGAGTCACTTACTGAATTGTTTACTAAATCTTTTGTAGCCTTCATTCCTATACTGTTTTCTATGCTGCTTCCACTGCCGCTTTCGATACTGCTTCCTGCATTTCTTCCTGCGCTTTTATCCGTCTTAAAAAATGCAGACGAACGCAAAAATCAGGCAGAAGAGCACTGTGAAAGCCAGAACAGCAATTGATGCGTAGACCAGTTTCCGCATATCCGGGCTAACCTTCTCCCAAGGGATTCCATTTAAATGCTCCGGCCCCTTCTGAAAGCCGAAGATGTAATAAACCTCTGTAAAGGCATTCTGCAGGGCTTCTTCAAGTTTAAAAGCTTTCCGTAACTTCCGTTCCGCCCGTCCCCTTAGGAATGAAAGAACCAATGGCAAACTTGCGGATAGCATAAAAAAAGAAAAAGCTTGAGCAAGAGGGAGGATTTTTTTCCTCCTGTCAAAAATCTTCGCTTCCCTGCTCTCCCCTAAAAAGAGCGGAACATAGAAAAGAGGAAGCAAAGCTATATAACGTTCATGTGTAAAAACAAGTAAAAAGAAGAAAAATATGAGAAAAGACAAGGTTTCGCAGAAAAATGCTTTCTTCATTTAATTGCAAATAAAGAAAAATAAAGGGGTAATCAATGAAAATCCCAGTGCCAAAGTCTCCAGTATTCCAAGTGCCTGTGCAATCTGATAATAAGCAAAGTGGGCAGACAGAAAAATAAGGCTTAAAGAAAGAGAGACAATTTTTCTTTCCCTTTGAAACCACCCAGGAGAAATAGCAAAGGAAACAAGCCAAAAAGGCCATTTAATACCACATTGAAATACCAGTAGCGGTTGGGATCGTTCCCCACAAAGACCATTTCGATATAGCTAAGAGCCCAGTAAACCGGACGGAATCGCACCGCCTCTCCTATCGGAAAGCTGAAGGTCAAGAAATCCTGCTCCCGAAAGAAAGAAAAGAGATACAGGTCATCCATATATAAGGCTTTTAATATGGATATGCCTGTTTACATAAAAAGGCAAAAAGCATTAACAGGCAAAAAGCTGCACAGGAAGAAAAAGCAATCTGAATATGTTTCCCTGTCTTTTCTGTCTTTTTCTCCTCCACTTGCAAACTATTTTCTCTACATAATCTTCATCCTGCAAGCTTTGCTTCTTCACGCTATCTTGACTCTTTAAGCGGTCTTCTGCTTGCAAACTGTTTTGTTCTCTCACACTACTCATTTCGCCCTCATGCGCTTCCATTATTTTTGTATCTAATTCCCTGTTCTATCCAAGTCCACACCCTCTTCGCATTCTCCTCTTCGTCTTTCGTAAGCGTAGGATATGGCTCTTCTCTCCACGCATATTCTAAGCGAGACTGATTCACTTTCACAAGAAGGTATTTCGGAAAACTATCTTGCGTTTTCGTTAAATTCTTGAAATCTTTCTCTCCTCCCTCTTGTCTTCCTAAAAAGCCATGCTAAGTCAAAGTCATCCACGCTCATCATTGCAGAAGGCTCTGTGGAAAATTCCGGCTCTATCAGGATTCCGAGCTCTGCCATCTGCCCGAGCATTTTTCTTTTGTTCTCTTTTCTCTTTCTTCTTCCAAAAAGGGTTTCTCATGTAAATGTAATCCGTTTTTTTGCCCATTTTAAAAAAACCACGCAAAGTAAAGCGGATCATTATGGAGGCCCGGGTTTCCTCCGGATCCCTCCACATCGGTAATACTTTCCACAATACAGGGAATCTGATAGCATTCCGGTGTTTCTGCAACAGCGAGAACATGATTGTTCGGATTCTCTGCCATTTTCAGAAAAAAAGAGGAAGACTTCCCTGTTTTGCCTGCTTATCCTTTTCCACAGCAAAATGGTCATAATAGCCCTTATTCACAAAAATCAATCGGTGTAAAACCGACCGCTCCCGCCCAAGAGGTTACAAGTGTAATCAATATTGAAGCGAGATAGGTTAATGGGAAAAGCCCCTTTATCCACTTATTTGTCCTTAAAAAACCCTGCTTTTCACTCCATAAAGGAGAAGAAGCCGCCAGTAAAAGCGCAAGACACTCCCACAAAATATAGTAATTTCCGTCAATCTGCCAAAGCATAGAAAAGCTTAAGAGAGAGAAAAAACTGATTAAGAGAAAAACAATCCGTAAATATGAGTAATTCCCTCCTTCATCTTCCAATCCCTCGATACCTTTCATTGCATATTTTTTCCCCTTTGGGAAGACGACACAAACGGCATTCTTAAATGCCAAAAAAAGAACTGCCGGAAATACTACTCCGCTCCACGCAATGCTGACATGCTCCATATCCTCACCTACAGGATAGAAAAAGGAAAAAAAGACTCTCTTCACAACAGAAAAAACAACCTCAAAAGCAGGTTTTTCTCCGCTATAATCCACATGAGCATCCAGATTAAAGGGCCACTTTACGGAAAAGCCCATTGCCTTAAAGATTCCCGTAAAAGTAGTAGAAAAGGGTAAACCGGTTATCAGGAAGGTACGAAGTGTAACTAGGGACGTAAAAAAAAGCGAAACCAGTAACAGGACAGTAGATCCCTCCTGTCGAGTTCCTAAAATACAAAATTGTCTGATTCTCTTTTCCTTTTTGGGATGTCTTACTTCTTTGTCACTTACTTCTTTAACTCTTACTTCTTTAACTCTTACTTCTTCAGTTCTCTCCCCTTCCGAAGTCATTTCCTTAAAGAAAAACTCCCTGATTGTTCCCTTAAGAAGGCTGTCTAGAAATAGTCCGACTAAAATCAGAGTACTAAAGACTACTGCTGTCGGCTTAAAAAGCTATAACTGAGAATCAGCATGGAAACGCTGTTTTTTTCGTTCTCCCTTCGCATAAAAAAATATAGACTTAAGACTTGCAAAAAGCAAGGTAATATTATCCGTTTTTGCAGTAATCGACATATTTCCGATTGAGGAAAAAGAAAAAAACAAAAGAAGTATCGGCATCCCGCTTTTGAGATGAATTCTTCTTGATAGTAAAAACAAGACCAAAGCAATCGCCAGATAAGTCCAGATCTGAAAAGCCAGAAGAAAACCATATCCCGGTAAAACAGTGAGAGGCGCGGTAAGAAGCTCCAGACCCTTTGGATAGCTGTATACGGCATTGAGTAAACCGTGCGAACTGAAAAAGCCTTTTCAGGAATGAAAGGATTCCTTCACTCAATGATTGCCCTCCGGTAAATACAGCATCCGGAAAAGAAAAAAAGAGTATATTCCCCCTTAGACCATAGCGAAGCGAGTCATAGTCCAAGGCAATATTGCTGCGATTCATCTGGATAAAAAGAAATGGAAGGATGAGAAAAGCCTCTACCTTATAGGGTAATGAAGCAAGCAGTTCCTTCATTTTCTTTGGAAAAATAGCTTAGCTTTCCGGAAAGAAGAAAACCAAAAACCGATGCCAATAAAGAAAAATATAAGAGCGAAATCCCCAAAGGAAGAAGAAAAACGATGTAGGGTATGCAGAAAGAAGCAAAGGAAAAGAAAAGGCAAAGCAGATAGTTCTTTTTTGCTTGTAAAGATTCGCTTACGAAAAACAAAACAGCAAAAATATAGAGAAAAGCACTCCTACTTCGCCTAGGGCGAGAAGGCTTTTCTTTTCCATCAGTCTTTCCAGATTTCCGCTATTGAAAAAGAAAAAGCAAAAAGAGAATAGCAAAATAAGAAGAGAAAAATAAATTTTTCTCTTCTTGCGCTCTTTTCGCCGCTAGCTCTAGTAAGTCTTCCTTCCATACTGCCATTCCTCGCTAGGTTAGTTCGCTAGTTTTTATTCTAATGAGCACCATCCGGCAAAACACAAGACAGCTCATTTTATTTCAAAACAAAGCCGTATTTTTACAGGATCTTCCTCATCAATCACAAAGTGATTAAATCCGGTAATATAAGCTGAACCTGTAATCTGCGGAATCACGGCATCATAGTCTCCCCACCTTGGTCGTACCAAGAATCTCTCCCTCAAAAATAGTGCCGAGGATGGACTCATAATAGAACTTCTCTCCGACCTTCAGTTCTCCCTTAGCAAATAAGGTTGCCATCTTTGCGCAGGTTCCGGTTCCGCAGGGAGAACGGTCTACCTGTCCCCTGTCCGAAAACCACGCAGTTCTTTAAAGTTGCATCCTTGGTTTCTGTCTCTGACCACCACTCCACCAAGTCCACGCTGTGAATATGAGAAAGCGTAGGATGCTGTACAGGAATTTCCTTATTGATAATGTCTCTGAGCTGAATCCCCAGTTCCTGTAACTCCGCCGCATTTTCCGGCTTAATCTCAAGTCCCTACCTGATCCGCCTTAACAATCGCAAAGAAAGATCCGCCAAAGGAAATGTCAAACTTAATCTTTCCATGACCGGGAAGCTCTACCTCTTGATCCTTTTTGTAAAGAAAAGCAGGAACGTTCTGGAAGCTTACTTTCTTCGCTTTTCCATTTTTTACCTGCACATGACCAAGAATGATTCCCGCAGGAGCCTCCTGAACAATTTTTGTAACCGGCTCTGTAACCTCCACCATGCCGGTTTTCTACCGCAACGGTCATCGCACCGATAGTACCATGCCCGCACATATTGAGGTATCCGCCACCGTCCATAAAAATGATACCATAATCCGCCTCATCTGCAGTAGGCTGCGTCATGATAGAACCAAACATATCGTTATGGCCTCTTGGCTCCAAAGCATAATTGCGGTTCTCAAGTAATCCAAGTTCTTCTCTAACCACTCTTTTTTTCTCCGGCATCGACTTTCCCGGAATCTTAGGGATTCCCCTACTACCACTCTGGTTGATTCACCTGCTGTATGAGAATCTACAGCATGAATGCTCTTGATAAATTTCATTTTTAGCCTCTTCTTTTCACAGTAAAAAGACAAAGCCGATATCGCCCTCTCGTCTTTTTCACACAATATTAACTCACAGCCTCTTATTTTACTGCACAATGCTTTATTTCGCTATGGTATTTCTTTCTTTCTCTAAAAAACTTATTGTTTTTATCTATTTTCCGTTTTGTTTAATAATTCCATTATCTATCATCTCTTGATAGTTTAGTTCTTTTATTCTTTTATTCTCTTATCCTTTTTATTCTCTTATCCTTTTATTCTCTTATCCTCTATGTCATTCTATATCTCTATGTTTGCTCCTCCCTTTTTCTTCCTTGTACAGAGAATAAAACATAGAAATCGCAGTATAAAACATCACACAGATTACAATGATTTTCAAAGCATGCGAAGGTAACGACCCACTGATTAAGAGGTAAACTCGAAAAGCCAGAATAACTGCAATCGTACCGAAGATATTTCCGCCGAGTGCCAGCTTCCGATTGTAGCTGTTCTGCTTGATAAAACGAATAGAAGCCACCGGCATAAGATAGGCACAGGCTCCCATCATAATCGGAAAGGCAACAGAAACATTGATTCCCAAAAGACAGACAAGCGCAAGACAAGGTGCATACAATCCGACTCCGGCAGTCATTACTGCACCAAGAAAAAAGTTACCTGTAACCGCAATAACGAGCTTGATCCCATGCAGACCGATTGCTGTTCCGTCCACCGGCACCAGATTCGTCACCTGCGCTATAATAACAAATGCAATTAAAGTCATGGCCACGCCCATAACCAGCTGGATTTTTCCTTCGACAATCTGGAAATGAAACCTGCACCAACCCATGCCCCGACCATAGCCGACACAATCATACTCACTAAGGTAAGCGGTTCCACCCTGACCCCATGAATAAACAAAAAGGCCTCCGCAATAACCGGTATGGTACAAGCTACATTTAAAGTTCCCGGAATCAAGCGGTCATCCGTTTGTTTTAAGCCTTTATAAAGGGAAGCTCCCGGTGCAAAATTCCCAATCCCGAAGACATCAAAAAAATTGATAACAAAAGAAATCAGACTGCCCAGAAAAACTTGTTTCTTTTTCCATATTCTCTGTTTTTCCGTAGATCACCCACAAAAAGAAAAAGGAAAACGAACCCCAAAACTGCCAAAAATAAAAAGTAAAACCACGGTAACACTTGCATGAACGTCCATAGCGCTACTCCTTCCGATATATTTTTTTCACGTTCTCCAGTCTTGCACTCATATTTTCCAGTAAACAGTCCAGCACTACAATCGCTGTCATAGCCTCTACCACTACCGTAGCACGTTCTACCACGGTCGGATCATGTCGTCCCTTTATTTTTTTATAGAAATCGGCTCTCCGCTTTCCTTTACCGTATTTTTGCACTTTGCTGATGGAAGGAGTCGGTTTAAAGCTCGCTCTGATAAGAATCTCGGATCCATCGCTCATTCCTCCTAGGATTCCTCCGCTATGATTTGATTTCTTTTTCAGCCGTAATAAATTATTTTCTAAAAAATAATCTCCTTCTGTACCCCCTCTTTCCGAGTCATCCGATTCATCTGATTCGTCCACTTCCTCTGTAGAAATATCCCCCCTTCTACTTTCCGGAAAAGCTTCAACCGTAAAAAACGAATCATTATTTTCGGAACCCAAGGCCCTCGAAGCAGCCACCCCGTCTCCGATTTCGACCGCTTTTACCGCTCCGATAGACATTATCCCCTCTGCAATGCGGGCATCCAGCTTATCAAAAACCGGCTCTCCGACACCGGGGAAAAGTCCATTCACTCTGCATTCCACAACACCTCCTGCAGAATCGCCCTCTTCTCTTAGCATAAGAATGCGTGCATCCGCTTCTGCTCGGCCTTCCGAAGTGGAAAGAGAGATTCCCGCAAGCTCCATTACCTTGGCATCCACTTCGACTTGAAGCTCCTGCAATACTTTCTTCGCAATCGCTCCGGCAGCCACTCTCGCAAGCGTTTCTCTCCCGGAAGAACGTCCGCCTCCACGGTAGTCCCGAAACCCGTATTTACTGAAAAAAGCCATAGTCTGCATGTCCCGGCCTGGAAGGATTCGGCAATATCTCCATAGTCCTTCGAACGCTGATCCTCATTTCGAACCATTAACGCAATCGGAGTTCCCGTAGTCAGTCCCTGAAAGACACCGGAGAGAATCTCTACCTGATCCCCTCTTTTCTTTTGGGTCATTTTCAAGTTCTTTCCCGGTCTTCTTCGCTCCAGATAAGGCTGAATATCCGCTTCAGAAAGCGAAAGTCCTGCACGGCAACCGTCCACAACGACCCCCAGAGCCTTTCCATGCGACTCTCCAAAGCTACTAATACGGAAAATCTTTCCAAAAATACTTCCGCCCATACCTCTCCTTACATAGTAACTTTGAGCTTCAAGCAAACTCTTACACAGTAACTTTATCTTTGAAGAGCCACCTTGCAAAAGCCCATTTAACCTTGAGCTTTTACCATGCATATGCTGTTCGGCTCATCAATTTCCAGTTCTCTCGCACACATAGACAGAAGCCCGTGCTCATAGTCAATATTCAAGAACGTAATCGTACCGCTTTCGTTATTTGCAACGGCGATATGCTTTTCATCCGGGAAAATGCAGAAATCCCTCGGATATTCTCCCCAATCGGCAAGCTCCCCTTCATGGTCAGAAGCCCGTCTTAATATCTCTATCATAAATGGAAATGGTATTAATCCCCGCATTCGATACAAAAAGATGAGACGCATCCTTATCCGGAGAGAAACGCATCTGACAAGCCGCAATTAAAGGGTCCTGATCCTTTTCCTTATAGGTGGGGATAGTCTGAATCTTCTCAAGAGTAACCTCGTCTCCCCCTCTTCTTCATGAAAAAGCGTAAACATCGATTACATTTTTCAACTCATAGAGAAGATACGAGTATTTTCTATCAGGGACAGAAGCGGAAATGTCTCGGACCGGATTGCAGTTCACAGCGAAGTGTATCAATCTGGCGCATCTTTCCATCCGCCTTATCAAAGCGGAAAATCTTTACCTGGTCGATTCCCAAATCGGCAATCAAAATATACTTTTGGTCATCCGTCATTCTTGCACAGGAAACATGGGGCGAAAGGTTCTTTCCGCTACAGATCCGACACCTTGATCATATACGCCGTCAATGATATTTCCCACTGATCCGTCCGGATTTAAGGCCAATAATGTAGCTTTTCCGTCATGGTAACCGGAAACCGTAAGATACTGCCCACTCTTATCTACTGCCAGGGTGACAGCCTCTCATACCACGAATATTTCTCGTGTTTAACTTGCTTAAGCCTCCATTGTCCAGAATTCGGAGCAATTACCCCCTCATCTGCAATAGAATAGAGCGTTTTCTGATCTCTGGATACTGCAACGTAAGAAGAATTGTTCACTTCAATTTCCGTTCTTTTGGTGAATTTTTCCCTTTTCCCATATCCACATCGCAGATAGTAATCCCTTTGCTGAACCGGTGTAGGAATAAGAACCGATATAAGCCACATATTTTGAGCGCATGATCTTTCCCCTTTAACACTGCGTAAAAGTTTTTTTATTTCTTTTATTCTAACAAAATTTACTTTCGGGAATAGCTTTATTTTTGAAGTGGAAGAACTCTTCTATATTTATTTTTCGGAAAAAAATTTTTCTAAAAGATAATTATAATCACCTTACGATGCCTTCAAAATCTTCCAGCGATTGTTGTACTTGGCCTCATTTTCCTCTCCGAGGTAAGTGTAGACCTCTCCCTTTTCCAACAATTTTTCCATATCCGGGAAAACAGCCTTATTTTCCGTATAACTCTTATCTAAAAGCGCAAAGCGCTCCTGTATTCGAGTCGGGTAAGTAATGTACTCAAAATTCTTAGCGGCAATATCCGGTCTGCAAAAGGAAATTCATCCATTTTTCGGCATTTTCCTTATGCTTTTTGCATTGTAGGGAATCATCCCAACCGTCAAACCAGACATTCGTGCCTTCCTCGAGGGATTGCGTAGTCAATTTCCACATCCGTGCCTTCCAGCTCATCCTGTACATAAAGGATTTCTCCGGAGTAAATGACACCGACCGCAGCCTCTTCTCCAATCATTTTGTCTCTAACCTGATCCACTACATAGGCCTGAACCAAAGGCTTCTGCTTGATAAGGTCCTGCAAAGCTTCATCCAGCTCGCATCGCTCACGGTATTCATGGAATGCCCTTTCCATCTTTAATGCCACCATAAAAGGCATCTCGCACGGAGTCCTGCATAGAATTTCTCCCTTGAGCTTAGGATTCCATAGGTCTGCCCATTTGGTCGGATACGGCACACCGAGTTCATCCAGCATTCTCTTATTATAAAGAATTCCTACCGTTCCCGTGGTATGCGGTACAACATATTTATTCCCGGGGTCGAACTGCTCGCATATTTCCATATACTGTTTTCCGATTTCTTTGATATTCGGGACATTGTTAAAATCAACCTCCTGCAGGAGATGATTTTGCATCATTTTCTCAATCATATAGTCGGAAGGGCAAACCACATCGTAAACAACCCCTCCGGCCTGAATAACGGGATACATTTCTTCGTTTGTCTCAAAGGTATCGTAAATCACCTTGATTCCCGTCTCTTCTTCAAAAGAGCTTCGGAACTTCGGGTCTATGTACTCTCCCGCATTGTAGACCGTAACGACATTGTCCCCCTGCGCATCCGCCTGATCCCCTTGCTCCGCAGCATTCGTCTCCTCTTTGTCTCTTCCACAAGCGGTTAAAAAAGCGGACGTAAGACAAATGCAAAGCAGCGAAAAGAACTATAGCGATCTTGACGAGCATCCGCCGGTACGAAAATTTCTTTTACTATTATTTCCTTTTTTTAACATAATCTTTTCCTACTCTTAGTATTGAAAAATTTCAAACGTTATAACAATATATCAACTTTTTACAAGTCGCACTCTTTTTTAGGATTGCTCTATTTTAAACCTGCTCTTTATCTGTATATTTCACGAAAAGACCATCGCGAGGCTCCCGTTATTTGTTCCATGCTAACTAACGAGTGCGAAGCGTGTTTGAGCATGTAGGGAGTTCGCTAGGAACACGAGTGAATAAGTGCATGGAACAAATAGGGAACGCAGTGGGTCTTGAGGGAAATATACAGCGAAAAAGAGCTCGATAAAAGGTGCTTTAAAAACACCTTTTCGAAGAGATGTGCGAAGGTGATTCGGCAAATATCCGCTTTATGCAGTCTTCTCCTTCTTCCGTTCAAAAAATCCCGGTGCAAAATTCGCACAAAGTAAAACCACAAAAACCGTCACAAAAATGAGGGTAGACAGGGCATACATCGTCGGCTTGATTCCCTTTCTTGCCTCGGAATAGACCAGTGTAGAAATGGTATCGATGCCCGCGCCTCTGGTAAAGTGCGTGATGATAAAGTCATCGAGGCTCATGGTAAAAGCCAGTAAAAAGCCCGATAAAACTCCCGGCATAATATCCGGAAGCACTACCTTGAAAAAAGCATAAAGCGGCGTCGCTCCAAGGTCAAGTGCCGCCTCATAGCTTACCTGTGAGCTCTGCCGAATCTTCGGAAGCACGGAAAGAAGAACATAAGGCAGATTAAAGGTAATATGGGAAATGAGTATGGTGTTAAAGCCCAAGCTAAAACGGAAGGCAATAAACATCAGCATCAAAGAAATACCGGTCACAATGTCGGCATTGAGCATCGGACATTACTTACCCCGATAATCAGATTTCTCGGCAGCTTCTTCATTTTCCGAATCGCAATCGCCGCCATGGTACCCAGTACGAGTCGCGATAAAGGCCGACAAAAATGCAATGATCAATGTATTCTTTAAGGCCTGCAAAATTGCCCTCGTCCTGAAACATCTCCGCATACCACTGAAGACTGAAGCCGGAAAAATGAGCTCTGCTTCGTCCCGCATTAGAGAAAGCGCGGTCAGCATGAATATAGGTGCATAGAAAAAGAGCACCACCAAGCCTAAATAACCGTTTTCCAAATATTTTTCCTCTTTTTCCATTAAAACATCGCCCCCTCTCCGTTGTCATAGCGGGAAAGGACCGCCATGGAAAGAATGATAAAAGAGCATCAGAATCATGGAAAGGCCGGAGCCCACATTCCAATTGGAATTTGTCGTAAACTCCTGCTCGATAACATTTCCGATTAGGTAAATCTTTCCACCTCCAAGGATATTCGAAATGGCAAAGGTAGTGAGTGCCGGAACAAAAACCATGGTCACCCCCGAGACAATGCCGGGAACGGAAAGCGGTAAAATAACCTTCCCAAGCGTAGTAAAGAGCTTGCCCCAAGGTCATAGGCCGCATCAATGGTATTGTCATCAATTTTACTTAGCGTGTTGTAAATCGGTAAAATCATAAAGGGGCAGGAAGTCATAAACCATGCCGAGAATAATGGCATAGGGAGTATTGATGAGGTTCTGTCTTGGTAAATGCAAAGAAAAGCAAAATCTCGTTCAGCACCCCTTTTTCGCTCCAAGAGAGTCTGCACGCAAGAATCCGAAGCAGCGAATTCATCCACATGGGAAGAATAAAAAATAAACGCATACAAAAGAGCCTTTCCCGATTTTCTTATTGCGAAGAATTAAAGCAAGCGGAAAAGGCAAAAACAAAAGCAGAGCACCGTACTTGCTAAAGAAAGAAGCGAGTGCCAAAACTAGGGGCTTGTAATTTTCCCACAGTAAAATCTGCCTCTACATTTTTCCAGCGTAAAGGCACCCGCCTTCGTCGTAAAAGGCATAGTAAATCACGAGTGCCAGCGGAATGACAATAAAACCACACATCCAAACTAAGTAGGGGTGTGGCCAGTAAGGTATTCTCTTTATTCTTCAACGCCGATAGCCTCCTCGTCCTCAGACTCGGGCTTATTCATTATCTGAATATTGGAAGGTCTGACATGAGAGTCCCACCTTCTTTCCCGGCTCATGCATCTCCGTGGAGTGCACCAACCACTCGAAACCATCCTCGGTGGTGCATTCCATCTCATAGATTTCTCCCTGAAAATGATGTGCGTCATTGTTCCTTTAAGAATTGCACGATCATCTCCGTCTTCCAAAATTTCCACGTCCTCCGGTCGGATAACCACATCGACAGGTTTGTTTCGGCCAAAGCCCTCGTCAATACAAGGGAAGTTTGCACCAAAAATTTGTACCAGTCTATCTTCTAACATAATGCCCGGTACGATATTGGAATCGCCGATAAAATCCGCCACAAAGGCATTTTCCGGCTCATTATAAATCTGCTCGGGGGAGCCCGCCTGCTGGATATAACCCTGATTCATTACCACCACATAATCGGACATGGTCAGTGCCTCTTCCTGATCATGGGTAACATAGATAAAGGTAATTCCCAATTCATTTTTTAAGCGAATCAGTTCGTATTGCATCTCCTGCCGAAGCTTTTTCAGGTCCAAAGCCCCCAAGGGTTCGTCCAAAAGTAAGACTCTGGGCTCATTCACGATCGCTCTTGCTATAGCGATTCTTTGCTGCTGCCCGCCGGAAAGCGAAGTCACGGAACGCTTCTCATAGCCTTGTAAGTTCTACAAGCTTCAAGGCATATTGAATCTTATCCCGAATATAAGCCTCCGACTTATTGCGTATCCTCAGTCCAAAGGCAATATTTTCCGCAATATTCATATGAGGAAATAGAGCATATTTTTGAAATACCGTATTTAACTGCCGTTTGTTTGCCGGCAAATTGGTGATGTCCTTCCCCTCAAAAAAATACCTGTCCTTTTATCCGGATGCACAAAGCCTCCAATAATACGAAGTGTGGTCGTTTTACCACAACCCGAAGGCCTGAGCAAAGTTACGAAACTGTTCTCTCTAATGGAAAGATTCAGATCATCCAAAAATCAGCTCTCCATCAAAAGATTTGGTAATTCCTCTTAAATCAATCAGCGTTTTTCCAACTCATAAAAACCCCCTTCTACGTTTTTTACTGTCTAAAACAGCAATGAGCCTATTGTATCAAAATCAGCGACATTTACAATCTATGAAAAGAAAAATTTTTATTATATTTCCATAGTCAAAAATAAGAGCCCCTGGGAACGCCCCAAAAAGCTCTTACTCCTACGCATAATTGTATTCTGCAGAAATTTTAATTTGCAAATTCGGTATGTGCCACCTGCCATTTTTTTAAAAGCAATTCCCACCCAAAGACTATAAATCCCAAGGGTGATGATACAAAGCAGAAACCATTTAACCCACTGCCCGAACAAGCCCATTGCCGTTCCGGTGAAGCGGAGACGATGCCCGATTGACAACCGTATGAGAGATTTCCCAGTTATAAATCATGCATATTGCCCAAGAGTACAAATACCAAAAGGTACACAAAATGATTAAAAGCCCCAAAAGCTTCCATCCGATTAACTGTAATAAACCGCCGTCAAAATAAGATTCTCCCATCAGTTCTCCTTTTTCTCCTCATCATTAAAAACATAAATTTCCACCAAATTATAAGGATATTAATGTAAAAAGCAAGCTCCCGTTAAAAACCATTCAAGGAGCTTGCTTTTTAATCTCATAACAGGTCAATGCCAATAGAATTCGTTTCTTGTTTGAAATCGACTTCCGTGTCATAGTAGCAGCACTTTAAGAGCTTTTCCATTTCCTCTACGCTCGGCTGACGGGGGTTGGAGCCTGTGCAGGCATCAGCAACGGCATTTACCACAATGTCATGGAGTCTCTCTAAGAAAACCTTCTCCGGAACGAATCCCTGCTCTGTAGGATAGAGTCTGCACCGTAGTTCTTGATACAATGCGGAATGTTCAGCTTGTCGTTTTAAACCTCTTACATAAGTAATTAATGCCTTTACCTTTTTCGTCATCAGTATGTCCGGAAAGACCGATTACATCGGCAATCTTGGCATAACGCTTCTTCGCCGTCTCATCCTTTTGCATTGAATGCGATAACCTTCGGGAGATACATGGCATTTGCCTGCACCGTGAATGATGTGTGCCTAAATCTCCGAATACGGCACCGGTCTTGTGCGCCATGGAATGCACTGATTCCGAGAAGTGCATTGGAAAATGCCATTCCGACAAGGCACTGTGCGTTGTGCATCTCATTTCTGGCCTTCTTATCCTCATTATAGGAATCTACCAGGTCATCCCGAATCATCTCAATGGCATGCAGTGCCAAAGGATCCGTGTAGTCGCAATTTGCGGTAGAAACATAGGCCTCAATCGCATGGGTTAAAAGCGTCCATTCCGGTATGGGCAACAAGTTTCTTCGGCATGGTCTGTGCCAAAGCAGGATCAACAATAGCCACATCCGGGAGTGATTTCAAAGTCTGCGATGGGATACTTAATTCCCTTCTCATAGTCCGTGATAATGGAAAAATGCAGTTACCTCTGTTGCTGTTCCGGAAGTGAGGAAATCGCGCAGAACTTTGCCTTATTTCGAAGTGTCGGGATGCCAAAGACCTTACACATATCTTCAAAGGTGCAATCCGGATACTCATACTTAATCCACATTGCCTTAGCCGCATCAATAGGGAGAACCTCCGCCGATGGCAACAATCCAATCCGGGTCCGAAGTCCTGCATTTCCTTTGCGCCCTTCATTACGGTATCTACAGAAGGATCGGACTCAATCGCTTCAAAAAGCTTTTACTTCCATACCGGCTTCCTGCAAGTACTGTACTACTCTGTCCAAAAAGCCGAAAACGCTTCATCGATCCGCCGCCAACGCAGACAAAAAGCCTTCTTTCCTTTAAAAGTCTTCAGTGCCTCTAATGCATTCTCTCCGTGATAAATGTCTCTTGGTAATGTAAATCTCATCTTAAGCCTCCTTAAATAGACCTTTTCAACTTTTTACGTCCCCATGCTACTCCTCTATTATTTATATGTCAATATTTTTAACAATCTATTTTTCCTGTTCTGCTTTTTCCTCTCTTCCTTTTCCTTTTATATTAACGCCTCCCTAAAGAATTTAATAGAAAATCCTATTTTCTCAAAAATTGAAAACGAAATGAATAGTTATAAAAAAATATACTGGTAAAAAGCATATCCAGGTGTGAAAAATATTTAGGGATAAAAAGGTCTGTAAAAGTGAATCTTTCACAAACCTTTTTCTTATCCCCTTCAAGCGGATATTTCTTTTTAACAGTCGAAGCTTTTATCTAGGAAAGCTCTAAAACTCAGGCTTCTAAATTTACTTCTTAATAGATACTACCGGCTTAATGAGATCAGCAGGTTTATCTCTCATCATAAAGAGTGCCTTCTCCAAATAGAATCTATTAAATTCTATCTTCTTTCTTTACATTTCCTAGCCTTAAATTCCGCAACAAGGCAGCCTTATCCTTCAATCATAATCGGCTGCTTTTCCGGAAGCTTCTTCTCCCCTTCCTTCGGGAAAGAAAGCTTCAAAACGCCCTGTTCAAACTTCGCTTTTACATCTTCCTGCTTAATGCTCTCTCCAACATAAAAGCTTCTCTGCATAGAGCCGGAGTAACGTTCCTGACGAATGAGTTTTCCTTTCTCATCCTTTTCTTCTTCATTTAAAGCCCTTCACGGCACTGACCTGAAGATAGCCGTCATGAAGCTCTACCTTGATATCCTCTTTCTTAAAAGCCCGGAAGGTCGATATCCATATCGTACTGTCCGTCCTTCTCATGGACATCCGTCTTCATCAATCTTCCGCTGCGGTCTCCGTAAAGCTTATTCTCTACTCTGCCAAGACCTCCGAAACTCGGAAAATCAAACCAATCATCAAATAAATTCTCTCCAAAAATGCTAGGTGCTAACATATCTTTTTCCTCCCATATACTATACTCTTCTTTTGACTTCTAATCTCTTGTCATCAGCAAGGGAAGAATCTTCATCATCGTGAGAACCTTTAAAGTCCTTGCGGTCTTCTCTGTTCCTCTGCTTGATTATGATTATACTCAAGTTGTTAGCACTGTCAAGTGATGAGTGCTAATTTAGTTGTGAAAAATATGTGTCTTTTTAGTTAAGAATCAGCCTTACGCTTCCGTAAAAGCTGATTCTTTTGATATAAACATCCACCTTCGCCATCATGCCAAAAGGAAGAATCGCTCTGGGGTGGCATGTCCCACATTCAGATTGAAGACAATAGCTTTTTAACTCTCCGACTCCGGGAACCCGTCCGCTTACGATAAGTTTCCCATCAATCATGAGAGAAGAGCACTGAGTACCCCAAGCTTTACAATCTCGATTAACTCCTCTACTTTTTCGATTTTAGCATCCTTCCCCAGCTCTTTTACCGCCTCTTTTACATTTTGATATAATGTATCACATTCTTTACAGCCTGCACCGATAACCTTGATTTCCATATTCATCCCTCTTTTACGTTTCTTTCCAACTTTTCTTACTCTTTAATTCTTTAATTTCATGGGACTATCCATCGTCTTTTTTTCCAAGCCTCATCAATGCTCCGAATCACCTTCAGGGCCAACCTTTGACAAGAATACCAGCTCGGAAATCTCCTTCTCAGGGCATGGCTTATAGTCGATTAGTTCTTCCACCACATCCACCTGCATCCAGTGATGGTCCAAAAGGAAAAAGCCTTTAATCCGATAACAGTCCGGTAAAACTGCTTGTAAAAATTGATGAAAATTCTCTTTGGAAACATTTTCCGTACATACCAGAGAAATGGTTTTCGGCTTGTTGTCCACCGTATTTAAGCTTTCTTCCGAATCTACCCAGCTTCCCTTTTCAAAGCCCTCTCGAATAAAGCTAAGATCTGCTCTTCCATTTTCGCAATGTAAAATCAGGCAGTGGGGATTTACTTCCCGTATCAAAGAAAACACTTCCGTATACTGTTCCTCGGAAATCAAATCCATCTTGTTCACGATGGCTACATCACAATGCTTTAATTGCCTGTCTACCGTTTCCGTATCCTTAACCTGCTTTGGAAAAATGCACGCCGTCAATCAGGCAGATTACACCCTGAAAATCATAGACATCCCCGGCCAGAACTTCTACGCTCTTTAAAATGTCCCGAATATTCGAAGGATCAGCAAGACCGGAGCTTTCCACAAAAAGGTATTCCATATCTCCCTTGCTCATCTCTGCCAATGCCTCTACAAAGGAAAGTTGCAGGCAGGAGCAAAAAATGGATCCTCTATTGATTTCCTTGATGGTCAGTTCCTTCTTTTTCCAGAATACTGCCGTCAATTCCGGTTTTTCCAAATTCGTTTTGAATGACTGCAAGCTTTTTATCGGAAAATTCTTCCAAGATATGCAGCAAAAGACTGGTTTTTCCGGCTCCCAAAAAGCCTGTTAAAACATATAATTTTTTCTTTTCCATAAATGATCTCCTACCTTGTAAATCATAACAGAAGCACCGCCTGTAAGGCATTAAAAATATATCCGATCAGGATAATGCCGAGGATGCATATTCCTATAAAAGTCCCCAAGAGCTTCGGCTTAATGACTTTCCTAAAGCATAATCATAGAGGGAAGAGAAAGGGTAGTAACCCCCATCATAAATGCCAGCACCGTTCCCAGCTCTGCCCCCTTTAAAAGAAGGATTCCGCAATCGGTATCGTTCCAAAAATATCCGCATACATGGGGGATTCCCACCAAGCTTGCAAGAATCACGCCGGCAGGATTCCCTTTCCCAAGTAAAGAAATAATCCAGTTCTCCGGAATCCAGTTGTGAATCAAAGAGCCGATGCCTACCCCTAAAGGATATAGGGGAAAACCTTTCGAAAGGTCGTTTTCACCTGCTCGGCAGCATAAGAAAGACGCTCTTTCCGTGATAAGGTAGGGAGCGCCTGTTCCACGGGTTTCAGCTGCAAAGAATGGGTTCTATCTCATTTTCCAGGACAAATGCTCTATCACTAGGCCACCTAGAACCGCCAGCAAGAGTCCCAATATCACATAGACAGAGGCAATCCTTAGACCGAAAATACCGGTGAGTAACACAAGGCTTCCCAAATCCACCATGGGAGAGGAAATCAAAAAGGAAAAGGATACTCCAAGAGGAATGCCGGCTGCCGTAAACCCCATAAAAAAATCGGAATGGAGGAACAAGAACAAAAAGGAGTAATCGTTCCCAAAAGAGCTGCTATGATATTGGCATGGATGCCGTGAAAACGCCCCATAATCCGCTTTGTCCTTTCCGGGGAAAGAAGCTCTGTATATAGGAAATGGCAAAATATCAAGACGCAAAGGTAAACCGTGATTTTCACACAATCATAGAGAAAGAAATGAAGACTTCCTCCGATGCGGCTTTCCGTAGCAATCCCAAAGTGTTCCAAAGCCTCTCGAAACAGCCGGCTTAGCCAGTCCATTCTCAAAATTTCCCCTTGTATAAACTGTATCATACTGCTTTTTGCACCTCCTTTTCCCCTACCCTATATATCACTTTTGGTGTCTTCCTGCAGATTTTCCTTTCCTTCTTCCAAAAGTTCCTCCAAATACTCAAAATCTTCTTGCAATTGCTTTTCCGAATACATCCTTCTCGCTTCCTGAATCCGTTCTGCCAATCCCTCCTTTTTCCCATAGTAGCAGAAGTCCATAAACAAATCCAGAATGGTAAAGTGCTTTTTATAGAACGCATTCTCTTTGTATTTTCTGAAAAGCGCTTCGCTGTCTTTATAAAGAGTCTCCGCCTCCTTGTATTCCTTTAAGTAAAAATAGTTTAAGCAGAGATTCAGCCTTCTCACCATCTCTACAGAAGGCATTTTCTTTACCCTCGGCGCCAATTCCTTTAGAATTTCCACTGCTGTAGCATATTCTTTTTTCCCTGTTAAAGCCGCAGTACGATTCAGCTCCGCAATAGCCCTAAGATGCTTGGATTTTACCTTATCTCGAATTGCTGTTATCTTTTCCAGATATTCATCATACTTTGCTTCAGCGAGCAAGGGCATTAGGGCGTTAATTTTCCTTCCGTAAAAAGATATTATAGGACAGGGTTTATAATAACACTGATGAGTAGAACTGCTATCGACGAGGAAATGTAGATGCGCATGGTTTCTTCTTTACTAAGCTGAAACCGTAGCTTAATAAAAGAAGAATAAGCCCGAATAAGATGCCAAGAGCGATACATATTTTTATGCTTTTACTGATTTTTTTCATATATCTCCTCGTTTAAGCTGTTTCACTAATCTGTAAAAAATAACCTTTGCAAGCTTTAGGATAGCAAAAATTGTATAAATGGAAAATATTCTGCCTTATTTCCTACGTGCCATTTTACGATATTCCGACGGAAAGAGTCCTGTATTGTTTTTAAAGTTTGCCGCAAATCTTCCGGCATTGGAATACCCGACAGCCGAAGCTACCTGGTCGACTGTAAGGTCTGTGGAGCTCAGAAGCATTTCCGCATGACTCATACGTCGCTCTTGGATGTACTCCGAAATGGTGCGTTGATAGACATGCTTAAAAGAAGTCTTCAATTTTGTTGTACCCATACAGGCGATTCGCGCGAGCGTATCCAGCGGAAGCGCCGAGTTAAAATGGTCATGGATATAGGAGGTAACGTTACACAAGGCATCCCTGTCCTGCTTGGATATATTTGCAGATAACTCGCTTTTGCTTTTCTTTCCGTGTTCATAAACAAGAGAAACCGCTTCTGCGACCTTGCCCTCATAAAATAATTTTGCCGGTATGCCTTCTCCTTTATACTCCCAAACTTGGCGTAAAAGACGGGACATCTCCGGAAAGTCAAGCGTCTGCCCGATGCGACGAAACGCCTCATTGGGAGGAAGGTAGTCATCCGGATAGCTTTCCCGCAGATATTTTTCATAATATGCGGGAAATACTTCAATCCCCACGGAACGAATCGGAATATTCTTGTGCATAATGGATTGATAAAGCGCATGCCCTCCATGAAAGGTTTTGACGCATCCCGCAGTTAAACGGCGGTAAGGGGTCAACTCCTCCCCGGACACGGAATCATAGTAAGTAATGCTTAAACACTCCGGCGTAGTAAGAGATAAAGTGATCCTCGAAAAATAGAAATCATGGATTTTAATATCAAACAAATCCTTTTCTCCGTAGACCCAGTAATATCCATAAGCCAGCTCCTTTGGCGCGAGATACAATTTTTCCGGCAGGGGCTAAAGTTCTGTGTAGATTCACATTCAACAAAAACCACTGCGGGTAAGCCATTCTCTGTAAAATTCGTTGACTTCCATAGAATCCCTCAAAAATCATACATATCGGACATCATTTCGTACAGTTCAGGCAAACAACGCTCGACTGTATTGTTTCGCTTCTCCTGATTTTTATACTGTTTTTGCGATTAGCGACATCTAACAATGTATTACCACAGCATCTCTTTCATTTCAATATGTATGGTTAAAGGGAGGAATTGCTTTGCATAAGGACCGGGAAAAACCGGTAAAATTACTTCTTACATGGGCAGGAAGCGACAAATGGTACTTATTTGCCTCTGTTATCTGTGCTTTCTTAAGCGGACTGTTTGTGATTGGACCGTATGTCGGTATTTACCACCTGATGGACGCCGTTCTGCTTGGAACACTGACAAGGAAAAGGATTGACGGACTGTATCGTTCTGGTAGGCGTCACGACCATTCTTCGCATGGTTCTCTTGGGGCTGTCCGGCGTGCTCTCGCATAAAGGGGCGTACAATGCGCTGTTTCGCGTGCGCTGCATGATTATAGAACAGCTCGCGAAAGTGCCGCTCGGATACGTTAGTGAACGGAGCACAGGCGAAATCAAAACCGTCTTGAATGAAAACATTGAGAAGCTGGAGTTGTGTCTTGCCCATAATATTCCGGAGCTTGTCAGCTATCTCACCGGTCCTGTCGTGATTTTTCTGTATCTCATGACCGTGAATATCACACTGGCTCTTATTTCCCTGATTCCTCTTCTTCTGGATATCCCGGTGATGATGGCGGTGTTTCAGAAAAATGTCCGCCCTGTTGCCGGAGACCAACGAATCCCTTGCCGACTTCAATTCCGTCATGGTCGAATATGTCCGCGGTATGCGCCTTATCAAGGCTTACCGGATGGGCAGCAAATCCTTTAAAGAAGTTCAGAGAAGCCATTCTCGACGAGAACAGAGCATGGAACAAAAATCGCGAAAAAAACTGCTCCCCTATATGCCGTATTCATCCTGCTGCTGGAATCCGGACTTTTTACTTCTTGTTCCTCTGGGCGGGAGACTTTTCCTGCGGGGATCTATCCCGGCAAGTGTATTTCTCCTCTTTTCCTACATCGGATCCTTGTATTTAACGGAACTGCTACCGCTTCAACAACTTTCCGGGAATTTTTGCACAGGCATTTAGCGGCATGAACAAAGTAAAAGAAATACTGGCGCTTCCTACCTTTGAAGGGGGCGACGCTTTCCCCAAAAAAACCATGATATCCGGTTAAAAAGACGTGCGTTTTTTTCCTATGACGGGAAAAATAAACGTACTGGAAAAATGCCAACCTAAGCATCCGGGATGGCGAAAAGATTGCCGTTGTGGGCGCATCAGGAGCGGGGAAAAAGCACGGTTGCCGCACTGATTGCCCGTTTCCATGACGTGGACGAGGGAGAGGTTTTTGATTGGAGGGAAAAAAATGTCAAAAGCATTCGCTATGAAACGCTTCTTCAGAATATCTCTCTTGTCTTTCAGAAGACTTTTTCTGACCCGGGACTCTGTCTTTGACAATATCCGTATGGGGAAGAATGCCTCTCTTACGGAGGTGCGGGAAGCTGCAAGAAAAAGCGCAGATTGACGATTTCATTATGTCCCTTCCGGATGGATATGATACAAAGGTCGGAAGTTATGGTTCCCGCTTTTCGGGTGGAGAAAAACAACGAATCGCCATCGCAAGGGCTATTTTGAAAAATGCGCCGATTCTCATCCTGGATGAAGCGACAAGTGCCGCAGACCCTGAAAACCAGATGGAGATTGACAAGGCGATTAAGAACCTCTGCAAAGGAAAAACCGTCATTATCATTGCCCATCGGCTTAGTGTGGTCGGCATGTGTGACAGGGTTTTGGTGGTAGAAAATCACACGATTTCCGATATAGGAACCCATGATGAACTGCTTTTACGAAACAGAACCTATCGGAAAAGTTGGGAAAGCTATGAAGCGGCAAGAAATATCCGCTATGGGAAAGGAGGAGACGTAAGATGAGAGACAAAGATCTTTTCCATAAGAATCCCCGGTTTTACCTCGGTCTGCTATTGACTGTTCTAGAAGGACTGCTGTCAGGAAGTAACTACATTGTCCTTTACGCGGTGCTGAAAATGCTGTACGACGGGTCTGCCGATATAAGGAGTATCACCCGTATATCCTGCCTCGTCGGCGTAATCTTTCTGATACGGCTTGCTATTTACAGCACCGGCTATACACAGAGCCAAATCGGGGGTGCCGAAGTTTCTAAAAATATCCGTCTCGGGCTCGGCGATAAGCTGAGGAGAGTTCCGCTATCCTCTTTTACGGAGAAACAGGAAGGACAATATATCCATATCATGACGGCAGATGTAAACAGTTATGAACAGATTCTGACGCACAAACTTGCCTCCCTTGTAAAAAACGGGGTGCTCTCCGTAATCGTACTTGCTTTGATCTGTGTTCTCTATTTTCCTGCCGCAATCCTCCTGCTGTTTTCTCTTCTACTCCTCGTTCCGGAAATGTTGCTGTCGTTTCGAATTGTGGAAAAGTACGGTAAAGAAAAAAATTCCGTTACGGCAGAAGCTGTAGGACAAATCGTCGAGTACATTGACGGAATCCGGACCTTCCGTTCCTATGGAATGGGCGGTGTTAAAAACAGAAATACAACAGATGTCCTACGGAAATTCAGCACCGTCAGTTATCAATATGAGGCACACGGAATACCTGTTAATTTCGCTTTTAACATTGTCCATTGGCTGACTGTTCCGCTTGTGATGTGGATTGGATTCATCCCATGGCAGTCCGGAGACATTTCCGCAGTCACATTCCTGTTTCTCTGCATGATGCCAATGGTTTTCGCCCGGCTGACCGCTGCGATTTCGGTCGATCTGTTCAGTTACAGGAATCTTCTGCTATCCAAGACAAACATTCAAAACGTGTTGGCGGAAAAGGAAGAAGCGAAAAGCCAAGCTGTTTTTTCTCCCAAAGAGCACGACATCTTCTTTCACGATGTATCCTTTTCTTATGTGCAGGGGGAAGTGGTTCTAAAAAGAAATGCGCTTCTCCATCCCGGATTGCAGGCTAACCGCAATCGTGGGAGACTCAGGCTCGGGCAAATCAACAATTCTGAATCTGATTGCGAAGTATTATGAGCCGGAAAGCGGAGAAATTGCCATCGGAGGACAATCTATCCGAAATATCAATGCGGAAGATGTGCTGGATAGCATCTCTATGGTGGATCAGGACACCTTCCTGTTTAATGATACAGTTCGGGAAAATATACGCCATGCAAAGCCTTCCGCTACCGATGAAGAAATTGAAACCGCCTGCCAAAAAGCGAACTGTGACCCGTTCATCCGCAAAATGGAAAAAGGCTATGATACTCCTATCGGTGAAAATGGAAATCTGCTTTCCGGCGGTGAACGGCAGCGGCTTTCTATTGCCCGGGCTATATTGAAAAACAGCCCGATTCTGCTTCTTGATGAGGCAACCGCCTCTTTGGACATTGAAAATGAATTCGCTGTAAAACAGGCAATTGTAAGTCTTTTGCAAGAAAACAAGACCGTTGTGATGATTGCACACACATTGTCTATTATAAAAAACGCGGATCAAATCCTCGTGCTGTCCGGTGGAAAAGTAGTGGAGTCCGGAACTCATGAGCAACTTTTGTCCCTTGGAGGTAAATATACTGCCATGTGGAATGCCGAACAATGTATTACGGCGTAGATGGGTCACTTCATTCACTCTTCCGGCGTCTACTTTAGGGAACTTTTATGTATTTCCTATTCGTAAAAAGTTCCCTAAAGCAGAAGAGACACTTGTGATAATCTCTGCACTAGATATACTCAAGCGGCAAAGCCAATAAATTTTCTCTAAGATAGGTCTTTTTATCAATAAGACATAGAATGATTCCCATACCTCTTTTTTTATCCGGAATCTTATCCAGTACTTGGTTTGTAGCTCCCATGGAAGCCTTAGGATTGCCCGACATTTTTTTATTTCCACCGGATACAAGATTCCATCCTCTTCAATGATTAAGTCGATTTCATTTTTCACCGAAGGTATTCTTATCCTTTCCTCTATAGTAGAAGATATTAAAGCGGTAGTCTTTTCCTGCATTGGAATAGGATTTTAAAATCTCCGACACCACAAAGGTTTCAAAGATGTTTCCGGCAACTGCTGAATTTTTCAAAGCATCCGCAGTTAACCATCTGGTCAAATAACAAGCAAGACCCGTATCCCGAAAATAGAGCTTCGGGGTTTTTGATTGCCCTGTTTAAAAGCCCCCGCACTGTAAGCCTGTAAAAGAAAGACGATTCCCGTTTTTTCCAGAATAGAAATCCAGTTTTTTTTATGGTCGGTTCACTTACGCCAACATCTCCCGCAATGTTTTTATAATTCAGCATCTCCCCCGTTCTTGCCGCAACCGCTGTCAGGAATTTTGTAAATGTAATACTATCCGCAGCAATCAGTTCATGGATATCCTTTTCCAAATAAGTGGCAACATAGGAGGAATAAAATTCCTGCCAGTCCCTCTCTATATCATAAAGTTCCGGATAAGAACCTCGATGAATGATTTCCCAAATATTGTCATAGTCTTTCAATTCCTTCTCTCGCTCTTTGATATATTCCTCTTTGGGAACAAAGGGGCGGTTGAAACGGATTTGATAAAGCTCCCGTAAGGATAAACCGGATAACTCATAGACCGATACTCTTCCTGCCAAAGATTCGCTTACCCCTTTCATCAATTCCAGCTTTTGAGAACCGGATAGGATAAATTGTCCTCTTTCATCAGAATCATCCACCTTCAATTTAATCTCTTCCAAAATGGAGGATTCCTTCTGTACTTCATCAATAAACAAAGGACAGGGGTTGTTCAAAAAGAAAAGCTTAGGTTCCTCTTTGGCCTGCACTCTGGTTAAGCGATCATCAAAATTACTTCGGTTAAATTCAGGGAATTCCCGCTTTACCAGTGTGGATTTTCCCACCTGTCTTGCCCCTACAATCAATGTACATTTGCTGTTTTTTACTCTGCTTTTTAAAATATCCGAAATAGCTCTTGGAATATATGCCATGCCTATCCTCCGACTAATCTAAAGTTTGACTTTATTATAGTCGCCAGCATAGCAAAAGTAAAGTGACTAATCTAAAGTCTCATTTACACGATAGAAATTGTAAATGCACCCCTTTATCGTAAAAAAGAGATGGACTTCATCCACCTCCCATAAATGCTATATTCAGTTTTTATCTTAGAAACTTTGAATGCAAGCATCTTTTTATTGCTTGCGCGAAGTCCTTAGGATTTTCCCATGCCATCGAGTGCCCAGCATTCGGAACAACTTCAACAATAACATTATGCTCTTTTAATTTATCAAAATCTGCATCAGGTAGTGATTTTTCTCCAAAAATAAAATATTTTGGAAATTCAAATCTATATAGAAGCTCTCTCCATGATACTTTACCACCATTAGCAGCATTAACAGATAATTCAAATGCAGCTTTTGGTAGCCAGTTTCTTAAGGTAGCAGTCCACATTGTATTCCCTGATTTTTCATACTCTATAAGTTTCTTTTCAAATGACTTATCTAAATCCTTATCATTAAAATTCGCAAATTCAAAGCTTGCTGATCCAGGAGTGCTTGGGTCTAAATTTGATTCACTTAGTATAAGAGCCTTTACACGACTTTTTAACAAATCAGACAATTCTATCGCTATTGCACCCCCTAAACTGTGACCAAATATAATAACTTTTTCTAGATTAAGATCTTCAATAAACTCTTTTAAATATTTAACATGCGAAGCAACTGTATATTTAAATTTTAGTGGTTTATCGCTATAACCTGCACCCAATAAATCAACTAAAATTATTCTATGATCACGTCCAAGAGTGGACGCTACTTCAACATAATCAAAAGACCCCGCACATCCCAGACCATGTATGAACACAATCGGTATTGAATCTCCGCAAAGATCATTATAGCGAATTTTGTATTCTGTACCTTTAATTTTATATTCCTTCATTTGCACCTCACCATCAATGTTCCTTAAAGTATGCATAATAATATCCATCCAAAGTTGAAGGACAATATAGTTCGGCTTCCTTTTCAAATGACAACTTTCCTTCAACATAAGCAGCACATATAACAGAATAGGCCAAACCAAGATTCTTATCTTTAGGCTTTGACCCCAATATTTTTTTTGCGTCTTTATCTTCCTTTATAATTCGATTAACATCCACCTCATAAAAAACTAACTCATTATATTTTTCTTTAAGCTTTCCATACTTCCCAACTCCACTATAGAAATTTTTTATATCCTCTTTTATATCATTGCTTAAAAGATTAGTTAGGTTTTTTGTTCTGCCGACCTGGATACAAGTTATATCACCATTATCTGCTTTTCCCCTCAGAAACCATACACATGCGGTGTTTTCATCAACAATGTACTTTTTACGTTCTACCTTTTGTTCATAGATGAGGTGAAAATACTTTTTTCATCAGGAGCTTTAAGAGATTCTCCGTTGCAATCTGAAAATTCCCATCCATTATTATTCTTTCTAATTGCACATATCCTTAAATACATTCCATCATTCATTACATCATCCTTGTTGTTATAAACTGGCTATCATTTTTTAAATAGACTGATTGAAGACAAACATCACCTCTCGAAGATGTTTCCCCCCCAAATATTATCATCCCAGTAGTTATCTGTTTCTATAAAGCCATTTTTTTCCATGCTACTGCTCCTCCCTGGCATTTTTATTGTAGGGAAAATGCCCCTGTCGTCCAGCAAATGGCTTTTACATCACTTATAGCGTGTGTCAAAATCCTTTTACATTGTCCATTTATTACTTTAATTTACCGCTAATCTCTTTAAATACTTCTTTTTTGATCTTCCAAATCCCTGAATAGGGTTGTTCAGCATAGATCTTATTCCTATTTTCATATAGATAAACGACCCCCGGGTTCTCTTCCGTATTGGTATGATAAAAAGTAACAGCCAGAAAATTTTTAATGTTTACAGGCTGATCATGATAACTTTTCCCTCCTGTATCTTTAGTATTCTCTTTGATGTCGTTCACTATTTTAGCTATTTCATCCTGTTCCGTGATTTTCACAGTAGTTCCGGAAGGATTTTCCGTAATTTCAATTTCCGTAATTTCCTTTGCCTCCGGCAGGCTGATTTCCTTCTTCGCTCCGCAAGCTGTTAAGGCAAAAATAAAAGCTAAGGTGATTCCCATAAACTTTTTCATGTTTTTTCTCCACAAGTTTACTTAATTCTCTTTAGAATATCTTCAACAGACGGCAGCTGCTCTTCTAGGGCATTCGGAAGACTGCTCGTAACTTTATACTCACTCACACCAATCGGCTTTGAAATGTCCTTTAGGGAATATTCTGCAACCAAATTATTCTTGCTTTTACAGAGCAGTAAGCCGATGGACGGATTGTCTTCCTCTTTCTTTAGGATTCCATCTACTGCAGACAGGTAGAAGTTCAGCTGGCCGGCATATTCCGGTTTGAAATCTCCGGTCTTCAACTCAATAACTACATAACACCGCAGGTTCAGATTATAAAACAATAGGTCAATATAAAAATCATCGCCCCCGACATTAAGATGATACTGATTGCCTAAAAATGCAAATCCTGTTCCAAGTTCCAGCAGAAGCTTAGTAACGTCGCGAACAAGCGCCTGCTCAATATCTCTTTCCAACATCTCCTCACGGAATGGGATAAAGTCGAACACATACGGATCTTTCATGGTCTGCGCTGCCAACTCACTTTGCGGTGATGGCAAGCGACTTTCAAAATTAGAAACCTTATCAACCAGCACCTGCCGCTGATATAGTCCGCTTTCGATTTGATGAATCAAAACATTATGAGACCATCCATTTTCGGCTGTTTTTTGAATATACCATATGCGTTGCTCCGGATCTTTAACCTTTTCAATAATAGCAATATTATGAGACCATGGAATTTGTGCAGACACTGTCTGCACAAATTCACGATTGGGATAGGTCTCGGCAAATTTTGCCATATACTTTAGATTGCGAACAGAATATCCCTTGCTCTCCGGAAAATCTATTCTTATATCAGTAGCCAGGTTATCAATGAATCTGTTTCCCCACAATTTATGCTCATTAATAACACAACCAATATCATGGTAAAGCAAGAGCATATCCACATTTGCATGAATCGCAGCACGATACTGTGCAGCTTTTATCTCTCGCTTGATATTTTCAACAATGGAGATATACTCCGACGAATTCATTAACACTCGCTTCACCTCGCTTTCAATGTAATCTGTATTTTTTACAATAATGCGTTGATTTCCCGTATCCTTGCCCTTGGTATAGTCTCCTATCAAATTGCTGAAATTTTGCTCATCCAACGGTGGAAACATTGTCAGCTTTCATTAAGCTGCTTTTTGCCTTCTTTGTCGCATGAACTAACAAAATAGCAGCAACTATACATATTACTTTGGATGCATTCCCTATAATTACATTATCATGGAAAGTAATTTGAGATAATGTATTCATTAGTGCATGTGTCATTACACATATCCATAAACTATTTGAATAGGCAAATAATGCCGATAGTATGAAACAGTTTGTGAATAGTCCCAACGAGAAATTAAGAACATCAACCGTTACAATGCTACCATCAATACAAAAGAACAAAAAATGCCATACTCCCCAGCACACAAAGGTCATCATTGTCGCAACGATATAGGAAAGCTTTTTCTCTAGACAGGGCTGGAAAGAATATCTCCATCCTATTTCTTCTATTCCACCAAATAGAATGGCCTTAAAGAATAGAGCTATCGGAATCCATACATTTTCAATTTTAAATCCCTTACTTATTGCCACAGAACAAAAGTCTATAATTAAAAACACAATTGCCATTGCATAGATTTTAAATGGCTGCTTTATCTTGAAAAAATCCTTTATTATACGCAAAGGCTTTTTCCCATTGTATTTAATTTGATAAAACACGCCCCAAAAGGCGGACGACACACCTCCAATGATAATAAAAACCATCCCCCAAAAAGAATGGTAGCCTAATCCATATCCTTTTTCTTTTAGAATTCCAACCAGTACTGCAACTGCTGTTATATGAAGCAATGTTGGAAATAAAAATGCTTTCATAATCGACTTATTATTCATTATACCTTTCTTCCATAACACACTTCATTTACCAGTTCTTGAATATCCTCCTCACTATTTATACCCATTTCTTCTGCAACTCCCTGAAATGCAGCTTGCGCCTTTCGGATGGCAGTAGCGGAGGCATTACTAACAATAATTTCTCCATTTTGCTTTTGAAGAAATAAAAGCTTATCACCGGATTTTAATCCAAGTTGGCGGCGCACTTCTACAGGCACTGTAATCTGACCGTTTGCTGAAATTTTTGCCAAGTTCATATTTTCTTCCTTTCGCTCTTTATCTTACTTAAATTTTTTAAATTCTTTAGATTCTTTAGATTTCAAGTTTTCTTTTATTATTTTAAATCAAGCATTATAAAAAGTAAACTTTGAACTATTGTGCTTTAGTGAATCGACGAGAAATGCAATGCCTCTTCTCTGATTTCCTTATCGCATGATGCATTTTCAGAAATTCCCTTCAGAATATCTAAATAGACTTCCGCTTGATCTGTTCCATTGATAAGACGATTTAGCATCCAAACTGTATGCAATGTAGGCATTCTTTTCAAGGACAGAAGAAGTTCTTCTTCATATCCTTTTTTATAAAATCTCTCCACAAAATGGACGATTGGTCCGGGGCTTCCAAAATCTGTCAAAGGATGCCTTTCCATCAGCCGGAGCAATGGCTGTACCGAGTCTAATTGATTATAGTTTTCTTCAATTTCTTCCATGCAGTCCATCATAACGTTTTCAAAATCCTCGTTATCTTGCATTCCGGCTTCCATTTTTTGAATGATGCTATTTAGCGTCTCCATATCTATTTACACCTCAGATTGTTCTTAGACCTTCTATTCTAACCTCTTACGCAATATCCATAATTAGATTAGCTACCAAGACTCTATTCATATTAAAGTCTACTCATTTTACATCTTTAAATGAAATGAATTCATTAATTCTCCAAAGTAATCGACCTTTCCGGACGAGAAATAATTATACCATGCCTCGATTGTTTCCTTGGAATATAACTCTAAGTTCTCTAGTATATATCTTGCCCAAAGTAGTGAACCTGCAGAGCTCGCCGTAATTAAATTTCTATCCATAACGGCAACTGTGTCTTCATAATATTTTTCTCCCTGATAATTAGGACTTCCTTTCAAGAAGAATAATGCATTACTTGTATGATGATATGAATTTAAAATACCCTTATTTGCTAATCCCAAAGTGGCGCCGCAAATAGCAGCAACCAATATATTCTTTTCAAGAAATGACTTAGACAGTTCAAGGATTTTTTGATTGGATTGATCCTGCCAAGTATCTGCTCCGATTAACAACAAAGCTCCGGCTTTTGTTTCATCTATTTCCTCGATAGTGATATCCGGAACAATCGTTACCCCGCCGGAAGTTTTAATGGCCTTCTTAGAAGTGGAAACCGTTTGTAATTCATATTGAGATTTCCCTGCCATTTTTTGTAATGTTAGTCCTTGTAACAGATATCCATTTTCCCAGTCTGCCATTGTATCCAATACGTACATATATATTTTTTTCATAATCGCTCCTATTTGTGCAATTTCAAAATCTTCTCACATCTCTTCAATCACTGCTATTCTATGCAAGAACACTTTCGCCAGCTCCCGTGCTTTTTCAAAGTCTTCCTTGCTGAGAACCATCATCGCATAGCTGTCACTTCCTATATCCATAGCAGACAAAACATATTCTGTCCACTGGGCATTCAGAATCTTTCCCCACCTTGGAATATCCTCTTCATCATTCAGTATTTTCTCATCCGTCTCAAGATTTAGGCCGGCACTTAATTTACGCACAGCAGGAATAAAGCTATCCTTCCTTGCTTTCCAATCCAGTTCTATAAGCTTTCCTTTCCGCTCTAACGCGAAAAAAAAGCTCTTCCCAGGCATGATCCATATCTTCCATACTTTCATGCTTGTGTTTTTTCAGGAAACGCTGCGCTGTTTTGGAGTCTGCCATCAGGAGCTTTGATAAGTCTTCAAATGCGGATTTTACGATTGCATCATCATTTCCTATCACTTCCGTATAAGTCTTTTCATCAGGAAGAACTTCCTTTTTCACAAATGCCCTCATAATCTTTACGGCATCGCTGTAGCTTAAGTCGGAAATTAGATATTTTTTATCCTCTATTTTCAAATATAAATTGACCAGCTCTTTGCTTTTCCCGACTACCGCTTTCATCGATGTACAGCCCTTTACGGCATGGGACGGGGTCAGCTCTGTATAAAAAATATATCCGTCATGCATCGCTTTTAGTGTATTGTCAATTCCGCTGATATGAAATCCGTTTCCCTCGTAAAGGGGGTCTTTCATGTGCCATTCTTCGTAATTCTCAAAAAGTACTTTCTGTATCCAATTATAGATGCTCATGATTGTTTTCCATCTCCTTTTTCGTCATTCCGCTAAGTTCTTTCACCCACATCCCTACCGTATCGGAAAGCAGGGAATCACAAGTATATTCCTCCGTACCGTCCATATATTTGCAGGAAAATGAAGGCTCTCTTATCGCTGCTTTATAAAACTGCATTGCTACATCCGCCAATTGCTCCGGATGAAAGGGAAGAGACAGTTCTTCTGCCAACGCCCCCCCGAATCTTATCCCATTCCTTATGCTCTTTATGATACTCTTCCCGGATTCTGGAGAGATAGCCCTCGCAAAAAGCTTTCAATAAGCTTTCCCTTTCATAAAGCTTCTTACAGTTAAAGTCAAATAGATTTCCTGCGTGAATTAAAAAGGTCAGAAGCTCTGCAAGACTTTCCGCAATTCTTCCCACCTCTCCTTCACTACCGATAAAGCCAATACTTTCATCCTGTAACAACACAAATTCTCCGCCACTTGCATCATGTGCAAATGCCTTAGCTTGCATAGAATAGTTTTCATTATTCTCCATAAACCGGATTTCCTGAAGCTGCTTGTAAAAGCAAATGTCACACTCTCGCATAAGCATAGTATGAAGTTCCGTATTATTCTTGATCTGCTCCCATAAGTCCATTCCGTTTTCTCTCCCCCTCTACAAACTGGAATTTGTTTGTACAATGTTCAAGATATAACTGTTATTATGTCTTGATTAGAGTACAAACTCATATAAGAGGAACTTCCTCGGTACTCCAATATCAACATATGTGATTTCAACCTTATCCACATACTTAAATCCAAACGACATATACATTTTCTGTGGAATATCATTTCCCTCTATGCAATCAAGACGAATTGATTTAAGCTTTCTTTCCCTTGCTGTGTCTATTGCGTGTTGAACTAACTGCTTTGAGTATCCACGACCTCCATATTCCGGAAGGACACGCAAAGCATGAAGAACTACTGTCTCGTTATCATTTGCATCAATAAGCCATTTAACTGCGTGATACGCCTCATCACGATCATGATTCATAATATACGCCGCAACAATTCGACCATCTTCAATACCGATAAACTGATTTCTCTCTTTGATTGCATCTTTGATCATTTCATCTGGAGGGAAACCACCTTTATCTCCCTCCGGCAGAAAATCTTTTCCGCTCAAAACTTTACACATACCGTCATAAAACTGTCGCAATTCTATAAAATTTTTCTCTTCTGCATATCTGATAATCATAGAAATCTATCCCTCCAACTTCAAATTTGTCTACACCGCTTTTATCCTATCATTTATCAATTCGATAAACGCTATCACTGTTGCTCCTATCATAGGAAGTCCATAAGGACTAAACAGGAAACCGATAACCAATCCGGATATACCTATTCTGATTTCTCCTTGAACGAAAGAAACTACTGCTCCAAATATGCAGAATACCATAACGATATACAGTAACGCTGTTACTATGCCAAGCAAGAATGTCAGAAAAGCTGTCAAAATTGATAAATATGACCAAGAACAGGCATGCAATATTGATTTGATGTTAGCGGTGAACCTGAGCGGAGTAAATCTGCCGACTCCTATAATTCACTCTCCAGCTTTCCGATATTAATCATTTCTTTTTACTCCTATCTATCCTGTTTTCAGGCAGCTCTTTCGTTACGTCGCTAATCAACTTTCCAAAATCAATTGCATTTTGAGAGGTAATAACTGCTTTTCCGGTATGCTCCTCAATTTCTTTTCTAGCATTTCCGGCAATTTTACCACCATCTCTTGCAGCTTGCCTATTCTCTTCTAATCCATAGGGATTTGTCGCATTAGTAATATCCTTCGTAGCCGCTTCTGCAAGCATATTTAATATTAACTCGGTACTACTCATATTATCCCTAAGATTTTGCTTCTTTAATCCTTTGAAGTCCTTGTACTCTCTTGTTGTCATACCACTCCACGCTTTAGATATTTCATTGGTCAGTATGGCATATTCTTTGCCCTCTTCTACTCCATGGTCTTGCCAAGCATCAGTCAGTTCTTTTCTTACTTGAATGGCTTGTAATCTCTGATTAATCCATTCTCTGGAATATCCCTTCTGCACATAAGTTTCCAAAGCTCTATCTATCGTCAACTCCGGATCAATAATCTCATCTATTCTTTCTTTTCCAACCTCTGCCAACCACATCTTAAAGGGTTCTGCCTTGGGAGATGGTACGGATTGAATAATGCGAAAAATCCCCTGCACATTAGCTACATCCGTTTTATAACTTTTTCCATCTTTAGGGGATTTTTAATTTCAGTGCGTGACAAAATGTCACGACCTCACTTCCCTCCTTTTTTTCAATCTTTGCTTTAGCTTTCTCCAATAAGCTCCAAAAATCTTTGCTGTCCGTTAAAACACCAATAATATCAGCTATACTAAAATACCATTCTTCTTTCTCGTTGTCCCAAAGTGAACGAATCTGATTTCCCTCAAAGATTTTAACTTCATTATCCATCTTAAAACCTCTCATTTACTATGAACTATTGAATTCCCTTATTGAAATCCTTTATATGCTTAAAAATCCAAAGAACCTCACACATACAAATAATTAATTATCATTTTAACATTGTCATGAGCTTAGAAATACCTCTTTCCGTAAAGTCTCAAGGTAAATATTGAAATTACCACGCCTACCCTTATTCAAGTTTCATTTTACTTGTCCTGAAAGTTCTCCTATGTCATATGATATGAGCTGACTTCGATTCTTTCCTCCAAAGGAAACTCGGGGAATTGGAGACAGTTACATTCCATAATGACCGCTATTCCATGCTCATTTTCTTTTTCTACTCCCGTCTCCGTAAAACCACATTTTCTCCAAAAGTTCCTGCTTTGCATATTTCCTTTCATATAGGCCAGCCTTACTTTTTTATAACCTTCACTTTTCCATGTAGTTAAAGCCTCTGCAATAATAGCGCTCCCTTTCCCTTTTCCGGACTCTTTACTGTCCATCATAAATAAACCGATGAAGATCGTATCTTCTTTTGGAAAGGAGAGAATAAAGTCCATAATAGCAATTAAGCTATCATTTTCAAAAAAACCGATATAGAATTTGTCCTCAAGGCTTTTCCCCTCCGGTAATGCCTTTAAATCATTTAGAACCGTTTCCCTACATGGCTTTGGTGGACAATACGCAAAGTACAGGGGATTACCGTACTCCAAATTTAAGATTCTGGAGATATCCTCTTCCCCTATTTTTTTAATATTGTATTTGTAGATAGTTGGCTGATATTCAGCATACCTCTTCCGGACATTTCCACTTTACCTCATTATGCATGTGTAATCTTAATTCTTCTTGATAAATTCACTTGCCAAGTGATACACCTGTTTGATCTCTTTACTATCTAAGGACCAAGCCTCTACTTCTTTTCGAATAAAATCCGGAAATTTCTTACTGATATCTCGTAAAGCATTGCCCACGGATTTTCTGACATATTCACTGGGATCTTCTTTTAAAGCGGCTAAACGCTGAATGGCTTCTTCCGGGTGGTCTTTAAAATAGGCTCTGCTTGTCCAGATTCTTAGCCCTTCCGTAACGGCTCTTCGGGCGTTCGGCTCAGGACTTTGTAGCCATTCCGAAATCGTGGGAAGGGCTTTTTCCATTCCGATTTTTTTACAATACATATCAAAGGACTTCGCTAAAATCTCCTGCACTCTCCAGTTCTCATCCTTTGTAACTTCTGCCTTCATAAAATGAAGGATTTCTTCGTCCTCAGATAAGTGGCCGAAAAGAAATACCCCATACATTCTTACTTGATAAATAGGAGATTGATAAGCTGCAAATGCCAAAGTCTTGCAATAAGCAAAATCATGGGACTGAAAATCCTGCAAAGCTCTACTTTCTTCCGTCTTGAAACCATTTTCTATCGAAGAAAATTCCTGTTCTAATGCGGCAATATATTCTTTCAAATCTACTCACCTCCTTAAGAGATTTGCTCTGCCCTTTTCTATTTTGCACTGACAAATCTCACCCAAAAAGCTCCGTCAATTCTGTTTATCTTCTCTAAAGATACCATGCTTTCCCAAAATATTGATTTGCAAATCTCCATGTTTCCTCATTCATCATTGACCTTTTTGTTCGGTATCCGTATACAGAATTAATTTCTTTCGGTGTTTTCTTGAAAAGTAGCCACCCGAAGAAAATCATAGTTAACGGAATAAGTAAAACCATAATTAGCATGAATATCCAGAATCCCATTTGAAATTCCTCCATTACTTTTACTTCTAAAGCATTGATTCAGCCTGAGTTATACTTGTAACATTTTCCATGTACTCATAAAATTTCTTGTGTAATTCTCTCATTTCATCCGGTGCGTTTATCGAATGTTGATACATGAACTTTTCGCCGAAGTACTTCTATATACAAACGACATAATAAAAGTCAATATCGGTAGCGGTACAAACAAAAAAATATTCATTTTCCATGGGGATAACTTGCCACAGGTTTTCCGCACAAATTGGAGGTTTCGTTTTAGAGTTTTTGCTGTCTTATGCATAATCTTTTGTTCATAACCGGTTTTTGCGGGATTATCCGCTTCATAATATGCATCTGCAATAGGAACTACCATTGCAAGATGACAAAGCTGCCAAATGTGCATATCTTTCACTATCTGATATGGAATAGAAGATTGCTTAAAAATCAAAGAAAGGCGTCTTACTCTATCCGTTCTCATTCCGGAAATCTCTGCAAAGGTAGTCGGTTGAATGATTTTCGGAGTAAGCGTGGCATCCAATGCATCATGCTTAATACTTCCTCCTGCGCCTGGAAATGCCGGAAGGATTTTGCCTTCTCCACAAAGGTTCTCCCATTCATTGTAGTCATCAATAGAATTTGTCATTGTTACAATGCATTTGCTATTATTGGTTTTCAGTTCCTCTAGTGCCTGATATAGCTGATTCTCTCTGACTGTCAAGAATATAAAATCATATTCGTCATCATCCTTGAGTTCAGACAAAATAGAAACATTTGCTTTTGTAACTTTTTCTCTTTTCAAATAAAGCAGACCCTTCTTCTTGAGCGTTTCCAGTCTGGCTCCTCTTGCATAAATAGTAGTATCAAAACCCGCTTCGGCAAAAAGCGAGGCATACAGCGAGCCTATCACTCCCGTACCAAATATGAGTAATCTCACTAACAGACTCCTTTCTGCCATATGCAAAATATCCCTTATTTTAAGGACAGCTTATCCCAATCCTGCACGGATTCTATTACCGGAATCCAACTGTCTATTTCGAATCCTTCCTCTATCCATGGTTCCGCATAGCCGTCCAGAATAAACGCCCCATTGCATTTTATATGGGCTTTTGCCTCTACTATGTCTAAGACTTCTATCCTATATTCAATTAGCGGTTCATTTTCATAAATATAAAAGGAATCTTCACGCTCTTCGCTTTCCTCAACTGTCTTTACTGAAAATGTAGTCCCCACCAATTCCTTACAGTGCTCTTATCCGTATCTATCGGATTGATACAGATGGAAGGAGAAATCTTATTTCCCTCGAAATCCCCGGGCTTAAACCCAATGTCTACAGCCCATGAGGCGCTTTCCTCCCGGTCTGCTTTAAAGAACATGAGGCAGCTTCTTCTATCTCCCCAATCATCTTGAAATATAAAAATCTTTTATTTTTAACATTTTGCTCTCCCCTACAAACCGGAATTGTTCGAGCTTTTCAAATACTAACGCACTTGATTCTGTTCAATAAGTGATTTATAGTAGCTACCAAAATCAGCAAGTGAATTAACAATTGGAAGCATTTTTGTTCCGAGTTCCGTTAAGCCGTATTCAACTCTCGGTGGCTGCTCATGGTAATCGTGGCGATATGCCAGTCCATCACTCATCATTTGTCTTAAACTATCTGTCAAAAACCTTTTGTGAAATACCGTCTATACTTCGTTGTAGCTCATTGAATCTCCATGGACGCTCTTTCAAGTTACGCAAAATCAGCAATTTCCATTTTCCTCCTATGAGAGATACTGCTGTTGCAACTGGGCATTCCAGTAATTCTTCTTTTGCTCGCATAATTCTCACCTCCGAGTCTATTGTAACACATTCAATTTTGAGTGTACAGTTACAAAAAGATGCGTACTTGTTTTTGTATGTGTCTCACACTATACTAATAACAAGCAACCAGAAACTACAAATTAAGCATGGAGGTATTATTATGGCAAATTACACAAAGACAACTATTGGAAAGGAAAACCGAATTGATTTGCATGAAAAGTTGTCTTTAACAGGTGCAGAAATCAGTTTGAACGAACTACCTGCAGGAGCAAATGTCCCATTTGTTCATTCTCATAAAGAAAATGAAGAAATCTATGGAATTCTTTCAGGTAACGGCAAAGCCATAATTGATGGAGAAGAAATCAGTCTTTCAACTGGAGACTGGCTAAAAATTGCACCTGCTGCAAAGCGTCAGTTTTTTGCATCCGATATTTCCGGAATTACTTATATCTGTATTCAGGTAAAAGAAAATTCTCTGGAACATTTTACAGCAGAGGATGCCGTAATCGGCTAATAAAAAGTATTTATTTACAGAAATGCACAGTTCCCGATATGCTAAGAACTGTGCATTTCTTTTTTCTTCAATTTTACAATTTCTCAATTTTTCAAACTTGAAGTTATCGTTCTATATATTCACCATTTCTCGGCACAATGATTTGACTTAGATTCTTACTAAACGCAAACTGACGAACAGCATTATTCGCCTTCAAACTTGCTGGCGGCGAACAGCATTTCGTGCTGTTTGCGGACGGCAAGTACACAGGGAATAACCGCATAAGCGGTGCAAGGAGGTGTAGCCACTTTGACGGAACGAAGTGACGAAACATTCTCGGTCATACAGCTTTTTTATGCTGACAGAGAATGAAGCTCCGCAGGACGCACGATACTTCCGACAGGAGAGTATAGAAGCGCGCCCTTTAGTTCCTAAATGGATTTTATCAGTTCGACAAACTGGAATTGTGTGCTTGAAGCGAAGCAAATACGAATGCATCGCAGCAATAAATTTCTGTTTAACGATTTCTTTTTCCGGAATTTTCTGTCCCTCGGATTTCCTCATGATAGAAATAATCCACAATCACCGGATGTCCCTGCGGGACTCTACCATAAGGCATTTCATTATCCACAAAGGGACAATCATACTTCTTAGCCATTTCCGCGGCTTTTACTTCAAGTGCTTCAAAGTAGCTGCGATTATGCTTGTTATAGATCTCATCGTAAAGCGGCACAAGATCAGGATGTTTTCCGGCGATATACTCCATAATTGTCTTTTTGAAGCCGCCCCGAAGATTGAGGTTTTCAAGCCAGAACAGATCGCACTGATCCTTTACTCTCTCAAAAATGGCTTCAAAGTCCGTGATACCGGGAAATACCGGGGATACGAAACAGACTGTACGGATCCCTGCTTCATATACCTGCTTCATAGCAGCGATACGCCGCTCAATGCTAGACGCAGAGTCCATATCGTTCTTGAAATTTTCATCCAGTGTGTTGATCGACCATGAAACGGTCACTCGTCCAAGCTTCTTCAGCAGATCAATATCCCGTACCACAAGATCAGACTTTGTGCAAATCAGAATCTCTGCGTCACTGCCGATTAGCTGCTCCAGAAGTTTTCGGGTATTCCCAAATTGCTCCTCCTGTGGATTGTAGCCATCCGTCACAGAACCGATGACCAAACGCTGTCCGGCATATTTCTTCGGATTCTTAATTTCCGGCCAATGCTTCACATCAAGGAATGTGCCCCATTCCTCCGTGTGTCCGGTAAATCGCTTCATAAAAGAAGCATAACAATACTTGCAGGCATGTGTACAGCCCACATAGGGATTGACCGAGTAACCGCCTACCGGCAGACCGGACTTAGTCATGATGTTCTTTGTTTCCACCTCGTCAATGAGGATTCCATCGATTACTTCTGCCATCTTTTCTGTACCTCCAACACTTTATTGAATTCTTCCGGCATTTCCTGAATCATATTTTTATCCCCTAGGATAGAGACAAGGTCTTCCTTCATAAACACCGGAATGCCGAGCGTATGTGCCTGGTCTGTCAGAAACCATGCCCATTCCGGCTCCGTATGAATCTTCCTGCTCTGGGCCCCGGTCATGGTGCCGACAACGATCCAGTTGATTTTGGAAAAATCGACTGTGCCGGGATCGTCGAATAATGGCTCAAAGGTAACATGGTAATGTTTTGCTCTGACATTTTTCCGAAGGGCGTCGATACGCCACAGTTCTGCTTTCCTCGTCACCGTAACGCCAAACCATGCGTTTTCCAGATCGGTATCAAAATCCAGCAGATCGGGGCGCTTGGTCAGAAACAGAAACTGATGCTGTGGATTTTCACGGATCTTTGCAAATACCTCGTCTCTCCATTCCTGCTTCCATCCGGAGAGATCGCTCATGCCGGTAAGAAGAAAGTTCTGCGGACGTTTCTTTTCCATCATCTTGAGCTTACCCGGAAAGAATTCAGGGTCAGCGAAGTCATCAATCATATGCCAGCGTTTCACATTATTACGGGCATAGCAATATGTACACCCCACTGTACAGCCTATGACAATATTCATGTTCTGAATCTGATCTTTGATACAAATACTCATGACTCCTGCCACCCCTCAAGATTCTTTCTGATACGGTCGAGGCATTCCTCAAACCGGGTAATTTCTTCCTCTGAAAAACCTTTGTAGTAAATACTTCCCATCTCATCAGATACAGAATCGTACTCGCCCTTTAAGGCATGTGCTTTCTCAGTCAGAAACAGGAGTGTTTTCCTTTTGTCCGTTTCAGACTGAACACGGCTTATCAGCCCTTGATTTTCCATTCTTTCCAGCATCGTCGTAAGAGATGTTATCGCTAATCCGCATTTGACCGAAAGTGACCTGATTGAGATACCATCCTCCTGCCACAGTACATAAAGAATACGCCCCTGGGCTCCATTAAACGCATCAATATTTTTTTCGCTGAGAATCTTCTCAAAAATCCGGTCTCCAAGTTGTTTTATTTTGGTGACAAGAAATCCGCCATTTGTTTTCATACAAAAGCTCCTATATAGTAGTTTTATTTAAACAATACTATATAGGAACTTTATTGTCAACAGTTTATATGTCTTAATAGGTAAATTCCGTTTTTTTCAATTCTCCAAACTGGAATTTATCTATGAGATTTCATATTATCTATGGCAAACTTTCCACTTGCTGCAGCTATAGGAAGCCCTCCACCAGTTTGAATCCATTGACTTGCAAGGTATAAATTGTTTATACCTTTGATAGTGCTCTTAACATACTTACTTTTATAACCTTTCTGTGGATTAAAGCTCATATATCCTCCTTTGTGGGCATTACACCAAGTTGTGAATGTAACTGGAGAATACGTTCCAAGCACGATGAGTTTGCCCTCCAGCTGAGGGAACTTTTTTTTTCAACCCTTAATCTCAATTCTTCTGCAATTCGCTGTTTTTCTTGATTATATTTCTCTTTATTATCTTTTAGCCCAAACCAGTAAGCATAATTTTCAGCATTTTGTAAAACATTACACTGAATAACTCTCTTTCCCATAGGAAATAGTGTTACATCATAATCATAAACACGCATTCCACAAAAATTGTGTGTTTCTCCTGCAACATCATATTCGTCACAAGGAAAAATCATGCTTCCTTCAGGTAATTTCAAATCCGCTTCAGTAACTATTCCAAATGCAACCTGATAACCTGTATTAGAAACATAACCCTCCGGATTCTCATACATGTACCTAAGATTTTTATCCAAATATCCTTCATCAATTAAGTCATAGAAAAGAGAATGTGGGTCTGCACACCAAATATAGTTATCTGAGTTGATAACCTTTCCATTATTACCAATAATACTAACAACCTGCTTATCTGCAATATTTATTTTTTCAATATTAACGCCTAAATGTAGTTTGCCACCCAAGGATTCAAATTTGCAAGCATTCTACTAACCAAGCCAACAGAACCTCCCTGTGGAATAGCTGCTGTATTACTTGTATAAAAAAAGCATACGATGCAACAAAGGAGAGGGCAATGAAGTTGCTATTAAAGTAATTTTTAAAAATCGCTCTAATGTAATGATTTGTAAAACGATTTGTAAAGTCTTCCATAGACTGTTTTCCATATTCCTTTATAGCCTTATTAGCATCTTTCATGCTCATTCCTAGTTTAATAAATTGTATTAGGTTCATATGAGCAATTGAAATATCACATGGCGGCTTTATACACTCTAAGCTTTTAGCACAGTCAAAAAACAAATTTAATTCTTTGGTATCTTCTGGAGCAAGTTCTAAAAACTCTTTTCTTGCTTTCTCTAAATTTCTCCACAAATGTAGTGTTACCCCGTCCATTTCCATACAATAAAAATATGGCTCACGATAAATCTCCAAACTATCAGAAAGAACTCCTAGATTTTCCCACATTTTATATAATTGTTCATCCTTATTGCATCCAACGAGAAAATGAATGCAATTATCTATATGATATCCTTGCCTGTTCCACCCTGCACACTCCCCACCGGGCATTTTATTTTTTTCGTATATTTCTACTGAATATCCAGCCTGCAATGCATATATTCCAGCACTCAAGCCAGAAACACCTGCTCCAATAATCACTACTTTTTTACCCATATTCTCTTACTTTCTATATAAGGCCTTAGAACAATTTTAGAGCATCAGATAATACACAATGCTCATACATTACTCTAAGGAACTAAACAAATTCTAAGTTATCTACATCTTCAATAAATTCATAACCAAATTTCTCCCTAGAAATTCCAAAAAAATGGATGCTGCAATCCGCTTACATCCATCAACAAAGGGATGATCCTTTATCAAGAAATATAAAAGATCTGCTGCTTTTCTTCTAGTGATGGATATACCTCACCTCCAAATACGTCCTGATAAACAGCCGCAAGTATTCCTTCCAGTTTACCTACTTCTTTTTCAACTCCAAAGACATCCGAACTAAAGCTATCTTCTAGTTGGTTAATGATTGTTCTACAATCACCGTAAGTCATACGATACAAAGACTTTCTTCCACTAGGCTTACTCAATGACTGGTGATCATACTGATCCAACAGAAGCAGGGCATCTGTATATAGATTTACTGCTCTAAGTATATCTGATTCTTCAACTTCCAGTGCATCTGCGATTATCTTGGATTGAATCTCAACCGTTTGTTTAACGCAAGAAGTCGTTTCTCATTGATTGCATACCCATTCAAGATATATTGTTTTAAAACTTTGTTCGCCCATTGTCTAAATTCAGTTCCACGCCGGGATTTGACTCTATAACCAACAGATATGATGACATCCAAACTATAAAATGGAACTTTCTGTTTAACTCCATCAACGCGCATTTTTTGCGTGTTGTTTTCTTTGTCTAATTCATTTTCCTTAAAAACATTATTAACATGTTTACGAACCGTTTTTTCATCTCTATCAAAAAGCAATGCCATTTGATTAGAACTCAGCCATACTGTCTCATTTTCAAGAGAAACTGACAACGTAACTTCTTGATCATGTGTTTCAAATAAAATTATCTCATTATTTTTTTCTCATTCACTGTATTATCCCATCCTCACAAGTTTTAATTTGATTATTTCTTTGGTTTTGGTGCAGGTAAATCATCATACAGAGCATCGAACAATCCAATGAGAAACTCTTTATTATCAACATCATCTACCAATAGCATTTCCTTAGCTCCATCATAGGGTAGCTCATACTTTGCATTTGGCATAAGTGCTATTGCAGACTTCACAGGCTTTACTAAAAACCTATCATCATAAATTCCACCAATAATTTTTTTCCATTGTAATAGATAATAAATTCTCCCATCATGGCTTTATAACTAACATTATTTAATTCCGATACTTGTTCTAAAATAAAGTCTAAATATTCTTTACTTGAAGCCATTTTTTATAATCTCCTTTTTTATAATCTCTCCTAATTCCTAAACTTTCTATAGTTTTCATTAAGACCTATGCAACTTAGAGTTTAGTGGCCAATTGATAAACCTGTTTTATCTCTTTACTGTCCAAAGACCACGTCTCTACTTCCCTTTTAATTAAATCCGGAAATTTCTTACTGATATCTCGTAAAGCATTGCCCACGGACTTTCGTACATATTCACTGGGATCCGCTTTTAAAGCAGCTAAACGATGAATGGCTTCTTCCGGATGTTCTTTAAAATAGGCTCTGCTTGTCCAGATTCTTAGCCCTTCCGTAACGGCTCTTCGAGCATTCGGCTCAGGGCTTTGTAGCCATTCCGTAATCGTAGGTAGGGCTTTTTCCATTCCGATTTTTTTACAATATATATCAAAGGACTTCGCTAAAATCTCCTGCACTCTCCAGTTCTCATCCTTCGTAACTTCTTCCTTCATAAAATGGAGGATTTCTTCATCTTCAGATAAGTGGCCGAAAAGAAATACCCCATACATTCTCACTTGATAAACAGGAGATTGAAAAGCTGCAAATGCCAAAGTCTTGCAATAAGCAAAATCATGGGATTGAAAATCCTGTAAAGCTCTACTTTCTTCCGTCTTGAAACCATTTTCTATCGAAGAAAATTCCTGTTCTAATGCGGCAATATATTCCTTCAAATCCACTCACCTCCTTAAGAGATTTGCTCTTCCTTTTTCTATTTTGCACTGACAAATCTCACTCAAAAAGCTCCGTCCATTCTGTTTATCTTCTTTTTCCGTTTTCATCAAAATTTTTCTTTAATGCGTTCTCTGTAGGAATAATCGCACCAACTAAAGGAATCATCTGTAACATTGTAATTATACCGCCAATCGTTCCCACGGTTCCCGGTCCTTTCCCAAATACAAGGGCTATGGCAATCACGGAAAGAGGAGCTAAAATCAGTCCACAAAGATACCATACCTTCCCACAATATTGATTCGCAAATCTCCATGTTTCCTCATTCATCATTGACCTTTTTGTTCGGTATCCGTATACATAATTAATTTCTTTCGGTGTTTTCCTGAAAAGTAGCCAACCGAAGAAAATCATAGTTAACGGAATAAGTAAACCATAATGAACATGAATATCCAGAATCCCATATAAATTTCCTCCATACATAGAATCAATTCCTTTGCCTGATTAAAAAACAGACTTAGCCATAAAGTGAAGTTTGCATGGTCTTATAGTACTTTCAATCCTTCCGTAATTTGCTTAAAAAAGTCCGAACTCCAAATATCCAAAACGGAAGTATCGCGAATAAATGGCTCAACATCCTTTCTGGCTTGCAAAAAGTCAATGCTGTCAAAGCGATTCTTTAGCATCGTTTTAATCTCTTCTAATGTACATTCTTGATTTTCAGAAATATATCCGCTGTCGATTAATCGTGCTCTAAGATGCTTTTGATTGACGGTCACAGCTTTGGAAAGATAAAAAATATAATCGTACAAATCTCTACCCTTAACACGACTCTGCCACCCACGGCAGATTACCGCATGGATTTTCCCGGCAAACAAAGAAGGCATGTCGTACAAACAGATTTCATAGGGCACTGGTAACAAGCGATATTTGTGCTCATATTAAATCCTCCTCAGAAGGGAGTACAACTTTTTAATATTGGTCGTATGATACGCTGCACTATACGCACATACCTTAGCGGCATCCAGCTTTTTCAGCTCTGATTCTTCAATACGTAAACTTTCTGTTAAAAGCCGGAAAAGCTCCTTGGTATTTCCCACCGGTGAAATGGTATACAGTTGATCACATAAAGCCTTTTCCGGCTCGGCAATCCTATAAAAATATTCTCCCTCTTGAACTAAACGAATACCAAGAGGAAATGCCTTGGAAGGCACATCCCGATAACTGAAAGTTCCAAAAGCTGTTTCAAACTTCTTTTTCTTTTTCTTTTCAAATGTGGCGGAAGTAACTGTATATACTGCTTCCAGAATCAGCCCATAGAAGCTCAAAGCATATTCAAAAGATATATAGGAAGGTCCGTAAATACTGCCGGCAAGTAAGTAAGCCGGAGTGTGCGGATTCGTCTCATAAATTCCTTTCGTTATGGGGAAGCACTCGCCGCTCTTAGCCATACGGGAGAGCTTAGACTTGGGAGAACCGTATTCACTTAATTCCTCTAGGAGCATTGCTGTTGTTTTTATCATATTTTCACCTCATAGTCTCATTATATGCAACTATCAGGTGAAAATAAAGCATTTCTGAATAAAATCTGTCTCCTCAATCCTCTTGAAATGTAAAATCCTTTCTTTTTAACATTTTGCTCTCCCTTGCAAACCGGAATTTGGCTGAGCGATTAAGCCGAAATCTCGCCAATGTTAATCACATGATTCGCCCATTCTCTTATGGCTGCGTTCGTGCGATCTGTGATCGCATCATGGTAAAGACGATATCCCTCAGCATCATTTTCTTTTAGATATGCCACCGCTTTTTTGCTGCCAAAATAGAACAAATCTCTAAGCAGGAAATAATCTGTCATACTCTCCCATAGAAATGCTAAAGCTCTGTAGTTTCCTTCATCGTCATTCTTCTCAACCCGTTGCATTGTTTTTTTGATCCAACTTATCATGAATTTTTTCTCATCAGAAGGAATAACAGAATGTTCTTCCACATATTTCCTTACTCGTGTTTTTAAATCTGCAGCGATTTCATCCGTGTCCATCACAATATTACCGTCATAGACTGTAAGAAAAGTATCCGGATCCTCACCGATTACTTCGTCTTTTGTGAAAATAAAGCAATCCAATCGAATTCCACCAATAACGGCATCGTCATGCCTATTGTCTTTTTTGTTAACAATGATCATGCAATCATAATCACTGTATGAATCATTCATACCACAACTAAACGAACCATAGGTGACAATTGCCAATGGTTTATATTTTTCTTTCAGATAATCAATTATCTTCCTCATTCCCTCCCCCCTTACAAACCGGAATTTGCTTGCGCTATGTTAGCAAATCATAATCAGCACATTCCCATTTTGTATGACCTCCATCACTACCTTAGAATGTCGTGATCCGCACAATCAATATCTCTGTTTTTGATTCCACTCACATCAAATACAATTCCCTTTCTTTCTGCATATTCCAATGGGAATTCTTTATTCATCACGTCAAAATGTGTACCTAAATGCCCCACCAATGCTTTCTTCTCATTCCCCTGAGCATCTGTTACCATTTTGGGGGTAATCTTAATCGTAAGATCCATTTTCATCTGTGTTTTCTCCTATGGCTCATATCCAAATAGGCTTTCTCTCAATCACTTCTACTTTCTCCGGACAGGATGAATATACCGGAGCAGAATGTCTTCTTCTCAAAAATCAGATTCGGAAATTCTGTTCTTAATAGTTGCAACCTTTTTCAATCGCACATCCCAACCTTTCTCATCCTCTCATATACCTCCGCCACAGAATGCTCTTTTAATTCTTCTTCAAACTTTTTCTGTACGGCAAGAAGACTTTCATCTAACGCCTTATGAATATTTCTTCCCACAGGACAGTTAAGATTCGGCTGATCATGGAAGTTAAAAAGCTCACCCCGGCCATTCGTTTCCACCGCCTGATAAATGTCCAGGAAAGAAATATCCTTTAGCTCTTTTGTGATATGAATTCCACCCGGGCCACGTTTGATTTCTATGATTTCCGCCTCCCGAAGCTGAGACATGATATTTCGAATAATCACCGGATTACTGCCAATACTGGCAGAAAGAAAATCACTGGTAAGCTTATATTCCTCTTCAAAGTATTTCACGGCAATTAAAATGTGTAAGGCAATGGTAAATTTGGTTGAAACCTGCATGACTCCTCCTTTCAAAGCTTCCCTATAACAAATCTCTAAGCACCTGCCCGATATCCGCATTCAGGCAAATGCTTCTCTCCGAAATTTCCCTACTGCATCCCGCCTCTCCCAGATTCAGACAGGCGTAGTAAGCATTGGGATTTTCCTCGGTATATCGCCAAAAGGGGAACTTGATAATCACCGGGGTATTCATCCCTACTCCCAGCTCCCAGTATAAGACATGCTTTCCCTTATGACTATGCAGGAAATCCTGATAGCGTTTTGCCGCCATTTTCCAGCCTGCATCCTCCACAAAACTTTCATCCGTACGGAGATTCATGGTCATGGGGAGTCCGTCATCCGGGCAAATGGGGATAAGCTCTGTGGGAATAGACATTTTCAGCGTCTTTCCCTCCGGTAGCTGAAATATCCCAGCATCATCCCGGACAAAACCCTGGGCTTCCAACATTTCTCCACAGTTTCCTGATTGTCATAGGTCTTTGCCACTGTAGGGTGGGAGCTTTGAAAAAGTCCATAATCTCCCTGGGTGTAAAAGAGTCTTTCCTTTGCAAAGCCGGCTCTTTGAAACTGATGATCCACATTGGTGGTTAAGACAAAGTAATCCTTTCCCTCCACAATCTTTTTGAGATTTCCGTAAACATCCGAGGGGGCATCAACGTAACGATTAAAGTAAATATGGCGACTCCACCAAGCCCAAAATTCCTCAGGACTTTCAAAGGGAAAGAAGCCCCCGGAATAGATATCTCGAATGGGATATTTTTTAGCAAAGTCAAAGAAATATTTCTGAAAACGCTCTCCGCTATAGGTCAAACCCGCTGCCGTAGATAGTCCGGAGCCGGCACCCAATACAATAGCCTCCACATTTTGCATTTTTTCCTTTAATTTACGAACTTGCTCTTCGTAAGGAATATTCTCCCCGGGATGCTGTATGGTATTTCTATTAAAGAAAAACATGGGCACCGCTCCTTTCTATTATATAGATTTTATATAGACTTACGCTTTTACTACGGAAATTCTTTCCTGAATATGCTTTCCTGATTCGATTTCATCTACCATAGCAATGGCATAGTCTGCATAAGAAATCACGGACTCTCCGGCAGGATTTAATGTGAACTCTTCTCCGGCAAGAATATACTTTCCACTTCTCTCTCCCTCTGCCTGGAAATCCGCCGCAGGACTGATGTAAGTCCACTTCACATCCTTTCTCTCTCTAAGCTCGGAAAGTGCTGCTGCCATAGCCTGTGCCAAAGGCTTAAATGCCTCCGGGAAGTTCTCCCCGTCTGCTACTTGAATCGTATGCTCCGGATTTACATAAAGAGATCCGGCTCCTCCTACCACCAAAAGTCTTACCTCGGTGCCGGAGAGGATATCTGCCAAGTGCTGTGTTGTCTTGCTGTGCAGAGGAAGGGTTTCTGCTGTCCATGCACCAAAAGCATCTACCACTGCATCATATCCCTTTAAGTCCTCTCTTGTAAGCTCCAAAATATCTTTTTGGATATAGTTCTTGGCATCCGTATCATTTTCCGCCCTTCTTCCAAATGCTGTTACGTCAAAACCTCTGTTTACTGCCTCTGTAATGATTTTCTTTGCTGCTTTTCCGTTTGCTGCTACAACTGCGATCTTTGCCATGATTCTTTCCTTTCCGAGGATGCTTTCCTCTCTACACTATTTTTCTTAGATTTCTTAGACTGTGATTTTCCAAACTTTACTTTTTCAGTCTTGTCAAAGCCTGTAATCGTTTTTGATAAGTCTTTGTTGTAATTTTATTTATTACATCTTTGACATGCTCAAATATATCACGGCCGAATTTTATTGTCAACTATTTTATTACATCTTTCAAAGAAAATTTTTCTGTCACTTTTCCTCAAGGCTATTCTCAAAAAACGAAAATATTTTCTCGCTGTTACCTAGGAAAAAAATATGTCCCACGCAGCGGAGCTGCTTCATGTAACACAGCCCACCTTATCCAAAGCACTAAAAGGCTTAGAGGAAGAATTGGGGAAAATAGCAGACCTTCACGCCAATCGCCCATAAATTTCTGGAGCAAATTGCCCAGTCCTTCAAAAAATAACGCTTCTACCATTAATAGACAGCGATCATTATCCTTGTGAGAATCAGTATTTTTTTTGATGCTCTAAGGCAAGAATTTAAAACTCGAAAGATTCCTTTCGCACAGGCGCAAATGCAAACGCTACACATGCAGTCCACCGACAAGCTCTATACAAATCTTGCCCTATTACTCTCCGATCAATGTCCCTACTCTATTAAGCTTGCTGTTTTTGAAAGTGGCACGGAAACCGTCTTTAAAGATCGTAGAGAGTTTTCCGGCTCCCTTATGCAACAGCTTCATGATGTATACGACTATATCGACCTTCACAACCAGGTACATGCAAGCTTTGATAAACTATTGCGGATTGACAATCGGGATTATCCGGAAGTGGCCGTCCGGGAGGCATTGCTCAATTCCTTGATCCACCGAGACTACGCCTTCCATGCCGCTACCCTTATCAGTATTTATCCGGACCATATGGAGTTTGTCACTCTTGGCGGTCTACCCACAGGGTTGGAGCTTGCGGATATCAAGTTAGGGATTTCCGTTTGCCGAAATCCCCATCTTGCCAATGTTTTCTATCGATTGCATTTAATAGAGGCCTATGGAACCGGCATTAAAAAAATCATGGACAGCTACTTTGGAAAATGGAAACAGCCCTCCATTATCTGTAGCAATAATGCCTTTAAAATCATCCTTCCCAATACCAATGCAGGACAAATCGTAAAAGAGGATCATGTCTGCTATTCTGTTGCTCCTTATTCTGTAGCGCCCTCCCCTGCACTGCCCTCCGCTGAGGAGCAAATTATGCAAGTCCTATCTGCACAGAAAGAAATCACCAGAAAGGAAGTGCAAGAGCTACTGGAAGTCAGCCAGTCTACCGCCGGCCGCATTTTAAAAACGATGGTAGATCGGGGACAAATTATCAAACTGGGGGGTAGCCTTACCACGCGGTATAGAGCAATACAATTCGGAAGCTAAGTGAAATACACTTTTTACGGAAGTTAAGGGTTAACCCCTTTTTCTACATTTTTCAAAAAATCCTCTGTCAGGAAAAACGTGAGATGAGCGGAAAGGAGATTCCTGCTTGATTTTTGCCTGCTGCCCTCCTTACAATATAATAAGGGTTCATCCTCAAACATTTTCATCCTTCCAGAAGAGCTTATGATCTATTGACAGACACCCAAAGCAAAGTATCATCCATATCGCTCCCGGTCGTCCATCCGCCGATGGAGCCCCGATCAAAAAGGAGACCTATGCATACCGATATCCTGCAATTCCAATCCGATTATCAGGAAGCCTGTCATGAAAACATCTTAAAACGCCTGACCGAAGAGCACCGAAATCCCTATTCGGGCTATGGGAGCGATGGCATTTGCACTTCCGCCAAGGAAAAAATCCGAAAGCCTGCCAGTGTCCCGATGCGCAGGTGGAATTTCTGGTCGGCGGAACCCAGACCAATGCCACGGTTATTGATTCCTTCCTGGCTTCCTACCAAGGCATCCTCTGTGCCGACAGCGGGCATATTGCCGTTCATGAAGCCGGAGCCATTGAACTGACACGGCATAAGATTCTCCCCTTAAAAGGGAAGGACGGTAAACTCTCCCCCCCAAACTTTGGAGGCCTTTCTTTCAGACTTTGCCCTGGATGAAAACAATGCGCACACCGTCCAGCCCGGCATGGTTTATCTTTCTCAGCCCACCGAATACGGCAGTCTGTATGACAAGGCGGAACTGACCGCCATCTCAAACCTTTGTAAAAAACATCAGCTGCTACTCTTTGTGGACGGCGCCCGCCTGGCCTATGCCCTGGCCGCTCCGGAAAACGATGTGACGCTTCCGGATCTGGCCAAACTCTGTGATGTTTTCTATATCGGAGGCACCAAATGCGGCGCTTTGTTCGGAGAGGCTGTCGTGATTCCGGATTCCAGGCGCCTGCCTCATTTTTTTACCTCCATCAAACAACACGGCGCCCTCCTTGCCAAAGGCTGGCTTCTGGGTTTGCAGTTTGACGAGCTGTTCCAGGAGGATCTCTATCTCCATATCGGAAAAAAAGCCAATGCCTATGCCCGGGAAATCAAGAAAGCCTTACAGGATGCCGGTCTTCCCCTCTTTGGAGATTATCCCACCAATCAGGTCTTTTTTATCATTTCCCACGAAAAGATGACAAAATTAAAAAAACAGGCGCAGTACGCCTACATGGAACGCTATGACGAAAATTCCAGCGTAATTCGTTTTTGCACCAGCTGGTCCACAAGGGAAGCGGATGTAAAAAAATGCTGTGAAATCATCCGCAGCCTGTAACCCTTTTGTGGGGAAACAGGCCGCAGGAAAGAGGTGACGATTTTCTTTAGAGTTCTTTTCCCTTAAAAATCGACTTCCGTATCATAGTAGCAGCACTTTAAGAGCTTTTCCATTTCCTCTACGCTGGGCTGGCGGGGATTCGATCCCGTACAAGCATCGGCAATCGCATTGACGGAAATATCATGCAGTCTCTCTAAGAAGACGTTCTCCGGCACAAAGCCCTGCTCGGCGGGATAAGAATCTGCACCATAGTGCTGAATGCAATGCGGAATGTTCAGCTGATCATTGAGATCTCTGACATAGGCAATCAAGGCTTTTACTTTTTCTTCATCGCTGTTTCCGGCAAGGCCGATGACGTCGGCAATCTTGGCATAGCGCTTCTTTGCCGTCTCGTCCTTGCATTAAAAGCAATGACCTTCGGGAGATACATGGCATTTGCCGCACCGTGAATGATATGCGCACCTAAATCCCCGAATACCGCACCGGTCTTATGCGCCATAGAATGAACAATGCCGAGAAGCGCATTGGAGAAGGCCATTCCGGCAAGACACTGTGCATTGTGCATTTCATTTCTGGCCTGCTTGTCTTCGTTATAAGAATTCACCAGATTGTCTCGAATCATTTCAATGGCATGCAGCGCCAGCGGATCCGTGTAGTCGCAATTTGCGGTAGAAACATAGGCCTCAATCGCATGGGTTAAAGCATCCATTCCGGTGTGTGCCACCAGCTTCTTCGGCATGGTCTGCGCCAGAGCCGGATCGACGATTGCCACATCAGGCGTGATTTCAAAATCCGCAATCGGATACTTAATTCCCTTCTGGTAGTCCGTGATAATGGAAAAGGCAGTTACTTCGGTCGCAGTTCCCGATGTAGAGGAAATCGCACAGAACTTCGCCTTGTTCCTAAGAGTCGGGATGCCGAATACCTTACACATATCTTCAAAGGTGCAGTCCGGATATTCGTACTTAATCCACATCGCCTTCGCTGCATCAATGGGGGAGCCGCCGCCGATTGCCACGATCCAATCCGGCCCGAAGTCCTGCATTTCCTTTGCGCCCTTCATGACCGTATCGACGGAAGGATCGGACTCAATGCCTTCAAACAGCTTTACTTCCATACCGGCTTCCTGCAGATACTGCACCACTTTATCCAGAAAGCCGAAACGCTTCATGGAACCTCCGCCCACGCAGACAAAGGCTTTCTTTCCCTTAAAAGTCTTCAGTGCCTCCAGTGCATTTTCTCCGTGGTAAATGTCTCTTGGTAATGTAAATCTCATCTCCTGTCTCCTTCTTCAAGCAGTCAACTGAAACCTACCCACATGCTACACTGCCCGCTCCGAAATAGCAATCTTTTCCCTTCATCGTTTTTACGAATCAATTGCACATCTATATGGTATACTGTATATTTCGATGTGGGCGTCAAACGTATTTGGCAGACCATCATTCGGGATTCCCGGAAGCCTTTACGAAACTTGTGATTGCTTACTGAAATCCAGTAAAAGCCGTTTGAAAGGAACCTCCTTGAAATGAAATTGATCGGTAATATTTTTGTTCTCCTGTTTTATGCCGCAAGCCTGATCAGCGGCGGCGCTTTTTTCCACCGCTTATACAAGGAAAGAAGATCCATGTGGACCGGTACGCTCCTCAGTTTATTCCTTCTGAGTCTGTTTTTTTCCTCTGTTTTTACCGTATTTACCTATTCGCAGGAAATCCAAAAAAGCAGTTTTTGGATGGGGGTGCTTACCGTATCGGTGACCGCTCTGGCTCTTTTTTTGGTATTTTTCCCTCTTGCTTTTCTTCTCCTATACTTTATTCAGGGGATTCAAATCCTTCGAAAGGAAGGATTCAAGTTTCATAACCTTTTGTCTCTCGCTTTCTCGATCGGTCTCTTCCTCTTTCTCTTCCTTTTTCCGCGCGTCTCTTTCTTCGCGGCTTATCCCGTCCTGGAGGCTCTCTATCTGGTCGTCATTCTAAGTCTTTCCTACCTCTTGTTTCTGGCTGCCATGTATGCCTTTTCGGCCGTACTGAATCTGGTGCATCTGCGGAAAAATCAGGGCTTTCATTATATCATCGTGCTGGGCTGCGGAATCTTAGGGGAGAAAATGACGCCCCTCCTGCGAAACCGGGTAGACAAAGGCATTTCTTTACTGGAAAAAAATCCGGATGCAAAATTAGTCCTTTCCGGCGGAATGGGACCCGGAGAAAGCATTACAGAGGCGGAATGCATGAAGCGCTATATACTTTCCAAGGGCATTTCCGCTTCCCGGATCCTGATCGAAGATCAGTCCAAAAACACCTATGAAAACCTCCTGTTTTCCAAGGCAAAAATAGAGGAGGATTCTTCCGAAGAAAAACCCTCCCTCGCCATTGTGACGACTTCTTATCATGTGTTTCGCGCGCTGATTCTCGCCAAAAAGCTCCATATCTCTTGCAAAGGCTTTGGCGGAAAAACCAAGTGGTACTTTACTTTAAATGCGATCTTAAGGGAGTTTGTTGCCTACCTCAGAATCAGTTATCGTACCCATCTGTGTGTCATCGTTTCTGTAAACTTACTGGCTCTTTTTGCCTATTACTTTTACAAGTTCTAGGGAACGCAGGGCGGTACGCCGTGACTGTACCCTGTGATCGGAATTGCCTTATTTCTCAAACAACGATTCCGCCTTCTTCCCATCTATACAATCCAATGAATCCACGTTTATTGCAAAAGCTCCGAAATTCCCTTTGCACAGCGGAGATTGACATCTTGAAAATGATTTCCCGGGTTCAGCTCATATTTGCAGGGAATCCCCAAACTCCTAAAATACTCGAGCAACTCTTCCGTATTTTCCTGCATGGTTTTTAAAATAGGATGTCTCGTTCTGGACTCTTGATCTCCAATGGATAAATACAGCTTTTCCGGCAAGCTTTTCATCGTATTTTCTTTGCAAAAGTTCCGCATTCCCGGAAACCATAGAGAACCCGACATACTTGCTACACGGGAAAAGACATCCGTCTTATACAGGGCATACAAGGCAAATAAACCGGCAAGAGAATAGCCGGCTATGCCTATCAAGCTCGCCTTTCCGTGAATTCTTTCCGTAGCCCCAGGTAAAATAACAGACAGTAGGCTTTCCAAATATACATCCGCGCCTCCGGAAAAAGCCTCCCCGTCTTTCGAGAGCGCCGCTGCCGGCGAGGGAGACATCTCCCTCTGCCAGTCATGAACGGCAATGGATAGAAAATGACACTCCGGCGCATTCTGCTTTCGAAGCTCCTGATACACCGCCTCCCCCTCATCGGAAAAGCTGTGAAAAACAATCAGAGGGCAGTCCGCTTTCTCCGCCTGAAATAAGCTTAGTTTATGACCACACAAGGTAAAATCTTCTCTATGCATACGCTACCTCTTCCGGTTTTTCTCCGTATATCCTATCTTAGATCCAACACCATACTGTCAAAGTCGATATACTCTTCCCCAATCTTAAAAAACGCCGGTAAAGTTCCCACTTTTTTAAAGCCGAATTTCCTCCTGCTCTTCCTCTATGGAAATTGGAAATCCTTCCTTTCCAAAGGATAAATTGTCTGTTTCCGAACCGACCTGTCTTGCATAGGCTATTCTTGCTTCTGCATCCTCCGGTAGAGCTTCTTGAATGATGATGTCTTTCATAATGTCCTTCATAATATCCTTTATATATCTTTCCTGCAAAATCTCTAATATGCTTGATTTAATACTTTGCTCAACACTTTGTTCAGCACTTACACATTTCTTTGTTCAACACTTTACTCAACACTCCATTCCTTATTTCTTAAATGAGCAGGTCCGTATAAAGTCCTTCACCTCAGCCCCTGCTTCCAGATAACGAAGCAAAATCTCCGCGCAGGCACGGCTGTCTCCACATCAAAAACAATAAAGCGTGCCACAAAAATCTCCTTTACTCATCTTTCGTTAATAAATCAAATCGTAATTATTTGTAATCATTAGTAATCGTATGATTGTTCTTCCGGTTTCTGTCTGCTATACTAATACCACAAGAAGATGTTTAGTATATATTCTACGAATGGGGGCGAAAATATGGCAAGTACACTGGTTCAATTCCGAACAGAAGACACGGAAAAGCTAAAATCCATACAAATCTTAGAAAAACTGGGGCTTTCTCTTCCTGCCTATCTTAGGATGTGTATGTCTAGGTTAAATCAGGAAACGGTATACCGTTTAGCATGACCCTTGAAAAAGAGTATTCTCCGGGAATTTATGCCTTGGAGAAAGCCAGTAAAATTGCGGAAGAATATGGTATTTCCGATATGTCCTTAGATGAAATCAACGCAGAAATTGCAGAAGCACGGAAATAGTATCTTATGAAATATTTTGCTGTCATTGATACCAATGTACTCATATCTGCAATGCTCAAGCATCAATCCGTTCCCGGCAACATTCTCGACATGGTATTTTCCGGTATCATTACACCGGTTTTAAATTACAATATCGAGTCAGAATACCGGGATGTATATCTCGCCCCAAATTCCATCTTCCAAAAGACTTGATTGATGATATTATACAGACTTTTCGTCTGTATGGTCTCTATATAGATGCGGAACCGCTATCCGTGAGTCTTCCCGATCCGAAAGATTTAGTTTTTTATGAGGTGGTAATGGAACAACGAAAAACGGGAGAAGCTTGGCTTGTCACCGGTAATATAAAGCATTTTCCTGAAAAATTTTATGTAGTTACCCCTCGTCAGATGTTGAACATCATCTTAGAAAACACCGAACTATAAATTCTATCTCCTACAACTGATACAGCTCCGTGTATTTCTCCTCAATGTAATCCAGGAAATCATTTACATTAAACTCTTCCCCGGTCACCATTTTCATCAGCTCCGGTGCCTCATAGCGGAAACCGTAGGTATGGATATGCTCCTTCAGCCAGTTCATGATGGTATCGAAATGGTTTTCCGCCAAAAGAGCATCCACATCCAGATCCTTTCGCATCGACTTCACATACTGCGCTGCATAGGCGGTGCCCAGCGCATAGGTCGGGAAATAGCCGAACAACCCGTCTGACCAGTGCACATCCTGTAAAATGCCCACTTGGTCATTTGGCACATCTACCCCTAAGTACTCCTTGTACTTTGCGTTCCATGTACGGTTCAGCCCTTCTGTGGAAATGCTGCCGTTAAACAAGCCCTTTTCGATTTCATAGCGAATGAGGACATGCATCGGATAGGTCAATTCATCCGCTTCCGTACGGATCAGGGACGGCTTGGCCACATTGATGGCTTGATAAAACTCTTCCAAAGATACCTCTCCCAGTTGCTTTGGAAAATGCTTTTGCAGCCTAGGATAGTGATAGCTCCAGAAAGCCATCGACCGTCCCAGATAATTTTCTAACAACCTGGACTGGGACTCATGCATACCGGAAGACACGCCCTCAGACAAAATCATTCCGTCATACTTCGGGTTGATATTGTGCTCATAGTAGGCATGCCCTACCTCATGCACCGTGGATAAAACGGCGGAAATTACATTGTTCTCGAGGTATTTGGTTGTGGTACGGCAGTCATTTTCACAGGTCCAGGAAGTAAAAGGGTGCTCGGACTCATTTTGATAACCCCAGGAAGGATCAAAATGCAGATACTCCAAAAGCCCTTCCATAAACTTCTTCTGCTCTTCCACCGGAAAATTCTGCGTAAGAAAATCCTCCCGAAGCTGTTTCGCCTTTGTGACCTTCTGAATAAGAGGCACCAGTCTTTCCTTTAAGGCAGCAAAAAAAGCATCGTACTTTTCCTGATTCATGCCCGGCTCAAAATCGTCCAGCATCCGGTCATAAATGCTCTTGTCGCTCTTTCGGTAACCGTAAAGCTTTTTCTGGCTCTCAATCATCTTCTCCAGGTAGGGGGCAAAAAGGGAATAATCCGCCTTAGATTTTGCCAGAATCCAAGCATCAAAAGACTCCGCACAGAGCTTTTTAAAAGTCACAAACTCCGCCTTTGGAATGCAAAGCGTATCCTGTGCCTTTTTATAATAAAGTCCAATGGCCCTCCTATTGTCCGCATCTACCTCAGGATCCTCCTGCAAATCCTTCAGTAAGGCCACGATTTCCGGATCGGTTTCCAGACTGAAAAGCTCCCCTTCAAGGTATGCGGAACGCTCATCCCGGTAGCTCGCCCCTGCCACAGGCGCCACCGTCTGCTTATCAATCACAATGATGTTTAACGCCATTTGGTAGGCGGAGCATTTGAATATCCAGTCTTGATATTTCTTTAATTTTTCTTCTGTAGTCATAGTGGTTTCCTTTCTAATCGTATTGAATCGTATTTTTACTATAGCACAGATCGGTACGGAATCATCTGATATAAGGATTTGGCGGTTTTAACATGAGCGTTTTTTACCTTTTCACAAAATCACTCACGTTAAATCGAGGGATACTGCACCCTATACCCATTGAAAGAAGAGCTTACACCCTCTTCTCTCCTGCGTATTTTTGATACGTATATTGTCCATGGGCGTTGGTCGCCTTGCCGTTCCCGTAATATATGGCATGTTTCGGGCAACGGTGAAGACAGCCCAGACACATGGTGCAGTCTTCCTTCACCCAAACCGGCTTTTTGTTCTGCATTTCAATCGCCTGAACCGGGCATTTCTTTGCGCAAAGTGTACAGCCGATGCAGGCGTCGGACACAGAAAGATTCTTTGTCTTTCGCATTTTGCCGTCATAAAGCTTTTTCGCCACCCTTCCTACAAATTCGGGCACCGTGAAATCCATCTCTTTTCCTTTTTTCTTTTCGGAAAGCGATGCCTTAAGTTCCGTGATTTCCTCTTCTGCCCGCTTTAAGCTGTTTTTAACCTTTTCCGTATTGGATAAGTCAAAAATCACAGTCCAGGTATCCGGCATACGAATATCGAATTTCGCATCCAAGGCTAAACCCTTGTCTTTTAAAAGATGATCCGCAATCGAAGATGCTGCCCCTGTTGTCGTTCCGAAGGTTCCCACATAAAAGCTGTACGGCTTTGTTTCATATCGAAGATGCAAGTTTTCCAGGAACTCATAAACAATGTTGGGGAGTCCCAGGTCATAGGCGGGACTTAAAATCCCAAACCTTCCGTCCTTGACCGTATACGCATAGCTTTCCGTCTTACAGGCTTCCTCAATGGATATCATTTCTTCCTGCGGCTCTTTAATTTCCTCTGCTACATGCCTGGTATTTCCGGTAGCTGAAAAATAAAATAACATCTTCCTTACCCCTCACTTTGTTTCTTTATTAATGCCCTATGTTCTTCATCCCTTCTGTTCATCCGCTTAAACAGTTTCATTGTAGCAGAACTTTTGGAGAATGGATGATCGGTAAAGAAAATCGAGACGGATACTCCTGAAGAAAGTTTCCTATAGATTGTCTTTTTGTAAAATATACTTGACATATCAAAAACAAGGTGTATATTGGTCATGTAAAGTATTTACGACATTTTGTAATACGCATTGCTTTCGTCAAAGAGTAAGAAAGTAATGAAATGAAAGGAGTTTTCAATGAATTATTTCAACTTAGGAATCGCTGTAGGTTTTTTTGCAGCTTCCCTCTTAGTTCTCTTTCGAAACAGATTGAGTAAGGATAAACAGGATTGCTATGATGAGAGGCAGGTAATCGTCCGCGGGAAGGGCTATCAATACGCTTTTTTCACCACCATGGGACTCCTCATGCTGTACGCTGCTTTTGCCGAGCCGATTGAGAAATATTTGGAAGCCGGGATTATTCCCCTTGCCATACTCCTCTTCTCAGGACTGATCCTGATGGGATACTGCCTTTTCCATGATGCCTTCTGGGGGCTTATCAGTAAGAAAAATATAAAAAGGATTGGCATTACTGTATGGGCTCTGTTCAGTGTACTGAACGTCTTTAACACCGTAGAGAATATCTCTCCTGATAAAATGTGGATTGCCGGAAGGCTCAGCAGCCGCTTTATGCTTCCTCTCCTTCTCAGTATCTTTTTTTGCCATTGCCCTGATTCTTATGCTACTGAAGAATCGAATGAAGAATGATGAAGAGTGAGGTGGAAAATGAAGAATCTCCGTTTAAAAAGCCGCCAGAGCGGGAAAAGACCTGTCCCAACAGGAGCTGGCAGATTTGGTAGGCGTCAGCAGGCAAACCATCAATGCCATAGAAAAAGGGGACTATAACCCTACCATCCGCCTCTGCCTCGCCATTTGTCATGTACTGGGGAAAACATTAGATGAACTATTCTGGGAAGAAGAGGAAGACACCCCTTAAATCAGTTCCTCTAACTCTTTATCCGAAAGACTGCCCTCTTCATATAATTTTCGGAGTAAGCTCTCCGGAAAGTCTTGTTCATAATAGTCTTTGGCAAAGTCCCGGAATTTCTCGAAACTTTCAAAGGCATAGGCTAGTAACCACTGCCCACCATCATTTTCCGCTAAGGAATTTTGATGGAGTTCTCCGTCATACCAGAGGAAAAAAGTCGTTTCCCTTTTTTCCTTTGGTGAAAAAAGATTCTGATATTTCTCCGGAAGCCCGGCATAGATTCGCTCAAGTATGCTTTGCTCCTCTTGTTCTTTTGTAAACAGATTCAATGCACTTTCATGCGCGAATCCTTTCACCAGCACCAGCTTTTCCGTAAAAATCACGGATAAGGAATCTCCTGCTCCATTATCCACACGATAATGAAGCTTATCTCCGTCTTCTGTCTTTCGAATTAAGCGCAGATACTCTTCGGAAGGATCTGTCAAAGCATTATCCAAAACATATAACGCTTCAAGCTTCCGTTGCATTTCATTCCAATCCCTATATTTCATAAAACACTCACTTTCCGTCGTTATCTTCGTTCTCTCCACAAAGCTCTTTTAATTCCTCAAATCTATAGTCCCGATAGACCTTTCCTCGTTCCAGTAGAGATTCAGCCGTTTCCGGCAAGGCTTTCAACAGTATTTCCGGCTGAATTTCCTTCGGGAGCGAAATCAATTCTCCATCCGCATCTTCCGCCTGATGTGCCATGAAAATAAACTCTCCCCTTTCCCAGTCCATGGCAAAGTGATTCATCACTTCTGTAGCAGGCACTTGCAAGAGACTTTCTTCCTGCGAGATGATATTTTCATAGAGAAATTCATACAGGGCTTCCTTAGCGATTTTGATTACTCTAACGGTATTTTCCTTCATCCTTTTCCTTCCTAATCTTTATCCGAACTTTATCCGAAAATAACTTCCCTAATTCGTTTTAAACTCTCTTCATTCTCCAGATATTCATGCATAAAGGGATACATAAAGAAGCTCATGGGGCGAACTTGCGTAGGACTGGCTACATCCCAAAGCTTGCTTTTTGCCCAGCGCTCTATGACTTCCAATACCTTGTCTTTTTGTCCGAGATACCGATAGCAAATACACGCCTGCTCGTAATACAATTCCCCAAGATTTAAGTCCTTGATCCTTTCATAATAGTCCACTGTATCCTCCGGACTGCCCTTCATAAAAAGTAAATTCAAAAGCTTCATCTTATCAAAGTCTTTCTCGGGATTCAGCTTTCCTTCTGCTATCAATTCCGAAGCCATTTTCGGCACTTTTGGCGGCTGATAATCTCTGCTTCTTGATTCCGGTAAAATATCCTGCTGCAAATAGTTCAGGAGAATCGCGCAATAATTATAGCGTTGGCAAGAGCCTCTAAGGCATTTCTCTTCCTCCGCTTCCATTAAGCGACTTTGTTCTTCCTGAAGAGCCGGAATGACTTCCGCTTCCCGTCCGATTTTCTTTGCCGCAAAGCACATAGCCATCATATATTCGTTGGCCACATTGGAATAATACCACTCATCCCAAAAGGGCATGAGAAGAATGGTATGGCTTACCGCCTCTTCATACTTTCGGTCAAAAAACTCCACACCGGCCTTTACCGCAAGATTTTGATGGGAAAACTTCTCTTCAAAGGCATCAAGCTTCGCCAAACTTTCATAGGAGCCATTTTTGATTTCCTCACAAATGTCTCGGTACTTCTTCGGTAGTTTTATTGCTTCCATAATCTTCCCTTTCCGGGAGAATATCCCCGTTATCATTACTTCTTCCCTATAATATCAAAATCCGGATTTCCCTCAGTCTATGGTCAGTAAAATATCATCCACGAACTCCGAAAGTCCTGCTGCTGCATAAATCACCTCATCCGGATCATGGATATAGCAAAGAATCTGTCCCTCTTTTCCCTCCTTATCCGGGTCAAAATCCAACATTAAAAAGCAACTGTCACAATACTCCGCAAAGGGAATCCATTGCTTATGAAAAAGATAAGGCTTAATCCTGCTATCCCGCATTTTCTCTATTTCTTCTTCGGTGAAAAAGTCCGGAAATTCTGTCAGAAGAGCATCTCTGTTCTGAAAATATTGCTTTGTCTTCTCCATCTGCTCTAAACTCATCAGGGAAAATGACATTTCCACATCATGGATTGTAGAAGGTAAAATGCTGAAATATTTGCTTCCGTTTTTATAGCTGTAAAGCTCCTTAAAGTCTTTCGGGAATTTGATGGAGAACTTCTTCTCAAAAGCCTCTATCTCTTTCTGCGAAGCTCCGGGAATCTCTTGATACTCCCCCCAATATCCCTCTTCTATCGGATCATCCAAGTCCAGTTCTTCAAAATTCTCTAAAACGTACTGTTCTATCCGCTTTATCTTCTGAATAAGATCCATTTCTACTCCTGCTTTCTTTTATCATAAATATTCGATTTTATCCTGAATATTCAACGCAAAAATGCTTCCACTTCTTCTTAACTAACGATGGTAATTATACTATATCTGTCCTGAAGAATCCTTAATAAAGAATATTGACTTTCTATTTTTCAGTTGTATAGTATAAACAAGATTATCATAAATTAGTTTATAATAAAGAGGCCCAATGTATGAAATTTATAGGCAGAAAAAATGAGCTTAGTAAATTGGAAGAGGAATATAATCGTGACAGCAGCTTTGTGGTTATCTATGGCCGCCGCAGAGTTGGAAAGACAACGCTGATTAAGGAATTTCTGAAGGAGAAAACCGCATTCTATTTTCTTGCCACAGAAGAATTGGAAAGCCAAAGCATGAAGCGATTGGCAGGCGTTATGGCTCGTACAACAAAAAATACATTACTGCAAAAACAACATTTACGGATTGGTTGGATTTATTCCAAGTGATTGCTGACTATAAGCCCGAAGAGAAGAAGGTGTTTGTCATTGATGAATTTCCATATCTTGTAAAGACCAATTCGGCTTTTCCCTCTATTTTGCAAAATGCCTGGGATGAAATTTTAAAAGACAGTCATGTGATGCTGATTCTGTCCGGTTCTTTCATCGGTATGATGCAGAAACACGCCCTGTCCTATGACAGTCCTTTGTACGGCCGTAGGACAGCACAAATACGCTTAGCTCCACTGCCATTCACGGATATCTATGCTGTACAGAAGATGCCCTTTGACCATGCCGTAGAACAGTATGCTGTAACAGGCGGCATTCCGAAATATCTCGAGTTTTTTGAAGATGGACGTCCTTTGGAAGAACAAATCAAGGATACTGTTTTATCTAAAAATGGTTTCTTATATGAGGAACCTAATTTCTTGCTAAAAAGCGAGTCCATGACAGCGGTAAACTACTTTTCCATCATTAAGGCGATTGCGGACGGCAATCATAAACTAGGCAAGATTGCCGGCATACTTGGGCAAGAAAGCTCTTCTCTGACGCCATATCTATCTACGCTTTTAGATTTAGGATTTATAGAAAAGAGAACGCCTATTACTGAAAAAAATCCGGAAAAATCCCGCAAGGGTCTATATTTTATTGCGGATAATTTCATCCGTTTCTGGTTCCGTTATGTTTATCCCTATAAAGGCGAACTGGAATTGGACAATATGCAGATTGTGCTGGATGAAATACACAAGGATTTTCGGGAAAAATTTGTAGCATTTGCTTATGAGGATATCTGTAAGTCCATTTTTGTGGAGCTGTGCAACAATAAGGCATTTCCTTTTTTACCATCTCGTATCGGCTCTTACTGGTTAAATGATTTTGATCGTGATACAGAAATTGATGTAGTATCCGTAGATCATCAAAACAAACGGGTATTTACCGGCGAGTGCAAATACCATGCAAAACCGGTCGATGCACCGGTGTACTTCGCATTAAAAGAAAAAGTGGATCGTTCCACAGAAATTCGCAAGGCTTTTTCGGGGTATGAGATGATCTATGGCGTGTTCAGTAAAAGCGGCTTTACACGACGTATGTTGGATATTGCAAAGGAAGGCTCCGGTATTCTTCTGATCAATGAAAACCGTCTTATTTAAAGGAGACCGTGCAAGTTCATTGGAATGTTAATCAGCATACTGCAAATCGGACTCCAACTGCCTCTCTCCACCGTCTCCACCAGCAAAAAATTCCATCATTCCATTTTTATCCCTCCGGCTGTGGTACTCTTATAATATGTGCTCAGTAGCAAAACAGAAACTACATGGATGAAAATTTTAGCGGGGTGCGTGTAATGAAATACAAAGGAATCTATTTTAGCCTATTCAGTTTGTTTCTGAAAAAACCGATGGTAAAAAAATTCGGGAAAGATAAGACGAAGGAAAGCTTACAAAAAGGACGTATCTTGTATCGGGAAATGCTGGAAAACACGGAAGATATCGGGGAGAAGAACCCTATGGCGCACAATATTTATTCCGCCTATGTTTTCCTGGCAGTGTGCAAAGCCGGTAACTTTTCGGTGGAGGATTTTAGAGAAATCATCGCTGCATTTATGGACAATCGTTTCATCAGAAAAGCCATGAGCTCCATCGATTTCAATAAAGAGACGGACATGAAGAAATTTGTCGAAAGAATGCATCAGGCGGAAGAATGGGCACAGACGCATCCGGAATATCAGGATAAAACCTGGGATTTTCATTTTGATGAAAAGCGCCATAAAGACGGCTTTTATTATCACTTCACAAGATGCCCTTTGGAAAAATTTGCAAGAGAGCATGGTTATCTCGATCTCTTGCCTCTGTGCTGTGACATTGACCACATTGCGGTGGAACGAAACAAAGGTGTATTGCATAGAGAACAGACATTGGCAACAGGCGGCACAATCTGTGATTACTGGTTCGTGGGAAATCAAATGAAGAATCCGCGCTAAAAGTCCAAACAGATAACGGGTTCCATTAGGAAAAATGCCCAAGCGTGATGCGACATCACTTTTTCTGAAGCACACCCAGAAGCATATTTCCGTCCATTAGTAACTTCATACTTCTCCTTCTCGCCTTGTCTATTTCCGTATTGCCTTTCAGTATTCCTGCCAGAGAATCCGTTAAATAAGATACCGCCTTTAAAAGGAGAGCCCCCTCTTAAATGAGGGGACTCTTTCTCATAAGCACGTAAAGTCTATTTTAAAACTCCGATAGAGTTCTTCCTTATCTCGAATGGTATCATAACAACCACTGCGGTCAATTGCAGCAAATTTTATTTTACCGCCCCGAACAAATCGTTCAGCGCTTCTGCCATGGTCGGGTGGGTGAAAATCTCGTTCGCAAGCACCGTGTAGGGCTGCTTCGTCATCATCGCTAAAACTACGATATTGATCACTTCGTGGGACTCTTCACCGAACAAGGTCACGCCCAAAATCTGATTGTTTTCGGCATCTACAACTGCCTTGTACAGTCCGGTTTGATTTCCGAGGATTTTCGCCTTGGGAATCGCAGTAACCGGTAAGGTCGCCACCTTGATTTTGTAGCCTTTTTCTCTCGCTTCTTTTTCACTGAGTCCCACTCTGGAAAATGTTGGATGGAGGAAGGCGGAAAAAGCAACCGGCTGACGATCATTCCTTCCATAGCTTCCCTGATTGTCCAAAAAGCTCTTCACAATTCGGAAATCATCTAAGGAAATATAGGTAAACTGCGGACCTCCGTTCACATCTCCCATAGCGAAAATGTGCGCCTTTTTGCTCTGCAAATGCTCATTTACCTTAATAAAGCCCCTTTCAGAGACTTCCACACCCGCATTTTCCAAATGCAGCTCTTCCGTATTCGCCTGTCGTCCGGTTGCAACGAGAAAGGCATCTACGGAAAGCTCTTTCTTTTCTCCATTTACCGTGTAGGAAAGGTGAACCGCATTTTCATCCTGTGATACCTGAGTAAGTGCGGCATGAAAGAGGAAGTCCACACCCATTGCCTGATAGGAGGAAAATACTTCCTTCGCTACATCATCGTCTTCTCTGGGTAAGATCCGATCTCCCTGGTCAATGATGGTTACCTTTGTACCGAACTTCGCGTAGCTCGCCGCAAACTCCAGCCCGATAAAGCCACTGCCAAGAATCGCCAAGCTCTTCGGGAATTCTTCCAGATTCATCAGCGTTTCGCTGGTATGAATGCGTTTTCCGACTTCCAAACCGGGAACACTTGGGATAAACGGTCTTGCCCCGGTGTTTACAAAGATGCGATCCGCATAAACTTCGGACACCTCACTGCCATTCGTAATCTGCACGGTGTGCTCGTCTTTAAAGATGCGAGTCCGTCCAGCACTTCGACATTTTCATTGCTTGCCACCTTGTCGTAATTCACCTGATTCAGCTTGGCAATCAGTGCTTTTTTCTGTACAACGGCATTTTTATAGTATTCCGCGTCACTCCCTCCGCTGAAGCTTCTTCTATCCGCAGCGGTCGCCAGGAACTTTGAGGGAATGCAGCCCACATTGATACAGGTTCCTCCGTACATCAGAGGAGACTTTTCCACCAAAACGGTCTTCTCACCCTTATTTCCCAGAACATTCGCAAGAGTCTTTCCCGCCTTACCGAATCCGATGATTAAGTTCTCTACTTTTTTATTTGTCACAAACAATCTCCTTTCGATTTCAATGATACAATGAATACAGAGAACCATCGTAAAAGATTCTCTGCAAACCACTTTACACGCAGATGGTCTCTCTTTTGGCATGTAAAATCATTCCAAATGGTAAAATAACCTTTTTCATCATAAGGGGCGAATTCGGATAAACTGTGGCGAAAACATAAAAATAATATAAATTTATTCTTCGCTACCCGCGGGAAGAATGTGATGAATGGAATTACTGGATTACTTAAAATGGAGAAATGATGTTCCCCTATCGGTGTCCCCCTTAAATAGGGTAGATAACATTATTCTTGCCTACCCGTTTTGTTCTCGATATAATAATTTCAAATTGTGATTTAGTAAATCTAGATTAGACATTTATATTGAGCGGGAGGGAACGAGCTTTGTTTATCGGAAGACAAAACGAGTTAAATTTTTTCAATAACAAATACAATGAAAGTGGCGGACAGCTGATTGTTTTATATGGTAGAAGACGTGTCGGTAAGACGGAAACTTTACGAGAGTTTTGTAAAGGAAAGCCCCACGTCTTTTTTTCCTGTACTGAAACAACAGATGCAGTGCAGCTCAGAAATTTTTCTAGTTGTATGTTACGAGAAGAGATTCCGGCAAAAAACTATATCTCTAGCTTTCATGATTGGGAAACGGCATTTCGCTCCATCCAGGAGCTTCCTTATGGGGAAAAGAAAAAATTATTGATTATTGATGAGTTCCCCTATATGTGCCATGGCAATAAAAGTATACCCTCTATACTACAAAACTTATGGGATACGGAGCTTAGAGATAAGAATGTGATGCTGGTTTTGTGCGGAAGTGCCATGAGTTTTATGGAAAAGGAATTACTGGCAGAAAAAAATCCTCTCTATGGCAGGGCTACCGGAATCTACAAAATGCGGGAAATGGGTTTTTATGATGCGGCAAAATTCTTTCCGAATTATTCTGCAAAAGATAAGCTGTTGTCTTATGCTATTCTTGGCGGTATACCACATTATTTATGTCAGTGGAATTCGAATTTATCTCTTGAGGAAAATATAAAAAGAAATATTTTGACGAAGGGCTGTATTTTATATAGCGAGGTGGAGTTTTTGCTCCATCAGGAGTTGAGAGAAACTCCGATCTACAATTCTATTATTGAGGCGGTTGCCATGGGAAATACCAAGCTGAATGCCATTAGCCAAAAGTCTCTTGTAGAGGATACTTCCAAGACCAGTGTGTACCTTAAGAACCTGATGGAACTGGGCATTGTGGAGCGGGAATTTTCAGTGGATGCGGGAATAAAAGAACATGGGAATTCCAATAGAGGAATTTATCGTTTGACGGATCATTATTTTCGCTTCTGGTATGCGTTTTGCTTTACGAATTTTTCTCAGCTGGAAGATGGGGATGTGGATGGTGTCTATGAATATTTAGTCAAGCCTGTGCTTCAGCAATTTGCCTCTATTCCTTTTGAGTCTGTCTGCCATGAGTTTGTTCGGGAAATGCAGAAAAAGAATGCTTTGCCTTTCCGTTATGCCAAAATGGGAAGATGGATGGGAAAAACGACAGTTCGTGATGAAACCATGCCTAAGGGAGTCCGTATAGCGGAATCTGAAATAGATCTTCTTTGTATCAGTGCCGATGCCAAGCAATACCTACTGGGAGAATGTAAATGGAAAACGAGTCCATTTTCTTATTCAGAATATTTGGATACGCTGGCAAAACTTGCCTCCCTTAAAAAAACAGCAAAGTTCTATTATGCGCTTTTTTCGGAAAGCGGATTTGATAAGAAAATCATGGCGGAAGCAACCAAAAAAAAACACAATGCTTTATACGTTAGAAGAGATGATCGCTGAATTTCCCTTGTGAGAAACCACAGCGCAGAGCTCCCTGCTCTTTCGATTTGTGTCACGTCTCCTCCAGCTTCGCATGGGTCTGTACATACCAGTGAAAGCTCTGTAATTTGTGATAAAAGTGAACCAGAGATGTTTTTTACCATGATATGTGAAAGGATTCTTTCTTCTCCTAAAATCATTGATTCCCCTGTTTTTTATACGATATCTCCCTTCCCATCCAATTCGGTCTGTCTCCCCCGAACTTACTGGAAATTGCATACTGGGGAAGGGGTAAAAACGGCACGTCTCTGCGCTCTCCTTGCAGGAGCATCCGGAAGAGCGGATCCGCGATTACCTCCTGATAGCGGGAATCGTTCAGGACTTCCACCATTTCTTTTTCTGTTTTCAAATTTCTGTCCTGAGGAAGCGCAAGCGCCTTCTCCTGCCCAAAGAGGCTGCAGACCGTGACTTCTACCTCCGGGTCTTCAGCCTGTAAGGCACATCTTAGCGAGTTGCCATAAACTTGCTCTCCTATGATCAGAACCTTCTTTCTTTGATTGACTGTGCGCTTGTTTGCTGTGCCCGACTGTCCGGTGAACTGGCCGGAACCACCACTCTCCTGCCCGGTGAACTGACCGGAGTCGCTTCTCTCCTGCCCGGCGGTCTGATTAGAGACGCTTTCCTGCTGCCTCATCGTCTGAGTTGAACCAATTCCATCTTCCTGCAAAATGATCTGTGACTTCCCGCTCTCACACACTTCCTTAAGCCCCTTCAAAAGCCGCTCTTTTCCCCTTTTTCCCACCGGGACCGTACAGAGATAAGGCGTACCGACTTCTTTTTCCAGATGCCTGGCAAGTAAAAAACCGAAGCGGGAAATCGCCAGATTGACCTGCGCCTCTCCCATCTTCCGGATTTGTTTGGTATCGTATCCCCTCGGAAAGACGGTGTTGACCTCATATCCCGCCTCATGCAGAAGGGAGCAAATCCCGTTCATTTCTTCTTCCGTATAATCCATGGAGAGAGCTCCAAGGATGTTTACCCTCCCCCGGACCACCTTCCCGGACGGGTCCAGAAAACGGGACAAAAGCAATTTTGCCGCCTTGAATGCTCCAAGATCATAATAGTCCGTTCCGTTGCAATTCACACCGATGGAAGGGAGTCCTGTACGCTCCTCGATTTCCTGTGCGATTCCTTCCACATCGGTACCGATGACCATGGGTACCGGACTTGCGATCAGTGCCACCAGTTCCGGCTCTCTTTCTTTTACCGCCTGCAGAACACGGGCAATCAGTTTGTCATCCTCCCCGAGGATCACATCCATCCGACGCAGGCCCGAGCAGAAAACCGCCGCCTTTGAGCCGTACCACCTGGGTTCATCATACAGCGTATAATTTCCGGTGCAGCCCGAAGCATCATGCAGGACCGTCACCGCATTTAAGTCGAATAAGACCGCCGCTGCTCCGGAATAATCCGGTGTAAACGGCGGCATGACCATTGATAACCTCGCCATCGTTTTCCTCTTTTTCCTCTTTTTCGCTTCTTCCTGTTTTTCCTCACCCGCAAGGATTGATCATTAGGCGCAAGTATTAGTGATGAACAAATTTATGTTTTTCCTCACCCGCAAGGATTGGTCCTATGATGGAATGCCAAATCCGCCCGCGAAGTTTGTTTTTCCTCATCTGCAAGGATCATACTGCCTCACATCGTTGATCGGACACGAGTAGGCTTTCCCCCATAAACGGAACTTCTCCTACGTCATACTACCAGTCCCTTGCTCTCGATAAGAGACTTCAGAGCGCCCGTCCGCTTCATTCCTTCCCGCATGCTTCTCATCAGAGAAATCACCCCGTCATAACCGAACATACCGCCGTCCATAAAGAGATCCGCCACGTGTTTAGAACCCGCCAGGTATCCTCCCTCGAACCCCAGCGCAAGGCTTTCAGGAAGCGGTCTGTCCATTGCAACCGAAGAACTGTGAATCGGCTGGAAGCTCTCCACCTTCGGGTAGTTTTTCCTTCAGTTCTTCCAGATGTGCCCTGTCAAAGGGCGCACAGGCATCTGCTTCCACCCGCACCACATGGAAGCCCCTTTTTAAAAGCGTGAGGGCAAGCCCAAAGGGCTGGATCGTTGCTGTATCATCGACGATGATCGGATAATCTCCGAGCGCTTCCCGGGTTTCCTCCATTTCGTTCTCTGCCCGCTTTCGACTCTCCTCTAAGCACTGCTTCGCCTCTGCCTTCCATTTACATGCTAAGAACTCTTCCAATCTTCGGTAGTTCTCTGCAATCTCCTCCAGATCATAGGTGGCGGGTAAAAAAAGAAATTCCGTCCCCAGTCGTTCCTGCAAATCCCTGGCTGCTGCCCTTCCCGGCGGAAACAGGAGAAGATTTTTCTTACAGGCAGCCATTTCCTGAAAATCATCGAACGAGGTATAGTCCGAAATATGTCGAAGCTTCCCCCCTATGCTCCGGATCAAAAAATAGAGCTCGGAGCGGTCTGAAATTCTTTCCAGATTCCCGATGCACCCGATGCCTCCATCCTTTTCTTTTGGCGCATCCAACATGGCATACAGGTTCTTTTGGATGGAAACCGGAGGGGAGAGTGCCTCGTTCAAAGTAATCGGATTCATGTGAGCAAAGGCAAATCTGATCTCCGGATGTCTCCTGCGAAGTTCCTCCAGCACAGCCTCGTGGTTGGTGCCGATCAGGTCGTCCAGGCAGCTGACAAACAGGAGCATGGCTCTAGGCCTTTTCTCCAACCGACTTAAAATTTCATCCACCGCTTCCGGGATCAGGTCGTCGTATCCGGAAACAATATCGCTTTGATCCAGATATAAATAAAAGAGGCGGTCCTTATATCCCTGATGGATGGCGCTCAGTGCTCCGTGACGGCCACAGCCGCTGCAACAGATAAAGAGCTGAACGCTCTGCGGCAGCAACATCCCGATTCTGACGACTCCCCAGTCTCCGTGGCTGGGAGAAGAATAATGAAGAGAGTCCCGAAAACATCCGCAGCTCATGAATTTGCCACCTCCAAAACCCGCTCCGCCAACCTTTCATATCTTCTCGCCATCTCGCTGTCCGGAAAAGCTTCAATCACGGTCTGTCCCCTGTTTTCCGCAAGTTGTACCACCGGTTCTCTGGGGACAATATCAATCACTCTCGTCCCAGCTTCCTCTGCCGCCTTCTCCACAAGCGCCGTCTCATTTTCCACATTTCGGGCGTTCTGGATATAGCCTCCGAGTCTTGCATAACCTCTTTTTCCAAAATTTTTTACCGCCTGCGCGATATTATCCGCTGCAAAAAGAGACATCATTTCGCCGCTGGTCACTACAAAGACCAGATCCGCGTACCCTGCGCGAATCGGCATGGCAAAACCGCCACAGACGACATCACCCAGGACGTCATAGAAAACGACGTCCGGCCGGTATTCTTCGTAGGCCTGCAGTTCTTCCAGCTTTTCAAAAGCCGTGATAATGCCTCTTCCGGCACATCCCACACCGGGAGTGGGACCGCCTGACTCTACACACACAATCTCATGAAACCCACGGTAGCAAAGATCGGAAAGACAGACTTCCTCTCCCTTTTCCCGGATGGTATGAAGCACGGTAGGAATCCGGACTCCTTCCATCAGGTTTTTGGTCGAATCCGCCTTCGGGTCACAACCGACCTGCATCACGCGCATCCCCTTCACGGCAAGCGCTGCCGAGAGGTTGGAGGTGGTCGTCGACTTGCCGATTCCTCCCTTTCCATAAATTGCGATTTTGATCAATTTCTCCCCCCTTTTTGCGACTACAAAATCAACGACACGGGTATCACCGTGGTGTACGTTTTTCCCTGAATGGCTTCTTTGCATAGCGCCAGATTCACGCGAAACGCATTTTTCATGTTTTCATCGGTGAGAACCTCTCTCGTATCTCCAAAGAGGTGCTCACCCTCTCCGGAAAGGAGCAGCGTCTTCTGCGAAATGCGCAATGCATGCTCCGGATAATGCGTGTTGATGATGGCAGCCATTTCCGAGTGTGCACAGCTTCTGTACCAGATCCAGTACCAGCAGCTGATTACGAAAATCCAACCCCGTCTCCGGCTCGTCTAAGACGAGGAGCTTTGGCTTTGCCGCCAGGGCCCTTGCAATCAGAACCAGTTGCAACTCTCCGCCGCTGATGCGGTTGCAGGGTTGGTGACGCAGATGGGTGACGCCCGCCAGTTCCATCGCCTCCTCCGCAATTTCCTTGTCCTTCTTCTTCGGCATCGCAAACATGCCGAGGTAGGCGCTTCGTCCTAAGAGAACCATTTCCTCACAGGTGCAGGGAAAAATCAGGTTTTTTGCCTGAGGAACATAGGCGATCCTCTTCCAGATCTCTCCCGCCTCATAGGAGGAGAAGTCCTTCCCGTCTAAGGTGCTGCTGCCGCTTTTCCATGATAAGAGTCCCAGAAGGCATTTCATCAGGGTGGTCTTTCCCACCCCATTGGCACCCAGAACGGAAAGCGTCATGCCGTCTTCCATTTTCAGATTGATCCGGCGGAAAATCTCCCTTCCGCCCGGATAGGCGAAGCTGCCGTCTTTTACTTCAAAATTCATCCGTTTAGTCCTCCCGTTTTTTGCAACAGAAGAATAAAAACCGGGGCCCCGATGGTGGCGGTCAGAATCGAAACCGGAATCTCCGCCGCCGTCATGCATCTGGCGATCGTGTCTACCAGGAGCATAAAGAGTGCTCCCAGAAGAATCGACGCCGGGATCACCCGGCGATTGTCGTTTCCGAAAATCATCCTCGCAATATGGGGAATCAGCAGTCCGACCCAGCCGATTAAGCCACAGAGGGCAACCACTGCCGCCGTACTCATGGTGGAACCGAGAATGACCAGCATTCTGGTTGTCTGTAAGGGAATGCCCAGAGACCTCGCCTCATCCTCCGGAAGAGAAAGCGCATTGAGACGAAAGCGCAGCAAAAACAACAGGAGGGTACCGCAAAGAATGAAGGGGGCACCAAAGATCAGGGACTGCACCGTCACTCCTGAAAAACTACCCATCAGCCAGAACGTAATCACCGGCAAAACATCCTGCGGGTCCGCGGCATATTTGACCAAAGATACCAGTGCTGAAAAAAGAGAGCTGATTACCATGCCGGTCAGAATGACCTGCAGAATAGAGGGACTTCCCGTACTCATTCTTTTGCTGAGTGTAAAAACCAGCAGAACGGCAAACAGTCCCATGCACAGCGCACTGATCTCCACTCCCATTCCGCCAAGTCCAAGGAGAATCCCCCCCGCCGCTCCGAAAGAGGCCCCGTTTGCCACCCCAGGGTATCCGGGGTGGCAAGCGGGTTTCCAAATAAACTCTGAAAGGCAGCGCCTGCGGTTGCAAGACCTGCCCCTGCAACCAGCGACATCAGGATTCTGGGCAAACGGATGTAAAAAAGCACCCTGCGCACGTTGTCCTGTGCGCTTCCCGCCTTCTGAGAAGACAGGAATTCCTCTATCACCCGTAGAGGCGCAATGCGAAAAGGCCCCAGGCAAAGTGCAATCAGCGAACAGATCGGAATGAGGAGCAGCAGGGCAAGGACAAAAATCCAAAAAATTCTTCCCTTCCGTGTTTCCTCCCTCATTTGTTCATCCGCCCTGCCGCTCTTTCCGGATGATACATGGCTTCAAACTGTGCATCGGTTAAGGCAATTCCGTAAAGATCCTTATAATAGGCTTTCACGTCTTTTTTGACATCGAATTCCGGGAACAAGTCCGGATACAGCGTTTTTGCCATCCACTCTAACGTCATGGGCGTATCAATCCCAGGCGTGTAGGTGCGATAAGAGCCCAAAGGCAGCTTATAGACCTGCTTCTTTTTAACCGCTTCCACCGTGCTCCAGTCATCACTGCCGATTGCATTTTGATAGAGATCCTCGGGAAGCGTCTGCGTAAAGTTGGTGATAAAAATCACATCCGGATTCCATTTGTATACCTGCTCCATCGTGATCTTAGCCGCCGTATTCTCCGCCGGCACCTCTTTGGCCACATTGATCCCGCCGGAAGCGTCACACCACCACTGACCGAAGAAATGGGCGCCCGAAGTAATGATTCCGTTTTCATCATAGCGGAAGAGGAAGAGCACTTTTTTCTTTTCCCCTTCTTTCAGCCCGTCTGTCTTTTCCTTAATCTTTTCTTCCACCTCACGCGCGCGTGCGGAGGATTCCTCTGTCTTCTTCGCCGCCTCTGCAGACGGGAAGATCTGTCCAAAGGAGAGAAATCCAGTTGTCATACGTCTTGATGCAGTCGTAATTCCATTTGGTCGGAGAAACCGCCACGCAGGTCAGTCCTGAATTCTCTAATTTCTTCGCTAACTCCTCATTCCTTCCGCTGTAAAATACCACGTCCGGGTTCAGTGCCATCAAAGCTTCGACATTCACGTCATCGCCATTCATGATATCCGTGTCTGCGTTCAAAATCTCCGGATACAGCTCCGCCAGGATCCCGTTTTTGGCGGCATTCATACTGGCAGGTTCCATGGCAACAATGTTTTTTGCCGAATTCAAAAACACAGTCAGCGTAGCCGGCAGTGGCAGAATATCCAGAACGGCGACCCGTTGCGGATCCTTCTTCACCGTTACCGTCCTGCCCGCATGATCGGTGACCGTCACCGTCTCTCCCGTATCCTTTGCCTCCTCCTGCTTCACGCTTTCTGAAGAACTCTGCTTAGAAGCAGCACTTTCCGCGCTCTGGCCGGAAGAAACTGCAGCTGCTGCCTCTGTGCTGCTCTGCGCTGCTCCGGACGATCCCGTCCCTCCGTTTCCACAGCCTCCAAGCGTCAACATTATGGTTGCCGTTAACAGGGCTGCGCCGATTCTTTTCCCCCAAATACCTTTTCTCAATTCACCCTCCTGTTCTCCCCGCTGCCGTTTCTGCGTTTCTCCCCGTCCCGGTGTAAACCGGTAAAGAGATTTCGCTCGGACATTCTATTCGCAAGAGATGCCTTCTTTGTTCACAACGGGAAAGCAAATGGTTTTGGTTAGTTATGGCTAATGAAAAATAATATAGTTTAACTTTTCTCTTCCGTCAAGCACTATTTTGAGTAAATCCTGGATAAGAAAAGCGAAAGTGTAGCAAACCTATATCCCGGGGTGTACAATACTGTTTGTTGAAACTTCATCAAAAAAGACAACCTCAGGGGGGGCTTATGGGGGAAAAACAAAAATACGTGATGGCGCTCGATCAGGGCACCACCTCCTCCCGCTGTATCCTTTTTGATCACAGCGGAGAGATTTGTTCACTGGCACAAAAGGAATATACACAGTATTACCCGAAACCCGGATGGGTGGAACATAACCCGCGGGAAATCTGGTCTTCACAGCTATCCGTTGCTATTGAGGCGATGGCAGAGGTTGGCGCTACCGCGTCTGATATTGCCGCCATCGGCATCACCAATCAGAGGGAAACCACGATCGTCTGGGATAAAAAGACGGGCGAGCCCGTTTACCCTGCGATCGTCTGGCAGTGCAGAAGAACGGCGGATCTCATCGACAATCTGTTGGAGAAAGGATACGGCGAGAAGATCAAGGAAAAGACCGGTCTGGTCGCCGACGCCTATTTTTCCGCCAGCAAAATTGCCTGGATTCTCGACCATGTGGAAGGGGCACGGACACGCGCACAGAAGGGCGAACTGCTCTTTGGAACCGTCGATACCTGGCTCATCTGGAACCTGACCAGGGGCGCCGTACATGTCACCGATTACACCAATGCCTCCAGAACCATGCTTTTCAACATTCATGAAAAAAAGTGGGATGACGGGCTGTTGCAGCTTTTTCACATTCCCAAATCCATGCTTCCCGAGGTGAAACCTTCCAGCTGTATCTACGGAGAAACCACCGATCTCTTCGATGCACCGATCCGGATCGCGGGTGCGGCAGGCGATCAACAGGCGGCGCTTTTCGGGCAATGCTGTTTTCAAAAAGGGGATGTCAAGAACACCTACGGTACTGGCGCCTTCATCTTGATGCATACCGGTCATCAGCCGGTTTCTTCCAAAACGGTCTGTTAGCCACGATTGCCGCCTCGACTACAAACCATGTGGAGTATGCGCTGGAGGGGTCCGTCTTTGTCGCAGGCGCCGTGATCCAATGGCTTCGGGATGAGATGCGCATGATCAAAAATGCCCCGCAGTCCGAAGAATATGCGCGACAGGCGCCGGAAGGTTCAGATGAAGTTTATCTCGTGCCTGCCTTCACCGGCCTCGGGGCTCCCTGGTGGAATCCGCACGCCCGCGGCATGGTGGTCGGGCTTACCAGAGGGTGCAAAAAGGAACAGTTTATACGAGCGGCTCTGGAGTCCATTGCCTACCAGTCCCATGACGTGATTCACGCCATGCAGGAGGATACCGGCATCCAACTGGGCTCCCTTTTGGTAGACGGAGGCGCCAGCGCCAACGACTTTCTGCTGCAATTCCAGTCCGATCTGGCGAAGATGGACGTCGTAAGACCGGGATGCATTGAAAGCACCGCTCTGGGCGCCGCCTTCCTGGCAGGACTGGCGGTCGGATTCTGGAAGGACAAAGAAGAAATCAGTCGGATCCGGAAACCGGGTAGAGCCTTCCATCCGCAAATGCAGGAAGCGGATCGGATGCGTCTTCTGAAGGGATGGCACAGGGCCGTTCGCTGTGCGCTCTTCTATGCGAAGGAGACAGAAGAGGAAACCGGCGCCCCCCTTTTGCAGGAGTCTGCAGGTGCAGAGGCTTCACCGGCCTCCTCCACCGACGCAAAGGAGGATGCATGAAAGAATTTGACGTCATCCTGATCGGTGCCGGCGTCTGCGGTTGCGCGATTGCCAGAGAGCTTTCCCGTTATTCCCTGCGCACCTGTGTACTGGAAGCGGAGGAGGATGTCTGCTGCGGCACTTCCAAGGCCAATTCAGCCATCGTCCATGCCGGATTCGACGCACCCCCGGGCACCTTGATGGCCAGACTGAATGTGGAAGGCTCCCGACAGATGGAGCGCCTCTCGAAGGAGCTGGACTTCCCCTACCGGCAAATGGAGCCATGGTACTTTGTTTGGATCCGAAAGACCTTCCCGTTCTTATGCGACTGCAGAAGCAGGGAGAACAAAACGGTGTGCAGGGTCTTCGTCTCCTTTCCGGAGAGGAAGCAAGGGCCATCGAGCCCAACTTATCGGACGAGGTTTCTGCCTGCCTCTTTGCGCCCACCTCCGCCATCCTCTGTCCTTTTCTCCTCACCATAGCGCTGGCAGAAAACGCCTGTGCGAACGGTGCGTCCTTCTTTTTTTGTACCCGGGTAAAAAAAATAGACCGTGACTCCTCCGGCGGGTGGATCGTCCAGTCGGAACACGATGCCTTTCATGCCAGAATCGTCATCAATGCCGCCGGCGTCTATGCCGATGAGATCCACAATCTGGTAAGCAAAGATCCCCTGCGGATCGTTGCACGCAGAGGGGAATATAAGCTGATGGACAAAGAGGCGTCTTCCTTTGTGTCACACACCCTCTTTCAGCTCCCCGGTAAAATGGGAAAAGGCGTCCTGCTTACCCCGACCATCCATGGCAACCTTCTTGCAGGGCCGACTGCGGAGGACATTGCAGATAAAGAGGGCACCTGTACCACCTCTTCCGGGCTGGATGAGCTCTCCAGGAAGGTGGCGCTTTCTGCCAAAAATGTGCCCCTCCGCCAGGTAATCACCTCCTTTGCCGGGTTGCGTGCACACGCGGTGCGCCCGGACGGCTCAGAAAGAGAAGTGCATGACTTTATCATCGGAGAGGTAAAAGATGCTCCTAACTTCATTGATGTAGCCGGCATCGAATCCCCCGGACTTTCTTCCTCTCCCGCCATCGGCACTTATGTGGCACAGCTGGTTCTTTCAAAGCTTCCTGCCCCGGAGAAAAAAACTTTTCAGTCCAGGCGAACGGGCTTTCTTCGCCCTTTTCTTTGTCCACAGAAGATCGAAATGCACTCATTCGGGAACAGCCTGCCTATGGCAATCTGATCTGTCGCTGTGAATCCGTAACGGAGGGAGAGATCCTGGATGCCATTCATCGAACCCCCGGCGCCAGAAGCCTCGACGGTGTAAAAAGACGCACCCGCGCCGGCATGGGCAGGTGTCAGGCGGGATTTTGCTCCCCTAAGGTCATGGATATTCTGCAACGGGAACTGCAGTTGGAAATGGAAGAGGTCACCAAATCCGGCGAGGGCTCCCCTCTCGTGGTAGGGAGGACAAAACAATGACGAGCGATCCGCATTCTTTTTCCCCGGACACCCCTTCTGCGTCCCCCGATCTGGTGATCATCGGCGGTGGTCCTGCCGGTCTTGCCGCCGCCATCGCTGCCAAAAAGGCGGGGTGCGACAAGATTCTCATCTTAGAACGGGATCACGTCAGGGGCGGCATCCTGAATCAATGTATTCATAACGGTTTCGGTCTGCACACCTTTCACGAGGAACTGACCGGTCCCGAATATGCCTATCGTTTTATCAAAGAGGCCGATGAACTGCAGATTCCATGGAAGAACGACACCATGGTCATGCACCTTGCAAACGACCTCACCATCAGCGCATTAAACCCGAGAGAAGGATTTTTCACACGGAAGCCGAAGGCTGTCATCCTTGCCATGGGCTGCAGGAACGCCCCAGAGGCGCCCTCAATATTCCCGGCTTCCGCCCGGCAGGTGTCTATTCCGCAGGCACGGCGCAGCGCCTGGTGAATATGGAAGGCTATCTGCCCGGCAGGGAAGTGGTCATCCTGGGCTCAGGCGATATCGGTTTAATCATGGCAAGACGGATGACACTGGAAGGTGCAAACGTCAAGTGTGTCGCCGAACTTTTACCCTATTCCGGCGGCCTGAAGCGCAACATTGTGCAGTGTCTGGATGACTTTGACATCCCGCTCTTACTCTCCCATACAGTCGTGTCGATTGAGGGTAAAAAAAGAGTGTGCGCCGTCACCCTTGCACAGGTGGACGAGAACAGGCAGCCGATTCCGGGAACGGAAAGACGCATTCCCTGTGACACCCTCCTCCTCTCTACCGGTCTGATTCCGGAGAATGAGCTCTCCCGCGGCGCCGGTATTTCCCTAAACCCGGTCACCGGCGGCCCTTTTGTGGACGAGAGCTTGCAGACCAGTATGCCTGGGATCTTTGCCTGCGGAAATGTCCTCCACGTCCATGATTTGGTCGACAACGTGAGTGCAGAAGCAAAAATGGCCGGGGAGCAGGCAGCATCCTACATCCGGGCGCTTTCCGCTTCCCCTACAGGCAGTACCGATTCTACGCCCGGTGTCCGTCTGTGCGCCGGGCGCGGGGTGCGCTACACCGTTCCCTCGACGCTCCGGACGGACCGCATGCCGGAGGTTTTGCATGTGTTCTTTCGTGCCGACAACGTCTACCGTCCCGGCACCATTCAGGTCACCTTCAATGGCGAACCATTTTTTCAAAGAGCCAAAAAAATCATCACACCGGGGGAAATGGAACAGGTCCTTCTTCAAAAAAAGGATCTTGTCGCAAGAACAGATCTCACAGAAATCATGATCTCCATCCGGAATGACATTCAGAATGAGGCTTAAATCATGGAACAGAAGGAACTCACCTGCATCGGCTGCCCGATGGGATGTACCGTCACTGTTTTGGTAGAGAACGGCAGGGTAGAAAACATCAGTGGGAATCATTGTAAAATCGGAGAAGAATACGCCAGAAGCGAGGTAACAAACCCCGTCAGGACACTCACTTCCACCATAGCGGTGGTTCCCGCGCCTTCCGGGGCAAGAGACCGCATCAGCGTCAAAACATCCCATCCGATCCCCAAAAATTTGATCGGCAGTGCGATGCGGGAGATCAATCAAACGTCCGTAAAAGCGCCGATTCACCTCGGTGATGTTCTGATTCACCGGGTGGCAGGCACGGATGCAGACATCGTGGCCACTGCAGAACTCCTGTAGAGCCCTGGAAATGATTATCTGGACATACCCATGGTGGTCATTGCCCGGATATACCGGTGAAAAGGATCCCGATTCGATGCAGGATTGCAGACGGTTCCGGATCCTTTGTGATTTTCATTTTTAATTTGTTCATGAAATTATTTTTCTTTCTTTTCATGAAATCAATATTGCAATTCGTTCACGAATATGAGATTATAGGTGTTATGATACACTTATCCTAGACATCCAACTGTTTTTCGGAGGATTCATGAATCTTGTAGAGGCCGATCTTCTCCTTGCTTTAAACCGGCAGCATATAGAAAGCCAGCGTGCACTTTCAGAAATCACCGGACACTCTCTCGGAGCGGTGAACCAGGCTCTGACCTCCCTTGCCGCAGACGGTTATTTAGAAGGTTTTTCCCTTCTTCCACGGGCGCAAAAACAGATGCAAGCCTGTCGTCCCCAAAATGCCATCCTCCTGGCTGCCGGTTATGGAATGCGCATGATTCCGATTCAACAGGAGAGACCCAAAGCCCTGCTCTGCGTCAGAGGTGAAAAGCTGATCGAGCGGCAAATCAGGCAGCTGCAGGAAGTGGGCATCCGGAACATTACCATTGTCGTCGGTTTTATGAAGGAAAAGTTCGACTACCTGATTGATCTCTTTGGGGTCAAGCTGGTGGTCAATCCCCTTTATTATCGAAAAAATAACCTGGCCTCCCTTGCTCTGGTACGGGATCAGATTGCGAATACCTATGTTCTTCCCTGCGACCTGTACTGTGCGCAGAATCCTTTTTCCACTTCTGAATTATATTCTTGGTATCTGATGAGCGACTTGCCGGACGCAGAGTCAGGTGTCCGCATCAACCGGAAAAAGGAAATTGTGAAAACCGCTCGGGGTGAGGGGCTCTCCATGGTAGGCATTTCCTATCTTTGCGGAGAGGACGCAGACAGAGTTCGCGCCAATCTGGCTGCCTATGACAGGAATCCTCGTTTTGATGACTGCTTCTGGGAAGAAGCTCTCTACGAGAAAAACAAAATGTTCGTCAAAGCCAGACAGGTTTCCGCCGGGGATGTCATCGAAATCAACACCTTTGAAGAATTACGGGCTGTTGACGACACCTCCTCCCACCTGCATTCCGACGCTCTTTCTCTCATTGCCTCCTGCCTGCATTGCAAGGAAGCGGAACTCTCCGAAATTCAGGTACTGAAAAAGGGCATGACCAATCGTTCCTTTTCCTTTACCTGCCGGGGAGATAAATACATCATGCGGATCCCCGGCGAGGGAACGGACAGCCTGATCAACCGCAGGCAGGAGGCCGCGGTATACAAGGCCATTCAGGGGCACGACCTCTGCGATTCCCCGCTCTATCTCAATCCGGATAATGGTTATAAGATCACTCGTTATTTAGCTAATTCCAGAACCGGAGATGCGAATAACGAAGCGGATCTGATTCGCATGGTAGACAAGCTGCGTGATTTTCATTCCCTCCGACTGGAAGTTGCCCATTCCTTCCCTCTCTTTGACCAAATCCAGCGGTACGAAGATCTAAGAGAAAACACGCCTTCCGCTTATTCCGATTATCCGACCACAAAGAGAGCTGTTTTTTCCCTGAAAGAATATATCGATGCACAGGAGAAGACTTTCTGCTTAACCCATATTGATGCGGTGCCGGACAATTTCCTCTTTGTGGAAAGAGGGAGACACACAGGTACAACTCTTAGACTGGGAATATGCCGGCATGCAGGACCCCCACGTAGATCTGGCGATGTTCAGCATTTATGCCCTTTATCAGAAAGACCAGATCGACCATCTGCTGGATTTATATTTTAACCACTCCTGTTCGATACAAACCCGAATAAAAATCTATTGTTATGTATCAATCTGCGGTCTACTCTGGTCCAACTGGTGCGAATACAAGAATCTTCTGGGGGTGGAATTCGGGCAGTACAGTTTATGCCAGTATCGCTACGCCAAGGAATATGCGTCCCTGGCGAAAACAATGATGGAGGCAAACGGATGCACACCGTAAAAAGAGCCATCGTCATGGCAGCCGGAACCGGTAAACGGATGCGTCCGCTGACCCTGCACACGCCGAAACCGCTGGTGCGTGTGGACGGGGTGCGCATGATCGATACCATTCTGCATGGTCTTTGGCAAAACGGAATTCATGAAATTTATATCGTGGTCGGCTATTTAGAGGAACAATTTCGGGATCTCCCTCAGGAATACCCCGGGTTGCAGCTAATACATAACAAATATTATGATTCATGTAATAACATCAGTTCTTTGTATGTGGCCAGAGAGCATCTGGAGGACTGCATCATCCTGGACGGAGATCAGATCATCCGTAACTCCTCCGTCCTCCATCCGGAATTCATCAGATCTGGGTATCATGCCGTCCGCTGTCCTCAGAAGACAAACGAATGGCTGTTACAGGTGACGAAAGACCGCCTCATCACCTCCTGTTCCAGAAGCGGAGGAAGGGACGGCTGGCAGTTGTTTTCCATCTCAAGGTGGAGCACAGAAGACGGCAGAAAGCTGCGCCGTCACCTGGAACATGAATTTATGGACAGAAACAACCGGCAAATCTACTGGGACGATGTCGCCATGTTTTTGCATTTCCGATTTCAGGCTGGGAATCGAGCCGATGGAGGCGGGAGATGTGATTGAAATTGACAGCCTGGACGAGCTGGCGGAAGCGGATCCCGCCTATCTCCCTCTCCTGACCGAATCGTCATCCCAAAAGGAGGATTTCTTCCCATGAATTATAATCGTTTAGGCCAAAGCTGCACCAGCCCCGATCCCCTGCAAGGACAGAATCCCCTTCCTGAACAGAATGGACTCGTCAGGCCGGATCTCGCAACCGAGCAGGATGCGGGTATTCGTCGTGGTCTCCTTCCCGGGAGATTCGACCTGTCATTCACCCTGCTTCCTTTTCTCTGCTTTTTTGCACTTGCAGGTGCGATGTTTTTCTTCCCCGAAAAAACTCGTTCCATCATTGCACAAGCCCGTTTCTTTTTCGGAGACACGCTCGGATCCTTCTATCTGATTCTGGGATTTGGTATTTTTCTGCTTTCCCTTTATCTCATGGTCTCCGACTACGGCAAAATCGTGTTAGGTCCTCCCGGAGAGAAGCCTAAGCACTCCTTTTTTACCTGGGGCGCCACCATGTTTACCTGCGGGCTTGCCGCAGACATCCTCTTTTTACAGTTTTGCGGAATGGATCCTGTATGCTTCGGATCCCTCTCTCTCCGTATCCGGTCATGCACCAGAATGGGCCTCCGTCTATCCGCTCTTCCACTGGAGTTTCATTCCCTGGGCCTTCTATCTGGTACTGGCCGTTTCCTTCGGCTTCATGCTGCACGTGAGGAAGAGAAGCAGACAACGCTTTTCGGAAGCCTGCAGGCCTGTCTTAAAGAAACATGCAGACGGTACCCCCGGCCGGATCATTGATCTCTTTGCCCTCTTCGCCCTCCTTGCCGGAACTGCAACCACCTTCTCTGTTGCCACCCCTTTGATGTCGGAAATTATTTTGACTCTCCTTCCGCTTCCTGTTTCCAGGAAATTTCTGACGGTCCTGATTTTACTCCTCACCTGCACGGTATACACGTATGCAGCACTGCAAGGATTTCGGGGAATCCACCTTTTAGCCAAAATCTGCATTCAGCTCTTCTTTCTCCTGTTGGCTGCCGTCTTTCTCTTCGGCGGAGAAGCAAAATTTATCGTGGAAAACGGACTGCAGAGCCTGGGGGCAATGATGCAAAACTTCATTTCTCTCAGCACAACCACCGATCCTTTGCGGCAAACACACTTTCCTCAAAACTGGACCATTTACTACTGGGCCTATTGGATGGTCTGGTGCGTGGCGGCACCGTTTTTTATCGGCAGCATCTCCCGTGGCAGAACGGTCCGGCAAGTCATTGGCGGCGGCTACCTGTTCGGTGTCGGATCCACCCTCGTCAGTTTTCTGGTACTGGGCGGCTATGGGCAGGCGCTCGAATATAAAAAAATCGCTGACTTTCTGACACCTTATCAGAACGGGGCCGATCTATATCGGATGATATTGAAAATGATGGAGACGCTTCCACTTTCTTCCCTCTTCCTCCTCATCACCCTCTTATGCATGATCTGCTTTTACGCCACCTCCTTCGACTCCATTGCTTATACCGCGGCCTGTTACAGCTACAGGCGACTGGAGGAAGGCGCCAAGCCAAGAAAACGAGTGATATTTTTATGGTGCCTACTCCTGATTGTACTCCCGATCGCCCTTGTGTTTTCCGACAGCAGTATGCAACAGATCCAATCCGTCAGCATCATCTTTGCGTTTCCGATCGGCATCATTCTGCTGCTCGTGATTTACAGTTTTTTGAAGGATGCCCGGCTTGTAATTTCCTCTCATATATGAAAAAATGGGTAGGGTTTTATAATCGTCTGCGCTTTCTTGCCTTCTGACATAAAACCAACCTATGATTGTTTGCTTAGAGAGGATATCCATTGAAAATACTTGCTCTTGATACTTCCGGACCGGTCGCTTCTGTTGCCCTTGCGGAGGACGGGAAGCTGATCGGAGGGTTTCGTCTTCAATACAAGACGACCCATTCCCAAAACTTAATGCCGATGATGGAGGAGCTAAAGACACTCTCCCATCTTGATCTGGACACAATTGATGCCGTTGCACTCGCCTCCGGTCCCGGCTCTTTTACCGGTCTCCGTATTGGATCTGCAACAGCCAAAGGGCTTTGTCTCGCCCTGCAAAAGCCTCTGATTCCGGTTCCTACGCTGCACGCACTCGCCTATCAAATGTGCACTCCCAATACCCTAGTCTGTCCGATGATGGATGCCAGAAGAGGGCAGGTTTACACCGGCCTCTTCGCTTTTGACTCTACGCTTCGAATGACCCCCCCTTTTGGACAGCCGCGCCTGCAGCGTCGAAGAAATCTGCGAAGCATGTAATCGTTTTGCAAAGGAGAAACAGCAGACCGTCGCTCTCCTGGGAGATGGCATTCCGGTTTACCTGCAACGCATCGGGGACCTTTTGCACATCCCGTATTTTATCGCTCCTCTTCACAGAGATCGGCAAAGCGCGGAGGCGGTCTGCTCCTATGTGTTCGACCTGCTTAGGAAGGATGCGCTCTCCCACATTGCGATCCCTGCCGATGATTTCGTTCCCGCCTATTACCGTCCATCACAGGCGGAGCGGACGGCAACCGTGGTACGGCGCATGGAAGAAAGCGATCTGGCCGCCTGTGCCGCCCTGGAAAAAGAAAACTTTTCCACTCCCTGGACTCTTACCATGTTGAAGGAAGCCGCGACTGCCAGTGACAAAATCTTTCTGATCGCAGAGAGAGGAAACCAAATCATCGGCATGTGCGGTCTGCAACTCATTGCCGGCGAGGGTGAAATCTCCAACGTCTCCGTTTCGAAGGAGCACCGCAGAGAAGGAATCGCCACCAGGATGCTGACAGAGCTTCTAAAGACAGGCAGACAGGCAGGTCTGCATGCCTTTACCTTAGAAGTTCGAAAGAGTAACCTGGCCGCGCGGCGGCTCTATGAGAAGTTTGGCTTTGTCTCTGAAGGCATCCGTCCCGGTTTCTACGATCAACCGAAGGAGGATGCTGAAATCCTCTGGCTCAGAGAAGAGAAGGATATTCCATGATTGATGTATGTCTCCTCGGAACCGGCGGCATGATGCCCCTTCCGAATCGTTTTTTAACCTCCCTATATCTGCGCTGCCATGGTGCTGGCATCCTGGTAGACTGTGGCGAAGCCACACAGATTGCGCTGAGACGCCGCGGTTTTTCGTCCGCACAAATTGATTACATCTGTTTCACCCACTTCCACGCGGACCACATCTCCGGGCTCCCCGGAATGCTGTTATCGATGGGCAATGCAGATAAAACAACACCTGTTACGATTATTGGTCCGAAGGGACTGGAGCATGTGGTGAAATCTCTTTTGGTCATTGCGCCTCAACTCCCCTTTCCCATTCACTTCCATGAACTGACTTCTGCCGAAGAGGTTTACGAACCGGAAGCGGCTCTCCTGCCGGACTTTACCATCACCGCTTTCAAAGTCCATCACAATATCCCCTGTTATGGTTATAGGTTCGACCTGTCCCGTAAGGGAAAATTCAATGTGGAGGCCGCTCTGGCAGCGGGAATCGACAAGAAATACTGGAACCCTCTGCAAAAGGGAAAGACGGTCATCGTAGAAGACGGCAGAACACTTACCCCCGACCTGGTCATGGGGGCAGAAAGAAAGGGAATCCGTCTTACCTATGTGACAGATTCCCGTCCAACGAGGAGCATACTAAAGAATGCGAACGGCGCCGATCTCTTCATCTGTGAAGGAATGTACGGCGATCCGGAAAAGCAGCAAAGCGCCAAAGCCAAATGCCATATGACCATGTATGAGGCCGCCGAACTGGCAAGGGATGCCGAAGTTTCCGCTCTATGGCTCACGCATTACAGTCCGTCCATGGTCAATCCGCAGGAGTACCAATCTGCCGTCCGCAAGATCTATCCACAGACCGTTGTTTCCAAGGATGGCCGTCTCTTTACGCTACGCTTTTCAGAGGCTCCCCCGCCATCCCTTTAATCCGGACAAAGGTTTTTTTCACAGCCGGAAGCGTCAGCAAGATGATCGTCAATGCGCCTTCTCCATATATATAACCCCCGTTATATAATACAGAGTAAAGCAGAGGAGTCATGGTTTCCGGTGTGCTGCTGGCAAAAAAGAGCAGACCGGAGCAGACCGCAATCACAAATCTGCCACTGATACCCAGTAAATAACCGGTGACCAGACCGTTCTTTTTGTTCGCGAACAGCCCGGATAAGCCCAGTGTACCGAACGCCACTGGATAATCTAGCAGAAGCTGTGGCAGGCCGATCACATAAGGGTCGATCAGCAGCTGTAAAAGGCCGTAAGCAACGCCTGCCATGAGACCGCTCCTCGTTCCGTAGAGATAGCCGACCAGGCAGACAAAGAACATGGAAAACAGGGTGACCGACCCTCCCATCGGCATCCTCCAGATTTTAATATTGCTGGTTACCACAGCCAGGGCAAGCGCCACAGCGGAAAACGCCAGCTGCTTTGCGCTCATCTGCGGCGCCTTCTCCCTTCCGCGAGACAATGTCCCAACGGCAAGTGCCAAAACGAGAAGTAACGCAATAAAGATCTTTCCAGAAGTTTTTGGAAGAAAAGCCCCCGCTTCCTCCGAGAATTGAAAAAAATATGACATATCCCCCTCCTTGATTAGAGTAAAAGAAAAGCACCCGCCGCCGCAGGTGCAAAGAGATGCTCTATTCTTCATGCGTATTCCGTCCATACGCATGCATTCTCCATTCCTACGCCGGCATTGTCCGGTTCAGGTTCCAGGGATAAAACGGCGATACGCTTACTCTCAGCCGGTTTGCGCCGGCACCCCTTGCAGAATCCAAATCGTATTCAGTTACCACACCAGTATAGCAAAAACTTCTGGGAACGCAAGCAGATTCTTTTATTATCCGGACACATTCCCGGCAAAAATATTGGAAACGTGTACCGCACAAATACCGGCGTCATGCGCCTGTAACAGGGTGGAAAGCGTATCTTCGACCAACATGCACTGCGTCAGCGGGATTCCGTTCTCTTTTGCCAGTTCCTTAATCACAGCCACCTTTTGGTTTTCATGGGAGACCGGAATGACTGCTTCAAAAGAACCGGATAATGTTCTCTCACAAACACCTCCTTGGCCTTCGTCTCCAGCTCTCCCGCCGTAGCGGTTAGTACAAAGAGCCTGCTCCCGTCCTTCTTCCGTTCTTCGGCAAAGGTACGAACTTGCGGTAGCGGTTTGCAATAACGGTATCCGGCTTCTTCCTCTTCCTCGCACCAATGCTGCCATCCTTCTTCGGTAAAACCGATCACCGCTTCCCCCTGATCCCGGTATTCCGGTGCGCTCAGAACACCGTCCACATCAAAAAAAGCCAGCCGGATTATTTCCATGCAATCTCCCTCACACCAAAATCACGATTCTCTTTCTCCGTCATCCAGATATGTCTGTCTTCGTCCAGCCTTCCGTGCAAAACAGGATAGCGGCGTTTCGCATCCGCCTCTCCCTCTTTTTGCCAGGTGCCGCTCTTACAGGATCCCTTCCATTCCGTGGTCTTTCCGTTGCGATCCAGGGTAATCACATACATTTCCCCCTGGTAAAAACCGTCTTGAAACGTACCGATCACATTTTGAAGATACAGCAGGTTTTTGTCCATCCGCTCGGGGTTATATTCATAATGCTCCTGCCCCTGTCCATTCGGCAGATCATTCTTAAATTCACCGGAATAAGAGTGATACGTTGCCGTATCCCTGGAATAGGACGGGTAGAACTGGATCCATGTTCCCTTTCCCTCCCGCCTTCCATTTTGAAACGAGCCGTAATAATAGCGGTTCTCCGAATAAACCATGATGCCTTTTCCTTCCGGCTCCTTCTTCTCGTTCACCTCTCCGTAATAGGAAGAACGGTCTCCGGATTCGGTTTTCATGGATGCCGACATCGCTTCAAACCTCGAGAGATGCGCCAGTTCCTCTACCGCCTTCATATTTCCCTTTGCCCAGTAATCCATCATCTCTTTCAACTGCGCGTTCGTATCAAACTTCTCTTCCGCATAGTCTTTGGTTCGAAGTTTTACGCCGTCCGTCTGATAAATCACAGGTGCCGTCTCCCCTCTCTTTCCTCTTTCCGCCGGCAGGTTTAGGGGGGAAGCTGCCGCAGACGTGCCTTCCTTCGGCGCTGTCATACTCACGCCTGCCGGATGGCCTGCCTCTGATGCACCTGCCTGCTGCGTCTCCTTAGATGCATCCACCGAAGAGGCTGCCGCTGATACACCCGCTTGTGAGATCGCAACGCTTGCGCCTGCCTGCGCAGGTGATGCACCCTCTTTTGCACAGGCGCTCAGCACAAGCAGAAGCCCCGTGCTGCAAGCAAAAAGAGCGCCCTTTACACCATTCTTTTTAACTCTGCCTTCTTTCTAACTCCTATTTTCATTCTCACCTCAAAACTTCCTGACCGTAATCCTTCGATAATCTTCCCCCTTTTCCAGATCTTTCTCAATCTCTACGGATATTCTGGTTTCCGGGAGGATTTCCTGAATCAGTTCCGCCCATTCAATCAGACTCACCCCGTCCCCATAGACGTAATCCTCGAATCCGATGTCGTCCATTTCGGAAACATCCCCAATCCGATACACATCAAAATGGTAGAGGGGGAGACGTCCCCCTTCATGAATCTGCAGAATGGTAAACGTCGGGCTGTTGACGATCTCCGTAATTCCCAGCCCTACGGCAAATCCCTTGGTAAAAACCGTTTTACCGACGCCAAGATTCCCCCGGAGCGTAATGACCGTCCCGGGGGATGCCTCTGTCCCCATCGTTTCACCGAAGTGAAACGTATCTTCTTCGCTATAAGATTCGAATACCTGCATCCCTACTCCTTTACCGAATCTACTCATGTCGCAGCGCTTCAATCGGGGAGAGCTTCGCCGCCTTTTTGGCCGGATAGATCCCGAAGAAGATGCCGACTGCGGAAGAAAAGGAGAGTTGCCACAATCACGACAAACGGAGAGATGCTCGCCGGAAACGACAGGACGCTACAAACCACATTGCCGATTACAAGACCCAGCACAATGCCGATCAGACCGCCTAAAAGAGTGATAATACCCGCCTCCGCCAGGAACTGCATCATAATCGAAGAAGTTCTTGCTCCTAACGACTTTCGGATCCCGATTTCTCTGGTCCTTTCGGTCACGGACACCAGCATGATGTTCATGACCCCGATCCCTCCTACCAGGAGGGAGATGGCAGCAACCAGGGAAACAAAAACGGTAATGTACTGCATGACATTGTCGACCTGGCTGGTGAAGTCCGTCATGCTCTGCACCTGGATGATGTTCGGGTCCTGCACTCCCTTTTTGGCATTCAGGAGCTTGACCGCCCTCGTAGCGGTTTCATTCGCATAGACACTGGATTCCGGAAAAATCACAATGGAATCGTAACCTTCATCCATGCCGAACAGACCGGTCAGAACGGAGTAGGGCATTTCAATGGAAAGCGAATCGTCTCCTCCATTTAACATGGAAATAATCTTGGCCTGCTTATCCTGCCTGATGCCGACGATCTTCAGCTCCGTTGTGGTTCCATACAGATTCAACTCAAAAGTCATCCCGATCACATCGTCACTGCCAAAGAGCGCCATGGCGCTCGCCCTCGTGAGCACACAGACATGGGCGCCGGACTCGCTGTCCTCTTCGGTAAATAATGGCCTCGGATCAGGGGCTCGGTGCTGTAATATTGCAGGGCGGAATTTCCCGCCGTAGCCGTTGCATCAAACTCCCCCTTCGGCCCCTTCCCCTTCCCTGTCCATGAAGTGGCAGGTGTGATTCCCTTGACGTGCTCCAACTTCTGTTTCAGATAGTCAATGTCATCGCTGTCAAAAGAAACATTGACCCCCTTTCCCTGCACATTGGCATAAATCTGAATCATCCCGTTTCCAAACGAATCCAGCTCTCCGCTGACCGAACCTGACAGCCCGTTTCCGACGGTAATGACCGTAATGACAGAGGCAATACCGATGATGATCCCCAGCATCGTGAGGAAGGCTCTCCCCCTTGCTGGCACGAAGATGATTGAGCGCGATTTTAATATATTCAAAAAGCTGTCCCATACGTCTCTCTCTTTAACCTACCTTGATTTCGGAAGCGCCGGTGCCGGATTCCCCTCCCTGCGCTCCGTTTCCTGTCTGATCCATCGGTACCGCCTTCATGCCTTCCTTTACATCGCCGGTACTTCCGCTCAGAATCAGATCCCCCTTCTTCAGACCGGACACAATTTCCTGTTGCGTATCCGAGCTGATGCCGGTTTTTACATTTCTACGCTTGACGACACCTTTTTCCAATACATACACAAAGGAGCCTTTTTTATCCATGTTGACAGCTTCGATGGGCACTAACAGTACGTCTGTGCCGCTTGCCGTATGCACGTCCGCTGTCGCTTCCAGTCCGATATAAAGATTCTGATCCGGATTTGCAATCGCGATATCGGCGGAAACCACCGTGCCTCCCTGCTGGTTCGTCGTCGCATTGCGGTCGATCTTCACCACCTTGCCTTCATAGGTTTTATCTGCAACCTTGATCTTCGCTTCCTGGCCAACCTTTACTTTCCAGGTCATACTTGGTCAGGCTCACGGTCACCTTCACCTGATCTGTTCCGGCAACAGTCAAAAGCTCCATCCCCGTCGTCGCCTTCATGCCGCTCATTGCCTTGACATCGGTCACGACTCCGTTAAATTCCGAAGTGATTCCCTTCCTGGCAATGGCAATGTCCGCAGCCGTATTCTTTGCAGACAGCCCTGCTAACTGATTGGTCGCATCCGCCGCCACTCTGCCGCCCGGCGTCATCATACCGCTCTTGGCTGTCGTCAGCTCCTGCTTCAAGCGGTTTAGCTCTTCGATCTGCCTCTGCCACTTCAGGATCTCCTCATCGTGCTCCAGCGCATACTGCGTATCCTCTCTGGCCTTCGCAATCTCCGTCGCCTTCTCCTGATAAGAACTGTCATGATCCAGATCCTGCTGCTGCGCATCGTCTTTGCCGTCTTCGTTGACGTCATTCGCAACCCGGTTCACATCCTTCAGGGTCTGACTGATTCTCTCCTTCTTGTCATTGATCTGATTCTGCCTCTCTGTCACCATATCGTCGATCTGGTCAGTGACATCATCAATCGAAGCCTTCTCCGGAATCCCCCACTTGGCAAGCTCTTCCTTGTCCGTATAGGTGGCATCGTCATACTGCCCCTGTGCCTGTTTGATGGTCAGACTATCCTGCGTCAGCTGCCTGTTCATATCCTTGGTGCCGAACGTAACCAGCTTCTGTCCCTTCTTGACCTCATCCCCTACTTTGGCACTAACCCCCGTAATGTCCGCCGTCACCCGGGGCAAAATAGGTCTTGGTCTCATCCGCGTCCACCTTGCCGTTCAAGCTGACTTTCTGCTCGATGTTGCCTGTCTCCACCTTTGTGGTCTCCACCGGTGTCGGCTGATCCTTTTGCTTTTGCATCTGATTGTAAAAATAATATCCAGCTGCAAGGAGGATCAACAAAATCACCGCCCACCGAACCCTCCTCCAGAACTTTCTCTTCTGCTCCGGCGTACGAGGCGTTTTTTTCTTCTTCGAGGGCTTCTCCCCGGAAAGGATTTCCTCTCCGCTTCCTGTACTTTTCTCCTGGAGCGTAGCCACATCGTCATGACCTGCACTCAAACTTCCGCCGCCGTTATCTGTCATACTTCCGGCGCCCGACCCTGCCTGCGCCATACTCTGTTCCGTATTTTCACTGCTCAAACGCATCCTCCTCTGTGGTGACTCCCCTAACTCTGATTGCACCTCAATGATTGATTCTTCTCGTGCCTAAAACGATCGGAAGGTCGATTCCGACTCCAACTCCTTTATGCTTGCATATTGTTCCCTGTATCGGAAACGATCGGAAGGTAGTTTCCGACTCCAACTCCTTTATGCTTGTATTCCGTTCCCTGTATCGGAAACTACCTTGCCATCTATAATCTTCACCGCCCGTTTGGCCTGTGCTGCAATGGACGGATCGTGGGTGATCAGGATGACCGTCCTGCCTTCTTCATGGAGCCTTGCCAGAATTCCCATGATTTCCTTACTGGAAGCGGAATCCAGATTTCCGGTCGGTTCATCCGCCAGGATAATCGGAGGCGCCTGTGCGATCGCTCTGGCGATCGCTACTCTCTGCTGCTGCCCGCCGGACATCTCGGACGGCTTATGCGTCATTCTTTTCTCCAGTCCGACGACCCGCAGTGCCTTCTCGGATAGCTCCATCCGCTTCCTTCTGGGCACGCCCCTGTAGATGAGAGGCAGTTCCACATTTTCTAAAGCGGTCAGCCCGGCGATCAGATTGAACCCCTGAAAAATAAAACCGATTTCCCGATTGCGAATATCCGACTGCTCATCGTCCGACATATGGGAGACATCCTGCCCGTGCAGCATGTAAGTGCCGCTGGTCGGCGTATCCAGACACCCCAGAATATTCATCAACGTGCTTTTGCCGGAGCCTGACTGCCCGATAATGGTCACAAACTCTTTTTCTCCGATCGTCAGGCTCACATGATTGAGGGCGCGTACCTCATTTTCACCGGGATTATAGATCTTGCAAACATCCCGGATTTCTACCAGATTCCCCATTTTATCCCCATTACTCCAGATTCAAACTGCTTTCCATGCGACTTCTGTTGATGATTCCGAAAATCACAAACTGCAAAATAGAGAAAACCAGATAGAGCAGCAGTAGGAGGATCAGGAAATTCGCCGCTACAAAGGGCGCCTCCATCATCGAGTCTCCCAAGAACTTCTCCGGAATTCCAAACCGTAAAATTTCGGGCACGCCATTTCCTGCAAAATCCGAGGTGGTCGCCACCGGAACGATCCCGAAGAAGAAGATGAGATTCTGTACCAGCCCCAGCACAATGCTGATCACAATATACATCAGAACACTGCCAAATACCCGGTGCGACTTGAAGATTTGTCCCAGGGAGATGGCACAAAAACCTTTTGCCATCTGTAAAAAAGGAGAGATCAGCAGCAACACCAGCGTCAGAAGCAGGATGAAAATTCCTCTGCCCCATATAGAGGCGTCCCATTGCTGCATCTCCAGAGCCCTGCGAAGCTGGTAAAGCGCTTCTTCAAAGGAAATGGAAAATTTCGAAACCATGATAAACATCCATGTGGTGCAGAAGATGTCCATGATTCCATATTCCAGCGCCCAGAAACCGCCCACGAGCGTATGTGCCGTCAAAAGCTCCCTCTTGGTCACCGGCAGCGTATGCATCAGGTATCCTACATCGCTGTAGATTTCTTTGTAAAAACGAACATAGAAATACAGTACCAGGATCAAATTGGAGGCAACCATGAACAGGATGAGTGCCATTAACAAAAACCGGAGATTGTTTGGTTCACTCTAAGTGCAACAGGAACCTCCGAAGTCTGCATGTACGGTTTTAAGAGCCGAAATTGATAACCGGTCACCAGGGTAAGGGCTACCGCGATCAAATTAAACAGCACCGGCAGCATCCATGTATTTCCAAATTCATATCGAAACAATTTCTTCAGCATGCGAAAACCTCCCGAAACACTTCATCTACGCTCTTTCCGTGCTCTCTTCTTACTTCATCCGCACTATTATACAGTGCGACCTCTCCATTTTTCAGGAAAAGCACATCATCCAAAATCTTCTCTACATCCGAGATCAGATGCGTGGAGATCAATATCGTCGCATTCGGATTATAATTGGCCACAATCGTATTCAGAATATAGTCCCTTGCCGCAGGATCCACTCCGGCGATCGGTTCATCCAGTACATAAAGCTTGGCCCTTCTGCTCATCACCAGGATCAACTGCGCCTTATCCCGGTTGCCCTTACTAAGCGTCTTGAAGCGACTCTTCGGGTTGATATGCAGTGCCTGCAGCATTTCTTTTGCTTTATTCTCGTCGAAGTCCTGGTAGAAGGTGGAAAAAAGCTTACACGCACGCTGGAAGGTCATATCCCCGTCCAGATAATTCCGATCCGGCAGATATGAAACCAGCTTTGCCGTCTCCGGTCCCGGTACGAGGCCGTCAATCAGGACTTCTCCCTTATTCGGCTTTAACAGCCCGTTAATCAATTTGATCATCGTGGTCTTGCCGCTGCCGTTGGGTCCCAGAAGGCCGACGATCCTGCCGCTGCCGATCTGAAAGCTCACCCCGTTCAGCGCCACCAGAGAGCCATACTTCTTGGTCAGCCCCCGGAATTCCGCAATCGGATGGGGATATGCTGCAACCGACTGTTCCTGCATGGGCTGCTCCCGCCCCACCTGCACCGAGGGGAACGAATCCTGCTCTGCCTGCACCGATGCCGGCTGCTCCTGCACTGCCCCTGAGACTGGGCTGTGGTTCTCTTCCGCCAGGCTCTCCTGCAACTGCACCTCCTGTACGGGTTGCCCCTGCGCCGCTTCCGGCACCGGACTGCTGTATTCTGCTCCCTGTCCTGACGGATTCTCCATGGCCAGCTTGTTGTCCTCTGTCATTTCACTTCTCCTCTCTATCCCAAAATCAATCCCGGAAAATTTCAACCATTCGAATTTTTTCCGGGCGATAGCAAACGCTTCGGTTTCCCACTCTACCCGCTGCGCTCAAACCTGCACGGATTTCTGTGGATGAAATTCGTCTACCATCCGCAAAAGCTCCTCTCGCGTAATCCCCATCAGATGCAATTTTTCAAGGCAATCCGTAAGCTCTCTCTCCGCAGCTTCCCTCTTTTCCTGCTCAATCCGGGAAACGTCATCGGTCACCATCCTGCCCTTCCCACGATGCGTCACCACAAAGCCTTCTCTCTCCAGCTCCATCAGCGCCCGCTGCATCGTATTGGGATTCACCTGCGCCTGTGCCGCCAGTTCCCGCACGCTCGGGATCGTCTCCCCCGGCGGATAGTCTCCCCGGACAATCTTAAGCTTTAACTGGTTCAGGAGCTGCAGATAAATCGGTATACTATCATCTAATTTCCACGGCATAACCCTCTCCTTCACGGGAAGAACCGGCTTTCCTGTGCAAGACCGGTACAATCGGCACGACCGGTTCGTACCATTCCATCGGCTTGACCTTCTTGATCCGGCTGGACCTACTTGTACTCTCCGGTTCCGCTTCCCTAGTATGTTTGTGTATTAAGTATCTAATACTCTTGTATTCTATTGCGGTGAAATCTGTCTGTCAAGGCTTTTTTTCGAAAAAAATTTGTTATACTGATACCAAAGTCACGAGATGCGATTAGAAAGCGGGGTGCATATGTACGGTTTTGAAGAAGTGATGCAGAAGTTAAAAGAAGAGGGGATCGACGTACAGCTGGTGGAACATGAACCGGCACCGACCATGGAAATTGCCGACAAGGTCATCGAGGGAATCCCTCGGCGTCAGAACCAAAACCTTGTTCATGAGAAATAAAAAGAAGACCCGATTTTTTTCATGCTTATTATGGATGGCAGCAAACGGATGGACATGTCCCACTTTAAGGATCTGGCTGGCGACCGCCAGCTCAAAATGGCTTCTGCGGACGACCTGCACGAGAAGCTTGGATTACAGCCCGGCGTCGTCTCTCCTTTTGGACTGCTAAACAATACCGACCACGATGTAGAAGTCTTTGTCGACCAGGACATCGCAAACGAAGAGCGGATGAGCTTTCACCCGAACGCCAACGACAGAACCATCTTTATTAAAAGTCCCGACCTTTACGCTTTTCTGGAGAAACTGGGATACCCCGTTCACTTTGAAAATCTGTAAAAAAAGATTCCCCACGGGCGTGGCGCGTTATAACGCTGTTTCCATGGGGAATTCTTCTATACCGTTTCTTACTCTCCAAACACCTTTTTCTTGAGTGCTATGCCCGTCGGGCTCGTCGCCAGCCCACCCAGTGACGTCTCCTTTAAGCTTGCCGACATGCTGTCGCCAACCGACTTCATGGCAGCGATACATTCGTCTACCGGAATCTTGAGGTCGATTCCGGAGAGTGCCATATCCGCACTGGAGAAGGCGATCATCACCCCCGAAACGTTTCTTTTGATGCAGGGAATTTCCACCAGGCCAGCCACGGGATCGCAGACAAGTCCCATCTGATTGATGAGTGCCATGCCCAGCGCATCCCCGCAAGCGTTCGGACTCCCGCCCCCAAGCTCCACCAGTGCCGCCGCCGCCATGCCGGAAGCCGAACCGCACTCGGCCTGACAACCGCCGGAGGCTCCGGCAATGGAAGCCGTGTTGGCGATGACCATACCGAAGGCTCCCGCCGTAAAAATCGACATCACAATGTCCTTTTTGTCCATGTGCCGATCCTCATACATCGACACCAGACAGCCGGGCAGGATGCCGCAGGACCCGGCCGTCGGCGTTGCCACAATCCTCCCCATGGCTGCGTTGCAGTTCGACACACACATGGCTCTGCCAATGGCTCTGCTTAAGAACATGCCGGAAAGGCCACCGTCTGATTCCTGCGCATAGCGCAGCATCTTGTAGCCTTCTCCCCCGGTGAGGCCGGAAGTCGAGCGAAGCTCCGGATCGTTTCCCTTCGAAACCGCCTCCACCATTACATCGAAATTTTTTCCATCGTGGCATAGATCTCGTCTTCCGACTGCTCCATCTGCTTTGCCTGATCTCGCAGACAGAGCTCGCTGATCTTCAGCCCCTGCTCGCTTGCCTTGTCACAAATCTCCTTGATACTGTTATAGGAAATCATTTAAAATTCACCTCCTGCTCCCTTCCTTTTCCCGAAAAAAAATGCATCCCTGTCAGATCGAACGAATCAAAATCGCATTGTCCACGTGAGGAAGGGCATTGATGTCCTTTAACAACTCGGGCGGAGGAACCTGATCGATCTCAATGGTCATGAGCGCCGTTCCGCCCTTTTCCGGCCTGCTTAAATGAAAGTTTCCTATATTCAGATCCGTATATTTTTCGTACATCACATGAGTCACCTCGGCGATCATCCCCGGGATATCCTGATGCAGCACCAGAATCGTATTATTTTCCCCGGTAAAATCGACGCGCATCCCGTTTACAGAATCCACGCGGATGTTCCCCCCGCCGATGCTGGCTCCTTCCACCACGCCCTTCTGACCGTTCTCCAACACGTAGTGAATCCGCGCCGTATTGGGATGGGCGTCCGGAATGTCCGTTTCAATAAAACGATATTCGATTCCCCTGTCTTTCGCAATTTGCAGCGCGTCGCGGATTTCCTCGCTGTAGCTGTGATACCCCATGATCCCTGCCAGCAGCGCTCGATCCGTTCCATGTCCTCTGTAGGTTCTGGCAAAAGAGCCGGAAAGCTCGATCTCCAGTTGCTTGAAGTTCTCGCCGTCTGCCAGCTTATTCACCACCCTGCCCAGCCTGCACGCGCCCGCTGTATGAGAGCTGGACGGTCCGATCATAATGGGTCCGATGATATTGAAGATATTCACTCCTGTCCTTCCTTTCCCGATTGTAAAAGAATTTTGAAGGGTGCAAAATTTCTCCGAATGGATGCCTGCATCAAATGTTGACTCTCTTGCCCCTTGGTCCCCTCCACGGAAAAAGAATTGTGGATAAAGAACAGAAGGTTTCTTCTTTTGCTTTATCCACAATCCCACTTATCTTCCTGATGAAATTTTATTCTGCTTTGCCTTCTTTTTCAATCATTCTGGAATAAAATTCGTTGACAATCACACCGATGGCATTGTCTCCCGACACATTGCAGGCCGTTCCAAAGGAATCCTGCGTGATGTAAAGTGCCACCATAATTGCGCAAATCGGACCGTTCGGATCTCCCAGCTCCTTACCGAAATCATATACAGGAAGGGAAGAGCCGTCATAATGGAGCCGCCCGGCGCACCGGGGGATGCCACCATCGCAACCCCAAGCGTCATGATGAAGGGAATGACGCTACCGATGCTGATCGGAATGCCATGCATCAGGCAGACCGCCGTTGCACAGGCGGTAATGGTAATCATAGAACCGCACATGTGAATGTTGGCACAGAGCGGCACAACGAAGTTACGAATCTGCTCCGTGATGCCGTCATTCTTCGCACACTCTAAATTAACCGGAATCGTCGCCGCCGAAGACTGGGTTCCCAGTGCCGTTGCGTAACTGGGAATCTGGTTCTTCATCAGCTGGAAAGGATTCTTTTTCGAAAGGGTACCTGCCACGATGAACTGCACGAAGAGGTAGCAGAGATGCATGAGAATCACCACAATAAAGACCTTCCAGAGAATCGACAGGATGGCAAAGGTCTTGCCGGAGCGGGTCATGTCCACGAAGGTGCCCAGAATGTACAGCGGCAAAAGCGGAATAATGGCGGTGTGCAAAACCTTATCAATAATACCCGCAAAGTCTTTCATCGCTTCATACAGGGTCGTCCCGATTTCCTTGCCCTTCATTGCAGAGAGACACAGTCCCAGAATAAAAGCCAGCACCACGGCAGAGAGCGTGTCGAACAGCGGCGGGATGGAGATGCTGAAGAAGGCGCTGACCGACTGATCCGCCGTCGCCCGAATTTTCTCCATGGCATCCGCCGACATAAAACTCGGAAACAGATTGATGGAGACCAGGTAGGAAATTGTACCGCCAATCAAAGTAGAGCCGTATGCCAAGATAACCGTAAACAGCAACAGTTTTCCCGCTCCCTGTGACAGATCGGCAATTCCCATCGCCACATAAGCAAGAATCATGAGCGGTATGACGAATTTCAGGAAATTGCTGAAGATCCCGGACAGGGTAACGATCAGCTCGCAAAGACCCAGCGGTGCATACTGCCCGATTAAAATACCCAGGATAATGGCGATGATCAGTTTCGGAACAAGTCCTAATTTTTCCATAAATACAGCCTCCTTCCTGCGTTGCAGTTTCCGACGGGTCTGGTGAAAACTGCTAGGTGAATGATGTGATTTTACAGACTTTCTAGGATTATTATACGATGATTTTTATATTTTGTTCAGTATTTATGTAGAAAGTCCCGTTTTACACATCATTTTTTATAAATCCAGGGCAAAAGGACACCCGCCGTCAACGCATAGGGCACTTAATGTTCGTCACTCTTGAAATCGGCGTGATTCAGGCAGAAGATCGCAAGCAAGTATGCCAAAACGGCGAGAACCACAACGACGACAATCGCGGAAAAATCAGGAATGCCGAATGCAATGGCACGCATCGCATCCACCTGATACGTTAACGGATTCACGCGGGAAATCCATTTCAAGACCGATGGCGCATGATCAAATGAATAGAAAAGCGGTGCGGCAAAAAGAATGGGATACAGCAGCGTGTCCATCACAAAATCCCGCTGCTTATAATTCTTAACCAGAAGTGCCACACAAATCAGAAGGGACGCCCAAAAGAGTACACTGATCATCAAAAATACAAGGATGATACAAAACCGGTAAAGCGGAAAGGCTCCACCAACCAGGTGAGAGAGCAGATAGAGGATCACCGATTGAACGATAACGCCTACGATGGGAAAGGTCGCAATGCCAAGGATATAGATGGGTGGCTGAACGCCGTTCAGAATCTTTAGACTTAGCAGCCCCCAGCGCTTGTCGATGATCATCCGGTACACACATTGGTACATTTCCTTAAATAACGACATGGCAAAAATGCCGATTAAGGAATAAGAAAGAAAACTGACGGTCGTTCCATTGAAAGAAATATCCCCAAACGTCGATTGAATCCCGACCGAGTAAAATAAGAAATACAGAATGGGGGAAAGCAAACTGCTATAGATGATTTGTTTGTTGGACCAAAGTGCTTTCAACTCATTGTTGACCATGATGGGTAAAGCCTTTCGTCCGAGGTGCCCGCGCTTCATATACATTTGAAATTTATGCATGGTCTGTTTCCTCCTCTTGCATCATGATTTCTTTCAGTCCCAAACGCTCGCTATGAATATTGGTGATCGATACTTCGGTGAGAAGGCTTCCAATGATGTGACTCAAGTCCGCAGAAGCGGTCTCGAGGATCGATACGGTATGATCTTCGATCTTCGCTTTTTGGCCGGCGAGTTCTTTTTTAAGTGAATCGCTCATTTCGCCGGAGAAGGAAATTTCGACTTCTTTTGTTAATTGGTGATCCGCTAAAAAATCTTGCATGCTACCGAAGTAAAACTGCTTCCCCCGGTTTAAAAACAGAATCTTGTTGCAGCATTCTTCGAGGATTCCCAAATCATGCGAGGAGACCAGAACCAGTTTCTTTTCCTCCAGACATTTCTTTTTCAAATACGCAAATAACCCCTGTGAATAGCGATAATCCAAACCGGCGGTTGGTTCGTCCAAAATCATGATTTTAGGATTGTGCACCAAAGCACGTGCCACCTGCACTCGTTGCTGTTGTCCTCCGGACAGGGCATCCGGGGTGCGTTTATAAAATTCCGTCAGATCAAGAACCTCCGAAATGGAGTCCGTTGCTCTCCTGGCCTCTTTCCTGGAAAAACCGGCCAGCACCGCTCCCAGCATGATGTTATCACGCACGTTTAAATACCAATCAATGGATTGCTTTTGAGGACTGATCCCCAGATCATGGTAATTCAGCGTGGGAGCACAGGTGATTTCCCCCTCCCGGGGCGGGTAGATGCCGGATAAGACGTTGAGTAAAGTAGATTTTCCGGCTCCGTTTTTTCCAACGATCGCAATAAAATCTCCTTCGTCCGTCTCAAAGGAAATGTCGCGAATTCCGCTATGCGTTTCTTCGTAAAGATAGGATATGTTTCTAAGCGTCAGCAATGCCATTGTGATTCCCCTTTTTCTGATTGAGTAAATGACGCAAACATTTCAGGGCTCTTCTTCCGCCCCGCAAAGAAGGACAAGTTCTTTGTTTTCCGCTATAATGACAGAATACCCATTTCAACACCCCCTATGAAATCGGACACGAGGTACAGGCATGACAACACCATCCCACTCCCGTCTCAACCGCAAAGATCTTTGGACCGGTTGCCTTTGCGCACTTAGCTGCGAAAGCATCTTCGGTCTCAGTTATATTTTTACCAAAAGCGCAACCGCAAACGCCAGCGGATTGTCTCTCCTTGGCTGGAGGTTTCTGATTGCCTTTCTTTGCATGACGCTGCTTACCGGAAGCAAAGTCATTCCGTTGCAAATCAGGGGCAAAAATCTTCGACCTCTCCTTCGCGTGGCTTTCCTCAGTCCCGTGATCTACTTTACCTGCGAGACGCTTGGTATCCGCCAAACCACCGCTTCGGAAAGCGGCGTTTTCCTCGCCTGCATTCCCGTCGCCTCTCTGTTAGCTTCTACGCTGATTCTAAAAGAAAAACCGTCGAAGGCTCAAACCGCCGGTATTCTGATCACGCTTGGCGGTGTCCTCATGACGGTATTTGCCGCCGGCTCTTCCTCCCGTTTTTCGGCAACCGGATATCTTTTTCTCCTGGGTGCCGTGCTCTCTTATGCGCTTTACTGCGTGTTCGTGGAAAAAGCGGGAGATTATACCGGAATCGAAATCACCTACTGCATGCTGGCTGCAGGCGCCCTTGTCTTCTGCACACTGGCTCTTTTGGAAGCGGTAATCCACTGCAATCTGGCGGGACTCCTCACCCTTCCCTTCCGGGACTTTTCCTTTTTGCTGGCGGTTCTTTATCAAGGGATCGTCTGTTCCGTCCTCGCCTTCTTTTTATCCAACGTCGCCATCGCCAAGATCGGCGTCAACCGCACTTCTTCCTTTATCGGTCTCTCCACCGTGGTGTCGATGCTCTCCGGCATCGTCCTGCTACAGGAAAAGCTGGGGATATTCCAGGTAATCGGCGCCCTCATCATTATCGCCGGCGTAACGATTGCGAACCGGAAGGAAGGCTCCTCTCTCTCCTAAGCCAGGAGGATCCTCCTCTGTCCCTACACTGATTTCGCGAATCATAGTGTACTTCCTTTTCCATTCAGCAATCCTCTATACTTCTTACACTTGCACAATAAATTATAACACGTGCTCGTGAAACCGATTCACTTCCATTTCCAACAACTGATCAGAACAGAGATCGGTGAAAGAGTTGACTGATATGACACATGTACTACCGGATTTGAAATACGAAAAGTCTCAGATCTCCCAGAAACTCCAACGCCTAATCCATTTTTGCGCAAAAGAAAACTCAGAAGTGCTGATTTCTCAACATTTCTGAGTCCTTTTCATTCATGCGGAAGATGGGACTTGAACCCACACGTTATTGCTAACACAAGATCCTTAGTCTTGCTCGTCTGCCAGTTCCGACACTTCCGCAATCTTTCATTATAAAATTGCACTACCTTCAAAAAAGGTAGTGCAGGAAAAGGGACTTGAACCCTCACTGTATTGCTACAACAGGCACCTGAAGCCTGCGCGTCTGCCAATTCCGCCATTCCTGCACGCAACAAAAGCAATTATATAGAGTCTCGTCCTCCTTGTCAAGCGTTCCTTTGGAATATCTTTCCAATATCTATCGTTATTTATTAAGTGCCCCCCCAGGTCAGGGAATTCCAGCCTTTCACGCCCTGCCGCGTACAGGAGGAGACTTGCAGCACCCGGATGAGATGCGCATCTATCAGCAGGGATTCCTTCAGTGCCTCCGGATGCTCCTGTAAGACCGTTTCATCCGGCGCGCCGCAAAGATCCATGCCGATCATCCGGTGGTTTGTGCAAGTGCTCTGACGATTTCTTCTAACTGCGATAAGGTCATCTCCCCTTGATCCCAGTTGGTCTTCACAAATTTTTTTGACAGAACATCCTTATCAATCGACAGATAAATGCCTCCGACCACTTCCTCCGGCTTCGGAGATGCAAAAGAGATCTTTTTCCGCACTCTTTCATACTCTTCCCTGCCAATCGCCTCCCGCACGCACAAGAGCGCTTCTTCTTTCAGCGTCTCCTCCACGCCGAGTGCAAAAACCCGTTTCAAGTTCTCCTGCGTCAGGAGGGCATTCAGCACCCAGCTTCCACAGGAGAGCACCTCCCATCCAAAGGCGGAAGGCTGCAAATCCGGGTGGTGGTCAATGAGAACCAGGGTGTAAGGCTCTCTGATTCGTTCCGTCATCAGGGCGGAGAGATAGTGATAATTGCCATTGTCCAGCAAGTGTACCCCACAGGGCAGTTCCTCTGTATGCAGATCCTCTCCCTTCAGGCACGCCTGCATACGGGCAATCTGCTGCCTGAGACGATTCTTTGCCTCCTCATCACAGAAGCCGTTCGTGCCTCTTTCGTCGCTGCAGTCAAAAAGACAGAGATCCATTCCGGGAAAGCATTCCCGAAGATCTCTGTCTTTGTAGATCCCGCTCATTTGAAATACCGCAAGCGACTTCATCCCTGCATGTCCGCAAGATGCCGGATCGCATCCTTTTCAATCAACTTCTTTCCTGCTTCCTCCAGATGCAACAGATCGGGTGAATTCACCAAAATATTGTCGGCGTATTCCAAACAGGTCTTACGAAAATCGTAGACCACCCGCTCTTCTTCCATCTTCAGGCCAACTTGCAGATAGAAACACTCCGCATCCCGGTAAAGTGCGGAATCGGTGATCGGATAAGACTGCAACACCCTTGCCAGTCGGATTCCCGCCTGTAAGCTTTCCACCTCGATCAGATACGATGCATACTTCGCTGCGGGTTTGGTTAAAACAACCGGTTTGCTTTCGTCGTGTTGCTCCCTCGTATAAACACGGTTCACGTCCTCTGAAATTTCCGAGAAGAGTTTCCCCAGCGCTTCTCCCTTGGCTTTGCCGGAAAGAGAGGTAATGGCATTCAACTTGTCCTGCGACACCTTCTCCAACATGCTGTAGGCGGCTTCTCTGATCCTCTCTCCCGCAGCCTGAATATCCTCATTCGTCATCTTAATGGCATAAATATGGAAAGAACCGTCCGGCGCCATATTTCTGGACATCAAAAGAACTTCTCTGTCCGGGTTATAGCCTAACTGCTCTCTGATCTCTTGATTCATCTGGTCCAGAAACGATGCCGTTCTTCTCCCCATTCATGAGCGCTTCCGGAGTCAGCCCGATTTCCTTCAGTTCGGAAGCGGCAATACTGCACTCCACCGAGGAGTCATTCATTTTTACTATGATCATCGGTTCACTCCTTTCTTCTTTGAGTAAAATCATTATACGCAATGCAATTAGCACTTGCAAGCGGTGAGTGCTAAAAATTCTGTGAACAGTTTTCCTCTCTTTATTTCGGAATTCTGCGGTAGGTTCTAAACGTATATGTGGTGTCAAAATACACCTGCTCTTCACTCTCCTCTGTCAGCTCCCACACAGGATCTTTCTCCAGATTCGGAAAATAAGCATCTGCGTCATAAGCTCTCTCAAAATGGGTGATCAGACATTCGTTGCAGTAAGGTAGAAACTGCCTGTAGATGCTTTCTCCGCCGATAATGAATACCTGATCCTGCGGGTAGGTCTCTAAGAGCCTCGTCGCTTCCTCCATGCTATGTACGATTTTCACATTTTTTTGCCGTCCCGCTTGAAGTACTCCCTACCCGGTAGTCTCCCCTTGTTGTCAAAATGACATTGGTTCGATTCGGAAGCGGCTGCTTCTGCGGAAAGGTATCCATGGTTTTCCTGCCCAGCACGACCACCCCTTCCGTTGTCAGAAGCCGGAAACGCTTCATATCCGCCGGCACCCGCAAGAGCAGTCCGCCATTTTTGCCGATTCCCCAGTTTTCATCTACCGCTGCAATACACTTCATTCTAACAATCTCCTGCCCCTATCTCGCTTTCCTGCTGTATCCGGTTTCTTCACCGATCCCATTTATCGGCAAGCGCATGAATCTGATCCGCAAATTTGCCCAGATCCTTGTTGCTAAGCCCTTTGTTTTTGCCAATCACCGCAAGCAACCTCTCGCCCGCTGCAAGGAGCCTTGCAAAGACGCTTCGATCCGCCGTACGTCCTGCAGAAGAACCTATCGCAAGATACCGACCCGTTCCCTTTGCAGAAGCGGGATCCGCTCCCAGGATTGCCGGCATACCCTCCGCCTTCTTCACCGGAACGGGAGGAGCCTCATAGATAATCTCTCCCCTTGCCAGGTCAAATTCCGTACCGGAATAAGGTGCATAGGCATCCAGACGATATTCTTTTTGCAAACATTCGGTAAAAGACCTGGCGACCACGTCCTCGCCGTGCACCACAAAGACCTTGGCGGGCTTTTCTTCAAAAGCGCTCACCCAGCGAATCAGACCGTTTATCGGCATGACCGGATAAACCTTCTAACTTCTCGATCCGCGCCCTGACATCCACGGTTTCTCCGAAAAGCTTGATATGATCCGCCCCGTCTACCAGACTCCTGCCCGGCGTTCCCACCGCCTGATAGCCGACGAAGAGGATCGTACACTCCGGCCGCCAGAGGTTGTGCTTGAGATGATGTTTGATCCTGCCCGCATCGCACATGCCGGAAGCGGAAAGGATCACCTTCGGCTTCGGATCAAAATTAATCGCCCGGGACTCATCCGGCGTAATGGCTAAGCGCAGCCCCGGAAAAGAGATCGGGTTTTCTCCCCTCCCGACGATCTCCAGTGCCTCCTCATCAAAGCAGTCATACACATGCTCGTTAAAAATTTCCGTTGCATCGACGGCAAGCGGAGAATCCACATAAACCGGAAAATCCGCTTCCTCCTTCACCAGACCTTCCTGCTTGATCTTGCGGATAAAATAGAGAATCTCCTGCGTCCTGCCGACTGCAAAGGAAGGAATGACCACGTTGCCTCCCCGCTTGAAGGTTTCCTGAAAAACCGTCGCAAGTCCCTTTACATAATCCGGCCGATATGCGGTATGTAAGCGGTCTCCGTAGGTGGACTCCATGATCACATAATCCGCCGCCTTTGTGGGGAGCGGATCCTTAATTAGCGGCTGATCGACATTCCCGATATCTCCGGAGAAGACCAGCTTTTTCTCCACCGCCCCCTCCGTGAGCCAGACCTCAATGCTCGCAGAGCCCAAAAGGTGACCGATATCCGTAAAGCGGATGCGAATCCCCTCTTCGACAGGAATCTCCTCGTTATAGGCGCAGGGCACAAAACACTTCATGGTATTGTCTGCGTCTTCCATCGTATAGAGGGGCGTGATCTGCGCAATGCTCTTGTTCCTGGCTCCCTTGCGGCTTCTCCACTCCGCTTCCTGCATTTGAATGTGGGCGGAATCCCGCAGCATGATCCCGCAGAGATCCGTTGTCGCCTCAGTGGCATAGATCTTGCCACGAAAACCGTTCGCATACAGAAGAGGCAGAAGCCCGGAATGGTCAATATGTGCATGGGTTAAAAAAACGGCGTCAATGAGGGCGGCGTTCACCGGCAGCGGCACGTTCTCGAACACGTTTCTGCCCTGCTCCATGCCGTAATCTACCAGCAGATGCCTGCCGCATGCTTCCAGATAATGACAGCTTCCGGTCACCTCATGATCCGCTCCGATAAATTTTAATTTCATTGCGGTCCCTCTCCTTTCCACTTTGCCTCATCTGCGCTATGATGAATACGATTTTGCAACCATCCTCCTGCCCGGAGGCGGAGGAAATGTACTGGTATCATTGTATCATGGAAAGGGATGTTATGGAAAAAGAGACAAGGATCCCCCGATTCTCTATCAGCGGCAGTGTTCTGAAAATGGTTGCGATCACCACCATGTTGATCGACCACCTGGGTGCAGGTCTTCTTCTCCCCCTCCTCTCTCTGCCACCAACCTCCCCCCTTTCCACCAACGACCACGGCATCTCTTTTCTCTTCCACCGTTATCTCCTTACCTACGAGTTCTATTCCCTTCTGCGCATCATCGGCCGGAGTGCTTTTCCGATCTTTTGCTTTCTGCTCGTCGAAGGGCTGCTGCACACGAGTAGCAGAGGCAAGTACCTGCTGCGCCTGCTCCTCTTCTCCTTCCTCTCTGAAATTCCCTTTAACCTGGCACTGTTTGGCGGACTGCGAAATGCGAACCATCAGAATGTCTTTTTCACCCTGGCCATCGGCCTTGCCGTCATCTGGGGCATGGATGAGATCCTGCACTCTGACCATCTTCTTCGATTTCGTGAGAAGGGTCTCCGCTTCCATGAGAAAAATCGTCTTTTCCATGAGAAAGATCGCTTTTTTTTACAAAAAAAAGGAGACCTTCCGTCAGAACTCCTGTCCATTCTGCCCTATGCCTCCTGCCTGCTCCTCGTCCTTCTGGGAGCAGGGCTTGCCAACCTCCTTCACACGGATTACGGTGCGATTGGCGTTCTCTTAATCGTCCTCTTCTACTGCTTCCGTAAACATCGGCTCCTTGCTTCCTTCCTCGGCTGGAGCCTGCTGTCAGCGACCCTGTATCTGGAGAGCTATAGTTTTCCCGCCTTTCTTCTTTGCTTTTTTTATAACGGAAAACGCGGCTTCCTGCGAGGCCGCGCCAAATATCTCTTTTATTTCTTTTATCCCCTGCACCTGCTGCTGATCTACGCGTTGCGTCTGCTTCTTGCCGGCTAGCACAACCCTGCCTATGATTTTTGTCTGTAGCAGCGTCTGTCAGGCGGCGTTTCAGGACCGCCAGGTCGATCTGCGAAGCAACACCAGCACCGGAATGAATTCCAGCCTCCCCGCCAGCATGTCAAAGGTCATGACCAGCTTGGAGAAATCCGAGTAGGAGCCGAAATTTCCAGCAGGTCCGACCAATCCCAGTCCCGGTCCCACATTGTTGATCGTCGCTGCAATCGCCGACATATTGGTTTCAAAATCCTTGCCGTCCAGCGAGATCAGGAGAAAGGACAGGAGAAAAATCGCGGTGTAAATCACCAGATAGGTCAGCACGCCCTTTACCGTTGTGCTCTCCACCCTCCTGCCATCCATATAGACCTGCTTGATGCATTTGGGGTGGATGGAGAAATCCAGCTCGTTCCTCACCCTTCGCAACAGAATGATCAGCCTGGAGTACTTGAAGCCGCCTCCGGTAGAACCTGCGCAGGCACCGATCAGGGTCAGAACAAAGAGCAAGGCTTTGGAGAAGGCCGGCCAGGTATTAAAGTCCAGTGTGGCAAAACCGGTGGTGGTCATAATGGAGGAAACCGTGAACAGCGCATGGTGAAAGGCCAAAAACGGGCTTTTGACCAGACCTGCCCGATGCACGTTCCACGCAATGAGGGCGGCAGAGCCGAACATCGCAATCAGATACCACTTGGCCTCCTCACAGCGAATCGCCTCCTTGAACCTCCTTCTCGTCAGCGCATAGTACACGGCAAAATTCGTACCGCAAATCGTCATGAACACGATGATCACCACCTGTGCTGGAATCGAATAAGGCATAATTCCCGCACTGGAAATGGAGAAGCCTCCCGTTCCAACAGAGGAAAAGGTGAGCGTCATCGCGTCAAACAACGGAAGCCCGCAGATTTTTAACAGAACGATCTCCGTGAGCGTAAAGCCCATATAAATCAGGTAGAGGATCTTGGCCGTATCCTGCACCTTCGGCACAAATTTACCGACCGTGGGTCCCGGGCTTTCCGCCTTCATCAGATACATGGAATACCCGTCTGTTCGCGGTAGAATGGCGATCATAAAGACCAGAATCCCCATGCCTCCGCCCCAGTGGGTAAAGCAGCGCCAAAATTCCACGCTTTTGTACATCCGATCAATGGCATCCCCGCTCAGGATGCTGGCTCCCGTCGTGGTAAAGCCGGAAACCGTCTCAAACACGGCGTCCACATAGGAAGGAATCGTTCCTGCAAGAACAAAGGGAAGCGCCCCGATCATGGAAATCATGATCCAGGAAAGCACCGTCATGACAAAGCCTTCTCTGGCGTAAAAAACCGGATTTTCCGGTCTCTGTCTGCTGTGAAGAGCCCCCGTAAGGCCGCAAAGCAGTGCAAACACCAGAAAGATCCTGGCGCAGTTTTCTTCATGATACAGCAGGGCTGTCACAAACGGAAATACAAACAAAACGCCGAGCAACGCCAGCACACGCATCAGCACAAAACTTATCATTTTATAATTCATTTCAATATATCCCTAATATCATGGAAACCCGTCTGCGTCGTGACGATAATGACGCTGTCTCCTTTTTGAATGGTCGAAGATCCCTGGGGAGAAATCACCTCTCCTCCCCGCATAATGGAGGCAATCAGAATCCCATCCTTCATCCTGGGATTCAGCTGTGCAAGCGGAATGTCCACGACAGGCGCATTTTCTCCGATCAGAAACTCCAGCACCTCCGCTTTTCCGTCGTTAATCGAATAGAGGGTTTCAATATTGGAGTCAAAGGAGTTGGAGAGCCCCCTCACAAACCGCACAATCCGCTCCGCCGTGATGGTCTTGGGATAGAGAATGCTGCCGATGTTAAGCGAATCAATGATGGCGCCGTAATTCACATGGTGTATCTTGGTCACACATTTCGCCTTGGATACGCTTTTGGCAAAAAGAGAAAGCATGATATTCTCTTCATCCAGACCCGTCAGCGTAATAAACGAGCCGACGTCCGCAATTCCTTCTTCGAGAAGCATGTCCTTATCGGTTCCGTCCGCATGGATGATAATCGCCTCCGGAAGCTTGGAAGACAACTCCTTGCATCTGGCATGGTCTTTTTCAAAAAGAGTCACGCGAATCCCGTAATCGATCAGCTGCTTGGCCAGATAATAGCCGATGGCGCCTCCCCCGATGATCATAGAGGTACTGACCCGCACCGTCGGAAGATGCAGCCTTCGAAAGAGTTTCACCATATTCTTGGAGGTTCCGATAAAAGAAATCTCGTCTTTCACCTGCGGCACAAAATTGCCGTCCGGAATGATGACCTCCCCTGCTCTGGAAACAACGGCAAACAGGACATTGCTCTTGAGTTCCGCCTGAAGCTTGCGCAGACTCTTGCCGACAATGTAGCTGTTCTCTTCCAGGACAATGGTAACCAGCTCCGCCCTGCCTCTGGCAAAAGTTTCTACCTTGGTGGCGGACGGAAACTCCATGAGGCGCACCACCTCTGTAGCGGAAGCACTCTCCGGATTGATGACCATGGAAAGTCCCAGTTCTTCTTTAATAAAATCCACTTCCTGGCGATACTCCGGATTCCTGACACGGGCAATGGTGCGGCAGCCGCCGGCCTTCTTGGCAATCAGACAGCAAAGCAGATTCAGCTCATCTGAATTCGTCACGGCAATCATCAGATCTGCGCCCTCAATGCCCGCATCGCACATCATCTGATAAGAGGCGCCGTTGCCCACCAGTCCCATCACATCAAAATTATTGACCGCAAACTCGACATTGTCGCTGTTGGTGTCCACCACCGTAATATTGTGCTGCTCTTTGCTCAGCTGTCCCACGAGGGACATACCGACATTGCCGACTCCGACTACCAGTATCTGCATCCTGTTCTCCTTGCTTTTTTTGCATTCGCGCATCCCATTATACTTCCACCCCCCTCTTTTGACAACAAGATGCCACTTTCTGCAGGAAGACGTTTGTTTCCTCTTATTTTTCGTTCTTTTTTTTCCGAAATAATGATCATAGCTGGAGGATGCATCAATTCTGTTTTGTGAAATGAGAGAAGAACGGTGTCATGACCAGAGTCATTACTTATGGAACCTATGATTTACTGCATGCCGGTCACCTAAGGCTTCTGGAGCGTGCCAGAGCCCTGGGCGATTACCTGATTGTCGGGGTCACTTCTGACGATTTTGATTACAACCGTGGCAAGATCAACGTCAAACAGTCCCTTGCGGAAAGGATTGAGGGCGTAAAGAAGACGGGACTTGCCGACGAGATCATCGTGGAAGAATATGAAGGGCAGAAGATTGACGATATCCAGAAATATGGAGCCAATATCTTTACCGTCGGTTCCGATTGGGAGGGATATTTCGACTATCTGAAAGAATACTGCTCCGTCATCTATCTACAAAGAACCGCCGGTGTATCCAGTACCGAGATTCGGTCAGAAACCAGTCATTTGAATCTCGGTATCGTGGGCGGTTATGAAGAGAATGTGCAGAATAAATATGCCAGGGAAAGTCAATCCGTAAACGGTCTTTTTGTCTCTGCCTATTGCAATCCCATTCTGAATCCTGATTTCTCGCGGAAGGATTATGACGCATTTTTGGAACAGTGCGACTGCGTGTATATCTTCTCCCACCCCGGAAGGCACTACGAAGAAATCAAATATGCCCTCGAACAGGGAAAACATGTGCTGTGTGAATCTCCGATTGCGCTGAAAAAAGAGGAGGCAGAAGAGCTTTTCACCCTTGCCCATCACAAGAAACTGGTGCTGATGGAAGCGAACAAAACGGCATATAATACCGCCTATAATCGGCTCATTCTACTGGCAAAATCAGGAAAAATCGGCAACGTGGTCTCTGTGGACGCCAGTTGTACCAGCATGTTCCACGCTCCAAAAGCGAATCTTGCGCATACCTGGAACAGCATTTGTGCGTGGGGACCGACCGCCATGCTTCCTGTGTTCCAACTCTTTCATGAGCCTTATGAGAAACAAATGATTTCTCTATTCGAAGAGGAAACACTATCATTTGACAGCTTTACCAAAATCGATTTTTGCTTTCCTTCCGCCGTTGCTACGATCAAGGTGGGGAGAGGCGTCAAATCCGAAGGAGAACTGGTCATCTCCGGTACGAAGGGCTACATCTATGTGCCAGCGCCTTGGTGGAAGACCGATTATTTCGAGCTCCGATATGAAGATCCCACCATGAACAAGCGTTATTTTTACTCTTTGGAAGGGGAGGGAATCCGGCAACAGCTACTTTCCTTTTCGAAAGCCATCACAGAGAGCAAAACTCTTTCTTTTATCAATCAGAAGGTTTCTTTAAACATCTGCTCCGTGATGGAGGATTTCCATGCGTTTCGAGGCGTAAAAAAACTGCAGTCGTCATTCATGAATGAAGGAGGAATTTAATTGAAGGTATTGATTTATGGCTCAGGTCTCACCGGCAGACAAGTGTTCTTCCGCGGAGAATTCGCCAAATACATTCACCGCGCCTTTCCTCATTCCAAACTTTATTTGTTTGACACCTTTGAAGGCTTCGACCAGCGGGATGTTAAATATGAAAAGGAACGATCGAAGGAAGCGTGATTCTAATCCATGACTATTACAACATCGGTTTACCCGGCGTCAAGGATGCCATTGACGATTATGAAAAAGAAATAGGGAGAACCATTGATAAACTCCCGATCGGGGATGACCAGAGCATTGCGCTCCTCAAGGATCACCGCTTCGACTAAATTTCGTTCGTTTCAGAAAATAAGGTCTCTTTTCACGTGCGGGTGATCTCATTTTCTTATCGTGTAGCTTCTTTTTTTCCACTGAAAGGGATGCAAAATGTTGAACTTTACCGTGGGTCCGGTGACGGCGCCCGAATGCATTTGCTCACTGGGTGCCAGACAGGTACCCTATTTCAGAACCCCGGAATTCTCCCATCTGATGTTGGAGAATGAAAGACTCCTTTTGCAGTTTTGCCATGCCCGGGAAGGATTCCAGGGCTGTTTTTCTGACCTGTTCCAGCACCGGAGCAATGGAAGCTGCTGTCATGAACTGCTTTACCAGGGCCGATCATCTTCTGGTGGTGAACGGAGGAAGCTTCGGTCAGCGTTTTGCCGACATCTGCGAAATTCATGAAATTCCCTATACCACAATCCGGCTATCACCCGGAAAGCGTCTTTCTAAAGAGAAGCTGGACGCCTATGACGGACAGGGCTTTACCGGACTTCTTGTCAATGTAGACGAAACTTCCACCGGTGTATTGTACGATACCGATATGCTCGGCAATTTCTGCAAGAAAAATCATTTGTTCTTTGTCTGTGATTGTGTATCTTCTTTTCTGGCAGATCCTTTCTATATGAAAGAAATCGGCGCAGACGTCATGATTACCGGTTCTCAGAAGGTTCTTTCCTGTCCTCCCGGCGTATCCATTCTCGCCCTTTCCGAGAAAGCAGTAGAGCGGGTCCATCAGAACAAACCCAAAACCCTGTATTTTCATTTACCGGACATACTCAAAGATCAGGAGCGCGGTCAGACCCCCTTTACCCCTGCCGTAGGAATTCTTTTACAAATTCATGAAAGACTGGCGGAAATAAAGAGAAGCGGAGGCGCAGAAAAAGAGATTGAAAGAATCGCCTCACAGGCAAAAGATTTCAGAGACAGAATCAGGGATCTTCCCCTGACTCTCCTTGCAGAATCCCGCAAATGCCGTCAGTGCCCTGCAGACGTCTTCCGCAAATGCCTACGAGGTCGTTCTGCGACTGAAAGAAGATTACGGAATCTGGGTCTGCCCGAATGGAGGCGAACTCAAAAATCACATCTTTCGAGTCGGACATATCGGTGCGCTCAACCATGACGATAACCGGGTGTTGGTAGATGCCCTAAAAGACCTGCAGGTCCACGGTTTGTTATGAATTTTCTTTAGGTTTATATATGAGATTTCCTCTTGACAGTTTGCCTGACCTGTTCCACCATCTGTGTAGTTGCTGTAAGCAAAGTTGTTTCTGGCATACAGGCGGTGAGGAAGACTTTTTCAAGGAGACGGCAAATGCAAAAGGCGGTAGAGGAAGAACGGGAATTTTTTCTGGAATGTGAAAAAAACTGGATATTTCTTACCCTGATTATGATCGGAGGATACTACGGAGCCTATACCTTCTGTGTAAGGGGCGGCGTGTTTTGCAATGCGCAGACGGCAAACATCGTTCTGCTCGGCATGGCGCTCGGGCAACGGAATTTCGCAAGGGCCCTCTATATGTTGGTTCCGATCTTTGCTTACTTTGCCGGAACCATCCTCTCCGAAGTGCTTGCAAAAAGGATCCGAAAGATGCAGGTGCTTCGTTGGGACACGCTTCTTGTTCTGATTGAAATCTTTCTCGTCATCTTCCTTGGCGCACTGCCCCCCCTCGGCTCCCGACCGTATCTGCCAGATCAGCCTGAACTTTATCTGCGCCATGCAATTCAATACCTTTCGCCAGAACGAGGGGGTTCCGATGGCAACCACCTTTGTCACCAACCACATCCGGCAGACCGGCTCCAACCTGGTGAAGGCCATCAGGGACAAGGACGAGCGAGCCCTTCTAAAATTCCGGATGCACGGCTCCATGATCCTGTTCTTCCTTGCCGGTGCCATCCTCAGCACCGTTCTCTGCACCTATTTCGGGGTGCATGCCCTCTTCGGTGCGCTTCCCATCCTGATCTATGCCTTTTTCCGGCTCCTGCACGCCGATCTTGTAAATGAAAAAAGCTTGTTTTCCCGCGTACCCAGAGGGCACTGAGCTCTCCCGCATGCCGTCTCTTAGAAGGTCTTGAAAACAAACGGATTCTGGGATATTATCAACTTTGTTCCATTCAAAAAACTGTTTTCCAAGGAGTCCGGCTTTGAAAAAAAACATCCTCGATGATTGTAGACGAATCCTGCTATGCGTGATTGCTGCCTTCATCTTAGCTTTAAACATCAACAGCTTTGTACACACGGGCGGTCTGGTTCCCGGAGGAGCGGCCGGCGGCACGATTTTAATTCAACGGATCCTGCAGACCTTCTTTCATCAGGACGTGCCTTATACCCCGATTAACCTTCTGTTAAACGCTTTTCCGGTCTACATCGGTTTTCGCTTCGTCGGCAAAAAATTTACCCTCTATTCTCTGCTGGTCGTTTTTTTACAGGGTGTCTTTGTCGATGCTTTCCCGAATTTCGTCATTACCTATGACTCGCTTCTGGTCAGTGTTTTCGGCGGTCTGATCAATGGATTCGGCATTTCGATCTGTCTCTCCGCAGACGCCACCAGCGGAGGAACCGACTTTATCGCCACCTGGCTCTCCTCTCGCAACGGCGTGGACTCCTGGAATGTCAGCCTCGGCATCAACGCCGTCATTCTGGTTGCCTCCGGCATCCTCTTCGGCTGGGACGGCGCTCTCTATTCCATCATTTATCAATTCGTCTCTACGCAGGTCATCCATGCGCTCTATCACCGCTATCAGCAGGAGACCCTCTTTGTCGTGACAGACCATCCGCATGAAATCACGGAACTGATTTATCATAACGCACATCACGGGGCCACGGTCCTTCGGGGCGAGGGCCATGCGGGAACGGAACGCATCGTTGTCTACTCCGTGGTATCCAGATCCGACCGGGCGCGGATTGTCAAGAAAATCCGTGAAATTGACGCCAAAGCCTTCATCAACACCTTCCGCACCGAACAGGTGCAGGGACATTTCTACCGCAAGCCGGAGAGCTGAAGCTAGGGGGCTGCCGCAAGCTAGCGGGTACAAACAGGGGTATTTGCTACACAATCAGCCGAAGAGAGCAAGCCGTGCAATATAAGCTCCTTATATCAGCTGTAACCAGTTGCTCTCGGGCTTGGCAATCAGTCTGGCGTTGCTGTATGCCATTTCCAGCGTCAGACAGGTATGCCCCTGATAGAAGGTACCGCTCGGGTCTTTGCTGACCACCAGAGCGGTGTCCGGTATCTCCTGATCGAGCAGACAGAGTGGCAGTAACAATTGAATCGTCTTGTTATAGTATTGCGGGATGGCGATTCTGTAATTGGCCGATACCTTCTTTTTCATCATATCCAAAGCCCCGTTGAAGAGCGGAATCAGGTTCTTTGCGTTCTGCACCTCCAGAGGCAGACGCTCTAAATTTTTGCTATCTTCCAGAATATGCGAATACTGCACTTTGATCCTGCAATTCGCATCGAAGATGAGCAGCCCCGGGTCTGAAAAGTAATTCGCCCTCTCCGGCAGTTCATCAATCCCCTTCCGTCCCAGATCATACTCGGTCAAAAAAGCTTTTAAATAAAACGGCTGTGAACCGTTCGCAATATTCGGCTCCAGATAGGCATAAATCAGCTCATAATTTTTGGTAAAAAGACCGGTGTTAAAGAGGCCGTCGTTTTCCCTTTGTATGATTTTGTCCTCTTCCACCAGCTTTTCATAGGTGTGAGTTAAATAATTCTTTAAAATCCCGAAGCTCCCCCGATCTGCCAGTTCCCACCTCTCCGGAGACATCTCGGCCAGTTCTCCATAACGTTTATTGATGTCTCCCAGATAAACGTCCATCATCAAATCTCCTGTTAAGTCACACATCTCTATACCCCTCTTTCTTTTTTAAAATCTCCGAGTTGAATCATGGATCTTTTTATTCCTGACATTTCCGAAAATCATCGTTCTCCTCTTTTTTGCTTGCTTCCGACGAAAAATCATCATAAAATAGAAAGAATATTGTGAAAAATCAACTTCCCACTGATCGCTAAAAGAAGGAACCGGATATGATCTCCTTTTTCCAAAAACGAAATCCCAAACGATTTTTTCTGAAAACCGCTCTCTACCTCTGCGGGATTATGGCAGATGCCTTCGGCATGGCGGTATTCCTGCTGCCGATGAAGTTTATTGTTGCCGGTGCCACCGGCATGGGAAGGGTGTTAGCCTTCCTCTCTCACGGCGGTCTGGATGTCAATATTGCCGTTACGCTGGTCAGTATCTTTTTGTTTCTGCTGGCCTTCTTCTTTATGGGAAAACGTTATGCAATGACCATCATTGTCGGCACCTTCGCCTTCCCTGCCTTTAACCTTTTTCTCTCAGCTTCCCTGTTTGCAGCAAATGACGGACAATCCTCTGCTTGCCATGGTCTGTGGTTCCATGTCCTCCGGCCTCGGTGTCGCCATGGTAATTCGGGCTGGCGGGTCTACCGGCGGTGCGGATGTCATCCCGGTGATCCTCCATTCCAAGAAGCGACTGCCGATTGCACCGGTCATGTACGGTCTGGACTGTCTCATCATGCTCTTGCAGATTCCCTTCGCCACCAAAGAGCAGATTCTGCTCGGTATTCTCGCCGAACTGGTCTGCGTGGTCTCGATGGACAAGGCGCTGGGCTTTGCCACCGGCGAAGTGCAGTTCATGATCTTTTCCAGAAAATGGCAGGAGATTCGGAAGGCCATTCTGAATCTGGATCTCGGAGCCACCTTGATTCAGGGTGAGGGTGGCATGACGGGAGAGGAAATGCAGATCGTCCTCTGCGTGGCCTCTACCAGAAGGATGAACGAGATTCGTGAGGCAATTCAGGATGTGGATCCCGTTGCCTTCTTTACCACCAGCAGCGTAAGAGAGGTCAACGGTCGCGGCTTCTCCCTGTCCAGAAAGTATCTCGATCTGCCGTCTTAAACCTTTCCCTCCAAAAGGAGATCCCGCCTCTCATTGGAGAGCTTAAGCGGTGCCGATCGGAAGCGCATTGCTGTGGCTCTAACCGTGACAATTCGAAGCCCATTGCTATGGCTCTAGCCGGGAAGGTTTGAAGCTCATCAGGTTCCCAGCTGTGCCGGGCCGAAGCTCATCGGCAACAATTCTTTCAACAAAAAAATATCCTTTCCTTCTTTCGGATTCTCTAAGATGATCCGGAAGCTTTCTGGATCGCAGAATTCCCGCATGAACTGGCGACAGATGCCGCAGGGCGGGCAGGGAAGGGAGGTCTGCTCCTCCTTTTTTCCGCCCACGATCGCAATCGCCAGGAACTCTTTTTCTCCCTCGGAAACCGCACGGACAAAAGCACTTCTCTCCGCACAGATTCCTGCACCGAAGGACGCATTTTCCACATTGCAACCCGTGTAAATCTTACCGTCCGCCCCCAGAAGGGCGGCTCCCACCAGAAAACCCGAATACGGTGCATAAGCCTTCTGCCGTACCTTTCTGGCCTCTCCAATGAGTGTCTCTACGTCGATTCGATTCTCTGCCAAATACACCCCTCTTCCTGCCTGCTGCCCCGGGACAAACGTCCGGACGCCGGAATCTCCAAAAAGTCCTCGCCACATCGCATCCCAGGACTGTAGCAGGTCTCTACTCCAGCTGATACATCAACCAGGACAAAAGCGTAAACCCCGCCGTTTCCGTACGCAGAATCCGTCTTCCCATGGTGATTGGCTGCGCTCCTGCTGCAACCGCGGCGGCAACCTCTTCTTCCGCAAATCCGCCTTCCGGTCCGATAAAGACCGAGAGATTCTGTCCTTTTTCGAGCTGTCCGATGATCTTTCTCGTCTGGTCCATGCCTTCCGCCAGTTCATACGGCAGGAGAATTCTGTCGCTGTTTGCCTCTGCGTAGTGCAGCGCTTCCTTCATGGTCATCGGCGTCTGCACCCCGGGAATGATCCCTCGTCTGGCCTGACCTGCCGCCGCTTCCGCTATCGCTTGCAAGCGTTTCAGGCGTGAGGCGGTTTTTTTCTCATCCCATTTTGCCACGCAACGGCGCATTTTGACCGGAATCACTTCAAAAGCACCTAACTCCACCGCTTTCTGCACAATGAGTTCCATCTTGTCTCCCTTGGGGATCCCCTGAAAGAGGTAGATCTTCGATGAAAGCTCCAGCCCCTCCTCTTTCACAAACGAAGGGTACACAGGACTTCTTCCGCCGTGATTGCTTCGATCCCGTAACGATATTCCGCCGGGTCTTCCGGAAAGCTGACCGAAATCTCGTCTCCTTCCCGCATCCGCAGCACGTGCACGATATGATGGTAGTTGTCGCCGCGAATCTCCAGTCTGCGTCTATTCTCTGACGACCAGGCGTCATCCGCAAAGAGGTGATGCATCCTGACTCCTTTCCGCCTCCTTATACTGTTTGGCATGACGGACATAGAGCGCCGCATCCTTGCGGATGGTTTCTTTTTCCTCCGCAGTCAAAGCCCGGATCACCTTGCCGGGTCTTCCGTAAACGAGACTTCCTGCGGGGATGATCGTATTCTGCGTAATCAGACTGCCCGCACCGATGATGCAGTCGCTTCCGACCCGCGCTCCATTCATCAGAATCGACCCCATCCCGATCAGGCAGCGATCCCCAATCGTACACCCATGAATGATACAGGAATGCCCGACCGTCACCTCCTCTCCGATCGATACCGCAAAACCGTCGTCCACATGGACGACCGCATTGTCCTGGATGTTCGTTCTGGCGCCGATTCGAATCGGGTAATCGGCGCGGATGGTGGCATGAAACCAGACACTGCTCTGCTCTCCGATCTCCACATCTCCGCAGATTACCGCTCCGGGTGCCAGATAGGCACTGGAATCTATTTTTTTCTCATGCATCTGACGATCGTTCATGCTCCCTCCTTTGCGTTACCTTTTCTGGAGACCACCGTACACCACTCTCCCTGTGTCCGGGTTTCGATCACGGTAAGCCCCGCCTCTTCATGGCATCTCTTTAATTCCTCCATCCGCTCCGTCAGAATCCCCGACGTAATATAAATGCCGCCGTCCTTCAGATACGGGGGTATTTCCGGGGTGAGCGGCACGAGAACCACCGGCAGGATATTCGCAACCACAAGGTCGTAACACTGTGTTCCCACCGCGTCCTGTACGACAGGATCCCCAATCACATTCCCGAGGACAAGACGAAAGGATGCGCCCTCTCTTACCTGCTCTTCCAGGTGAAACCTCTTTTTTTCTCTGCTACTCCTATAATCCCTGAGATCCGGCGGGGGAAAGCCGTTATTTACAAGATTCTGTCTGACCGCCTCCGCACAGAACGGATCCAGATCCGTTCCCGTCACCTTTCGGGCGCCAAACATCAGCGCCAGAATGCCCAGCACGCCGCTCCCTGTACCAACGTCTAAGAGACGGTCTCCCTTTTTCAGATACTCCCGGATCATCCGCTGGGCAAGCTGTGTCGTTTCATGCGCACCGGTTCCGAAGGCGGTTCCGGGATCCATGTGCAGGATGTATTTGGCTCCTGCCATGTCCTCTTTCCGCAATTTCTCCCACGAAGGAATGACCAGAATATCTCCGTCCAGATAAAAATGATGAAAATACTGCTTCCAGTTGTTCATCCAATCGATATCTTCCGTTAAGGAAAGAGAGAGCGTTCCATCCCCGATATCGCCCCCTTCCCGCAAAGTAGACAGCACCGCCTGTATTTCCTCCTGCAGCTTTTCCGGCGATCTCGTGACTTCTCTTCCGTCCGGAAGCGTCACTTTGAGGTTGTTGCGCTCATCCGCTTCTGCAAAAAAACTGACATAGGCAATTCCGTCATCGACAGGATCCTCGATGTCGAAGGTATAAATCTGCTCCTTTTCCGCCGCCGTTAGCGGTACCTTGTCTTCAATCTGCGCACCTGTCAGTCCGATCTCCATCATCGCCGCGATCATCCGATCTTCCGATGCCGGATTGGTGCGGATTCGAAAACGCATCCATTTCATTTTTATGATCTCCTTACACCGTTGTCATCAGCTCGTCCACGGTTTTTCTGGGAGGCATTTTCCCTTCCGCCTCCGGATAGCCCATCGCGATAAAGGCAGTCACGCGCTTTCCTTCCGGAAGATGCAGCACCTTACCCGCTTCCCCGTCGTCCACGTAGCCCATGATCACTGTACCGATCCCCTTCTCTCTGGCTGCCAGACAGAAGGTTTGTGCGGCAATCCCCGCATCAAACATTTCCCACTCGTCTTTTCTGGGGGTCCCGAAGCTTCCGTCCTCCTCGCAGCCACTCTTGCCTTTCTCGGTGACGACGGCACAAAGCACCTTGCAGCGGCCGATCGTCTTCGTATTGTAGGCAAAGCCGCAGACACATTCCGACAAACGCGCCTTCTTTTCCTCATCCCGTACAAAGACGTATGACACGCACTGCGTGTTTTTCCAGGACGGCGCATAGGAGGCGAGCCTCACAATCTCCCTTAAATCCTCTTCCGCAATTTCTTTATCCGTGTACTTTCTGACGCTTCTCCTTGTCGTAACGACTTCCTGAAATTCCATGGCTTCCCTCTCTTTCCTGTCCTTTGTATCGTTTCCGGGTACTGTATCTTATTATTATATCAATGCTTGCAGACGGATGTTTTCTATCTCTTCTGATGTGCTATTGACATCTATCAATTGTTTTTTTCCTCCAACCTTTTAATACCACTATCTTTAAGCTTTTCAAGTGACATCAATTGAGCTCTAGCAAGATTTCTAAGCTCTATCATTCTTCCTTTTTGTTCCATCCCTTTGCTAATAAGGATGGCATTGTAGCTTTCCATATTTGCAAGAATTAATAGCTCATTTAAGCTTGCATGGTCCCGCATATTCCCTTTCAGCTCCGGATTTTCTTCTCTCCATTGTTTTGCTCTTTTGTTAAAGAGAGCTACATTTAACATATCCGCCTCACTTGCATATTTATAAGATAACTGTTCGTTGGTAGGATCCTTTAAGAGATACTCTTTAATTGCATCTGTATGAATTTTGTAGTTAATCTTGGAAATTTCCCGATTTAAATTCCAGCCTAATGATAATTTAGAATTTTTATCCGACTTAAGCCTTTTATAATCCTGGATTAAATAGAGCTTAAACTCTGCTGAGATCCATGAAGCAAATTCCATGGCAATATCAGGATGAGCGAACGTTCCTCCTCCTCTTCCAGATTTAGAAACAATACCAATCGCATTTGTAGTTTCGATCCATCTTTGAGGCGATAATGTAAATGCATTTGTGCCTGCTTCTTGTCTAAAGGAGTCGAATTCGACCCCCTTAAAATTTGGATTATTGATTGTTTCCCATAATCCCAGGAATTCGATCGTGTCTCGTACTCTAAGCCAATTTTTTACAACATCTTTTGGTTCATGATGATTTTTATATCTTGCAATATCTGTAAGACTTATATAATCATTTTTTGAATCCTCCGTATAAATTTGAATTGAAAATCCTTTTGCTTCAATCATGTCTTTTTTGACTTTAGACATTTGCAAATCCCCCAAGCCCTTTTTTACTGAACTGTTTTCCTCCAGACCCTGCGCCCGACACCCTTATTCCTCCAACCCCAGGCTTTTAGAGACAAAAAGACAAAATCCCATTTTTTTGCAATAAGAATCCGCCTCCTCTTCCAACTTGGAATCCCTCGTATATTCGATCAAAAGTACCGCCAGATTTGCCTTTTTACAGGCCTGCAAATAGGTCAAATAATCGTCCCGCACCTCTTTGTCCTGCCTGCCGAATTGATTCTTCTTATAATCTTTGATGCAGGAAAAGACCGATTCCTGGCAGATAGCGCGAAGCAGATTCTGCTTGTGATCCGCGATCAGTTTTTTGACAAAGAGATCTCCCCCCGTTGACAATCACCGGCAGATGGTAGTCCCCCAGTCCTTCCAGGATTCGCACCAGCCCTTCGTAGGTTTGCGGCGTCTCCTCCTGCGCATACACGTCCGTATTATCCAGAAAAAAACCGTCCGCTCCCTTCTGTACCAGATCGCTTGCCAGCTCTTTCACCAGAAAATCCTGCCAAGAGGCATTCGAAACATCGACCCAGTATTCCTCCTCCCAGTTTTCATAGGGAGCCCTGGCCAACTTGTGAAAGCGGGCAAAGTAGGGTCGATACGTTTCCAGGGAACCGACATCGAGGTAAGAATAAATCTTCTTCACCCCCGCATGGTGCAGGGCGCTTACCTGCTCCTTTGAGAAATTCTGTAAATCCAGAATCAGCGTCTGGTAGACGCCGTCCTGTTCCGCGTCTTTAAGGACTTTTTCCGGAGAAGCACCAAGAAGTACGGCCGTATTCCCCGGGAAGATGCGCTGCCGGCTTTCGTCCCCTCTGCACCCTCTGGACAAAAGTGGAATGCCTAGCAGAAGGCACAGGACGAGGATGGGAATCCTTATGCGCCTGTTCCCTGTGAAAAAGCGGACCCTTCCGACCCGTCTGTCCGTGTCGTTTAACCCTCGCAAAGAACTTTCCCTGACAGTGCTTTCCATGACAAACCCTCCACTGCACGGGGATCCGCGCTCTTTGGATCGTGAAGTGCCTTCTCCATTTCCCCTGCCAGTCTTTCTTCAAAGAGGGGGAAGCTCCTCCTTTACCGGCTCATCCGCCTGCTGCATTCCAGGCAGAGGTACATAACGAATATCGGCGCTTTTTGCGTTTGCGTCAAACCAGCTTCTGATCCCGGGCAGTTCCGAAACCACCACCTTACAGGAACAGGCAAGCGCCTCAATGACCACAAGGGGAATCGCATCATAGAAGGAGGGGAGCACAAAGAGATCGCTTTCCAGGTATCTGTCTGCAAGCTCCTCCTGCGACAGGCGCCCCGTAAAAGTTACCGGATAAGGCGCTTCTTTTGCCATCTTCCTGATCCTTTCGTATTCCTCCAGGTCCCCTGCGCCTCCCGCGAGCGTCAGCGTGAAGCGTTCTCCCTTTTTTGCCAAAAGCGCCAGTGCCCGCAGCAGGCTGAATACCCCTTTTTTTTCGGAAATCTTTCCCGCAAAGATCAGTCTCTTCTCCTCACAAGAGGATGCGGATCCGCTCCGTTTGTCCTCTTTTTTTCTCATGGAAAAAATCTCCTGATTATAGCCGATGCCGATCTGTCTGATCTTTTCTTCCTCTACCCCGAAAATGCGTCTCACTTCTTCCTGTTGCGAGAGCTGCGGCACAAAGATCCGGTCCAGCCGCCTGATCTGATGGCGAATAAAATCCCTCTCCAGATCCGTTTTGACCATCTGTCTCAAATCGGTGTTATGGCAAAAACCGTAAATCCGGTGGCGGGGAAGATGTTCTCTGACGAGGGCGGTGAGTAGATAAAGGTGGTGGCAGAGGATCAGATCAGGCGAAAAGCTTGCAACGACTTCATCCAGTGCCTGCAGGAAGGCATCTGCAAACTGCCTCCTGTTTGAAGGCGTCATATCACGGTAACGGGAGCTTTCATAGGGCATTTCATCCGACATGCCGAAAATGGGAAACGGTAGTCCCGTCGTTTTGAAAGTAACCGGGCAGTAAAGAACCTCTTTCGGGAAGGGAGAAGGATCTTCCTCATAGACACCTGCGATGACCGCCTGCTCCTGGCCCTGCAAAGAAAACTGGCGCACCAGTTCCATCAGATAGACGCCGCTTCCGGTGCTGGAGGGTTTCTGTGCAAGGATACTTAAAATTCTCATGGGACTCCTTATAAAAAAGCTGTCGCATCCAGAATCTCGTGCGGCAGCATTTAACGGAAAACTCCGATCGTTTTTGGCGAGGGCGTGTGGGAATCGAACCCACCCAGGACGCGTGAACGCCCAACACAGGTTTTGAAGACCAGGAGGCACACCAGTTACCTAACCACCCCCATAAAAAGGGTACAGGAAATTATGTCATAATTTTCACAAGATGTCAAACAAAAGGAAGGCGCTACCGCCCGCTGTTTGGCACATCAGGTGCGCGTTTCGCCGTATTTTTCATAAGCGAGAAAAGCAGCGCCGAGTGCCCCCGCATAGCGGGCCCTCTTGCAGGAAGTGACCTTGCCTCCCAGTTTGTCCGAAAGCATCCGCAGGAAAAAAGACGCTTCGCAGAGTCCGCCGGTCAGATATACCGGTCGATCTCCATCCCTTAACTTCCCGTATTCCTGCTTGACCTTGTTGGCTACGGAATTGAGTACCCCCCAGGCGATGTTTTCCTTCGAGGTTCCCTGCCCCACCATGGACACGATTTCCGACTCCGCAAAGACCGTGCACATCGAGCTGATCTGAACTTCCTTCGTACGCCTTTCCGCAATCTCATCCAGTTTGGCAATCGGAAGCTCCAGCCGGTTGGCCATGATTTCGATGAATTTTCCTGTTCCCGCAGAGCACTTATCGTTCATGTAAAATTCTTCCACCAAACCGCCCCTGGCAGAAATAACCTTAGTATCCTGACCGCCGATATCGATGAGGTTCATCTCTCCTTCTCCGAAGAGCGCCGCCGCTCCCCTGGCATGGCAGGTGATCTCCGTCACCTGCTTCTGCGCAAAGGGAACCGCCTTCCTCCCGTATCCGGTAGACACCGTATAGGCATCCGTGTCGCTTACACCCGCTTCCAGCAACTGTTTCCTAATCTTTTCCAGCGCATCGAAGCTGCTCCATCCGGTCGGAATCACAAACAGGTTTTCCGGCTCTCCCGCCTCATCCAGCACCACGGTTTTGGCGCAGGTGGACCCGATATCAATCCCCACAAATTTCATTTACCGTCTTATCCTTTCTTCCTCTTACAGCATTTCCAAAAAGGCGGTGATTCTGGTGTTTAACTGCTCGACATCCGCCTGTGAATAATCGGTTTCCACACTGATGAAGGGCACCTTCTTTTCTTCCACGCAGAATCTGCGAATGGCGCGGGTCTCCACATTATACGTCAGACAGGCCGTCAGGGTCATTTCCACAACGCCGTCCGCCCTGTATTCCTCGATCATCCGTCCAAGCAAATCAAAGCGGTTCGGATTCGGCGTCATGACGCTGCAGCCGATCCCAAGATATCGCTTTGCAATGGCTTCATAAATATCTTCCGTATCTTCCTCTACCAACCGGTCGTACTGCTTGGCGCCGGTACAGTTTTCATACCCGACTACAATCCCGCCGTTCTCTTCAATGGCTCGAATCACCTTCTCGGTGGCGCCCCCCCATGGGACAGCCGGTGATCACGATGCGGGGCTTTTTTTCCTGATGCACCCCTTTCTGGTATTCCTCCTCCACCTTCTTTCTTAATGCATCCATCTCTGCAGCGATGGCGCTGCGATCCAGCCGGAAGGTGCTTCCGTAGAGAACCTTAAAAAGATCATAACCGCTAATCGGACAGGGATCGTTTTTCATCACCGCATAGAGATTGCGGATCGCCAGACGAATCTCATTGTTCTTGTGTACCGCTTCTCTCACCTGTGCATCGGTGATTTTGACCGAAAATTTCTTTTCCAGATATTCTTTGAAACGGATGATTTCCTTTCGGTAGGAAAGAGCCGCCTCCTCTGTCTGCGTTTGTGGCAGTTGCAACAGAAAGACATCCTTGAATTCCGACATCAATTCGTACATCTTCTTTTTGCCGTCGCAGGTCGTCTCTCCCACGACCACATCCGAGAAATAAAAATACGGACATTTCTCGGTTTTGGCAAAGCCGTAACTGGATTTGATCAAGGGACAGAGGTTCTTCGGCAGATCCTTCTCCGCCTCCTGCAGCGTCTCATCCGAGGTGGAACAAAGGCTGACACTCGCCGCCCCCATCGCCATCGCGATTTCCTGCGGAAAATAGGTACAGTAGGAGCCGATCACCGGAATCCCCTTGTCCTTGTATTCTTTCACGGTTAAAAAAGACTTCTGCCTCTGCTCTGCAAACGCTTCAAAAACTTCCGGCAACTCCTGAATGACCTGCATATTCTTCCCCCTGAAATCTCCTGATCGAAATCCTCTTGACACCGGTATCATCATAAAAGATTCAACCCTCTTTTTGTAATCGAATTTTTCAATAGAATACGTGATGGATTGAAAAATTACAATTGGAAAATCCCTCTTCCATCGGTATGATGATGGAGTAGCATTCCTGTAACCTGAGAGGTCAAAGCCTTTTGACCTCCACCGCCTTTTCTTTGCATGCAAGGAGACCCGCCATGCCCGCACCCCGCCGAATTTATCTGGATCACGCCGCCACCTCTTTTCCAAAACCACAGGAAGTGCCGGATGCGGTTTACAGGTTTATGACCGGTTACGGCACAAATGTGAATCGCGGCACCTATAAAGCGCCTACGCCGCAGAGGAGGTGATCTACGAAACCAGAGAACTGCTCGGAGATCTTTTCGGGTATCCCGTTTATAAAAATATCATCTTCACCGCCAACATTACCGAGAGCCTGAATATCATCTTAAAAGGCCTCCTGCAGCCCGGCGACCATGTGATCGTCTCTTCCATGGAGCACAATGCCGTCATGCGTCCCCTCGTCCAACTGGCAAAAGCGGGCGTTTCTTTTACACGCGTCCCCTGTGAAGCGGACGGCAGTCTGCTGCCGGAGAAGCTCTCTCCCTGCTTAAAGCCTGGCACAAAGGCGGTTGTGATGCTTCACGCCAGCAATGTCTGCGGCAGCCTCCTCCCCGCCGAAGCAGTCGGCGCATTCTGCAAGGAAAACGGTCTTTTCTTTGTCCTGGATACGGCGCAGACGGCAGGCGTCTTTCCCCTTGATATGGAAAAAATGCAGGTGGACGCCCTTTGTTTCACCGGTCACAAGGCACTTCTGGGACCGCAGGGCATCGGCGGTTTTGTGCTGCGTGAGGAAGCGGTTTCCCGCATCACGCCTCTCCTGTCCGGCGGCACCGGCAGTCTGAGCCATACGGAAGAGATTCCCGCCTTCCTGCCCGACCGGTTTGAAGCGGGCACCCCGAACCTTCCGGGCATCTTCGGTCTGCATGCGGCTCTTTCCTGGATCCTTGGCAGGGGGACTCCTTCCCTTCCAAGAGCGAGGCGCTTCGATCTTGCCCTAAAAGCCATCAGGGAGCACGAGCTCTCCCTCACCTCCACCTTTCTGCAAGTGTTGCAAAAGCCCTGCGAAGAAGGTCTCCTGCGTCTGATCGGGAAAAAAAATATTCAGGACCGTACCGGCGTTGTCTCGGTGCAACCCACGTCCTGTGACCCTGCAGAAATCGCCTATGCGCTCGATAACGAATACGGCATCATGACCAGGGTCGGTCTGCACTGTGCGCCGTCCGCCCACAAAACGCTGGGCACCTATCCGACCGGCACGATCCGTTTTTCCTTCGGTTGGAACAATACCGAAGAAGAGGTTGCCTACGCAGCTGCCTCCCTGACTTCTCTCTTGAAAAGGCAGTCCCTCTCCTGCACGCCTTCCAAAGTCTGACGGCTCTTTCCCCCGTGTGCACCAGCGGCATAGAAAATGCGGTTGGTGAATCGTCTCCTCCCCCACCTGCACCGGCGGCATAGAAAAAAACAATCTCAGTTCATTAACATTGTATAAATGAATTGGTAAGAGATAAGTAAAATTGTTATGATTTCTTTTGGCTTATTCACAGGTGGACCCCTTGCCCAATCGGCATCATAGGGATCTAGCGACACGTTTTATGGAGGTGGAAATGGTACAAAAGAAAGAAAGAACTGCAATGATTGTTGCAGGACTGATCATCGGTGTGATTGCATCTCTCCTGGCCCTGTTCGGCAATCCGAAAAACATGGGTTTTTGTATTGCCTGCTTCCTGCGGGATACCACAGGGGCGCTCGGCCTGCATCAGGCTGCTCCCGTGCAGTACATCCGTCCGGAAATTATCGGTCTGGTTCTGGGTAGTTGTCTTCTCGCTCTTGGCAAAAAAGAATTTTCTCCCAAAGGCGGCAGCTCTCCCCTTACCCGCTTTGTCCTCGGCTTCTTCGTGATGATCGGCTGCCTCATGTTCCTTGGCTGCCCCTTCCGCACGATTCTGCGGCTGGCAGGCGGTGATCTAAATGCGATCTTCGGTCTGGCGGGCTTTGTTGTCGGCATTCTCTGCGGTGTCTTTTTCCTGAACAAAGGCTACTCCCTGAAGAGAACCTACAAGCTTCCCTTTAGCGAGGGCAGTATCCTGCCGATCATCGAAATCATTTTCCTGGTCCTTCTGGTACTTGCTCCGCCGTTTATTCACTTTACCGAAACCGGCAAGGGTCCCGGTGCCATGCACGCAGCAATCGGACTGAGCCTGATTGCAGGTCTGATTGTCGGTGCGCTTGCACAAAGAACCCGCCTTTGCATGGTGGGAGGCATTCGTGACCTTGTCCTCTTTAAGGAACCCAAGTTGATTCTGGGCTTTGTCTCCATCCTCGTCTCCGCTCTGGTTTGCAACCTGATTTAACAGGCGCCGGTGCCGGAACCTTCTTCACCCTGGGCTTTGCCGGACAACCGGTTGCTCACACGGACGGACTGTGGAATTTCCTCGGTATGGTGCTTGCCGGTTTCGGCTGCGTACTTCTTGGCGGCTGCCCGCTTCGTCAACTGGTCCTAAGCGGGGAAGGCAATACGGATAGTGCGATTACGGTTTTAGGTCTGATGGTCGGGGCCGCTTTTGCGCACAACTTCTCCTTAGCCGCCAGTGGCGAGGGCCCGACTCCAAACGGCAAGATCGCCGTCCTCATCGGCTTTGTCGTGACTCTGGCCATTGCCTACACGAATACCTTTCGCAAGCAGAAGGCTGAGTGAGTCGACTGCAAACAATAGGACGATGAAAACTGGAGAAAACAGTTTCGCCCGATGAAACGATTGAAACCGCAGAAAACAATTTAGCCCGATGAGGCGATTGGAACCAAAAGAAAACGGTTTAATCTAATGAGGCGATTGGAACCAAGAAAAACGATTTTACCCGGTGAGGGGATTTCAGCTAAAAAGAAGGGATATCAAATGAAAACTGTGGATGCAAGAGGGTTATCCTGCCCGGAGCCCGTGATCTTAACCAGAAACGCACTGAACAGCAAAGAATCATCTTACGAGATCCTGGTCGATAATCCGACCGCCATGGAAATGTCTCCCGCTATGCAAGACATGAAGGCTATCAGGTGCAGGCAAAGGAAACGAACGGAGAGTACACCCTCTCCGTCACCAAATAAGATGACGTATATCGCCACTTTTTATTCTCACTTCGGTGCCCTTCATTTCCGCAAAATCTGCCAGGAGGCAGGAATCCCTGCGGAAATGATGCCGGTACCCAGGACTCTTTCCAGCAGCTGCGGTACCTGTGTCCGATATGAAAGCGACTCTCCCTGCCCCGACGAAACGGGATCCTATCCAGAGGAAACGGAACAGATCGTGATCGTGCATGAGGATCATTGCTACGAAACCGTGTTTCGGGCAAAGGAGAGTTAGAGTAGGGACGCTGTTTGAAAGGATTCCAACGGATTACGCACTATCAAAGAGGCTGTCGCATTTTGTGCGACAGCCTCTTTTTCTTTTAAACTTTTGCGGATCCTTGTTCTCAGATCATACACTCATGAACTCCTTCCGCCTGCAGATGATATTTCTCCATCAGGCGCACGAGCTCTTCTTTTTCGGAAACCTCCGCAGCCCAGGCCAGACCGCAGCCGGCGGAAATGACGCGTGGAACCGGAATCATACGACCACCTGCGCCGTTGTCCTTACAGATCTTCTCCATCTCCAGCGCATCCGTGGTGGTCGCAAAACTGATGACCAGCTTTAATTCTTTTTTTCTCATGGCCGAACAATCAGGGCGGAGCGCATCTGGGTCTCGACGATTTCATACATATTGGAAACCGTTCCGACGGCAAGCTTATCCTTGATCTGATAATAATCCAGACAGGTGCCGCAGGTCATGATCTTCACTCCCGCCGCTTCCAGATTCTTGAGATCGGCAAGGCAGTCCGATCCCTCCGTTGTTAAATAGGCACCGGTGTTGTAGCAGACAATATACTCCGGCAATTCATCCTGACTCGTAAGCGCAAAGATAAAGGCCTTCATCAGCGCCTTGCCCAACTTCTCTTCTCCCGTTCCCATGGTATTCGCAGAAAGCACCACGGTTACGCCTCCCTGTCTGCCTCCTGCCTTCTCTTGCTCCACTTCTTCACAGGAAGCCTTCTTCACCAGCATGGTCACTTCATAGGCGTTCTCACCCTTCTTCGTGCTGCTAACTTCAAAATTTCTGGACGCGGCAAATTTGGTTAAATTCTTCATTGCCGTTTCGTTGTCCACCTGAACGGTCAGCCTTCCATCCTCAGTAAACTCTTCCACCGCCTTTTTGGCATTCACCACCGGAAGCGGGCATCCCATTCCCATGCAATCAATCACTTTTTCCATTGTTTTTTCCTCCTGTTTGATTCCTCTGTAATCTTACGATGTTTTATTCCTCTGCAATCTTACGCAGCGCTTCTATCCCACGGTCAATCTCTTCTTCCGTGTTGAAATAAGAAAAGCTGAAGCGCACGGCGCCCTGTTCCACGGTTCCCAGCGCCTGATGCATCAAAGGCGCACAGTGGGCGCCCGGTCTTACGCAGATCCCGTAACGCTCGGACAGTTCGTCCGCAATATCGGAAGAATCATAATCTTCCAGATTGAGCGCCACGACAGCGCAACGTTCCTTCGTGCTGAAATCCCCGTAAACAAAGACGCCGGGGATCTGTATGACACCCTGGTAGAACCGCATCATCAGTTCCTGTTCTTTTTTCCGGATTTCTTCTAAGCCGGTTTGCTCTAAAAATTCCAGTGCCGCATGGAGCCCTGCAATCCCGTGCCCGTTTAAGGTTCCCGCCTCCAGCGCCGTCGGCATTTCCTTCGGGTGGGTATGGGAATAGGTTTGCACCCCGCTGCCTCCCGATTTGAGCGGTCTTAGAGAAATGCCTTCCCGCACATAGATGCCACCCGTACCCTGCGGTCCGTACATTCCCTTATGGCCGGTAAAACAGAGGATGTCAATATGCATCTTGTCGACATCGATAGGAAAGACCCCCGCACTCTGGGAGGCATCAACGATGAAGAGCAGACCGTGTTTTTTCGCGATCTCTCCTACCGCTTCGATATCGACCACGTTTCCGGTCAGATTGGAAGCATGGGTACAGACGATGGCTCTGGTTTCTCCTCGAATCTCTTTTTCAAAATCCGGGATCCGAATTCTGCCCCATTTGTCGCCAGACACAAAGGAAAGGCTGACTCCCTTTTCTTCCATCTCATAAAGCGGGCGCAGAACGGAATTGTGCTCCAACTCTGTCGTAATGACGTGATCTCCCGGACGCAGTGCCCCTTTGATCGCCAAATTCAGGCTCTCTGTGGAATTGCAGGTAAAGGCAATTCTACGGGGGTCGGATGCATGGAAAAATTGCGCCAGTTTCACCCTTGTATCGAAGATGGTTCTGGACGTTCCCAGGGAAGCGGAATGGACCCCTCTGCCGGCATTTCCCATCTGCTGCATGGCTTCTGTGACCGCCGTAATAACCTGCGGCGGCTTATGCATTGTGGTTGCTGCGTTATCAAAGTAAATCATATCAGAACCCATTCTAGTCACTTCCCCTTTCACCGTCCACCATGACTTTTTCAATCAAAGGCCTCCGGTATCGGTGTCTTCTATATTGCTTCCCTTCATCCATTGGTTTTGAAGGATTGTTCGCTCCTCTTATAAAAAAGGATTGTGCGTCTTTTCCTCTCCGATGGACGTCTCTGATCCATGTCCCGGGTAGACGATGGTTTCCTCCGGCAGAACAAAGAGCTTCTCCCGAATGGAGCGTAAGAGTTCCTCCTGCGATCCCGTTGCCATGTCCGTGCGTCCGACCGAATGATCAAAGAGGGTGTCCCCGCTCAGGACAAAGCCTCCCTCCGGAAAATAATAGGAGCAGCTGCCCTTCGTGTGTCCGGGGGTTGCAAGCAGAATGCAGCGCAGTCCCGCCGCTAAAATCTCCTCGCCGTCTGAAAGATAGGCGCTTGGCTGCACGGTGAGGGGATGCCCGTAAGCAGCAGATCCGTTTTTTTCCGGATCCTCACAGAGCTCTCTCTCTTTTTCATAACAGTACAAAGGTGCCCCGCTCAGGCGCTGCAAGGCTGTCACGCCCCTGATATGATCAAAATGGGCATGGGTGAGTAAGATCACTTCCGGCACCAGGCCTTGTCCGGTCAGCGTTTCATAAATTTCCTCTCCATGATCCGCCGGGTCGATGCAGATGACCGGTGTCTTCTGCGGCTTTCCTCCTTCTCCCCTGCCTTCCTCCCGATAAACGTAGTAAAAATTGGTCATCAGGATGCCGAGCTCTATTTTACCGACCTGAATCCCCGATCTTTGCATCTTCTCACCCCATCTGTTCCGAAGCACTCATGCTAAAAGAGGATGTTTCCTCTTCCGAAGCGGAAATTTCTGCACGGCTGAACCCTTCTGCATCTGCAGAAGAATCCCGTGCTTCTGCACCTTCTGCAAGCGGGGTGCCATTCAGCGGCGTATACATTTTTTTCACCAGACGAATCAGCTGCTTCACCGCTCTCGGAAGCGGGTAGTGAGGATTGCAGACCATGTAAATTCTTCTGTGACTGTTTTCCCTGGGTAGCGGGAAGGCAAGCACCTCACCGGCCTGAATGGCTTCCTGTGCCGCCAGCCTCGAAATGAAGGTAATCCCGATCCCGCTTTTCACCGAGCGGATAATCGCCTCCGGGCTGCTCATATTGGCCACCACATTCATCCCCGAAAGGTCGATCCCAAGTCTTCGCAGGCGTTTCTCCGTCTCCCTCCGCGTACCGGAGCCGTACTCCCGCATGATGATCGCTTCCTGTAAAATCCAATCCGGCCGCTGCGCCATCTTCTCTTTCTCCATCTTGCGGAACCTTGGAAGATTCGGCGTCACAATCAGCAGTTCATCTTCATAAAAAGACAGATAGGAGCAGGATCTCTTGTCCAGAATGCTCCCTGTAAACCCGATGTCAATGGTATGATTCTGCACCTCCTCGATCACCCCTGCCGAATCGGTCTCCGTCACCCGAAACTGCACATTCGAATAAGCTTGTTGTATTCGGCAAGGATCTTCGGTACCAGATACTGCGCAGGGATGGTGGATGCGGCAATGACTACCTGCTGAGAGGACGCCTCGTCCTCTCCCCTCTTCTGAAAGAGGGTTTTGATATTTTCCTCTAACTCCGTCATCTGTCTTGCATACAGATAGAGCTTTTTCCCTTCCTCCGTCACCCGGACGCCCTTGGTTGTCCGTACAAACAGCTGTACGCCCAGTTCCTCTTCCAGCGCGGAGATATGTGCGCTGATCGTCGGCTGTGTCAGGTATAATTCCTTGGCTGTCTGCGAAAAACTCCTGTTGTTTGCTACCTTCACAAAGGCCTCGATCTGCTTCAGATTCATCTGTATGCCACCCTCTCTGTCTCTGCTCCCAGCTTTTTTGTCACCTTGATCGTATCCAAATATTCCAAAATCGACTTGGCGCTCTTCCGGTTGGTGGCAAACATGTCTCTGATCTGTGCGATCGTGATCAGATCATTTTCGGCAAAATAAGCTTCCACCTTTTCCCTGGCTTCCATCATCAGAGAGGCAAGCGTCACCATCTCGATTTCCAGACCTGCCTTCACCACCTCTTTCTCTTCAATCAGAAGCTGCAGCAGATCCAGCACCGTGTCTTCCGGGTATTTTTCCAGATTTAGCTCGGAAAACCGCAGCAGCTCAAAGCCAGCCTTCTCCATCTGGGATTCCAGAAGTTCGCGCACCTTTTCATAGGTTTCATCATGTGCAGGCGCAAAGCCTGCAAGGAAGAGATAACCCTCCTCCATCCCGAAGATCCCCTGCTCCACCATCCTGCTCAGATAGGCGTCAAAGACATTGGCCTTTGCTTTTTTCATATAGGAAATATGCACTTCCGCCGTCTTCATCCCGTGGCGGTAAGGGAATTTGGCATGAAATCGCTTGAGGTCTCTGCTCAGATCCTGTCGAAGCAAAAACTCACTGTCCTTATGCCAGTAATAAGTATCCTTCCGCAGAGGGAAGGCAAGCACGACGCCTTCCTCCACCAGCGCATCCAGGTAGGCACCAGTTCCTCCCGAGTGTGTGAGGTGAGTTTGGCAAGCTCCGATTGCGCAAGCATCGTGTCACCGTGCTCTTTGATATGCAGCTCGCAGATATCGGCAAGAGAGCCTGACTCCTTGCGTTTCAGTTCATCAATCGAGGCTTCGTTAAACCTCTTTTTCTTCGTCGGATTCGGTTCCAGAATCACACCGCCGCCGATGGTCTCCAGGGGAGAGTAAAACCGGATCACAAAGCGGTCTCCCCTCTTCACTGCAATTTCCTCCTCTAAGAGCAGCTGTGCAAGCCCCGTCTCCCCCGGTCCCAGTTCATCCTCGTTTAAGAGGACCGCACGGCAGAGAATTTCACTGGTCCCTGTAAAAAAATGCAGCCTTTCTCTGTTGGTCAAGATGCGTTCCGAATCTTTCAGCACGCGGATCGAGACGTCGATCCGGTCGGTGTTTTTCATGCTGTTCTTAGGCGCAATCACACAGCCCCTGTGAATTTCTTCTTTTTTTACATTGGCAAGGTTGATGGCAACGCGCTGTCCCGCCTCACAGCTCTCCTGATCGCTGCCGTGTACCTGAATGCTCCGAATCCTGCACTCCTTGTGGATCGGATACATCTCCAGAACGTCTTCTTTATGGATCAGTCCCGAGATCAGCGTGCCGGTGACGATGGTGCCGAAGCCCGGCATGGTAAAGACGCGGTCGATCGGCAGCCTCGGGATCGTTTGGATGTCCCTGGGCGTCACTTCTTCCTGGACCATCTTGAGGATGCAGGACTTCAATTCACTGATTCCGGCCCCGGTGGCGGCGGAAACGCGAACGATCGGCGCCTTTTCCATAATGGTGCCTGCCAGTCTTCCCCTGATATCCTCCTCCATCATTTCCAGCCAGTCTTCGTCCACCAGATCGCATTTGTTCAGTACGAGAACGGTTTGCTCACGCCCAGAAGTTCAAGGATATCCAGATGCTCTCTTGTCTGCGGCATAATGCCCTCGTCTGCAGCCACGACCATCAAAACGAGGTCCATGCCGACCACGCCCGCCACCATATTGCCGATGAATTTCTCGTGTCCGGGCACATCCACAATACCTGCCCTTGTCCCGTCCTCCATATCGAACCAGGTAAAGCCCAGGTCAATCGTGATGCCCCTCTTCTGTTCTTCCTTCAGACGATCCGTATTTCTGCCGGTCAGTGCGCGAATCAGGGTTGTTTTCCCATGATCGATATGTCCTGCCGTCCCGATGATGATGTGTTTTGATTGGTTCATGGACACCCCCTGTGATGCTCTATAAAATCTCTCCCAGCATTTGAGAAACCGAACCAAAGTCCTCCTCGAACATGGTGCGAACATCCAGCCAAACGGCGTTTTCGATGGTCCTGCCGATGATCGGCACGGGCAGATGGCGCATCTTCTCTTCCAGTTCCGGAACGGAAATCCGCTTCGGCCTGATCACCAGCGCATAGCCTTGCAATCTCTCCAGAGGGAGAGATCCTCCGCCGATTTGTTCCTCACAGGGCAGAACCGCAAAATCCGCCGCTCCGGAAAGGGATTCTATCTGTTCCTTGAGTGCCTCCGCTTTCTTCTTCAGCGCTTCCTTGGATTCTCTGATCATCTTCAGGACCGGGATCTTTTTCACTGCCCTCTCTTCATCCAGGTAATCTAACAGAACCATCTCCAGCGCCGTCACCGTGAATTTATCCACGCGCAGCGCCCGGGTAAGCGGGTGCTTTTTCATCTTCTCGATCCACTTTTTTCTCCCGACAATGATTCCCGCCTGCGGACCTCCAAGCAGCTTATCCCCGGAGAAGCAGACCACATCCACCCCGGCTTTCACCGAATCCTGTACCGTCGGCTCGTAAGAAAGCCCGTATTTGCTCAAATCCACCAGGACGCCGCTCCCCAGATCCTCTATCAGAGGCAGGTCATGCTGACTTGCCAGCCGCTTCAGATCTTCTCTCTCAACTAGCTCGGAGAAACCTACGATCCGGTAGTTGCTGGTATGCACCTTTAAAATCGCCTTGGTTTCCTCCGTGACCGCTTCCGCATAATCACTGAGGTGCGTTTTGTTGGTCGTCCCGACTTCGACCAGCCTTGCTCCCCCCTGTGCACAGACGTCCGGGATGCGGAATTTGCCTCCGATTTCTACCAGTTCTCCCCGGGAGGTGATGACCTCGCCCCCGGTAGCGATGGTGCTGAGTGCCAGGAGGACGGCAGCCGCATTGTTATTGACCACCATGCAGGCTTCGGCTCCGGTCAGCCGGCAGAGGAGTTTTGAAAAATGAGAGTACCTCTCCCCCCTCTCTCCTTTTTCCAGATCGTATTCCAGGTTGGAATATCCTGTTACGATTTCAGAAATCCGCCTTGCCTGCTCCGGCGCAATCGGCGCTCTGCCGAGATTGGTGTGCAGGATGACGCCCGTTCCATTGATGACCTGCTTTACCTGCGGACTGGTCATGTCCAGGATCCGTTTGCGGATTTTCGCTAAGAGGGATTGGAATGCTTTCTCTGCCTCTTCTTCCTTCTCGCAGGTTTCCAGCTTCTTTCTAAGAGCAGCCGTTTCCTCCCGGATCGCCTCCATGACGACCGGGCGACCATCGTCCCTGATCCATTCCGTTACTTCTTTGTCTCCAGCAGCACATCCACCTTAGGGATCCTGCGAAACCAGCTGTTTTTATCCATATCCTCCCCCTGCGTCGTGAACCGGATTTTCCACACAGTCCGCACGCAAAATCACCGTTGCATCCTTTTCCAAGCATCCGCTCAATCAATCAAAGCAATCCGCTTCTCCTCTCCCGCTCCCAGTTCCCTTACTTCTCCGATGATGGCTGTCTTTGTGTCCAGTTCCGCCTCTTTCAGCCTTTGCATTGCCAGATCCGCCTGCTCCTGCGGGATGCTGAATAACAGGCCGCCGGACGACTGGGGATCGTACAGCAGATCATAATAGACATCCGCCACCTGAGTGCGATCCACCAGATGACCGGTATACTCGCGGTTGTTATAGGAGCCGGCGGGCACGAGTCCCATCTCCGCATAGGAGAGGGCGTCCGTGATCACAGGCACTTTTTTTACATAGAGATCGACAAAGACCTGACTGGCCTGCGCCATTTCGATGCCGTGTCCCAAAAGTCCGAAGCCCGTAATATCGGTGCAGGCATGGACACAGAGCCCTTCCATCGCTTCCTTTGCCTTCTTATTTAACGATTTCATGACATCACAGGCTTCCTGTTCCGCTTCTTCCGAACACATTTCCGCCTTGATCGCCGTGTTGATGATGCCGCTTCCGATCTGCTTGGTCAAAATCAGGACGTCTCCGGGCTTTGCCCCGTAGTTTCTAAGGATCTTGTCCGTCTCCACAAAACCGGAGACACAGAGCCCGTACTTGGGGTCGTCGTCCTGTACGGAGTGTCCGCCAACCAGCACGGCGCCTGCTTCTTTGACCTTGCTTGCTCCTCCTGCCATGATATCGCCGAGAATAGACGGATCCAGGCAATTGGGAAAACAGACGATGTTGAGCGCCACCCTGGGCTCCCCTCCCATTGCAAAGACATCACTTAATGCGTTTGCCGCTGCGATCTGTCCGAAGGTAAAGGGGTCATCCACGATCGGTGTAAAAAAATCGACGGTCTGAATCATGGACAGGCGGTCGTCGATCTTGTAGACGGCTGCGTCATCCGAAGTTTCAATGCCGACCAGCAGATTTTCATCATAAAATTTCGGTAGCTTACCCAGAACCTGGGCAAGGGTCTTTGGACCTATTTTGGCTGCTCACCCTGATGCTTTTGTCATCTTTGTCAGCCTGATTTTCTCTGCTGCCATCTCACCCCTCCTGTATCCCTGCCATGATGGATTCTTCGATGGACCAAAGCTCCTACCCCCGGGTTCGACACTGCAAGCAGTACACTGCAAGTAGTACGCTGCCCGCAGACAGAATCTGCGGGCAGTGTACTGCATGCAGACAGAATCTGCGGGCAGCATGTTTTCCTACGTATGAGCGTTGTTTCCATGCGGTCAACGTCTATCTTAACCGATGTACCCCGCCTTTTTCAACTCTTCTTGTGCTTTTTCCAGATTGGCCGGAGAAACACGGATAATCGGACCGGTACAGCCCATTCCGCTCTCGGCGTAGATGCCGATCTTCCAGACGGCTTTTACCGCATCGTCCAGATCCATGACCTCGATTCCCGGAATCTGCGCAGTCACAATCTCCTTCGGAGGCTCCTTCACCTCTTCTTCCGATGCCGCAGGTTTGGCGCTTTGTGCGACCTCATTCAAAATCCTGTCAAGACCGGCCTTCTTTGCCTTCGCAAATTCCTCCTTCGCCACCGCAAAGACCTTGCCCCTGACCAGCTGTGCCGCAAAGCGGATCGCATTGGCAATCACGGGGGCACCGCTCGCACGGGAGATAATCATGACCAGCTGCTCATACCCTTCTCCGATGCCGGGGCCGTAGCCGTAACCCATGGACTCAAAGCTGCCCCCGCTGGTGAAGGCGGAGAGCATTTTGCTCATGACATTGCCGGTTAAAGAGTCCATGACCATCACATCCGCGGAAGCCTGTAAGACATCATTGCCGCGCATGATGCAGCCCCCGTCCGACCTGCTGCTCTCTGCAAAGGTGATCTCATATCCGTTTTCCTTTAACTGCTTGAGTGCTTTCTCCGTCTGTCTTGCGCCGTCCACGTTCAGAATACCGACGGTGGGATGTGCATTTCCTACGGCTTTTGCCGCGATGATGCCGCAGATCGCATTGCGAATCATGCCCTCAATCCGGTTGGTACTGGAGGTTCCCGTCGTATTGGCCAAAAAAATCTCCTTGGAAAAAGCGGGTGTGATACTCCTGCCGACGGTGGAAACGCCGATCGGGAAAGGAAAGTGCATGGTCACGGCACCGTCCACCTCGCCGTTTTTCAGCATCTCCTCCATCTTGTCATGGCCTTCCTCGTCGTTTGCAACCTTGATGGTGGTGACACCTTCCGCTTCCAGTGTCCCGATGTAATACACATCAATGTTGTCCTTTGCCGCTTCTAACGCCGCCTTCATGGCGTTTTCTTCCCCATGTTCGCTTCCCATGCCGGTCAGTGCGATTTTCGGTCTGGCTCCAAAACTTCCCGTTTCCAGTCCCTGCGCCATTTCAAGGAAGGTTTCGGCAATCTGTTTCTGAATTCCGTTTGCCATTTTTACATCCTCCCCTCTTATTCTTCTCCTAACAGCGTCTTTGCAAATTCCTTCAGAGAGCTTGCGATTAACTTCTTGACCTCGTCTTCAGAGACAGAGCCTTCCGAAGTCCCCTTGCCCGTGTTCTTTTGAATGACAAAAGAAACACCGTCAAAGAGGTTGGTCATTCTGCCTAGGAAGAGAGATCCCTTACCGATGATCATGGCATTTTTGATCTTGCCGGAGAGAATGTCAAGACGTGCAAAGCCCACATAAGGCACGCCGGAAGGAATATGTCCCTGTGTCGGTGCAAATCCGGTCAGACCATGGTCCTTTGCGAAGTTCGCCAGATCCTTCTTCTCCAGATCGCCTTTCTTTACTGCCAAAGCGGCAATCATCTTATAGTTTGCCAGCGGCACGTCTCCTGCTCCTGCCGGCTTGGTGATATCCGGGTTCTGCATCTCCGGAGAATATTTGTCGATATCGGTGATCTTCATGCCGTTGCGTTCCAGCGGATCCGCCACCAGAGAGCCGATGACGTTCTGCGGTGCGCTTCCGGTTCCCACCGTATGACGACCCAGAATATCCAGATTGATCTCCGGGCTTACGCCGTCGTTTTCCGAAACGATCACGCAGAAACCGCCCAGGCAGTCTTCCAGCGCCGGCATATTCTTTTCTACATGGTTCTTGCCGTTCATTCCCAGCTTTGCCGTGCAGCCTCCGCCGATCACCGCCACGCACTTAAACGCACCCGCCTTCACGAGAGACGCAGCCTCGATCATTGCATGCGAAGGACCTGCGCAGAATCCTCTGGCATCGGAGCCGGTTGCCTTGTTCAGTCCTGCGATTTCCGCAGCTGCTTTGCAAAGTTGCCGCCGCCTCTCTGGTTCATGTCGCCGCAAGCTTCTTCCGAGCAGTCGATCACATATTCCACGTCATCCTTGTCAATGCCGGCATTTTTTACCCCATAAAGGATGGAAAGCACACCGGTCGCCTTGTTCATGATGTTCTCGTGCATCACTTCCGCCGAGAGATTGACATCGATATCATGCGCACGCTTCACGCACCCGACCAGCTTTCCGTCATGATACAGTCCTTCCGCCTTCTCGTTGTTGACAAAATTCTCAATCTCAGAAAGTTCGATGCCGTCCAGCACACGCGACTTGATTTCCTCCGTGATGATCGGATTCTTCCCGAACTTTTCTCTGGTTGCTTCCACAAACCCCTTTTCCAGGAAATACACTTCAAAGACATCGCAGGTCTGTCCGAGCAACAGGAATTCGTCTTCCGGCATGATTTCGCCGAACTGCCCGTAACGGCAAGCGCCTTCTTTCTTTTTGTCATAATACGGAAACTCGACTTCGGCAAGTTCTTCCGGCGTCGCATTCCCGATATAAACCTGATTCGGCCAATAGGACACGCAGTCCTCATAGGAGCGCAGATGACTGCCCAGCTGCTTTAAGTATTCGGAGTTCGGGTTCACGATTCTCTCCGTTGTCTGGGTCGTTCCGTTATGAATGACCATCTCCGGTACATGGACCAGGATGTATCCGGCTCCTTTGATTACACTATTCATCCCTCATTTCCCCTTTCCTGTGACTTCTCTTTTTACCCTTGATTGTTTTTTTTGACTTCCTTTTTAAAAAAAGGTGGTGAGGCAGAACTGACCCTCACCACCGCCTGTTTCGTCTAAAACCTTCGCTCTGATCCAACTGCGGCTCAGATATATTTCTTGACCATGGCCTCGATATTTTCTTCGGTTGCCTGATCCTTCACCAGCTCTTCCACCTTCTCGCCGTTCTTGTAGATCGCCATCACGGGCAGTCCCAGAATCTTCTGAGAGATCGCCAGTCTGCGTGCCTTAGTGGTGTTGAGCTGCGTGAATTTCAGCTTGTCGCCATACTTGTCCGCCAGAGAATGCACAAACGGCATCAGCGCCTGGCAGGGGACACAGCCGTCCCCAAAATAGTCTACGAATACATAGCCGTCTGCCTTTAAAACCTCTTCTTCAAATGTGTTCTTATCTACTTCCAACATGTTACTTTCCTCCTTTATGATTGCTTAGCCGGATCTGAGAATTCCGGAATGGTTCCGTTAATGTATTTGTCGCACATCGTTGCAGCTACCGCACCGTCTCCTGCTGCAGTGACCACCTGACGCAGCGTTTTCACTCTGACATCTCCCGCCGCAAACGCCCGGAATATTGGTCTTCATATCTTGATCGGTCGGGATATAGCCCTTATCATCCATGGTAAGTCCGCTGTCCCTTAAGAAATCGGTGTTCGGGATTCTTCCGATGAAGCCGAAGAGACCGAACATTCCGTCCTCTTCATTTGCCTTGATCGTTGTGATTTCATTCGTCTTGACGTTGCGGACTTCCATTTCCTGCAGGATGTCATCGCCGCCCAGCTTCGTCACCACGCTGTCCCACATAAAGTGCAGGTTGGGTACCTTGAACGCCTTCTCCTGAATGGATTTGGCAGCCCTCAGCTCATTCCTGCGGTGGATCACGGTGACGTTTCTGGCAAACTTGGTAAGGTACATGGCCTCTTCCACCGCCGCATCGCCGCCGCCGACGACATAGACATCAAAGTCTTCAAAGAAGTTCGCATCACAGGTGGCACAGTAGGAAACACCCTTCCCCTGGTATTCCTTCTCCCCTTCGCAGCCAATCGGGCGAGGGTAGCACCCGGGTGGCAATCACGATGGTCTTTGCCTCGTATTCCCCCTTCTGGCACTTTACCTTCTTGACATCCCCCTTCAGCTCCACGCTTTCAATCGTGTCCTTGATTCTCTCGCAGCCGAATTTCTCACACTGCTTTGTCATTCTCTCAATCAGAGACGGCCCGCTTTCGCCTTCCACTTCCTGTCCCGGATAGTTTTCAATTTCATCCGTGATCGCAATCTGACCGCCGTCGGCAGCCTTCTCAATAATCGCAACGGAAAGTCTTGCGCGTCCTGCATAAAGCCCGGCAGACAGCCCTCCCGGTCCCGCACCGAGGACAATCACATCATACACCTTGCCCATAGTCCTGCTCCTTCATTAAAATGTCGTTGTTATAGACCTTTGTGCAATTTGGTAAAATCTCGGGAAAAGAAGCCTTTTTTCCTAATTTATTTACCAAAGATACATGGCTTCAGTCTAACGATTATCATGATTCGTGTCAATAGATTTTTGTTATATCGAAACCGACTTTGTATGATTTTACTATGTTTCAAAAAAGAACGGCGTGCAGTAAACACACCGTTCCTTCGTACTGTTATTTCCCGAGGTATTTGCAATACTGTTCCCTGATCGGCTGCATTTCATTCTGAATATCTTCGACATCCAGAACCATTTCCATCATGCCGACCTGGTCCTCATATACCTGAGGATCAAACTCCGCTTTTACTTCCGGTTCACAGCAATGATAACATGTGAGTCCAAGCTGGACCCCAGTCAACGGACCTGCATAAGTCGGGTCACCTGCCGTAACGGTCTCCGCTGCAAGACCTGCAGCTTCTCCCTCCGCCGCACCCACGATTACAACAATGTTCTCGGGGCCGTACTTCTCGGCAAATTCCTTCACCCTTTTCTGATTTTCCAGATCCATTGCGCCTGCGCTCGTTCAAACGAAACACTCTGTCGAAGAAAAGATCACTTCGCCGCCGGCCGTTTCTACGCACTGCGCTATCGCCGGTCCCGGAACACCGTCACGGTCGCCGATGATAATGACTTTTTTACCCTTTAAAATAGCCATCGCACCTTCTCCTTTCTTAATTTGCTGGTTGGCAGTTCTCTATTGCAAAAAGCTGAGGGTAACAGCTTCCTACACGAAAGAAAAATTTCTCCTGCATTTGGATTCAGTATAAAATAGGCACTTTATTTGCGTCAATGAATTCCCTTCCTTTATAGATATAATCTATGTGTAATTTTCCCCCTTCTTCTGTGGTACAATAGGGAACAATGAAGAGGGAAAATCGCAGAACACACAGCTTTCACAAATCCACTTCTATTCTGTTCATCGCATCAAATCACATCGTAACACATAGAAAGAGGAAACATGCAAACAATTATCAAACGAGGGCTTGCTGAGGAAGAATATAAGGGCGAGAAAATTTGCCATGCCATGGAAAAAGCCTTTCGCTCGGAAGGCATTCCGGTCAGTGACGAAAAGCTTCGTCTTTTGCTTTCCAAGGTGGAAATTGCGTTTGCCGGGCAGAGCCGGGTGACCGTCGAGGAGATTCAGAACACCGTGGAAGAGGCTCTGATGCAGAATGGCGATTACAAGGTCGCCAGAGCCTATATTCTCTACCGGGAAAAGCGCACCCTGCTTCGCCATTTAAGGCAACGAATCAAGGAGGAGATCGGAGACGACGGCATCGAAGAGGTGCTTTTGAAGATTCAGAAAGATTTCCCCGATTATGACCTTTCCCGCCTTTCCGCCAAGTACCTGTCCCTGAGCAAGGGAACACTGGAGAAAAAGGAGCGCCTGCTTTTGCTCACCAGAGCAGCGGCGGAACTGACCACCCAGGAGGAACCGGACTGGGAAAGAATTGCCGGCAGACTCCTCTCCTACCAGTTCCATCAGGAACTTCGCAAAGCGGAAGCCAGCAGGAATCTGGACGGTTTTTACGAAAAGCTCTGCTACCTCACGGAGCAGGGGCTGTACGGCGCCTATATTCTGGACGCCTACTCCAAGGAAGAAGTGACAGAGGTCTCCTGCTTTTTAGACGAGAGCCGGAACGATCTTTTTACCTATTCCGGGCTGGATCTGCTCCTCTCCAGATACACCATACGGGACCGACAGCATACGCCCCTGGAATCTCCCCAGGAAATGTATCTGGGCATCGCAATGCATCTGGCGATGAAGGAAAAGGAGAACCGGGCCCTCTATGTCAAGGAATTCTATGATATGCTGAGTCTCCACAAGGTGACGATGGCGACGCCGACCCTTTCCAACGCCAGAAAGCCCTATCACCAGCTGAGTTCCTGTTTTATTGATACCGTCGCAGACTCTCTGGACGGCATCTACCAGAGCATCTCCCGCTTCGCCGACGTTTCCAAATATGGCGGCGGGATGGGGATGTATTTCGGCAAGGTGAGATCAAGAGGGGGCAAGATCCGCGGCTTCGAGGGTGCCAGCGGCGGTGTCATCCGCTGGATCCGTGTGGTGAACGACACCGCGGTAGCGGTCGACCAGCTGGGCATGCGCCAGGGAGCGGTTGCCGTCTACCTCGACGCCTGGCACAAAGATCTACCCGAATTTCTCCAGCTGCGTACCAACAACGGAGACGACCGGATGAAGGCGCACGACGTCTTCCCCGCGGTCTGCTATCCCGATCTTTTTTGGAAAAAAGTAAAAGAGGATCTGAATCAAAACTGGTATTTGATGGATCCGCATGACATCCTGCTCATCAAAGGCTACTGTCTGGAAGATTTTTACGGAGAAGAATGGGAAACCCGTTATGAAGATTGCGTCAGAGACAACCGCATCAGCAAGCGGGTCTATGTCCTGAAAGATCTCGTTCGGCTGATTTTAAAATCGGCTGTGGAAACCGGCACGCCCTTCGCCTTCTACCGGGATACCGTCAACCGCATGAATCCCAATCAGCATCGGGGGATCATCTACTGCTCCAATCTGTGCACGGAAATAGCTCAGAACATGAAAGAGGCGGAAATTTTAGAGCAGAAGATCGAAACAAAAGACGGCGATGAAATCATTGTAAGTAGCGTCAAACCCGGTGACTTCGTCGTATGCAACCTTGCTTCGCTCTGCCTGGGCAACATTGATGTAAACGACAAGGAGGAGATCAGAAAAATCACCAAAACGGTGGTGCGGGCGCTGGACAATGTCATCGACCTCAACTTTTATCCGGTCAAAGAAGCGGAACTGACCAATCAAAAATACCGTGCCATCGGGCTGGGTGTTTCCGGCTATCACCACATGCTCGCCAAACATCACATCGCCTGGGAATCGGAGGAACATCTGCGCTTTGCCGACCAGGTGTTTGAAGACATCAATTTTGCCGCCATTTCCGCCAGCGCAGAACTGGCGAAAGAAAGAGGATCTTACCGGTTCTTCTCCTGCTCCGAATGGGAGACCGGTGCCTATTTCAGAAGACGAAATTATGACTCACCGGAGTGGAAGGAGTTGGAAGCGAAGGTGCATCAGGGCATCCGGAACGCATGGATCTTAGCAACCGCCCCGACCAGTTCCACCTCCATCCTGATCGGCACCAGTGCAGGACTGGATCCGGTCATGCACCGTTTTTTCCTCGAAGAAAAAAAAGGAGCCATCCTGCCGCGAGTCGCACCGGAGCTTTCGATGGACACCTACTGGTATTACAAATCCGCCCATCTGATCGACCAAACCTGGTCCGTGCGGGCCGCCGGACTGCGGCAACGGCATATCGATCAGTCCCAGAGCGTCAATCTGTGGATCACGAATGAATACAAGATGAGCGAACTGTTAAACCTTTATACGCTGGCCTGGGAATCCGGTGTGAAGACCATTTACTATGTCCGTTCCAAATCTCTGGATCCGGAGGACTGCGAATCCTGCTCCTCTTAAAATCGGAAAAAACGGGCAGATTACGGGTATTTTGATCAGCGATTGCAGACAGTCCTGTATCACGCGATCCATGTCATCTCATACAGAAAGGACTTTTCCATGGAAGAAATCTGGCGCAAGCCCCTGTTTAACCCGGAAGGGGACATTGATGTACGCAACCGGCGACTCATCAATTTCAACACGACCAATATCAATGACTTTAATAATATGAAGTATGAATGGGTTTCCGACTGGTATCGACAGCGATGAACAACTTCTGGGTACCGGAGGAAATCAACCTGAACCAGGATAAGAGCGACTACCCGCACCTTACACCGGAGGAACGCACTGCCTATGACAAGATCCTCAGCTTCCTTGTCTATCTGGATTCCCTCCAGTCGGCAAACCTCCCGAATATCTCGCAGTATGTCACCGCCAACGAAGTGAACCTCTGCCTGTCCATCCAGACTTTTCAGGAATGTATCCACAGCCAGAGCTACAGCTACATGCTGGATACCATCTGCAACCCGACCGAACGAAATGACATCCTCTATCAGTGGAAAACCGACCCGCATCTGCTGCGCAGAAATGAATTTATCGGAAACCTCTACAACGAGTTTATCGAAAAACAAACCAAGGACAGCTTCCTCCGCGTCTGCATTGCCAACTTTATCCTGGAAGGGATTTATTTCTACTCCGGCTTCATGTTTTTTTACAACCTCGGACGAAACGGCAAAATGCCGGGCTCCGTTCAGGAAATCCGCTATATCAACCGGGATGAAAACACCCACCTCTGGCTCTTCCGCAACATCCTCCTGGAACTGCAGAAAGAGGAACCGGCGCTCTTTCAGCCGGATCGGATCGAAGAAATCACCGACATGATCAAAGAAGGTGTCACCCAGGAAATCGCCTGGGGCCAGTATGTCATCGGCGACAACATCCCCGGACTCAACAGCACCATGGTGGAGGATTATATCAAATACCTCGGCAACCTCCGCTACAGCTCCCTAGGCCTCGGCACCCTCTACGACGGCTACGACAAAGAACCCGAAAGCATGAAATGGGTCGCACAATACGCCGACGCCAACATGGTCAAAACCGACTTCTTCGAAGCCCGCTCCACCGCCTACGCCAAAAGCACCGCTATCGAAGACGACTTGTAAAACAAGGGTCAAAGTCCTTCCACCGCCGCGCGTAAATTTATTTACGTGCGGCGGTGGAGGACCTTGACCCGCAAACACATGAGGAATTTTGCGCAACGAAGTGAAGCGAAATTCCGAATGGGGTTGCAGGGTGAGAGCAAAGCGATCACCCGTCTTGTTTTACAAGCGGCTGGTAACACCTAAACACACATACGAGGAAAACTGCAACGTAGCGTAGCGAAATTCCGAATGCTGATTGCAATTTTTTTACAAAGGAGAGGAGAAACTCTCACTTGAAGCAAATTAGAAGGTAAAAATATTGGTGAGCTGGGTAAAATTAAATCTAATTATGTGTAAGGAGGTATGACCCTTGGATAATAAGGCGCTGCCTATCACAAGTGATAGCGAGTATAAAAAACTATTGTCAGAGTTAAAAGAGAAAGTAAGAAGCAGCCAACTTAAAGCTGCAATAAAGGTGAATTATGAGTTGTTAGATTTATATTGGACTTTAGGGGAAAACATTGTAAAAAATCAAGAACAATATTCATGGGGAGACGCCTTTATAAAATACTTAGCTAAAGATTTACAAAAAGAGTTTCCTGATATGAAAGGCTTTTCTGAAACCAATATTAAGTATATCAGGAGATGGTATTTATTTTATATAAAAGGGCTACAGCCTGTAGCCCAATTTGATGAAAGAGTTATCAAACAAATTAAGCAGATACCTTGGGGCCATAATCAAAGAATAATAAATAAGTGCAAGACCATTGATGAAGCCCTGTATTATGTTAATAAAACTATTGAGAACGGATGGAGCAGGAATGTACTCATACATCAAATAGAAAGCGGATTGTATGGCAGGGAAGGAAAATCTATTACAAACTTTGACAAGAGGTTACCCGCTTTGCAATCCGATCTTGCCAGACAGACATTAAAAGATCCATATAATTTTGATTTTCTTACCATTCGTGAAGGATATGATGAAAGGGAACTTCAAAAAGAACTGATTGACAAAATTTCTGATTTTTTACTTGAACTTGGTGAAGGATTTGCCTACATAGGCAAAGAATATCACATAAATATAAATGGGGATGATTTTTATATTGATTTGCTATTTTACAATTTGAAACTTCATTCTTACATTGTGATAGAACTGAAAGCGGAGAAGTTTAAACCGGAACATTTAGGACAGCTTAATTTCTATGTAACAGCAGTGAATAGAGAGCTAAAAACGGATAGAGATAATGCTACGATTGGACTTCTTATTTGTAAAGATAAAAACGATGTCGTTTGTGAATATTCATTGGAACAAATATCGCAGCCTATAGGTATAAGCAAATATGAAATTACCAAATTACTTGAAGCAGAATATAAGAATAGTTTGCCGAGCATTGAAGAAATAGAGAAAAAGATCAAAGAAATAGACGCAAGCATTTAAAAACAGTAATGAATTGAAATCATGATTGGCTAATGTCGATTGGAAAATTTCACGAATCACCATTTTTTACATCAAGGAAGGAAGAACATGATCAATTTTAATGAAAAAAAAGGCTTTATCTCGGATATGGACGGTGTCCTCTACCATGGGAACACCCTGCTCCCGGGGGTGAAAGAATTTGTCAAATGGCTGCAGGATGAGGGAAAAGAATATCTTTTTTTGACCAACAACTCCGGACTGACCAGGAGAGAACTCAAGCAAAAACTGGAGAGAATGGGACTGGATGTGCCGGAAGAGCATTTTTACACCAGCGCCCTGGCTACCGCCTCCTTCCTAAAAGAGCAGAGTCCCGGGTGTTCGGTTTACGCCATCGGAGAAGCAGGGCTCTTAAACGCCCTCTATGATGCCGGGTTCACGATGAATGACGTCGACCCTGACTATGTCGTTGTGGGAGAAGGCCACACCTATTCGCTGGAATCGGTGACCAAAGCCACCAATCTGGTTTTAAACGGCGCCAAATTGATCGGCGCCAATTCCGATGTATCCGGACCGATCGAGGATGGCATCATGCCCGCCTGCGGTGCGCTGATCTCTCCCATCGAAATTGCCACCGGACAAAAGGCCTATTTTTGCGGAAAACCGAATCCGCTCATGATGCGCACCGGCCTTCGGATTCTGCAATGCCACTCCGCAGAGGCGGTGATGATCGGCGACCGGATGGATACGGACGTGATCTCCGGTCTGGAAAGCGGTATGTCCACGGTTCTGGTTCTCTCCGGCATTTCCGATGAAGACACCGTAAAACAATACGCCTATCGTCCGTCCATTGTACTGAACGGCGTAGGCGATATTGTCAAAAAAGCAAAGCAGGATCAATAAAGCAAAGCAGGCAAAGCATGCCGCAGGATCCGTCGAAACGTTTATACGTCGGCTCTTTCCGCACGCAGGTAGAGCACGAGGCTCTCGAAGTCTCCCAGCGCCGGAAAGAGCATTCCGTCGTTCATCAGATCATCTCCGTAACGAAGCGAGGAAGTGCTCGGCAGCATCTTTCCGGAAACGGTCTCCATGTGATAGCCTGTATCCGGATCCAGGCCGCGGAGCCGAATCCTCTCCGCCCCGGTCTGAGGACGTCCCAGAACCTGGACATAAGTGACCAAGGCTTCTTTCCTGTCCTTTGAGACGATCATCCAAACATCAAAGGGTCTTTCTGCACTCCAGGAAGCGATCCTGTAATAATCTCCCTCCATCGTCAGCTTCCGGAAGCGGTGGTACATCCGAATCTGCTTCGGAATCTCTTCTTTTTCCTCTGCTGTCATCTTCGTGATATCCAGTTCGTAGCCGAAGCTCCCTGCCAGAGCGACATTTGCCCTGGTCGCAATCGGGCAGATTCTGCCCACCTGCTCATTCGGCACCTTGGACACATGCGCTCCCATGGTGGAAAGCGGATAGACAAGGGCCGTTCCTTCCTGAATCTTCAGCCTTTCGATGGCATCGGTGTCATCACTGGTCCAAATCTGCGGGCTATAGTAAAGCATCCCCGGGTCAAATCTTGCCCCGCCGGAGGAACAATTTTCAAAGAGGAGGTTCGGCAGTTCCTTCACCAGTCTCTCCTGCATCTCATACACACCCAGCACATAACGGTGAGAAAGCTCTCCTTGTCTCTCCTGCGTCAGCGCGAAGCTGCCCAGATCGCTGAGATAACGGTTCATATCCCACTTGACATAATCCGCCTCTACTTCGTGCAGGACCTTGAGGATCCGGTCCATGATCTCATCTCTCACTTCTTTTCTGGAAATATCCAGTACCAGCTGACTTCGGAAAAGAGAAGGTTCCCTTCCCGGGATGGCAATCGCCCAGTCCGGATGTTCTCTGTAAAGATCCGAATCGGGATTCACCATTTCCGGCTCTACCCAGATACCGAATTTCATGCCCAGTCCGCGGATCCGGTCTGCCAGTTGTCGAATGCCCCCCTTTAATTTCTGTTCATTCACCATCCAATCGCCGAGCCCGTGCTCGTCGTCGTTCCTGTTCCCAAACCAGCCATCGTCCATGACAAACATTTCGATTCCGCAGGCGGATGCTCCCCTGGCGATCTCATAGAGCTTCGTCTCATCGAAATCGAAATAAGTTCCTTCCCAGTTGTTGATCAAAACCGGCCTTTCCTCTTGTAGGTAACGGCTACGGATCAAATGGTTGCGGTAAAAATCATGGAAGTGATGCGTCATCTCGTCCAATCCCTCAGAAGAATAGGTCATCACCACCTCCGGCGTCACAAACTCTGCCCCCGGCAGAAGCTGCCAGGAGAACCCTTCCGGATGAATCCCCATCCCCAACCGTACCGATTCAGAGGCACTGCGCTCCGCAACGGCAACGAAATTTCCGGAATAAACGAAATTCATTGCCGTCACCTCTCCGCCTTCCTGGGAAGTCCCCTCCCCCAAAAGAGCGATGAACGGCGCTTCCTGCGGAGAAGAGACCCCACGCAAAGACGAAATCACCTGTTTTCCATGATGCAGCTTCACTCGTTCCGGATGCCTTTCTCTTGCCCAGTCACCGAACAGCCCCAGAACCTCAAAGTTCCTGTTTTCCAAATCCATGGACGCACTGAGCGCCCGTTCTATGGTCAGCGTTTCTTTTCCTTCATTGCAGATCCTGACGCTCCTGGTAATGATATCTTCTTTTTACAAAGACGGAATAAAGAAGCATGACCTTCAGATGCAACACCGGATCTTCCAGTTCCACTGTCAGGGTCTCAACCGACTGCTCATCCCCAAAAGACGATGGAAGTCCCGGGAGTTTCGGCTTCCCGAATTCCACCCGCGCGTTCCTGTACAAAAGTTCACAGGCACTCATTCCCTTTTCATTTCTTACCTGCAGAGCAGGTGTGCGGAAGTCCCCTATCCCTCCCGCCGGATATTCAAAGGGAAAGATTGCGAGCATCCTTGCCTTCTCCCGTTTCAGATCGGGGCCGGGAGAAGGCACCTCGAAGAAACGAAAATGCTCTGCCGGATTCACATGTTTGATCCGTTTTCCATAGTAGAGATGTCCCAGATGACCGTATTCCGAAACCGCCATCATGTAGGAGGTATGGTCGGTTTCCAAATGAATGGTTTTTTCCTGTTCATTGACTGTGATCGGCATTGATTGTCTCCTTTATCTATGCTTCCAATCCTGCATTCGTGATAAGCCTGCACTCATTATAAACAGAGCTCCGTTCTTTTACCACTACAAAAATTTGCGTAAAAAAAGTGTGCAGGAATAACCACTGCACACGTTTCTTCTCTCTCTGCAAATATAGGAAAGTTCTTGAATGATGAAAACACCTTAAAAATGAATTTTATCGGCATCTGCAAGTTTGGTATAGACCCCGTTTAAATACATATACCCTGGCTCGGGTGGTGCCAAAGAAATCTGCCCCCTTCCTCCCGTACCAATTCTGCCGGACGTCTTCGCATAGCTAGGTGCCGCATTGGAACCGGCCGTCTGAGAATAACCGGGTGTCCTCCCGTCACCGAGTATCTTGCCGGAAGTAAAGCGCTTGCTCATATCCACCGTCTTCGAATAAGAAGAGGGGGTCGCCAGAATCGTCCTTTCCTGCTTCATATTCGCAGATGCAGCCGCATTCTTCTTTTTGGTTTTATAGATCGTGCGAAAGATCGAAAATGCGATCATGGCGATCAGCAATAACATCTGCTCTATGGAACTTCTCATCGCTTAAAAAACCCCTTTTTCTTCGGTGTTTCTTCTTCTACCGTCGTTCCCTGTTCCTTCATTCTCTTCGCCGCATTCAGGCTGTCGCCCGTAAGGGCATCGAACTGTGTCAGCAACTCTTTTGCTTCCTTGCTGAGTCTCTCCGGCGTTTGAGTCACCAGCGTGATGTAGTGATCGCCCCGTACGTTCTTATCTCGAAGCGAAGGTACGCCCTTCCCGCGCAGTCTGACCCGCGTGTTGGTAGCGGTTCCCGCCTTCACATCGTAGATCACCTTGCCGTCTACCGTATCAATGACAATCGAACCGCCAAGTGCAGATACGGCAAAGGACATCGGCACCGTGGAAAAAATATCATAGTCCTGCCTTTGGAAAATCGGATGGGAGGAAACCAACACTTCCACCAACAGGTCTCCCCTGGTTCCGCCACCGACCCCCGGTTCTCCCTTTTCCCGGATCCGCACACTTTGCCCATTGTCAATCCCTGCCGGGATCGAAACCTTGATCTTCTTACGGCTTGCAATATACCCGCTGCCACCGCAGTCCGGACATTTATCCTTAATGATCTTCCCGCTGCCGCCACAATCCGGACAGGTCTGTACATTTCTCACTGTGCCAAAGAAAGATTGCTGGGTAAAGACCACCTGTCCCTTACCGCCACATTTCGGGCAAGTCTGTGGGCTCGTTCCCGCTTTGGCACCACTTCCCTTACAGGTCGGGCAGAGATCCTTGAGCGTCAGATCCAGCTCTTTCTCACAGCCGGTAATCGACTCCATGAAGGTAATCCGGACACTGGTGCGGAGATTGGCTCCCCTCGCCTGACCTCCGCGACCGCTTCTCGCGCGACCGCCTCCGAAGAAATCTCCAAAAATATCGCCGAAAATATCCGAAAAATCCGTGCCGCTGAAGTCAAAGCCACCGCCATATCCTCCGCCGCCGTTTTCGAATGCGGCATGGCCGAACTGATCATACTGTCTGCGCTTTTCGGGATCGCTTAAGACCGCATAAGCTTCCGAAGCCTCTTTGAATTTATCGGCTGCAGAAGCATCTCCCGGATTCATGTCCGGATGATATTTTTTTGCAAGAACCCGGTACGCTTTTTTGATTTCATCATCTGTGGCACTCTTCCCAACCCCGAGCACCTCATAATAATCTCGTTTCTGATCTGCCATATTGGCGCTTTGACCTTTCTAACCTCCCGTTTCAAAACCCGAAACGGGAGGTTACACTCAATCTCTTTATACTTCTCTATAATCTCCGTCTACTACATCGTCATTGCCGGTTGCACCGTTTGTCGAGGCACTGCCTGCATCCTGGCTCTGCTGCCCGGCTGTAGAAGCGCCCGCTGCTCCCTGTGCCTGCTCATAGACCTTGGCAAACAGCGCCTGCGCATCGTTCATCAGCTTTTCCTTCCTGGACTTCAAATCATCGATTTCGGAATCGGACAGTTCCTTGTCCTTCGTCTGCTCCAGCAGCTCCTTCATCGCTTTCAGATCGTCCTCGACCGTCTGCTTCTGTGCCGCATCGATCTTGTCTCCTACCTCACCAAGTGCCTTTTCGGTCTGGAATACAAAGGAATCCGCTTCATTTCTGGCATCGATCCCCTCTTTGCGCTTCTTATCCTGTGCCTCGTACTCCTGCGCTTCCTTAATGGCCTTATCAATATCGGAATCCGACATGTTGCTTCCTGCCGTGATCGTGATATGCTGCTCCTTGCCGGTTCCCAGATCCTTGGCAGATACATTGACAATGCCGTTGGCATCGATATCAAAGGTCACTTCGATCTGCGGTACCCCTCTCATTGCCGGCGGGATCCCGTCCAGACGGAACTGGCCAAGAGACTTATTATCCTTTGCAAACTGTCTCTCTCCCTGCAGAACGTTGATGTCCACTGCCGTCTGATTGTCTGCCGCCGTAGAGAAGATCTGGCTCTTCTTGGTCGGAATCGTCGTGTTCCTCTCAATCAGCCTGGTTGCGACTCCGCCCATGGTTTCAATCGACAGAGACAGCGGCGTTACATCCAGAAGCAGGATGTCTCCCGCACCGGCATCTCCGGCTAATTTACCACCCTGAATGGAAGCACCGATGGCCACACACTCATCCGGATTCAGATTCTTGCTGGGCTCCTGTCCCATCAGCTGCTTCACCTTTTCCACTACACAGGGAACACGGGTGGAACCGCCGACCAGCAGTACCTTGCCGATATCGGAATTGGAAAGCCCCGCATCCTTCATCGCGTTCTGCACCGGGATTGCCGTCTTTTCTACCAGATCACTGATCAACTCTTCAAACTTTGCCCTACTGAGGTCCATATCAAAGTGCTTCGGACCATCTGCTGTTGCCGTGATGAACGGAAGGTTGATGTTGGTCGTTGTAGAAGCGGACAGTTCCTTCTTGGCCTTCTCCGCCGCTTCCTTCAGACGCTGCATTGCCATGGTATCCTTGGAAAGATCCACGCCTTCCTTCTTCTTAAATTCATCGACCATCCAGTTCATGATTCTCTGGTCGAAGTCGTCGCCGCCCAGGTGGGTGTCTCCGTTGGTCGCCAGAACTTCGATGACGCCGTCACCGATTTCGATAATGGAAACATCGAAGGTGCCTCCACCGAGGTCATACACCATGATCTTCTGCTCTTTTTCATTGTCCAGACCGTAAGCAAGCGCTGCTGCCGTAGGCTCGTTAATGATACGCTTCACATCGAGGCCTGCAATCTTGCCTGCATCCTTCGTTGCCTGACGCTGTGCATCGTTGAAATAAGCAGGAACCGTGATGACCGCTTCCGTTACTTTTTCTCCCAGATACTGCTCCGCATCCGACTTCAACTTGGACAGAATCATGGCAGAGATCTGCTGCGGTGAATATTTCTTGCCGTCAATGGTGCGTCCGTGATCCGTTCCCATATCCCTCTTAATCGAAGAGATGGTTCTGTCGGCATTGGTGACTGCCTGACGCTTTGCCGGTTCCCCGACCAGCCGCTCTCCATCCTTCGTAAAAGCAACGATGGACGGAGTCGTCCTGCTGCCTTCCGCATTGGTAATGACGGTCGGCTGACCACCTTCCATGACCGCCACACAGCTATTTGTTGTACCCAGATCGATACCGATAATCTTACTCATATTCTTTTCCTCCATGTCCATTGGCAAATCTATCATCCACAGATCCGCCCTTGCGAACGGTTCTATTGTAGATTTCAAATTTTTCTGATTGATGTCAAAAGATTGACACTTTTTATTGCTGCACGGCTACCATGCTGTGACGCAGTACCGTGTCCTTATACAGATACCCCTTCTGCAACTCCTGTGCAACATGACCGGACTCGACTTCTTTCGTGTCCACCTGCATGACTGCATTGTGCAGATTCGGATCAAATTCTTTGCCTAACGCCTCAATCGGCTTCACCCCGATGCTCTCCAGTTCGGTCATCAGCTGTTTATAAACCTTGATCATCCCATCGGTAAAAGCATCCTCTTTGTCCTCTTCCTGCAACATGCCGAAGCCTCTCTCAAAATTATCAATCACCGGCAGAATTTTGGTCAGGACACTGGATGCGCCCATATCGAACATCTGCGACTTTTCCTTTTCGGAACGCTTGCGGAAATTATCAAACTCCGCCATCTGGCGCATCACCTTATCATTTAAGGCTTCTACCTTTTCTTGCAACGGATTCTTTTTATCCTTTTTCCTGGAAAAAAATCCTTCTTTTCCCGAAGAGGTCTGACTCTCCTCTGCGATCTGCGAATCCGAAAGATCTTCCTCCTCAAAGGAGACCCCTTCGTTTTCTACTCCCTGCTCTTCCCCATAGCCGAACTCTTTCCGGTTGGTATCCTCCGCAGATTCCGTATCTTCCTCACCGCTTACGGGAATTTCTCCTGCCTGTTCCATTCTTTCACCGGATTCTTCCTCCAATTCCTCGAGGACATCCTCCAGCGCTCTTTCCTTATCGTCCACGATCACCCATTCCTTTCTCCGTCGTCTATCACTTCTCAGTTCGCAGCCCGTCTAACTGCGACTTGATTGTTTCAGTGCGGAAACTACCTTGTCATAGTCCATTCGCTTCGGTCCGATGATGCCAACCGTTCCTCTCATCCCGCCTCCGAAATCATAGGTGGCGGTAACGACGGCGCAGTCCCGCATCGTCTGCACCTTGGTCTCGGAACCGATATACACCTGGATCGCATTCTTCTTGTCAGGGTCCTCTGAAGTGGAAAGCGTTTCTTCCACAAGGCTTTGCAAGTCTTCCTTGTTCTCAAAGGCATCAATGAATTCACTTGCCTTGCCCCTATCGGAAAGCTCCGGATACCGAAAGATATTATTCGTTCCGCTGGTATAAATCTCCAGATCTTCGTCTTCCCGGATCGTTTCCGCAATGGCGTCAATCACACGGGAAACAATTTGTCCCTGCTCCCCCGCCTCCTGCTTCATCGCCGTGATCAGTCCAAGGCTGATGCTTCCCGCCTCCAGACCGCAGAGTCTGGTATTGATCAGCATATTTAACTTCAATACTTCCTGGTCACTTACCTGCTCCTGCACATCCATCACGGTATTCTTAATGAGGTTTCCCTCCATTACCGTTGTGATGAGCAGCTGCCCCTCATCCATCCTGGAGACCTGAAGAAATTTAATCTTGTTCCCCTGGGTAAGAGGTGCGGAGATCATGGTTGCATAATTGGTATCCGCAGCCAGCCTTCTGGCTACCTGTTTCAGCAGATCCTCGAGCTTCTCCTCCTTATCCAGCAGCATCTCCCTCATCTGCTCGACCTCCGCCTCCTTGCGTGCAAGCATCTGGTCGACATAAACCCGGGTACCCGCGGTCGGAAGGGATACGACCTGCCGAGGTATGGGGTTGTAAAATCAATCCCATCTCCTCCAAATCCGCCATTTCATTGCGGATGGTCGCCGAGCTCAGATTGAGATCCGTATATCTGGAGATGGTTCTGCTCCCAACCGGTTCTCCCGATTCCAGATAGTTTCTGACAATGGCATTTAGAATTTTCTGTTTGCGTTCTGTCAGTTCCATGCCGGCCTCACTCGCTCCTGCAATCCTTTTTCCGGTGTTAGCACTCAACCTCAATGAGTGCTAACACTTTCTACCTACATAATTTACTACGAAGGTTTCCGATTGTCAACCGGCGAAATCGATGGAATTGTGAAGATTTCGAAAATTGTTATTTTTTTCCACTGCCTCCGGATACAGCACCTTAACGGATACACCCCTTCCGGATCCAGCACCCTTACGGATGCAGTACCCTTACGGATACAACAGCCTTATGGATGCAGGCAGGCCCTTCCCCTGCAAAAAGTCTCTTCCACTTCATAATCTTCTTTGAGCACCACCAGGTCCGCATCCATCCCCCTCCGGATGAAACCCTTTCGGTCCTCCACGCCCAGACACCTTGCCGGATTGCAGGTCGCAGCGGCAACCGCTTTCTCTACCGGCACCTTAGCTTCCTCGATTAAGATGCGCAGTCCCTGATTCATGGAGAGAATGCTCCCGGCAATCGTGTCTGTTCCGGCCAAGTAAGCAAGTGCCTGATCCTGATGCCCTTCTTCTCTCCTTCTTCTCACCTCTACGGCATGCCCTCCCAGTGAAAATTTGGCGGTGCAGATCTTCTCGACTTCCTCCTTCGTTTTGCCGCTTTCGAAAAGATGCTTCCGATAAAGCTGTTCATCAAAGTGTTTGAAGCGAAGAGAATCCGTCACCATTACCCCGTGATTTCTGTCTTTGGATGCAAAAAAAGATGCAACATCTCCGGTACGACGTGAAGTCCGTCACAGATGATCTCTCCATACACCTGCGGTAGAGCAAGCGCACAGGCCCCCAGCCCCGGTGTCCTGTGGTGAACACCGGACATTCCGTTAAAGATGTGCGTCATCGTTTTTTTGCTCCATCTTCAAATGCCCGCTTCGCCTCCTGAAAATCTGCACCGGAATGTCCCATGGGATGCGACGACCCGATGCTCTGCAAGGTAGCGGATCAGGGCGTGTTGATCGTCATGTTCGGGTGCCAGCGTGACATAGCGGATTCTTCCCTTCGCCGCCTCCTGATATTTCTCAAACTGCGCCACGCTTGGAAGCGCAATTGCCTCCGGCGGCTGTGCCCCCCTGTATTTTCGATCAATAAAGGGACCTTCCAGATGAATCCCCAGAATTTCCGCTCCGGCGGGATTCTGCTCCATCACCTGTGCCACATTGGCCACTGCTTTTTCCAACACCCTAGGCATCTGCGTCACCGTCGTTGCCAGAAAGGCGGTGCAACCGTCCTCCGGAATTCTCCTTGCCCAGTTCTTCAGACCCTCTTCTTCGGCATCGTTGGTATCAAAGCCGTAAGCCCCGTGTGTATGCAGATCGATCATCCCGGGGATGATTCTAAGAAGACCGTAATCTCTGTCACAGGCCTCCTTGTTATAGGAAGAAACCCTTACGATCTTCCCCTGTCTCCACTCAATTTGTGCCGGTATGAACTGCCCGTTCAACCAGACTCTTTTGCTGCGGATAATCAATTTTTCTCCTTTTCCCTCCGAAAAAACGTTCCATTTGAAAGAGACTCTCCGGCAAAGAGGCTTTCCGGCAAAAAGACTTTCCAGCCGAATTTTACCTTCCCTCCGTGCATTCTCTCTACATGAAAGAAGAGCCCGGAGAAATTCGTCTCCGAGCTCTTTTCTGTTTCCGTTCTTACAATAAATGCTGCCCTGCTCTTCGCCGTTTACAACGACATAAGCTCTACCCTCTTCCGGTTTCACATAAACATCCAGAGACTGGATCTGCGATTCTTCGATTCCCTTATCCGCTTTCAGGTAGTTATGAATATTCTGTAAAAGGGTATCCTGATCAATCGAAATCGTTCCGTATTGAAGCACCAGCTTGCTCTGTACTTCCTGATGAGATGCTGTTTCTTTCCTGGTGGTCTTCTTGCCCTCTGCCTTCGTTTCCTTCTTCGCTGCCACCTTTTTCGGTGCTTCCTTGGCTGCCGCCTTCTTCGGTTCTTCCTTAGCCGCTGCCTTCTTCGGTTCTTCCTTTGCTACCGCCTTCTTAGGTTCTTCCTTCGCTACCGCCTTCGTCTCCTTCTTAGGAGCTGCTTTCTTCGGAGCTTCTTTCTTTGTCCCTACAGATTTCATTGCGTTTTCCCTCTCTGCTTTGTCAGTCTTGTCCGCTGTCATTGTGTTCTCTGCCGCAGGTGTTACGCTTTTGATCTCTTTCTTCGCGGTGTCTACGACACGAACTGCGGTCGGATCTGCTTTCCTGAGCTCCGTTGGCTGTTTCTTGACGGTTGCGACAGGCTTTTTTGTCGATTTTGTCGATGATACTGCCATTGCTACCTTCCTTTCGTTTCGTACACATATGCATTTCCGATGATTTTCGAAGGAGCAATCCGCTTTTCTTTGTCACACACTCCCCCTTAACCTTCACAAGGGAAAGAATACCGCAAAAATGCACAACTGTCAACGAAAATGCCGTTCTACAGGGAGGTTTATGCTATTTTTTTCCTCGATTTGAGGGTCAAACGTATTTGGTGTCTGTATCATACCATCTCGATCTTCAGCCTTCTGCCCGTTCCCCTGGCAATCGCATGAAGGGTGGTGAGAGTTTGCCCCTCCCCTCTCATTTTTTTCTTCCGTCTCTCCGAAACATAAGAAAGATGCGATCACACACGGGGAGGAAAGATGGTACAGGGCGATCATGAAACAGTTTGTCATAGAACTCACGGATTCTGCACAGGTAGAGTATAAACTGAAAATTGCACAAAAGGCTGCCACTCACAAGGATGTATCAGCCGTTCTGGTGCATGTATTTATGGGGCTGCAGGTCCATGTCATACAGCAGGATGTCCTTTCCATGATCCGGAAGACCTTTCCCACCGCTTTCATTTGCGGCCTCACATCCGGCGGTGAAATCAAAAAAGGAAGGATGATCTCTCCTTCCGTTCTGATTCGGGTTTCTATTTTTACATGCACCAGCATCGGCATGCACGCCTTTAAGATTCAGCCCGGAGAAGAGAGGAAAAAGGGGCGGCAGATTGCCTCCCTCATTGATGCAACTCCCTCCTGTCAGGGTGCGGAACTCCTCATCGATTCCTGGAATCTGTCTGTTCCCGATCTGCTACCTGCCATCAATACCTGTTCCCAGAAGGTTAAACTCTTCGGTTACGCACCTTTCCGGATTAAGAACCTGAAGCCGAAGTTTGTTTTTACCGCAGACCCGGGTGAGATCTGCAACATCATTGTTATCACCTATTCCGGAAAAGATTTTCATCTTGCCACCGACTATGTGACAGGTTGGAAGCCACTCGGTACCCCGATGCGGGCAACCAGAGCCTCCGGTAAAATGCTCTATGAGCTGGATCATAAGCCCGCCTTTGACATCTATTCCCGCTATTTAAAAATCCCGAACGATAAATATTTCTATGATAACATTCAGGAATTCCCCCTTCTCGTCTACACCCATGACACCTATGTCCTGCGGGTGCCCTTCGCCTGCAAAGAAAACGGTGCTCTGGAAATGATTTCCGCCGTGGAAGAGGGGCAGAACCTTTATCTCTCCTACGGAGACCCCGACTTCATGCTATCGGACGCGTTTGAATGCAGGAGAGAGTTGCAAACTTTCCATCCGCAGGCCATCTCCATCTGCAGTTGCACGGTACGCCAGGCCTTCTGGGGTGACTGCGTCGATAACGAGCTGCTCCCCTTTCAAGAGCTGGCTCCCGCTTCCGGCCTCTTTACCGGAGGCGAATACCTGCGAGTCAACGGAGAACTCTTTCATTTCAACGCCACCATGGTGATCGCTGCTTTTCGGGAAAAAGAGCCTTCTTCGCTCACAGAAACCAGGAATTTCAAAATCAAACGAACCAGAGATCTGCGAAAAATCGTGATGATCTCGCGTCTGGTTACCTTTATTAACGTGGCAATGCAGGAACTGGAAGTGGCAAATGCAGAACTCCAGCGCCTGGCAACCACCGATGAACTGACCCGCCTCTACAACCGGCGTGCCATGCGATCCAGGATCATACAGCAGTTGGATCGTGATCAAAAATTCAGCCTGATTTTATTTGACATTGATCATTTTAAACGCGTCAACGACACCTTCGGCCATGAAGTCGGCGACCAGGGTCCTGAAGGAAATGGCAGGGATTCTTCTACAGGAAGAGAGTTCCTACCAGAATCCCGATCTTTCTTCCGGTCGCTGGGGAGGGGAGGAATTCCTCGTTCTCCTGCCGAATGAGGGCAAAGAAAGCGCAGCGAAATTTGCCGAATCGCTGCGCAAACATGTCGAAAGATTTCATTTTACCACGGCAGGACATATTACCATCAGCGCAGGCGTCGCCGAAATGGACCAAAGTCACGATCGCAAATGGTTTTATAAAGCGGTCGATGACGCGCTTTATGCCGCCAAATCTGCCGGAAGAAACTGTGTCAAACTTTCTACTCCTGACAAATGATTCCCGCTTCAGCCCGCAAAGGCAAAATAGAGCAGAACGAGAATCCCCAGTACGATGCGATAATAGCCGAAGATCCGGAAGTTGTGCTTGCGAATATAGCCCATGAAAAAGCGGATCACGAAAACGGAAACAAAGAAAGCACTCAGCATCCCGACAAAGAGAATCGTGGCTTCCATCGCTGAAAAGTGAAAGCCGAACTTCACGATTTTCAAAAGACTGGCCCCGAACATCACGGGAATCGCCAGAAAAAACGTATATTCCGCCGCTACCGGTCGTGCCACGCCGATGAGAAGCGCCCCCAAAATCGTCGCTCCCGAGCGCGAGGTTCCGGGAAAGATCGCCGCGATCACCTGGAAGAGTCCGATGATCACCGCCGTTTTTGCATCGATCTGTCGAATGGAAGTGATCCGGGGCTTCCTGCCCGCATTCCGGTTCTCGATCCATAGAAAGCCGATCCCGAATACAATGAGGGCCGTCGCCACACAAATGCTGTTGTAAAAAAGTGCCGTAAACAGGTCATCGAACGGCAGACCTACCACCACGGCAGGAAGGGTGGATATCAAAATCATCCCCCACATCCGCCAGATTTCCTTCCGATTGACTCTTTTCTCCCGTCTTGCCCGCATCGACCAATCAAAAGGGAAAATTTTTTTCCAAAACAACAGGATCACGGCAAGAATCGCACCGAACTGGATCACCACCTCAAACATTTCATAGAATGCGGAAGAGACATCCAGATGCACAAATTCGTTTAACAGAATCATGTGTCCCGTCGAGGAAATCGGCAACCACTCCGTGATTCCCTCCACAATACCGAATAAAATCGCTTTTAAAACCTCAATCACCTTCCCGCCTCCTGCCGGTTCCATTCCCCCGGCACACTTTTTCTACCTCCGGGCTTCCCCGGAAGAACCCCTCTCCCTTTGTTGAAACGACTGTTACCGGTTCGGATACTCTTTTTCCACAAATTCGCGAAAACGAACCATGGCGCGCGCCACCTTCTCCTCGCCGGTGCAATAAGCCATGCGGAAGAAACCGGGGACGCCGAAGCCGTCCGACGGAACCAGAATCAGGTCGTATTGCAGGGCAGCCCGGCAAAAGGTTTCCGCATCCTCCGTCAGTGCCTTCGGGAAGATGTAGAACGTACCGCCCGGCTTGACACAGGTAAATCCGAGATCCATCAGGGTTTCATAAATCAGGTTCCGGTTTCTCTCGTAGACCTGCAAATCGGAAAGCGCTTCACAGGTTCTTGCCACGGCAATCTGGATGAGGGACGGCGGGCAGTTGTGCCCCAGTCCTCTGGAAATCTGCCCGCACATCGGCACGATCTGCTCTGCGTCTTTACAAGCCGGATTCACGGCGACATATCCCAGCCTCTCTCCCGGGATTGACATCGACTTGGCGTAGGAATAACAGGAGAGCGTGTTTTTGTAAAACTTCGAGATATAGGGGAAGGTTGCCCCGTCAAACAGAATCTCCCGGTAGGGTTCGTCGGAAATCAGGAAGAGATCTTTTCCGTATTCCTCTTCTTTTTCCTCCAGAATCCCGGCCAGCTTTTTCAGCGTCTCTTCGGAATATACCACGCCCGAAGGATTGTTCGGCGAGTTGATGAGAAGCGCCGCTACGTTTTCTGTCAGCATCTGCTCTAATGCAGGAAAATTGATTTGAAACGTTTCTTCATCGGCAGGCACCACCCGCAGCTTGCAGCCTGCCCCCTCCACATAGGGTGTATATTCAGAAAAGAAGGGTGCGAAAACAAGCACCTCATCCCCCGGCTGCGTCACGGCCCGCAGCGCATGTGCCAGCGCTCCCGCAGCCCCTGTGGTCGGGAAAATGTGATTCTCCGTATAGGCCATTCCAAATCGTCGATTGAGAGACTCCGCTATTTTTTCCTTAAAAAGGGGATTCCCTAGGGTCGGCGAATAGCCGTGCAGCGTCATGGAGTCTTCGTTTTGCAGGAGCCGGATCATCTCCTGCGTGAATTCCCGTGGCACCGGCAGCGACGGATTCCCCAAAGAGAAATCAAACACGTTCTCCTCTCCGACTTTTCTTTTCCTCTTCGTTGCAAACTCCGCCAGCACACGAATCCTGTTCTTTGCCCCTAACATCTTCTGATAGTGTTCATTCACCATGTCTACTACTTCCTTTCACCGGCTGCCGCCATTTCCCTTTTCTCAAATTGCAGAGCCCCTTCCGCCATTAGGCAGCGCTCCGCCGCCTTTCCTTTACGACTCGCAAACCTCCTGTAAAAAATCCTTCACCGCCCCCAGCATAAGATCCAAATGGTGATCAAAACAGTGGCTGTCTCCCTCGATCAGAACCAGCTTTGCATTTTCGTACTTCTCTTGTGCTTTCTTCGCATACGCGAGAGGCACTGCTTCATCCTTCTCGCCTTGCACGATCAGGACCGGTCCGTGGAACCGGTCGATCTCGTCCTCCACATGCAAGGTCATGGCGACACGAAGATAATCCCCCTTCAGCTCCAGACCGTCCGGTCTTGCTAACACCTCGGGAATATGATCCGGGTCAAAAGAAGTGCCCAGAATCTCTCCCCCTCCTTACGAAATCCGGAATCATCCAGGCCGGAGAAAGCGGCAGGAGCGCTTCCAAATCATCGGCACGCATCCCGCCTACCATCATGGTGAGCAGTCCGCCCTGCGAGTGACCCGCAAGATAGAGTTTTCCCACATAGGGCAGTGCCTTTGCATAGTCGATTACGGCAAGCAGATTGGAGATCCACTTATAGAGAGTGTGGTTTCTGAACGCACCATCGGATCCCCCATGGCCGTACATTTCCACGCGCAGAGCGATCATCCCGCAGGCCACCGCCGTCCTCGCCACCCCCAGGATGTGCGCCTCTTCCATGTGCCCGGTAAACCCATGCACCACGATCAGGAGGGGAAGCTTCTTTTTCGAATCCGCCTCAAACCCCTCCGGAAAATCCATTTTGGCATGCAACCGTATCTGATCGTCCGGTATAAAAAATTCTTCCGTCATTCCCTCTCCTGTTCTTTCCGCCGTTTTCCCCGCCTTTTCCGGCGAAATGCTTCGTTTGGTGAAATACTTCGTCTGGCGAAATACTTCGTCTGGTGAAATACTTCGTCTGGTGAAATGCTTTGTCCTCACCCTCACAGAAGGATCTGCTCCATCTTGGTGAACATCCCTTCTACCTCATCCAGAAGTCCCACTTCCTTTCGATCGCCGGTGCCGTCCCCCATCTCCGCCTGCTGCAACCTCCTCGGGTATGCGTAAACGAAGCAGGGTTTCGCGCCCGCCCCGTGAAAGGTCAGTTTTCTCTCCTGCGTCCTGCTTCCGGTGAGCGGCGTCCTGTTTCCCTGCGACACCTGTGCGCGGAAGCGGGTTCTTGTCGGTCCGATCGTCCGAACCGCTTTCTTCTTCGGGTTTACTTCCGCAAGCAGCTTCGGGATCGCATCTACCCGGATCCTCGCCGCAGGCGTTAGCGTAAAGGTGACGCTTCCGCCTCCGCCCCTCACTTCCGTTAGGAAAGCCGGTGGGCTCTGGTTCGCAGAAGCGAGATCCGAATCAGATTGTCCACCGATTCGGGAAGCGCACCGAAACGATCGATCAGCTCGTCCCGCATATCGTCCGCCTCCGTCTCGAGCGCTGCAATCCGTTTATAAATCTCCAGCTTCTGTTCCTCATTCAGAATATATTCCGGTGGAATAAATGCGTCAACTGCCAAATCAATATTGGTATGGAAGAAGGTCTCTTCCTCTTCCTGCTGCCAATCCTCCTCCCTTTCCCGGGCAACCTCTCCTGATTTTGGTACGCCTGCTCCTGCTTGCTGTGCGACCTCTCCTGATTTTTGCACGCCCGCTCCTGCTTGCTGTGCATCCTCCCCTGAATTTTGCATGAGGAAGCCTGCCTGTGTCTTTCCCTCCTGAGTGGCCGCTAACAGTTCTTCGGTTCTCCTGATCTTGTCCCGCCTCTTCTGCTTCCTGATGGACTCTTCTAACATCTTGCAATAAAGATCATAACCGACCGCCATTATATGCCCGGACTGTCTTTGCCCCAGGAGATTGCCCGCCCCGCGAATCTCAAGATCCCGCATGGCAATCCGGTATCCGGAGCCCAAATCCGTAAATTCCCGAATGGCAGACAGCCTCTTTTCCGCCACCTCTTTTAACATCCGGTTTCGTTTGTACATCAGGAAGGCATAGGCCGTCCGGTTTGATCTCCCGACCCTCCCCCTCAGCTGATACAGCTGTGCGAGTCCCATCTGGTCCGAGTCATGAATGATCATCGTGTTGACGTTGGGGATATCCAGTCCCGTTTCGATAATGGTGGTCGATACCAGCACGTCAATATCGCCGGAAATGAAATCATACATGATTTTTCCAGCTCCTGCTCCGCCATCTGTCCGTGTGCAAAGGCGACTCTGGCCTCCGGCACCAGCTTTTTGAGCCTGGCGGCAATATCAGCAATGGTCGAGACACGGTTATACACATAATACACCTGACCGCCCCGATTCAGTTCCCTCACAACCGCTTCTCTGACCATTTCATCATTGTATTCACAGACATAAGTTTGAATCGGCAGGCGGTCATTTGGCGCCTCCTCTAAAAGAGACATATCCCGAATGCCGACGAGCGACATGTGGAGCGTTCGCGGGATGGGCGTCGCGCTAAGAGTCAGCACATCGATGTTTTCCCGCAGTTTTTTGACCTTTTCTTTATGCGTCACGCCAAAGCGCTGCTCCTCATCGACCACCAGGAGTCCCAGATTCTTGAATACCACATCCTTTGACAGCATGCGGTGTGTGCCGATGACGATGTCTACTTCACCCTTTTTCAGCGCCTGCAGCGTCTTTTTCTGTTCCGCTGCGGTTCGAAAGCGGGAGAGCATCTCCACCCGAACCGGAAAGTCCCGCATGCGGGAGGAAAACGTATTATAATGCTGCTGCGCCAGAATCGTCGTAGGCACCAGCACTGCCACCTGTTTGGAATCCTGCACGGCTTTGAAGGCGGCACGGATGGCGATCTCCGTCTTGCCGAAGCCGACGTCGCCGCAGACGAGACGGTCCATGATTTTGGTGGATTCCATATCGTTTTTAACATCGACAATGGCGTTTTCCTGATCCTCCGTTTCCTGGTAGGGAAAGGCGTCTTCAAATTCCTGCTGCCATACCGTGTCCTTGGTAAAGGCGTAGCCCTTCTCTTCCTGCCTTTTGGCATAGAGTTCCACCAGATCTTCCGCAATCTCATTGACGGCACTTTTGACCTTTGCTTTCGTCCTCGCCCAGTCCGTACCGCCGAGCTTATTTAACTTCAGATTCCTCGGTTTTCCCTCTTCCTGTTCCGCTCCTGCCGCATATTTCTGAATCACCTCGAAACCGGAAGCCAGCACATAAAGATTTCCGCCTCCGGCATATTCGATCTTCATATAATCTCTGGCTACCCGATCCACAACGATTTTTTCGATGCCGCGGTAAATTCCCAGCCCGTGATCCTCGTGGATGACATAATCCCCGATCTTCAGATCGGAAAAGCCGGAGATCGCCTGTCCGCCGGTATGTTTCTTCTTTTTCCGCTTTTTTTTGACATGCTCGGTAAAAATATCGCTTTCCGAAATCACAGCAAAGCGAATTTCCGGATATTCAAAACCTTTGAGAATTCTTCCATAATAGGTCATGATCTCGCCCGGCTGTGGCACCCTCTGCGGATCTTCAGAGTAAAACGATTCAATCCCGTTGTCCCGCAAATCATCCACCAGGCGCTTGGCTCTGGTGCGCGAACCGGACAGTATCAGGACTCTGTACTTTTCCTTTTTATACTGCTTCAGGTCATGCACCAATCTCTCAAAGCTGTTGTTGTAAGGCGCAAGCGATCTGGCACCGATCGAGATTTCTTTTTCCGGAGCAAAAAGATTCCGGTCTTTCGGCATGGGAATTTCACAAAGGAGGACCCTCCGCAGCACCGACAGCTTCGCCACCGTCTCCTCCGTCCCGTAGAGCAGGTCCATCTGCCCGGGCAGGATGTAGCCCTGTTCCGCCCGGTGGATCATGCTCTGCCTGAATTCTTCCTCCACCGCTCTTCCCTGCTCCAGCACGTGTCCCGCTTCATCGATGAAGAGACAGGCAGCTGTCCTTGCACCTGCGCCCGCCTTCGTTCCAGCAGATGCCGCACCAATTCCCGACTTAAAATATTCGAGAAAGCTTACCGTATCTTCATAGAAATAGCGGATAAAACTCTCTAAATTGGCCTTCTTACTCTGCTGTTCCACCTGTTCGACCAATTCCTTCACCATCTCGTCAAGACGGTGCGCCTGCTCGGTTTTCATTTCCTTCCGGAATTTTTCGACCACCTGCTGTGCTTCCGCCGTAATCTTTTCGATGCCTCTTTGGCTTCTGTCCTCCTCCAGAATCATTTCGCTCGCCGGATAGATCCGAACCTGATCCAGCGGTTCGATGGAGCGCTGCGACATCAGGTCAAAACTGCGAAGCGACTCTACCTCGTCCCCGAACAATTCGATTCGGTACGGATTCTCTTCGGTCAGGTCAAAGACATCCAGAATATCGCCGCGGATCGCAAACTGTCCCGGCGCTTCCACCTGATAGACCTTCTCGTATCCCATCTCCGCGAGCTTCCTTGCGGTCTCCGAAAGCTCTAATTGTTTTTCCTTTTCTACGGAAAAAACATGTTTTTTTACCACTGAAAGAGGAATCTGTGGCGTCATAAGGGCGGAAAAGGTTGTGATCACCGTCAACTCTCCCCCCTTCGATCAACCGGCGCAGACAGCGCATCCGCTCTCTGGTGATCTCGTTGCCATGGATATCCGCCTGATAAAAGATCAGATCTTTGGCAGGATACAGGAGAACATTCCTGTCATAGAACCGGGCGTCCTCCAGAAGTTCTTTGGCCCGCAAATCCGAATAAGTCACCAGAATCCTGCTGCGAAAATCCGCCCCGCACGCATCCATCAAATGCAGTTTCTCCGAGCCGGTACAGCCGTCCACCTGTACGCAGGATGACGGTTTTTCCAATTCTTTATTCAGCGTCAAAAAAGCGGGCAGCTCAAACAGCGGCGCCTGAATCGATTTCATTCCTTCTCCCCATTCTGTTTTCTGTGATGATTAAAACGGTTCATGGTTCTGTCCACTCCTTCTTCTAAAATCGAACCGACCGCCTCCGCAGCCTTTAAGAGCCCCTCTTCGTAAGCCGCTTCTTCCTCCGCCTGCAGGCGTCCAAGCACATGGGAAACCAGATCGCCGCCCACAGGCTTGGCTCCCACCCCGACACGAACTCGAATAAAGGCATCCGTTCCCAGATGCGCAATGATATTCTTCAACCCGTTATGACCTCCTGCACTGCCTTTTTTCCGCACGCGGATCTCGCCCGGCTCCGTATCGATGTCATCAGAAATGACAATCAATTCTTCCTCCACCTTGATTTATAAAAGGCGCAGGCCTCCCCGATGGCCTCTCCGCTCAGATTCATATAGGTAAGCGGTTTTAACAGCAGCACCTTCTTGCCGCCTATGACGCCGCTTCCCGTTGCACTGCGAAACTTCGTACCTCCATAGGGAATCTGATTCTGCTTCGCCAAAAGATCGATCACAGCAAACCCGCTGTTGTGCCTCGTGCCGTCATATTTTTTCTCCGGATTGCCCAGTCCTGCAATGATAAACATTTCTCACCTCACTCTGGCTGATCTTGTCATCTGGCATTGTCATTTGTTCATAATTTGGTTATGGAAACAATACCAGATTTTTCTATAATAAGGATTGTGATTTCCGTGATACCGATGTCAGGCGTATCCGGAATTCCGAAAGAATGGATCCACGTTTGACAATCATATCACTCACATGAAGGAGAATAACATGCTAAACACATCCACTGCAACGCAAAAAACAGCAGCTTCCGTCGCTTTGGGAAGCGACCAGATCCGTACACTGGCACTTGGCGGTATGTTCATGGCAATGAACATCGCCGTCTCCTCCTACGGCATTCCGGTACCGGGAGGGCATCTCTACCTCTGCGACGCCGTGATCTGCACCGCAGCGATTTTACTGGCTCCCTTTCCGGCCATGCTGGTCGGCGGCATCGGCGCCTTCCTGGGCGACATGATTTTCTACCCTGCCCCCATGTTTGTCTCTCTCGCCACTCACGGGCTGCAGGCACTCGTCATCTCTCTCCTGGTGCACCGGAAGGCCGAAGAACAGCGGAAGCGTTTTCCTCTGACTCTCCTTGCCACGCTCATCGGTGCGCTCATCATGGTGATCGGATACACTCTGGGAAAGGCGTTTGTCTACGGCAGCCGCGAAACGGCCATCATCGGCATTCCCTATGAAGCGGCACAGTCCCTGCTCGGCGTCGTCTTGTCCCTCTTCCTCTGCTTTAAGTGCGGGCTGATCGAGCGCTTTGAAAAGCTGCAGGAAAGATAAGAAGCAGGAAAGATATGAAGCAGAGAAAATCAAGAGCATCCGATGATGCAAGAGGATCTCTTTTCCAATCAGGAGGATCACAATGGCGCAAGTAGATTTCAGTCAAATACAGGAAGTTGCAAAAGCTGCCGTTCTGGAAATTTGTGAGGCGGCTCACCTGCAACCGGATTCTCTCTTCGTGGTCGGCTGCTCCAGCTCCGAAGTCCTCGGGGAAAAAATCGGCAGTGCGACCAGCATGGATGTGGCGCTCGCCCTGTACGAGGGCATTTCTTCCGCTCTTTTGCCCCAAAAAATCCGGCTGGCCGCCCAGTGCTGCGAACACTTGAATCGTGCGCTGGTGGTAAGCCGGAGTACGATGGAAAAATATGATCTGGAAAGAGTCAACGCCATCCCGCAGCCGAACCACGCAGGAGGTGCCTTTGCCTCCGTGGCCTATGAAAAGCTGCCCGATGCCGTTCTGGTCGAAGATCTGAAAGCGAAGGCGGAAGCCGGAATCGATATCGGGCAGACCTTAATCGGCATGCACATCCACCCTGTGGTCGTTCCGCTTCGTATCAGCCTGCAGAGGATTGGAAATGCCGTGATCACCTGCGCACGCAGACGCCCCAAATACATCGGAGGCGCCCGTGCCATCTACGAGGAGAAGCTCCTGTAAACGACCATCTTCCCGATGAAACGATTTGCCTATCCTTACCGGCATACCTTTTTTAAGCGGTATGCCGGTCTTCTTCCGCAGGAGGGCCCTTTTCTTTCCCCCGTTTTCCTTTCTCTCTCCTATCTCTCTTCCCGGAAATAATTGACGCCGCAACTCTTCGGCTGGTTATGCTCCCTCGTGCCCCTCATGCTGGTGATAATCAACACGAGAATGGTCACCGCATAGGGCGCCATTTCATAAAACTGGCTTGGAATCGGCAGTTGCACATAGAAGCGCAAAAATCATGAGGCCGCCGAAAAACAATGGAAACAAGCAAGGCGCGGTAAGGACTCCAGGCGGCGAAGATCACGAGCGCCACCGCCAGCCAGCCGTATCCGCTGACGCAATTATCCACCCAGTTCCCGTTTTGGGAAACCATGCTGATGTACATGCCGCCGAGTCCGCAAATGCCGCCCCCCAATCATGGTTGCCACGTATTTGTACAAAGACACCGGTATGCCCGCCGCATCCGCTGCCTGCGGATTCTCTCCGATCGCCCGCAGGGACAGACCTCTCCTTGTGTGATAGAGGAAGTACGCCATCAGAAGGGCAATCAGAAGGGCCAGGTAGACCATCCAGTTGAACAGAGACCCATTTCCAAACATCTTTTTGGTCGTATCGGATACCACCAGCGTTTTCCCGGGTCATCTTTGGAAAAAAAGCGCCGAAGAAATTGCCGAAGCCCGTTCCGAAAATCGTCAGAATCAGACCGGTCACGTTCTGGTTCGCCCGCATGGTAACCACCAGGAAGGCATAGATCAGGGCTCCCAGCGCGCCAAAGAGGAAGGAAAAAAGAGTAGCGAACGCTACCGCGACAAAGCCGTTCTCCCCTCCCGCCCGGTTATAAAAGAAGGCGGCTGCGATCCCGGCAACGGCTCCCATGAACATTTCCCCTTCTACGCCAAGATTCAGGTTCCCCGCTCGTTCACAGAGAATCTCTCCAAGCGCTCCCAGAAGCAGAGGCGTTCCTGCGATCACTGCCGCCTCTAACAGGTGAATCAGTGTATTCATCTCGTCGCCTCCTTCTTTTTCCTGAAAATCAAACGATAGTTGATAAAGAAATCACATCCCAGCATAAAGAACAGGATAATGCCGATGAGGATATCCGCAACGGAAGCGGGGATCCCAATGGTCGTCTCCAGCTGATTGCATCCCCTTTCCAGAATGGCAATCCCAAGGGCGACCACACCGATGCGCACAGGGCTCATGTGCGCCAGCCATGCCACGGTAATTGCGGTGAAGCCGACCCCTCCCGCTGTTCCCTCTGTCAGCGCATGATCGGTGCCCGCCACCTGAAAGAATCCGACCAGCCCGATGATGGCGCCGGAAAAAAACATGGTTCTGCGAAAAACCTTCCCCACATTGATCCCTGCATAACGTGCCGTCTTATTGCTCTCTCCGACAACCGCAATTTCGTAGCCTGCCCTCGTTTTATGAAAGACGAACCAGGTGATTCCAATCAGCACCAAACCGGCAATCCATCCCCACTGCACGCCTGCCACCTTGGAGAGATAAACCCCGCGGTTGATCATCGGCATCTTGGGAAAAGAACTGCCCGGTGCCTTCCACGGCCCGTTTTCCAGAAAAACGATGATATAGAAGGCGATATAATTTAGCATCAGAGTAAAGAGCGTTTCGTTGGTGCCGAATTTCACCTTAAAGAGGGCAGGGATCAGTCCATACAATCCCCCCATGCACATCGCACTGACCATCATGATCAGAAGGAGCGGAATCCTCGGCAATTGATCCGCATAAAAGTAAGCAAAATAAGCCGCTCCGATCCCTCCCATCAGGATCTGTCCCTCCCCGCCGATATTCCAGAAGTGCATTTGAAAGGCGTAGGAAATACCGATTGCCGTAATGAGGAGCGGAATCGTCTTGCTGATCGTCTCCTGTGCAAGAACCCTGGAACCAAAGGCGCCGTAAAGCATGTCCAGGTACGCCTGCACCGGATTTTTCCGTAAAACCAAAAACAAAACCGCCCCCGCCAGAAGCGCCAGCAGCACGGCAATCACCCGGATCCGCCAGGCCTGCATCCCCGTCAGGCGATCCCTTTTCACCATACGGACGAAGGGTTCTTCGCTGTTTTTCATCTGCATCTTCATTCTTCCCCCCTCTTTGGATAGACGCTCTCCTCACGGGTCTCTGTTTGAATCGTTCCCGTCATCAGCAGACCAATCTCCTCCTTGGTCGTCTTTCTCGCATCCAGAATTCCACTGACCTTCCCTCCGCAGAGAACCAGAATCCGGTCACAGAGTTCCATCAACACGTCCAGATCCTCGCCGATGTAGAGCACCGCCACTCCTTTTTTCTTTTGCTCATTCACCAACTCAAATACCTTATAGGAAGACATGATATCCAGTCCTCTGGTGGGATAGGAAACGATGAGGAGCTGGGGCATGCACATGATTTCTCTGCCAAGCAGTACCTTCTGCACGTTGCCTCCCGACAGCCTTCTCACCGGCACCTCTGTCCCGGGCGTCTTGATCTCCAGATCCTGAATCAGCTTTTTTGCCATCTCATTCGGCGTCTTGCGGTCTGCCAGGATCCCCTTTTCCCTATTGTAGGTACGAAGCAACATGTTATCCGTCATTCCCATGGAAGCCACCAGCCCCATGCCCAACCTGTCCTCCGGCACATAGGCAAAAGCACCGAAGTGGGAAATACCGGCTTTTCTCCTCTCCTCTTCACTCAGGGTTAAAAGATCCATCATCTCATCCTTCTCCCCACCTTCTCTGCGGAAAAAGATTTTTCCCTTCTCCGGTCTAATCAGGCCCGCCACCACATCGCAGAGCTCTTTTTGACCGCTCCCGGAAATGCCTGCCACACCGAGAATCTCCCCTCCGTTCAGCGCAAAAAGAGACATCGTCCAGTGCCAAAAGCTGTTCCGAATTTCGCACCCGCAAATGCTCTGCCCGAAGAATCCGGGGCCCCGGCTGCGTTTCCGGTCGCTCCAGCTTCAGTTCCATCTTTTTCCCAACCATGGCCTCGGTTAGGGAATTCACCGTTGCGTCCTCCGTGCGCACCGTCTCTACGCAACTGCCGTGTCTTAAATCTCCACCCGATCGGAAACCTCCAGCACTTCGTTCAGCTTATGCGTGATAATAATGATGGATTTCCCGTCCTGCTTCATGTGGAACAACACTTGAAACAGTTTTTGCGTCTCCTGCGGTGTTAAAACCGCTGTCGGCTCATCCAGAATCAGAATCTTCGCTCCTCTGTATAGAACCTTGACGATTTCCACGGTCTGCTTCTCCGCAACGGACATATCATAAATTTTCTTTTTCGGATCCAGATCAAAGCCATAGCGGTCCACAATCTCCTGCACCTGCTCATTGACTTTTCGATTCGAAAAAGAGCCCTTGATCTTCGTTCCCAAAACGATATTTTCCGCCGCAGTAAACACATTCACCAGCAAATAGTGTTGGTGAACCATCCCGATTCCATGTGCAAATGCATCTTTCGGCGAACGGATCGAAACCGGGCACCCGTCTACGAGAACTTCCCCCCTCGTCCTGATAATAGATACCGGAGAGCATATTCATCAAGGTGGTCTTCCCGCTGCCGTTTTCTCCTAACAGCGCCAGAATTTCTCCCTTTTTCAGTTTCAAATCAACATGATCGTTGGCCCTGACCTTACCGAAAGACTTGGAAATCCCGCGCATTTCCACCGCGAAGACTTCATTCTCCATGTGTTTCCTCCTGTGGGATCTTCTTTCCTGTAGAATCTTCTTTTTTGCAGAACAGACGGAGGTGCCCCATTTGCAGAGACACCTCCGTAAAAGATCAAATAACATTATTTCTTTACTGTAATTCCGTCAATCGTCCAATCGACAGGGAAAGCAGGAGAAGAACCGCCGACTTCCGGATCCTGCTCATGGAAATAACCGTCTGAGATAAATTCTTTGCCGGCTTCAGTTATATAAGAGGACATTTCCTTGCCGTCCACTGTGAAGGTTTTGGTATCAAAGACATGCAGCTTGCCGTCCTCAATCTCCTGCTTCGCCTTTTCCACCGCATCTGCTGCGCCCTGCGGCATCAGCTTATCATTATAGGGCGTCAGCAGAACCGCATTCTCTTTTAAGCCGCCGGTCCAGTCCTGCGGAATCTGCTTGCCATCGATCACACACTGCACCGCATAAGTGATGTAGGATCCCCAGTCACAGCGTGCTCCCGTAATCGATGCATTCGGCGCCTGATCAATCATGTCGGTATTGTAACCGATCTGCCAGACCTTGTTGCTCTCCGCCGTCGTCGCCGTCGCAGCGGAATCGGCATGCTGCCCCAGCACATCACAGCCGTCATCAATCAGTGCCTGCGCCAACTGCGCTTCCTTCTGCGCATCGTTCCAGCTGTTGGTATACATGACTTCCATCTGCACCTTCGGATTGACACTCTTTGCTCCAAGATAGAATGCCGTGTATCCGCTTACGACTTCCGAAAAGGGCATGGCTGCGACAAAACCGATCTTATTGGTCTTCGTTTTCATCCCCGCAATGATACCGGACAGGTAACGGGCCTGGAAGATCTGTGGAAAGAAATCATGGGTGTTCTCTAACTTGTCTGTCGCACCTTGAAATCCGGTTGCCTGACAAAACTGAATGTTCGGGTAATCCGGTGCCACCTCTTCCATATACTGTTCAAAACCGAAAGAAGTTGTGAAAATGATATTGCAGCCCGCTTCCGCCAGTTCTTTCAGCGCTGTTGCACACTCCGCTCCCTCCGGCATATTCTTCTTTTCGATGATCTGGTCGTCTTTTAAACCGAGCTTCTTCTGCATTTCTCTCGCACCGGACATGAAATTGGTCGTATAACCCTGGTCCGTTTCATCCCCAACGTAGATGAAGCCCACTTTGAGATCGGAAGCAGCAACTCCGCTTCCACCAGGCTGCGTACCGGAAGCAGCTTCTCCCGCTGCCTGCTGCGAAGACTGGGCAGTCGTGTTCTGTGCTTCATTTCCTCCTGCGGATTCCGCTGCAGACTGACATCCGGCAAGCGACCCTACGAGCAGCAGGGCACTTAACAGGACACCGATTCCCTTTTTTTTCATAAACTCTCCCTTCTGAACTGAACACAAAAGCAAAACCATAATTAACGAAAGAAGTATATCACATGTAACGATAAAAAGGGGAAGCGTCTGGCCGGAATTTTATCCGGCCGCTTCCCACTTTTCCCGTCCACTGACAGCGCTATTCTGTTCCCGGTTGACCTGTCATTTGCCTTACAGTGCCGGTCTGCGATGTACCTTTTCCACCTTGATCATATTGGTGCTTCCGGCGCCGCCTCCGATCTGTCCGCCGGTTAGGACGATGCGATCCCCCTCTTTTAATCCCAGATATTCGGTCGCCACGCTCACCGCATGATACAGCATGACGTCTAAGGAATCGTACTGTTCGCAAAGCATGGGCGTCACGCCCCAGGAGAGTGCCAGTTTATAGTAGGCACGCAGAGAGGTCGTCATGCCGATAATCGGAATCTCGCAGCGGAAACGGCTGACCATACGGGCGGTTCTGCCGCTCACGGAAGAAACCACAATGCACTTGGCGTCCAGATCCATCGCCATCTGGCAGGTCGTATGGGAAATGGCATCCAGATCGTCACGGAACTGAATTTCTTCCTTCTTGAAGCGTTCCCTGTAGTGAATGTGATTTTCGGTATATTCCGCCACCCTTGCCATGACGGAAACTGCTTCCACCGGGTATTTACCCGCCGCCGATTCGCCCGAAAGCATGATTGCAGAGGCGCCGTCATAAACCGCATTGGCCACGTCGGAAATCTCCGCTCTGGTGGGACGGACATTGGTGATCATGGATTCGAGCATCTCCGTTGCGATGATCACGCGGCGTCCGAGCAGCCTGCATTTGGAAACGATTTCCTTCTGGACGGCTGGCACCTCCATATAGTCGATCTCCACTCCCAGATCGCCCCTGGCTACCATGACACCGCTTGCCACTTCGCAGATATCTTCTATATTCTCTACACCGGAACGATTCTCGATCTTGGCAATGATACTGATGTCCTTACCGCCGTTCTTGTCCAAAAACTCCCGCATCTCTCTCATGTCGTCTCCTGTGGAAACAAAGGAGGCAGCCACAAATCAATGCCGTTTTCAATGCCGAACAGAAGGTCGGATTTATCCTGTTCGCTCAGGAAATCTCCCTGCATCAGCTTACCCGGAAAATTCATGCTCTTGTGATCGGAAATGACACCTCCCGTCTCCACGGTGCAGATCACATCCTCCTGCTGAATCTCCTTCACAATGCAGACCACCAGCCCGTTGTTCACCAGAATCTTGTCGCCCGGTTCCACCGAATGCGGCAGGTCCTTATAACTGACGGAAACCTTCTCCTGATCGCCTTCCACCTCTCTGGCGGTGAAGATAAAGGTATCTCCCTCCTTCAGTTCAATCTTGTGATCCGCAAACGTACCGATTCGATATTCCGGCCCCTTGGTATCCAGCATGATGGCAATCGGTACCCCCATGCGCTCCCTGAGTTTCTTGATCGTGATGATCTTTTTCTGATGTTCTTCGTGTGTACCGTGAGAAAAATTGAGTCTGGCGACATTCATCCCCGCCTTTACCATCTTCTCCAGAATTTCTTCATCCTCCGAGGCGGGACCAATGGTACAAATGATCTTTGTTTTTCGCATCGTGGCTTCCTTTCTTTTATAATGAAATAGAAACGTTGGTTATATTTGTTCGTCAAAAAAGTCATCCTTACGGGTACAAAAGCAACACATCCCCGGTAAAAATGACCCCCGACTTCTTTATCATACCACGAAAAGACAGTAAAAAAAACGGTCGCAAAGTACGCGGCCGTTCTCCCCCCTGTGTTCCGATCATCCTGCGACGCTTGTCACCGCGCCTGTAAAAGGCATGACCTGCGACTTCTCATAGGCATTTAAAATCTTCTCCTGCATCATACTTCTGACCCCGGAGTTGATCGGATGCGCAATATCACGATATTCCCCATCTACCGATTTCTTAGAGGGCATCGCGATAAAGAGCCCCTTATCTCCGTCGATCACCTTGATATCATGAATCACGAACTCATTGTCGATCGTGATACTGGCAATCCCCTTCAGCTTCCCTAACTTGTCCACTTTCTGATTCTGACGTCTGTAATTTCCATGATAGCTACACCTCTTTCTACAAACAATCCACCAACATCTCTCTCGCCATCCTTCGTGACGATCTTTATCTTGTCTTCGCCTTTGTAGTAAGAGTCTGCAAGTAAAGTTCTGGCTCCAGACAATGCGCTCCCTGGCAGGAAGCGACTTCTATCTAAAAAGAGCTCCTTTCAGATATATAACAGGATTATAACACCATCTACTCAAAAATAAAAGCATCCTGTTTAAAAAAAACTCCGAAATTTCTTTGTTTATAGTAAAAATATACAATGATACCTTTTGTTATCTCATAAGACGCCCATTTCGCCTATAAATTTAACCGAAGCCCCCCATTTTGACATCAAATTCTCCGGGATTTATACTGTGATTACAGTGTCATAATCCCTCCCGCATAGGCAGACTCGACTGCCTATGCGAGGGGATTCATGACAGAGGATGTAGCGGGGCAGGGCCCCCATGGAATCCGAATGCAATCACAGCGTTTTTTTCTAAAAAAGCGAGGAATCTATGTATCAAATCGACTATCATCATCCCGTTCACGTTTACTTCATCGGCATCGGCGGCATTTCAATGAGCGGCCTCGCCCACATCTTAAAGGATAAATCCTTTCCGGTTTCCGGCTCGGATGCGAAGAGATCCGAAATGACGGAGGTTCTGGAGAAAGCGGGAATCCCGATTTTTTATGGGCAAAAAGAAGAAAATATTCTACAGGCAAATCCCAAAATTGATGTGGTCGTTTATACGGCAGCGGTTCACCACGACAATCCGGAATACCAGGCGGCATGCAGGCTTCATTTGCCGATGCTCACCAGAGCCCAGCTACTGGGACAGATCATGAAGTTCTACGATTTTCCTGTTGCCATTGCAGGTACGCATGGCAAAACTTCTACCACCTCGATGCTGTCTAAGATTCTATTAGAAGCTGACATGGACCCCACCTTATCGATCGGCGGAGTCTTCCGCGATATCGGCGGCAATATTCGAGTCGGCCACTCCGGTTATTTTGTGACCGAAGCCTGCGAATATACCAACAGCTATCACAGTTTTTTCCCGAAAGTTTCCGTCATCCTGGATATTGATGCCGACCATCTGGACTTCTTTAAGGACCTGAATGAGATCCGTGCTTCTTTTGCCAAATTCGCTTCTCTCCTCCCCGAAGACGGTGCGCTTGTCATTAACGGAGAAATTGATCGTCTGGAAGAGATCACAGCGGCCGTGAAGGGGCGCATCCTCACCTACGGCCTAAACGAGCACTTTGATTATTACGCAACAGACATCACCTATGACCAGTTTGCATGCCCGACCTATACCCTTCATAAAAAAGACGGCAGCACGGACCGGATTACGCTCCGCATCCCCGGTCTCCATAATGTATACAATTCCATGGCCGCCATCGCCGCCGCTGATCTCATGCAGGTGCCGGAAGACAGAATCCGCACCGCTTTAAAAAACTTTAGCGGCACCAACCGGCGCTTTGAACGCAAGGGGGAGGTAGACGGCGTGACGATCATTGATGATTATGCGCACCATCCCACGGAAATCCGCGCCACCCTGACAGCGGCCAGAAATTACCCGCACAAAACGCTCTGGTGTGTGTTTCAGCCTCATACCTACACGCGCACCAAGGCCCTGTTGCATGATTTTGCAGAGGCGCTTTGCCTTGCCGACAAGATTGTTCTCGCCGACATTTATGCAGCCAGGGAGACCGATCATCTGGGAATCAGCTCGAAACCCTGCAAGAGGAAATACGAAAAACCGGACATGAATGTGATTATTTTCCGTCTTTTTCTGAAATCGAAAAATTCCTCCTGCAAAATTGCACGAAAAACGATGTGTTGATAACCATGGGAGCGGGAGACGTTGTGAAAATCGGGGAAGACCTTCTGGGACGGTAGTTTATCCACATTTCCACGCTGCGATCCCTGCAAAAAGCTTCCCATTCCTGTGGAAAACTCTCCTTTTTCCCTTCCTGCGGATCCTTGTTTTCTCGGGTATTTTGATAACGGTTTCACTTATATCCACAATATCCACATTTTTCACATTTTTTTACCGAATCCACCTGGCAGGGGGACGAGAGCAAAATCTCGTCACCTTGCCTATTTCTTTCCGCAAAAGGCTATGCTAGAATCTGTAACTGTTCCACCGCTTTGCTGTGCCAATGCGATGGCACAAGACAGAGCAAATCAGAGAAGGATGGGTGAAACAAAATGATGGGTCGGGTCCAGATCGCCAGGACCGCAGGACGGGGGACGACTGCGGTTTCTAACGTTTTTATTGACGAATATATGGCTGACGCAAACGATGCGCAGTTAAAGGTCTATTTGTATTTATTACGCAAACTTTCCAGCGGAAGACCTACCACGGTGATGGATATTGCGGATAAATTCAATCATACGGAAAAGGATATCCATCGGGCCCTGATCTATTGGGAAAAGAAGGGTATCCTGCGTCTGGAATATGACACAGACGGATCTCTCCAGGAAATCGCTTTAGAGGATGTCACCGCCAGGAAAGCAAGGCCTGTTCATTCCGAGGTCTCTTCTTCGCTATGTTCAGAAGCCCCCCTCCGGTGTTGCAGAGTCTGCTTTATCCGAGTTGTCCGAGAGTTCGTCCCTGTTTTCCTCTCTCAGTAGCGGGGAAGCGTCTTCCTCACAGGCGGCACTCCCGCAGAAGCGTTCTTATTCTGCTGCCGAACTCAATCAATTTATTCAGGATCCCTCTCTTTCCGAGGTTTTCGGTCTGGCGGAGATGTATTTTAAACGGCCTGTTTCTTCCAGCGAACAGCGTTCCGTTCTCTATATCTATGACAGCCTGCATTTTTCGACCGACCTGATGGATTATCTGTTTCAATATACGGTCAAAAATGCCAAATCCCGTTCCTCCTATGCCTCCTATTTGGAAAAAGTAGCCATTGAGTGGAATAAAGCGCAGATCAGAACGCCGGAGGCAGCCAAGACGGAAGGGCTGAAAAATGACAAACGCGTGCTGGAACTCATGAGAGCTCTGGGAATGAGCAATCTTCTAACCCCTGCGGAAGCACCTTTTTTTGACCGCTGGTTGAACAGCTATGCGTTTTCGATGGAGATCCTTTTGGAAGCCTGCCGCAGAAGCGTGCTGCGCACCCAGGGCAAACGCCTGAATTATGCCGAGAAAATTCTATTCAGATGGCATGAGCACAAGGTAACGACCATGGAGGACATCCGCCTCTTAGATGAAGCGCATGAGAAAGAGCTGTCTAAGAAACGTCTGACGCGCCCGACTCCCTCGTCGAATGTGGTGGATACCAGAAATCGCTTTAACCGTTACGAACAGCACAATTATGATTTCGAAGAACTGAAACAAAAAATCGTCAGCAATAAATAGAGCAGGGAGCATCTGTTTTGAATCTTAGCAATGCGCAGTACGATGCGATGATGCACGAATATGAGCAGACCAGAAAGCGGCACCAGGCAGAGTTGGATACAAGGAGACAGGAAATTTACCTTGCTCTGCCGGAGCTCAAACAGCTGGAAGAAGAGACTGCCAATCTGGCTCTGGAATCCGGAAAAAAGATTCTGAATGGTCAGTCCTATACGATTCAGGACTTCCGTCGGGCGCTATCGGACCTGATGTCCCGGAAAGAGGCCCTCCTTTCCGCTCACGGATACCGCAAGGAGGACCTTCAACTGCAATATACCTGTCCGGACTGCAAAGATACCGGTTTAAGGAATCATACCTTCTGCCACTGCTTTCAGACCAAAATGCGCAAATTGTATTATGCGCAGTCCAATCTGGAAAAATTGATGGAAACCAACAATTTTTCTCATCTCCGGACGGACCTTTTTCCGAAGGAGGAGGATCAGCGCCGTTTTTATCTGGCCTACCAAACTTGCAGGGATTTTCTTTCTACCTTCCCTCAAAAGGAAGGCTGTCAAAATATCCTCTTTTATGGTACAGTGGGGAGTGGCAAAAGTTTCCTATCCATTGCCACCGCTAAGGAAGTTCTGGATCTCGGCTATCGTGTCCTATATTTCAGCTCCGGAGAGTTGTTTGACCGCCTGGCAGATGCCGCCTTTGATTACAAAGGAGAAGGGCGCCGTCTTTCCGCTTTTCGAGAGGATCTGATTTCCTGTGACCTGCTCGTGATTGACGATCTGGGCGCCGAGGTCACCAATGCCTTCGTTTCCGCCAGCTTTTTGATCTTGTTAACGAGCGCAAACTGCGCGGCACATCAACCATTATTTCCACCAACCTGAACCTGGAGGAATTAAGATCCCGCTATTCCGATCGACTTTTTTCCAGGTTGATCGCCGATTATACCGTCTTGGAACTTGCAGGTGGCGACGTACGGCTGGCCAACAAATTTATGAGGACGAATTAAATCATGCCCAGAAGAGAAGAACGCAGAGACCTGCAAACCATTCCTGTCGGTTCCCTCGGAATCATCCCCCTCAGGGGATATGAGAGTTTTGCCGAGAAAGTGGATGCTTTTCTTGTCAAATGGAGGAAGGAAAGAGAGAATGAACACAAAGGCAGTCTCTCTTTTTCCGGTTACGAACGCTCCTCCTTTATTCTTGACTCCGAGGTTCCACGCTTTGGAAGCGGAGAAGGGAAGGGGGGTGATCAAGGAATCCGTCCGCGGAGATGATCTTTATCTGCTGGTCGACATCACCAACTATTCCATGGTCTACTCTCTCTTTGACCAGGAGAATCACATGTCCCCCGACGACCACTATCAGGATCTCAAGCGCATCATTGCCGCTGTCGGCGGCAAGGCCAGGAGAATCAACGTCATTATGCCCTTCCTCTACGAGGGACGCCAGCACAAGCGCACCGGCAGAGAATCTCTTGACTGTGCCATCGCTCTGCAGGAGCTGGTTGCCATGGGTGTGGACAATATCATCACCTTTGAAGCACATGATCCCCGCGTGATGAATGCCATTCCTCTCCACGGTTTTGAAACGGTGCGCACCACTTACCAGTTCATTAAGGGCCTGCTCAACCACATCCCGGATCTTCAGCTTGACTCGGATCACATGATGGTCATCAGCCCGGATGAGGGCGGCATGAACCGTGCAGTATACCTTGCCTCCGTCCTGGGGTTGGATGTCGGGATGTTCTATAAGAGGCGCGATTACACCCGCCTTGTCGGGGGTCACAACCCGATTATCTCCCATGAATTCCTGGGTTCCAGCGTAGAAGGCAAAACCGTCATTATCATTGATGACATGATCTCCTCCGGAGAAAGCATGCTGGACGTTGCCATTCAGCTCAAAAAAAGGCAGGCAGATAAGATCTATATTTTCTCCACCTTCGGCTTATTTACCTGCGGACTGGCACCCTTCGATGAAGCCTATCAGGACGGCGTTTTCGACAAACTGCTCACCACGAATCTGATTTATCAGACCCCGGAGCTCCTCTCCCGTGACTGGTATATCAGCTGCGATATGAGCAAATATGTTGCTTATATCATTGATACCTTAAATCACGATGCGTCCATCAGCGATCTGCTAAACCCTGTCGAGAGAATCCAGGAACTCGTGAAACGATACAAAGAACAAGGACTCTCCAGGTAAGACTCCCGGACTCTTATCAAAACGACCCTCTATCGCACCTTCTTTCATCCGTGCAATAGAGGGTCGTTTGATCCGCTTCCTCACTCCCTTGGCGGCAGATAGGTGAGGAAGTGACTGCCCGCTTCCGTAAAGAGGCGGAGCGAATCGTTCATTCCGTATTTATAGACGGAAGCGCTCCCTTTCTTCGGATCAAAAATCACGGTATTCAACTCATTAAATCCTATGAGCAGGACGGAATGTCCATCCGGAAAGGATACCATGACGGCTGAATCCTGATTCACATAATAAAGCATGGCAGGCAGGGGACAACCATCTAACGGCAGCACCTGCGCATCCGGCATAGCGCTCTTCAGAATCTGTGCAGCAGACTGTCCCTCTTTTAACATCCCTGCCGCATCACGGCTCACTCCCGCATTGTTTAAAATGACATCTAAACAAACTGCCGTCGAATCCTGGTTGCTGTAATCTTTCCTTCCACCGCACCGGTTAATGCCATCATCTGGTTTCTTGTCTGCAGGTTTCCTCTGTAATACACATACTGATTTTGGTCGTCCACAACCTGCCCGAAATTCTCATAAGCCTGCTTCACCGGCTCTGCAGGCGAATTCTGCGCACTGACTACATCCCTTTCTGCATAGGCATAGTACTCTGTTCTCCGATCCTTTGCATGTAGGACAATCGTCCGATTCCCTTCAAATTCCACCTCTCCCGGTGTACGCACCTTGGCTCCACCAAGGCGAACCGGTTCACGCATCACGATCACCAATCTGTTTTGCGTCTCTTGCGGTGCATCCGGATTTAACCCCGACTTGCGCGCCTCACTCTCCATCTTTTGCTTCACCACCTGCAGGTGATTGCTCTCCTTCCCCGCTGCGTCCTTGCTGATAATCTGGTCGTTAGACGCTTCCACAAGGAGACCGGTGTCTGTTTTTTTCACCCGGTGTAAAATAATCTGATTTTCCTTCACCTGTACCCCTGTCACGAGGAAGCCGGGCGCCTGGTACGAATCGACGCTCTCACCTTCACTGCCGGCGATCTTTACCTGCGCCATAGCGGAAATCGCTTCTCCGCTCTGGTTTCTCCCCGCATCTACCGGATCCGCCACTCCGTAAATCAAATCATCCCCAATGAAACCCAACACCTTCAGGCTGCTGTTTTCCGAAGCACGAAAAACTCTCTCCTTACCGCTTCCCAGATCCTTCTCCCGGATGAGCGTCCGATTGTCCTTCGTTTTCTCCTCATAAGCAATTCTGCTTCCATCCTGAGAATAGGCCAGATTTTTTTCTCCAATCTGCCCGACCAGCAGCTTTTCCTCTTGTGTTTTCAGGTTGATTTGATAGATTTCGTCTCCGAATTCGGTAAATACGTATCGTCGTTGTTCAAGTAGTGCAATTTCTGCACCTCTGCCTTTAAGATGTCCTCCGACACAACGTCCGGAATCCAGGCAAGTTCCTCCACCGCCGCAATCACGGGATCATAGCGGTAAAGTGCCGTCCCCGTTTCTCCCTCATGGCTGCCCCGGTTCATATATCCGGTCACTAAAAAGGTCAGTCCCGAAGTCTCATCCGTCTTTAAGATCCGAATGGTCGCCCCGTCATAGAATGTCCGGGGATCCCAATGATCCGACTCATAAAAACCGAATACATTCACAAAGCTTCTGTCCGACAGGTTGCAGAGAAAGAGTCTCCCTTCATTCACAAAGGAAAACACCCCCTCCTCCCTCGCTTTCTGAAAGTGTTACCGCATCTTTGTTGCAGATAAAGAGCTTGAGCTGGTCTGATTCTGATTCGACCTCCTTGGGATCAAAAATCGTATTCATCGTACGCTGATAACGGAGCAGATAGGTCTTTTTCCCCGCATGACGCAGAAAAAAATTTTCTTTTACCCTGCAGGTTCTTCTCTTTCCATCCTCTTCTACCACAACAGGATAGGTCAGGCGGAGGGAGATCGTTCCCCTTCGAATATCAAAGACATCCACCTCCGGTTCTTCGTTCCTGGTCACTTTTAAACCTTGATAGGTAATCTGTGCAAAACCGGAATGAATATCAACCTTTTCCGGGGAATCCGTCTTCCCAAGCGCCGTCGTCTCCAAATAGTGTGAAATGCTGCGGTCCCTGGCTAGGGTTTTGGCAGAAAAATCCAGGGCGAAATCCACCTGATCCTGCAAATCATACTGCCCTTCCTCCCCGGGCAGAACAATCCTTGTATAATAACGCACCGATTGATCCTGCTCCGTGTGAAGCAACAGTACCAGCATGTATTCCCGGTCTACTTCAATCAAATCTTTGACGGCAAAATGCAGAAGGAGACTGTCCGTGTTCTCCTCTTTCTGGAGATCCGGAATGTTTGTCTGCTCCACCAGATTTTTTCCATCCGTACTTCTGACTTCAAAGGAAGCATCTTTTACCTTTCCTCCATACAAAAAAACTCTGGCACTCACCTTCCTGTTTCCGGTAGTGCGAAGATGGTGCTGCGGATGTGAGCCGTGTCCATTTCCTTTTTGTATCCGTGAAGCGTATTCATCTGTCTGCCATCCGCTACCAGCGTCAGAAGAGGGAGAGAAGCCTCTTCCATTTGCACGGTGGAATCCGTACGCACATGATTCAACGTTTTTTCAAAAAGGAAAACGAAGAAGAGAAAAGAAAGCAAAAAGACGGATAATTTCAGCAATTTATTTTTCATGGGTATCCTTTGACTTTTACCGGATGGGATAGTAAGCTAAAACCATCCCTGAATTTTGCATGACTTGGAGGCGCTTATGCAGGATCTCTTTCTTTACCGCAAACGTCTGATTCCCTCCGAATGCATCCTGTTGAAGGATGATATGATTCTCTCCAGAAGCGATGAAACCATCGTAACGTCCTGGAAGGCGCTTCATGCGCGCCCCGATTTATCACACGGCTATTCCTGTTATTATCTGAAACGCGGTTACAAGGTCTCTCTCTTTTGCAGGGGCGACGGCAGCAGCTACTGGTACTGCGACATCGTGGACTACGAAGAGAGCGAATCCGGCGACCGGCTGGTAGTGACCGATCTGCTGGTGGATGTCATCTATGAAGAGGCAACCGGCAGGTATCGGATCCTGGATCTGGACGAATTCACACTGGCCCTGGAGGAATCTCTCCTCTCCCTTTCCCTGTTAAAAAAGGCGCTACTGCGCCTCGATGCTCTGTTAAAAGAACTCGAAGCAGACGGCATCACTCTCCTGCAGTTGCCGATCATGCAGGCACTTCCCGCTTCCCTGCTTCGCTCTTAATAAAAGATGTGCCCGCCGATGCTGATGCCGGAAAGTCCCGGAATCGGTGTCCGGAAATAAACGCACTCTCCTACATTGGAATATCCGCTCATCGCCTCGTCCGCCGCCTGGTAGCAGGAGGCAGTTGCCTTATGATTCTGCAGTGCGAGGGCAAACCTTCCGCTTCCTACCGGAGAAAACTGTCTTCTCTGATATAGGACCCCCATGACCGTATTGGGAAAGACTGCGCTTCTGACGCGGTTCATCACCACGGCTCCCACAGCCACCTTTCCTTCGTAAGGCTCCGATCCCGCTTCACAGTAAATGATGGCCGCCATCAGTTCCCTGTCGTTTTCTTCAAAGCCGATCTGGGAGATATCCCGCCAGGCGGACTGTTTCGCCAGGTTCGAGATCCTGATTTCCTCTTTCAGCTTGGCTTCCAGCGCGGCGACATCCTTTTCCTGTGCGTTTAACTGCGTCTCTACTGCCTGCGCTTCCTGCATGGCTCCGGCAAGTTCTCCGGAAGTTTCATCAATCCGATTTGCGGTTCCGTTTACCAGGACGGTGACCTTTTTCTGCTCCTCCTGTCTTTTCACATGGAGATCGTCCAGCTGATTCTTCTCCGACCGTAATCTTTCTTCCTCTTCTTCCAAGTGCTTCTGGGCAGCTTTGAACTCTTCCAACTTCCTTCTGTCATAGGCGCTCATGGCTTCGATAAAGGCACTGCGGTTCAACAAATCGGAAAAACTGTCCGCTTCTGTCATCATCTCCATCACACAGAAGCGCTCGCTTTCAAACAGGAAGCGCATCCTCTGCTTCATAGAAGCATATTGCTGATCCACCTCCTGTTTCGCCATTTCCAGGGAAGCGCCAGTCTCTTCAATTTCAGAATTTTTTTGCGTAATCTGACCTTCCAGTGCTTCTACGTTGTCGCTCACTTCCTGCAACTGTGCATTTAATGAATTTAAATTATTTTGAAGGGACTTTTTTTGCTGATTTAAACCGTCCACCTGCTTACGCTTGTTCGAAAGCTCGTTCTTAGTCGCATCGCGCTTCTGCTGCGCTTCCTGCAACTTTCGTCTCGTTTCCTGAGACGCCCTCACAGAAAGTGCGGGCGAAGAGACAAAAAACAGACTCCCTACCGTCAAAAAGACCAGACAGATACTGCACAAGCGGTGGGAATACTGTTTTTTTTCCAGATGTTGCATGAAAAAAGGTCTGCGGGGACGTTGATCCGCCCGCCTGAATTCATGATGCATAAGGCAAGTTCCTACAGTGTGAGTTCGATTTCTTCCGGTTTTGGCATACTGATGATATCTGACCCCCGCCGCATCGAACATGCGCTTGGCTGCCTGATTCATCGGTGTGCCGGCGTATTTGTCGCTTTCGTAAATCACGGTACGGATCCCTGCCTGAATAATGGCTTTGGCACACTCATTGCAGGGAAAGAGCGACACATAAATCTTGGCTCCTTCCAGACTGCCGCCCCTGTAATTGAGGATGGCATTTAATTCGCTATGGGTGACGAAGGGATATTTCGTGTCGAGTTCATCCTCCGCTTCCCTCTCCCAGGGAAAATCGTCATCCGCACAGCCTATGGGAAAGCCGTTGTATCCCATGGATAGAATCTTGTTGTCCTCACTGACAATGCAGGAGCCGACCGGCGTGTTCGGATCCTTGGAACGCCTGCCGGAAAGGATGGCGACGCCCATGAAATATTCATCCCATGAAATATAATCCTGACGCTTCACTTCTCTCCTCCTGCAACACTTCCAGGCTCTTCGATGCCGGTTCCCGGCATCGAAAGGTTTGTCCTCTTACTTGGTTCCGAAGATCCGATCTCCGGCATCTCCCAGTCCCGGTACGATGTACCCGTGCTCATTCAGATGGTCATCCTTGGCGCCAACGAAGATGTCCACGTCCGGATGTTCCCTTTGCAATCTTTCGATCCCGTCCGGTGCCGCAATGATGCACATGAAGCGGATATTGACACAGCCTCTTTGCTTGAGCATGGTAATGGCTGCAGAGGCCGATCCTCCGGTCGCCAACATCGGATCCAGGACGAAGATATCTCTCTGGGCGCAGTCCGCCGGCATCTTGCAATAATATTCCACCGGTTCCAGTGTTTGCGGATCTCTGTAGAGTCCGATGTGTCCGACCTTTGCGGTCGGAACCAGCGCCAGTACGCCGTCCACCATCCCAAGACCCGCCCGCAGAATCGGCACAATGCAAAGCTTTCTACCCTTTAATTCTTTGACTGTTGTTTTACAGATCGGCGTCTCGATTTCCACTTCCTGCAGTTCCAGATCTCTGGTCGCTTCATATCCAATCAACATCGCAATTTCGCCGATGGCATCCCTGAAATCCTTGGTTCCGGTAGATGTTCTGCGAATATACCCGATTTTGTGCTCAATTAACGGATGATTCATCAATACCAGTTTTCCCATTGTTCTGTCCTCCTTATAACTGTATCAGTTTTCCCCCGGCCGCCTTTAACAACCGATTCATAATGGCTGCCCCGATGCCGGTATCATCAAATGCTTCCGCAAAGATCACGTCCGCATTTTCCTCGTCCATTTCTCTTAACACCCCAAAGAGATGTCTGGCAATCTCCTCCGGATCCTTGCGGGATCCCAGATCTCTCACCAAGTCCGCCTGATAGGAGGAAGCCGTCTCCCTCGTGGCAATGACCGCCGTCTTTTCCGCCCGTCCTCCTGAAAGACTCCTTGCAGAAACCTCCGCAAGCTGCGCGTTGATATAGGAAACCACCGCTTGCCGCGTCCCCCTCACCACGGTCAGATCTCCCCTTGGCGCATAATGCCGGTATTTCATGCCCGGCGCCTTCGGTTTGATCCCGGAATCCGCCCGGATGATTCCCGCATCCACCTGCGCCTGCGGCAGAATCTCCCGGATCATGGAAAGGGTGATATAACCCGGACGCAGGATCGTGGGGATTTCCGTACTCAAGTCTACGATCGTGGACTCTAACCCGATTCCGACTGCTCCCCCGTCCAGAATCATCTCAATTTTGCCGTCCAAATCCTCTGCGCAATGCCTCGCAAGCGTAGGAGAGGGTCTCCCGGAACGATTGGCGCTGGGGGCGGCAATCGGTGTATGAGACTCGCGAATGAGTGCGGCCGCGATATCGTTTCCAGGCATCCGGACGGCGACCGTTTCCAACCCGCCCGTTGTTTCAAGCGGCACCTCTTCCCCCTTTTCCAGAATCATGGTAAGCGGGCCCGGCCAGAAACGTCTTGCCAAGCGCAGTGCTGTTTCCGGTACCTTTCTCACCACCCGGTCGATTTCCGAAAGATCTGAGATATGCACAATCAGGGGATTGTCGGACGGTCTGCCTTTTGCCGCATAGATTTTCTTGGAGGATTCCGGATTCATCGCATCCCCGCCCAGGCCATATACCGTTTCTGTCGGGAAGGCGACCAGGCCCCCTTCTCTGATGATTCTTCCCGCCTCGGCAAGCGCCATAAGCGTTTCCGGTTCTGTTTTATTTGTTTCGGATATCCGGATGATTCTGGTTTCCGTTGTCTGCCTTCCTCTCCAGTCTGATTCTGCCTTTTTACCGCAAACGGACCGCGATTGTCTGATTCCCTGTTCGCCATTTAGACTGCAATTGTCTGATTCCCTGTTCGCCTTTCGCTGCAAATGCGTTGCTGCCGGCTCATCTGCTTCCCTTCTACCGGTTGCCACCGCCTGTAAAAGTCGCAATCTCATCCCAAACTTCTGGGACTTCGATGCCGAGCCTCCAGGCCGCACAGCCTCCGATGTCCTTTTGTTTCATCACGCCAAGCTTTTCTCTGATGGACTCTGCGTCTTCCATCCAGACCTGCACCAGCGTCCCGTCGCTCTGCGTCTTCTCCCCGTAATTCTGTCCCGTCTCCTCGTCCCAGGAAAGGGTGATGCCCTGCGCAGCCACATATTGCGCTGCCTGCGCCATGCCAAGCACCTTGGAAGAAAGCTTGCCGTCCTTGGTCATCCAGATCCTGGTGTAGAACGGAAGGCCGTTCACTGTTTTTTTCCTTCGGTACTTCATCGAGCGTTGCCTCAATGCCGTTTTGCACATAGGAGATCGACGCATTGCTCCCCGCCTCCTTGCTTCCGGCATAATGTTCGTCATACCCCATGATGATGACATAATCCGCTACGATTCCCTGCTCTGTCAAATCATAATAATCATTAAAGCCCATCGGTACATAATTGTCGATGGAAAGCACCAGCTTTGCCTGTCTGCAGGCAATGGAAAGTTCCCTAATCCATTCCACAAAGTCCTTGCCGCTTGCGGACGGCACCTTTTCAAAATCCACGTTGATTCCGTCCAGTTTGTAAGTCGCTGCCTGTGCCATCAGCTGTGCCGTCAAATTGGCTCTGGCAGTCGCATCCGAGAGCACGGCAGCGGTGCTGACTCCCTCGTGCTTGAAATTGGAAACCAGCCCCCAGACCTCGAGCCCCGCCGCATGCGCCGTCTGCACATAGGACGTGTTCGCCAGGGAATCGATGTTGCCGGCATTGTCAATCAGGGAAAACCAAGTCGGTGAAATCGTGTTCAGTCCCTTGGTCTTCTGCAACCTGGCGCTCAAGCCATCGTTAGCGCTCTGATTGGTCACCATGTCCCAAACCAGGTTGATCTTGTACGGTTTACGAATCGAGGTGTATTCTTCTGTCTTTGCCAGATCCTCCGGCATATTCGGCGTTTCTTCTTTGATCTCTCTCAATTGATGATTCTCCACATAACCGGTAAACCCGTCTTCGGTAAAAACTTCACTCCAATGCGCCATACGGTCTAATAAAACCACCTGCTGCCCCTTTTTCATTCCCGTTAAAACAGGGGCCTTGACACCGCCGCGGTAACGAAGATCCACATCCTTCCGAACCGTTGCAACCTGTCTCTTTTCCCAGGAAGTCGTCAGGCAAATCCGATTCGGCGACTCATAAACCTGATAGACACAGGGGACAAAGAGCTTTACATAATCCAGCGCCACATAGAGCGTATCCCCCTCCAGTCGGCTGATCGGAAAACCCAGATCCCCGCCTTTTCCGTTTGACGAAGTGTAGGAAGTTCCCCCGACCGTGGAAGAGATGATCTGCGTCGGTGTGGTGAACAGGAGCAACTGGTTCGCCTCTCCGTAATAAAACCGCTTGGATATCATCTCGTGAAGGCTTTTTAACGGGATGTAATAGTGACCGTCATACTTCTTCCCGTGCTCCTTCGTCTGTTCCGTACCCAGAATCAGAGGAAAATCGTCCTTTCCCTCTACCTGAAAATATTTGTCTAAATCCGCCTGCTCGTGAGAATAGGCAAATTTTTTTTGCCAGACGAGATAACCCGCTAACAGCAAAAGAAGAAGGACGACCAGGAAAAAGGTTCGCCTCACGGGTGACTTTCTCTCCCCGCGGATGCGCCTTCTGCCGTCTGTCCTTCCCTGACGTCCCCCTCTACGTGCTTTTGTTTCGATTCTCATCTCGTCTCCCGTAAGATGCGCGGTGTCAGGTGTTCTTCCTTCGTCCGGAATTCTCATCCTGATCGCACCCGGCGTCTATGATTTCCGCTGACTGTGGTTCCTCTCTACCCACAAGATTTTTGCCACCGTTAATCATACCATGGAAGAGGAAATTCGTCACGGGCTCTCTTCCACCCTCCTGCACCGGACGATGACCCTGTTTTTTCCTCCCAAGGTACAGGTAAAGAGACAGAGATCAAAATCTCCCTCCGCCAGTTTATCCCTCTCCATGCCCCCGATCACCTCCACACCGGTGACCGTGTACCGGAAACGATTCCCGTCCATATCGGTAAAAGAAACTTCATCCCCCGTCTGCAAGAGATGAAGCTTTCCGAAGTGGCTTGATAGTTGTGCGCAAGCAGAATCAGATTGTCGTCGTAGACGGAACCGAAGAAACGCGCAGGCGCAACCTTGATATTCCGGTAGGAAAACGTATCTAACACCGGAAGCTTCAGGCGGAGAGCCCCGATCTCCAGAATGCCGATATAACGCCGTCCTTCTACGCGCTTTGCCGGCATCTCCATGTCCTTGTAAAAAGAAAGCACGGCCTGTTGCGTCTCTTTCCCTGTCCCCGGGATATTTCTCCCTCCGTCTACACAAAACGGCTGCTGCGTCCCTTTCTCCTCTTCCCGGAGCTCGTCTGCAAGTACCTGCAAAGAGTCGGAAGCCTCGATTCCCGCCTCCCTGTCCTCTCCCAAATTGCGCACAAAAAGCAGGAGCCCTGCCAGGATGCAGAGGATGCCAAACAGATAGGCGGCGTTCTTCATGCGGTTGTATTTCCGGTATTTCCTTGCTTTCAGGACCTGCGCCTCCTTATCCTCACCGGGCTCTTCCGAAACGATCTCTTACGAAACGAACTCTCCCTAAATGATCTCTCCCTCACAGTCTTTGCTTCACCAATCTCTTCCTCACCGGGTTCTTCCACGGATTCCGCCCACCTTCCCCAGCAGCGACCGGGCGGGGTCTTTTGCTAACAGGAGTCCGGAAGTCAGCATCAGGAGCAGTCCGCTGTAGCCAAAGACCGCTCTTCCTCCTCCGCCCGTAAACGGCAGGGCGCTCTTCCTCTCCTTCTCATTGACAATGCTGAAATTCAGCATCGGAATGCTGCTGATCTCTGAAGTCACCGGCGTCAGATAGGGTTCTTCTTTGACGGAAAGATTTCCGGACGCATCCACCTCCACCAGATAGGTGACGTGCGATTTATAATATCCCGTCGGCGCCTGCCGCTCAGAAAGGCGATACTGTCCCGGTGTCAGCTTCTCAAAATAAGCGCTTCCCGATCCGTAGGAAGTGACCTTCACAATCTCGCTGCCGGCGGTCGGCGGGATCGGCGTCAGGACAAAGATGGCTCCGCCCAGCACCTGATGCCCTTGGTCCGACACCTTTCTGACCCGGAAACCCGCCATCTTTTTATTGATCACCGTGATTTCAAAGACGCGCTCGTCTTCTTTTAATTCCGTCTTATATACCGCCGGATCCGGTACAGACGTACAGAGGATGCTGCCGTCTGCATTCACCTTAAAGGTGATCGCGTTTGCCATGGGCATATAGCCGTCCGGCGTCTCCACCTCCGTTAACACATAGTTCGCCGTCGACGGTTTCAAGTTGTGAAAGATAAATTCGCTGACATCCTTCGCCGCCGGAGTCGTCATGTCATAGCCTGCCGCCACATTCTGCAGACGGAACCTTGCCCCCTTCTTTGCGTTTCCCGCCTCATCCGTCTTACGCAGCCTGACCGAATACAGCTTGCGGTTTGGAATCTCCGGATGCGTGCCCGCAGTCACCTCTTGCAGATTCGCGTCCTCATTCCCGGCGGGACCTTTTTCTCCAAACAGAATCTTCTCCTGTGCATTGATCACAATTTTATAGATCCTGGTCGAGAGCTCATACCCGTTCGGGGCATCGATCTCCTTTAAATAATAGATACCCGTTTCCTCCGTCCCATTCCGGATGTACCTGCTCAGACCGTCTAACAGCAGCTTCCCGTCCGCATCCGTCATAAAATCCGCACACTTCTGCATGTCTTTATCGTAGAGCCGGAAGAGGGCATAATTGTTTTTGATCGACTGATGGTTCAGGTCCGTTTTCCTTAGGGTCAGGGAATACTGGCTGAGTTGCATCTCTCCGCCGGCCGCTATCCCCGTTGTCATACCGTTCTCGGAGATGATGGCATTGTTGACACTCATACCATAGCCCTTATTCCCCCAAAAGTTGTTGTAGTATTTTCCGCCGTTCCTGGTGGACCAGCCGGGCTGCAACTTCACCTTCATCTGAATCAGAATCGTCCGGTTGGTCGTATGTTGGAACTCGAAGCGGATATAATTCGACCAGGTTCCCATCTGCGGATATCCCATGGGCGGATTGAAAAATCCTGTATTCCACTTTAAGGTCGCATCGATGGCCGTTCCCAAAGCCTGCGTGGGATAAATCATCTTCTCCGTCCCGATCTTATAAGAGAGCTGCTGCCTTAATCCCTCCACCTCATAGATCTTGATGTCCTGCGCCATGGAAGCGGCGCTGTCTCCGTGATAAAGCGTGTAACTGTCGGTCATCTGGTCGATAAAAGAAGCCTCTGCCCAGCCGTTTACTCCCCTGGCATTGAGGAGGACATTATAAAGGACGTAATCCGGCCCCGTCTCAATCACTTCCTTATTCATCGCATGAAACGTGGAAATGATCGGATCCTTATAATAAACGGTCCCGCTCTGCGTCAGTGTTTTGTCACAGTTTTCCAAAAGACCTTCCCTGTCCGTGTAAGAGCAGGCAAAGGGTAGCGATTTGTTGACCATATTTGCGCCGGCGTTCGAGGGATTGTAAAAATATCTCCTGTCCACATCGATTCCCGTGTAATAGGTCTTGCCGTACTGCGGACCGGTGCCGTTGACACGCTTATAATCGTTCCACGGGTGCGGCGTTCCTATTTCAAAACTTCCTTCATAATCCGCAACCGCATACGCATTTTCATTCAACACAAATTTTAAAACCTGATCGGAAGTATGGTAGACTTCTCCGATCACGGTTCCCATGTCATTTCGGATATCAAAAAACTTCTTCGTCGCGTTCGGCTTATCCGAGATAATCAGATCGTCCGGCAGTTCGATGGTAAAAGAGGACCCTGCTTTTGCCCGTGCGGGAATCCGGAATTTTCCCTTCAGATTGCCCCCATGGCCATAATTGTCATTTTGGTCAAAATATTCATTGATCACGATCGGCTCAAGGGAAATCACCCCGTAATCCGTGCAAATACCGGTGGGAACGGTAGTCTCTTTTACCTTGTTCTTGAATAAATAGGACAGTGTCTCCCGGTCATAGCTCTCATAGAGCAGTTCCACCTTCGGATTCTCCACCTCTCTCACTTCGTAGGTGATTCTCTTGCCGCTGCTGGTACGACTCGTGAACTTGTCCAGATTCGGCTTCTCCACTCTGGTATCCGTTTTTAAAATCGTCAGCGTCTCATCCAGCGTTCCGCCGTTTCCTCCGGTGAGATGAAATTCGCAGTCCTCCTTTTTTGTCCCCTCCCAGACCTTCTCCACCACCAGATCCGCTTTCAGGCTCTCGAGTTCCGCTCCCCTCAGGATCGTGTGATTCTTTTTTGCGTCCTTGACCCTAGATATAACCTCGACCTGCACAATCCATCCACTGGGAACCGTAACACCCGTAAGCGACCCGCTTGCACTGTCCGTATGATCCAGCACATAGGTGCCGGAATCGTCCGGTCTGTAATAATGCACATCTACGGACTGGATTTCCTGGGAAGCATCCACGGAAACATTCACCGGAAAATCGTCCTCTTCCGTTCCCGTATTGCTCTGGGAGATCAGCCAGCGAATCTGATCGTCTGCGATATAATCACCGGCAATGATCTGATCGTCCCGAAAAGACGTCTCCCGGTAAATCGAATCCTGCGTTCTTTCCTTCTCCTCTTTGAACTGCGTGGGAGGAAGCGCATAGATGTTGATGCCTTCCCTTCTGGTTGCCCGCAGGTGAAATTCCTCCGCCGCAGTGACCAGGCGCGTTTCTCCTGTAAATGGATCCCGGATATAGCTGCCTGCCGGCACACGAAAAATGCTGTTCGCGTGGAAGTCCATCTCATAAAAATAGCGGATTTCCTCTCTCTCTTTGCTCTGACCGTGAAGATATAAACCACGTCGCCGGAATCCGGTCTCGGATCCACAGAGACTCCCAAAGAGTGCATCAGACTACCGTAACTGGCATCCTGCGAAGAGAGGCTCACAGAAGCACCGTTCTTCTGAATTCCGACGATTTCCGGTGCGCCCAGGCCCGACTCCTTTGTGGTGGTAAAATAATTCTGAATTTGGTCAATAAAGGCATTGGCAATGGTCGCTGACCTCTTGTATTTCAGCTTATAATTCCATTGCAAATAATAGTCGTTTCCCGTTTTGATCAGATCGGGGATTCCCGTTTCAATCGAATATTCAAAGCCATTCCACACATTCACCGCTTCCGGCCCCGGTGCGCCGGGAGCACGGAGAAGCGCTCTCTTTTTCCGGATCTTCTTTTTCTTCTTCTTTATTGGAATCCCATTCTCGTCGAGTTCCTCTTCCTCTTCTTCGTCCTCCTCTAAATCCTCTTCGTCCTCCTCGTCCAGCTCTTCTTCGTCTTCCTCTTCTTCCTCCGTCTCTTCTGCACTGCCCCCTCCGCCTTCTTCCGTAGAAGCACCCACGCCCGCGCCGACGCTGCCGGAGGAAGAGCCCGGCGTACTTCCCGGTGCCGTTCCCGGCGTACTTCCCGGTGCTGTTCCCGGTGTGCTTCCCGGCGCTGTCCCCGGCGCGCTTCCCGGTGCGGAGCCCGGCGTACTTCCCGGTGTTGTCCCCGGTGTGCTTCCCGGTGCCGTTCCCGGCGTACTTCCCGGTGCCGTTCCCGGTGTGATTCCCGGTGCTGTCCCCGGTGTGCTTCCCGGCGCTGTCCCCGGCGCGCTTCCCGGCGCGGAACCCGGCGTACTTCCCGGCGCTGTTCCCGGCGTACTTCCCGGCGCTGTCCCCGGTGTTGTCCCCGGCGTGCTTCCCGGTGCACTTCCCGGGGCTGTTCCCGGCGTCGAAACGCCGCCGTCTGCGCCCGCGAACATCGGCAGCGACAGTGGCTGAAACGAGCACACGAAGAGAAAGATGCCGATCAGCATCATGCAACGAAGCTTCTCGCGGCGAAGGTTTCGGGACTTCTTATCCGTCCCCCTCTCCTGCTTCTTTTTTCCCTTGCTCCATCTCTCCACGCGCCATCCCTCTTTGTTTCCTATCAATGCCAAATCCCAGTAGAATGAAAAGCATTCCCGTCCCTGTCAAAAAGAATACGATCCCCCAGTCCTGCCCGGTCTGTGGCAGCTTCCCTTTCCCCGGAATCTCCCATTTCTTCGGTTCTTCCGGAGGCTCCTCAGGAGGCTCCTTCGGCACCCCGGGGCTTCCTCGGCACACGGGAATTCGTCAGAATGAAATCATTCCCGTCTGCTTCGATCAAAACCCTGTACTTTCTCCCGGGTTGCTTTTCCATCACCAGATAATTGTGCCCCGCCTCCAGTCCTGTAAAGCTGTGCCTCCAGTTGTTGTCTTCTTGTAGCGTAGCCGTCTCTGTGACCGTTCCGTCTTTTAAAAGACTCACCTCTACCTTGTCCGGTCTCTCCTCCTCATGCCCCGCGTCCTTCCACTTCTTAAATACCTTGATTTCGATCTCTCCCTCCGGCGGTTTCTCCCTAGTGTATTTCGGATAGGCAAACACCTGGTAGAGATACTGATTCGTCGTCGCATTATATTCGGGTAAAAAAACGAAGAAAGGGCTCGTCTTATATTTCACTCCGGAAATCTCCACATCCTCTCCGATGATGAAATAGACCCCTTTTGCTACGGTAAAGGCAAGCCTCCCGTCCGCTCCGGTGACGCCTTCATGCGTAGGCGTTAAGTGACTTCCTGTAATATAACTCTGCAATGTCAGCGCATAGGTATTCCATTCTTCCCTTCCCGCTCCCGTCAGATCGATCGGATAGGCGGAAAAAGGGGAATCTAAAACCAGCTGTCTGCTGCTGTTCACATCTCCGATGTGGTAGAGAGAAAACTTTGCCCCGGAGAGCTTCGTGGCACCGTCCTCATAGACAATCGTAAACTGAACCGGTGTCGTTGATGGAATGAGCCAGGTAGCGGACGCCTCTATCAACAGACGGTTCCACAGGAAAACGGCAAACAGAAGGCAGGTTCCGAGGCGCAGTGCCGCAAAAAAGCGAAAGCAGATCCTCTCCGGCAGCCTCTTCCGGATCCTATTCTTTCGTTTCCCCTCTCCGGGGTTTCTGAAAATCTTCCCGCCTATCGCTCTCTATCCTCCGCTGCTCTCCTGCCGTTACTGAATGAATTCCCCCATTTCTTACCTGTCGCTATTTCATAAGCCCCATCTCTATCGACGCTACCGGATAAGTGGCATCGTCTTTTGGCTTCTGCTATCTGGGGAGCAGCTGCCGTTCTTTTGCCCGGTGAAGCACCTGTGCAATATGGTCTCTGTCGATCTTGTTCTCTCCTCCGCAGGCCTTCTCCGGTGGTGTCTGTTGCAGTTTCTCCTCCTTCTTCCCTCTCTCTACCGACGTACTCCTCCTGGCGAGGGCAGCAGCAGATGCAGCGACGGGTGCACTGTGTACCGCCGTTTTTGCAGGTCCTACCGACGTACTCTTCCTAGCGGGGGCAGCGGCGGGGGTGGCGGCGGACGCCGCAGCAGGTACGCAGTGGACTGCCTTTTTTGCAGGTCCTGCAGTCATCCCCTGCTTTCTTCCCCCTCTTAGCAGCCGGTACAGATCTTTCAGAATGCTGATTGCAATCAGGAGGATCAGTCCGCAAATCAGAGCCAGAGTCAGCACATTCTGCATCCGGCTGTCTTTTGCCTTCTGTTCAACCTTCTCCACCCTTGCACCCGCCGGTGCGCTCACCCTTTCCCCTCGTACTAAAAGCCTGTGGGTATTGATGCCGTAGGGCGTACAGGTGGTGAGCGTCACATAATCTTTCCCGTCCACCACCTTCAAATCGGAGGTTTGCGTCGGAAGAACGATTTTGATCATCACCACCCGGTAATAGAGATTCTCTCCCAGAATGGAAAGGATAAATTCATCTCCCTCGTCCAGTTTATGCAGGTCGGTGAACAGTTTCGCCTTCGGCAGCCCGGAATGGGTAGACAACACACAATGCGTGGAAGAACCTCCGATCGGGAGGGAGGTCCCGGGCAAATGCCCCACGCCGTTCTGGATAATTCCCTCATTGACGTCATGATAAATCGGCAGATTGACCTCGATCTTCGGGATATAGAGGGAGCCCATCATACCGGTGGAAAAAGGGTTCAGGGCCTTCTCATATCCTTTGATTTTTCCGGCATTGGCAATGCCGTTTTCGCATTCTCTGACCTTCTCATTGTAGGCGCGGGCGCCTTCCCTGATCTTGTCGATCTGCACGCTCTCGAACCCGGTTAAGGCCTCGTTATAGGCAACGATTCCCGTCGTTTCCGTCAGTCCGTTCACGGCATCGCTGATCGTCGGGTAAAAAAAGATCCCGCAACCGGCAATGAGAAGCAATTTCAGAAAAATACTCTTTTTTTCCGTCTTCAATCGGCTCTACCCCCTGCTCCCTTCCCCTTCGATCAGGCTGCCGCCCTGTTTCCTTCTTCCTGCTTCATGCTGTCATCCTGTCCGCTGCATCTTTCTTCTAACCGCTTCCCTGTCCGATGCTTATTTCTTTCCCTTACGGGACTTCCACCTGTCTTTTCCCAGACTGAAGAGAGCAATGGCTGCCAACCCTGCTCCCAGCACGCCGAAGATCAGCGTACCGGAACCGCCGGTCTTGGGCAGCTCCACCCCCGACTTGTTCGCTACCTTGCTCTCCGCCTCCATCTTAAGGGTCGGTCCTTCCGTATCGTTTAAGGTTACCGCGATGGGATCAGCAAGCAGGTTGTAGCCGGTTGGCGCCTTTGTCTCTTTTAACTGATAGGTGCCCGCCTTCAGTCCTTCAAAGACCAGTTCGCCGGCGGCATCCGTTTTCAGAACAGTTGCATCCGCTTCACTCGCTTCCCAACTGATCACCTTCGAAGTCGGGGCTGCAGGAGGCGCAGGCGTGACATTCAGCTTATAATATTTTTTGACGCCCCCTTCTTCCTTATAAAGGATGAATTCCGCATCTGCCAGCTTTGTCCCTTCATCGCCGTTCTTATGCTTGATCACCTTGATCTTGCCGGTGTATACCTTCTTGGTTTGCGGAGGCGTTTTTTCCTTCTTCGTGCTGTCCTTGGGGTCTCTGCTATATTCCAGTTGCACCTTGTTGGGGTTGCCCGCGTTTCCGATCACCGCATCCTTATTGAGCTTCGCCTTATAAGTGATGACGATCTCTTTTTCCTTTGAGTTCTGGAACTGCTTCATATCGAAATTGATCTTGAGAACCGTCTCATTGCCGCCTGCCACCGGATTCGTAGACGTCGTATAATGAATGTTGCCGGTCGCACCGGCACTCACTGTCTGTGCCGCTCCGTCAATTTCGACGGTGATGGAAGGTGCCGGGGAATCCACGAAGGTCAGGCCCTTGGACAGGGTATCGGTAATCTCATAGAAATAGGTATCATAGCCGGTGATGTCGGGCACCTTGCTCTTCAGCGTGTAGGTTACTTCCTCTCCGTAATCCACGGAGCGCTTGTTCACCTCCTTGGTAATGCTCGGATATTCCGCCTTCACCTGCACTTCCCCGTCCGGTGTGGTCGAGGTCAGGGAAACAATGGATTCCTGTCCCGTCTTCTTGGATGTTGCGCCTTCCGGATGCACCAGATAATATCCCAGTTCCAGACCGGTGAAGGTGATTTCCGTCGCCCCCGTCGGGCAGACCTGGGTGCCCTTTCTAGGAATCGTCGTCTTGGAGATTTCACCGGTTGCCACCCTGGAGAACTCCGCCACATTGGCGGCGGTAATATTCAGGTACTTGACAACCCCGCCCACCATGATCTGGTTCAGCGTTCCGGTGGGGTCGCTCGCCACGAGATAGGGTACCCCGTTTCCTGTGGTAAAAAAATCCACCCACTCCGGTGCGATCGTGTAGGACACCTGTTTATTGGCGCCCGAACCGGTGTAAGTCAAGTCAAGGATCTTATAAATACTGTAGGTCTTCCCCCTCCGTGACACCGGTTACCTTGATGGTTCCGTTTGTCGGTCCTGCAAACACCGTGCTTCCGGCAAGGCCAAGCAGCATCACCAACATCATGCACAGCCACAGGCCGAGTGTCCTTTTGCACCACTTCTTCATCCTGCCTCCTTACTGAGCGTTCACTCCTTTAATCTGCCCTCTCTTCCATGCCCTTTTCTGGCGGTGAAAAAGAACAGGCCTTCGTTTCCTTCCCTCACCAGGACATAGGTATACTCTTCTATATTGAATCATCGGCTATGAATACGATTTAGTCAATCATATTTTGTAATTTAATATTTAATATAATGTTATTTATGATTATAATTGTTCGGATTTCTTTTGTTTTTGTGGATATGGCTTCGGTTTCCATGGCCAACAGACCGAAAACGTTTCGATTCGTAAGGAAGGCAGATTCAAGCGAAAACCGGGCAGGGAGACGTTTCGATTGATGTGGAAAACGGGCAGGGAAAACGCTTCGATTCATCAAGATTGCAGGGCGACTTACGTTGAAATTTAGAAACGGTTATGATAATTTAGGAAGAGTTCCAAGTCAAAGGGACCCAGTCTTTCCTGTGCGCCTGCCTAATAGGAAACGAGTGGATTCTTTGGCCGCACCTCTTTGATGAAGGAGTACAAACATGAATCCGAAAAGGCGTTACGCCTCTCAACTGGAGATGACTGCCCTGATCCTGGCTCTGATCTCCCTCTTTTTGTATTATCCATCCCGATGATTTCCTGCATCCTCGCAGGAACTTCGCTCGTGCTGATTGTCCTCTCCAAGGGACATATCGTGAAATTCTCCGGCAAAAGAGCTATCGTCTCACGCCCTTGTCGCAAGCGCCATCCTGTTGTCTTATCTGCGAATCGGCCTGCAGTTCTACAAAGTCATCCACGATCCGGATGCCAGTAGCCTTTTTCGCAAGCAATTGGAGAGCGTCTACGGAGAAGACGAGGCGAAAGCCTACGACGAACTGTTGCAGCAGCTGGGCAACAGGATCCAATAAACGCAAGCAATCAGAAAGTAACCTTTCTAACTACTAACCTTAGAAGGTCATCCTCCATGAAAAAAAACCATTCTATTTCAACCGTCAAAAAAAGAGCCAGAGAGCAGTTGCTCGGAAATCTCTCCGTCTGCGTGAAGGCCTCCATCATCACCCTCTTTGTCTTTCTAACCCTTGTCATGATTGTGGTGCCGGCCGTGCACACCGGTTTTTTCGGTGTCGCCCTCTACGAATTATCCATGACCCTCGTCCAGCTCTTCATGGGACTTTTCATTTCCGGCTCCGCCTTCCTCTATCTGAACCTGATCTACGGCAAAGAAGTAACGGTGAAGAACCTCTTTGCAGGATTTACCACACAACCGGATAAAGCCATCAAACTCCAGCTGATCCTGCTTGCCATCGACCTTGTCTGCGCCTCTCCCCTTCTTCTACTGGATTTCACGGGATATGCGAACCGCCTGTCCGACTTCTCCTTCTATCTCCTGATGCTTGCCTGCGAATTACTATCGCTCCTTTGCAAGCTAGGGCTTTCACAGGTTTTCTTTTTGCTTCATGATTTTCCGGAGCGAAGCGTGAAGGAGATTGTTCAGGCCAGTTTTCGGCTGATGAAGGGACAAAAAATCCGTCTGCTTGTTCTGATGTGCAGCTTCCTTCCTCTGGCTCTTGTGTGCGCCCTCACCTTCTTTGTTCCCTTCCTGTGGCTTGCCCCCTACTACAGGGCGGCGATGGCTGCCTTTTATCAGGATGTCATAGAGAAAAACGCGGATTGAGTTTCGTACTGTTTTTTTTAATAAGGAGGAAATCCCATGGACAGCAATTTGCAAAAGAGAAACGAAGTACTCGCACAGACGGTGATCAAAGGACTGCAGTCGCGCAACATCACCGGGTATTACGCCGCAGATCAGAACGAGGCCTGTCGACTTGCCCTCAGCCTGATTCCGAAAGAAAAGAGCATTGCAATGGGCGGTTGTATGAGTGCCAAAGAGATCGGTCTTTTGTCCGCCCTGAACGAAGGGGGGTATCATTTTATTGACAGAAGCCGGATGGATCCCCGCGAGGCGCTTCTAGCTTCTTTCTCGGCAGACATTTTTTTATCCAGTGTCAATGCCATGACCGACGACGGCATCCTCGTCAACATCGACGGCAATGCCAATCGTGTCGCCTGCATTGCGCAGGGTCCGCAGAAGGTCATTTTTATTGTAGGAATCCAGAAGGTCTGTTCCGACCTGGACAGTGCCATGAAACGCGCCAGGAATGTCGCCGCCCCCGCCAATGCACAACGTTTTCCGCTTAAAACGCCCTGCAAAGTGACGGGCAAATGTTCGGATTGCAAATCCCCCGACACCATCTGCTGTGAATTCCTGATTACCCGTTATTCGAAGCACCCGGGACGGATGCATCTGATTCTGGTCAATGAAGAATTAGGATTTTAGAGAGAAATTGAGGTTGTAGGAAGAAGGTCTCAAATCTGTAGACCGATCTACAGATTTGAGCTTCCCGCCTCCCTTTCTGCCAGGATCTCATCGATATCCACAAACGCATTTTCCAGTCGTTCTACATGGTAAATCTCATACAGGTCATAGATCAGCTGTGTGATGCCCGCTTCATCCCACTTCCGCAGGACTTCATCCGCCCCCTGATTTTTATAATCTGCATACAGGAATCCTTTTTATGGATTGGTGTAGCTCTCCTTCTTTTTCATAACCTTTTCAAGGATATCATAGCGTTCCGTTTTCGATTATTTCCATCATCTCTGCTGGTGTCACAATAAAATCCCTAACCGGATAATGCTTCTGATTTCCAGTGACCAGATAAGAATCATCTTTCTTGGTCAGAAGGGCAGCCACGAAGACATTGGTGTCTATAACTGCGTAGATCATAGACTACCCCCTTTTTCGCTCAGCTCTTGTAGCGGATATTTCAGCGTTGATCTCTTCAAGAGACATCTCTGGTACATCAGCAGCTTCTTCACGCAAAGCCTTAAACGCCGATCTGAAGTCCTCTCGTTGGATTACAGGTGGCAGTACCGCATCAAAAGGCAGTCCTCTTACTTGTTTACTCTTATTCAAGAACATACGAAAAGCAGTAGGAAGATCCATACCAAGCTGACTGTAAATATCCGCCACTTCTTCTTTTAACGCTTTGTCCGCTCTGAATTGAACTAATACCTGTTCAGCCATAAAATCATCTCCTTATATTCCAATACATAATGTATGCGTTTATTAGTCGTTTGTAATATTATTGTAGCCACCTATTGCAAAAATGTCAATCTCTTTGACTGTATTTTATAATCTCAGCAACCTGTTTGTTGGTGTAGGTGCTTTTTGCAAAAAGATCACAGGTATCAGGTCCCCTTCCCTTTTTCCGGTTGTCACCCCCGCCCTTTTCCTCTATAATTTTCTTATATCACCCCTCGCATTTGGACAGATTCCACAATGGCGAGGACCACTTTGGGAGGTAAGTATGAAAAAAAGAGTAGTAACAACCACTGCGATTGCCCTTCTTTCCGGGCTGACGCTCCTTGGCTGCGGCGGAAATGCAGCCACGAGTACCAGTGCGGGAAGCACCCCGCAGGAGGCCGCATCGACCACTGCCGCCGGGCAAACCGACACGCCTGCAGACGGACTGGTTTACTGGTCCATGTGGGAAGCCACGGAGCCGCAGGGCAAGGTCATCAAGGAAGCGGCGGAGGCTTTCCAAGGAAACCGGCATTCCCGTGGACGTGGAATTCAAGGGCAGAACCGGTATCCGCGAAGGTTTGCAGCCGGCACTGGATGCGGGAACCAACATCGATCTCTTTGACGAGGATATCGACCGCGTGAACAAGACCTGGGGAGATTATCTCCTTGACCTGGAAGACCTTGCAAAGAAGAGCGACTATGAGAAAACAGCAAATGCCGGACTGATCGCCGCTTGTAGAGAAGCCGGTGGCGGCACCTTAAAGTCCATTCCGTATCAGCCGAACGTCTTTGCCATGTTCTACAATAAGGAAATCTTCAAGAAGGCGGGCGTGACCGATGTCCCCAAGACTTGGGAGGAACTGGACGCCGCCTGTGCCAAGATCAAAAAGGCGGGATTCACCCCGATCACCAGTGACGACGCCTACATCCTCAGCAATTTCGGCTACCACCTCTCCCGTATCAACGGCTATGAGAAGGCCTCCGAGATTGTAAAAGAAGGCAAGTGGGACGATCCGTCGGTGCTTGCGGTTGCCAAGGCTTATGAGGACTTTGCCAAAAAAGGGATACTTCTCGGAGCAGATCGCCTCGAACGTCTGGCCTGCCGGTCAGAATCAGGAACTGGCACTGGGAACAGCTGCGATGTACCTGAACGGCTCCTGGCTTCCGAACGAAGTCAAGGATATTACAGGCGAAGACTTTGACTGGGGCTGCTTCAGCTACCCCGCCGTTCCGAACGGCAAGGACGGCACCGATGCCTCCAACTACGGCGCACAGGTTTTTGCCATCAACAAGAATTCCAAGAAGGCAGACGATGCGTTCAAGCTGATCCAGTACTTCACCAAGGGCAAATATGACGAGAAGCTTTCTCAGGAATCTCTCGGCATCCCGGCAGACTCCGAAAACAAGGAATGGCCGAAACAGCTTGCCAGCGTCAAGCCGGTCATGGAAGAGCTGAAAATTCGTTATCCCTGGGCTGCCTCTGCAGAGGATAATGTCGACATGACACCGATCCTGAAGGAAAACTTCATGAAGCTCTGCGGCGGAAGCATCAGTGCGGAAGAGTTCGTTGCCAATTTGAAGAAGTAAGTTTTTGCGGGAAGCGGCTTCTCATCCGGGAGCCGCTTCCTTTTTTTCTGTTCCCTCACACAGGGGATCCCTCCCCCGATTGGACGTTTTCCAACTCTTTTCCCATCACAAGAGACCCCTTTTTCCGTCCCCTACCGACTGTTTTTCAACTTTTTCCCTATCGCAGGAGAATCGCTCTTTTACCGAATCCAAATTTCTGCTATCATCTTCTGATGAGGCCTATCTTTCCCCTATCAGGAACGGCCATGAATTTCCTCAGGAGGTTTGTTGTGAAAAAAAATTCCGCCATGCTGATCGCCTTTGTAAGTCCGGCAGCGATCCTCTTTATTCTCATCTTTCTCTACCCGATTCTACGCACGCTTGCCATGAGTTTTTTCAAAATCGAGGGCGTCACCGACGGGATCTCCAAATGGCAGTTTGTAGGGCTTGCCAATTACACCAAGCTCTTTCATACGACCCTGTTCCGCATTTCCATGTGGAATCTCTTTCGCATCTGGTTCTTCGGCGGTCTGATCGTCCTGTCGCTTGCCCTTCTCCTCGCCGTCATCATCACCTCCGGCATCAGGGGCAAAAGCTTTTTCCGGGCCATGATCTACCTGCCGAATATCGTTTCTGCGGTTGCACTTGCCACCATGTGGCTCCAATATGTTTACAGCCCCAAGTTCGGTCTGTTAAAGACGGTCTTTACCTTCCTGCATCTGCCGGGGCTGGCCTCCATGCAGTGGCTGAGCAATGAGCATAAGTTCACGGCCCTCCTCATCGCCTACTGCTTCGGTATGGTCGGCTATCACATGCTGATCTTTTGCAGCGGCATCGAGCGCATCAGCAGCGACTATTTTGAAGCCGCTACGCTGGACGGCGCAAACCGGATCGGGCAGTTCTATCACATCACGCTTCCCCTGTTAAAGGAATGTTTCAAACGAATATTACCATGTGGTCGGTTTCCAGCGTCGGCTTCTTTGTCTGGTCGCAGCTCTTTTCCACGGTAACCGCAGATACACAGACGATTACCCCCATGGTTTACATGTATATGCAGATTTTCGGTGCCGGAAACAGCGTCACCGAGCGCAATGCAGGCATCGGTGCGGCAGTCGGCGTCATGCTCAGTATCTGTGTGGTGGTGATTTTCACCATCTGTAACAAACTCTTACAGGATAAAGAACTGGAATTTTAGGAGGGACTATGTTTTCCATATTTAAAAAAGAAAAAAAATACCGCGAGCCCTTCCGCCTCAAGAAGGAAGCCCGCTTATTGCCCGGATATCTGCTCTTACTCTTATGGATTTTCTTTACGGTGATGCTGCTAGGCTGGGTCTTTCTGGCCAGTTTTTCCACCACAAGAGAGATCTTTGCCAACAGCCTGCTCTCCAGCGGCCTGCATTTTGAGAACTATGAAAAGGCGTGGGTGAACTCCGATGTCTCCACCATCTTCTTCAACTCCCTTTTCTATTCGCTCAGCTCCGTCTTCCTGTTGATTCTGATCTGTGCGCCGGCGGCTTATGCGCTCTCCCGCTTTGACTTTGCATGCAACAAGCTGATTCAGCACTTTTTTGTAGCGTCTATGGGAGTGCCCGTCGTGATGATTGTCCTCCCGCTCTTTGCCCTGGTCGCAGGTCTGGATATCCTGAACAACGTCACGGCAAACAAGCTGACCCTGATTCTTCTCTATGTCGGCATTAACGTTCCCTACACCACGATCTTCCTGATGGGGTTCTTCTCGAATATTTCCAGGGCTTTGAAGAGGCCGCCGCCATCGACGGTTGCGCTCCCGGCAGAACCTTCTGGGAAATCATGCTGCCCATGGCGCAGCCCGGCATCATCACCGTCAGCATCTTTAATTTCATTAACGTCTGGAACGAATATTTTATCTCCCTGATCTTCGGCAATTCCGACAAGGTGCGTAGCGTCGCCGTCGGCCTTTATTCCATGATCAATTCCATGAAGTACACCGGCGACTGGGCGGGCATGTTCTCCTCTGTCATCATTGTATTTCTGCCGACCCTCATCCTCTATCTCTTCCTGTCCGAGCGCATCATCGCGGGCGTGACCGGCGGAGGCGTGAAAGGCTAACCTTCAGATCGCTCATAGATGGAGTGCCCACAGACCGGCTTTTCACAAACGGGAAAAGTCTATCACCCGCAAAATGGATTGTCACAAATAGAAAAAGCCTATCATCCAAAAATCGCTTTTCATCAAAAGAAAGAAGTACGCATGAAAAAGATTCTCCAACAAAGCGAAATCGAAGCTGCCCTTTCGCAGTTCCAGCTCTCCGACAGGGTTCGCTCCTGCCGCTCTTACGGTTCCGGTCACATTAATGACACCTTCCTGGTGGAAGCGGACCGGAAGTACATCCTGCAACGGATCAATACGGAAGTGTTCAAAAAGCCCGCCGAACTCATGGAAAATATCTCTCTCGTCTGCTCCTATATGAAAGAGGAGATTACCTATACGGGGGGGGATCCCGAGCGGGAGGCGCTCACCCTCGTGCCGACACGGACAGGGCAATGTTTCTTTGAGGATGCAAACGGAAATTTTTTCCGCGTCTATCTTTTTATTGAGGGTACAACCACCTACAATCTAGTAGAAAAGCCGGAACACTTCTATGAGAGCGCCTATGCCTTTGGCCGCTTTCAAAATCTGCTTTCCGGTTTTCCGGCACACAGGCTTTATGTCACCATCCCGGACTTTCACCACAGTGTGAAACGCTTTGCCGATTTCAAACAGGCCGTCGCAGCCGATCCGGTCTCCAGAAGAAAGGATTGTGAGCGCGAGATCGAATTTTTTTACCAGCACGAAAAAGATCTCTCCTATGCGCTGGATCTCCTCCGAAAAAACGAGTTGCCGCTTCGCGTTTCTCACAACGACACGAAATTAAACAATATTCTCTTCGACACAAAAACGGGAAAAGCGCTATGTATCATCGATTTGGACACCATCATGCCCGGTCTGTCCATCTTTGACTTCGGAGATTCCATCCGTTTCGGCGCCAATACCGCCGAAGAAGACGAGAGAGATTTATCCAGGGTCTCGCTCTCTCTCCCCCTCTATTCCACTTATGTAAAAGGCTTTCTGGCCGGTGCAAACGGAAAACTCACTCCTCTTGAAATCGAGTCTCTTCCGGAAGGGGCAAAGATCATGACACTGGAATGCGGCATGCGCTTCCTTGCCGATTATCTCGAAGGCGATATCTATTTCCACACCGCCCGCCCCTCTCACAACCTCGACCGCGCCAGAACGCAGATCGCACTGGTGCAGGATATGGAACGGAAGTGGGAGGAGATGAAAAAGGAGGTTCTGTTGCGCTAAGGGCGAATCGTCCACAACGGGTGGATGAATTACGATATCCGCATCAAGCTCATAAAAATAGGTTATGTACTTCAGATTGGTTGCGGAAAAAGATCGTACATTCGGCAATTCATCCCCCTCACTTCCTCCTGATAATCCCCCTCATGATCCGCTCCAGTACAATCCACAAGATCGCACTGCCTGCGCAGATCATAACCCAGGCTTTCGGTTCCTCCATCAGCGGCAGCGGGACATTCATGCCGAAAAAGCCGGTAATGACCGCCACGACGCTGAGCAGGATTTCAAAGATCGTCAGCGTGCTCAGGTTGTTATTTAAATCGTTGTTCAGGATGTTGTTGTAGGAGTCAGACAACTGCCGCACAATCGTGGACATGAGGGTCGTCATGGAAACGAGCTGTCTGGCTTCCACCATGGCATCGTCGAATTGTCCCGTCTCCTCTTCATTCAGGCTCCGGTAGAGCGCGTGTGCCTGAATATGCTCGAGCAGGAGCCTGTTCTGCGTGGCGGCGGAAGTTAAGTACACCATTCCGATCTCCAGATCGCTGAGTGCGTAGAGGTTCTGCTTGGTCGTTTTTTTGCGTAAAAGATGATTGATCTCATCCTTCTGTTTATCCAAGCGTTCAATGATCGGATAGTAGGCATTGGAAATCATTTCAAGAGCGGCAAACAAAAGGGTGTAAATGGACAGTTCTTCGTGTGTGTCCGCATATTCACACATCCTCCGGATGATATACTGATTGTCCTGATTGCTGATTGTGATCAGCCTGCTCTTCTGTGCCAGAAAGGTGAGAGGCACCGTCTCGTAATATTCTTTGTCTTTTTCCAGATCCAGCACGCTGTAAATGAAGGTGACCGTCCCATCCTCCCTGTTATAATCCATGTGGGCATGCTCGTTTTTGTCCAGCGCATATTCGATGGTTTTGGGGTCGATTTCGTACTCGTTATAAAGCTGGGATCCGTCTGCAATCCGGTCGCTGTTCAAGTCGATCCAGGTCGCATTATGGCTTAATTTTCTCATGAAAGGCATCTTTGGTCTCCCTCTCTATCGTTTCATTTTCCTCCCCATTCTATCAGGTGGCGGATACACGATTCAACTGATCAGCTTCTGTTTCCCGTATCGGTTGACAGTCTCCCCCTTCTTATTATATGTTTGGAGACAAAAGTGCGGGAAGGAGACACGTTTATGAAGCAGGAACTACTCTACTTGTTTTTACTATTTTATCTTTTCTTTTCTTGGTTGGTGTATGGAGGTCACGCTGATGTTCCGTGAATATCACCGATTCATCAACCGCGGTTTTCTGACCGGTCCCTGGCTTCCGATCTACGGGTCGGGCGCCGTGATGATCACGGTCGCTGTGCAGGCCTTTGCTCCCATTGAACGCGGGTTTATCGCCTCTTTCTTTTTTTCCTTTGTGATCTGTGGAATCTGGGAATATTCCATCAGCTATTATCTGGAAAAAAAATTCCATGCCAGATGGTGGGATTACAGCAAACGCCCGATGAACCTGAATGGCAGAATCTGGATCGGCAACCTGATTCTCTTCGGGCTGGGTGGCGTTTTGATTATCCATTTCCTCGATCCTCTTTTTTCCCAACTCATTCACCGGATTCCGCTGCTCCTCCAAGAAATTCTGGTCTGCGTCTTAAGTGTGTCCCTGATCACGGACTTCCTTGTATCGCACCTGGTTTTGAAACTGATCAAACAGCAGACGGAGACGAGCACGGCGGACGATACGGAACAGATCAACAGGGAAATTCGTCAACTGTTCAGCAGCCGTTCTTATTTCTACCGTCGTTTTACAGATGCTTACCCTGAGGTGGTTTACCGTACCGCGCGGATCTCCGCCAGGCTGGATAAGATCCGGGAAGAGACGGAGCGTCTGCGGATGGAAGCGCAGCAGCGGGTGGAAAAAGGAGCTAGTCTTTTGCGTGAGAATCTGGAAAACAGGCGAAACAGATGATCCCTGCCTCTCACCGACTTGCCAATGACAAACCACTTTTTGCACAGATTTTTTTTCACAGAATTCTTTGCTCAGAATTCTTTGCCCGGAATTTTTGCTCAGAATAGAAGATGAACCGAATCGAAGTTTTTTCAAAAGGGAGTTGACAAGAAATGTAAAAGGCATTATATTCTATTCATTGCTTAATCATACTAATCCCGTAGGAAATAAGGTTTATTAAAAAGGAGAATCCACATGGCAAATATCATTTCGAGATCGACGGAACTCATTGGCAGAACCCCCCTTCTGGACGCCAGTCGTTTTGCAAAAAAAGAGGGCGTGACCGATGCTCGCATTCTGGTGAAAGTGGAAGCGTTAAATCCCTCCGGCAGCGTGAAAGACAGGATTGCGCTTGCCATGGTTGAGGATGCGGAGAAGAGCGGGAAACTTGCTCCCGGCGGAACCATCATTGAGCCGACCTCCGGCAACACCGGAATCGGCATTGCCGCCGTTGCCGCTTCCAAAGGCTATCATGCGATTATCGTCCTCCCCGACACCATGAGCGTGGAACGCAGGAACCTGTTAAAGGCTTATGGAGCGGAACTGGTTTTGACCGAAGGGGCAAAGGGGATGAAGGGCGCCATTGCCAAGGCAAATGAATTGCAGGAGCAGACCCCCGGTTCTGTCGTTTTAGGACAGTTTGACAATCCCGCCAATCCGAAGATCCATGAGGCAACCACCGGCCCAGAAATTTATGAAGACACCGACGGCGAAGTGGATGCTTTTATTGCGGGCGTGGGTACCGGCGGAACCTTAACCGGCACAGGCAAATATCTGAAGAGCAAGAAGGCTTCCGTACGTGTCGTTGCGGTGGAGCCCGATACCTCCGCCGTGCTTTCCGGCGAGAATCCGGGACCTCACAAGATTCAGGGCATCGGCGCAGGCTTTATTCCCAAGGTATTGGATACCACGGTCTATGATGAAATCGTCCGCGTCACCAACGAAGATGCCTTTGCCTACGGCAGAGACTTTGCGACCACCGAGGGCATTCTGGTCGGCATTTCTTCCGGTGCTGCCCTGAAGGCGGCGGTAGAACTGGCTAAGCGGCCTGAATTCAAGGGAAAGACCATTGTGGCTCTTCTTCCCGACAGTGGCGATCGTTATCTCTCCACTGCCCTCTTCTCCGGGGAAGCCTAACTGAAATCGTTTCCCCCCTCATCTTCAGTAGGATCAGTAGGAGGGGGTGATTAACCCCCGTCCTCTCACACCACCGTGCGTACCGTTCGGTACACGGCGGTTTCAATAGTTTACGTGCACTGACTGGTACGCAAGAGTGAGATCATAAAGGCCCCATCGTACCAGTCTTTCTTTTGTTAGAGCTCTTTTGACCGCTCCTGTGTTGGTCGTCCACCAGTATCCGCGACGGCATCCTGCCGCTTGATGTGCAAAATATTCCGGAACGCCCAGTCCAATCAGCTTACGCTTCTTTGTCTTGAACTTCTTCCATTGTTTCCAAATGCACATACGAATACGGTGACACAGCCATCCATTCAGAGCATCGACTTGATTCTTCATGCTTGCGGTTCCGTAGTAGTTCATCCACCCTCTTACATAGACCTTTATCTTTTCAAGTGCCGGTCTGATGCTTTGACAGCGTTTTCGGGAAGAAAGCTCTCTCAATCGGGCTTTGAACTTTTCCATCGACTTTACATGAACTCGGATAAATATTCCGCTTCCGTTCCTTCCCAGTGCAAAGCCGAGATACTTAAAATTTCGGATTGCAAATGCACTGACCACACGGCTTTCTCCTGATTCACCTTCAATTTCAAGGTTTCTTCCAGATACTTCGTGCTCGTCTCCAGTAGCCTCTTTGCCGCTCGTTCGCTCTTTGCCAATAGAACAATGTCGTCCGCATAGCGTATGCACGGAACTCCACGTCTCAGATACTCCTGATCAAATTCATTGAGGTAGATGTTTGCCAACAGCGGAGACAGATTCCCTCCCTGTGGCGAACCTTCCTCTGTATCGATGACCACTCCATTTTCCATGACCCCGCTTTTCAGATATCGCTTTACCATCTGGATGACACGCTCATCCTTGATCTCTCTGCGTAGCAGGTTCACCAGAATGATATGGTTCAGTGTGTCAAAGTATTTGGACAAGTCTAGACTTACCGCTTGGGTATATCCTTGCTCCGCATACTCCTTTACCTTCCGTATGGCATCTTTTGCGCTCCGTCCGGGACGATAGCCGTAGCTTCCATCTGCAAACAGCGGCTCATAAATCGGCATCATCTGTTGTGCCATGGCTTGCTGGATGGTTCGGTCGGTGACGGTGGGAATACCAAGCTTCCGTATTCCCCCGTCTGGCTTTGGGATCTCTACTCGTCTGACAGGCTTCGGCGTATACTTCCCTCGCCGTATCCTGTCTACCAACTCGTGGTTGTTCTCCTTAAGCCATACAAGCGTCTCGTCAACGTTCATTCCATCGACTCCCGGCGCCCCTTTGTTTGCCTTCACTCTCTTAAAAGCTCTGTTCAGGTTGTCCTTTTCCAGTATCTTCCCCAAGAGATCAGGCTGTGCACTGTCCCGTTCCTTCCATATCCGGTTGAATGAGCGGTGCGCTCTCACATACCCTTTGTGTTCCGCACTATCTCTTTGTGAGCAGCCATCGTGTCCGATGTTTTCTGCATCCATGTGCTCACCCTCCTTTCTCAGTCGTACTATGGACTCCTACTGATTCGGTCCTTTCCCTCTCGGGTACTATGACCTCTGCTGACTTCTGCATGTTCAATGCCACCTCTCGATGACGGTTTCTCCTTTCGGAGCATTCCACGCAGACCTCCCCAGGGTACCACACGTTTCTTTCCCTCCATCTACCTGCCATTTCTACTACAAACGATTCCGTGTAGTTATCGGGCTTTGTCTTGTCTAGCAGCCTTACCCTCGTTTGCAGCCTGTAAATGATTTCTGTTCGTCAGGCCAGAGGTTTGCCCTCGGGTTAGTAGGTTCCCCGAATCCGGCTTCCTTTAGATTCCACCTCACGATGGACACCCTTGCCTTCGGCTATGTCCTTCCCACTACCGGGCGGACTCCGGACTTGCACCGGTTAGAAACGTGCGCCGCTGGGCGCACGATCTAAAGAGGCTGCAGATATGAATCTGCAGCCTCTTTTTATAGCTTCCATTCTCCAAAGCATCCTCATGGACGAGCTTCGGATCCACTCTATTCAAATCTAACCTATTCGGATCTGCCTTCATTAGATCCGCTCGATTCGGATCTCAGCTTTTTTCAGGGGTGCGGGAGGAACCAATCTTCGGCACCTCGTCTTTACGAATCTCAATCAGAGGGCCTCCCTTTCCATTGATATAGTCTCCGGTAATGGTCACCCTGCCAATGTTTTCATCCTTGGGAATTTCATACATGATGTCCAGCATGAATTCTTCGATGATGGCACGCAGTGCTCTCGCCCCCGTATCTTTTTTCATAGCTTTTTCTGCGATGGCAAGAAGAGCGGAGTCATCAAACAACAGTTCCACCTCGTCCAGCGCAAGGAGCTTCTGATACTGCTTCAGAATCGCGTTTTTTGGCTCTTTCAGGATCTGAATGAGCATTTCCTTCGTCAGTCCCTGCAGGGTGCAGATCACCGGAAGTCTGCCGAGAAATTCCGGAACCATCCCGTATTTGCGCAAGTCTTCAATGGTGACTTTACTGAGAATATCCGGGTCCTTATCATGTGCATCCTTCAGGTTGGAGGTAAAACCGATGGACGACTCTTTGTTCAGACGCTGCTTGATGATGTCTTCCAGATCCGGGAAAGCACCGCCGCAAATAAAGAATATTACGGGTGTTCACGGTTGCCAGAGGCACCATGGCATTCTTGGAGTTCGCTCCGACCGGAACCTCGATATCCGATCCTTCGAGCAGTTTTAACATCCCCTGCTGCACGGATTCCCCGCTGACATCCCTGGAGGTCGTGTTCTTTTTCCTGGCAATCTTGTCTATTTCATCGATAAAGACGATGCCCTGTTCCGCTTTTTCAATATCGTTCCCCGCTGCCGCAAGGAGTTTGGAAACCACGCTCTCGATGTCGTCTCCGATGTATCCCGCCTCCGTTAAACTGGTGGCATCCGCAATGGCAAGCGGCACGTCCAACAGCTTTGCCAGCGTCCGCACCAGATAAGTTTTGCCGCTTCCCGTCGGGCCGATCATCAAGATATTCGACTTCTCGATTTCGATGTCATCCATGGTCTGCGTGGACACCCGCTTATAGTGGTTGTAGACGGCAACCGAGATCATCTTCTTGGCCTTTCCTGACCGATGATATAATCATCCAATTTGGCCTTGATTTTATGAGGGGCAGGAATGCTGTTCAGATCAAATTCCTTCTTAGGCTGCGGGCCTGTTTTCTTTTTCTTCACCCTCTGCGTATTCGGAATCCCGCCGCCTCCGAACAGTTCTCCCAGATTAAAGATGGTAAAGGGAGGCAGGTTAGAAGACTTGTCATCCCCGTTTTCTTGAGATTCCTCTTCCTGCTTCGCCTGTTCATCTACCTTTTCCTTCGTCCGGTCTGCTGCCTTTTCTTCTGTCTTCTCATTTGCAGCTTCGTTGACCTGTTCTTCCGTCTTTTCTTTTGAAGTTTCTTTGTCTTTTTCTTCTGCCGCTCCTCTCGTCTGTTGATCTCCTCCGCCGGTGAATTTGTTTTGCATATTTTTGTTGAGTTCATTCATCAGCTGCGCATTGTTTAGTAGCCCGTTGTAATCAAAGGATCCGATGGTATCCATCATCCTCTGCATACAGGAATCACAGATGTGGATATCTCCCGGCAGATGCATCATGTGTCCGACCTTGGATTCCGGTCTGCGACAAACGAAGCACACCGCCTCGTAAGTGCCATCCTCGTTATTCTGGTGATTATCCTTAAAATGATCTTCCATTCTTCCCTCTGTTCTTTACGGCCTTTTTTTGCAATGATCCGCTCTTAAAATGCTCTTTTCTCCTGCCATTCCGGAACTGCAGAGATTTGAGTGTGTCATCCGGCGCATCTTCCTCGTCGTAATCCGCACCGTCGCCGTCATCCTCTCCGCTCCCTAAATAGGATTCCATATCGTCTCCCGCCTTTCCGTTCCGGTCTGCGGTATCACCGGGATCCGCTTCCTCGGAATGGATGGTGATCCCACTCGCTTTTGCGTTTAGCAGGGTGACCGTAATTTCCCGAATGGCATAGCCGCCTGTTTCCTTCCGAATCACCGTTACATCCGCCTCATCTCCGGCATGATAGTAAGACATCACGCGCACCAGACTTGCTACGGAATCCACTTCCATATCATCCACCTTCGTGATGATATCGCCCGTACGAAGTCCTGCCTTTTCTGCAGCACTCTTCTCTCGCACTTCCGAAACGTAGGCGCCCTCAATCCCCGAAGGATCTTCTGCACTCAAGCCAAGGTAACCCCGATCGATCGCCTTCACCTTGAACTTCGTCTTTTGTTCGCTCAGTTGCATAATTTCATCTCTGACATCCGAAATCGGGATGGCGAAGCCGATGCCGTCCACAGAATCTCCACCGACCTTGGCGGAATTGATCCCGATGACCTCGCCCTTCTTATTGAGAAGCGCGCCACCCGAATTCCGGGGTTGACGGCGGCGTCCGTCTGGATGAACTGCTCCGTTTCCCCGTCGTCCAACTCGACCTTTCTGCCAAGAGCACTGATGACTCCGCAGGTCACAGACTGACCGTACCCCATCGCATTTCCGATGGCAATGGCGGGCTCTCCGATCTTCAGAATCCTGGAGTCCCCGAGAGTCGCTGTTTGAATCTGATCTTCCGTTTCTTCCGTCAGCTTCTGTAAATTCACCGCAATCACTGCCAGATCCAGCGTATCATTATATCCCTTTAAGTTCGCCGGTGCTTTTGTTCCGTCAAAAAAAGTCACCTGCAGTGCATCCGCATCCTCAATGACATGCTCATTGGTTACAATCAGCAGTTCCTGATCCGTTTTCTCTAAGATGATGCCCGATCCGTACATCTCTCCGGTTTCTTCATAGAGATCTCCGTAATCCTCTACCGTTTGCGTGTATTTGCAGTTGATGGCGACAATGGATGGCATGACGTTCTCCACCACCTCGGAAACATCGGTCACAACGGTCTTATTTTCGTCCGTAAGGCCAGAGTCACCGGAGGAAGCTGCCCCGGATGCGCCCAGGCCGACTCCGCTAACACCGGTACTCGCCTCTGCACCGGAAGCGCCGGCACTCGCCTCTGCGGCAGCCCCGCTCTGTGTTTTCTCCCCCTTCTTAGACTTCCCGGACGCATCCGCTGTCGCATGATCTTTGCCGGAGTTCTTTTGGGTTTTTTCCTGAGTGACCTCCGTCTCTTTTGCTTTCGCCTTCCCCGGCGCATAGATCTGCCAACCGGTTCTGGCATAGACTTCCGCTCTTACCGGCGGATATGCATAAGAAGTGACTCCGCAGGCAAGGAGCAAAAGAATCAGCAGAAAGCAAAGAAAGCGGAGAGGCTTCCTCTTTCGAGGCTCCTTTCCGTTTTTGTCCCTCTCCTGCTGCGTGGAAGAACCGGATTTCGGAGACGAATTCACTCGATTTTCATAAGAATACCCGCTGTAATTGCCATTCTCCGATCCTGTCTGCATACCGTTATCCGCCATCTTCTTGTTGTCATCTCCGCTCACGATTTCCCTCTTTCTGTACTTGCGTATCTTCTTTCCGGTGTTTCCACTTGAAAATTTTGTATCCTTCTTTCGGGTATTTCCACCTTCAAACTTCACATTTTCCTTCGAACATTTCCACCTTCAAACTTCTTATTGTTCTTCCGGTGTATCCACCTTCAAATTTCGCTTCTTCCTTTCGGCAATTTCCGGTCGATCCATGCCTCTGCAACCCTCTTGTCTCCTTAGGATCCGTCCTCTTCCAGCACCCGGATCTCCATATAGTCAAAATCAATTTCTTCGACGAAACTATCCCTGGTGAAACGACACCGTGCATGATTTTGAAAGTCCTTCACATTGACTTCCAACCAAAGAGGCTTGGGAAGATCGAACTGATAACAGGCTTCCTCTAACATCTTCATGATCCGGTGCGTCCTGGTGTCCTCCGAGTCGTCTTCCAGTGTCAGATCTTTTAGTAAATGATTGTTTTTAAATTCACGCACCCAAAGCCGTAGCATGCCTTCCCCCATACATCTATGATCTGTGTGAAACCTGTAAACTGTCCAGGAGACTCTTTGACCTCATCCCTTGCTTCCGATTTACAGCGCAATCCCTTCTTTTTTGCAAAGCTCTCTGGCACTTTCCACCGAGTCTACCCCCGTCTTATTCTTGATCGGTGCAAATTCATGCTCTCTGACGACCTCATACGGGAGGCAGCTCTTCAACTCATGAATCATATCCAGAACCAGCTGCTCGAACTTGATCCCGTTGATCTCCTGTGCCTGCACCGGATTTCCCGCTTCATCGATGTGATTGATTTTTTTCTCAACCACATGCAGGGGAAGTTTCTGGCCCGCAATCCGCTTCATTGCCGGTTCGTAAAAAAGATAATTCATAGTGACCCCGAAGTTATAAGCCGGCTCTCCCTTCTCATTCTTCTCATCCATCATTTTTTCAGACAGATCATAGTACTCCACGATCGAAGGTCTGCCGTCTTCCAGACAGATGACCCCGACCTTCTCATCCTTTGTCACCTTTTTGACCACCTTGGCGCCGCATTCCACGCCCTCCGTGATCGTTGCCCCCACAAAGACGGGATCGCAGATTCTTTGCAGCACATTGTCGACGGAGAAAGTGTTGATCCACAGGATGCCCTCTTCCTCCATCTTTCCGGTCAGTCCCGCCCTTTGCAAAGAGAGATACCAGCCTGCATTTCCATTCGGAGAAGTGGCGATCTGGTATTTGCTCTCCATGTAAACCTTGCCGTTATAGTCGCAGGCAGGCGCCATTTCCTTGGGTAAAAAAAGTCACTTCCTTCTCCGGATACCCAAAGAACGCATGCTCTTTTAAAAAGGATACCGTTTGATCATGGTTTTTTTCACTGGTCATGATGTAAAGCGGAATGTAGGTGCCCTCCGCTTCTTTTACCACATCCAGCAGATTTTCGATCAAGCGCTGAAAAATATAGACGTGCCTCGTCAGCCCAATATCATACATGCCCTTGGGATCGCTGCTTCCCAGTCTGGTTCCCATGCCGCCGGCCAGGAGGCAGGCTGCCACCTTTCTTTCCTTGATGGCTAAAAGGCCCGCTCTCTTAAAGTCTTCCTCCCGCTTCTGAATCTCCGGGATCTCCATGCAGGACAGGGGAGAAAATTCTCCTCTTGGAAGTTCCTTTCCCCTGTTTTTGCTATTCTCCAAGATATGGAAATCGGTTCGATCAATCTGCGCCAGAAGCTCTTCCTGCTCCTTCCCGCTTAGTTCGTCATAAAAACGTAAGACGTGTCCCTGTCCGCATTCCTGTAATTTCTTTTTTGCCTCTTCAAATGTCATGTGTACTCTCCGCGCTGTTGATGAAAGATGCCTCTTCGTCTCGCTTTTTTGTCCTTTTCCCTTATTGTATTTCTTTCCCTTGGTACGCCAAAGTCTTTCCAAGCTAAAAGCCCGGAAAGACTTTGGTCTTGACCTTATCTTTTCTTCTTGGTGGACCTTCTCGTATGTGGCTGTGCCGCTGCCTTCGGCGGAATGACCGTTCCCGGTGCCACCGCAGATACCTGCGGCGTCAGCCCCTGCGGGGCAATCAGGATTCCGTTGGCATCAAAGGTGCAGTTCATGCCTGCGATGTTCACGGTCGCATTCCTGACCATCAGCCCGGTCGCCGGATCGAAGTAATAGTAACCCGCACTCGTCTGCAGGAAGCCCGTGACCAGGTGCCCGTCTACATCGGTATAATAGGTTCCGCCCGGCGTCTGAATCAGACCGATCTGCGCCTTGTAATCTCCGCCCATGAAATAGATCTTTCCGTCTGCAGCGGTGACCATACCGGAGACGGCGGCTCCGTCTGCACCGAAGTAGTAAAGACCATCCGGCAGGGCAGTCAAACCGGTGTTTGCCATAATGCCTTTCATTGAAGTAGTATAACTTCTTTCCAACCGTCTGCAGGCCCGTCTTCATGATGTGGTTTTCATCAAAGTAGCGCATTCCTTCCGGCGTTGCCGTCATTCCCGTGGCAGCCGCACCACCGGATGCCGGATCGAAATACATCATTCCTACAGGCGTATTTTGCAATCCATACTGCAGGATACCGGACGCATTAAAGTCATACGTCTTGCCCTGGATTTGCTGCATTCCGGAGACCATTGCATAGTCCGGTCCGAAATACCTTGTTCCATCCGGCAGCGTCACAAATCCGCTGGCGGCAGCTCCGCCGGAGGCCGGATTGAAATACATGAACTGACTCCCCACCGGTTGCAGGCCGACGGTCTGCACGCCATTGGCATCAAAGAGATAACTGCCCTTATCGATCTTATAGAAGCCGACGGCAGCCTTTCCGCCCTGGAGCGGATCCAGATAGCGCATCGCCGATCCGTCATTGAACCAGCCTGTGGTGATGGTAAAATCGGGCGCCGCATAGTAGAGCCCGTTGTTGTAAGTGATCCATCCCGCCTTCTTCCGGTAATTGCTGTAGAAGACGCGCTTCCCACCTACATCGATAAAACCTTCCGGCGGAATCACGGAAGCGTAATCCTTGAACAGATAGTTCATGTCTACTCGACCGGCAATGCCGCCCACCGCACCATTAGACGTGTACTGCCAGACGGTATACGGTCCCGGATGCGTGTTCACCGTATTGTACTGCGCCACCCACTTATCCGCATAGACCGCACCGATTCTCTGGACAAACCAGTTTCTGCTGGCATAAACCATCGGGTAATAGCCGGCCGCTGCAATCACGTCACAGAACGTATTGGCAATTGCCGCCAGCTGATCCGGCGGCAGCCCCTTATGGATCTCCGCCTCGATATCAATGGCCACCGGAAAAGAAACCGGATAGTTCTGCATCAGACTCACCATCAGCTGCGCTTCCGCTCTGGCCTGATCGACGCTTGCCGCATAAGTATACCAATAGGCACCCGCACGGATGCCCACAGCCGCCGCACCATTTAAATTGGCGGGGTAAAAACGGTCAATGGTTTTGGACGTGCCGATGCGAACAAAAGCAAACTGAATGCCGCTTGCCTTCACTGCCTGCCAGTTCACTGCTCCCTGATAGGCACTGACGTCAATGCCCTGTACCGGTCCCGCTGCCTGTGCAGAGATGCTGTTTCTTACAGGCAAAAAAGCAGCCGCTTCATCCGGCAGAGGTGCGAGCGCTACACTGAGCGCCACAGCCAGTGTCGTCACAAAGGTTGCTGCTTGTTGCAATCTTTTCCATTTTCTGAATCTCATCTTCTCCCTCCTGAAATTTGATGCATCCTTTTGATACCCCATGGGCTCTATTATCCTACAAAATCTCAGGAATACAAGGGCGGATATCGTTTCTTACTCCAAAAGAGCGCTTCCTTTCTCCAAAGGAGCGTTTTCTTTCTCCTGAGGAGCGTTTTCTTTCTCCTGAGGAGCGCTTCCTTTCTCCAAAGGAGCGTTTTTTTCTCCTGTCTTTAGGCAGACAGTTTCATATCGCCCTCTTTGATCCAACCCATTTTCCTGCAAAGGCAGCCCCAAGCAAAGAGAATACAGCCGGCAGCACCAGGCACAGGAGCACCAGAGAAATCCAGTCCATGGCGGTCACTGCGCTCTTTCCGCCCGCTTCCACCGCGCTCAGCCAGCCGGTATACACCCCGATCGGTCCCACAAGACCGCAGGTTCCCATGCCGGAAGTCACCGCCGGACCGTTGTTCTCAAAATGAAACAGGCAGGTTGCCAAGGGGCCTGTGATCATGGATGCAAACGTCGCCGGAATCCAGATCCTCGGATTTTTGACAATATTCCCCATTTGCAGCATGGAGGTCCCCAGTCCCTGGGAGACAAGACCGGATATTCCATTTTCCCGATAGGAGATCACAGCAAAGCCCACCATCTGGGCGCAACAGCCTGCTACCGCCGCACCTCCCGCAAGACCGGTCAGCCCGAGAGCCGCACAAATGGCTGCAGAAGAAATCGGAAGCGTAAGAGCAATGCCTACCAGAGCGGAAACCAGAATTCCCATAAAGAAGGGTTGCAATTCCGTTGCCCACATGATCAGACTTCCTACCTCTGCGGCCGCTTTTCCGATGAGCGGTGCCAAAAGGGCAGAAAAGAGCATGCCGGAGCCGATCGTCACGAGGGGGGTCACCAGAATGTCCACCTTCGTTTCTTTGGAAACCGCCTTGCCGATTTCCGTCGAGAGAATGGCTACGAAGAGGACGGCGAGCGGCCCTCCCGCTCCTCCCAACGCATTAGAGGCAAATCCCACGGTGATCAGGGAGAAAAGCACCAGCGGTGGCGCCTCCAGTGCATAAGCAATGGCCGTTGCCATCGCCGGTCCGCTCATGGCGGAAGCCATCGCTCCCACGGTATAATCGACACCGCCGATCGTTGCCACGACTTTTGTTAAGGCGGAAATTCCCAGTCGCTGCCCGATCGTATTTAAAATCGTCCCGATCAGGAGGGAACAAAAAAGTCCCTGTGCCATGGCAGATAAGGCGTCTATCCCATAGCGTTTCAGTGAAATCTCAATCTTCTTCCTTTTTAAAAACTCCTTCATCGTTTTTCTCCTCTTGTCTTGTTCTTCCTCGGAGGCTCCCGCCCGAGCGAAGCTTCCGGCTCCTCTTACCCCCGCTCCGATCAGGGGGATGCAATCCTGCCCCCGGGGTCTTTACGGTACACTCCGGAATCCCTCCCGGATGGAAGGACCCCTCAGCCTTGTCCGCGGCAGCGCCGGCGCAGACGGGAAGGGTGAGTAGCCTGCCCTGTCCCCCTCCACCGGTCGGTAAAACCGTTTTCCGCCCAGATAAAAGGGCTGCGTCCGAAAACGCTCATAATCCTCCTGGCAAACCAGATAAGAGAGCTGGAATTTTTTTGCTTCTGAAAAAAAGAGTCTTCCGCTCTTATACAGAAGCAAAACCGCCACCAGAAAAATCAGGATCCGATTGCCGATTTTCAGTCCGCTCTCCCTTGCCTCCCTTCCACCGGCTGTCTTCTCTCTTTTGGTGAACAGGAGCCTGAACCAGATCCATAACCAACAGACCATCAGCGCCGCTGGAAGATAGACATACGCATATCCGTATCGCAAGAGAGGTGCCGTCAGAAACCAGAAGAGGAAGGAAGCATAAAGGACCGCTTCGATTAGCAGAAAATCTGCATAGCCGGTCTGCCACCTGGCATTCAACGGGAAGATCCCATGTGGTCGCAGTTTCTTTTTTCCAAAAACCTTTTCACGTCTCAAAAGGATGCACCATTTGCACAGCGCCGGGACGGTCAGGAGAAGGCCGCACAGATCCGCCACCCATAAGAGGCGGAGGGAGACGGTTTGTTGACGAAACCAGTCTCTTACCCAGAGAAGAAAGGGTCTGTCCGCCATGGAGGCACTGTGGTATCCTCTCCCATAGGCCCCAATCTCTTTGGCATCGTAGAGCAGTTCTCCCTTTGGAATCTTCCAGTCCACTGCAAACAGATCCAGTCCGGCAAAAGGGTAGATCAGCCAGCCGGAAAGGAGGACATTGCGCAGCAGGAAAGGAACCGCGACCAGGCCTGCCAGTAGGAAGAGTGCAGCAAGAACCTTCCAGGCCTTCCTGCCTCTTTCCCGAAACAGCATGACTGCCGGCTTCACCACCACCCATACCATCATCCCTGCCGAAAGTTTGATGGTGAGCGCATAAACGGACAGAAGGAAGAGGAAGGCATAGGGTGCATAGGACCGTTCTTTTTTTACAGAAAGATCCAGATAGGCAATCACAATATAGAAGACGAGTACCGTCACAAAATAGTCGGAGGCAGGGGAAATCATCTCATCGTAGACGCTATAAAGATAGAGCAGGGCAACCAGCCTTGCCACATCGCTGACCAGAAGCGCACGACGTCTTGCAATGTCTCTGAGTTCCAGACACTGGAACGCCAGCACCAGGCAAAAAAAGCCGGATACGGTATGGAAGGACTGTCCTTTGAAAAAAGAAAAACTGTAGAGAGCGCAGAGCGGAAAGGCTGCAGAGTTATAGGCAAGTCTTACATGCAGGTTTCCCAGTCCTTTGACGACCCCGAAGCTTTCAATCCAGTGGATCGCCTGCGCATGATACAGGCCGGTATCATAATGCGCATAACCGTGAGAGGTGCCGTAAGCCATCACCAGAAACACACCCACAAAGAACCAGGCGCTTTTGGTGAGCCTGATTTTGAGGAAGCACTCCGCACATTCCTTCTTCACTTCTTTGGAAAAAAACAAGAGAAGAAGCACACAGATGGCAACCAGAACCAGATTAGCCTCCAGTCCTACGCCATGAAAGAGAGAAAAAATCTCCGCATAGAGCGTATTCACCGCAAGCCCCGCAAAAAGATAGGCGGTGCGGTGTCTCACCTGATATATGCGCCTTTTTTTCTCCCGACCGGAGTAAGAGAAAAATCTTCTGCATAAACAAGCAAGGACGGCATATCCGGTTATATATGCCGTCACCAGTATGTAGATCCATATTGCGATCACTGTCAGCATGAGAATCTAAATCTCCATGTATGAGAATTTCCTGATCAGGATACGAACGCAAAAACCCGGAATCCGGCGTCTGAAACCGACACGGGATTTTCGGAACGTTTTACTATTTCGCCCTTATCCTTTCAGCCCCTCCATATAGGTTTGGATGGCGTCATGCCAATCGGCAAACTGATATCCCCCCGTTAAACGCAACATGTAATTATCCAGGATCGAATAGGCAGGTCTCTTCGCACTCTGCGGATTTTGTTGTTGATATTCCTGACTGGTAATCGGGTGCACCACGGTGTCCTTCCCCGCCAGACGAAAGATCTCACTTGCAAATTCCGCCCACGAACAATCTCCCTCGCAGGTTGCATGGAAGAGCCCGTAATTCTCGGTGTCCAGTAAGGAGAAGATGGCATTTGCCAGTTCCTCCGCACTGGTCGGGGATCCCACCTGGTCGTTGACCACGGAGAGTTCCTGATGCGTCTGCGAAAGCGCCAGCATCGTTTTGACGAAATTCTTCCCTTCTCCGTACAGCCAGGCGGTTCTCAGGATGAAAGATCTTTGACAAAACTGTTTGACAAACTCTTCTCCTGCCAGCTTGGTTTTCCCATAGACACTGACCGGAGCCGGCGCATCAAATTCGATGTAAGGTCTTACCCCGTCGCCGGAGAACACATAGTCGGTGGACACATGCAGAAGCTTCGATCCGGTTTCCTGTGCCGCAATCGCCAGATTCCGTGCACCGATCGCATTGATCCTATAAGACAGATCCACGTCCTTTTCCTGTGCGTCCACTGCCGTATACGCCGCACAATTCAGGATTGCCGTCGGCTTCACCCCTCTCGCAAATTCCAAAACCGCTTCCGTCTTCGTGATGTCCAGTTCCTGCAGGTGGAACTCCTCTGCCGCCCTTCCTGCCTCGGTTAGAATCAGTTCTGCATCCGTCTGCCTCAGTTTTCCGGTAATCGCCCTGCCAAGCTGGCCGTTTGCCCCTGTAATCAGATATCTCTTTTGCATCCTTATTCTCCCAGCCCCGCCTCAATGGCCTTGATGATGGCATCCAGTGCTTCCTGCTCTTCCGGCCCGCTACACGTCACTGTGATTTCATCTCCGCATCTGGCGCTGGATCCCAAAACGCTTAAGATGCTCTTTAAATTAAATGTTCCGCCGTTAAATTCGAAATTGCTATGCGCCTGATAGCGCAACGCCACCTTGCACAGGTTTTCGGCCGGCCTCAGATTCATTCCGGTCGGATTTTTGATGGTGACTTTTTTCTGAACCATTTCTTTTCTCCGTAAGCTTAAATGACTGTTTTTTGAATGAGCGCTGCCAGATTTTTGGCTTCTATCGTGATTTTCTCCAAGTCACTTCCCTCAATCATGACCCGCACGAGCGGCTCCGTGCCAGAGGGTCTGATCAATACCCTTCCGTTTCCGGCGAACTCTTTTTCCAGCTGATCAATCGCATCCCGAATCTCCGGATAATCCAGATACGCCTCCTTCTTATGGTTCGGTACCGTGGCGTTTTCCAGCGCCTGCGGCATGACGGTCATCACCTGTGAAAGCTCCGATAACGGTTTCTTCGTTTCCACCATGACCTGCAGGAGATGAAGGGCGGTTAAAAGTCCGTCTCCCGTTGTATTCTCATCTAAGAAAATCACATGTCCCGACTGCTCCCCTCCGAGATTGGCACCGATTTCTTTCATGTGCTCCAGCACATACCGGTCTCCCACCTTGGTCTGATCAATCCGGATATGTTCTCTTTCTCCCATCTTGAAAAAGCCCAGGTTGGACATGATCGTTGCCACAATGGTATTTTTCTTAAGCTGCCCTTTTTCCTTCATGTGCTTTCCGACAATCGCCATGATCTGATCGCCATCAATTTTGTTTCCCTTCTCGTCCACCGCCAGAAAACGATCGGCATCCCCGTCAAAGGCCACGCCGATATCGGCCTTTCCGCCATGACTCTTGCCCGCAACTCATCCATGTGGGTGGACCCGCAACCGGCATTGATATTGGTCCCGTCCGGGTTGTTGTGAATCGGAATGACCGTTGCGCCCAGCTGTTGCATGGCTTCTACCGCCGTATAGGAAGAGGCTCCTTCTGCACAGTCCACCACCATCTTGATGCCGGACAGATCTACATCGACGCATTTGATGTCATGGTTGATGTATTCTTCCCTTGCGTCCGTACGGTATTTGATCTTGCCGATCCCGGTACCGATCGGCATGGAAATCCCCGCCATATTGCTCTTGATCAGCGCTTCAATTTCGTCTTCCAACGCATCGGGCAGCTTGTACCCGCTGCCGTCAAAAAACTTGATTCCGTTGAATTCCATGGGATTATGGGAAGCGGAAATGACCACGCCGGCGTCCACCTTATATTTGTTGGTCAGATAGGCCACCGCAGGGGTCGGCAAAATCCCCAGATAGACGACATTGGCTCCTACCGAGCAGGCTCCCGCCATCAATGCATTTGCTAGCATATCTCCCGAAAGCCTCGTATCGCAGCCGACCATGATCGTCGGTTTATGATTGTTCTCTCTGGACAGCACATAAGCGCCCGCCTGTCCCAGCTGCATTGCAAGAAGCGGAGTCAGCTCTTCATTTGCAACTCCTCTTACGCCGTCTGTTCCAAACATTCTTCCCATATCACACCTCGTATTCCTGCCTGGTTGATCTACTAACCCAATAGCGATCTATTTCTTTGCTACAATCAGCGTAAGAGCCGCTGTTCCTTCCTGCGTGATGCCCTCCGGAAGCGAGAGGGAAAGCGGTACGCTGACCCTTGCCTGGACATCGTCTCCGGACAGATTTGCCCTGGTCACCGCCTGTGCTCCGTCTGCCGATGCGCTGATCTGGGTGACGGAAAGCGCTTCCAGGTCGCTGCTCTTCCCCTTGAGGACGACGTTTACGCCATCAGGCGGAGAACTTCCGATCGAGGGCTTTTCTCCATGCACCGTATAAGCTTCGGGCACATTCGTGATGGCGATCTGATCAAACGGGATCACGACCGTCTTCATTCCCTCCTTCTCGATCGGCTCTGTGACGCTCACCCTGCCTTTAAAGGCGTCATCTGCGAAGACCACTCCGTCCGGCAGATAAGGCTTCAGATCGACCGTCAGCTGCAGGCTCTCCTTTCTACCGCTGATCGAGAATTCCTCTCCCTTTAGGGAAATCTCCTTGATCGACGAAAGAGTAGCGCTCTTCCCTGCAATCTCCACTTCCTCCGGATCCACCACCGGGTTCCCCGACAACAGATAACCGTCTGCAGGCTGGCCGGAAGTCTCTAATGTAATCGGAACGGTCTTGGTCTGCAGAATGGTCACATGGACATTCACTGCCGCAATGTTCTGCGTAATAGAAGGATCCGTAACCACCTTCCCCCTCTCGTTTAACAGCTTAATATCCGCCTGCGTTTCCGCATCCGTTGTCTGCCCGGTCACATCGACCTCTGCCACCGCTTTCTGTACCTGATCCACACGAGAGGCGGGGCCGCTGATGCGGATTAAGTTCTGTGCCGTCACTGCCGATCCGACCACATACCCCTTGGACAGAGTCCCTACCGCCTGCGCCGACAGCTCTAACGTCTTGGTCTTTTTCTCCTCAATCCGCAGTTTTAGCGTATTATTCGAACCGCCAATCGATGTGATGGAGCTGCTGCCCCTGTTCACACCAAATACGATATCCACCGTGTTCCGGCTTGTCAAGTTGTTGAAATCCGCTACGGCGACGATGTTATCCTTGGTTAAAGTATCTGCCACCTCTCTCCTGGCGCTGACCGTGACCGTGCCCACCATGCCGCTGTCGTCCAGCACCTCAAACACTTGTCCGGCGTCTGTCACGACCTGGGTATTTCGGAAAGTAACGGGAATATTGTAAAACCTTCGCACCGTCACCGGATTGTCCATATTCGTTACCAGAAACCACACAATAAAAGCCAGTGCAAAGGAGGCAAGTTTCCAAGTCCAGTTCCTGGCAATCACCGTAAGGATCCGTTTTAGTTTGTTCATTTTGCCTTTCCTCTCCCCTTCTGAGGTTTGTGCGGATTCTCCTGCGGCTTATTCTGAATTTCCTTCATCCTCTCCTTCAGCCTGTCCGAGTCCACTCCCCTCTCGAGTTGACCGTCATAGGCGACCGAAATCTTGCCGGTTTCTTCTGAAACAATGAGAATGAGCGCATCCGTCACTTCGGAAACTCCAAGACCTGCCCTGTGCCTGGTCCCCAGGTCCTTGTCGATATCCAGATTGTCGGAGAGCGGCAGATAACAGGTGGCAGACGTGATCCGATCTCCGGAAATGATCACCGCCCCGTCGTGCAGAGGCGTATTATGTTCAAAGATATTGATGAGCAGTTGGGAGGAAACGATCCCGTCGATTGCAATGCCGGTCAACTCATAATCGGCGAGAGAATTGTTCTGTCTTATAACAATTAAGGCCCCCGTCCGCACCTTGGCCATTTCGTAACAGGCACGCGCAATTTCATTGATCGTTCGATCGGAAAAGCGACCATCTTCCCGGTTGTCAAAACTAAACAGACCGGACAGATAGTTTTTCCTGCCAAGTTGCTCCAGTGCCTTTCGCAGCTCCGGCTGCAGGATGACCACAATCGCAATCACGGCAATCGAAAGCACGTTTTTGACAATCCAGATGATGGTTGTCATATCCAGCACATAAGCGAGCAGGATAAAAACAAGGATGACCACCAGCCCCTTAAACAGGGACCAGATTCTGGTCTTCCTCATCCAGATCAATAAGTGATACATCAGGAAACTGATAATCAGAATCTGCACCAGATCCGTCGGCCGAATGGCGGGCATGTGCAGGTTTGTTAAATTATTATTGAGAAAGAATTCAATCTGTCGCATCGGGCTTCTTCGTTTTCTGTCTGGTGATCTGTTTGATCACCTCTTGTTTCCGCGTCATCGCTACTTTGGGAATGGCTTTTACATAATAATAATAATCGTCGTCCTCAAACTGCACCTGCTCTGCCCATTGATAGTCCAGGTGAAATGCAAACAGGCGAACCACATAGCCAATGCCGCCCGCGAGGAGAACGCCGATCACTGTCCCCGGTATCGAAATACTGGTGTCAAAAAAGAGATCTCCGAGCATCAAAAGAAAGAGATCCGTAAAGGAACCCGAGACGATCGCAATCGTCCACGCATGGTCCATGGATCTGCGCCTAAGCAGATAGGTAACAGCAAAGGTTGCAGAAAAAGCGATCAGATAAAAGAGCATCGTTTTATCCGCAAATAAAGCTCCCGCCATCCCCTGCAGCCTGGTTACGATTTCCTCCGCGCTGCTATTGGGCAGATACTGTGCCGCATTCACTGAAATATAGTGGAGAAAAAAATAGATGACGGTGCCACAAATCAGGGTAATCATAGAGGAAGGCGCAAAAAAAAATCGCCAGAACGAGCGGTACGATCTGCGGGAGATGAAAATAAAATGCAAGAGGCGTCAGCACAAGCGCCAGGATATCTTTTGTCAGAAAACGAGCATAGGATAGCCAAATGAATAAAAAGAGAATCGCACAGGCAGCAAACGTTTCGACTGAAAGCTGAAAAAGATGGATCAGCACAAAAGCGGCGCAGATGAAAATCGTGAATCCGGCCGGAAGGATTGCGCACAGAAGGGAACTCACAAGCACTACCACCGGAGAGGTCATCTGCGTTTCAAAGTGCAAGGTAGAATTGATGACAAGAAGCGCTACAAGTGCAATAAGGAAACGCAAAATGTGCAGAATATAAGTTTCGTAACGAACATAAAACACCTTGATCGTCTGTTTCAATTCCAGGAGTGACGGCATGTTACAGCTTCCTTTCGTACAGTTCTTCCAGCTTCTCCAGGCTGTCACAGTAGGCTCTGATTCTGCGGCGCATCTGCTTATATTTGTGTGAATAGACCACATAAGCCGCCCACGAATAAATAGCCGTAAGGATCAGCCACCCGACCAGAAGAAGGATGCCGCCTCCGCCAAAACCTCCCCCGAACAAATCCTGCCAAAAGGATTCAAAACGAACCATCACAAAAAATCCGATGATCAAAAAATAAAGGATTGTGGAGCAGATCACCGACTTGACAATCTGAAAAGATAGATAATCACTTCGAAAATATTGATTTATCTCCGCATCCCTGATGCCCTCGCGCTCTGCATACTGCGCCATGTGGGTCATCAGGATGACCTTCTCACGATTTACCATCCTACTGAATCGGTTTGTTCTTCAGGAATCGCATCCCCTGTTCCTTCTCCAACCTGGCCCTCCGAATGGCTTCACTGGCCGCTTCCAGCTTTTCTTCCGAAGCGGGCTTCATTGCATCATTAATTGCATTTGCCATATCGGTCTTGCAACTGTTACAAAATCTTCCGGTTGTGATCGGTTGCCCGCATCTCTCACACAAGAGGGCCTTCGATTCTCTGGAAAATTGCAACCTTTCCTCTCTTACCCACTGTTTGATCTGCCCTTCGGGAACCTCACACTCCTCCGAAACCTCTTTGATATTATGATTCGGATTTTCCTTGATGAAGGTCTTGACCTTCTGGTACATCTCTTCTAATTCTTTTCTGCAAACTTCGCAGATCGGCCGTCCTGTCACGCTATTGAAATCCTGCCACATCTCGCACAATTCCTGATCCCCATTTTCCACCGCCTTCCCTCGGTTTAATCCGTAGAATCTTTGTGTGTTCTATAACGTTCCAATGCTAAGTGAAACGGCATAGACCCTGTGAACCCCATTTGCTTTGAGTAGCGTAGCCAGAGCATCCATCGTGCTGCCGGTCGTATAGATGTCGTCGATGATAACAACGCACTTTAATTCTACAACACTTTCCCTTAGAAAGAAAGCGTTTTTCAGATTCTGCCGCCGTCTGTGCGCGTCCATTTGCTTCTGTGGAGCGGTGTTTTTTACACGAATCACCAGACGGTCCCGCATCGGGATCCCGCTGCGTCTGGACACCTCCCTCGCAAGGAGCGCAGCCTGATTGTACCCGCGGCTCCTTCTTTTTTTCTCGTACATCGGAACCGGAATGAGCGCATCCGGACGGATCTGCGCCAAAAAAGACGCACAGTGCAGAGCCATTTCCTGCCCGAAATATGACGCATACTCCTGCCTTCCCTCGTATTTAAAGCGGTAGATCGAAGAGGAAACGCTGCGGTAAGAAAAAACAGCGATCCCCCTGTCAAAATCATGTCTCCGGTTCTTGCAGTCTTCACAAAATTCCTCGTCTTTGTAAGAACCGGACAGTGCTTTTCCGCATCGCAGGCAGGTAGGCCCCGTGATCCTCTTCCATTTCAGGGCGCAGGCGGGATGCACTCCCTCTCCCATGGGAAGAAGGCGATCACAAACCGGACAATGCCTGGGAAAAAAAACATCCAACACCCTCTCTGCGTATTCCTCTACCCCATCTGCTCTCCTCGTTGCAACTCACGGATTTGATCCGCCAGCCCGGTGTATCTCTTCATTTGTCTGGCGTTTCCGATCATCTGGTTCACCGCTCCCACGCTTCCCAAATCACCACCAGCGATCTTGCCCTGGTGATCGCCGTATACAGCAGGTTCCGGTTCATCAACATTTCCGGCCCTCCTAACAGTGGCAGGAGAACCGCAGGATACTCGCTTCCCTGGCTTTTGTGAACCGTCACCGCATAGGCAAGCTCCAGCTCATCCGTCTGAGAATAGGGATAGTGAACCTGTCTTCCCTCATCAAATTCCACCTTGAGCATCTGGGCGGCGGGGATCACCTCGATCACCCTGCCCAGATCTCCGTTAAAGATGCCCGTCCCCCTTCGCGTAGGGATACCGTATCTGCCGACACACTCCCACTCCATCTGGTAGTTGTTTTTGATCTGCATCACTTTATCGCCCAGGCGAAAAATCTTGTTTCCCGTATCATATTCCGGCTTATTCCTTGCAGGCGGATTCAACTGTCCCTGCAAAACCCGGTTCAACATCTCTACCCCGAGAGGTCCCCTTCGCATGGGAGTCAACACCTGAATCTCCTCCATTCCGACTCGCAGGAAACGGGGCAACTTGTCCCGAAGCAGCTGTACCAGATGTTTATAAATGACCTGGGGATCGTTTCGTTCCAGAAAAAAGAAATCTTTGCTCTGATTGTCCAGAGAAATGGACTCACCCCGGTTGATCCGGTGTGCATTCATAATAATATCACTTTTTTCCGCCTGCCTGAAGATCTTTTGCAGGGTAATCGTCGGCAGACATCTGCTGGCAATCAGATCCTTTAACACCTGACCGGCGCCGACACTGGGCAGCTGGTCGGCGTCTCCCACCAAAAATCAGATGCGTCCCCGGGAGGATTGCCCTTAACAGGGCATAGAAGAGGCGCAGATCCAGCATGGACGTCTCATCGATGATGACACAGTCCGTTTCTAAGGGATGCTCCTCGTCTCTCTCAAAAAAACACCGATGCCTTCGGAAACGTTTCCTGTGCCGTTTTCCTTCTGCGGTTGCGCATTCACCTCCAGGAGTCTGTGGATGGTTTTCGCCTCCGCACCGGTTGCCTCACTCATCCGTTTCGCCGCTCTGCCGGTCGGTGCCGCCAACAGGAAATCACTTCCTTCTTTTTCCAAATACCGTAGAATGGTGCGAATGGTCGTGGTCTTCCCCGTTCCGGGTCCGCCGGTGATGAGCACCACACCTTTTGTCACCGCTTCCTTCACCGCTCTGCGCTGCTCCTGATCCAGTTCGTAGCCTTCTTCTTTTTCGATTTTACGGATCCGTCCCGCTACCGCTTCTTCTAAGGCGCTCCTTTTTCCTGCGCCCATCTGTTCCTTACACACTTCCAATAGACGGAGCAGAAGCGCCGCACTTTTCTTCTCCGCATGATAAAAATAGCTGCTGTAGACGCGCGCTTCCGCTTCTCTTCCAGAAGCTTGCACGGCGGAGTCCGGTCGCACGGTGGAATCCGGTCGCACGATGGAAGAACCGTTGGCCGGTTCGGGATTTGCATCTTCTTCAGGTACTTTCACCACCACCTGCTGGTCCAGCTGCAAACTTTTCAGCTGGACTTTCGCAACCTCTTCAAAATCTTCTCCTTCCTCCAAAATCCCCAGCATCCTCTTTGTTTCCCGTAAAAGAAGTCCCAAAGGAAGATAGCAATGCCCTCCTGCCTGCGCCTGCAACAGCGTGTAGAGCAGACCGCTTTTGATACGAAATTCGGAAGAAGCGCTGATGCCGATTTTCTGCGCAATCTCATCCGCCGTTTTAAAGCCGATCCCGTCCACTTCCGTCGCCAGCCGGTATGGGTTTTCGCGCAAAATCGAGTAGATATTCGTTCCATAACGGTGAAAAATCCTTACCGCCATGCTGCCGGATACGCCATATTTTTGCAAAAAAACAAGGGCATCCCTCAGGTCGATTTTCTCATGCATCTGCATGGAAATATCCATCGCCTTTTTGGCACTGATGCCCTTTACCCTGGTGAGCAGCTCCGGTTCTTCTTCGATGACACGAAAAGTATCTGCACCGAAGATTTTCACGATCTTCGAAGCCAGTGCCTGCCCGATTCCTTTGATGGCGCCGCTTGCCAGATACCTCTCCATTGCCTGCGCATCATCCGGTACGGTAACAGAAAAACTTTCCGCCTTCATCTGCTTCCCGTAAACCGGATGCTCGATGAAGGTGCCCGTTACCGCAATCGTATCTCCGATATCTACAGCACGAAGAGAACCGACCACAGTAATCTCCTCTCCTTCTGCCTGGAGCGTGAGTACCGTGTATCCGTTCTCTTCATTGCGGTAGACCATATTTTTGATAAAACCCTTGATCTGATCCATGGATGTGATTACATTCCTATTGCTGTAATGAAAGGACGCAGGTGTCAAAAGATCAAGAATTCCGTCGGAATCCCTTCCCCTTTTGACACCTCATACGGGATTGCGTGCAGCCCGTACATTATCCCATTATACCATGATCAGTTCTTTTTAATGTACTTCAGGCAGTCCAGGGTGACAGCCGAGAGAATAATGATTCCTTCGAAGACGAACTGCAGGTTGGTATCAATTCCGAGAATCGTCAGGGAATAGGTCAGTGCCGTGAAGATCAGCACACCGACCACGACACCGGAAATTTTACCGATACCGCCGGTGAAGGAGACGCCGCCGACCACGCAGGCCGCAATCGCGTCCATATCCCAGCCCTGTCCGTAAGCGGCGGAACCCGAACCCACCATACGGATACATTCCAACCAGGAGCCGAAGCCGTAGAGAATGCCCGCCATAATGAAGGCGCTCATGGTTACCTTGAAGACGGAGATACCGGAGGCCGCTGCGGCTTCGGGGTTCCCGCCGACCGCATAGAGGTTCTTTCCAAAGCGGGTCTTATTCCAGATGAACCAGACGATGAAAATGGCTGCGACCGCCCATATAATGATGGTCGGGAAGCCGTTCACCTTGGGAATGACCATGGTCGGAATGGGAGACTCGATCGCACCGAAGGAAACCCCCTTGGTTGCATAGGTGACCAGTCCGAAGATCATCAGCATGTTCGACATGGTCGAAATAAAGGGATGCATCCGGAATTTTGCGGTAAAGAAGCCTGCAATCGCCGCAAAAGCGGTGGTTAACACCGTGCAGACAAGGAGCGCCAAAACAATCCTTCCGAACACCGGCATCCCGGTGAAATCAAAGATATGTCCGAAGACGCCGCCCGTATTTTTTCCCTGATGCATAATGATCGTCGCCGTCACCATGCCCATACCGACCATACGGCCGATGGAAAGGTCTGTTCCGGTTAAAAGAATCAGTCCCGCTACCCCGAGGGCTAAGAACATACGGGGAGACGCCTGCTGCAAGATGTTCAGGATGTTGTTATAGGTAAAAAGAGGCGTGTGCTTCACTGCAGGCGTGATGATTCCCAGTGCGATGAAGATCAGGATAATGACCAGATACAGTCCGTTGCGGTACAAAAACTGCACGCGGTTGAAGGTGTAGAAATAATTCTCTTTCCACTGTGCAAATTTCTGCGGCAGGCTGAATCTGGAGAGACGAAGCAGATCAATCAGGTGATAACGGTAACTGAAGGCATCATGCTTTCTGGTCTTAATGCGCTCCAGTTCCGCATCGTAGGTCATCTTCGCATCGAATTTCTTATTCTTGTAAACGTAATTTTCGTCCTTGGTCTCCGCCGCATCCTTGCAGGCCGCCAGCTGCTTCTCATGCTCCGCCTTTAAATCTGCAAGGGTTTTGTTGTACTTCCTTGCCGCTTCCTCTTTCTCCTGCGCGCAACTGAGGGCCACCTTGGAATAATAGTCCTGATCGAAGTGCGCTGCCAGATAGGCCTCTCCCTCGGCGATCAGCTTCTGCTCCTGCGCCCTGTTTTTTTGCTCGATCTCTTCTGCTTTTTCAGTTCCTCTTTGTCCTGCGCAATGATCTTCGCCACTTCGTCCCTGGAATAGAGCTTGTCTTCTTTTACCGGGGAAATATGGTTGCGGAGGGAAAGGATACGGTCGGTCCCGTCCACACGCAGCGCATCGATTTTCTTCTGGATTTCTCCGATCTGCTCCTCAATCGGCTGCCGCAAACGGATTTCTTCTTCTGCGGTAAGAATGTTATTTGTCGTCATGGTATGCTCCTTTATCACAGATACATTGCGCTGAGTTTCAACAGCTCTTCCTGATTGGTTTCCTTGGTATTGACGATGCCTGAGAGATGGCCGTTGCTCATCACGCCGATGCGGTTGGTGATTCCCAGGATCTCCGGCATTTCAGAAGAAACCACGATGATGGTCTTCCCCTGCTTCGCCATTTTGATGATCAACTCGTAGATTTCATACTTTGCCCCGACATCAATGCCTCTGGTCGGCTCGTCCATCAGGAACACCCGCGGATCTCTCTCCATCCATTTTCCGAAAATGACCTTCTGCTGGTTCCCGCCGGAGAGAGAGAGCTGATCAGATCCGAAGGACCCAAACACTTAGTGCGCATCACCTTGATTTCCGCCGCCGTCGCCTTTGTCATCTTATCGCGACTGAGTGCCGGGCCTGCCATATACTGGGGAAGGTTGGAAATCGTCGTGTTAAAAGTAAGATCCCCCTTCAGGAAGAGTCCGTTTGCCTTCCGTTCTTCCGTAATCAGGGCAAAACCATGCTCCATGGCCTCTTTGGGCGTGGAAAAATTCATCAGCTGATCCCGATAATAAATCCGTCCCGCCGCTCTGGTTCGCATCCCGAAGATGGTCTCCAGGAGTTCCGTTCTGCCTGCGCCAACCAGCCCATACAGACCGAAGATCTCTCCCTTTCTTACATCGAAGGTAATATCATTCAGCACCGGTTGGTACTTGGTGAACAAGTGACGAATCGAAAAAATCTCTTCTCCCGGCTCGTTGTCCACCGGCGGAAAACGGTTTTCCAGAGATCTGCCGACCATCGCCGCAATCAAGCGGTTCATGTCGGTATTTTTCACGTCTTCCGTCATGACCAGTTTCCGTCACGGAGTACGGAAACCTCGTCACAGATTTCAAAGATCTCGTCCATTTTGTGTGAGATATATATAAGCGAAATGCCCTGCGCTTTCAACATGCGCATCATTTCGAACAGCTTTTCCACTTCAGGAATCGTCAGGGATGAGGTAGGCTCATCCAGTACAATCAGTTTAGCATGGTAGGAAATGGCCTTGGCAATTTCACACATCTGCCTCTGTGACACACTCATCTGCTTCATCGGCTGTGTCAGATTGACCGTCATATTCAGTTTTCGGAAAAGTTCGGAAGCCTCACTCTTCATGCGGTTTTCATCTACGACACCGACCGCCGTCAAAGGATAGCGTCCCAAAAACAAATTATCGACGACGCTTCTTTCCAGGCACTGGTTCAATTCCTGGTGCACCATCGCAATCCCGTTTTCCAAAGCGTCTTTGGGACCGGAGAAATTCACTTCCCGTCCATCCAGAACAATATGTCCCTCGTCTCTCTGGTAGGTACCGAAAAGACATTTCATCATGGTCGATTTTCCGGCGCCGTTTTCTCCCATCAATCCCATGATGGTGCCCGGCTTTACATCCAGATTGATGTGGTCCAGCACGCGATTCCTACCGAAGGACTTGCACATCCCCCGGATGGAAAGGAGATATTCTGTATTCTGATCTGCTGCCATATTCTGTTCCTCATATTGTTTCTGTTACAAAAGGGATTGCCGGAAAAGAATCCGGCAATCCCTGCATCAGGCAAAATTCTTACTGATTCAGCAGTGCGGTATAGGATGCCGCGTTGTCTGTTTTCACCATGTTGATGGCAAATGCATCATACTGGCTCGGATTTCCGAGGCGGTTGGTGATGTTCGACTCGGTCTGTCCGTCTCCGCCGATGTATTCCACATCCAGATTGAGCAGCTTGTCGTAGTTCTGCAGCAGCGGCTGGTAGGTTGCGCTTAAGAAGTTGTCTGCCGCGTTGTAGATGTCAAGCCATACCTTCTTGGAAGGATGTTTGGAGGCATCCAGCTGCTTGCTAACCGGATCGTAGACCTTGGTTGCATCCGTGAAGTCTTTGTAGTTCTCTTCGGTCACGGCTACGTTCAAAGCATAGTAGCTGCGGCTCTTCTCGTCATAGCGGTATACATCGTTAGAAAGGACGTTTCCTGCATCGTCTTTGGTGCCGATGCCGCTGTCGATGTCAGCGCCGTCCAGAGCGTTTCTCAGCACTCTGAGGGTCAGATATGCCTGTACATCCGCATGCTGGCTGATGGTGCCGCCGTAACCTTCTGCAATGGCTGCCACTGCATCAGAGTTTGCATCGTATCCGAAGGTCGGAACCTTCTTGTCCTTGCTCCATGCATTGAACATGGACATGCCCATTCCGTCGTTATTGGAAGCGATGACATCAATCTGATCACCGAAGGAAGAAGACCAGGTGCCGATGGCATTTCCTGCCGTTGCAGCATCCCAGGTAGCTCCTGCGGAGTTCTTCATTTCCTGAGAAGCCAGCTCGCGAACCTTATAGGTCTTGCCGCCTACTTCCAGGGTGCCGTCCTGTACCACCTTGGACTTGCCGTCCGTATTGGTTCCTGCAGGTTCTGCGTTGATTGCGCCGTCCTTTCTCTACGCCGGTGCCCAGAGCCTTACGAACGCCTCTGGTACGAGCGATGGAATCGTTGTGTCCGATATCGCCGATTGCCAGTACATAGCCGATGATGCCGTCCCCATTGCGGTCGATGTCTTTTTGCATGCTTTTCGATATAATCTTTGACCATCTCGCCCTCGGAGTTCCGCACCCTGGTTGGCATCAAATCCTACATAGTAGGTCTTGTCGTTGAAGTTCAGAGCCTTCATATCCAGTTCTCCGGTGGAGCTGTTGGAGGGCTGTCTGTTGAACCATACAAGGGGCTTATCCTTGTTTGCCACCTCTCCGCTTGCAGCCGTGTCCGCAGCCTGTCCCTGAGAAGCTGCACTAGCTGCCTGACTCGTTGCCGGAGCTGCCGAGGTAGAAGCTGCGCTATCCGTCGAGGACGAACTCCCGCAACCCATCATGCCGACCGCAAAGAGAGCTGCAGTCGTAATGCTGATGATTTTCTTTGCCTTCATTTTCATTTCCTCCCTTAAAGTAGGTAGTTCTTATTTACAATTCCAGATTATAGGGGGAAAAACGGGGCGATACTATGGAATATTTTTCTGGAAGTATTGAAATTTTTAAGATTCGTCTTTTAGAATATACTAATTGCCTAAATATTTTTTTGCTGTTTGTGTGGTTTGCACAAAGTTTTCACCCAAAGACTTCCACCTCTCTCCCTTCTGAGCCCTCTTCCTATTTTCCAAGCCATTTTACCAGACGTTCCTGCCTTCTTTGCCACTCATCCGAGCGCCTTTTCTCCACGGCTGCATAGGGAAGCAGAATCACCCTCTCCTTCTGCATGGAAAGAGAAAGGATTTTTCCGGACAGCTCCGGAACCTCATATTCCTCCGGCACCTGCCCCCGTTCGATTCCGATCGCCATCTGCGCCATCACCAGCGCCTGCGCCTCCTTGTCGTTATAGACCGTTCCGGAAATCCTGCCTTCCTGCAATGCCTGCAGCCCCTCCTTCGTTCCGTCCACCCCATAAATCAGCGGTCTGTCCGACCCTCCCTTGTTCATCTGCTCATAAGCGTCGGAAACTCCGAGCGCCATATCGTCATTATTACAGAGCACCATTTCGATTTGATTACCGAAACGGTTGATCAGTTGGATCATTCTGCTTTTGGCCTGCGTTCTGCTCCAGTTGGCAATTTGAAAATTCAGCTCCTGAAGCTTGATTCCCCCCTCTTTGATTTTTTTCAGGGAGCGATCGGTTCGAATAATGGCGTCCTGATGTCCTGCCTCCCCTTCAAAAAGCACATACTCAATCTCGCCGTCTCCATTCCGGTCCGCTTCCGGATGGCTTTTTAAATACCGGCATGCCTCTTCTCCCTGCAGGTCTCCCGATTCCTTTGCATTTGCACCCGACATAATACAGCCTGTTCCAGCGGTTGAGATCCTCCTCCACCGGCTCCCTGTTAAAAAAAATCACCGGCACCTCTCTGCTCTGTGCCGCATGGATCACAGAAGAGGGTGCGGCGCGATCTACCAGATTCACACAGATGAGGCTGCACCCTTCATCCAGAAGCTCCTCCACCATCATGTCCTCATTCCGCTGGGAGGAATCCGCATACTTCACCTTCACAGACACATCCATTTCCCCTGCCAGCAGCTCCAGATCCTCCTTGAACGCATCCACCAGGCCTCCTAAGAAGGTATCCGTCCGGTCATAGACCACCACTCCGACATGGAAAAAAGGGTCTTTTTTCTGTCTCCCTGCCCCGCAAAAGATTAGAACGATCACTCCGCTCACACTAAGCAGCGCCAAAAGAAGCCGCCTTTTGATCTCCCGTTTCATCTCTCCCCCTTTTCCTGTCTGTCGAAATCCCGATGCATTTCCGTCTGCGATGCTGACTTCCCTATTTTAGACACCGGAATCTTCCTGCTACTTCACGGCATTCTTCCTACTGGTTCATGGCATAGAGCAGCATCTGGTTCTTTTTGGAAAAAAGCTGTTCCCTTCGCAGAACCGTAAAGGGCACCTCTACCGTTTCAGTTTTTTGGAAGGGAGAAATCCTCTGCAAGAGTCCTCCCCTCATCCGGCTGTTCAAAACGGTAAGCGCCCGGTATCCCATCGTAAACGTATCCGGCACCACCAGCAGCCGCACCATGTTGCGGTCCAGATAGTAAGCTGCTTCCGTGGAACTGCCCACCCCGTATACAATCGCGCCGTGCAGATTTTTCTGTAGCGCACACTCTCCGGCTAACACCAGATCGTCGTTGTCCAGGGCGACCACAATATCCACCACTTCCAGGCCGCTTAGGCGCTCCTGGGGCTCATCTTTCGCGTAGAGATTTTCCACCTTCCATTCCACGCTCCCGCCTGCGCCTTCGATTCCGCGTTCAAAACCTTCTGCACAATCTGCAGCAAAGGATCTGTCCTTTTTTTCCTGCAAAATACCGATGGTCTTCCCCCGTAAATCTCCCTCAAAGTCTTCTAAAATTCCCCTTCGCAACCGCCTCTCCGATTTTGTGCGCATCCGGCAGCACCTCTTCTTTCGCGCTCTCTCCTCTGCTCTCCACCTGTACCGAAGGCAGACCCGCAGGAATCATTCCCGCCCCCTCTCCGTAAAAAGGCTGGAAGATGAGTCCGTCCTTCCCCTCCGCCTCTTCTCGCATCAGGACGCGTTCCATCTCCCCCGCATCCCCCGCCGATGCGATCGTAAGTACAATGTGATTCTCCTGTGCCGCCTGTTTCAGCCCGTAGTGGAAGGCATTCCAGCAGCTCTCGTCCATCCGGTTTGCCACCACCAGAACCTGCAGCGGTTTTTCCATCCGGCTTTCATGAGACAGTGCAAATAACACCGCAATTGCCAGACAGACGGTCAGAATCAAAAGTGTCCGGAAGGTGAACTTTTCCTGTCCTTTCATGTGTCCGAACTTCTGTAGCAACTCCTTCCCCTCACAGACTCTTCCCCCTTTCCAGTTCCTCTCTCTTCTCCTCCGAATAAGGGATGACCGGTAAAAAAATCATGACCTTCGTTCCCGCATCCGGCTCGCTCTCCACCTGAATGCCGTAGGACTCCCCAAAGAGAAGCTGGATTCTGTGGTGAACGTTCAGAAGTCCCACCCCGTTTCCATGGCGAAGAGACGCTCCTGTTTCTGACAGCAGATTCTCCACCTCCTCTTCTTTCATTCCCATTCCGTTGTCTTCCACCACCAGACAGATACGAGAGCCATCTTTTTCCGGAAGTGCTTTCACCAGAATCTTTCCGCCATCCTCCGGATCCATCTCCCCCACGCCGTAATAGATGGCATTTTCCAAAAGCGGCTGCAAAATCAGCTTGACGGTACAATCATCTTCGACGACAGGGTCAATCAGAAACTCCACCTGAAAGCGGTCTCCATAGCGCACTCTTTGAATGTTCATGTAGCTTTTGGCATGTTGGATCTCCTCTCTGAGGCGGATGATCGAATGGCCCTTGGAAATGCTGATGCGCAGAAGCCTGCCAAGCTCCGTAATCATCTTGGCTGCCCCCTGATTATGTCCCGATTCCACCATCCAGGTAATCGAATCCAGCGTATTGTATAAAAAGTGCGGGTTGATCTGGCTCTGCAGGGCCGCCAGCTCACTTCTCCTTCTTTCGTTCTGCTGCCTGACAATTTCCTCCATCAAATCCCCGATGCGAAGGTAGGAACGCCTGATGGAACTTCCCAAATGCCCGATCTCCGGCGGACCGGCGATCGGAATCTTCTGCGCCGCCCCTCTCTTGCCTTCCTGCGGTGCCTTCTCATACTCTCCCACTGCGTCATTCAACTGCAGGATCGGGCGCGAAATCTTGTCGGCAATGGTTCTGCAGACAAAGAGAAGAATGAACTCCGTGCCGATGATAAAGAGGAGGATAAAATATTTTTCGTAACGAATTCCATAGGTTCCCGCATGATCCGGGATGACCCCGATCAGCTTCCACCCCGTATAGCCAAGGGTTCGCACCACCACCGTCCTCTTTTTTCCCTGAAAAGAAGTCTGATGCACCCCGTCGGACAGGGCAGCGTCATCCCGGTTATTCTCTTCCCGCAGCCCTCTTGACAGTTCCACCTGCTCGGGATGCCAGATCAGGCTGCCCTTCGGATCCGTCAGGTAATAATACCTGCCTCCCTTCTCGCTGCTGGCAATGCTCATGATCTGCTCAATCATGCCGTAATCGATATCGACTAACAAAACGCCCTGCGAGCGATTCCTCTCCGCGGGAGATCCACCTCTCTGGACAGGGAAATGACCCAGTGGTAGCGAAACGCCGCATCTTCAAACAGATTTTTGAATATGCGGTGTCGAGAAATGCAGGTTTTCAATTTCATTTTGGGCAGAGATAAACCAGCTCTGGCGCGTCACATCCGGATTTTCCTTCTGCACGGCAACCGGCTCCGCCGTAATCAGGGAGCCGAAGCTGTCGTAGAGCGCAACCGTCACGATCTGATCCTTGTTGGACTCATACAGAAGCTCCAGTTCTCTCTGCATCTCTTCCGAAGAGACGTTTCCCTTCCGAATGACATGATAGGCAATGGCATCCGATACCCGCCTCATGCCCAGCAGATAGTCTTCCAGAGAAGCCGCCGTGATCTCCAGATCTCCCTTTGTACTGCGTAGCGCCGTTTCTCTGGACAGCAAAAGAAAGCGCAGGTACAGCGTCCAGCTGAGCACCAGCGTAATCACCATGGCGACGGCAAGGAAGGTCCTCCTTATGGTTGACTGAATCCCCCCCTGCTGATTCATGCCGTCTTGTGCGCCGTCCGATAGGTGGACGGAGAGCACCCGTATTGTTTTTTAAACACGTAGCTAAAATAGTTCGCGTCTTCGTAGCCGACACTTTCGGCAATCCTGTAATTCTTTTCCGCCGTCTCCTCTAGCATCCTGGCTGCCTGCTGCATGCGAAATTCCGTCAGATAGGCCACGAAAGATTTCCCCGTTTTTTTCTTAAAAAGGGTGGAAAAATAAGAGTTGGACACGTTCAGCTTCCCGCAGAGAAAGTCCAGCGACAGCTTCGGGTCGTTATAATGCTCTCCCGTATAAGCCAGCGCCTTCGCCACGTAATCCTTCTTATCATCGGAAGCTTCCATGATGTTAATGGACTTTCCGCCCCCGTACAGCTTCCGCAGGGAGACGGCCTTCCTTGGCACCGCTGTAACTCTCCGCGATCTCCGATAACTGCAAAACCACGGCCCCGATGCCCGCCGTCACCAGCGCCCCGGTGATTTTCTTGGCCGCCATACAGAGGTGATCCATTTCATCGGTCAGCATCCGCACCAGACCAGGCGCATCGATCTGCGCAATCATGACCGTATCCCCCAGATAGGAAAAAAATTTGGCCCTCCACTGTTTGCTGACGTTCTCTTCGAAATAGCGCTGCACCGACATCGTCACCAGAAGGGTGGTCACCTCTTCCGGCAGTCCTGCGGAGGAAGTGTGCAAATCGACACAGACATAGCTTGGCGCATCCAGATCAATCTGATAGTCCACCAGGAAATGCGGCAGCTTCTCTTCCGGTATCCTGCCCTCAATCAAAGAGGTATAGAAATTCGCCTGCAAAAGCGGAAGCGACTGCAGATAATAGTCTTTTAACCTTTCTACATTCCGCTTCTCATCGCGCTCTTCATCCATCGACTTGTGCAGTCTGGTAAAAACTTCTCTCAGTTCCTCTGCACCGGCAGGCTAGAATGTATTCCTCCACCTCCAAATGCACCGCCTCTTTTGCATAGGAAAACTCATCAAACCCGGTAAAGATTAACAGTCTGGTGGCGGGGAATTCTTCCTTCAGCCTCTTTGCCAACTCCAACCCGTCCATATAAGGCATGCGGATATCGGTCATGACCACATCCGGCGTCTCCTCCTCCGCCATCTCCAGTGCCCTGACCCCGTTCCTTGCATAGCCCATGACGCGGAAGCCCAGTGCCTCAAAATCAATGGTTTTCAGAATCGCCTGTATAACTTCTTCTTCATCATCTGCAAGTAAAAGTGAATAGTTCGACATACCCCTTATTATAGCAGAAGCGGAAGGGAGTTTACGTCCTGCTTTCTTCTTTTCTTAAAAAGAGATTTTCTTGCTCAATTAACATGTTGAGTAGTTCTAATTCTTTTTCCGGTATATGATAGAGATCGATTGAAAAACCACCATTGATACTGATAAGAAATTTTTCAGCATCTCCTAACAGAATTTGAACAGAAGATACATCATTGATTATTACATGAGAAATGATTTGATCCAATTCTGTGAGTGGTTTATTTCGTATATCTTCTCCCACAGGATATAATGATTTGAAATTAGAATCACTGTGATCGGGAAACTCGGTCAAATAGATTTGCGCAAGATAATAACCAAGAAGTTTCACTACCATTCGGACAATTTTTTTTGAAAAATCTTTGATATAAGTACGGTAGAAGAATTCCTCGATTTCAAAATAATTGGAACCGTTCATTTTTTTAGGCAGAAAGTCTATGTAGTAACATTCCGTGGTCTCTTGCAACTGGTCTATCAGTGTGAACATCGTTATCAAAATCACTCCTATACATTTATTTACCCATATTTTATTATAGCATGCGTAGCATGCATTCCAAACGAACAGAAGCGAACGAAAAGAAAATGAATTTCTATCGAACCAATGGCGAGTATATCTATTATGAGATTCTGGGGCGGGGCTTCCCGGTCGTCTTCCTTCACGGCAACAACCTGGATAGCCGTTACTTTCAAAAGCAGCGTCCCCTTGCAAAAAAAATGAAGCTCATCTTCGTGGACAGCCTCGGGCATGGAAAATCCGGAGAGCTGTCCGGCGAGATCAGCTTTGCCCACCTCGCCGATGGTCTGGAAGAACTGCTCTCTTTTCTTCAGATCGAGAAATGTCTCCTTGTCGGGCACAGCGACGGTGCGAACCTTGCCATCGAATACGCCGGCAGACATGGAACAAGGGTTGCGGGTATCCTTGCCAACAGCGGGAATCTACGCTTAAACGGTTTAAAGTTTTTTTCCAGATATTCCTGTTATGTGGAAGAGGCACTCTATCTGGTCCCGGGTCTTGTCCTCCCCTCCTTCCGCCGCAGAGCCCGTGCCTCCCGTCTTTTACGCGAAAGATGTCGATATCCCGGCGTCTTCCTTTCGCCATGCCGACTACCCTGTTCTCGTTCTGGTCGGGTCACACGATCTGGTGAAAAAAAAGCACAGCAGGGAAATTGCGGCTCTTTTCCCTCGAGGAAGGTTCTGTGAGCGAAAAGGGCAGGGGCACAATATTCCAACCAGAGACAGCGCCTTTTTTAACCGCGCCGTTTTGGAAATGGTAAAGCGCATACAAACAGATAGCGTAAAAAAAGAGGGCGGAAAACCTGCCCTCTCCTGCATCATCTGTTCGTGTTTCGAATGCTTTATGCTCCGATTTGCCTTGTGGTCCGGTTCGCTTTACGCTCTGTTCCGCTTCATGCTCTCATAGAGCATCTTCGCCAGTCCGACGCCACCACCTGCGCTTCCCGCATTTTTTTCGAAAAGCTCCGACATCGTATTATTTTCGAAATAATCGGTCAGCGTTCCGAACGACTGATTCCCGTTTCCGTTTCGTTTCTTCATCTCTTCAATCGGCTTCTTCATTTCCTTGTAAATCTGTTGCATGAAGTAAGCCTCGAACTTCTTGCAGGCGCCCATTAACTCCTGATCGGTCGCCTCTTTCGAAACGCCGCCCAGCGTCTTTTTAAGACTCGTCCGATCTGGTGGCGTCCAGGTTCTTCGTGTAGTAGTTTTGATAGGCATCTGCGGAGATGCCGGAAAGATTCATATAATCTGCCATCTATTTACCTCTTCTCTCGTCCTCAGCAGCAAGTGCTTCGGACGCAAGGACGCAAATCAGTGCGCTAGGTTCCTGTTAAATTTACCTCTTCAGCTGATTTGCTGTTTGCATCATGCTTGCTCGCTTCGCTCGCAGCCTTCGCACACTCATTCCAGTTCGGCTGCGCCGAAGAGTGCGCTCACACTCTCTTCCTTTACCTCTTCTCTCGTCCTCAGCAGCAAGTGCTTCGGACGGAAGGACGCAAATCAGTGCGCTAGGTTCCTGTTAAATTTATCTCTTCAGCTGATTTGCTGTCTGCATCATTTCATCGGTGGTTCGGATGGAGGTGGAGTTCATTTCGTAGGCGCGCTGTGCCACGATGAGGTTCACCATTTCAGTGGCTACGTTGACGTTGGAGCCTTCGAGGTAGCCGGTACGGATTTTGCTGTGCTCCAGTCTCTTGTCCGTCGCCTCATTGAGAGCGCCGCCGCTGGCCTGCGTCACCGCAAAAGAGGTGCTGCCGATTCTCTCCAGACCGCCGGGATTTTCAAACTGCCACAGACCTACGGTAATTCCAAGCGACTGGGTTACTCCCTTCTCGTCCGGATAAGTGATCACGCCGTCGCCTCCCACCTTCAGTCTGGAAGCAATGCGGTTGCCGTCCACCCGAATCTCCTTGCCATTGACGTCCAGAATCGGATTTCCGTCCGACGTGGTGAGCACCAGCTGTGAGCCGTCGTTTTTTCCCAGTGCCCAGGTGAGATCGCCGTTTCTCGTGTAACGAATCGCTCCATTCGCATCATGGTAGGCAAAAAAACTTTTTCCCTCAATGCCGAAGGCGGTCTCCGAATCATTGGCAAGCATACTGCCCTGAGAAAAGAATCCGTTAATCGAGGAGGTTCTGACTCCCAGTCCAACCTGAGAGGAAGTCGGTTTCGGCTCTCCGTTTGCCGTTGTCGCCGGAGACTGAAGGGTCTGGTACAGAAGAGACTTGAACTGCGCCCCCTGCGCCTTATACCCGACCGAATTGACATTGGCCAGGTTGTTCGAAATCGTATCCACATTGGTCTGCTGGGCATTCATGCCCGTTGCTGCCGTCCATAAACTGCGTACCATACATGCTCCTATCTCGGAATTTTCTCCGGTGGCAATCGTTTTTTTTACCGAAGCCTTATGAATCCATATCTTCTACATCGAATTCCGACCGAATCCTTAGACTTTTCCCACCTGTGTCGTGGCTGTCTTCAATGTCTCATCTACCGTATGAATCATGGAGGAATTCTCTTCATAATGTCTCTGGAGGGCGATGATATTCACCATCTCGTCCACGGTAGAGACATTGGACTGCTCCAGGAAACCGGCCAGAATTCTCCCGGAAGCGGGCACCTGTCTTGCACCTGCCACCGGCTCAAAGAAGTTCTCCCCGTAGTGGGAGAGTTCGTCATAATTGGCAAAATCAAACAAGCCGACCTGCGCAACCGCCTTTCCGTTCTGCCAGATCTGCCCCTGGGTGTTGATAGAAACCTTTGCGACCGGATCTACCGTGATATGCCTGCCGTTCTGGTCGAGTACATAATCTCCATCCTGCGTCACCAGCGCACCGTCCTGCCTCACCGTAAAGTTCCCGTCCCTGGTATACAGGGTCTTGGTTTGCGGTTTTTCCTCCCAGGTCACGTTTGGCGCTTTATTGGTATATTCCACGGCAAAAAAGCCCCTCCCGCCGATCGCCATATCATAGGCCTCGCCGGTGGAGCGCATCGGACCTTCTGTCCAGTCCGTGTAAGTTTCTCCCAGTTTGACTCCGAGATTCATGGTTCCCAGTTTTCTCGGGAGATTCGGTGCATCTGAGAGATCCTTGATCTTTAACCCCAGTACATCGGAAAAAGACTGCTGCGTGGAACCCTCTTTTTTGAAGCCGACGGTATTCGCATTCGCCAGATTATTCGTGGTGATGTCCATCCGCTTCTGTTCATTCACCATCGCGGTATATGCGGTGTAAAGCCCCTTGATCATAAAAATACCCCCTCCGACAAACCTACTATCCGGTTTGTATATCGGAGAGGGAAGTGCTAAACTTTATACCTCGTTTACCATTCCTTACGATTATTTCTCAATTTTCTCTGTAACCCGCCAAAAATTCCACATACCTTCCGGTGCCGATCGCCACCGCCGTCATCGGATCCTCTGCCGTCACCGTATTGATGCCGGTCTTGGACGAAATCAGATCCTCCAGTCCGCGCAGGAGGCTTCCTCCTCCCGTCAGAACAATTCCTCGATCTGCAATGTCCGCCGCCAGTTCCGGAGGGGTCTTCTCCAGCACACTGTGGATGGCCTCTACAATCTGCGAAGTCGGCTCCCTGAGCGCTTCCTCCGTTTCCTCGGAAGACACCTTGACCGTCTTGGGAAGTCCGGTCACCAGATTCCTTCCGCGCACGTCCATATAATCCACTTCCGCACGGGGGTAAGCAGAACCGATGCGAATCTTGATATCCTCCGCGGTTCTCTCTCCGATCAGGAGGTTATGTTTTTTCCTCATAAAGCGAACCAGCGCTTCGTCAAAGTCATCTCCCGCAATCTTCACGGAAGTCGAGACAACCGTGCCGCCAAGGGAAATCACAGCGATATCACTCGTCCCGCCGCCGATATCCACGACCATATTGCCACAGGGCTTTGTAATATCAATCCCTGCTCCGATCGCAGCTGCAATCGGCTCTTCGATGATCTTGACATCCCTGGCTCCCGCCATCAGGGTCGCATCCTCTACCGCCTTGCGCTCCACCTCTGTCACGCCGCTGGGGACACAGACGGCAATAATCGGCTTACGAAAAGCACGGTGCCCGATTGACTTGGTAATGAAGTGCTTCATCATCTGCTCGGTCACCTTATAATCCGATATCACGCCCTGCCTGAGCGGTCTCACCGCCACAATATTCCCCGGCGTCCTGCCGAGCATCAGCCTGGCATCCTCACCGATCGCCTTAATTTTCTCTGTATCTCTGTCATAAGCAACGACGGAGGGTTCCTTTAAAACCACGCCCTTCCCTCTGATGTAAACCAGAATACTCGCCGTACCAAGATCGATTCCAATGTCCGTATATTGCATAACAGCCTCTCTTCACTTCCTTGCCGTTGCCAAATCTTCCCTTTGATGCACCAACATTATAATAGATCAACTCTTATTTTGAAACTGTTTTTTGCATTTTGTTGATTTTCCTTTCCTCGTTAAGCTCAATCTCATCCCCCGCTTCTTTTCTTTGAGATGCTTACTTTACAAAGTCGCACTTTCTTTTTTACGCTTTTACCCCAAAGTCGCACTTTCTTTTTTACGCTTTTACCCCAAAGTCGCACTTTTCTTCAAGTCTTACGCACTTCTTCGTCATTTTCGATCACTTGCACCTGTAGGCGACATTGGGTATTCTATGAAAAAAGGAGCGTGAAAACATGGCAAACAAATCGATCACCCCTGCCCGAATTGATTCCAACCACCTATCCTCCCCGGAGCCAACCAGCACCTACGACATAACCTGGGAGCAGCTGGACGCCCAGTTGCAAAAGGGCATGGAATCCCTTCGCAGCGGCAGAACTTATTCCGTGGAAGAAGTAGATGAAGAGCTCTCCAGGGAATTTGGCGTATGAGGGACGATTTTCAGATCTTTATAAATCGCTGCACTACGATTCAAATCATTTTCTAATGGTCTACGACCTTCTTTTTTCTGATCTCTAAACTTCTTTCAATTTTCTTGAACCTTTCTCCCCTTCCCCCACTCTTATATACAGATGCATCCAATGAAGAAAGGAAAACCGCCGGTGGAGCAAAAGCTACCCATGCCCTCTTTTGATGAAATTTATGAAGCGTATCATGCCATCCTGTTTCGCAGCGCCTATCTGATGACGGGCAACCGCTATGATGCGGAGGATGTCCTGCAAGACACCTTCCTGATCGCCTTCACCAAGGGAAATCAGGTGCGCAGGAAAGAGTCATACAAAGCCTGGCTCTTTCGCATCATGACCCATCTCGTCTATCAGAGGCAAAAAAAATTACGGAGAGAATATCCGGAAGAAGAAATCGCAAGAGTTGCGGACGGGGAAGAGACCAATGCTTCGGCATCTCTCCCCCTTCAGGAGGAGGTCCCGCAGAGGCTGGACCTGCAGCGATATTTGCTGGAACTAAAACCGAAGGAGAGGGAGGTGATTGTTCTTTTTTATTACAACGACCTGTCCATTCAGGAGATTGCCGGAATCTGCCGCTGCTCCGAGGGCACGATCAAAAGCCGGCTATTCTCCGGCAGAAAGGCTCTAAAGGCGAAGTTAGTCCGCACGGAAGTAGAAAGATTACAGACAGGAAAGTCTCTCACGGAAGCAGAAAGATTACAGAAAAGAAAGTCTCTCACAGAAGAGGAGGAAGCCTATGTGGAACGATCCGGAATTTGATGAAACGCTAAGAGAACAGATGCACCAGCTTGCCGATCAGAAAGGGCCCTCCAAGCTGTGCAGAGATCAAATTTTAACAGAACTTTCCCGTGCCGGTTCCGCCAAACAGCGGGGGAATGGGAAAAGCAAGATCGCAACCTTACAACCTTCTCACACGCAAGGAGGATTCAGAATGAGGAAATATTCTAAAATTGCCATTGCTATCGTCGCCTGCCTAATGTTCACAGGCACTGCCTACGCCGCCGGACTGTTAAACGGTGTGATCAAAACCAGTCATGCCGCCTATGACTATGTTTCTTACGACAAGCTCCCACAGGCAGAGAAGCAGGCAGGTCTGCAAGTACAAGCGCCCAAAGAGCTTCCCGGAGGCTTCACCTTCTCCGGTATCAATCTGACTGCAATTGCGGACACCGATGAAGACGGAAATAAAATGCACAAGCGAAACGGTCTGGACCTCACTTATACCGATCAGAGTGGGCACAAACTGTTCCTTAGCACGGAACCGGCGGTAGGCGCAGGCCAAACAGGAGACAACGAAGACTTCTATCAGGAGAAAAAAGAGGTCGGCGGCTGCACCCTTTACTACTCAAAATCGGAGCTGCTCTATCTCCCCCCAAAAGAGCACCCGACCGCCGAAGAGGAAAAAAGAGCACAGGAAGATCCCGCCTTCTCCATCAACTATGGCACGGACAAACGCGAGACCGTGTTTGCCAGTGACGTATGGTTCACGTACGAAGGCGTGCGTTATTCTCTGTTAGACATGGAACAGGAACTGTCTGCGAAGCAAATGTTTTCACTGGCGGAAAAATCGTTCGCCCATAAAAGAAGTTGAATCTCCCGAATGCCGAATGGCAGGGGCCGCTTGGGCAGTGGCTACATGGGCAGTGGCTACATGGGCAGTCGCTGCTTGAGCATTGGCTACATGGGCAGGGACTGCTTGACCCTTGGCTGCCTAGGCAGTCAATACTTAAGTACTGGCTGTCTGGGCAGTCAGTACTTGGCTACTCGTGGTCCCTGCCTTTCCGTTCGGAAGCCGGACGTCCCATGCATGCACTCTCGTACATTCTTTTCCCGCTAAAGTAAGCGCCGCAGTTCTCCAATTCTTTCATCACCGTATCAAAGCCCTCCTGCGTCTGCATCCATGTCCCTCTGCCGATCCCCCGGGTGACCACTGAAGACACGTAGATCTTTTGCTCCACAAATTCGGACTGAAAGGTCATCTTCGCCCTTCTTGCATGAAAAGCCTGGGTACACAGCAGGATGGTGTGCGGTCGGATTCCTCCAGCCTCCAGCAGCTTCCGGCAAAACCTTGCGTTTTCAAAGGTATTCGTCGATTCTTCTTCGGTCCAAATCGCAGATTCCGGCACTCCCTCCCTCACCATCAGCGCTTTTAACCACGCAGCTTCCGTTTGATAGGAAGCGGGGTCGACCCCCGTGTCTCCACCCGGACCGGCACCTTCCACTCCTCTCGCTGTGTGAGCCTCCATCCGTTTGAACGGTATCTCTTGACCGGTCGCCTGATGTGCTTCCTGATGCGCCTCTTGATGCGCCTCTTGCTGTTCTTCTTGATGTGCCTTCCATTCTTCTGCAAAGCCCTGTCTGCGGTAGCTGAATTTACCGCTTACCAGTACCACCTTTGCATATCCTCCGTGAAAAAGCCTGGCAGCATGATGAGCAAGCAGCTCCTGCGGCGCTCCCGGGACAATCATCAGATCCGCAGGCTGCAGCCTTTCTTCCCCGATAAAGATGAAATTTTCGATCTCCTTCCATGCCTCTTCGTTAACCATGGTGATCCTTTCTTTTTCTGTAGTCCCTTCTGTATTCCCCGTCCCGCTTGCTTCCGCATGATGCACTGGCCTCTTTTTCGTCCCGCTTGCCGTGCACCTCTTTATGACCTTATGCTATGATGATACCGATGTCAAAAGTTGCTTCAAAAGGAGTTTTTTTTATGAAACTGGGTTTTATCGGCTGCGGGAATATGGCAAATGCCATCATCGGCGGAATTCTAAAGTCGGGACTCTATCTGCCGGAGGAGATCATCGGCTCCGGACCGTCCAGGAAGGGGAGAGAGCGGACGAAACAAAATCACGGCATCAATATGACCGACTCCAACGCCTATGTCGTGAGCGAGGCGGAGATTGTTTTTTTTTAACCGTCAAGCCCGCCTATTTACCGGACGTGCTGCGTGATATCCGTGAAGAAGTGCGGGACAACCAGCTTTTTATCAGCATTATTGCAGGGGTCTCCCTGGCGGAACTGCAGCAGGGCTTCGGTCCGGAAAAAAAGATCCGCATCGTCCGCCTCATGCCCAATACGCCCGCCCTTGTCTGCGACGGAATGACCGCAGTCTGCTCCAATGCGCTGGTGAGCGAAAATGATCTCAAAAAAATAATGGAGCTGCTGTCCTCTTTCGGAGAGGCGGAGCTGGTGCCGGAGGCCCTCTTCGATACGGTCACCGCCATCAGCGGTTCCTCCCCCGCCTATGTCTTTTTGTTTATTGAGGCGATGGCGGATGCGGCGGTGAGAGGTGGAATGCCGAGGAAACAGGCGTACCATTTCGCCGCCAAAGCGGTCGAAGGCAGTGCCAAACTCCTGCTCTCCAGCGGGAAGCACCCCGGTGAATTAAAAGACATGGTCTGCTCTCCTGCGGGCACCACCATCGAAGCCATCCACGTTCTGGAGGAAAAAGGCTTCCGCGGGATTGTCATGGATGCCTGCGAAGCCTGCCGAAAAAAAGCCTAGACAAGCAAGGTAATTTTTCTACCAACCAGCCGATGCGGATTTGGATACAACGGGCGCTTATATTATCATGATTTTTAATTTTATTTGATTTATGTCTTTAATTATGATAATATCATCTTGACAACCATGGATTATGTGCTTGAAGCGCACGGGGTAGACAAGATGAGCGGCGTATTAGGCGTAAGCGGACAATATTATTATTCCAGAGATCCCAGCAGCATCTATAAGAATCCGGTGGAATCCGCCTTCGGTGAAAAAGACGGAGCGAGAGATTCGCGGTATCGATGCCGGCACCGAGAATATGGAGATGGCGCAGAGTGTAACCCGTATCTCCGACGGGGCGCTCGACGGCATTCAGGATTATCTGCAAAAAAATCAGAGAATTGGCAGTAAAGTCACTCAACAGTTTTGTTTACAATGCCGATGACCGTCAGGGTGATGCAGGATCAGGTGGAGCAGTACAAACAAGGCATTGCGGATATCGCGGCCTCCACCTCCTTCAACGAAAACAAACTTTTAGACGGATCTCATCAGAAATTTGATGTAGCAGCGGACGGAAACGGCAGGATGGAGAGTGTTTCTGCCGGGAATGCCACCTTAAAAGCGCTTGGCATCGATGAGATCGACTTTACCAAAAAGGTCGACACCAAGGTCATTGATAAGGCCATGGAGAAGGTTTCTTCTCTTAGGAGCACAAACGGCGCCGAAAGCAACAACTTAGACCATGCGATTGCCTTCAATCGTCTCTCGTCCGAAAACCATCTGGCGACGTACAAGGAAGATGATCTGCAGACCATGGTCAACCGCTCCGGCTGGATGAAGAAAAATCAGCTCTTACAGGCGGTACAGACCCAGATGCAGAAGAAACAGGCGGATGCCAAGCGCGTTCACACTCTGAACCTCCTGGGTTAGGTACACGCCGGAGACAGCCTTTTTCATACGGAACTTTCCGTACAAGCCTGATCACATCAGACTTTTCGCACAAGACTGATCGCATTAGACTTTTCGCACAAGACTCAAAAAAATTTCAGAGGATTCCCTCTCCAGGGAATCCTCTTTTCCTGTCTGCCATCTATTCCACATCTGAAAGGGTGATATGCAGCTCCTCCAGCTGTTTCTTCGTTACTTCTCCGGGGGCTCCCATCATGAGATCCTGCGCGTTCTTGTTCATCGGGAAGGGAATGATTTCCCGGATGGAAGATTCTCCGGCAAGCAGCATCACCATACGGTCGATTCCGGGTGCAATCCCCGCATGAGGCGGCGCTCCGTAGGAGAAGGCGTGATACATGGCAGGAAATTTCTTTTTGACATCCTCTTCGCCCAGCCGTACCATTTCGAATGCCTTCACCATGATTTCCGGATCATGATTTCTGACCGCTCCGCTGGAAAGCTCAATTCCGTTGCAGACAATGTCATATTGATCCGCCGTGATCGTCAGAGGGTCGATCTCTCCTCTCTCCGCTTTTAGAAGGACATCCATCCCGCCCGTCGGCATAGAAAACGGATTATGACAAAATTCCAGCTCTCCGGACTCTTCCCCAATCTCATACATCGGGAAATCCACGATCCAGCAGAACGCATACTGTTCCTTGTCTATATGGCCGGGAACGGCAGCCCCGAACAGCTTAATGACGACACCCGCCACCTTCTGTGCCAGTTGTTTTTTTCCGGAAGAAAGAACCACCAGTGTGTTGGGGGCAAGTTCCAGCTCCCGCTTCACAAGCTCTGCCTTTTCTTGCAGAAACTTGGCGATTCCTCCGACGATTTCTCCCTTTTCGTCGATGCGGAACCAGGCGGGTTTGGCTCCCGCCTGCACCTCTACGTCCGCGCAGGTTTTCTCGATCATTTTCCGGCTCTCGTGAAAGTCGGAGATGACGACCGCCTTGATTCTGGCGCCTTCTTCCGCAAAGGGAGGAAAACCGCAGTCCCAGCAGAGCGCCGTTGCATCTTTTGCCGTTAAATCAATGCGCAGATCCGGTTTGTCACTGCCATAGACTTCCATGGCCTCCAGGTAGGGAATTCTCTTAAACGGTGCGTCGGAGGCTCTGTGATAGGTCCCGAATTTAGCAAAAATCGGTGGCAGCACCTCCTCACAAACGGAGAACACGTCCTCCTGTGTGGCAAAGGCCATCTCCATATCCAGCTGGTAGAATTCCCCTGGGCTCCTGTCCCCCCTGGCATCTTCATCCCGGAAGCAGGGTGCGATCTGAAAGTATCTGTCGATGCCCGCCGTCATCAAAAGCTGCTTGAACTGCTGCGGTGCCTGTGGCAACGCATAGAATTTACCCGGATGCTTTCTGGCAGGCACCAGATAATCCCTTGCTCCCTCCGGAGAGGAAGCCGTCAGAATCGGCGTAGTGATTTCCAGAAAACCGTGCCCGGTCATGGCCTCCCGCAGAGCGGAAATGACCTGACATCTTAGTATCATATTTTTCTTCATCTCCGGATTGCGGAGATCCAGATATCTGTATTTTAACCGCTGTGTCTCATCCGCTTCCCTGCTGTGGTTGATCTCAAAAGGAAGTTCCTGGAAACGGCAGGCTCCCAGCACCTGAATACCGCCCGCTTCCGGCACCACCTCGATGTCGCCGGTCTCCAGCTTCGGATTTCGAAGAGCGCTCGCGCACGACTCCGTCCACCTGAATCGTGGATTCCTTGTGGATCTCCCTGACCTGCCTGACCAGTTCCTCCGATTCCAATACCACCTGCGTCGTTCCGTAAAAATCTCTAAGCACTAAGAAGGCAAGACCCGCCCCCACTTCCCGGACATTTTCCATCCATCCGGCGAGGCGGACTTTTTTGCCTGCATCCATCAGGCGCAGTTCCCCGCAGGTATGTGTTCTATAGGACATACTCCGTTCTCCTTTTCTGATCATCAAAAGCTGTGTGCCGGAAGACACCCCTTGCCCTGCCATCAGGCATTGCCATCAGGCATTGCCATCAGGCATGCACGCAGGTTGGATCTTCCGCCCCCCGTATCATGACAAACCAGTTTAGTATAGCATTTCTGAACCATTTTGGGAATTTTCCTCCGGCGAGTCCACCTGAACCGCCTCCGGCTTGAACATATCTCGCTCAACCGAACCTTACTCTCCCGTATCAATCCCCCCGGCTCCCTCTTTGTCCGGTTGCACCTTCATCTTGAGGTAGGACCCGAAGTACGTCGGTGTAAGTGCGACCGTTCCGCTTGCCTGTTTCGTCTGCTCCTCCTCTTCCCCTCTCAGGTAACGGTTTCCGTAAATATTCTCTTCAATCTCCACTTCTTCCGTGACGACAAAACCAAGCTCCTGCAGCAGATGGATGGAAACGGTATTCTCTTTTTTGACCAGTGCCATCACCATGGAAAAGCCCAGCACCTCCTTCCCGTATTGCAGAATCGCCTGACAGACTTCCTTTGCATAACCCTTCCTCTGCCAGGGCTCTCCGATCAGGAAGCCGAGCTCCACCTCCTCGAATCCGTTCCGGATGGAGAATCCCGCGCGTCCGATGATCTCTCCGCTTGCTTTTTCCACCACCGTCCAAACCCCGAAGCCCAGAAGCCCATATACATTGCGGATATAATCCTCTGTGTAGCGCCTCTCATCCTGCGGATCCGGAAACAGCCCCTCCATGAACCTGGTGATGGAGGCTCCCGCATAGATCCGGTAGAACGCTTCGATGTCCTGCACCGTGGTTTCCCGTACCTGCAGCCGCTCCGTCTCCAGGATCTGCCACGGGAGATTCGCTTCCCTCTCATAAGCCTTCACATAAGAATCCGCTTCTACCTCATCGACCTCTGCAAAGATGTATGAGATACCGGAGAATGCTTCCGCCCGATTTTTCGCATGAGAAAGTGCAATGGCACAGGCTCCCTCTTTTTTTAGCTTTTCAAGCATCCCGCTCCGATCCGATAAAAAAAGAGTCTTACGAAACGCTTCCGTCCTCTTTGCGATCTCCCTGGCATTTCGCTGTGATCCCGCTTCTTCGTGAAGCCCGCCTATCATCCTGATCGCATCCTCTTCCGTCCGGATTTCCGACCGGATTCCGTGCTCCTGCAAATGTTTCACAGCCCGATCACACTGTCTCTGCACCTTCTCGTCCTGTGTACTTAAAACAAAAACCACGGTGAGACTTTTCCGCACGGAAGAATCTTCCATGAGCTTTTCCCTCTCCATCCACTTAAATCTCCACGCCCAGTTCTTTCAGTTTGCCTCTTAATTCTGCCACGTCTCCATGGAAGACAATTCCGTGCATCCCTGTATAAATGCCCGCCTCGACATTCATCGGGAGATCGTCAATGAAAACCGTCTCTCTGGGCCGAATGTGAAATTTCGCATAAGCCATGAGATAAATCTCCGGCTGCGGCTTGACTACCTTGACCTCATAGCTGATCATGCGATCATCAAATATTCATGTCCCGGGATTCGTTTCCAATAATCCGGGTGCCTGCAACTGGCATTGGACAAGAGGAGAATGCGATAATTCCGCTCCTTGAGTTCCTTCACCAGTTGTGCCATGCCATCGACCGGCTCGATCGGCCGGTCCCACATCCCGACCAGCTGCTGTACGGCGCCTCTTAACCTGACCGGAACCCTCTCTGCCATAATCTCGGCCGCCTCTAAATCCGTCAATGTTCCTCTGTCCATCATCGCCCATTCATAGGAGAGAAACACCTCTCTCCTCAGAAGCTCCCGATCCTCCTTCGAGATTTTCAAGCGGTCCATAAACATTTCCTTGTCAAAATGAATCAGAACGCCACCCATATCAAACAGGATATTCTTAATCATGTTGCCCTCCTCCAGCTTTCCTACTCCTGCCGTTTTTCCTTCTCCACCTTATCACAATTTTCAGAAATGTGCGTCACAAAAGAGGTGGTATCCGAAGATCAAAAACTTTTTTTGCCAACAAGCCGCAACGAATTTCCGATAGGTTTGACTTTCGTATCATGTTATACTTTAAGATGCGTGTCAAAAAAATTTGACCCGCACGATACAGACTACCGCTAAGGAGGCAAGAGAATGGATCAGAATCCTATTGTGACAATTACCATGGAAAACGGCGATGTGATGAAGGCGGAATTATACCCGGAAATCGCACCGAACACCGTCCATAATTTCATTTCCCTCATTCAAAAGGGCTTTTACAACGGAACGATCTTCCACCGGGTGATCCCCGGCTTCATGTTGCAGGGGGGCGACCCGGACGGCAGCGGCATGGGAGGACCCGGGTATGCCATTCGGGGAGAGTTCCGCTCCAACGGTTTTCAAAATGATTTGAAGCACACGGAGGGCGTCCTGTCCATGGCGCGCACCATGGCCCCCGACTCCGCAGGCAGCCAGTTTTTTATCATGCACAAAGATGCCCCTCATCTGGATGGCGAATATGCCGCATTTGGCAAGATTACGGAAGGAATGGACGTCGTTGACAAGATTGCGAACGGTGAGACGGATTTCTCCGATCGTCCCAGAGTTCCGCAGGTGATGAAAAGTGTGACGGTCGAAACCTTTGGAGTAGACTATCCGATGCCCGAGACAATGCAGGCTTGATTTCTGATTTCCCGGCTCATTCGTGAAAGGGCCTGAAAAGGGAGGATGCCGGATAAACTCTGTTTATCCGGCACTTATTATGAAAAAGTTTGTTGCATGTTTCAGCTCCTGTACAAGACCTATCATAAAAAAAAAGAATGTCAAAAAAACGATGGTGAGGTAACGTTTTTTTGACATAGATATGAACAGCTTGTTAATTGGAACACGACACCCTCTTCCGGGTGTTCCGACTCTTACGCAAAGCTATGGAATTCGGATGATGACTCCCTCCCGTTTGACCATAATCTCCGTGTGCTTATAGGAGCCTCCGAATTCTCCGTCCAGCGTCCAGGCAACCTTCTTTCGACTGTCTACTGTAAGCTGCGCCGTTTTGAAGTGGAAGATATATTCATTATCGACATCCCGCCCTAACAGCATGGTGATGATCGTCGACAGTTCGATCATGTTCTTCGGGTATTTGATCAGCGTTACCTCAAACAGACCGTCATTGAATTCCACCATCTCTCCTGTGATATTCTTCAGCCCTCCCACAGACAGAGAGTTGGTTACCATCCCATAGATAAAATCGTCCTCAATGATCCGATCCTGGTAGGAAATCTTCAAATGATGGCTACCGACATCAGAAAGTTTCTTGATCCCTTCCAGTAAATAGGCTGCACGCCCCAGAAGGTTCTTCATGTCCTGCGGTGTCTGATAAGAGACGTCCGTAAATAAGCCGAATCCCGCCACATAAACAAAGTAGGACTGATTCAGAATCCCCACGTCACAGTGAAAACTTCGACCGGAAACGGCGACCTTCGCCGCTTCTACCAGATCTGTCGGAATGCCGATGCTCTGGCAAAAATCGTTGGTGCTTCCGGCGGGAATCATCCCGATCGGCAACTGTTCCGGGGATTCCATCATCCCGGACACGACCTCGTCCAGCGTGCCGTCTCCACCGCTGCAAACAACAAGAGAATACCCCTTTTCCCTCTCCTGTACGGCGGTTCTGGCATCTCCCGCTCTTTGTGTAGGATAAGCGCTGACCAGATAACCGTGCTTCGTAAATACATCAATCACATCCGCCAGCTGGGAACTGATTCTCTCCCTGCCTGCATGCGTGTTGTAGATAAAGAGCAATTTCCTGTCATTCATGCGAATGCATTTTTCCCCCGGATATAATCTCCCAAATCCGCAAGTGCATCCGCTTCATCCGCGCCTTCGGCAACCACCGTCAGCTCGTCTCCGTTTTCAATGTGGAGGGACATCATTCCCATAATGCTCTTGGCATTCACCGTCAGCTCTTTGAATTCAATGTGCATGGAACTCTCGTATTTACTAGCGATTTGAACCATCTCTGCGATTGTTCTCGCACCCAGTTCTCCGCTGATCTCCACCTGAATCGATTGTTTTTCCATCATTCATCCTCTCCTTCTAGTCCTTTTTCTGCTCTATGATGCGTGGCAATCCTTTGTCGGCATCCTCCCCATTCTCAGCATTTTCTTCGGCAAGCATCATCAACTTCTGTAAACGGTGATTCATTCCCGATTTCCGATCGGCGGGTCCATTAACGCCGCCAGATTCTTTAAAGAGGCTTCCGGATACCGAAGCCTGGCTTCTGCCGCCTCCCTTAATCCTTCTTCTAACGACTTTAACCGCCCTCTTTCCTCCAGCTGTCTGATCTTCTCCACCTGAATGGCGGCGGTCCTGGCCGTCTTGGAGATATTGGCCGCTTCACAATTCACCTTTCTGTTGACTGCATTCCGCATATCGCGGTAAATCCGCATATTTTCAAAGGCCATCAGAGAAACATGCGCTTCCATCACATTCAGTAAGGCCGCGATTTCCTCTCCCTCTTTGATATAGACCACCTGATATCTCTTGCGCTTTAAAGTTTTCGCATGAATATCAAAGCTTTCCATCAGTTTCCGTAAAAAAAAAGTCTGTTCCTCAGAAGCGCAGTCGAATTCCAGATGATAACCCTTCTTAGGATCAGATACAGAACCAATGCATAAGAATGTTTCTCGCAAATAAGTGCGTTTACAGCAGATCTTCCCGTTGAAACCAGCAGGCTCCGCCCCTGTGGAATCCCGTGTTTCTTCCAGTGCGGTCAGGATTCTTCTCATATCCTGCGATGCGATTCCTGCCCTAAAGTAAATGCGTCCCCGAACTCTTAGTTTTTCTTCTTCTCTTGAAAAATCTCTCTCTATTCTAAGAGTTTTTCTCAATATTGTAAAGAGCTTTTGCGCCTGCTCTCTGCGGTCTGTACGCAGGTAGAGCACAGGCTCCCCTTCTATCTCCTGCACCAGCCCGCAGTGATGGAGCAGCGCCGCTGCTGCCGACAGCTGACAATGGCGGGAGGAGGGAAGCTTGCCGATCAGCTCCTGCTTGACTTCCTCTGAAAATGACATGATCTCATCCGTTCTCTTCCTGCTTGAAGGGGCTTCGTTTCTGATGAAATCCCTTCCCTTCATTCCCCTTCAGTGTTTGTCCTGATTGGGGTTACAATCCCGATGCGCGATCTTAATGCCATAGTCTCCGGCATTCTTCAGCCTCTCATACAGGGCATTCGCAATCGTTACACTCCTGTGTTGCCCGCCGGTACATCCGATGCCGACCACCAGCTGATGCTTTCCCTCCGTAATATATCCCGGGATCAGGAAGGAGAGAAGATCGCTGCACTTATCAATGAACATTCCACATTCTGGAAATCCCATGACATAATCTCTCACCGGCCGGTCATTGCCCGTCAAATGTTTGAGCGCATCGATATAAAACGGATTGGGTAAAAAACGGACGTCAAAAACCAGGTCGGCGTCCTGCGGAATGCCATACTTGAAGCCGAAGGAGAGCATCGTGATCATTAACGAATTGTATTTTAAATCTTTGACAAAAATCCGGTCCAGTTCCTCCCGCAGCTCTCTGGTTAACAGCTGGGAAGTGTCAATGACATAGTCCGCCCTCTCTTTGGTACCTTCCAGAATCTTCCGTTCTCTGACGATTCCGTCCTGTACCGGGTCACCGGGCTGTGCCAGCGGGTGGATCCTCCTCGTTTCCTTATACCTTTTAATCAAGGCAGCGTCCGAGGCATCCATGAAAGAATCTCCACCGGATATCCATGTTCTTTCAATGCCTGGATGGCGTGCTCCGCATCTTCAAATTTCTGATCGGTCCGTACATCCACGCCGATCACCACCTTGGTGATCTCGCTGTCCGGCAGACTGATCAGTTCCACGAATTTTTCAATCAAAGAAACCGGAAGATTGTCGACACAGTAGAATCCCACATCTTCCAGCATCCGAATGGCGGTCGACTTTCCGCCTCCGCTCATTCCGGTAACGATTACGATTCTCATATCCTTTTTTCCGGCTTCCATCCTGTTCTCCTGTCTGCGCGGCTGTTCCCAACCGCTATCCCTGCTGTCGGAATTCCTCTGTTCAAAAACGCTCCACCGTTTCTTCCCGTCTACGGTTATTTCCCGCTCCGAAGCACTCTGCAATTTAAAATCCGAGAGGGATCACCTCCGTCTCCAGTCTGATCCCTGTTTTTTCTTCGACTCTCTCTGTCACCGCATGGATGACCTGCATGATTTCATCTGCGCTCGCTCCGCCCCGGTTGATCACAAAACCGCAGTGTTTTTCCGATACCTGTGCCTCTCCGATTCGAAACCCTTTAAGACCCGCTTCCTCAATCAGCTTTCCGGCAAAACTGCCTGCCGGTCTCTTGAAGGTGCTCCCGGCACTGGCAAATTCCAGCGGCTGTTTCTGTTTTCTGCGCAAGGCAAGCTCCTCCATTTTGGCCCGTATTTCTTCCGGCTTTCCCGGCGTCAGCCTTAATTTTGCAGAGATAAAAAACAGTTTCTGTTTCCTGGCAATGCTACTTCGATAACCGAAAGCCATCTCGCTTCCGGACAATTGCACCTGCCGGACTCTTTCTCTCTCTGTTTCGCCGCCTTCCCTTCCTTCTGCTTCCCCGGACGGATGGGAGGATGTGGATGTCCCAATCCGAAGGGCACTGACCTGCTCCGTGACTTCCTTCATTTCAAAGTCATAGGCGCCTGCATTCATGCACAGGGCGCCACCCAGGGCTTCCCGGAATCCCCGCTGCTCCTTCCAAACCGCTCAGAGATGCCTTGAGAGCCTCCTGCGCAATGGCTGCAAGCGGAGCCCCCGCCGGAGCCAGAATCCTGTCCTCTGCCACTCGAATCGGTTCTCTCTGCCCTGCCGTGCAGAGGATCACTCCCCGGTACCCCTGATCGGCTACCAGCAGGTTCGTACCGTTGCCGGTGATGAAGTAGGGAACCTTCTCTTTTTCTAAGAAAGTGAGCAGTTCTTTTGCCTTAGAAGCGTCTTGCACCAAAATCCATGCATCCGCCTCCCCTCCTACCCGGAAGGAAGTATGCCTCCTCATAGGTTCGTTGAAACGCAGATCTTCTCCTTCGCAAAGGAGCTGCAAACGCTGTTTGATTTCCCCTTCCAGCCTCTGCCTCATGCTTCCGCCTTATCCGCCTCGGCTGCTTTCTGGGTTACATCGGTTTCACTTGCCTTCGGTGCTTCCTCCCGATTCTGATTCAGCTTCATCGTATTCTGTACACGGTTGTACAATTCCTGCGCGGCATTATAGCCCATCTTCTTCTGGCGGTGATTGACTGCGGCTGCCTCGCAAATGATCGCCAGGTTTCTTCCCGGACGAATCGGAATATCGTGACAGATGATTTTTTTTCCCAGGTATTCCGTATAGTGCTCCTCTAAACCGAAGCGGTCGTAATCCTTATCTCTGTCCCATTCCTCCAGACGAATCACAAGATCAATGGAAGAAGTATCACGCACACTGGATACACCGAACAACGTCTTCACATCAATGATGCCGATGCCCCGCAGTTCAATAAAGTGCTTGGTGATCTCCGGTGCGGAGCCGATCAGGGTGTCTCCGCTGACCTTCCGAATTTCCACCACGTCATCCGACACCAGACGATGTCCCCTCTTAATCAGCTCCAGCGCCGCTTCCGACTTTCCGATCCCGCTCTCTCCCGTGATCAGAAGTCCTTCACCGTATACATCGCAAAGAACGCCGTGGATACGGATGCAAGGAGCCAGGCGTACATTCAGCCACCGAATCACCTCCGCCATCACCTGAGAAGTCGGATGCGGCGTGATAAACAGCGGTACATTTGCATTGGTCGCCAAATCAATGAAACTCTGGTCGGGCTGCAGATTCCTGCAAAAGACAATGCAGGGGATCCCCCTGTCCAGAAGCTTCTGGAAGTGAGTGTCCTTTTGTTTCTGCGTCATGTGCGACATGTAGGAATATTCCACCATGCCGATGATCTGCATGCGGCTCGCATCGTCATGCTCGAAGTAACCGGTCAACTGCAGAGCGGGCCGGTTGATATCGCACTGCCTGATCTCCGTCTCGGAAAAGTCTACATTCGGCGTCAGCAGCTCGAACTTCATTTTTTTGACAACTTCCTGTAATTTTACGCTTTCCATCCCTTGCTGTTCCTCTTCTTTCTATTTGGTCTTCGCTTCCTTGTGAAAAAATTCATAGATGGCCTTTGCCTGGTTTTCCGGGATTTCCGGCACCTCTGCAATTTTTTCAGGCGTCGCCTCCCTCAGTTCCTCAATGGATGCAAAATGCCGCATCAGCGCTTTTCTTCTGGCAGGACCAACCCCCGGTATCTCGTCCAGGGTGGAATGGACCTGTGCCTTGGACCGGAGAGAGCGGTGATATTCGATGGCAAAACGGTGGGCTTCATCCTGAATCCGCGTGATCAACTGAAAGCCCTCCGACCTGGTATCGATCGGCAGTTCTACATTGTGGTAATAGAGCCCCCTCGTACGGTGATTGTCATCTTTTACCATCCCACAAACCGGCACGGAAATATTAAGTTCTCGAAGCACCTGTAGCGCAATATTCACCTGTCCCCTGCCGCCATCCATCAGCAACAGATCCGGAAATTTGGAAAAACTGTCCTGCTTCCGGAGACCGTGCGTGAATCTCCTTTCAATGACCTCCTTCATGCAGGCATAGTCATCGGGACCGGCAACGGTTTGAATCCGAAACTTGCGATAATCACTTCGCTTGGGCTTTCCTCCCTCAAAGACCACCATGGAGCCCACATTTGCAAAACCGGATATATTCGAAATATCAAAGGCCTCCATCCGCTGCAATTTCCGGAGATCTAACAGTTTGGCGATCTCTTTGACCGCACCGATGGTCCTGCCCTCCTCCCGTTTCAGCCGTTCTTTATCTTGGGAAAGGATGAGAGAAGCGTTCTGGGAAGCCAGTTCCATCAGTCTTTTGTTCGTACCTCTCTCGGGAACGAAGAGATGCACTCTGGAACCCCTGCGCTCGCTAAGCCATTTCTCGATCATGTCCTGATCCGGAATCTTTTCCTGTAGCAAAAGTTCCCTTGGCACAAAGGGCGTTCCCCCGTAAAACTGCTTGACGAAGTTTTGCAGGACGGCGGAGGAGCCGCCGGCTTCGTCGTCGAAGACGCCCCGATCCTTCATGTAATAATGCTCTCTGCCGATGATTTGCCTTCTCTTACAAAGAACACCTGCACGACGACATCCTGCTCTTCTTTGGCAAGCGCAATAATATCCCTGTCTTCCATATCCGCATCCGTCATCTTCTGCTTCTGTTCAATCACCCGGACGCTGTTTCGCCTATCCCTGTATTTTGCCGCATCCTCAAAGCGCATCTCCTGCGAGGCCTGTTCCATCTTGTTTGTCAGGTCTTCGATGACCGCACTGTAATTACCGCTTAGAAAATCGATGGCCTTCTCGACACGGTCGCCATATTCTTCCTTCGTGATTTTCCCGGCGGCACAGGGCGCCGTGCAATACCCCATGTGATAATTCAAACAGGGTCTGTCCTTTCCGACGTCTCTGGGCAGCACCCGGTTGCAGGTTCTTAGTCCCATCAGCTTGTTCACCAACTCGATGGCTTCCCGTACCGCATCGGCAGAGGGAAAAGGTCCGAAATACCTGGCCTTATCCTTTTTCATCAGCCTCGAAAAAAGAATCCTCGGATACTCCTCGGAAACGGTCACCTTGATAAACGGATAGGTTTTGTCGTCCTTGAGCATCGTGTTGTAGCGAGGCCGGTTTTCCTTGATCAGGTTGTTTTCCAGAACCAGCGCTTCCATTTCGGAATCGGTCACGATATATTCGAACCTTGCGACGAGCGAAACCATCTGCTCAATCTGCGGACCTCTTCCCACGATTCTGGTACGGAAATAGGACTGTACCCGCTTGTGCAGATCCACCGCCTTGCCCACATACATGATCGTATCATCGTCATCCCTCATCAGGTATACCCCGGGCTTATGAGGCAGCTTCTTCAGTTCCTCCTTGATCTTAAAATCCGTACTCATCCCTTCTCGCCACGCCTGTGCCGGCGGTTTTGCTCTCCTTTATTCAAACAAATCCTTCCGGCGGGAAAATCTTCCCCCTTCCGTCTCCGGAGCCTCCTGCAAGTCCTGTTTTAACGGCTCTTTCGTTCCTTCCTCCAGAGTCTCCTTTAAGTCCTTCTGAAGTGGCTCGTTCGTTCCCTCCTCCGGAGTTTCCTTTAAGTCCTTCTGAAGCGGTTCCTTCTCAGGCGCCTCTCTTAGGTCTCTATCTGCCGCCTGTTCCGCATTTTTTCCCAGAGCCGCCTGAGCGTTTTCCGCTTCCCCTTTTACCGGAATGTTCTCGCCGACCTGTCTGCTTTCTTCTCGTACGGCGAAAATTCTGGAGGCCGTCTCCCGGTCCTCCTGCGGCTGTGACAGATGTTCCACCTCGCGGAAGATCCGCATGAATTCCGCACCAGTAATGGTTTCGTTTTCGATCAGATACTGCGCCAACCGGTCCATGGTATCCAGATGCTTCGAGATGATTCCCTTCGCTTCCGCATAGCATTCGTCCAGAATCTTTCTGACTTCTTCATCAATGCCGGTCGCCGTCTCATCCGAGCAGGTGAGATCCCGAACCCCGTCCAGATAACGGTTTCTGATGGATTCCAGTTGCATGAGTCCAAACCGTTTGCTCATCCCGTAAAGAGTGACCATGTTTCTGGCAATGGCAGTTGCTTTCTCAATATCATTCTCTGCACCCGTTGTCACGGTGTTGAAGATCAGCTCTTCCGCCGCTCGTCCGCCCAGAGTGACCACGATTTCATCGCGCAGCTCTACCTGCGTCTTTAAAAATTTTTCATCCTCCGGCACCTGCATCACATAGCCGAGCGCCCCCATGGTTCTGGGGACAATGGTGATTTTCTGCACCGGCTCCGTGTTCTTTGCACCGCCGCAATCAGTGCATGCCCGATCTCGTGATAGGATACGATCTTCCTCTCTTCCTTGCTCAGGATTCGATCCTTCTTCTCCTTGCCGACCAGAACCTGTTCGACTGCATCCATCAAATCCTTTTGGCAGACATATTCCCGCTTTGCCTTGACCGCATTGATGGCTGCCTCATTGATCATGTTGGCCAGATCACTTCCGACCGCCCCGCTGGTTGCCAGTGCAATCGCCTTCAGATCGACCGTCTGGTCCATCTTGACGTCCCTGGCGTGCACCCGTAAAATCTCTTCTCTTCCTTTGAGATCCGGTTTGTCAACGATGATCCTGCGATCAAATCTTCCCGGTCGAAGCAGCGCCTTGTCGAGAATTTCCGGACGGTTGGTCGCACCTAAAATCAACACGCCCTTCGAGGAATCGAAACCGTCCATTTCGGATAGAAGCTGGTTCAGGGTCTGTTCCCTTTCTTCATTCCCTCCGCCGTATTTCGAATCCCTGCTCCTGCCAATTGCATCAATTTCGTCAATAAAAATGATACAGGGAGCGTTTTTGGTCGCCTCTTTAAACAGATCTCTTACGCGACTGGCACCGACTCCTACATAGAGTTCGATAAAATCGGAGCCTGCCAGAGAAAAAAACGGAACATGCGCCTCTCCAGCAACTGCCTTGGCTAATAGCGTTTTTCCTGTTCCGGGAGGCCCTACTAAGAGCGCTCCCTTGGGAAGTTTCGCACCGATTTTTCCATATTTTCCCGGATTATGAAGAAAATCCACCACCTCTACCAGCGATTCCTTGGCTTCGTCTTCTCCGGCTACGTCCTTGAAGGTGACACCCGTTTCTTTTTGCACATATACCTTCGCATTGCTTCTCCCCACAGAAAAAGGACTATTTTTCCCCATTCTGCGGAACAGCAGGGTCAACAGTCCCCACATGAGAAGGATGGGCAGAACATAGACGGCAAAAAAATTAAGGATCGCCGAGGAGGAGTCCGGTACCTTTCTCTGCACCTGAATGCCCTCTTTCAGACATCTTCCCGTGAGCGTCGTCTCATCCTCCGCCACGCCGGTGACCAACCCCTTCAGTTCTCCCTTATTGATCTGCTCTTTCAGATCCAAAAGCTTCTTTGACTCTCGGTCAAAGTCCCCTTCTCTTTGTTTTGTAAAAGATCCGGATCCTTCTCGTTTTTCTTCGGTTTTACCGACAGTTTATCTTCCTGCATCGTGACTGCAGAAACGTAATGATGGTCCAGCAAATGGACAAACTGGTCGTAGGTGATTTCTCTCTCGCTGTTTTTTCCACTGAACACCTTGGTCATGTAGGACATCACCATCATCATGATCAGAGCAGCGATGACCATAAATAAAAGCGTCTGCGGGCGTCCGTTTCTCCCGCCGCCTTCGTCCCCGGATCGATTGGAATTGCTTGCATTTGAATTGTTGTTCATCTGTGTTCTCCCAAAGAATTCTTCGGCATAAGAGCAGAAAAAGCACCCGCAGTCAGTACGCGCGCGCTTTTCACTTCCGTCTGCAGAATCGTTCCCTGTTCTACTTCAAGAATAGCCTTATGCAGGCTGTTTGAGTTCCGCCAAAGAAACCACGCTATACTTCATCTCCGCCCGGTTTCCGGCCAGATCCTTTAGTTTGTTCTCAATTCTGCGGTATACCGTATCGCAGTCTTCTCTACTGGTTCCCGTTAAAAGCACCAGGTACTGGGAGGCATTGTATTTGCAAAAAACATCTCCCTGTCTTAAAGAAAGATGGATGGCGGAAGCCAGCGCTTCCGATCTTCCGTTTCTCTTTTCCTCATTGCGGATGAGTTTACCCTCATAATCCACAAGCGTACAAAGCATCATGAAAACGGAATCTCCGCTCCGCTCCATGTTCCTGCTCAAAATATGATAAGCATCGATAAAACTGGGGTAGGAGCAATCATAGGCGCCTGCATCCTGACCGGCTTCCACCACCCGCCTGGTCTGCAGCAGATCATCCTGAATCTCACTGATCCGCCCCGGCTCCGAATTTAATTTCTCTCGAATGACCTGATAGCAGTCTAATAATTTCTGTGAGGCCGTAATGCCCAATTCTTCTTCATAATAGCGTACCGTTTTGTCATAAAGGCGATACGCCTCTTTGAAGTTCCCCTGATAAATCAAAGCCTCGATCTGGCCGACCTGCCAGTCGCGATCCGGAAATAATCCGAAGCCCGCTGGTAAATCTGAAGCATCTGCTGGTAGTCTCCCTTCTCCTTCAGGTAGCCTCCCAACCATTCTGCCGTTTCATCAAACAAATCCTGGATGGCAACGTTTCTGGTAATCACCCAGATTTCCGTGGAGAGCTCCGGCAAAAGTGTTCCCTGAAAGAGTTCGAACGCCTGGGAATACAGAACAAACCGCTCGGACTCACTGCCCGCCTCTCCTGCGCTTGCAACCAGCTTCTTAAATTCATCGACATCCAGGGTCATCGACACCTTAGGATCCGGATAATAAGCTCCCTGTTTCTTAATGATATAATCCATCTCGGGAAGCCCGGCACGAACCATCTGCCTGCGCATTTGGTAGATCAAATTGTTCATGCTATTGTTCATGTTGGCACGCTCTTCCCCTTCGTAAAGCGTGTGCATCAAACGATCCTTGGTTACCCCCTCGCTGCCACTCAGCCAGATGAGTTGCAAAAGCTGGACGAATTTAGCTGTCGTATTCCGACCGAGCGCAATCTCTCTCCCGTCATACGACATACGAAATCCACCCAGCATATATACCTTCAGTTGCTCCATGAAAGAATCTGCCCTCCATTCAAACGTGTCACTAATAGTCTAATATATCACAATCCAATCAGGTGGTCAAAAAAGCGTTTGCACATCTGAGGAGTACAGAATCACCGCTTTTCTTGCTTCACAAAGACAGGGGGCATCCAATTGATGCCCTATAAAACCAGGAATCCTTACGAAAGGGTAGCGCTCATCACAGCGTCTGCCCACGTCTGCATTCTCTCCTCATCCGCCTCGTGGAGAGCCCCCTTGAAGCTGAGAATATCTTCTGCCACCTTGCAGTTTTTTAAGGCTTCCAGTTCTTTCTGTATCTTTTTACCTGCCTGGGGCGCCCAGGAACCATTCTCCGCCAAACCGAAGATTCTGTTCTGCACACCGAGCGCGATGATATCCCGGACCAGCGCCTCCATCTCCGGATAGATTCCCCCGTTATAGGTCGGGCAGAAGAGCAGGACCCTGGAGAAGCGCCAGATTTCCGAAATCAAATAAGAGGTGTGCGTCTCGGATACATCATAGACGCGAACCGGTTTTCCGCTTTTCTTCTGGATATAGGCCGCTGCCGCTTCCGCTGCAGAAGCGGTATGTCCGTACATGGAGCCGTAAACAATGGTATATCCCTCTTCCTCCGACGTCCAGGTCGTCCACTTCTGATACTTTGAAGGATCCAATCAATATTGCTGCGCCACACCGGACCGTGCAGCGGGCAAATCATACGGATGTCCAGTCCTGCCGTTTTTTTCAGTCCCGCCTGCGCCTGCACGCCGTATTTGCCGACAATATTTGCATAATAGCGTCTGCTGTCATCCAGAAAGACCGTTTTAAAGTCGCACTCATCTGCAAAAATGCCGGTATCCACAGCGCCGAAGGTTCCGAACACATCTCCTGAGAAAAGCGCACCGGTGACCGCATCAAAACTCATCATGGTTTCCGGCCAGTGCAGCATCGGCGTCAACACAAACTGGAGCTTATGCTTCCCCAGCTCTAGTACATCGCCGTCTGCCACTGTCTTCTTGGCACAGTTTTTCGTTCCGGTAAAAAACTGGTCCAGAATACGAAACGTTTTTTCATTTCCCACCAGCGTCACATCCGGATAGACGTCTAAAACCGCCTGTACCTGCGAGCAATGATCCGGTTCCACATGATGCAGAACCAGATAGTCCAGCTTTCTTCCCTGCAAAGCAGCCACGATGTTTTCCATAAACTGGCTCTTCACCGTGACATCCGCCGTATCGAGCAGAGCAGTCTTTTCATCCCGAATCAGATAGCAGTTATAAGAAACGCCATGCGGCAGAGGAAACAGATTTCAAATCTGCTCAGTCTTCTGTCGCTGGAGCCTGCCCAGTAAGTGTCTTCTCCAATCTGCTGTACATTTACCATGTCGTTCTCCTGTTGTTTGTCCTGATCCCCTGCGGTTAAATTCTATCGCCCGGGGAGATGCTTGTTGGTCCTTCTCACGGCGTCGCTGCGGGCTGTTCCTGTGTTTGCGTAGCTTGTGGCACCTGCGGTGATGGTGTCGCCTGCGGCGTCTGTGGTGTTTGCGGGGTCTGCGGCGTTTGCGGAGTCTGTGGTGCCGTTACTCCGTAAGGAAGCCCTGTGGCACCATGAATCCATTGTCCGCTTGCTGCATCAAAACGATATCCCGCTTCTTGCATAGCCTTGATCTGCGCCGCAGGATCTCCCTGCGGAAGAGAAGGCTGTGTTTGCGGCGTCTGTGGTGTTTGCGGGGTTTGGGTTGTGCTTTCCTTCGGTCTCACCCTTGGTGTTGTCACTGTGGTCTCCGCGGGGGTCTTCTTCCCGCCTGCCGCTTCTTCAATGGCGTCACTGATCTCCTGCACCTCATTCGAAGGCACATAGGATTCGTCTTCATAAAGAAAGCTGTGCAACTGTATGACCGCCTCGTAAAGCGTTTCCGGGACCACCACGCTGCCCTTGGCCCGGATGTTCTTCCCCCTCTCTGTGTTCCTCATCCGGAAATCCCGTCTGCCCGACGATGCTGTACTTTCCTGCATCCGCCACATAGGACAGAAGCTCGGACAGAGTCAGTGAGGTGTACATTTCTCCAAAGACACTGTTGGCAATGGTATTGAGCTGTGCAGGAGTGGCGCGTCTTGCTTTCAAACATCTTAGAAAGGACCAGTCTCTGTCTCTCCGTCCTTCTATAATCGTCTCCTGCCGTGTAACGAATCCGGCAATAGGCCGTTGCCTGTAAACCGTCTAACGTCTGCATCCCCGGCTCCGTCACCGGTACAAACTCCCGTTTCTGCTGTTTGCCCATGATTGTGCCGTAGTCGTTGAGGTATTTGATTTCCGCCTCTTCTACATCCACGTCCACGCCGCCCAGCGCGTCAATGGTATCCGCCAGGGCGCCAAAACCGACCGTCACAAAGTCCGTTACGTTCAGGTCCAAATTCATATTCAGCATCCGAAGCGCCTGCTCCGGGCCGCCGTTTGAATAGGCAGAATTCGCCTTGTTGTAAAAACCGTTTCCTGTGTTCAGAAAGGTATCCCTGTATACGGAAGCCATGCGAACCTTTCCCGTATCCTGGTTGATGGAAACCAAAATAATGGAATCGGTTCGTGTATTGGATTCCAGCTCTCCCTTTCTGGTGTCTACGCCAAAAAAAGCAATCGTCGTATATTTTCGCATCGATCCGCTTTGCGCCGATTCCTGCACCGTCTGGCTCACGCTGTCTTTCACCAGCTGTTCTTCCTTGATGGTGGCATGGTGGATCCGCTCCACCTTGGTCAAAAGAAACAGCACGATCGCTGCTGTAAGGAGCACCACCACTTCCAATGTATAAACAATCCTGCGAAACAGTCTTTCTGCTTGCCCGGATCGCCTGCAAATCCCAGATTGGATGCCACATGAACTCCTGCATCCTTCTCTTCGGTTTTCAAATCTGTTTTTGCTTTTGCATCCGGCGTTGTTTCTGTTGTCGATCCCGTTTTCGAATTCGCCTTGGAATCCGGCTTTGCTTCCGGCTTCGATTCCGCTTTCGAATTCACTTTGGAATCCGGCTTTGCTTCCGGCTTCGATTCCGCTTTCGAATTTGCCTTGGAATTCAGCTTCGATTCCGGCTTCGATTCCACTTTCGAATTCGCCTTGGAATTCAGCTTCGATTCCGTTTTCACTTCGACCTTCGGATTGTTTTTCGGATTCGATTTTTCTTCGATTTTCGGCGCTTCTTTTTGCTCTTTTGACATCTTTAATAATTTCTCAGCGCATCCGTTTCACTGAGTCCCGTGTCTTCTACCGATAAAATCACTGCTTCGTAGCTGTAATCCGGACTGACGCTCACGCGTACGCGGTCCCCTGCCTTGTGTCCGATCAATGCCTTTCCCAGGGGCGATTCAATGCTGATTAGCCCCTTCAAAGAATCTCCTCGCATGGTGGTGACGATTTTATACGTCTCCTCATCTCCGTCTTCTGCACCAATCTCGCAGATCCGCACTTTCACCGTCTTGTTCATACCCGCTTCTTCTTTAGCAGTATGGTCTTCAATCACCCGTGCGGTCTTGATCATACGCTCCAGAAAGCGAATCCGGCTTTCATTTTCATTCTTGGCTTTTTTGGCGGCGTAATATTCAAAATTCTCGCTAAGATCGCCCTGCGCCCGCGCTTCTTTCACATGTTCCAAAAGCTCTTTGCGCACGACGATCTTGCGATGTTCGATTTCTGCTTCCATATCCGCAATGTCTTTGCGGGTTAATTCATTATGCATTTGAAAACGGCCCCGGTTGTTGTCCGGGGCCAACTCCTTGTTAAGCTTTTCCGTCCGATCCAAGAACTTCTACAATTTTGTGATGAACGATATCCTTCACGTATTGTCTGCCGTCTCCGAGATACTGTCTGGGATCAAAATGATCGGGATGCTCCGCAAAATGCTGACGAATTCCCGCTGTCATGCCCAGACGCAGGTCCGAATCAATGTTGATTTTGCAAACTGCGCTCTTCGCCGCTTCTCTGAGCTGTTCTTCCGGAATACCGATGGCATCCTTCAACTGTCCGCCATTGGCATTGATGATCTTCACATATTCCTGCGGTACGGAGGAAGATCCGTGCAGAACAATCGGGAAGCCGGGCAAACGTTTCTTGACCTCTTCCAGAATATCCAGACGAAGCTTCGGATCGGTGCCGGGTTTGAATTTATAAGCACCATGGCTGGTTCCGATGGCAATTGCCAGAGAATCCACTCCGGTCTTGTGAACAAATTCCTCTACCTGATCCGGATCGGTAAACATTGCCTTTTCTGCATCCACACTGACCGCATCTTCGATTCCGGCAAGCGTCCCCAACTCAGCCTCTACCACTACGCCATGAGCATGCGCATATTCCGCCACTTTCTTGGATTCTGCAATATTGTCCTCAAAAGAATGGCTGGAATAATCAATCATGACAGAAGTAAAGCCGTTATCTACGCAGTCTTTGCAAACGTCAAAATCTGCGCCATGGTCCAGATGCAGTACGATCGGAATATCACACAGCTCTACTGCCGCTTCCACCAATTTTCTCAAGTAAACAGAGTTCGCATATTTCCTCGCCCCCTGTGAAGCCTGCAGAATAACCGGGGAATGAAGTTCGCTCGCCGCTTCGGTAATCGCCTGAACGATCTCCATATTGTTGATATTGAATGCGCCGACAGCGTATCCTCCATTGTATGCTTTTTTGAACATTTCTGTAGATGTAACTAAGGGCATATCGATACCTTCCTTTCTCCCAGTTCCTTCCGGAAACCCAATCTTCCAGTTCCCTCCGGAAACCATTTCCGGTTTCTATTGCGTTTTTATTATACCCTCTTCCCCAGTTGTGTACAAGATTTTATCCCACCTAGAGTCCGGGGAAGAGGTTCTCTTCCCCGGTTGTGTACAAGATTTGATCCTATCTGGAACCCGGGGAAGAGGTTCTCTTCCCCGGTTGTGCAAAAGATTTGATCCTATCTGGAACCCGGGGAAGAGGTTCTCTTCCCCGGTTGTGTACAAGATTTTATCCTGCCTAGCGTTCGGGGAAAGGGTTCTCTTCCCTAGTTGTGTACAAGATTTATCCTACTCGGCTCCCGGGGAAGGGGTTCTCTTCCCCAAAGTGGATCTGGTTCTTCTTCCAGAACTCCTCCGCCGTCAGATGGTCCACACTGCTGTAACGGAGAATCTGGGCTGACATGGCAGGAATCTGAAGCGTCAGGAGTCCGTCGCTCACCTGCTCCTTCACCGGTTCGCTTCTATAGCCATCCTTTGTCGAAATGATCAGCCTTCTCATGATGCATTCCGTAGGAACTCCCAGCATTTTTACAAACATATCTCTGGTAAGTGCATACGAATTCCGATTGATCACGATCAGCGATGCGCCTGCCCTCGTGAACCTGCCGTATGCAATCAATGCGCCTTCCGAGTGTACAATCCGAAGTGAGCCGTTCATGAGCTCGGCAACTTCCTTATGGATCCGAATCAACTCTTTGTGATAGGCGATCAGTTCGTGGTCTTCCTTCCCCCAAGGGTACGTTCTGCGATTATCCGGGTCAGTAAAGCCGCATAAACCCGCTTCGTCCCCGTAATAAATGGTCGGCGCGCCCGGGCAGAGTGAACTGCATGAGCACCGCCTGTCGCAAAATGTCCATCCGTACACTGCGAGAAGCTGCCTGAGGCGTCAGCTCGGCACTTCTCCCCACCAGATGGTTTGTCCTGGTTAAAAAACGGGAATGATCATGATTGGACAATTCATTCATGGCGGTATAAAGGGAAGGAACTGTGAAATTCTTTTCTATTTCGGACAGAAGAGACCGCCAGAACTGATCCCCGTTTCCCTCCAATTCCGGATGATACTCGTCCGAGTGCTTTTCCATTCCGGTCAGGAAATAGTAACCGGTTCCATAAACGCATCGTAGTTCATGACCGTGTCCCACTGATCTCCCAAAAGCCAGGGCTTCGATTCCCCGTACTGCTCCGCCAGGATAATTGCCTCCGGATTGGCCCCCTTGACCGCCTTGCGAAATCTTCTCCAGAATTCATGATTAAATGCCGGCGAATGTCCCAAATCAGCCGCTACATCCAACCTCCACCCGTCTGCATTAAAGGGAGGAGATACCCATTTTTTTGCAATTTCAAGGATATAATTGCAGAGCTTCTCGCTGCCCTCATAGTTCAGCTTCGGCAGCGTGTCGTATCCCCACCAACCTTCATAGCTGCCATTATAGGGCCATGACTGCTTATGAAAAGAAAAATAGTCATGATAGGGCGAGTCCTGCGCCACATAAGCCCCGTGCGGATAATCTGCCCTGCCTTCATAGATTCTCTCTTTATCCAACCATTTGTTAAAAGAGCCACAGTGATTAAAAACACCGTCCAGAATGACTCTGATTCCTCTCTCATGCGCCTTTTCTACCAGCTCAATAAACAGCTTGTCGCTCGCCTCCAGATTTTCCCTGTTCGTCACCCGGTCGATATATCTGGTTGCATTCCGGTTGTCCTGATCGTCCGGGTCTAAGAGCTTGCCCCGATCGGAAACGATCCTGCCAAAATGCGGATCAACGTGATCATAGTCCTGAATGTCATATTTATGGCTCGAAGGCGAAACAAAGATCGGATTGAAATAGATGGCGTCAATCCCCAGGTCCTGCAGGTAGTCCAGCTTATTGATCACCCCCTGCAGGTCCCCTCCATAGAATTCATTAAAATCAGAAAGCGGATCCGGCACACGGTTCCAGTCGTCCACCCTTCGCACATGTCTTCCGCCATAGGCATATTCATCGCTCAGTACGTCACTGGAGGGATCTCCGTTGCAGAAACGGTCCACCAGGATCTGATACATCACGGCGCCCTTCGCCCAATCCGGGGTAGATAGTCCGGGTGTCAGGAAAAAACGTCTCTGAGAATGATCCTGTCCTTTTTCGAAAAACAGGCCGCTCCTGTCATATCCCCTGATGGCGCCGTCATGAAATTGAACACGAAAAGAATATCCTGCCCGTTCCGTTCCAAGCCTGACGGTGGCATGATAGAAATCAAAGCTTCCAAAAGTCCCCTCAAAGCTCATGGGGTACTCTTCTTTCTCATATACGAGCACCGCACTTGCAATCTGGTTGCTCTCCGCGCTTAGCGAGATGGTCACCTCTCCCTCCGGGAGCGGTTGAAGGGGATGAATATAATCCAAAGTCTGGTCGTGAAAAAGCTGATAGGAATTGGGCATAAAGTCACCTGTCTGTAAGTCTTTCGCCCTCCCTGAGAGGTATGAAAAAAGCAGCCTTAGGGAGGGGCTGCTCTTTTCTGAGAAGGTATTTCTTACTTATGGGGTATAGCAAAAAATATAATGTATTGGGGGGTTACAATTAGTATACTATCATTCCTCTCCCAAGACGTAAATACGCAGCCTGTATAAATTTTACAAATTGCACTATTTATTTTTATGCAGTTTTACCAAGATTCTGGTCCCCGGGCGATCAAGCCTTGGGAATCATTTCCGAAGCCTGTAATTTTTCCTCGTGTCCCTCAAAGAGGGCTTCGAATTCTTCTCTGCCAATCTTTTCTTTTTCCAGGAGCAGCTCTGCGCTCTTGTGCAAAACGTCTTCGTATTCCAGGATCAGCTCTTTTGCCTTATGATAGCAGGCATCAATGATATTCTTCACTTCCTGATCGATCTGTCCCTGTACGAGTTCGGAATTTTTCTTAGCGTGGCCGATCTCGTAACCGATGAAGACGTCTTCTTCCTGATCATCGTAGTTGACCGTTCCGATCTTCAGGCTCATTCCATAACGCGTCACCATATTATGCGCCTGTTTGGTTGCCTTTTGGATATCGCTGGAAGCGCCCGTGGTGATGTCTCCAAAGATAATCTCTTCCGCAATTCTTCCGCCCAGAGAAACCATGATTTCTTCTAACATCTTGCTTCTGGTGACGAACATTCGTCTTTCTCAGGAAGCGGCATGGTGTAACCGGCTGCCCCAAGCCCGGTCGGGATGATGGAAACGGTATACACCGGCCCGACATCCGGCAACACATGGAAGAGGATGGCATGACCCGCTTCATGGTAGGCGGTGATTTTCTTCTCTTCTTCGGAAATAATCCGGCTGTGCTTCTCCGTTCCGATTCCCACCTGTACAAAGGCCTTGCGGATGTCTGCCTGGGAAATATAAGTATGATTTTGCATGGCGGCGTGAATGGCACTTTCGTTCAGGAGATTTTCCAGATCCGCCCCCGTAAATCCCGCCGTCGTCTGGGCAACCTGCTTCAAATCCACATCTTCCGAGAGCGGCTTGTTTCTCGCATGCACCTGCAGGATTTCTTCTCTGCCTCCAATGTCCGGTCTGGAGACCGTGATCTTCCGGTCAAATCGTCCCGGACGCAGAATCGCAGGATCCAGTATGTCCACCCGGTTCGTCGCTGCCAGAACAATAATGCCTTCGTTCACGCCGAAGCCGTCCATCTCTACCAGCAACTGATTCAGCGTCTGCTCTCTTTCATCATGGCCGCCTCCCATACCGGTTCCTCTGCGGCGCGCCACGGCATCAATCTCATCAATAAAAACGATACAGGGTGCATTTTTCTTGGCATCGGCAAACAGATCTCTTACTCTGGATGCCCCGACGCCTACGAACATCTCCACAAAGTCAGAGCCGGAGATGGTAAAGAACGGAACCCCTGCCTCCCCTGCGATTGCCTTGGCAAGCAGTGTTTTACCGGTCCCCGGAGATCCTTCCAACAGGACGCCCTTCGGAATTCGAGCACCCACCCGTGTAAATTTGGCGGGCGATTTCAAAAAGGCTATGATCTCAGCCAGCTGTTCCTTCTCTTCCTGAAGCCCCGCTACGTCCTTTAGCGTCACTTTATTATCTTCCGGATTCGCAATTCTGGCCCTGCTTCTTCCGAAATTCATCATCCTGGAATTGCCGCTCTGTGCATTCTGATTGTTGCTGATCAACATCACAATGAACACCAGCGCCGCCACCCCGATCAGACCCGGTACAAGGATGGAAAACATCCAGTTATCATCCTTCACCTCATTGATCTGCGGATCCACATGGTTCTTCCGAAGCAGCTTCTCCACCTCTCGGATGTCGGTGGCGTAAAGCTTCTTCCTGCTGCCGTCCTTGAGCAATACCTCCGCTGAACCGGTTGGCGTGTCCGCATAGGGAGTCAGGGCGGCATCCACCACCTTCCCCGATTGTAAATCACGTTCCAGTCGCCCGACCGTATAAGCGTTCGAAAGAGCGGTAGCGCTCCCCACGAATCTCATCGCCATTAAAATCACCAGCAGCAGCACTGCCATCAGAAGATATCTTGTATAATTCCTCTGTTTCTTCACCTTCCATCTCCACTTCTAAAATCACTCTTCAAAGAAACTGTCCCGATAAAGGGCAGGTTGCGGTATTTCTGGTCAAAGTCCAGCCCGTAACCCACGACAAACTCATCCGGGATCAAAAAGCCCGAATAATCTACGGACACGTCCTGCACCACTCGTCTGTCCGGTTTGTCCAGTAAGGTTGCCAGACGGATGCTTGCCGGCTTCCTGTCCGAGAGCATTTTGATCAGATAAGATAGGGTTCTTCCCGAATCAATGATATCCTCCACGATGAGGACATCTCTCCCACTGATCTGTTCGTCCAGATCCTTCACCACCTTCACAATACCGCTGGAAACCGTGTTCCCGCCATAGCTGGAAACGGACATGAAATCCATCGTCACCGGAACCGTAATATGCTTTGCCAGTCCGCACATGAAAAAGCAGGCGCCTTTCAGGATGCCGATCATGTGTACCGTCTTTCCCTCATAATCTTTGCTGATCTCCGCACCGAGTTCCCGGACGCGCAGATCTACCTCTTCACTTGAAATCAGTTCCTTGATCTTCTCTGCCATTGATCTCCTTTTCAATCCGTATATGCAGGAATCTCCCTGCTTGACGGGCGCTCTTAAGCACCTCTGCATCCGTGCGGTATCCCGGTATCCACAAAACATGGTTGCCGTCTGCCATCAACAGGATTCTGTCCCGCATTCTTGCCGGAATCTTCTCGTCCGTCATCCATTTTCGGATTTCCTTGTGCTTGCTCCCTTCCCGATTGAGAGAGAAAAAATCCCCTTCTTTTCTATATCGGAAGAAAACAGTGCTCTTGATTATAGCATAGTCAAAACAGTTCGTATACCGACCGGAATCTTCTCTTTCATACGAAAAATCCGTGTATGCCGTGATTCTGTAATCGTGGAAGGAAGCATGAATCATCTCTCCCTTCCGCAGCGCTTCCGTCTCCAGCCTCAGTCCCTCTTCTTCCGCCTTTTTCGGTTGTTGAGAAGACGGGTCTCCCCCTTCTTCCCGCTGTCTTCGGTAAAAGAGCAGCGCCCCGTACTCCTTCCTGATGGTCACTCCCGCAGGCAGCTGCAACTCTTTGGCGCTGCTTTTCCTTCTGCCAAGCAGATCCACCGCCTCCAGCTGCCTTCTGGTGATATCTTTTCTCCCTAAATACCGGTCGCCGGCCAGATCTTCCAGGGCAAGGAGATAGACCTCTCTCCTCAGAAAGTCGGGTTCCTTCTCTAAAAGAAAGAGTGACAGCGATCGTTCTCCGTTTTCGCCCGTTTCTCTCTTCGCCTGCAAATAAATTTTCCTGGCTTGCGCCCGGATATAAGATTGTACCGAGGCGATCTGTGCCGCCGTTTGCAGGATGTGCTCCTGTGTGCGCGAATTGATTTCCGCCTCAAGCAACGGCAAAACCTCTCCACGGATGCGGTTACGGGTGTACTTCCTTTCCCGGTTGGTCGCATCCTCTACAAAGGGAATCCCTCTTTTTTCCAAAAATTGTTCAATTTCCCCTCTGGAAACATGAATCAGCGGACGGATTAAATCCCCCTCCGCTTCCGCAATTCCGGAAAGTCCCTGCAGACCGCTCCCCCTACAGAGGTGAAACAAAAAAGTCTCCGCCGCATCTCCCTGATTGTGTGCGGTCGCAATCCATCCCGCCCCTTCTTTCTGCAAAAGTGCACGAAAGAACGCATATCTCACACTTCTTCCTGCGGCTTCTTCACTGAGATGCTCTTTCTTCGCAAGCGCCGGCACGTCTTCTTTTTTTACATAAAAAGGCAGCTTCCGCAAGGCGCACTGTCTCCTGACGAAGGCCTCATCTTCATCCGCCTCCTTTCCCCTGATCCCGTGGTTGACATGCGCCACCAGCAGACCAAAGCCCATTTGCGGTGCCAGAAGCGTCAGGATTTCCAGCAGGCACATGGAATCCGCGCCCCCGGAAACGGCGGCGATCACCCTCTTCCTCCGTCCCCCGCTAAGAGAGACTGCCATTTGATCCCGAACAGCTTCGATCAGCTGTCTTTCCTTCCTGTCCAAATTCGCTCCTGTTCTTATCTTTCTCCGTTCTTATCTTTCTCTGTTCTTATCTTTCTCTGTTCTTATCTATCTCTATTCCTGTCCCCCTCCGATTCAAGGAACCCTTCAAAAACAAAAGACCTTTTCCGTGCTGCCGGAAAAAGTCTTCTTATTCGTTCCGAAAAAGGATTTCCCCCTCATAGATGAGTCCGAGCTTATCCCTTGCCACTTCCTCTATATATTTTCGCGTATGCGTATATTTCTCGTATTCTGCAATCTCCTGGCTGCGTGCCTCTTCTTTCTGAATCTGCTTGGTCAGCTGGGTCTGCTCTTCCAGGTACTGGTCCCTCTTTTGTTTCAACCCTATGCTTTTAAAGCCAACCATGGTCGTTAGAAGAATGACGACGATTACGGCCAAAAAAATACTGAATCTGTTTTCCTTTCGATTCCTCTTTCTGGGTCTTGCCATTTTACTTTCTTCTTTCCGCATCGCCATCGTTCCTTTTGAGCACCCATCGGATGTGAGAATTCGTCCTGCGATACAGAGCGCTATCCCTCCGCCTTTGATTGCTTTACACCCCGGTATCTCATATATCGGATTCATGACGATAACACATAACAGACGGGTTTAAGAACAGTACCGGAACAGTTCCTGTGCTTCCTCTTTGCGGGTGCTTTCCTTCACGTCCAGCACTTCCACTGAAACATCCTTGTTGCCGAAACCGATGGTGATGCGGTCGCCCGCCTTGACTTCTGCGGAGGCTCTGGCAACCCTTCCGTTTAAAGAACCCGTCCTGCGTCACAGGCTTCGTTTGCAACCGTCCTTCTTTTGATCAGTCTGGAAACCTTCAGAAATTTGTCCAGTCTCATGGCCCTATCCTTTGTAGACACAAAAGGAACCTGTGCACAGGCACAGGCTCCGGTAAATCAGAATCTCTTACTTCTCGTTGACCAGATCCTTAAGAGCCTTGCCAGCCTTGAATCTCGGTGCATAGGATGCCGGGATCTTCATGGTTGCGCCGGTCTGCGGATTTCTGCCTTCTCTCTCCGCTCTCTGAGAAACTTCAAAAGTTCCGAAGCCTACAAGCTGTACCTTTCCCTTCTTCTTCAGTTCATCGGAAACGACTTCTGTAAAGGACTTAACCACCGCTTCAACGTCCTTACGAGATAACTCGGTGCTGTCAGCAATCGCTGCCACAAGTTCAGTCTTGTTCATTTCAAAATCCTCCTGTTAGAGTGTTTGTTTACTCGTGCGTTTGCACGATACTTTTACTTATATTCGTTTCCGCTCCTTTTGTCAAGAAAAAACGCTGTGCAAGCCAATTTTTTATTAGATTTTTTAATAAAACATCTTTTATTAGAGCCTTTTACGAACTTGTCTCCAACAAATTATACAAAAAGCAGATGCTTTCGGTAACGCAGATAGGCATACTTACAACACATGAAGAATTCCACTTAGTGCTGCTTCGTTCCCCGACCTGACACGGTTCGCGGGTCTTCATTGTATAAGACCCATCTGCGCCCGAAAGCACCTGCTTTCGCCTAAACAATATAACCAGCCGCTTGCAACTTTGTCAAGACCAATGCCGTTTAAATCGAATAATCGTATTCTCCTGCAGCCTTGCTCTCATCCGCCAGATCCTGCAAGGTGAAGCGGTCTACATATTCGTTCACCACCTTGTCCAGCCCGACCCAAAAGGAAATCGTCGGACAGGAATCCGCCCGCGGACACTCAATGGATCCTCCCTCTACCCCGATGCACTCGACCGGCGTCAAATTCCCTTCCATCGTTCTTAGGATATCTCCCACCCGATACTCTCTGGCAGGTTTTGCCAGGCGGTGCCCGCCTCCCACGCCGCGCATGCTGCGCAGATACCCTGCCTTATTGAGGGCCGTTACAATCTGTTCCAGATATTTGACCGTGATTCCCTGTCTGGCGGATATATCTTTGAGCGCCACATATTCTCCCGTATCGTGCAGCGCCAAATCAATCATGACTCGAAGCGCATAGCGCCCTTTTGTCGATATTTTCATCTTTACCTTTCCAACTGCCTAACTTTCAGTTTCGGCTTGTGTGAAGCTATGTCTCTTTCCGGAGATGCGTTCTTGCTCCTTCTGAAACTATGATCTTTTTTCGTCTTGTGCTATGCTATACAGGCAACAAAAGGATTCCAATTTCAATTTCAACCCTTTTTGAATTTCACGCCTCCTCGATGAGACAGGAGAAGGACGCCTCCGATTCGATCCTTTGAATCTTAACTCCTCCGATGTAGACTGGCCTGTTCCCTTCGATAGTGTTCCATTGTATCACAACGGCAGTTGAAATTCTAGTATTTTAGTAGGATTTGAGGATTACCGGAAATTTCCTGTGCAGCCGGTCCTCTTTGTACTGTTAATGCGATATCCGTGGATATTTCCCGGATATCTTTTGAGGGTTCTTTTCCCTCCTTCGCATGCCATGACACCTTCTACCTCTTTTCCACCCTTTCAACCGCAGAAAAAATGGATGGCACAAGCCATCGCACAGGCAAGGAAGGCCGCCTCGATCGGCGAGGTACCGATCGGTTGCGTCATTGTGTATGACGGTGCGCTTCCCGGGGAAAAAAATGCCCTCGCCAAGAATCTAGGCGGAAAAATTGCCGCGGGAACCGTCATCGGTCGGGGCTACAACCGTCGCAACGCGGATCATTCCACCTTCTCTCATGCAGAAATCACTGCCATGAAGAAGGCTTCCGGAAAAATCGGTGACTGGCGTTTGGAAGCCTGTACCATGTATGTTACACTGGAACCTTGTTCCATGTGTGCCGGCGCCATTATCCAGGCCAGACTCCCCCGCATCGTCATCGGCGCCATGAATCCGAAGGCGGGCTGCTGTGGAAGCGTCATGAACATCGTGGAGGAAAGGGGCTTCAACCACCAGGCGGAGGTGTTTCGAGGCTTCATGGAGGAAGACTGTTCTCTCCTTCTGACGCAATTCTTTAAAGAGCTTCGCATCCGCCGTAAGGAAGAGCGGGGGCGCATGTCTCCCCCTGTATAAGGGTAGGACAATCGCGTTTCGGATGAATTACATTTGGATGAATTACATTGGGATGAATTACATTGGGATGAATTACATTTAGGTGAATTACATTTGGGTGAATTCGGTTTGGACGAACAACTTTTAGATCCATTCGACCTGCAACACTGCATGCTCTGCCCCCGTTTTTGCGGCGTCAACCGTCTCTCGAACGAAAGGGGCTTCTGCAATGAGGGGAGCGAGGTCCAGGCCGCTAGAGCGGCTTTGCATTTTTATGAAGAACCCTGTCTCTCCGGGACAAAAGGAAGCGGAGCCGTGTTTTTCTCCGGTTGCAACTTACGCTGCGTTTTTTGCCAGAACAGAGAAATCTCCACCGGAAGAGCGCAGAAGCCTCTGCGCGCCGGGCAGTTGTCCGACATCTTCCTGCGTCTGCAAGAGGAAGGGGCGCACAACATCAACCTCGTCACCGCTATACACTTCCTGCCGCAGGTCATTTCCGCCTTGAACCTTGCCAGGGCGCAGGGGCTTGGGATCCCCATTGTCTACAATACCAGCGGCTATGAAAACGTGGAATCGCTCAAAAAGCTGGAGGGGCTTATCGATATCTATCTCCCGGACTGCAAATATGTCTCCCCCCTCCTTTCTAAAAAGTATTCCGGCGCCGGGGACTATTTGCCTATTGTAAAGAGGCGCTTCGGGAAATGGTGAGGCAGACGGGTCCCCCTCTTTTCACAGACAGACAAGAGGGGCTCCCTGATCAGGAAAGCGCCAGCAACGAGAGCTTTCTGACCGCCAAAGCGTATAACGATCTGGCTTCCTACGAAGGTCCCCTGATGCGAAGGGGCGTGATTGTCAGGCACCTTTGTCTCCCCGGAAACAAAGAAGATAGCAAAAGGATCATTCGCTATCTCTATGAAACCTTCGGGGATCAGATCTATCTCAGCATCATGAACCAATACACCCCGATGCCTTCTCTCTCCTCCGTGCAAAAGCAGTACCCGGAGCTCCTTAGAAAACTCCCGGAGCGAGATTATGAAGAGATCGTGGATTTTGCCCTCTCCCTCGGCGTGGAAAATGCCTTTATCCAGGAGGGGGATACCGCTCAGGAAACCTTCATTCCGGCCTTTGATTTTACCGGTCTGGAGTGATTTTAAATTGATTGTACCTTTACAAACCTTTTCCATCATCAAACATAGAAGGAGAACAATGATGAAAGCACCTTTTTCAACCTATTTAACCAGGCAGGCGGATGTACTCAAAAAACTGATCCGGCTGCTTTCGGAGGATTTTGATTATGTATCCGTTCTTGCGACCGATTCCCCCGGCTTTGCGATCAGCCTCTCTCCCCACACCAAATCGATTGCCACAGAGACCATCATGACCGAGAGAGGGAACGTCGTCCGGGTACGCAAAGACGGTCTCTACAGCGAGTATGCTTTTCAGCTTCCTTCCGGTACGAAAGAAGTCGAAGACCCCACCGCCTCTTCCTCCAGTGGAGAGGAAGCCGATCCGACTGCCCTTGCTGCTACGCTGCGGGAAGCACTGAACAGACAGCTGGCAGTCCTGAAGGCCACGCGCACACAGGTCTACGAAACGGAGATCCTTCCGGATGAACCCGCAGAACTGTTCGCCGAAATGGAGACCGCACTGTTACCCGAAGAAGCGCCGATGGACAAGATCGTAGCCATGCTGCAAAAGGCCTGTGACAGCGGAATGGCGCTGTCCAAAGAGGTGATTGACTGCCGGATTCGTGCGCAGTCTACCCATGTCAACAAAATGTTCCTCTCCGTTCATCGTGACCTTAGACAGAGTTATGTGTATTCCGAAATTTCGGTTCTGCCGATTGTTTCCAGGAACGGACGCACCGAGATGGCCTTCCGCGGGCTCTCCGACAGAAGGGGACCGGAACTTTTCGATGAGATCCCCGGCAAAATAAAGGAATACGTAGAAGATACGCTGAAAATGTTAGACGCTTCCCGTGTGGTTCCGGGAGAATATGACATCATCACCACGCCAGAAGTTTCCGGTCTGATTGCACACGAAGCCTTCGGACATGGGGTGGAGATGGATATGTTCGTCAAGGACAGGGCGCTTGGCGCCTCCTATATCGGCGAACGGGTCGGCTCCGATCTGGTCACCATGCATGAGGGCGCCCTCTGCACCACCGATGTGGCAAGCTATGCTTTTGACGACGAAGGCACGTTGGCAGAGATGTGACGGAAATTGACCACGGCATTCTGAAAACCGGAATCTGCGACGCCCTCTCGGCACTGCGCCTGCAATCCGTCCCCACCGGTAACGGAAAGCGGGAGAACTTCGAGCACAAGGTCTATACGCGCATGACCAATACCCTCTTTGATTCCGGAACCAGCAGTCTGGAAGAAATGATTGCTTCCGTCCAATACGGCTATCTGCTCCAGGGGATGCAATCCGGCATGGAAGATCCGAAACACTGGGGCATCCAGTGCATCGTGGAAAGAGGTCTGGAAATCAAAGACGGAAAACTGACCGGCAAAATCGTCACGCCGGTGGTCATGACCGGTTATGTCCCCGATCTCCTTGGCTCCGTCTCTATGGTCTCCACCGACCGCGAAAGCTTCGGCACCGGTTACTGCGGGAAGGGATATAAGGAGTTTGTCAAAGTCTCGGACGGCGGTCCCTATTTGAAGGCCCGTGCGGTCCTTGGCTGATCCGCTGCGCTCGTTCCGTTTTCAGGTTCCGTTTTTAAGTTTCGTTTTTAAGTTTCGTTTTTAAATTTCGTTTTTAAATTTCGTTTTTAAATTTCGTTTTCAAGATGAACCGGAGCGGCAATCAATTTGGCATTCCTATCCAACTTTTTTTACAAGCCGATATCAGGAGGAAAAAAATGAAAGACAGCATTTTACAGATATTAAAAGAGATGAAGAAAGAGGGGCGGCTCTGCGCCTATGAAGTCAGAGATACCTACACGGAGGGATGGGAGTTTTATTTTGTAAGACACCGGTTGGACCAGAACCGGGTCAAAGAGGTGGAACACATCCATGTCGCCGTTTATACCGCCTTAGAAGATGGCGCATCGATTGGAAGAGCGGAAGGAGAGATTGCACCCACCCTGACCCCGGAGGAGATCCGGACAGAACTGGAGAAACTCTTGTCTTATGCTTCCTATGTAAAAAATCCGTATTTTACTCTGAATTCTCCCAGTAAAACGGTCGATAAACCAATTGGAGAAGTGGAAGATGCCGATCCGAAGACAGATCTCTCCGAAGTGGCGAAGGATTTCCTTACTCTGATGCAGGATCTTCCGGAAACGGCGAATGAGGATGTCAACTCCTATGAGATTTTCGTCAACCGCAACAAGGTGCACTTCCTGAATTCGGAGGGCATCGATGTGACGGACGATTCTTTCGACTCCTCTCTGGAAGTGATCCTGAATGCCAGAAAAGAGGGGCATGAAATTGAGCTATACCGGATGTATCACTCGGGAACCTGTGACAGCGCTTATTTAAAAGCGGAGCTTACAAAGGCGCTGCAGGCGGGAAAAGACAAACTGTCAGCCGTGCAAACACCAGCCCTCCCCGCCTGTGACCTCGTCCTGAGTGGTAAAAATGCGGCGGAGGTTTTGGACTATTTCATTTCGCGGTCCACCACCGACCTTCGCTATATGAAATATTCCGATTGGCAGATCGGAGGAGAGGTGGGGTCTCCCGCCCTCAGCCTCACTGCCCTGCGCTATCTTCCCAATTCCAGCAAGAATTGCCGCTTCGATGCGGAGGGAGCGCTTCGCAGGGATCAGGTGATCATTGAGAACGGTATTTTAAAAACCTCCCTCGGTCACCGGCAGTTCTCCCAGTACCTGAAAGAGGAGAATACCTTCCTCCCCGGAAACTACCGGGTCGATGGTGGCACAGCCGGTGAAGAGGAACTGCGTGCGGGCGATTATTTGGAGGTTCTGGATTTTTCCGACTTCGAGGTCTCCCCGATGAATGGAGATATCGCAGGAGAAATCCGTCTGGGATACTGGCATCATGACGGTAAGGTGATCCCTGTATCCGGCGGCAGCGTCGGAGGGACGATGAGAGATCTGGCTGCTTCGATGCTTATGACCAAAGAGCGAGTAAGAATCAACCACCTGGAAATTCCCGCCTGCATCCGGCTGTCCGGCATTCAGGTCGCTGCTGCAGGAAACGCGGCGGAAGAAGAACGCAAATAAAAGCAAAAAAGGATCCGCACCTGTCATACCTGCGGATCATCAACCTTGTCGGCTGGGAGCGACAGTGCAATGAAAAAAGGCAACCGAACATTTCATTTCCGGTTTTTTATCGGGATTTTCCTTGTCCTGCTTGCTCTGTGCGCTTCCAGTTACCGCAAATACCGCTTGCAGAATGTTTCCTTCGTCTATGCCGACCACCTGGGGGACCCCGTGATGACGATCGACGAAAAACCGGTCACCCTGCGGGAATTCGGCTGCTATATCTTTGAAGTGGAGGCCTTCTTTCAAAGACAGGCTTATGCCTACAATCCGAAGAATCTGACCCAGTACTGGAACACCCATTTTTCCGTCGGTGAAAAATCCACCTTTCTTTATGACTATGCACAGAAAATCGCATTAAACAACGCTGCGGCGGACTATATCTATGCGGGAATGGCAGAGTCCTCCGGCATGGAAAGCGGGATCGTAGATCTCAACCATGCCAAGAACAGAGCAGACCGCATCTGTACCATGATCACCCCCGAGCAGTGGAACGCCACCGGACTCACGCCCGGGCTGATCTTGCAAGTCAAGAAAAGGAGCACTCTGGCGGCCCGTTTTGCCAAGGAATATGCCAAAACCGCCGATTTTCTCCAACTATTTCGGTAACACCGGTGAACTGATGGGAGGAAACGGAGACTTTTTCCAGAACGAAATCCTTCCGAAGCATAAGGTCGTTTATAATGAGGAACTCCTGAAGAAAGTCCGTCTCGGCACCATCACGGTCAACATCGGCGATACGAATTACTTCAAAATCTGGGGCGAGAAGAAGGCGAAAAAATAGCTTTGCCCCTCCTGCCCCTTCTCTTTCCTAATTCTCTATATTCTCCGCGTCTGCGTCCACCTGACTCAAACTGGATAAGAGATCAATCTTCGTGTCATAGAGCTTTTTCGAAAGGTCCACATAAATTTGATGCGGGTTCACCAGACGCCTGGTTTCCTCCCAGAGGCTCTCCTTCTCCTTGTTGCAATAGGCACGGATATCCATGACGCGGGGAGAAGTATAGCAGCAGGCGCCCTTTTGAAACAGAGGCACCAAAAGCTCCCTCAATTCAAATTCTCCCGGATGCATCTTCGTTTTTTTCCAGGGTTCCTGCGGATCAAAGAGCAGGAGAGTTTTGTCTTCGCTGAAAGTCTCTTCGTTCAGGCAGATCAGATCTGCCTTGATTTTGTGGGTTGCTTTCTCATAAACCCGATAAATCTTCTTATCGCCGGGATTGGTAATCTTCTCGGTGTTTTCCGACAGTTTAATCTTCGGAAGGAATTTCCCGTCCTGCCCCTGGATCGCTGCCAGCTTATAAACGCCGCCAAAGGAAGGATTGTCTTTTGCCGTAATCAAGTGAGTTCCCACCCCCGAGGAGGTGATCGCCGCTCCCTGCGCCTTCAGAGACAGAATCAGGTTTTCATCCAGGTCATTGGATGCGGAGATAATCGCATCCGGGAAGCCCGCCTCATCCAACATCTTCCTTGCCTTCTTGGACAGGTAGGCCAGATCCCCGGAATCCAGACGAATCCCGAAACGCTTGGACTTCACCCCGTTCTTCTTCATTTCCTGAAAGACACGGATGGCATTCGGAACCCCGCTCTCCAGCGTATCATAGGTATCGACCAACAGGATGCAGGCATCCGGATAGATGTCCGCATAGGCCTTGAAGGCGGTATATTCATCAGGGAAACTCATCACCCAGCTGTGTGCATGCGTTCCTGCCACCGGCACATCGAACAGCTCTCCGCAGAGGACGTTGCTGGTCGCCACACAGCCACCGATGATGGCGGCTCTTGCCCCGTAGGTTCCCGCATCCGGCCCTTGCGCCCTGCGCAGACCGAATTCCAGCACCCCGTCTCCCTTCGCCGCATAGCAAACTCTGGCCGCCTTCGTGGCAATCAGGGACTGGTGATTGATGATGTTCAGAATCGCGGTTTCCACCAGCTGCGCTTCCATAATCGGCGCAACCACCTTGACTAACGGCTCTCTCGGGAAGATGACGCTGCCCTCCGGTACGGCATAGATATCTCCGGTAAAATGAAAGTCATGCAGATAGTCCAGGAAATCTTTCCCAAAGATCCCCAGAGAACTCAGGTAGCGAATGTCCTCCGCACCGAAATGCAGTTCTCTGATATACTCGATCAGCTGTTCCACCCCTCCCATAATGGAATAGCCGCCGCCAAACGGATTGTTTCGAAAAAAAGCATCGAAGACCACCGTGGCATTCCGGTGTGCGTTACGATAGTACCCCTGCATCATGGTGAGTTCATACAGGTCGGTCAAAAGTGTGAGATTCTGTCTGTCCATTTCATCCTGCTTTCTGCCGCTGTTTGTGCGGCACTTCCCCTGCTTAGGAAACGCCTTTGGCGTTTCCTTCGGTGTTCCGATCACATCCTCTTCTCTTACCTTAGAGCTTTGCTTACATCCCTCTTCTCTTTCCTTAGAGCTTTGCTTATATCCCTCTTCTCTTTCCTTAGAGCTTTGCTTATATTCCTCTTCTCTTTCCTTAGAGTCGTTCTTCCGCTCTTTGTCCACACTTTCCGGAAAGATCGTCGATCAGCTGCTGCGCCGCTCTTCCGGAAAAACCTCCGTGGTTGAGCTCCCAGACCCGCGCTTTTGCAATCAGCTCCTCTCTGGAGAGCTGAAGCTCCGGCTTTTTGGCGGCAAGTCCGGTGACGATTTCAAAATACTGCTCTTGGTCCGGTCTGAAATACCCAATCGTAAGACCGAAGCGGGCAGCCAGGGAGAGCTTCTCCTGCACCGTATCGCTGCGGTGCAGCTCGTCATCGCTTCTGTCCGTGCGGTCCGACCAGGTTTCTTTGATCAGATGTCTGCGGTTGGAAGTGGCATAAATCAGAACATTTTCCGGTCGCGGTTCCAGACCGCCCTCAATGACTGCCTTCAAATATTTATATTCCAGTTCATGCTCTTCAAATGACAGATCATCCATGTAGATGATGAATCGATAATTGCGATTCCTGATTTTTTCGATCACGCGGGAAAGGTCTCTGCATTGATGTTTATAGATCTCAATCATCCGCAGCCCCCTGTCGTAGTAGGCGTTCAGGATGGCCTTGATGCTGGTGGACTTCCCCGTCCCGGCGTCTCCGTAAAGGAGAACGTTATTCGCGCTCCTCCCCTCTACAAAAGCCTCGGTGTTTTCGACCAGTTTTTTCTTTTGCGCTTCATAACCGATCAGATCATCCAGGGTCATTTCCCCGGTGCTCCGAATCGGCAAAATCAACGCCCCGTCCTCCTCCGGGCGGTCGCTGATCCGAAAGGCCTTGTTCAGTCCAAACTCTCCGACCCCGTACCGTTTGTAGAAGGCGGTCACAATCGGAAACATTTCTTCCGCATCCTTTGCCTCTTCCAACTGTCCGGATAATTGCAACACCTTTTCGGAGACATTCTTATTATAAATCTGTTCTTTTTTGGGAATGGCCTGAAAATGGGTAAGGACACGGAAGCAGGTGAGCCCCAGTCCCTCTTCGATCTCTGTAAAATCGTAGTGAAAAAGAGCGTGAAACACTTCCAGATCGTTTTTGAAAAACTGATTCACACTCCCCTTGTTTTCTCCCACCCTCTCCGATACGAGGGTAAAAGGCGTCTCTGTCGTCGCCAGCAAAAAAGCCAGGTAATTATGCCAGAGGTTGTCATTGAAGCCGTATCTGGTCGCAAGATCCAGGAGACGATTCACCTGCACCAGCACTTCTGTCCGAAGCGCCTGCCTTTCTCTTTCCCACTCCCTGGCCTGTGATTTCAAGCTTCCTGCCGGATCATCTATGCCTCCGGCCTGATGGTCTAAACCTTCTGCCGGATGTTTTAAGGATCCGGCCTGAAAACGCCTGCAAATATCCGCCAGACGAAACAGGATGGAATCCTCTCCGACGGCTCGAAAAATAATCAATTTGGATACGTAAGAATCCAAGACCTGCCCCCCCTTTATGACCTGCGTTTGGTGCGACTGCCTTTTTTCTCCGCTTCACTCTGCTCCAGGTGTGAGAGCACATATTCGACTTCAAAACGCCTGTGCGCCGGCAGTTTGTCCTCCTCCTCATCCTTTCTGGCATACGTCCTGTCCATTTCCTTTGCCTGCTCCGGAGAAATTAACTCCCTTAGCGTGACGTTATGATGGTCAACCGGAATATAGGAAGTACGCTTCTGGTCCTGGAGCGAGCGAAGAAGATAATACCGGACTCCCTCCTTTTTTCCTGCAGAAAGCATAGGGGTATCGGCGACTTTGCAGACACCGATCCCCTCGCTATAGATCACCTGATTTTTTTCGAACATGACCTGCTCCTGTCTCTAACGATATCTTGTTGCAAGACTGCATCGATGCTCATTTTAGCGCAAGATATTGGAACAAGTCAAATCAGCCTCTGCGCATCTCACCGGATTTCATCCACTTGAATGCGGCAGTTCTGCGCACCTTTTAACAGCCTGACCGCCTGTACTTCTTTCTCCCGCAGCACAATCAGATCCCGGATGCGAAGTTGTTCTCCTTCCGCCGTGCTGATCTCTACGATTCCCTTATCGTACAGGATTTCAATTGGCTGCCTTTCTTTCCCCACTCCTTCGATCTTCCCTGTTTTTCCAAATTGGAGGATCAGATTCCCGGTGCTTGCATGATAGGCAAATTGGAGAGAGCGAATCTCCCCGCCGTCCCCTTCAAAGTCCAGTGTAAAAGCAAAATCCTCTCCGCCTTCTGTCAAAAAGCGCAGCATACCGGCGCCCTCGCAGTTTTCTGCGACCAGGATCTGTGTATTTTCGGGGCTCAAAACTCCCTTTTTCTGAAACGCCTGCGCAATCTCATGCGGAAGCGTCTGCTTCAGATGCCACAGAACTTTGTCGTTTCCCTCTCCTTCTTCTCTTTTTACCAGAGAAAGCTGTCTGGGCAGGGAGAAGACGCCAGTGTACTGCTGATCCACGGTGCCGCTGTTTAACCAGGCCACATTGAGGACCTGCCCTTTCTGCGTACCCGACCAGCTCTGCGCCGCGTATGGAAGCGCCCTTGCTCCGTAGGCGTATTGTCTGCTCTGCTCCTGCACAAGTGATAGCCGTCAAAGCGACCCGCATAGTAGCTGCCGTCTCCCGCCCAGAAGACCCACTTTTCCTCCTTGCTCCCCTCGACCGGAAGCCGGAAAAGATCCGGGCACTCAAACCCGCCTTCCAGCGCAATGCGGTCGCTCAGCTGAAATTCCTCCAGATCCTCGGAACGGAAGATGCCAAAGTCATGCCCGTCCAGGTACAGCACCAGGATGTAAGCCCTTGATTCCTCATGATAAAAGACTTTGGGATCCCGGTTTTCCAGCGCAAGAGATTGTAAAACGCACTTCCCCGTTTTTTGCAAAGTCCTTCCGCCATCCGTGCTGATTGCCGTCATGATTTTGTTATAACAACGCTCTTTTTCCGGAAGCAGGGCGCTTGCCGCAGTGTAGAAAAAAACCAGCGCATCTTTCGGATATCCGGGCAGGCCTCTGTCATTCACGATTCCGCAGCCGGAAAACATCGGTCCGGTTTCATCCGCAAACAGAACGGACTCTTCCTGCGTCCAGTGCACCAGGTCTCTGGAGTGTGCATGTCCCCATGCAATCTGATCCCACTCGATTCCGCCCGGATTATACTGAAAATAAAGCTCATATCGCCCGTCATGATAGATTAACCCGTTGGGATCGTTCATCCATCCGTAGTCGGGTGCAAAATGCGCCTTAGGATACATTCCCTTCTTCTCTTTCATGCGTTTTCTTTTCTCCTGTCTCTCTTTCAAGACTCTCTCTTTTTCGAGATTCCCGTTTCTGTAAAACTTCGTTTCTTGGACGGTTCCTGCCTTCTATGAAATGCCCGTTTCTCCTGCGTCCGGGACTCCTTACGATTTGACCGCACCTGCCACCACGCCGGCAATGATATATTTCTGCAGGGCCAGGTACAGAATGATGACTGGAATAATTGCCATCACCAGCGCCGCCATCAAAAGATCCATGCTGTTGCCGTAGGCTCCCTGAAAGAGCTTGGTTGCAATCGGGATGGTGTACAGTTCCTTCCCCGTCAGAATCAGGGAGGGAAGAAGGTAATCGTTCCAAAGAGCCAGTGCATACAGGATGATCAGGGTCGCCGTCGTCGGCTTAAGGAGAGGAAGTACGATGGTAAAAAAGGTCCTCGCTCTGCTAGCGCCGTCAATTTCCGCCGCTTCTTCCAGAGAAATCGGGATTGAACCGCGAATAAAGCCGTAGTACATAAAGACTGCCATCGCCATGGAGAAACCAACGTGCATAAAAATCAGCGTCGGCCGGTGGTTCAGCATCCCGAACATGCCTCCGTAGATCGAAATGAGCGGAATCATGACCACCTGAAACGGGATGACCATGGAGAACAGCATCAGCGCATACAGGATTTTATTGATCTTCCAGTTCCTTCGCACAAAGATATAGGCGCACATGGAAGAGAACAAAATGATGAGAGCCACCGAAGTACAGGTCACGATAAAGGAGTTCCCGAGCACATGCAGAAAGTTCATCTTCTGAAAAGCTTCTGCATAGTTGTCCAGGGTGAAGCCTCTTTTTCCTCCCGAGGCCAGGGGCGTCTTGACGATATCTCTTTTGCTCTTAAAGGAATTGAGCACCACCATATAAAAGGGGAACATGAAGAAGAGGAAGAGGAAGATCACCATAGTAATGACAAATTGTACGACCGATGCGATACGGTTTCTCGTGCTGTGAATTTTGCTGTCCATTATGCCTCGACCTCCTTCCTCTGGTTCAGAACCGCCTGTGAAACGGCAATGAGCGCCGCTACCACAAACAGGATCACCGCTTCGGTCTGACCCGGACCGTACAGCTTGCTGGTGAAGGCCTTGTTATACACGAACATGGCGGCAAGCGTGCTGGCTCCTCCCGGACCGCCCTCCGTCAGGGAGAGGTTCACATCATAAACCATGAAGCATCTGGTGATGGTTAAAAACAGACAGATCGTAAAGGAGGCTCTCATCAGCGGCAGAATAATATATCTCGTGACCTGTCCCTCGGAACAGCCGTCGATCTTGGCTGCCTCTCTCAAATCTTCCGATACCCCCGTGAGTCCCGCAATGTAAATGAGCATCATATAACCTGCATACTGCCAGATGGTGACAATGATCATCGCCCCCATGGCGGTCACTCCGGAGGACAGAAGCGATTTTTGCAAAAAGCCCAGATGCGCATCCTTTCCCACACTGGTGATGACACGGTTAAACACAAACTGCCAGATATAACCCAGAATGATGCCACCAATCAGATTCGGGGTGAAAAAGCCTGCACGAAAGAAGTTCTTGCCCTTAATATGCCCCGTCACCAAAAAGGCGATGCCAAAGGCAATCAGGTTGACAAGGATCGTGGAAAAAAGCACATAGACCAGTGTTTTCAGCATGGAAATCCAAAAGTCTCCATCCTGCAACACCGTCAGATAATTTTGTATGCCCACAAATGGGCGATCCTTAGATAGACCGTCCCAGCTGGTAAAAGTCAAATATAGACCATAGAGGAAAGGTACAATGACCACCGCCAGAAAGGCAAAGACCGCAGGTCCGGCGAAAAGGAGAAACTCTCCCAGCATGTGTCCCTTATTGTTTCTTTTCATCATTCTCCTCACTTCCGATTACAGATATGCCGCACTGCGAAGAAGGCGGCGCAACCGGTTTTCACCCGTTGCACCGCCAGCCTGTCAGTTCCAGGGTTCCAGTTTTTGTTTTGCCCAGTAGGCATCGATTTCCTTCGCCAGTTCTGCACGATCAATCTTGCCGCCAAGATACTTCTGCATGGTAGCACCGAGAGTAGACCAGTGGTCACCCGGATAGTCTATGATACCGGGGAAGAGCCTCCCCTCGTTTGCCGCCTGTTGAACCGATTTGGCAAGTCCGTTGGTCGCCTGCTCCTTGATATTGCTAAACGCCGGTATCAGAGAGCACTTTTCCACCAGAACCTGATTGCCTTCCTTTGTATTGGCAAGCCAGTCCAGGAAATCCAGCGCCGCTGCCTGCTGCTTCTCATCGTTGTTCTTGGTATCGACCATGATCGGCTTCGAAGCAGAGCCCGCCAGCCATTCCTGTGCATGATTGTCCGCGTCGTTCTGAGGCACCGGCATGATGCCGAGTTCAGTGCCGTCCTCGTAATATTCGGAAATTTCCGCCCAGCCCCAGTTTCCGTTAAACCAGAAGGCGATGTCTCCCTCCGCCAAATCCGCCGCATTCGACGCATAATCCGCTGCCAGCGGATCCTCTCTGTTGGAGTTGTATTGCATCAACAGATCGAAGGTATCAAAGAGGCTTTTAAAGCGCGCATTGTCTTCAATTTTCTCACTGCCGTCCGCCAGCGCACGGATGTATTTCTCTCCGTCCTCCAGCTTCTCTCCCTGCTCTTCATAGACCAGCGCCAGATAATGAGCTCTAACGACCAGTCTTCCTGGTTTAAGGCGACCGGAGTTTCCATGCCGCCCTTGACCAGCTCGTCAAAAAGTTTCTTCAGATCATCCATCGATTTGGTTTCGGACGGATCCCAGTCTCTTCCCAGCGTTTTCTCAATGGCAGTCTTATTGTAGAGAAGCCCTCTTCCTTCGATGCAGAGGGGGAAGGAATAGAGATTGCCGTCCTTGTTATATCCGTAAGTCAGACCGCCGTTCTTTGCCCAGGACTGATCTTTTAGATCTCTTGCATAGCCGACTTCACACAGGTGACAATATCCTGGATATCTCCCATAATCAGTGCAGGCGCATTGCCTGCCGCATATCTGGCGGAAATTTCCGTCGAAGGCGCACCGGATCCGATCGTATAGACATTCAGGGTCGCTCCGGTTAAGCCGCCCCACTCCTTGGCGGCTGCTTCCAACTGGTCCTCGATCTCCGCCTTCGTGTTTAACATCTCAATCTTGACACCGGAGTAGTCCGTTCTCTTCTCCTGTGCCTGCGCCTGCGAGGTACTGGCTCCTGCTGCCGCCTCTCCGCTGGATGATTCCTTTCCTGCCCCCTGCGATCCGCAGCCCGCAAGCATCGCTCCTGTAAACGCTGCCACGAGTAAAAGGGCAAGACACCGCTTCGCTCTTGTTTTGATTTCCATTGCTCCTCTCTTTCTACCGTCCGGACTCCACCCCGGAGCCCCGAAACCGGTTTCCTCTAAGATTGTCTTCCCCCTTGCAGCGCCTTCCCCTAAAGTGCCTTCTCCTTACCGTACCTTCTCCTTAAAGTTGCCACGATTATAACATCACCATTTCCAATTGTCATTCACTATATTTGGTAACTTTTGATATATTTTAATGATAACAGAAGTTCTTTGTATGTTTTTGCTAGTATTTTAGTATTGTATTGGCTTTATTTGATCTGTTTTAACAAAAAAACGGGCGCACGAAAAAGGGTCCCTTGCTGCTGTTTGCAAAGAACCCTTCTTTCTGGATTTGAAATCTAACCCATCGGAACCTTGTCCGATCAGAATCTTACCAAATCAAACCTTACCCGATCAGGATCTTACCGAACTATGCCTTACCCGATCAGGATCTTCAAGTCTTCGTCCACGGTGGTGATGCCTGCAATGCCGAAGTTGTCTACCAGAACCTTCGCCACATTCGGGGACAGGAAGGCCGGAAGTGTCGGTCCCAGATGGATGTTTTTGACTCCGAGGTAGAGGAGCGCTAAGAGCACGATCACCGCCTTCTGCTCGTACCATGCAATGTTGAAGGCAAGCGGGAGATCGTTGATGTCATCCAGTCCAAAGACCTCTTTTAACTTCAGAGCGATCAGTGCCAAAGAATAGGAGTCATTGCACTGTCCTGCATCCAGCACGCGCGGAATCCCGCCGATATCGCCCAGATCCAGTTTGTTGTATTTGTATTTGGCACAGCCGGCGGTCAGAATCACCACATCCTTCGGCAGTTTTTTGGCAAATTCCGTGTAATAGTCTCTGGACTTCATGCGTCCGTCGCAGCCCGCCATCACAACGAACTTGCGGATCTTTCCACTCTTGACCGCATCCACGACCTTATCCGCCAGAGCGAAAACCTGCTCATGTGCAAAACCGCCTACGATCGTTCCCGTCTCAATCTGTGTCGGTGCCGGACAGTTCTTCGCCTGTTCGATGAGGGCGGAGAAATCCTTCGTCTCCCCATAGGCACCGCCTATATGTTTGCATCCCGGGAAACCTGCGGAACCGGTGGTCCAGAGGCGATCTTTATAACTTTCTGCAGGCGGAACAATGCAGTTGGTCGTCATCAGAATCGGCCCGTTAAATTTCTCGAATTCCTCTTTCTGCTTCCACCAGGCGTTTCCATAGTTGCCTGCAAAATTCTCATACTTCTTAAAGGCCGGATAGTAATGCGCCGGCAGCATCTCGGAATGGGTGTACACATCCACACCGCTTCCCTTGGTCTGCTCCAGGAGCATCTCCAGATCTTTCAGATCGTGGCCGGAAACAAGAATACCGGGATTCTTCCTTACGCCGATGTCCACGGTCGTCACTTCCGGATTTCCATACGCACCGGTATTTGCCTGGTCGAGAAGCGCCATTCCCTGCACGCCGTATTTTCCGGTCTCCAGAGTAAGCGCAACCAGATCGTCTACGCTCAGAGAGTCGTCCAGCGTTTTTGCCAGCGCACTCTGGATGAAGGCATCCACCTCTTCATCATCCTGCAGCAGCGCATTGGCATGCTTGGAATAGGCGGAAAGTCCCTTGAGTCCGTAAACAATCAACTCACGCAGACTGCGAACGTCTTCCTGCTTTGTAGCAAGGACACCGACGCCTGCCGCCTTTTCAGCAAATTCACTCTCCTGACCGTTCCATTTCGCTGCTTCCGGAAGCTTCTGCCCTTCTTCGGCACTCAGCTCTTTCAGAAGCGCTTCCTTTAGCTGCAGTGTTTCTTTGATTGCAAGGACGATCGCATCCTGATCAAAATTGGCATTGGTGATCGTGATAAAAAGATTCATCGTGACGCGGTGATTGATCTTTTTATCCACCTGCTTGCCCGCCTGTCTAAGCGCCGTTGCCACTGCCGAAAGCCCCTTCGTGACATAGACCAACAGATCCTGCATCGCAGCTACTTCCGGTTTCTTTCCACATACACCGACCACGGTACAACCCTGGCACCGTGCGGTCTCCTGACATTGATAACAAAACATTTTTCTTCAGCCATTTTCTGCCTCCTTTTCTGACTGTTTTCCTATCCGAATGAAAGCAGAATAGCAAAGAGAATTTCCTGCGTATGTGGTTAAGACAACGAATCTAAGGCCGTCTCATAAAATTGTTCGATCTTCTCTAATAAGGCTTCCCTGGTCTCCGCCACGTTCACCTCCCTGCGAAAGGCGGAAGTATGGGGATATCCCGCCGTATACCAGGACAGATGCTTCCGCATTTCCCTGACCGCCGTATACTCCCCCTTGTAAGCGATCATGAGAAAAAGATGCCTCTTCATCATCTCGCAGAGCTCCCTCAGATCCGGTTTCCCCTCCTCCTGTCCGGTTCCTTCTCCCTGAAAAAAAAGAGAGACGGCACGAAAGATCCACGGGTTCCCTCTGGCCGCTCTGCCGATCATGACCCCGTCGCAACCCGTTTCCTCTATCATGCGCCTGACATCTTCCGCACTTTTTATATCGCCGTTTCCGATCACGGGAATGTGCACGGCTTTCTTGACTTCTGCAATCCGGGTCCAGTCCGCACTTCCCGCATAGTATTGTTCCCTCGTTCTGGCATGCACACAGACACAGGAGGCGCCGGAAGCCTCCGCCGCCTTTGCACACTCCGCTGCATTTAAGTGAAGGGCATCAAACCCGCTTCGCATCTTGACCGTTACCGGTCTGTTTCTTCCGACTGTCTCCTCCGCCCTGACACAGGCGGAAACGATTTTATTGATCTGCGCCGGGTTCTTCATCAGCGCGCTGCCCTCTCCGTTGTTCACCACCTTGGGGACGGGACAGCCCAAATTGAGATCCAGAACCTCATAGGGGTAGTCCGCCGTTAAGGCAATGGCCTCTGCGAAAATCTCCGGCTCCCTTCCGAAGAGTTGAAGAAAAGCCGGGTGTTCTGCACCGTCTGTCTGCAAAAGCTGATCGGTATTCTTGTTCCGGTATACAATCGCTTTGGCGCTGATCAGTTCCGTGCAGACACCGCCCGCCCCCTGTTCTTTGCAGAGCAAACGAAATGGCAGGTCCGTAATCCCTGCCATCGGTGCCAAAAAGATCGGATTGGGAAAATTTACCTTTCCGATTGACATTTCCTGAAAATAAGAATTCATCCGTCCTCTTCCGTTAAAACCTGCGCTGCATTCTCATGTAGAACACAGATGCGGTAATAGAGCTCCATCATGCGGAAGACTTCCGCCCTCCTTCGTCTGATCGTCCCTGTTAACAGCCCTGCACTGACCGTATCGTAGGTGATGTCCTCGACATCCGCAAAGGTCTCCATGTCCAGTTCCCCATCCTCGTTAAACACGAGGAGAAAGACACCCCCCGCTTCCTGGGTAAAAAGAACGCAGATGATGCGCAACTCCTCCTGAATGCTCTTCGGCACCTTTTGAAACAGAGGATTCCAATAATATTTTTCATCGTAGGCACTGGCTCCGCACAGAACCAGTCGTCCGCTCTTACTCTTCATATTCGTCAATCCTCGGATTGCTTTTCCGATTCTTACGATAAAGGAGAAGCAGCCCTGTAAGTGTCAGCGTCGGATTATAGATATCAATCTCTTTGGTCTCTGTGGATACGAGCCTGCCCAGTCCGCCGGTCGCCACCACCTTCAAGTTCGGATATCCGCTCTCTCTCTTGATCTCGTTGATAATATATTTGCTCTGTCCGATCTGCCCGTAGACGAGACCCGCCTGAATGCTGGTGATGGTCTCTTTTGCCAGAATCGACTCCGGCTTTTTGATCTCGACCTCCGGAAGTCTTGCCGTATCCTGCCACATCGCTCTTGCACTGATTCGGATGCCGGGACAAAGCACACCGGCGCAGAGCTCTCCCTTCTCATTCACCAGAATATAGGTAGTCGCCGTACCGAAGTCCACTGACAGCACAGGCCCTCCGTACAATTCGTATGCAGCTACCGAATCCACGATCAGATCCGGTCCGACTTCCTTCGGATTCTCTGTCCGCACCTTGATTCCGGTCTTCAACCCCGGACCGACGATATAGGGTTTGTGTCCGATGTATTTACAATGGAATTCACCAGCGCATGCATCACATTGGGAACCACTGAGGCAATGATCACCCCCTCGATCTCGTCCTTCTCGATTCCATTGTTATTTAGCATCGCCACAATCAGGATGCCGTATTCGTCCGACGTATGCGCCATCTGTGACATCATACGGAAGGTCGCCCTGACTTCGTCCCCTTCAAACACACCGAAGGTAATATTCGTATTCCCCACATCAATGGTCAGAACCATCTGTGCCCGTTTCATTCCTCTTCCTCTCCATCCTGTAAGGCGGCATACAAAAGCGCCTTGATGGCATGCATGCGGTTCTCCGCCTGATCGAACACGATCGAATGCCCGGATTCCAACACTTCTCTGCTACAAAGGAGACTCTCTGTCCCTTCTTTCGGAATGGGAGAGGGCGAAAGACAATGCATAAAGATGGCCTCTTCCTGTGCATTCTCCATCAGTTCCCGTGTCACCCGGTAAGGGAAAAGCCCCCTTCGTTTCTTCTCCTCTTCCTCTCCGGCTTTCTCCGTGTAAGCCCCCAGGTCCGAATAGAGTACATCCGCCCCGTTTGTTCCTTCTTCCGGGTCCGTCGTGAGCGAAATCGTTCCTCCAAACCTCTTACTGCAGGATTCCACCCAGCTTAGGTCCGGGAAATATTCTTCTCCCGTACAGATCGTAAGATGCATGCCCATCTTGGCACAAACGGCGATCAGAGAATTGCAAATCCGACTCTTCCCGTCCCCCAAAAACGTCAGTTTCACTCCCCTCCAAATAGCCGAAATGCTCCTGAATCGTGAGCAAATCCGCTAACATCTGTGTCGGATGAAACTCCTTGGAAAAGCCGTTCCAGGCAGGAAGCCCGGAGGCCGTCGCCAGCTCTTCCACGATTTCCTGCCTGAATCCGCAATAGACGATTCCATCAAACAATCGGTTGAATACCCTTGCGGTCTCTAAAACCCGTTCCTTTTCTCCCCTTCCGTACGCATCCGGTTCCACACAGATCAGCTCGATCCCGAGATCGGCACACGCCACCTCAAAGGAAACCTTCGTCAGTGCGGACGCCTCCCTGGAAACGTAAGCAATTTTCTTCCTCTCCAGTTCTCCCGGCCATACGCCCTTCTTGCTCTTGATCTTGAGATCGGTCGCAATATCCAACAGGTGAAAGATCTCATCATGGGAAAAATCCAACAGCTTTAGAAAATTTCTGCCCCGCAAGTGTACATCATCCATACCGCCATTCCTTTCCATTCTTACAAAAAATTTCCTGCTCCTGCCCGGCCTGTCATCCGATCACTGTTTGGTCATCACTTCTTTCAGCGTCGTGGCAAGTCCCGCGATTCCCTGCAACTCAGAGGGGATGATGATCTTCGTCGCCTGGCCGTTCGCCGCCTGCGCAAAGGTTTCCAGACTCTTAATCGTCAATACGGATTCATCCGCTCCCGCTTCCTTGATCATACGGATACCATCCGCATTCGCCTGTTGTACGGAACGGATGGCGGCTGCCCGACCTTCCGCCTCGCGGATCTCTTTTTCCTTCTGTGCCTCGGCGGCCAGAATGGTCGCCTGCTTCTGCGCTTCTGCAGTCAGAATCTGGGATTCCTTCTTACCTTCTGCGACAAGGACGGTCGACTTCTTCTCTCCCTCTGCTCTTAAAATCGCTTCACGTCTCTCACGTTCTGCCTTCATCTGCTTCTCCATGGCATCCCGGATGGCAGCCGGAGGCGTGATATTCTTTAACTCCACTCTGGTCACCTTGATTCCCCAGGGATCGGTTGCAATATCCAGCGCAGAGCGCATCTTGGTATTGATCGTCTCGCGCGAGGTCAAGGTCTGGTCCAGTTCCATATCACCGATGATGTTTCGCAGCGTGGTTGCGGTCAGGTTCTCAATGGCCATGATCGGATTCTCTACGCCGTAAGCATACAGTTTCGGATCGGTGATCATGAAAAAGACAATCGAATCAATCGACATCGTGACATTATCTTTGGTGATCACCGGCTGCGGTGCGAAGTCACAAACCTGCTCTTTTAAATTAACATTTCTGGCGATTCGATCCACGAAAGGAGCCTTAAAATGAAGGCCAACTCCCCAGACCCCCTGAAAGGCGCCCAGCCTCTCCACAACGTAGGCATGCGCCTGCGGCACAATCTTGACACAAGACGCCAGCACGACCAAAAAAATTGCTACAATCACAATAAATACAACGGGTACCATTACCATGAATCTCTCTCCTCCTGTCTTTTCATCCGCGACAATGACTGCCGCCCCTTTTTTCCATTGGTGATTCCATCAGGAAATCGGCTGCTTCTCCTCTGCCTTCGTCTCTTCGCAGGCACAAGCGGGAGAAAACGCCGGATCGGGTTCCACGATCAGCTTCACCCCTTCCAGTGCGGTTACGATCACCTCTCTGCCAACGGGAATCTTCATCCCGTCTTCCTTTGCCCTTGCACTCCATTCCATCCGGTCCACCTTGACGCTTCCCTTCTGTGCCAGGTTATCAATGGAAGAGGTGACCACCCCCTTCTTCCCGGGCATGGCGTCAATATTGGTCTTGATCCGCATGGGATTGAATGCCTTTTTTGCCAGCGGTCGCAGCAGAAAGAAGCAGCAGCGAAACGAATGTAAACAAAATCAGCTGCAAGGGCATCCCCGCACCACATTCATAAGCGGCAAGCGCAATCAGAGCGCCGCCGACAAACCAAATGGTGGTCAGACCGAGGGTGGCCAGTTCTACGGCAAGCAGGACACAGATCGTTGCCACCCAAAAGATTTCTGTAGAATCCATTGGTGCAAACATCTCGATTCTCCTCCTTTCCTTCTGTTTCAGCCTCCGCATCAAAAGGAGTGACCCTTGCGATACAAGACTCCTTTCTCTCCCGTATCATAGAGTGTTCCACACTTTTGACGCTTCTATCATTATATGTATTGTAGGAAAAAACGCAAGAAAGATCAATGGAAGGCCTCCCTCCATTGATCTTCTTCTCCTCATGCACCAAACGGTGCTGATTCCTTTGCAATTCTGACGGTTGCTTAATAGAACACATGCGCCCCGATAATCGTTCCCTGACGATTTCCCTTGCGTCTGAAATGGGTCGCCCCTCCGACCGGCGCGCTGCCCGCAAGAGCTTCCTTGGCTGCTGCAATGCTATCGGCCTGAATATTTCCGCCGCGGTAAATGCGATCCACCTTACCGGATCTCGCCGGTGTGAACTGACCGGAGGCATAGATGACACCCGCTAACGTATTCGGGTAAGCCGGAGAATTCAAACGGTTCATGACCACCGAACCCACCGCTACCTTTCCTTCATGCGGCTGGTTCCCCGCTTCACAGTAGATAAGAGATGCGAGTAACTTCACATCCTCACTCTCTCGCTTTGTGCCGTCTGTGCTGCGCTCTCCGCTGCCTTGGCCTCTGCTTCCGCTGCGGCTGCCGCCGCCTGCAGGGCCTGTACATCCGCTGCCGCACTTTCATCCTGTGCCTGCGCCGCTTCTTTCGTTCCTTCCGTTGCACCGCCATCTACAGAGGCGGCACCGGAGGCAGCGCTTTCTACCGAAGCCGCTTCGGACGCAGCTTCCGCTTCCTGGCGCTTTACTTCCTGCGCCTTTTTCTCTTGTGCCTTTTTCTCTGCGGCTGTTGCAAGCTCTCTGGCCTTTTTCGCCTTGGCGAGGGCAGCATCTTTCGCCCTGGCCTCCTCTTGGATCTTTTCGGCGAGCGCCGCCTTTTCCTTCTTCGCCTGCTCTATCGCTTTCTTTTCTTCTTCTTCCCGTTGATTGATTTCCGCAACGGTCTCGCCTGCGTCGATTCGGAAGGTTGATTCCACAAATGATGCCTGCACATAGCCCGTCTCGTTCTCATAATCAATGGCAATCCATCCGTCCTTCGCCGGTTTCAGGATGTCATACTGGTCACCCCTGACCAGGAGCCCCAGCGTCTTTGCATTCTCATCCGCCGCTTCTCTGACCCGGAGGGCATCCGTTTGAACGGTCACCACGTCTACCCCAACTTCATCCGCCAGTTTCCTTGCGCTATCGCCGAACAGCAGATTCGTGTCCTTAGCCCAACCGACCACATTCCCCGACTGCAATTTCGTCCATCCGTTCTTTCTCTCGAGAATGCGCCCGCCGTTGTCCTTGTAAAGGATGCCGGTCTTTCCGCATTGATGTCAGGGGAAACCCGGATGCTCAAAGAAGAGCGGATATTTGCCATCACCAGATCCGAATCTGCACTGCTCTTCTCTTTCTGTTTCGCCTCACGATCGTCCCTGTTTAGAGTCGCCCTGGCTAAAAGCTGATTGGCTCGCAGACCGGAGGCGTTGAGTTCGATTGCCGAGGATACCCCTGCAGTTTTCAAAGAAGCTGCATTCACATGCATCTCCCCCGTAAAACTCACCGTCAATATCAGGCAGACCGTACCCATTCCAATCTTCTTGATATTACTGAATCCCATCACTTTGTTATCCCTTTTTGTCATTTGTTACATTTCGCTTAATAAGTGACGGGTGTAATATTAACATTTTATTGCATTGTTGTCAAATCTCGCGCTCTCCTTCTCTGCCTTGCCCCTTCATAGACCAGGACGGCAGCGGAAACAGCCGCGTTTAACGATTCCAGTTTTCCCTCCATCGGGATGAAGATCCTTCTGTCCGCCAATGCCTTCGCCTCTTCGCTTAAGCCCCTGCTCTCATTGCCGATCAGGAAGGCGGAAGGAGCCGTATAATCCTCCAAGGTCGTAGTCCCTGCTCCCCTCCAAATCCGCCGCAAAGATGCGGATCCCTTTCTTTTTGATCTCGCAAATCGTCTGCGAAAAATTCTCCGTATAAAAAAAAGGCAGTCGAAAGATAGCGCCCATGGTGGAACGCACCACTTTGGGATTAAACAGATCCACACTGTCTGCGGACAAAATCACCCCGCTGACACCGGCCCCTTCGGCGCTGCGGAGAATGGTTCCGAGATTTCCCGGATCCTGTAAGTGCTCCAGAAGAAGCAACAGCGGCGCCTTCTTCCCGCCGTCTAAAAGCTGTTCCAGCGTGTACCCCGGCTGCTTTAAAACAGCCAGCACGCCCTGTGGCGATTGCGTATCGGACATTCTGGCAAAAACCTCATCGCTCACCACCTCCGGCTTCACCGGCAGAGAGAAGACCCGATTCTCCTCTTTTCTCTTCATCGGAGAGAGGAACCCCCCCTCTCCCTTTCTCCCTCGCACCGGAGGGACTTGATGCCTCTCCCCTTCCATCCTGCGCGCAAAAGAAGCGGAAACAAAAAGCTGGACAACAGAAGCGGACGGCGCTTCTGTGATCATCTTGATGCCTTCCACAACAAAGACGCCGTCCGTTTGCGTTTTTTTCCCTTATTCAAATACTGGATCACGCGCTGTACCTGCGCATTATGAATCCCGGTAATCATCCTTTTTACATCGACTTGAAGACATCATACTGGTATTCGCTGATGTCCTTCTTCATTGCGAGCGCCTCTTCGATGTCGAAGTCCACGATTTCCCCGCCCGTATAAGCGACGACGCGGTTGCTCTTGCCCTCTGCCAAAAGATCTGCCGCATAGGCTCCCATGCAGGTAGCATACATCCTGTCCTTACAGGTCGGGCTGCCTCCCCCTCTGCATGTATCCCAGAATCGTTGCTCTGGTTTCGATGCCGGTAGCCGCTTCGATCCGCCTGGCCATGGACGTCGAATGTCCGATGCCTTCCGCATTCACAATGATATGATGGGTCTTGCCCCTCTTGCGGTTATCGATGATATTATTGATGATTCTCTGCTCATCGTAGTCATACTTCTCCGGCAGCAGCAAATCATCCGCTCCGGTTGCAATGCCGCACCAAAGTGCAATATAGCCGGCATGTCTCCCCATCACCTCGATCACCGAGCATCTCTCATGCGAACTGGAGGTGTCTCTTACTTTATCAATGGCTTCCATGGCGGTATTGATGGCGGTGTCGAAACCGATCGTATAATCCGTACAGGCAATGTCCAGATCGATCGTTCCCGGCAGACCCACCGTATTGATGCCCAGCCTGGCAAGTGCCTGCGCACCACGGTAAGAACCGTCGCCTCCAATCACCACCAGGCCGTCAATGCCGTGCTTCTGACAGATTTCCACGCCGCGCTTCTGACCCTCGAGCGTTTCAAATTCCAGGCAACGCGCCGTACCCAGAATGGTTCCGCCGTGCCCGATGATATCGGCGACACTGCGTTTATCCATATCAATGATCTCTTCGTTCAGTAAGCCCAGATAACCTCTCTTAATCCCTTTGACATTCATCCCGTCATGAATCGCACGTCTCGTTACCGCACGGATCGCCGCATTCATTCCCGGCGCATCGCCTCCGCTCGTCAGAACTCCGATTGTTTTTACCTGATTTGCCATCTCTACTCCTATCTGCCGGCATCCCTGCCGGTGTACGAAATTCAAACCTGAAAAAACTCTATTACCCGAATTTTACTGCAAACCCTTCCCGGATGCAATCCCGTTGGAACTCTCCCCCTTTTCACCGGCGCCTGTTCTTCCTTTTGCTGCTTGCGCTTTCCCATTTCTAGCGCACATTCTCTTCGCCTAACAGCCGAATCAACTGTGCAGTCAGCTCTTCACCTGCCTGTACCCCCGCTCCTGCATACTTTCTTACCTTTCTGGTATCTTTCAGGAAAAGATAGACTTCATCCTTCCCCGGATTTTCCTGTAAAATACGGTCCAGTTCCTCTCTCTCTTTTCCTCATAGGAGGCAAGGGAATTAAATTGAAGCCAGACCTTAGACGGTACCTCGGAAAAAAGCAGGATTTTTTCTGCAATCAGCTTCGCATCCTTCTCCTCTTCCGCCGATACTCTGCCACGGATGAGCACCTTTTCATCTTCATTCAGCTTCCAGGTATTTTCTTCATAAGTCTTCGGGAAAACAATCACCTCCACACTCCCCGTCATATCCTCCACCGTCAGGAAGGCCATGGCCTGGTTCTTTTTCGTATACTTCACGGTTTTCCCCGTAATGATGCCTCCAATCGTCGTTTCCTGACGATCCTTAAGCCCTGCTCCCCCACTTTCTTCATCCAGAAAGAATTCGGAAGCACTCGACTTCGCATTTTTTTTCAAAAAAGGAAGATACTCCTCCAGCGGATGGCCGCTGACGTAGATGCCCAGCACCTCCTTTTCAAAAGAAAGCTTTACCTCCTGCGGAAACTCTCCGATATCGGGCAGCGGCATTTTCAGTGTTTCCTTCACCTCTTCCGGCGCATAATCGAAGATCGAATACTGTCCCTCCATGCTTTCCTTCGTCACACTGAGTCCATCCATGACCTGCAGATATACATGCAGATTCTGCTTTCTGGTTCCGCGGAGACAGTCGCAGGCCCCCGCCTTGATCAGGTTTTCAATCGTCCTTTTATTCAGGCTCTCTCCCCTTTGCTGCATTCTGGTCAAAAATTCTTCCAGATCCACAAAGGGACCTCTCTCCTCCCGTTCCTGGATGATCGCCTCTACCACCGGTCTTCCGATATTCTTGATCGCCCTTAAACAGTAGCGGATCGGCCTGCGTCCCGATTCCTTTTCTTCCTGCATGGCTGCTGTAAATCCCATCCCGCTTTCGTTGATATCCGGAGGCAGGAGGGAAATGCCCATAGCGCGGGCCTCGTAGATATAGCCGGCCAACTTCCCCCGGGTTGTCAATCACGGAGGTCATCAGAGCCGCCATGAATTCGGACGGATAATAGCATTTTAGATAGGCCGTCTGCATGGCGACCACGGCATAGCAGGCGGCATGCGATTTGTTAAACGCATATTTGGCAAAATCCATCATGGAATCGAAGATGCCGTTGGCCGTCTGCGCATCGATCCCCTTGGATGCGCACCCGGGGACATTTTCATCCGCATTTCCGGAGACGAAATTCGCTCTCTCCACCTCCATGACATGCTGCTTCTTTTTGCTCATGGCACGTCTGACCAGATCCGCCCTGCCAAGCGTATATCCGCCTAACTGCTGCACGATCTGCATCACCTGCTCCTGATACACGATGCAGCCGTAGGTGGCGGACAGAATCGGTTTGAGTTCCGGCACCGCATAGGTAATGGAGGAGGGATCGTTTTTTCCCTGGATGTATTTCGGAATGAAATCCATCGGTCCCGGGCGGTAGAGAGAAATCCCTGCGACGATATCCTCAAACGACTGCGGCTTCAGCTCCTTCATAAAAGACTGCATGCCGGAAGATTCCAACTGGAAGACCCCGACCGTCTTCCCTCCCGCAATCAGTTTCAGGGTCTGCGGATCGTTGTAATCCATCTTCTCCACGTCAATTCCCGAAACCGCATTCTCAGCGTCCTTAATAACGGTCAGCGTCCGCAGTCCCAGAAAATCCATCTTGAGCAGCCCCAGCTCTTCGATGGTCGTCATAGTGAACTGCGTCGTGATGTTACCGTCTGCGCCTCTTGCAAGCGGCACCAGATCCTCCGCCGGCGCCGAACAGATCACCACGCCCGCCGCATGGGTGGAAGAATGTCTCGGCAGTCCCTCCAGCTTTCTACTCATATCGATCAGCTTCCGCACCGTTTCATCGCTGTCATATAGCGCTTTCAAATCCGGATTCATCGAAAGCGCCTTGTCCAGCGTCATATTCAGCTCGGCGGGGATCATCTTGGAGATCTTGTCCCCAAAGCTGTAGGGAAGATCCATCACCCTGTGGCCACATCCCGAATCACGCCCTTGGCTGCGAGCGTTCCGAAGGTGATGATCTGCACCACCCGATCCTCTCCGTACTTTTGGGTCACATAATCAATCACATCCTGCCGTCTCTCATATTCGAAATCCACGTCGATATCGGGCATGGAGACTCTTTCCGGATTTAAAAACCGCTCGAAGAGCAGGTCATAGCGCACCGGGTCGATGTTGGTGATATGCATACAGTAGGAAACGACGGAACCCGCCGCACTCCCCCTTCCCGGTCCCACGGCAATTCCGTGGCTTCTGGAATAATTGATGTAATCCCACACAATCAGGAAATAATCTACATATCCCATTTTTTGGATCACGGAGAGTTCATATTCCAGCTGCTTTTTTATCCTTCCGTCATCCTCCGGATAGCGTTCCTTCCTCCCCTCCTCACAAAGGTAATTGAGGTAACTCCAGGAATCATACCCCTCAGGCACATCGAAGTGAGGAAGCTTCGTGACACCGAATTCGATGTCCACCTGGCAACGGTCCGCGATTTTCTGTGTGTTCTCCAGCGCTTCCTGCACATAGGGAAAAAAAGAGTGCGCATCTCCTCTTCGCTTTTCACATAATACTGACCGCCTTCATAGCGCATCCGGTCGGTATCCTGCACTTTTTTTCCCCGTCTGAATACAAAGCAGAAGATCGTGCGCCTCCGCATCCTCTGCATACGTATAATGACAGTCGTTGGTCGCTACCAGTGGAATTCCCAACTCTGCCGACATACGAACCAATGCCTGATTGACCCGCTTCTGATCCGGAATGCCATGATCCTGCAGTTCCAGATAAAAATGATCCTCTCCAAAGCAGTCCCTGTACTTCTTCGCCGCCAGGCAGGCTTTATCATAACTTCCCGCCAGAATATTCCTTGAGACCTCTCCCGCCAGGCAGGCGGAAAGCGCGATGATTCCCTCGTGATACTGCTGCAACAGCTCCATGTCCACGCGCGGCTTATAATAGTACCCCTCCGTAAAGCCACGGCTGACGATGTGACTCAAATTGGCATAACCGACATTGTTTTCCGCAAGCAACACCAGATGATAATATCTGCTTTCATCGGCACTTCCCGATCCCTTCTGAAAACGGGAAGTGGGCGCCACATAGACCTCACACCCCAGAATCGGCTTGATCCCCGCCTCTTTTGCCGCCTTATAAAAATCAATCACGCCGTACATCACGCCGTGATCGGTAATCGCCCCTGCGCTCATGTGCAGCTCTTTCAGCCGCTTCACATATTCGCCGATCTTATTGGAACCGTCCAAAAGACTGTATTCCGTATGTACATGCAGATGCGCAAATGCCATCGCCCCACCTTTCTCCTGTCAAAAAAACTCTCTCGCCTGCAGCATCTTTCTCCTGTCAACGAATCGGCTCTTCCTGCAACTTCCCTTCCGCCAAGAAAATCTCTCCCGCCTGCAACATCCTGCTCTCTTCAGGATCATGGGAGGTACAGATCACCGTTGCCTGCTTCCTGCAAGAAAGCAGATAGGAAATCGTCCTCTTTTTGTTCTCTACATCCAGTCCCGCAAAGGGCTCGTCAAGGAGCAGGAGCCCGTTTCCCGGAAAGACGGCTCTCACCATCTCCACCCTTCTGCGCATCCCTCCGGAATACTGATGGACCGGGAGCGTGAGGTCTGTCTCCGGCAGCACTTCCCTTAACTGTGCCCGCAACTGCACCTGATCGATCTTGCCCCGTACCCCATAGGCGACATTCCTGATTGCACTTAAATCCGATAGCAGACGACTCTCCTGAAATACCATTCCGACGGGGCCCGTGCATCTGCCTTCCGGGTCTTTAGGATCTTCCGACTCTCCAGACTCTCCCTGCTCTCCAAACTCTCCGAGGTCTCCAGGCTCTCCGGAGCCTCTCGCTTTTCCCGGATGACCTCGCCCTCATCCGGCTGCTCCAGTCCCGCCAGAAGCCGGAGCAGAGTCGTCTTGCCGCTGCCGGAGGCGCCTCGAATCACATAAATGCCCCCCCGGCGCAAAGGTGATGGACAGATCCTGCAGCACGACATGAGTGCCAAACGATTTTCTGATTCCCTTTACAATAATTTTTTCAGAAGCCATATCACCCATTTCTCAAAGCAGAAGCTCAAGGCAATGCAGACAAAGGTCCAGGCAAAGAGGTCCGCCGTCTCCAGATAAATTTTGGTCATATAGATCCGCTCCCCGATGGAATTGGAAGGAGTCCCGATCACCTCCGCCGCCACTCCTGCCTTCCAGGACAGGCCACAGGACAGTTTCGCTGCCTGGAGCAGGAAGGGAGACACACTCTTCCTGTATAAGTCTCTGATTTTGGAAAAAAGAGGCACTCGAAAAACCGCGCTCATTTCCAGCAGTTCTTTTGGCGTCTGCTGCAAGCCCTCCAACATCCCGTGATAGACAACCGGAATCACGACCACCGCAACGATAAAAAAAGTAAGTCCGCTGCTCCTTACCAGCACCAGCGCAAATACCACAAAGGAGGCCACCGGAACCGCCTTCATCACCCCAATGAGAGGTGAAAGAAATTGCCTGATGAGGGAAAACCGGTAAGACAAGGTTCCCAACACCGCACCGGTCAGGAAGGCAAAAAAGAAGCCTGAAAAGATCCTAGCGCAGGAATCAAAGACGGTGATCCAAAATTCCGACGAGCGAACCAGCCTAAGCAGCGCCAGAAACGACTCTACCGGTCCTGCCAGAATCAGATCCGTGTGCACGCAGAGGGCAGCCACCTCCCAGATGGCTGCCCAGAATAGAAAAATGACCGACTTGCGGACCAGTTTATTTTGCCAAATAGTAGAACGACTCATCCGGCATCGTCCCCCCGACCATCTTCGGGTTCAGATCAAACAGTGTCTTCAGGTATCCGGAAAGCAGACTCTCCATTTCCTTGCCATCGATATAGGTGATGTTGCATTTCGGCAGCGCCTGCTTTGCAATGGGCTCCTTCTCGATGATTCCCTGTTTGACCACGAGTGCCGCAGCCTCATCGAGTGTTCTCGTTTGCAAAAAGCAGCGGAAGCCTTGTGCTCTTCCATAAAGGTCTTCACCGCCTCCGGATGCTCCTTTGCAAACTCGGTGCGAACCACGGTCACGCCGGTTACCAGCTTGCTGTCCTTTGCCACCTTGTCCCATTCCTCTTGCAGATTCAGAACGGTCTTGAGTTTCTGGTTCTTGATCGTGGCAACCGTTGCAAAAGGTTGAGGCAACACAGCGGCATCGTATTTACCGGCGGAAAGATCCGTCAGCGCCTCTGTCGCTTCCGAAACATAGTTCAAAGAAACATCGCTCACCTTATTCTCTTTGAGAAGGTACTGCATGGCATAATCCGGTGTCGCCCCCTTGTTCGGGAGCACCACGCTCTTCCCCTTCAAATCGGAGAGCGTTTTAATCTGATCGTCTGCGGAAACCACATACAGGACACCCAGCGTATTGATGTCAATGACCTGCACGGCGCCCTTTGTCTTATTATACCAGACCGCCGCCGCATTTGCAGGAATGAGGGCGATATCAATCTCCTTGCTCACGATCCCCTTCATCAAGGCATCCGGCATCGTCTCCATCCGGAATTCGTAGTTCCCCTTCGCTTCCTTCTTTGCACTCTTTTCCATGAGAGAAACCAGACCCATGGTGGTGGGGCCCTTTAAGGAAGCAACGTGAACGACGGTGTCATCCTTTGCTTCTGCCTGCGTGCCATCCCCGGAGGCTGCAGATGCGGATGATGTGCTCTCCAGCGCAGTGGCTGCTACGTCTGATCCGCTCTTCCCCGCAGAGAAACCTTCCTCTGATCCACTCTCCTGTGCAGAAGACTGGGCTGCGGAAGAGGTCGATGCTCCTGACTCCCCCTTGGTCGAAGCGCCGCAACCTGCCACTACTCCTGTCAGCAAGGCTGCACAAAGCAACATGGCTATTTTCTTTTTCATTGACTCCTCCTTTTCCCTTTTCACGGGTACCAGGCATCATGCCTGTAATTCGCCTTCATTATAGGAGCATCTGCCCTGTATCTCAAGCCTGCTCTTTAGGATGCTTCGCCTGGTTTTTTACAAATGCAGGACTCTCTCCTTGATCTCCTGCGTCCTGCCCTGGTTCCAGAAATTGGTGCCGATGTAGCCGCAGGTGCGTCTGGCCACGTTCATCTTGTCCTGTTCTCTGTTGCCGCAATTCGGGCACTGCCATACCAGTTTCCCGTGATCGTCGTTCACGATCTGTATTTCCCCCGTGTATCCGCAGACCTGGCAGTAGTCGCTCTTCGTATTCAGTTCCGCATACATGATATTTTCGTAGATAAACTGCATCACGGACAGGACCGCATCTATATTGTCGCTCATGTTCGGCACCTCCACATAGGAGATCGCCCCTCCCGGGCGAAAGCTTTTGAAAATCGGATTCAAATTTTAATTTGGTAAATGCGTCAATCTCCTCCCGTACATTCACGTGATAGGAGTTGGTAATATAATTGTGGTCCGTGACATCCGGAATCCTGCCAAAGCGCTTCTGCAGGCATTTGGCAAATTTGTATGTGGTGGATTCCAGAGGTGTCCCGTAAACCGAATAATCAATGTCCTCCGCTTCCTTCCATTTGTTGCAGGCATCGTTCAATCTCTGCATGACCGCCAGTGCAAAGGGCTTCGCCTCCGGATCGGTATGGCTTTTCCCCGTCATATATTTGCACATCTCATAAAGACCTGCATAGCCCAGAGAGATCGTGGAATAGCCATGATACAAAAGAGCATCGATGGTCTCTCCCTTTTTCAATCTGGCAATGGCCCCGTACTGCCACAGAATGGGCGCCACGTCGCTCAGCGTTCCGAGTAGCCTCTCATGCCTGCATCGAAGTGCCTTGTGGCAAAGTTCCAGCCTCTCATCCAAAATCTTCCAGAATTCCTCCTCGTCCCGACCGGAAGAGCAGGCGACATCCACCAGATTGATGGTCACCACCCCCTGATTGAAGCGGCCGTAATACTTGTGCTTTTCTCCTGCCGGCGTAAAACGATCCGGTGTCAGGAAGGAGCGGCAGCCCATGCAGGGATAGACGTCACCCCCCTTATATTCCTTCATTTTTTTGGCAGAAATATAATCCGGCACCATGCGCTTTGCCGTACATTTGGCCGCCAGTACCGTGAGATCCCAGTACTTGGTTCCCTCTCTGACATTGTCCTCGTCTAACACATAGATCAATTTCGGAAAGGCAGTGTGATATAAACGCCTTTCTCGTTCTTCACCCCCAGGATCCTCTGCTTGAGCATCTCCTCGATCACAATCGCAAGATCGTCCCGAAGCCTTCCCTCCGGAACCTCATCCATATACATGAAGATCGTGATAAAAGGCGCCTGTCCATTGGTGGTCATCAGCGTGGTCACCTGATACTGGATGGTCTGCACCCCGTGGTGAATTTCATCCAGGGTTCTACGCTCCGCAATCTGCAGGATCTTCTCCTGTGGCGCATCAATCCCCGCCTCTTCAAATTCCGCCCGCACGGCGGCAATGTATTTTTGTCTGCTGATATCGACAAAGGGCGCCAGATGGGACAGTGTAATCGACTGCCCGCCGTACTGGGAGCTGGCAATCTGCGCAATACACTGCGTTGCGATATTACAGGCTGTTAAAAAACTCTTTGGCTGCTCGATCATGGTGTCGGAAATCACGGTCCCGTTTTGCAACATATCTCCGAGATTCACCAGACAGCAGTTGTACATGTGCTGCACATAATAGTCGGTGTCATGAAAGTGGATCAGCCCTTCCCTGTGCGCCTGCACCACATCTTCGGGTAAAAGAAGTCTGCCGGTTAAATCTCTGGAAACCTCCCCCGCCACATAATCCCTCTGAACCGAGACCACCATCGGGTTCTTGTTGGAATTCTCCTCTTTCACTTCCTCGTTGTCATATTCCACCAAGGTCAGAATCCGGTCGTCCGTGGTATTGGATTTGCGCACCAGATCTCTCTGGTAGCGATACACCGTGTAGAGCGTCGCCACCTGAAAGCCGCCCTCCTGCTGAATCGCCTCGATCACATAGTCCTGAATCTCTTCCACTCCCGCTTCGTGATCCAGCTTCTTCAGCTTATTAAAAACCTTCTCCTCCACCACGCGAATCTGTGATTTCAGCAGCCGGTTCCCCGCCTGCGCCTGTTGGTTCGCCTTCTCCACCGCCGCAATGATTTTATTCTTGTCATAGGCAACTTCCTTGCCGTTACGCTTGATGATGTGCATGCATCCTCCTTGCGAAATGAACGTCATCTCTGCTTCTCAAGGCAGAAATCTCCCCCCTTCGCTTTCCCCTTCTCCTTCCGGTTCCTGATCGTTTCCACACGCCTCTTAGGGCAAAAAAGAGGACGAAGTGCGTCCCTCGTCCTGCTTTTTCCCGTTTGATCCTCAAAAAAAGATCAAAATCTGGTGTGTGTCCCCCATCGCATCACTATATCTGGTATTATAAAACAAGTTGTACAAAATGTAAATGGGAAACTTCCACTTTTTTTCGTCGTTTTATTCCCCTTCTTTATACATAAATTCCGAGAGAACCACCTCACCTCTTGCAAGCGATTCCTTCACATCGATTAAACGCTGATTCCTGCTGCCGCGGAAGCGGATGGAGAGATCTTTTTCCGCTTCATGAAATTCTCCGTCCACCAGGATATCAATGAGACGAAGAAGCGGAAGCGTCCACTTACACCGGCAGTACCTCCGGTGCTCCAAAAAAATCTTCTGCGGATTCCCTTCCACAGGATGTGTCTCCGATTGTGCACTTTCCTCTGCCGGCTGCGCCTTCACCGATTCGCTTCCCTCTTCCGGCTGCGCCTCCACCGATTCGTTTCCCTCTGCCGGCTGCGCCTCCACCGATTCGCTTCCCTCTGCATGCGGTGCCTCCGCTGTCAGCTCTTCCCAAAGATAGCCTGTATAAATCCAGATGCTCTTGTCCGGAAATTCCTGTCGAATCCGTTTCAAAAACGGGTAAAGCGCTTCCTGATTCTCCGCTTCCATCGGTTCACCGCCCAGTACCGTGAGTCCCGCCACATAATCTTCCCGCAGAGAGGCGGCGATCTTCTCTTCCTCCTCTTTTGTAAAAGGTTTTCCGTAGTCAAAATCCCAGGTCTGTGGCTGAAAACAGCCCTTGCAGTGGTGTCTGCAGCCCGAGACAAAAAGACTGGTGCGCACTCCAATCCCGTTTGCAATATCGTTGTATTTCATATTACCGTAGTACATGGATTCTCCCTGAATGGAATGAACGCACTTGCCATGGAATAAACGCACTTGCCCGAATCGTCCGTCCCGATGCCGGGCTTCGAATTCTCCCCGAATGGAACTCGCACTTCAGACTACCACAGAAGGACAGGCTGAACAAGATGGATGCACAAGGCAGATGTACAAGGGGATTGCACAAAACGGATGTACAGGAAGGTTGGAAGAGAAATGCACACATTAAAAAGTCCCGGACAGAATGCACACATTAGAAGACCCCGGCCGGAATCACGCAGCCAGGGTCAAATCATGAGGGTGGGGGGAAAAATTACATCCAGGACGGATCGCCGGTAAAATTAAATCACCATCTCCAGGAGCGACCTCAAAGACGGTGACGGTTGCAACTGGCTAGCTCCGAAGAGCCCCTATAGCTTTGCGACGCCGGATTGCTCCGGGTGTGCCGATCAAGGATGTAATTCTTATGCGGATAAGATATCATACGTTAATGGTCATGTCAACATTTATTTTTAAAATATGATTTTTCTGGAAATATGATTTTTCATACCGGAAAAGATCTCACCTGCGCGAGCGAATCGTGTCGCAACAGACATAGAAGTCGTAAATCTGCTTCTGTTCCCGGTATGCGTTGACTAATTTCTCTCCACGGTGATACCCTCACCGCATGAAAATTTTTCTCTTTTTAGTCAACAGCATCGCCCTCGGCGCAGGTCTTGCCATGGATGCCTTTTCGGTCTCCATTGCCAATGCCTTAAACGATCCTGTGATGAGCAAAAAAAGGCGACTTCTCATTGCCGCTACCTTCGGCGGCTTCCAGTTTTTGATGCCCATGGCAGGCTGGATCTGTGTCCATACCATTGTGAATCTCTTCCAGTCTTTTCAGAAATGCATCCCCTGGATTGCTCTCCTCCTCTTATCTTACATTGGCGGGAAAACTCTCCTGGAGGGTATTCGCCATCATCAGGAAGGCTGCATCCCGAAAGGGCGCCTGTCCGGAAAGAGCTCTTCCTTCAGGGTGTGGCAACTTCCATCGATGCGCTGTCGGTTGGCTTTACTATTGCGAACTACAAAGCCTTCTCCGCCTTCCTTGTCTCTCTCATCGTCGCAGTGGTTACCTTTTTGATCTGTCTGCTCGGACTTGCCATTGGAAAGAGAGCCGGTCTTAAGCTACAGGCAAGGGCTTCCATTCTGGGCGGGCTCCTCCTGCTCGCCATCGGAATTGAAATTTTTCTGGGCGACGTGTTTTAGTGAACATTCTGAAAGGTTGGATTGCGTCATTCAATCGAAAATTTTCGACTGCAAAAAATCCCGGAAACTCAGATTTCCGGGATTTTTTAGGGAGATTTTTTGATAAAGAATGAATTCTCTATTCCTCTGTTACTGTACAGACTTCTTCAGGGCTTCCACCTTGTCCGTTTTTTCCCAGGGAAGATTCAAATCATTGCGTCCGAAGTGCCCATAGGCTGCCGTCTGCTTATAGATCGGGCGTCGCAGATCCAGCATCTTGATGATGCCGGCGGGTCTTAAATCGAAGTTCTCACGAACCGCTTCCACCAGCTTCTCCTCGGAATACTTGCCCGTTCCGAAGGTGTCGATGTGGATGGAGGTGGGCTGCGCCACACCAATGGCATAGGAGAGCTGAATCTGGCAGCGATCGGCAAGTCCTGCCGCCACAATATTCTTGGCGGCATAGCGGGCCGCATAAGCCGCACTCCGGTCTACCTTGGTGCAGTCTTTTCCGGAGAAAGCACCGCCGCCATGAGAAGCGGATCCGCCGTAAGTGTCTACAATGATTTCCGCCCGGTGAGACCGGCATCCCCGTGAGGTCCACCAATCACGAAACGTCCGGTCGGATTGATGAAGATCTTGGTCTTTTCATCGATCATCTGCTGGTCTACCACGGCGTCGATCACATATTTGCGGATGTCTTCGTGAATCTGCTTCTGGCCGACCTTCTCATCATGCTGGGTCGAAATGACGACAGCCTCCAAACGGACCGGCTGATTGTTCTCATCATATTCCACGGAAACCTGGCTCTTGCCGTCCGCACGGAGGTAGGGAAGGGTACCGTTCTTGCGCACCTCGGTCAACTTCTTCGTCAACTTATGTGCCAGCGAAATTGCATACGGCATGTACTCCTCGGTTTCGTTGGTCGCATAACCGAACATCATGCCCTGATCGCCCGCGCCGATGGCCTCCAACTGCTCGTCGGTCATCTTGTTCTCTCTGGCTTCCAGCGCCTTATCTACGCCCATGGCGATGTCAGGCGACTGTTCGTCCAGTGCAACAAAGACGGCACAGGTGTCCGCATCAAACCCTTTTTCAGAAGAGTCGTAGCCGATCTCCCGGATGGTATCTCTGACCACCTTCTGGTAATTGACATTCGCCTTGGTCGTAATCTCTCCGGTCACCACGACAAAGCCGGTGCAGGTTGCCGTCTCGCAGGCGACACGGCTCATCGGATCCTGTGCCATGCAGGCATCCAGAATCGCATCGGAGATATTGTCGCAGATCTTGTCGGGATGTCCTTCTGTTACCGACTCGGATGTAAAAATATACTTGTCCATGAATTCTCCTTTCGCGCAAATGCGCAACCTACATAGATCGTTTTTGTCTTCTCTTACTGCAAAAAGAAAAACCGCTTGTTGCTTCCGTTCACAACAAGCGGCACTGATCTCAACCAGTTCCTCTTATTGCTCGTACAATTGCGACGCTCAGGTTGGCACCTTCCCTTTTCTCGGGGGTTGCCGTGGCTTCATCGATCCTATGTATCTCCACCACTCTGAATAAGAGAACGATTTATGTATTTGTATTTGTTTTTGTCGCTTAACGATACACCAGATTTACAGGATCGTCAAGAGGAAACTTTTAAATTCATGGTCTGACCGATCCTCTTCCCGACCGAATCATGGTCAGACGAATCCTCTGATTTACAGTTTCATGGTCAGACCGATCCTCTTTTTGACCGGATCGACGCTCAGCACCTTGACACTGACCACATCCCCTACGCTGACCGCCTCTAAGGGGTGCTTGATATAACGATCCGTGATCTGAGAGATGTGCACCAGACCGTCCTGATGCACGCCGATATCGACAAAGCAACCGAAATCAATGATATTTCGAACCGTTCCTTTGAGAATCATCCCCGGTTGCAAGTCTTTCATGTCCAGCACATCCTGCCGGAGAATCGGGGCGGGCATATTCTCTCTGGGATCTCTGGAAGGCTTCTCCAGTTCCGAGACGATGTCCTCCAACGTAATCACGCCGATCCCCAGCTCTTTTGCCAGCTTCTCCCGATTCGAAATCTTATGAAGAAGGTTGCCGCCTTTTGTCTCCGTCTCTCCCTTAGAGATGGATCGGTTTCCACCTTTGCCGTCTCCCTTAACCGCCCCGGGTCCTGCGGATCCTGTGGCACTCCTGGAAGATTCCGGAAGCACCTCCCTTCCGCTGTCTGCCTGCATCTGCAAAAGTGCTGCAGCAAGGGCTGCTCCCATCGCGGTATTCGTATGCCGAACGACATAGCCTCCCGCCTTTTCTCCCCTTCCGCTGCGTGTCTTTTGTGCGCTCTCTTTTCCCGATAGATCACCGGTTGCTCCTACGGATCCACCCGGTTTCTTCTCCGTGCGCTGCTTCTTTTGCATGGCGCGAATATCTTCCACCGTAATGCCGATCTTTTCCATCAGCTTCTTTGCCGCCTCGTAGGACTCCGGATGCACACTCGTATCATCTAGCGGATTCTTGCCTCCGTGAATCCGAAGGAACCCTGCACACTGTTCAAAAGCCTTGGGTCCCAATTTCGGTACCTTTTTTAACTGGGCTCTGGATTCGAACTCGCCGTTCTCCTCCCGAAAATCAACGATATTCCTTGCGATGGTCTTATTGATTCCGGAAACGTATTCCAGAAGCGGTGCGGAAGCGGTATTTAAATCCACGCCCACCTTGTTGACGCAGTCTTCCACCACGCCGGAGAGCGCTTCGGAAAGCTTTTTCTGGTTCATATCGTGCTGATACTGACCGACACCGATGGACTGCGGATCGATCTTGACCAGCTCCGCCAACGGATCCTGCAGCCTTCTGGCAATGGACGCGGCAGACCGCTGTCCGACATCAAAATTCGGGAATTCCTCGGTGGCGAGCTTGCTTGCCGAATAAACGGAAGCTCCCGCCTCGTTCACAATCACATAGGAAAGAGGCAGATTGAATTCCTTGATCCAGGCTGCTATCAATGCTTCCGACTCTCTGGACGCCGTTCCGTTTCCTACCGAAATCAGATCGACATGATACCGGTCGATCAGTTTCTTGACCTCCCTTTTGGCTTCCTCCACCTTGTTCTGCGGGGCGGTCGGATAAATCACCTTGGTATCCAGGACCTTTCCGGTCGGATCCACAATCGCCAACTTACAACCGGTGCGGAAGGCGGGATCCCATCCCAGCACCGTTTTTCCTGCAATCGGGGGTTGCATCAAAAGCTGCGACAAATTTACCAAAAACGGCAATGGCGCCGTCCTGTGCCTTCTCCGTCAGTTCATTGCGGATATCCCGCTCGATGGCAGGCGCAATCAGCCTTTCATACGCATCGACACTCGCCTCTTCCAGGACCTTCGCCGCCTGCGCAGAAGGCTTCGTGATCAGCTGCTTCTTCAGATAGGATAAAATTCGGTCCACCGGCGCCGTGATCTTTACTGTCAGCACCTTCTCCGCCTCTCCCCTGTTCAGAGCAAGAATGCGGTGATCCGGCACCGACTTCACCGGTTCCGAATAATCGTAATACATTTCATAGACGCCCTTTTCATCTTTGTCCTTCTGTGCAGCGTCTATGCTTCCCTCTTCGAAGGTAACTTCTCTAATAAAAGAGCGGTAGTCGGCGTTGTCGGAGACGCTCTCGGCAATCATATCCTTAGCACCTTGAATGGCCGCTTTGACATCCTCCACGCCCTTCTCGATATTCACAAAAGCTGCCGCCTCTTCTTCCGGCGTCCTGGTCGCTTCTTGCGCAAGAAACAGCTGTGCAAGCGGCTCCAGCCCCTTTTCTCTGGCAACGGAAGCTCTGGTTTTACGCTTCGGCCGGTAAGGCAGATAGAGATCGTCGACCGCCACCATTATCTCCGCTGCCACGATTTTATCCCGCAATTCCTCCGTTAACTTTCCCTGTTCTTCAATGGATTTTAAAACGGCGTCCTTTTTTTCCTCTAACGTTCTTAGATACTTCAGTCTCTCGTCCAGATCCCGAAGCTGCTCGTCGTTGAGGGAGCCGGTTGCTTCTTTGCGGTATCTGGCAATAAAGGGAATCGTATTTCCTTCATCAATCAGCTTCACCGCCGCCTCCACCTGCGGCTTCTTTACTCCAAGTTCCTCTGTGATTTTGGCAATGATATCCATGATTTTTTCTCCTGTCCCAATCTTCTTCGGACAAGTTTACACGGAATTACCGCTCATTGCAACGAGGGCTAAGGAGCCCCTCTTTTGCTATATCACGGAATCGTCGAATGTGTACAACATCCTGATGCGCACATTCTCGATTGGGGTAAGTTTCGTCCAACTTTTTACCATGTACTTCAGATACCCGCTCTCCCCATTGATAAAGTCAAATTTTTCAACTTTCTACGAAGGACATCCTTATCCGGCAGTTGTAACTGATACCGTGACACCATCATGGGAGAGAGTGTGCGACTCATGGCATATTCAACCACCTCGTCATTTTTGGATGCACACAGGACCAGTCCCACGCTCGGATTTTCGTCCAACTTTTTAATTTGTCTGTCTAGTCCCTCCAGATAGAAGTCCATCTTGGAAACGTACTCCGGCTTGAATTTACCTGTCTTCAGTTCCATCGCCACGAGGCATTGCAGGCTACGATGAAAGAACAACAGGTCAATTCGATAATCTTCTTCGCCGATCTGAATCGGATATTCTTCTCCGATAAAAGTGAAATCCTTACCCAGTTCGAGAATGAATTCTCGCATCTCCCTTACCAGTGCTCTACGGAAGTCGTTCTCGTGGAAGGTGTCCGGCAAATCAAGAAATTCCATGATATAGGAATCGAGAAACGGATTTGCTTTGTATGCACAGATTCCGGCAGCGGTCTATCCTTTGAGAGCATATATCGCTCGTAGTAGCCACTGTCCATCTGACGCTCAAGCTGACGGGAACTATATCGTTCTTTGGCTGCAAGACAAATATAGAATTCGCGCTCTTCAACACTCTTACTACCGGACAAGATGAGCAGGTGGTTGGTCCAGCTCAATTGTGTCAGCAGTGCCGACACTTTTTCATTCCCAACGTACGCCTCGTAAAACTGCTTCATACGATAAAGTCCACGGCGGTTGCAGCCCTTGATGCCGGGAAACTTTTTTCGAATGTATTCGGCGAGAGACTCGATATAACTGTCCCCATAAGTTGCTTCTCTCGATTTTTGGGAAAGAAACTGTCCGACTTTTTGATACATCAGGATCAGTTCCTCATTTACCTTGCGATATGCGTTACTGCGAGCTTCTTCTATAATCTGCGCTACCTCAGCGAAAGTATGATCGAGTTCGTTCATTAAAAGAACCTCTTTTCTAAAAGTGTCAGCAGTGCAGACACTTTTTTCTTAATGTTTGTCTTTCCATCAGAAAACGGCTGTTCCGTTTCGTACCTTACAGCCACATCGTAGCAATTTTTTGTGGAGTAGTCTCATAAACGATTGTCCCAGGTCAGCGCAAAGAACGAAATCGTAGACCCGGATCGTCGAGCACACCGCTTTTTCAGAATCTAAATGGTTATGGTACAACTCCGTGCCGGGGCTGTGTCCGGGTGGCGGGAGCCATCCCTTGGCCTTATGACATCCTCATGAGCGGAAATAGCAGTCGGCATCCGCGGTGACCTCGCCTAGTTCCATAAGGAAGCTGTCCCGTGATCTTTTCCTGTTGGCGGTGTCTTTGTGTTTGCCCTTTGCCTTGACCTCCCATAGAGGGACACAGGAGCTGTTCTCCTGACGAGTCTCCTAACCTGTGTCTCTTGGAACAGCCCACGTGGCACGGAAGTACCATAAGTGAAACCTTCCGACTGTTTGCCTATGCATGTGCACACATCCGGCTTCTCTTCGTATGCGCCGGGAGTTTTACAGATCGTACCAGGCGCATTTCACCGATCGGCTGGATCCGGCGTTTTTACCGGGAACTGCAATGGCTTACTTTCAAAAAAAATCGTTGGAAATAGCAGGGACAGAATATCCCTCTAAGAATGCGGTCCGGTGAAAAGCGAACCGCTGCAAACAGTCTCGCCGGATGCTCCTTATAGGAAAGATCCGACTGAATCCACCTCCTTTCCTTCTTCACAGGAAGGTTTCATCTGAATAAAATATAACCTAACTATTAACATTTGTCAAGCATTACTTTATAATTGATTTATTATTTATGGGATAAAAGCCTCTAAAATCCAAAGATCGGATCGGATTGCGGGAGTGCTTCCTCCTATAAACGGTTTTCCGATCATTGTTGATGATTCGACATTTCCCTTCCGATAAAGAGAATGAGGTGCTTCTTGACTTCAACGAACCAATGTTTTAGAGTATTCGTAATTAACGCCGAAAGGGAATTCTTTTTAAGATGAAAATAGAGAAAATTAACGATTTTCAGATTCGCTGCACGCTTACAAGCAATGATCTGGCCTCTCGGGGCATCCGTGTCGGTGAACTGGCTTATGGCACCGACAGAGCCAGAGGACTGTTTCAGGAAATCATGCAGAGCGCCAGAGAACAATATGACTTTCAAACGGACGATCTCCCCGTGATGGTGGAAGCCATTCCGATCAGTTCCGAATGTATGGTTCTGGTCATCACGGTTTCCGAGGATCCGGAAGAGCTCGATACCCGTTTCTCCAGCTTCGCTCCCAGTGTGATGAATGACGAGGATGAAGAAGAGGATATGGAGGAAGAGGATGTGTTTGAGGACCTCGTTCATGACGACGACATCTCCTCTCTCTTTGAGCGCATTCAGGAAGGCGGTCTCACACACCTGTTTAGCGGTAGCCTCCAGGACTCCGACAAGAAGGTCAAGGCCAGAAAAATGCCGGACAAAGAGAAACGCTACTCAGATCCTGCCAAATACCGGATCTATTCTTTTCCTCTTTTGATGGATATCATCCGTGTCGCTTCCATGGTAAATCCTTCCATTGCCGGTCGGAACACCCTGTTTAAAAATCAAAACGGAGAAGGTTATCTTCTGGTTCTTTATCACGCAGCAGATACCGGGAAGGACGATCCTCACTTCTCCAGAACCTGCCTGATCCTTTCCGAATACGGAAGTGAAATCCACACACAGGCAGTCAGCGACCAATACCTGGAGGAGCACAGCCGGATTCTAATCAAAGATAATGCCTTGCAGACTCTGCACAGCTAATTTCGCTCCTCCATTCGGGACTCTTCTTACGATACACTGTGCAAGACGGTGTCTAGGATTCTACTTGCAAGATTCACTTATGATCATTCTTCTTACCATGAACGGGCAGGCTTCCTGCCCGTTTTTTTACCATCAAAGTGACTCCCGATCCCTCTCCCTGTCCGTGAAATACAGAAAAATCCCTGTATTCCGCAAATTGCGAAACACAGGGACTCTTCATGAAAGGAGTAACAGAATACTGGATTAGTCGTTGTAAAGAGCTTCCAGCTTCTTCAGATAAGCATAGCGAGCCTTTGCATTGGCTTCCGACTGTGCAAACAGTTCTTCCGCACGCTCCTTATTCTTCAGTTTCAGCGACAGGTAACGAACCTCGTTGGCAAGGAAGTCCTGATAATCGCCCTTAGGCTCCTTGGAATCCAGCGTGAACTTCTTCTCTGCTGCCGGATTGAAGCGGAAGAGATTCCAGTAACCGCAATCCACCGCTCTCTTTTCTTCCAGCTGCGCATTGCCCATGCCGCCTTTGATCTTCAGACCCTGGTTGATACAAGGCGCATAAGCGATGATGAGGGAAGGACCATGGTAAGCTTCCGCCTCACGGATCGCATTCAAGGTCTGATCCTTATTGGCACCCATGGCGATCTGTGCCACATAGACGTAACCATAGCTCATGGCGATGGAAGCCAGATCCTTCTGCTTGATGTCCTTACCGCCTGCAGCAAACTGTGCCACCGCGCCGACCGGTGTTGCCTTGGAAGCCTGACCGCCCGTATTGGAATAAACCTCGGTGTTGACGCAGAGGATATTGATATCCTTGCCGGAAGCAAGCACATGATCCACACCGCCAAAGCCGATATCGTAGCACCAGCCGTCACCACCGACAACCCACTGTGACTTCTTGGCAAGGAAGTCCTTGTTCTGCAGGATATATTTCGCCGCATCGGAAGCGTCTCCCTGAAGAGCCGCTACCAGAGCATCACTTGCAGCCTGATTCTTGCTGCCGTCTGCAAAGGTATCCAGCCATTCCTGTGCCGCCTTCTTGGCTTCCACGCTGCCTTCTGCAAGGATCGCTTCCACCTTATCTTTCAGCGCATCGCGAAGTGCATTGTTGGCCAGAACCATACCGAAGCCAAACTCCGCATTGTCCTCGAAGAGGGAATTGTCCCAAGCCGGTCCGTGTCCCGCCTTGTTGACGGTATAAGGAGTCGACGGTGAGGAATTACCCCAGATCGAACTACAGCCGGTTGCATTTGCGATATACATCCTGTCTCCGAAGAGCTGTGTCGCAAGCTTGACATAAGGCGTCTCGCCACAACCTGCACAGGCGCCCGAGAACTCGAGGAGCGGCTGTCTGAACTGCGAAGACTTGATGGTATCAAAGCCCGTTGCCTTGTTCTTAAAGTGTTCCACGACATCCGGCTTGTCCGAAAGCTCGACTGCATAATCAAAGTATTTCTGCTCGAACTCGTTCTCTGCGATCGGTCCCAGCGTCAGTACCTTGGTTCTTGTTGTTGCCCGGGCAGTTGTTGACGCAGGCGCCGCAGCCCGTGCAGTCCAGAGACGAAATCACGATGGCGAATTTATATCCGGGCATGGTGTTGAGATCGACGAACTTCATGCCTTCCGGTGCGTTCTTCGCTTCTTCTTCGGTCATGGCAACCGGACGAATCACCGCATGCGGGCAGACATAAGAGCAGAACGTACACTGAATACAGCCGTTCGGATCCCAGGTCGGCGTATTGACCGCAATGCCACGCTTCTCGAAAGCGGATGTTCCGCTCGGTGTCGAACCGTCGGTGTAGGGAAGGGTATCTTTTACCGTCAGGCTGTTGCCTTCCTGTGCATTGACCTTCCTCTGGATGTTGTTGGCAAAGCAACCGCATCCGCTCTGCCGCCTTCGACCTTCTTGAAGTCCAGACCTTCGTCTGTGCAGCTGCCCCAGGACTCCGGAATCTTCACTTCGATCAGGTTCTTCGGATCTGCACCGGCATCAATGGCCGCCCAGTTCTTCTGCACCACATCATCGCCCTTGCGTCCATAGGTTGCCTTGGCTGCATCCTTCATGAGCTGAATCGCATCATTCTCCGGAATGATGTTCGCCAGTTTGAAGAAAGCGGACTGCAGGATGGTATTGATCCTGGTCGGGCCCATTCCTACTTCGACACCGATCTTGGAACCGTTCATAATATAGAACTTGATCTTGTGATCATGCATGAACTTCTTGACCTGACCGGGAATTTCACGGTCGAGATCCTCTACACTCCAGGGACAGTTCAGAAGGAAGGTGCCGCCGTCTACCAGCTCCTGCACCATGTTGAATTTGCGGATATAGGCAGGTGTATGGCAGGCTACGAAATTCGCCTTATGAATCAGGTAGGTGGACTTGATCGGAGATTTTCCGAATCTCAAGTGAGACATCGTCACACCGCCGGACTTCTTGGAATCATAGTCAAAATACGCCTGTGCGTACATGTTGGTATTGTCACCAATGATCTTGATGGAGTTCTTGTTCGCACCAACCGTTCCGTCTGCACCCAGACCCCAGAATTTACAGTTGATCGTGCCTTCCGGAGTGGTCACCAGGTTCTCGCCTCTCTCCAGAGACAGATTGGTCACATCGTCCACGATGCCGATGGTGAATTCCTTCTTGGAATCGTTGTGGAAGGTAGCCACGATATCTGCCGGTACCGTATCCTTGGAACCCAGACCATAACGACCGCAGAATACCGGAACAGAAGCAAACTCGCTATCCTTCAGTGCAGCAATAACATCCAGCGCCAGAGGCTCATGAGGGGCACCCGGGCTCCTTGGTTCTGTCAAGCACTTCGATTCTCTTCACGGTCTTCGGAATCGCTTCTAACAGTCTCTTCGCATCGAAAGGTCTGTAGAGACGAACCTTCACCAGACCCACCTTTTCTCCCGCCTTCATCAGGTGGTCAACGGTTTCTTCAATCGTCTCATTCACGGAGCCCATGGCAACGATGATGGTCTCTGCATCTTTTGCTCCATAATAGTTGAAGAGCTTATAATCCGTTCCGATCTTGGCATTCACCTTGTCCATGTACTTCTGAACCATGTCCGGAATGGCATTGTAGGCTTCGTTGCAGGACTCTCTGGTCTGGAAAAAGATATCCGGATTCTGTGCGGAACCCATCTCGCGCGGATGGCAGGGATTCAGACAGTTGTCCTTAAAGTTGCGGATCGCCTGATGATCGACCATCTCGTTCAGATCTTCGTAATCCCAAATCTCAATCTTCTGAATTTCATGGGAGGTACGGAAGCCGTCAAAAAAGTTGATAAACGGAACTCTTCCCTCAATGGCGGTGCAGTGTGCAACCGGCGTCAGATCCATCACTTCCTGAACGGAAGAGGAACAGAGCAGAGCGGCACCGGTCTGACGACATGCGTATACATCGGAATGATCGCCGAAAATATTCAGTGCATGCGTCGCCACGCAGCGGGCGGAAACATTGAAGACACCCGGAAGACGCTCACCGGCACATTTGTAAATGTCCGGAATCATCAGCAGAAGTCCCTGAGAAGCGGTATAGGTGGCAGTTAACGCACCGGCAACCAAAGAGCCGTGCACCGCACCTGCAGCGCCTGCCTCAGACTGCATCTCCGTAATCTGCACCGGACGTCCGAAAATGTTCTTCTTTCCTGCAGTCGCCCACTCATCGACATGCTCCGGCATGACGGATGAAGGTGTGATCGGGTACATTGCGGCAACTTCTGTAAACGCATAAGAAGCGTATGCAGCAGCCTCGTTGCCGTCCATACTTTTCATCTTTCTTGACATGATCTATCCTCCATGAAAAATGTAATGTTATGTGATTAAATTCAAACAATACTATCATGCGATTCTACCAGCGTCAAACGATTCAGGCGGATCTTTCCGTCGTCTTTTCCAATAGAAAAAGAAATCTTTCCCGAATTATTAGGAGAAAACAGGGATTGCATCCTCTTTCTATTAGTCAACCCTAATAATATTTTGCATTGTCATACACCCCCTTTTGTATTAAGATGAGGTTCGAAGACTTGACAAATACATTCATGAATGTTGTAGGAGGTTATGATCATGGCATACGTAATCAGCGATTCTTGTGTAAACTGTGGCTCTTGCGCACCTGTCTGTCCCGTAGGCGCAATCTCTCAGGGCGATACCCAGCACGAGATTGACCCGAACGCTTGCATTGACTGCGGAACCTGTGCAGCACAGTGCCCGGTCAGCGCGATTTCTCAGGGCTAATATTAGGAAGAGCCAGGAAGCGCCTGCAGTTTTTGCTGCGGGCGCTTTTTTCTAATCCGTTTTACTCTATTTCAACTTTAAAATTGGATTTTTTCCCATATCAAAAATCAAGACTATTTTCATTCAACAGAAAATCAAAAAGACCTATAAAAGTAATGCCCGCTTCATTTCTCCAGATAGGTGTATTGCTCCCTGAAATGATCATTTTTTTAAAGGAATCAGGAATATTTAGTAGAGATGCCTGTTCTTGCTCGATTTTTTCTTGATCCCTAAGCGCAAATGCAGACTGTATATAGTAACGCTGGCTGGCATGATTTACAACGAAGTCGACCTCCAACTTTTTTCTAATTTTTTTACCATGATCATCTTTCTAACCTCTACTACACCGACATCCACATTAAATCCTCTGTAAATGAGTTCGTTATAGATGGCATTTTCCATAAGATGGGACTCTTCAAACTGTCGGAAATTAAGTAGCGCATTTCTGAGCCCTAAATCCATATAGTAATATTTGAATGGTGTACTAATATACTTTCTACCTTTTATATCGTAACGCTCTACCTTGGATACTAAGAAGCTTTCTTCCAAATACTTGAGATAATTTGAGATTGTCGGCATGGATATTGCTTTTTCACCACTACTCTTAAATGTATCTGCAATTTTTTGGGGATTGGATAATGAACCTACGGCTGATGAAATGACTTTCATTAGAGATTCCATACCTGTCTTATCGAGAATATCATACCTATCACACAAATCACGCATATAGATTTCTTGATACAATCTGCTTAAATAATTGCTTTTTGCCTCATAATCAGCTTCTGACAAGATATGTGGAAGGCCTCCAAAATATAAGTACTCCTGCCATGCATCCGCCTTTTCCTTTCCGCATGCGGGATAGAACTCGGAAAATGCCAAAGGCGATATACGGATCTCGTCTCCACGTCCTCTGAACTCGGTCATAATATCCGTAGATAAAAACTTAGAATTACTCCCGGTAATATAAACATCCACGTTATTTTTCCTAAGTAGCGAATTCAATACGCCATATAATCGAATTGGCACATCCGGATTTCTCATTTCTTCTTTTGTGATTGCATACTGGGCTTCATCAATGAACACATAATATTGCTGTGTTAAATCTGAAATTTGACTTTTTATATATTCATACAATTTATATGCGTCGCAATATTTTTCAAATTCAATATCATCCAGTGGAATTCTTATAATATAATTCTCCGTTATCCCTATAGATAGCAAATACTTATAATAAAGCTCAAAAAGCAAATAAGATTTTCCGCTTCGCCGAATGCCTGTAATTACTTTTATTAATCCGTTATTCTTTTTTTGGCAATCAGTTTGTTAAGATATCTATCTCTTTTAATTTCCATATCTCAGCTCCATTTTAGATTTTAGGTACTTGTACCACTTTTCTAAAGTATGCGTAATAGGAAGGAAATAGTCAAGAGCTCATTTTAGATTTTTGGCACTTGTACCACTTTTCTAAAATGGAAAAGCTATTTTCCATTACGGGCGACTCACTTCTTCCTGTATTTCTTTGTGAAAACGTCGAACTACGACGTGCGATGCAGGGAATAGACCTTTTTTACACGCAAGGGAAGCTGCTTGCAAAGCCATTCGATCGCCATCGAACCGCCTATCATACTGGCAAAATATCCCACGCGCATGAGCCAGATATTCGACCGCGGAAAAAAGGGCGGCAAGAGGAAATCCAAAAACAGGCGATGGTATAAAAAGATATATAGGGTATGCTTCCCCAGTGCAGAAACAAGCCGAAACGCCCGGGTGAGCCCAGGGCTGAAAGATAGGGCTTTTTCCATGAAATACAGCGTGATCGCCATGAATACCGCATACAGCCCGAGGCCGAACCCGGGAGGATTCCGCCCGTCTCCAATCGGAAGATAGCGCTCCAGCCAGTACGAACGGCCTGCCATATCGAGTCCCCACTCCAGGGTGATGCAGATACCCGCAATCCATGCAAGGATGGCCACCGGTGGCTTCACGGAGATCCCGGACCGGTACTTTCCAAAGAGCATCCCAAGATAGCACAGGATCAGATAACTTCCCCCGAGAAGTCTGCCTCCCCCGCCATAAATATCCAGAATATTGGAATGGTTGGTGGTCCAAGCGGAGAGAACGACGGTCGCCCCGAAGACAAGCATTTCTAAGAAAATCCCACCCTTTTTCGTTGAAGTCATGCGCAACAGAGCCGCAAAGACAGGGATAACCACCATCAGCTGCAGATAGAGAGCCACATAATAGAACGGTGCGCTTGCATTGAAATACAGAAGTCGCTTCCAAAAGGCAAGAAAAATAAACTGCCCGTCCTGCGCGATGCTGAAGATAAAGGTTGCCACCAGATACGGTCTTGCGATTTTCCAAAAATTCTTTTTTAACTTTTCCGGGATGCTTCCCCGATATCTGCTGTAGAGCCGTACCCGGTCACTCCCATGAGGAAGATAAACAAGCCGACACTATAATAGGAGCAGTCGGCGATGCGGTGATTGCTATATAGCACGTTCTGTGTATGATCGACCAGGACCCCCAGGATTGCCACGAGTTTTGCGGCATCAATCCAGTAGGACCGCTGTACTTCTTGCTCCATCTCCTCTCCCTTTCCTGCGGTTGTTTCCTGTTCCATCTTTATGTCAAACCTTGCATGTTTGCTGCATTGACAAACTTGAATATGTACACTATAATGTACACCAACTACGGTTGACGAAAAAACTACCGCCTGGCAATTCCGGTTCTTTTTGATACATGTAACATTCAAAACAAGGGGTGGGCAAAATGCTTCATACGAATATTACGAATTTCAGAAAAAATATTTTTTCCTTGCTAGAACAGACCATTCGCTATAATGAGCCTGTCCATATCCTTACGAAGGATGGTAATGCTGTCGTTCTTAGTGAAGAAGATTATAACGGACTGATAGAAACGCTGTATCTTTCCTCTGCTCCGGATATGAAAGAAAAAATAATAGAAGGTCTGCACACGCCACTGGATGAATGCTTGCCAGAAAACGAGGTGCAATGGTAGCTTATTTCATCGTTTACACAAAAAAAGCGGCAAGCGACATCCCGAAGCTGAAAGCAGCAAAATTAGATAAAAAGGCGAAGGCGCTTATAGAAGTGCTCCGTGTAAACCCTTATCAAACACCACCGCCCTATGAAAAGTTACAGGGTGCTTTACAGGGAGCCTATTCACGACGGATCAATATTCAACACCGTCTTGTTTATGAAGTTTTAAAGGGAGCGCAGACCGTGAAGATCATCAGCTTATGGACACATTACGATCTTTGAGTCCGTCGGACACTCTATCTTAAAAACTGCTTTTTTGACTCTTTCCCTCTGTCCCGAAACCTGGCAGGGGGCATGAATTTCACCGGGGAAAAACACCGCAAACATACCGGCCCTCATCCGCAGCTTTGTCATGCCTGTGTTCGGATAAAATACAATATCCTTCTCCGGGATTTCCTCGAGTACCTCCTGTCCCTCCAGCATCTGGTAACCTATGATCTCCTCGCCGGAGAGCACACATTGGAGATCGATGTATCTGCGGTGTGACTCTCCCCTCACCTCTTTCGCCTCCTTGCTGTCATATTCCTGCATGTAGACAAACAGGTGCTCTCCATCCAGTTCCGTTTTACCGAGCGGAAACTCTTTCCAATTCCCCTGCACGATAGAATCGATCGCTCTGCTTAATTCCGGAATCATCTTATACCGCGCAATGTTCTTCAGGCTGTCTATAATCATCTTTCTCCCTGCTCCCGTTTGTCTACATTTCCTTCCTCACTTATCTTTCATCCTCTCTCAGTTTTCCCAGCGCACCATGCGGATGATGCTTGACATATTCCTCCGGCGTCACGTGCGCCTCCGCCTGCAAGACAACAGACAACATCTGCATGACCAAGGTCTCTGCCAGAATGGAATTTCTGGATGCGCGGTTTAACGGGCCTCCCTCCCCTGCCGGAACCACATCCGCTAAAAGAACCACATCGGATGCCCCGGCTTTCCGATGCCGGTCACATGAAGACGTCCTCCCCGTCTGATGGATGCCTGGATGATTTCTGCCGCTTTACCAATCGCATCTTTGTCTGCTGTATGTAGCGTATATTCCACCTGCTGCCTAACCGCATCTTCAAACACCTGCAGTGCCTTTGCTCCTTCAGTCGTCATTTTAAAATCTCCTTTACTTTTTCCAAAATCGCAGTGCCGCGTCCTGCCTGCTGATGAAATGCAATCGCCTGATCCAACGATGAGAGACTGGGCTGTGCTCCCATGAGAGAAACCGTCCTCGCCGCAATCATGTTGGAAAAAGAAATGGCTTCCGCATCCGTAAGTCCCGCCACCTTAGCCGTACAAAACGCTCCTACAAAGGAATCTCCCGCCGCCGTCGGATCCACTGCCGCAATTCCCTGGACACCGGGAATCAGCAGAGCCTTCTCACCCTCTATCATCATGGCTCCCGCATCTCCAAGCGTCAGAAGAAGTTTTTTAGACCCTTGTTTTTCATCGCCTTCTTGATCTCTTCGACGGCCTGTTCGCCCACCGGCTCATTCTCGTTTCTGACAAAACAATTCAAAAGCTCCGCTGCTTCCGTCTCATTGGGAGAAAGGTAAGTGATATTCTTCATGATATCCTCCGGAATCTTCGCAATCGGCGCCGGGTTCAGCATGACGGGTACTTTTTTCGATATGCGTATTCCGCTACTGCACAGTTCACTTCCATAGGTATCTCAAACTGCAGCATCACCATGTCATAATCTTCAATCGTATTCTCCAAAAGGCCAATAAATTCCAGCAAATCGTTCAAGTTCTACACCGGTACATTGCTAAAAACATTGCGGGCAATTTGAACTTAACCACACTTGCCGCACAAGTATATTTAAATCGTCTGCAAATGCCGGATTTTCAACTTTTCCTAGTGTCAGTATGTCTTTAGGGTACTTCTCAAAGGAAGTTCACATTAAACCCTGTCTACCTTTCCCGCGCCTACCGTCAGGTCACAGGACAGAGACTTTCCGAATATATCTTGCAATGCAGAATACAGGACGCAAAGAAAATGCTGCAAGATTCTCATCGCCAAATCAGCGAAATTGCTCTTGCAGCAGGTTTTGATTCCTCCGCCCATTTCGATGGTTTTTAAGAAACAAACCTCCCTGTCACCCAAAGAGTATCAGGAAAAAAAGGCAGATAGGCAGCAAGGTAATATCCTACATGAAAGTGTCCGGTACGAACATTGAAATTGCCGGAATAAACGTCACCAGAAGCAGGATAACAATCATGGTAATATAGAATGGAATACATGCCCTGGTCACCTTTTCGATCTTGATCTTTCCAATGGAACAGCCGGCAAACAATGCTGCACCAACAGGTGGTGTACAAAGTCCAATCGCCAAATTCAAAATCAACATTGCCCCAAACTGTACCGGAGCCATCCCCATTGCGGTTGCAATCGGCAAAAGAATCGGCGTCAAAATCAAAATCAACGGTCCCATATCCATGATACATCCCAAAAACAGGCACATCACGTTAATCAAAAGAAGAATGATAACAGGATTATCCGACACACCCAGCAGTACCTCCGTAACCATGGTCGGTATTTTCAAATAAGCTATCAACCATCCAAACATAGAGGCTGTTGAAATCAACGACATGACCATTGCAATGGTTCTTAGTGACTTTTTCAGAATGTCGCCAAATTGACGCAACGGAATTTCTCGATAGATGAAAAACGTCACAATAAACGCATACACAACCGCAACCGCAGCCGACTCTGTCGCAGTAAACCACCCAAAAATAACCCCTCCAACAATAATGATACAGGTCAATAAACCAAGCAGTGCATCCTTTGTAATCGCACAAATTTCCTTTACAGAATATTTACGTCCCTTCGGATAGTTCCGTCTTTTGGCAATCACCGCTGTCGTAGCCATCAATGCCAGCCCCAAAAGAATACCCGGAACGAGTCCGGCCATAAAGAGCTGTCCAATCGAAACTCCCCCTCCTGCCGCCATTGCAAAGAGGATCATATTATGAGAGGGTGGAATCATGACTCCCTGACAGGATGATGTCACAGTAACCGCAACGGAGAAGTCTGTGTCATATCCAGATTCATCCATCATAGGAATTAAAATGGCGCCTATTGAAGATGTATCTGCTACCGCAGACCCGGAGATTCCACCAAAAAACATGGATGCCAAAATATTGACCTGTGCAAGCCCACCCCGCATCCAGCCGACAATGGCATTTGCAAACCTAATCAAACGCTTGGAGATCCCTCCCTGCCCCATGATTTCCCCTGCCAGAATGAAGAACGGGATCGCCATCAGAGAAAAGTTCTGAACGCCGCTGACCATTCTCTGTAAGAGCGTTGCGATCGGAATGTTCAGATAAATTGCGGTCAACAGAGATGAAATCCCCAGTGTAAACGAAATCGGCATCCGCAAAGCCAATAACACAATAAAAGAAATAAACAAAATTGCAATCGCAAACGAAATATCAGGATTCATTTAGGTTCTCCTTGTATGATCTATCACTTATTGCCATCCCTTGCCCCTACCGCTGACCTTGCCGTGGTCACAATTGCATTCAGAACAATCAGCAGGCCGGACAAAGGTAGGATCACATACAACACCGAGCTGGGAAGTTTCGTGGCGGGCATGGTGGACTTTTTTGTCATATCCATGATGATAATTCCATAGTAGATCATAGCCATTCCGAAGAATGTAATGAAGATATGATCAATGATTTCCAAAATACAGATCGCACGTTTGGAGAATTTTTTCGTAAATACCTCTATTGAAATATGGATTCTTTCCATGACACCAATGGCCATTCCAATCAAACTGAACCAGACTAGGAGAAGCGTCGCAACTTCTTGCGTCCACGGCATACCCCCGTTAAAAATATACCGTAGGATCACATCAATAAAGACGGTAATTGTCATAAGCACGAGCGCAACCATTGCAAACCATTCTAATCCGATTGAAAACCCACTATAGAGTTTCTTCAATGTTTTCATCAATTATTTCCTCTTAAAAGGCGACCGGCAGAAGCCGATCGCCGGAATAACCTCATACATTCATGACTATTGTCGCTTAGTTCACTGCCTGAATTTCCTTGACAATTTCTTTCTGCTCCTTATTCAAGAACGAGTCATACATCGGTCGAACCGCATCCTTAAACTGCTGCAGCTCATCTTCTGTCAGTGTGGTCAACGTGCAGCCCTTTTCCTCTGCGATTTTGGCATTTAGTTTCAGACTCTTCCCACGCATTTCGATGCCACTCTTCCGCTTCCTTCGCACAAGCCTTGATAACTGCCTGATCCTCCGCTGACAACTTATCCATTGTCTGCTTGGAAGCAAGAATCATATCCGGCATATATGAGTGCGCGTCATAAGTCCAGTACGGAGCCACCTCATAAAATGACATTTCGATATAGGATGTCATATTATTCTCTGCACCATCGACGACGCCAGACTGAATTGATGAATACGTATCATTAAATGGTAGTCCCACTCCGGCGGCACCTAAATTTTTCATCAAATTCAGCATTAAATCGGATTCTGAAACACGAATCTTCATACCGGCCATATCTTTGGGTGTGTGTATTTCTTTCTTTGCATTGAAAAAATTTCTGGAACCCGGATGAAGATAAGTAATTCCGACCAAATTGTTGTCCTCGAACGTTTTGAACACCCTCTGCCCGATTTCACCATCCATTACCTTAAAGAGATGATCTACATCCTTATATAAATACGGCATCTGCATCGCATTCATCAGTGGTGCAAACTCTGCCGCAGCACCTGAGGATACACGTGTAAAATCAAGTCCCCCAAACTGGCACTGTTCAATCGTTGATCTCTCATCCCCAAGCTCCCCTGAAAAATGCGTTTCTATTACGATCCTACCATTTGTCTTTTTTTTAACAGAATCAGCAAAGCGTTGACAAGCCTGACTGGTAATGTGCTCAGCATTATGACTATTGGCAAGTCGCAGAACCGTTACATCACCACCCGAAACGGATGCTGCCTTGGCTGCAGTCGATTCTCCGACTCCCGTAGAGGATGATTGGGTCGTCCCTGATGAATTGCCTGATCCGCATGCCGCCATGGACCATACCATTGCAGACACAAGCACTGCTACCATTCCTTTTTTTAAATTTTTCATACTATCATGTCCTCCTCACTTAGAGTTTTCAGATATATTTATTATAAACATCCCTTTTCGTCTACTTCCATTGTCAGAAAATAAGAAGGAGGTGGCAAAATTTGTCTTCCTCCTTCTTAACTATGTATTTTTACTATGAGACGGCTCGCTGCCCGTGATTTTTACAAAGCTCCACTGTGGTATACTTGTCGATATGATCCTGGAGTCATTCCGATTCGCTTCTTAAATACCTTTGTGAAATGTCGCGAATCAACATAACCTACTTTAGCGCTGATTTCAGCAATAGGAAGTTCGGTGGTTCTTAAATATTCCCGTCTTTAGGATTTAGCACTATAAAAGTTTAGGACATCCTTTGCAGTCCATATCCTTCAAACCAGCGTAACTGCTGGCTTTTTTTGTTTTTTGTAAACTTGACAAATCTTTCATTTTGATATTGACTATATAGTGTTATAGTGCTATGATGATAAAGGGCTAAATTATGGCATATTTTTTAAAGAAAACGAACAACAAAAAAGGTACTTATCTTCAAATTTACGAAAGTTATTACGATCCTGAGCGCAAGAGCGGTGCTCATCGTTCTTACAAACCTTTAGGTTATGTTCATGAGCTTATCGATAAAGGTATCAATGATCCTATCTTCTTCTATTCTGAGGAAGTAAAGCGCTTAAACCAGGAACATACCGAAAATAAACAGCGGGAAAAATCACGCCAGATCTCAGACGAATCTCCTGAAAAACTTCTGGGCTATTTCCCTGTAAAAAACCTGAACGATTCTCTTGGCACCAGAAAATACATCGATCTTATGCAGACGGCTACAGATTTCCGCTTCAGCGTTGCTGATCTGATTGACTCGCTCATTTATGCAAGGGTTGTACATCCGTGTTCTAAATCTAAAACCTTTGAAGAGGTGATTCCTAAGCTTTTTGAGTCTTTTGATTTTTCTCTCGATCAGCTATATTCGGGTCTTGAATACATAGGCTCTGAGTATGAAAAGATCGTAGAGATTTACACCCATCAGATTCGTCAGAAATATAAACTTGATACTTCTCATACCTATTTTGACTGCACCAACTTCTATTTCGAAATAGACAGGGAAGATGATTTTCGACGAAAAGGTCCGTCAAAGGAAAACAGGAAAGAACCCCTCGTGGGGTTAGGTCTTCTTCTTGATTCTCATCAGGTTCCCATAGGAATGAAAATGTATCCCGGGCAACGAAAGCGAAAAACCTGTTCTCAGAAATATCATTGATGAACTGAAACAGCGCGGCAATGTAACCGGAAGGACGATACAGGTAGCAGACAAAGGTCTCAACTGTGTCAATAACATCCTTCATGCGCTGAAGGCAGGTGATGGATATATCTTTTCAAAATCTGTCAAAGGTTTGGGCGAAACAGAAAAGGTCTGGGTATTGCTTGATAATGACTACAGAGATGTCAAGAATTATGATGGAAATGTCCGGTATCGTATAAAAGACTGTGTTGACGATTTCCCTTATGATTACTATGACGAGAATGGCAAAAAGCATACGGTGAAGCTCCGTGAAAAGCGAGTTGTCACATTTAATCCGAAGCTTGCAGAAAAACAGATATTTGAGATCAATAAGCAAGTTGAAAAGGCGAGACTTCTCAAAGCGTCTCAGGCCAAACGATCAGAGTTTGGAGACAGCGCAAAATATGTCTCATTTGTCTCCGCAGACAAAAAAGGAACAAAAACAGACGGAAAAGTCACCATAGAGATGAATGAAAAAGCCATCGACAATGCCAGGAAACTGGCAGGGTACAATCTGATAGTCACCTCAGAGCTTTCTATGTCTGCCTCAAAAATCTATGCTGCTTATCACAACCTTTGGCGGATTGAGGAGTCTTTCCGGATCATGAAATTGCAGTTGGATGCACGACCTGTTTACCTGCAAAAAAGAGATACCATTACAGGGCATTTCCTGATCTGTTATCTCTCAGTAGTCTTAACTCGTATCTTTCAGATCTATGTTTTGAATGATAAGTATGGGATAGAGGAAATTTTTGATTTCATCAGAGATTTCAGGATAGCAAAAGTCTCTGACAGAAAATACATAAATCTTACACGCTGTTCCGCTTTTATAAAGAAACTGGCTTCTGAAACAGGGCTTCCTCTGACATCGTATTTTCTGGGAAATGAGGCCATAAATAGCTTGCTAAACCACAGGTTCTAAACTGTGGTTTAGCACTATTTTTTCATTTCAAGTCCGAAAGACAGGTATTATAAACATCCCTTTTCGTCTACTTCCATTGTCAGAAAATAAGAAGGAGGTGGCAAAATTTGTCTTCCTCCTTCTTAACTATGTATTTTTACTATGAGACGGCTCGCTGCCCGTGATTTTTACAAAGCTCCACTGTGGTATACTTGTCGATATGATCCTGGTGTCATTCCGGTTCGCTTCTTAAATACCTTTGTGAAATGTCGCGAATCAACGTAACCTACTTTAGCACTGATTTCAGCAATAGGAAGTTCGGTGGTTCTTAAATATTCCTTTGCCCTATCCATTCTCCTATTTGCCAAATGCTCCGAAAAGTTGACACCAGTAACTGCCTTGACTTTTTTGGAAAAATATGGGGTAGTCATGCCTACTGCTGTCGCTGCGACCTCCATATTCAGACTTTCTGCATAATGATGCTCCAGCCATACATCCAGAGCAGTCTCAAATGTTTCAGGTCTGGACTCCTTATCCCTCGATTTCCCAATATAAACATTCAGTATTCTATGCAATTCGTTCTCCTGCACCGGCTTCAGCAGATAGTCCTTTGCTCCTGATCGCATCGCTTCCACCACATATTGGAATTTATCATATGCAGTCAAGAAAAACAATCCGTGCTGTACTCAGTTGCCGATTGATGATCACACTGGCCTCTAAACCATCCATGACCGGCATTTCCACATCCATAAAAATCAAATCCGGATGCAGTACCATTGCACGCTTTACACCTTTTAATCCGTTTCCCGCCACATCCACTTCAATACCATTTCCAAGGTATTGTCGAATTTTTCTGATCAACGCTTCTCGACTGCGCTCTTCATCCTCAATAATCAGGATTGTTTTCATTATATCCTTCCTCTTTTAATTTATCAGGTAGCGTCAATGTTACGATCGTTTCTCTTCCAGTCCTGCTTTTAATATGCATTGAACCACCAATATATGCAATCCGTTTTCTGATATTGCTTATGCCAACAGAATGATGTGAAGATTTCATCTCAATGCTCCCCGGATCAAATCCGCAACCATTGTCTCTGATACAAATTGATATAGTTGACTCTTTTTCCACTCGGTATGCTGTTACCCAGATTTTTCCGGACTCCTCCTTATTTTTCATTCCATGAATGATGGAATTTTCCACCAGTGGCTGTAGTATAAATTTGGGAACCATCAACTCCATACAGTCTGCATCGACCTCGTCAATCATAATCAAAATTCTCGATCCGAAACGAATCTTCTGAATTTCCACATAATCCCTTAAAAATTCCAGCTCTTGCTTTAACGTTACATACTTTGTATCATGCTCCAATGAATAGCGGAAGAACTTTGCCAAGCGGATGATCAGATCTTCCGTAATAGAGGCCGATTCCTCGTCTGCAATGGATGCGATAACATTTAATGCATTAAATAAAAATGAGGGTTCACCTGACTCTGCAACTGATTGAAACGACTTTCCTGCAGGGCAGCCATCATCCTCTGTTTCTCCATACGCATCTCCAAAAGCGCCTTTTTTTCTTCTGCCTCCTCTTCAATAGACCTGATTCTATTCCGGATCTCTTTAACCATAAGATTAAATGACTGTGCCGTCCGTCCGATCTCGTCATTGCCCCGAACAATTAGCGGTTCCGGTCGAAATTGCCCTGATGCCACTTCATCCGCAGCCCTTCCAAGATATCGGAGCGGAATGATAAAGGTCACATAAAAAATTGTGATACCCATTATGATCAGCAAAGTCGTCATGAGCATCATTACAATCACAATTCTGTTAAAACGCAGATTCTTCTGATTAACCGTTTGCCATATATTACTGCCATCCGACATTCGATTCTGCAGCAGTTCTTTGGCATATCCATCAATATAAACCGACTGTCTACCTAGGCTCTGGTATATTTTAATCCTAACAGAGTCCGACTCTGCCGTGAACATAGCATCCTGCATAATCCTGAAAGTTTGCATCGACTGACCCACCCCCCCGCATCAATGCCTTATTACGAAGGGATTCATCATTCACTTTATCGAACAACTTTTCTAGTGCGGAATTTGTTTTGCCGATTGCATCATGGTATTTCTTGAAGACTTCACTGCTTCTAGAAGGTCTAATATATTGACCCAAAATCACATTTTCCTCAGAGAAATCCGTCATAAAATCGGATATCTCCAAATAGCCCGACTGCGTATTACTGGACATTTTCTGAAAAGAAATCATCTGCAATCGCATTGTCACGATCAAGAACCACATGCTGCCCACAACTGTCATAAAAACAAGAGACGTTTTAGTCATTATGGACAGATCTTTCCAGAATCGGAGAGGTGATCTCCTTTCTCTTCGTTCCATATCATCCCTATGTGTTAAGTTCTGACGAAAACGCATCGTTCCTATCTTTTGATTCGGAAATCAGTATGCTGAACGGCTATAAACTTCGCCGTTAAGTATGGCCTCATGATTACGACCATTTGCAAAGAGGCTCTTATCAGTTCCATTATTTCAATCTTACATTCTTTTCCATATTTTAGATAGAAGCTATTTATTCAATTCTCTATCGGAAGAAGGTAATCTCCCCATAAACAACTTATATGCTCTGGTAAACGTCCGATAATCCTTGTATCCTGTTAATTCCGCAATCTCAGATATACTATAATCCGTTGTCATCAGTAACTGCCTTGCTTTATTTAAGCGAATATGAGTCAGATAGGAAAAATAATTGGTACCTAGACTTGCCTTGAACAATTTACTAATATAAGAGCCACACAGGTGGAACTTATCAGATAATTTTTCCAAAGTAATGTCCTCGTTATAGTGTTGATCAATCCAGCATACCATTTCTCTTACCCTATCCCGATCCTCACTCTGCAAACGGAGGTGTCCGTCTCTCAGCCTCATATCCTCCAATGCTTTTATTGATGCATCAACAACTTTTCCAAATGTCAAAAAATCGACGGGTTTTAAAATATAGTCATCGACAGAGAGACGTAGCGCATCTTGGCAATAATGGAAGTCATCATATCCCGAAACGATAATGAAGCGCAACAATTGATTCCATGCTCTTAATTTTTTTACGACTTCTAAGCCGTTCAAAAAGGGAATATTGATGTCCACAACAACAATATCCGGGTGTAAACTAATAGCTTTTGATATCGCTGATATTCCATCCATTGCTCGACCAACAATTTCACAATTATGAGAATTCCAATCAAATAATTGGGTCATCCCATCCAGAATAATTGCTTCATCGTCTACCAGCAATACACGATATCTCGTCACGTTTCTTCCTGCCTCCCTAAGCCTTAGAACTTCTTACCAACCTGAATTTCATACATCCTGAAGAATGTCTACCAACCAGTGAAATATCTATTACGCCCTCTAGCACTGGATTGTGATAATTATCTATATTAATCTGAAATAGCGCTCTCGCCTCCGATTTGTAATTATTATTCAACGGGAGCTGAAAGGATGCCCCGTTCTCTACATACGCTCCTTCCTGTAAATAAACTGTTATTTTCACCCACTGCTGTTGATGCATTACCTCTGCATTTCTGACCGTAATAGAGATCTGCTTTAATTCCCCCTTAGTAAACTCAATTGTGTTTCCTAAATCCATCAGCACACTGAATGCCGGGAATTCTTTCCGAATGCAAAATGCGGATAACTTACATAAATCCGCAACGGACAGTTGCTCCGATTTACCACTACCATTTATTCCAGGCAGATACCGTTCTTTTTTTGTCTGCAGTACAACTCGTCCCGATTGCTCAAGTAAACACATATTCCTTCCGGATCTAGAATATCAAATAATTCAGTCCCCATAAAGGTAGCCGTGTTACGAATCACCCGATCTGTCAATTGTGAAACTGTATCCGGAATCCAGATCCCATTACTTGTTTTATCAATACACAATGTTGCAATTTTGTCATTGACAGGTTTGGTCCATTTGTCAGGAATGGCATGGGAACCCATGATAATTCCTAATATGGCTCCCAGTGTTCCACTTGTACAATCCGTGTCTTCCCCGCAGGAATTTGCAAGACAAATACTCCTTCCAAAGTCATCCTCTCCATATAGCCAAGCCGCTACAATGAATCCGATGTTCTCTGGGCAATCCATGCCCGGACTGCCTATCTCCATGCCATCATTGCCTTCTTTGACAATATCTGCAAGCTCAATGTTTTGAATTCCAAATGTACCGGGTGCAACATTGTGGATACGTTTCCTTGCCTCTTCAAATGGAACCTTTTCTTTTGTAACATTGAATAGCAGTTCTAATGGCATTCGACAACATCGAATCTTCTGGTATATATGAAAGCCCTATATCTAACAAGATATTTTTATCACTCTCAACAAATGCGGCACTTTCAATCGCCGATGTAAATATTTCTCCATACATCCCCTCCTCAGCATGGTCAACAATAGCGTCTTCAAATGCGTATCGTGTTGCTATCTCCGGATGACCTGGCGCAAGACATGCCCATAGCTCAGAACGAATCCAACACCCATTACTATTTCTGTACGTATTATCCAGATAGCCGGAAATAGGTGGCTCAAATCCTGCTCTTAGATTGGCCTTGCCTGTTCCATACTCCACCCAATTCGGAATGATATATGATAGCCAGTAATCACCTAGGATTGCTGCATTGACGGCTCTTCCATAACGTTCTACGGCTGCAAGAAACACAATCTGTAAATCTAGGTCATCATTTGGTGGAGGCCCCTGCTTTAAATCTTGTTGATAAAAATCAACGTTAATTACTTTTCTTAACCCTTCAAACGGTGCCCCCAGAATACCGCCGATATTTTTTCCTGTCCAGCATCCCATGACCTTATCGCGATAGCTAGCTAGATTCATTTTAATCATCTTTTATCTTCCTTCCCAGTTTCGTTTAATGCACCCTTTGCGACTGGCTTATTCGCAAGAACCACAATCACCGTGCAACCCCCATATTTATTTTTTTCAAAATGCAGATACCCTCTGTTTCCGTAATAACTATGCAATCTTGCTTGCACATTATAGACCCCTATGTGACGACCTACGGATTGTTCCATTAGCAAATTTACTTCCATATCACTTGGTAGATTCAATTTATTGATCAACTCATCGCTCAAGCCTATTCCATCATCCTCTATCGCAATCTGAATGTCGTCGTCTTTTATTTTTGCCTGAATTGAGATTTTCCCACGATAACCTCTGTTTTTCAAACCATGAAGCAAGCTGTTTTCCACAAGCGGTTGTAACACGAAATTGGGAACCTTGACGCTTTGTAGGTCTTCATTTACATCAATTTGAAATGTGAGATTTGTGTATCTATAACGCATCAATTGCAGATACGCTCGGATTAGAACGATTTCGTCACTGAGGGAAACAAGAGGGCTGTTAATCTGACTTCCCTGCCGATAAAAGGTAACTAACTGCATCAACATCTCAGCAGCCTTTGCATCTCCGTTCAGTGCTGCAGTAATGCGTATGGTATCTAAGGTGTTATATAAAAAATGTGGATTGATCTGACTTTTCAGATATTTCATCGCCAAATTCTGCTCATACAACTTATTTTGTTGAATGGTTATCTTATTTTTGTACTCGTGCTCCATTAAATCATCTATATGCTTCAGTAATTTCCCAATCGCAATTGCTACTCGCCCTACCTCGTCCCCGTAAATGTCCTTATAATCCCATTTCAAGTCTCCACTATTTAGTCCGGTTACTTTTTCTGATAGCTCTTCTAACCCACGCAGGCGAAGCCTTGTGAATTTGTAACTATACCTTACCGCAACAATGGCGAATATGAATGCCACCAGCAGACAAAAAAATATCGGGTAGCTGAGATTCGTAACGATTACCTCGAAGGGCACTAATGCAGTAAAATTCATTTTGCTATAGGATGATCTAACGGAAACCATCCAATACAATCGCTTTTTATACCATACAATAGGGATTCTATGGTTCCTCCCTTGATTTGATCCTAGCCTCTGAGGAATCCTTCTTCCTGTTAATTTGTTTTCACTGGTACAAATGATCGTGCCCAAGTTAGTGGTCATGAAATATTTAGATCCTTCTTCCAACGAAAAATCTAGATTTGTTTCTACAACATCCCGTATATGAGATAACCTTGTGATCAGTACAATGTGCCCTATTTCTTGATGTGGATGAAAACTACGCACAGATCTGATTAAATATAGGTATTTCCTCTCCGCAGGATCATTGCTATTCCCATTATTATAATAAAAAAATTGTGATAACCTACCAATGTATATATTACAGCCAGCTACATCTGCTCTCTCCTTCTCTAACTCCCTTAAAAAATTAATATAGCTAATCGCTTTCACAGATGATCGCACTGTAGACTGTGTATCCTTATGAAATACCACCTGATCATCACTTGTCAGACTAATACCTTGTATATCGCCTCTAATTGATATCATGGACGTATAAAGCCGATTCAAATATTTATTTGCAGTCCTTTGTTCCTTATTATCAAAGGAATTATATTTCACTAAGATGTCCTGAAGACCCTCGTCTGAAACGAGATCATGGATACCCGCCCCATATCTCGAAGCATGTTATCCGTAAGATTTAATGTACACTTGGCCACTAACTGGGTCGTTCTTTCTAGTCGCCGTATAATGAACAAACTTTGTGTGAGCATGACCACCACCATCATTGCCAATATTGCCAGCACAAAGACTATTCCATTAGAAATACTAACTCTTATTACGATACTATTTTGGAACTTGGTAGCTCCCCTTTTCTTCCAACTCTGTACAAACACTCCTATCATCTATCCTTTCACCGCTCCAGATGTTAACCCGGCCACCAATCTTTTAGAAGCAAAAATATAAAACAATGCAATCGGAAGAAGACAAATTAAAAGTGCTGCGTACAAGATATTTGATGTAAATCCGGGTGTCCTGGTTTCCATAAAGCGCAAAGGAATAACAGAAATAGGCTGTACCTCATTATCATTAATGAATATCATTGACATCTGCAGCTCATTCCAGCTTGATAAAAATGTCTGAATCAGCACAAATACAAGTCCGGGTTTTGCTATTGGTAACATGATATGGCTAAATATCCCCCATGTATTTGCCCCGTCAATTCTACCTGCATCCAACACCTCATTTGGAAGGGTATCGTAATAGTTTTTTAGTATGAGCAGATTAAAGCAACAGTTCAAAGCCGAATATGGAAAAATCAGGGCAAGCGGTGTATTAGAGATATGAAGGAATTTAACTACTTGGTATAGCGGAAAGATCAATGACGAAACAGGAACCATCAACCCTGTCAGCAAAACATAATAAATGTAAAATTTACCTTTGAAATGAATTTTCGAAAATGCAAATGCTGCCAATGACGTTGATATTCCTACCAACAACTCTGTTCCTCCAACAACCATTATGCTAGTCATAAAGTTTCTTAATAGATTGAAGAAGTGAAAGACGATCATAAAATTATGTATGCCGCCATTATCCACTGCCTTGTGAACCATTAATACCAACGGAGATATAAAAACAAACAAAAATATAAGACAGACTAACTCAGAAACAAACGTGTAACGTGCGCTGTTCTTCATCCTATCCTTCCTGTTCTTGCATCACATACATCCTCAGCTGTATCAGGGTTAGTATGAGTGCGATTAGCAACATAAGTACCGCAATTGTCGAAGCTTTTCCCTGTTTGAACAAACTAAAAGATTGCATATAAATATAGGTCGATAGCGTCTCTGTGGCATGCGCTGGGCCTCCTCTAGTCAAAACGTATGGTAAGTCAAAGCATTTCAGTGCCCCCAATATCCCTAAAATCACTAAGGTGAAATGTGTCTTTCTAAGAATTGGCACTGTTATATATCTAAACCGCTGAATTACGCTAGCTCCGTCAATCTCAGCAGATTCATATAGATCCTCTGGAATCGCAAGCATATTTGAGTAATACATCAGCATGCTATAGCCAGTCCATTGCCAAATATTTACAAAAATAATACATATGATTGCTGTTTTACTACTCGCAAGCCATTGCTGACATAAATAATCCATGTTTAAAGCACGTAAAAAAAGATTTAAATAACCCCTATTTGTTTCAAATATCTTTGAAAACAGATCCCCCACGATAGTTGGAGTGGCTATTACCGGTAGATAAAACATGATTCGGTAAAATCCTTGCAACGGTATACGCCTATAGAACATCGCCGCAAATACAATTCCTAAGATTGCCTGAATCGCAGTAGTAAACAATGCCAAGATCAGGAAGTTAAAAATTGTTTTTGGAATAACTGGATCCTTCATTAAAGCATAATAATTTGCAGTCCTACAAATGTTCTATTTATATCAATTCCATTCCAATCAAAAAAACTGATGTATATATTATATAAAATCGGATAGACTATAAAAACAGCAAACAATACTAGGATAGGCAGGATGAAGGTATATCCTGTCATACATTCCTTTTGCCTACCACTCATTTCATATGCACCTCCCGTACTCATATTGGGGAGCATCCAGTTACGGATACCCCCGCTTTTCACCGTCCTTTTACCTTACCTGGCTCTTAGAAGCTTCCTGAATTATCTGTGCTGCCTCCTCCGGGGTCACATCTTCTAATGCCAATCTAGTAAGCTGATCAGCTATTGTCTGTTTTAATTCCGGATATTGCATTTCTCTGTAGCCTGCAATATTTCCTTCCGCTTGTTCGACAATATACTCCAGACACTGTTTTCCATTATCTGAGAGCCCCTGCACATCCAACTTCATGTTGGTTCTAGACGGGCAGTACTGAAGCAATTGATTTACCAATACATCCTGTCCTTTGTGCAGTAACCAATCAATGACTCTATACGATGCTTCCGGATTCTTGGTGTTTTTATTCATACATAGTGCTACATCTACCGTTTCCTGCACTGGTGCGTTTTTACCGTCATTGTTCCAATCCATCAGAAAGACTGTGTGGTGAGCCCCCTCCCCATTATAAGTTTCATGTGTCTGTTTATCCCCGCTTAGGAAAGCACCGCATGCCCATGATCCATTTGTATACATTGGTATGGAACCTTCCTTTTCAAATGGATCCGTAATATCATTGTACATACCAACTCCCGTTGCCCCATCTTGAAAGATCCCATTTTTAAAACAATCTTGCCAAATTTTAAAAGATTGAACCAAATCTTTATCCTCAAACGATGTTTTACCCTCTATTGCATCGTACAATTTGGAAGAATCAATATCATTTGCAATATTCATCCACATATCTATATTAATCCACGAATCTTTTGCACCTATTGCAACAGGATACTCCTTGTTATCTCTTAAGACCTTGCAAACATTTTTTAAATCATCAAGCCTTTCATTTTGCTTCACCTGAAGCCCATACTTATCAAGCAACTTGTCATTAGACCATATAAACCCCGCATAGGTCAGTCCAAGCGGAAGGGCGTAAAAGTTGCCATCTTTAGCTTTCAACATTTTAAGCGCATAATCGTTATATTCTTTCTGCCATTCCTCACCATACTGTTTCGTTACATACGGGGATAAATCGGCTTCAAAATCCCTAAACTGTTCGTAATTAGCTCCTAGCTGCATCCCGAATACATCCGCAGCGTCTCCTGCTGCAAGGTCAACTTTTAATTTCTCATAGTGATCCGCATCCGGAACAAAACGATATTCCAGATTGATATCCGGATTATCTTTCTCAAATTCCTTTTTTAGCATTACCCACTGCTGCTCTCCCGGATTCCATGTCTGAAAAACAACTGTGGTCTTGCTGTCCTTCGCACTGGCTACCGATGACGTATCCGATTGAGAGACATTAGACGATACACCGCCTCCTGTTTTGCCGCACCCGACTGTAATTAATGCAACAGAGGTTGCCATTAGAAAAAATCTTTTCAACTTCATTTGCATATACAATCCCTCCATTTGATTCATTATTCGATGCTCTCACTCTGAGCGTTAAACATTACAGTTTCTGGTTATATGTTCTCACTTATTTTATCTTTTTTGTATGTCTTTACTGGATTTATTTGTAACATATTTAGACTTTCTTCATACACTCCACATTCGACCTCGTGAAACTCCCAAGTCTGCTGAAGGACTTTTATATTTTGACTAAAATCCGGATCTGTGTTTTTGATGAGAACTTCAACGAGCTTGCTTCCTATCCGGAGGCCTTGCCATCATTTTGCAGGATTCTGCGTGCTACCCCGAAGGGGTACGAAGGATGCAGAGAATGTGATGCCCGCTCCTGTTCCTATGCAGCCAGAAATCACACCACCTACACTTATCGATGTTATGCCGGTATGACAGAAAGCATCACCCCTCTTGTGATTGGAAATTTGGTTGCGGGATATCTCCTGCTCGGGCATTTATTCAGTTATGACAATCGAGAAGACGGTTGGGAAAAAATATTAGACTATACCAGAAATTTACAAGTGGATTATACCGCTCTGAAAAAGGCCTGCTGGGAAAGACCGCTGACCTCAAAAGAATATATTCAATCTGCGACACAGATTCTTTCTGCCGTCGGAACTTACCTGTGCATGGAGCGAATGGTCTCCCTTCATCAGGACAAGCTTCCTGTCAGTTTAGACTCCTACTTGCAGGAGAATTTTACCGAAAATCTCACCTCCTCAAAGGTTGCTTCTCATTTTCATATCGGTCGAACAAGACTTTATGAGATTTGTAACCAAAACTATGGCAGAGGACTCGCCAAACAAATTCAGTTCATGCGCCTGAAAAAAGCAAGGGAGCTTCTTTCCGAGAATCCTGAGATGCCTATTTCCGAAGTCGCCTACCAATGCGGCTATCCGGACTACAATTATTTCATCACTTTATTCCGCAAGGAAACCGGTGTTTCCCCTCATAGATACCGGAAAAACGCATTGACTCATCCTAGTGACGCAACATGATAATCGGGATTTACCCCTCTCCCCTAGCGGACATCTCTTCCACCATCCGCTCGGCAAAGGCTCTTGCATGGGCGATCTTGTCCTCATCCAGAAAGACCGTCTGATATCCCGCATGATGCTCGCAGAGTATACCGAGATAGTGTAATTTGGAGTGCTTACAGTATCTTCGCATGCCTTCTGTAAATAAATCCGCTCCTTTTTCGGGCGGATAGCCGCAGGTGGAAAGAATGGCAACGGATTTTCCTGCCCATAGAGAGGGATCTCTTTTTTATCCATAGTACATGTTAAAGGCGTATACCATCCGGTCGAGCAGTGCCTTCATCGGTGGCGTGCAGTACCAGGAATAGATGGGGGTTGCGAAAACGATGAGGTCGCTGTCGCAAATGGAGAGTGCGATTTCCTTGAAATCGTCGTCTTGCACGCAGTTGACGATCGCCCAGTCCTTCTGACATTCTCTGCAGGCGGTACAGGGCTTCAGCTTCATTTGATGCAGCAAAAAAGAGCGCACGGTAGCGCCCTTTTCGACCAAGCGTTTTTCAAAAATATCTGTTAGTGTGTTCGTGTTTGACTTCCCTTTAGGATGGTAACCTGTTTGTCCATTGCTCTCCCTTCCACAATTTGGTCTATCTCCGATAAACCACCCTTCCTTCTACGGCGGTAAGCTGCACCTGCAGGTCCTCGTCTAACAGGACGAAGTCCGCATCCATCCCTTCCCTGATCTCGCCTTTTCGGTCCTGAATGCCGAGAACGGTGGCAGGGTTTATGGTGAGAAGCGGAAGGAGGGGTTCCGGGGGCTTCTGCGTGAAGCGTACGAGGTTGCGGAGCGCCTGTGCAAGCGTCAGGGTGCTGCCGGCCCGTACGCCGTTCGACTTCAGTTTGGCGTCTCCGTTTTCGACAACAACATCGTTGACTCCCAGTTTGTATGCACCGTCCGGCAGACCTGCTGCCATGATGCTGTCCGTGATGGCGACCACCTTCTCCGGCGTCTTGCACTTGATCAGCATTCTGACCGTTCCCGGGTGGAGATGTCTTCCGTCACAGATGGCTTCGCAGAAGCAGTCGCTCGTAAGCGCCGCTCCCATGAGGGAGGGACGGTGCTGGTGGAAGAGGATCATGCCGTTAAACATGTGCGTCACCGCCCTTGCCCCGAGGGAAAAGGCTTCCATGCTGATTTCATAATCGGCGCCGGAATGGCCGAGGGCAACGGGAATGTCCGGGGCGATTTTTTTGAGCAGAGGCAGAACCCCCGCCACCTCCGGTGCCAGGGTAAGGTACCGCAGGCTTCCCTCCGCCGCCTCTCTGTAGCGGGCAAGGAGAGCCTCATCTCCCTCTCTTAGCAGATGCTCCGGCATGGAGCCCTTATATTCTTTGGACAAAAAAGGTCCTTCCAAGTGAGAGCCTAAGAGTCTGGCTCCGCAAACTTCCTCCCTGCTGACGTCCCGAATCGTTTTCAGGCAGCGCAGCGTATTCTCCTCACTGTCTGTCACAATGCTGGCATTCCATGCCGTTACCCCCTGGGTGGCAAAGAAGGCTGACACCTTCCGCAAATCCTCTTTTTCCGCTGCATTCACATCCACCCCGACAGCGCCGTGTGTATGGATGTCAATGAACCCCGGCACCATGCGCATTCCTTTTCCGTCCAGAACCTCGCATTCTTCCTCCTGCTTCTCCGGTTCCGGAGAAGCTCCCAAAATCTTTTGGAATTTCCCATCCGATACCAGCACCCTTCCTTCCTGAAATGCTCCATCGGTATAGATCCGAACGTGATCGACCAGCATCTTTTTCATGACTTCTTCTCCCCCCAGCCTTCTTTTCGACGAAACATGAAGCGTTCCATTTTCTTTGAAACAGAGATTATCCTTCCTGCCCTTCAATCCCCGGCATCTGCATATCCCTATTTCACGATATCAAAACAGCTGCATGCCCCTTGTCCCACAGGATCAAAACGGCTGCTGCGCCGCGTTCCGATTGGTGATAATAAGAGCATCCGGATGGTTCTGGATCAGGGTGACCGGGAAATGACCGCTGATTTCCCCGTAGGCTGCCTGTCGGATGACGGAGCGGTGCCAGTCCCTAAAGACCCCCAGTCGGATCTTCCTCGCCGCCAGAATATCCTGAAACCCGATGGTAATCGCCTTTTTGGGCATGGCGTCGATGGCGCCGTTTCGGTCTCCGATGGCGTTCACCACACGCGTCTCTCTGCTGATGGTGAGGACTCTCGTCGGGAGAGCGGCGAACTCTTCGGCAGACAGTTCGTCCTGCGCCTCGTTAAAAGCCAGATGCCCGTTGATACCGATGCCGCCGAAGCAGATGTCCACGCCGCCGAGTTCCTGAATCAACTTGTGCACCCTCTCCCTGTCCTTCGGATCGGGGAAAATGCGCTGCTCCTTTGGCATCACCAGCTCTTCGTCAATCTTTGAATAGACCTCTCTATCCATGAATCCTCGAAAAGACAGACTGTCCGTAATATCAATGTAACTCCCGTCCTCGTTCAGGTATTCGTCCATATTGATGAAGGTGCAGTCATGCAGACTGATTCTACGCTCATTGACCAGCCTGACAAAAATCGGATACTGCCCCACGGGACCCACCGGGCAGATCAGCACAGTCTTTTTCCCTTCCCGGTTGTTTTTTTCAATCTCCTCTACCATCTCCAGCGCCAGTTCGTAGAAGACTTCGCCCGAATCTCCCAGTTTTAAAATCGGTATCTTTGCTCCCTGTCCCAACTCCGCCTCCGTTATATGAAAATACTCCTGCGCCATCTCATCCTCCCTCTCTATCTACGATTCTTTTTTTACCGTCCAAACGCAAGGTTCGTAAAAAATCTACGATTCCCTTTTTAAATTCCACCCGGACTCAGGGTTCGACATAGACCTACGATTCTTTTTTAAAAAATCCATCCAAACTCAAGGTTCGTAAAAGATCGACGATTTCTCTGCTTCTGTGGCAGCCGAACTTCGTTAACAGGCTCCGCATCTGGGTCTTGACCGTCACGAGTTCCACGCCGCGCAGCTGTGCGATCTCCTTCACTTTTTTTCCTTCCAACAGCAGCGCCACAATTTCTCTCTCACTGGGGGTTAGCTGCGTCACATTGTTGATCATGAAAACAAGGGACTGTTCGCTCCTCCTCAGCCTTGTAAACTCCCGCATGATCGACTGCTGGATATGGCTGTCCAAGACGGAAGTGCCCGCGTGCGCCTTGCGGATATGCTCCAAAGAACCTCGTCCTCGCACCCCTTGATGACATAATCCACCGCGCCGGTTTCCATCCCGGCATTGATCATTTCATCCGCTTCATGCGCCGTCATAAAGACGATCCGAATCTCCGGATGTTCGGTGTAAATATCTCTGGCTGCCTGAATTCCCGCCGTCAGCGTCTCCATTTCAATATCCATCAGGATGACGTCCGGAAGGACTCCCTCCTCCTGAATCTGCCTGCAGATGTCCGCAGCACTGCCTGCCGTTCCAAGCAACTCCATATCGTCCGCTTCTTCAATGATTTCCGCAAAGTCCTCTCGCAGAAGCCTGATATCCTCCGCCACCATAACCTTGATTTTCTTCTTGTCTGCCATTGCGTCCCTTCAGCCACTTTCTCTTTGGCTGCCACGATCCCTCTCATGCCGTTTTTGATCTTATGCCAGCTCCCGGTGCGCATCCCTGCTCTTATGCGTCTTTTATTTTTTCATCCTGCAGCGCGGGGAGCAGGATCATGAAGGTGCTGCCCTTCCCCACCCGGCTCTCCATCTTCAGGCGTCCGAAATGCTGTCTCACGATGCGATTGGTGTAAAAAAGTCCCATGCCCCAGTTGGTATTCTTGCTTTTTCCGGTCAAAAAAGGTTGAAAGATCTTTTTCCGCATTTGATCCGGTACCCCGACGCCGTTGTCCGAAACGGCAAAGACGGTCCAAAGCCTTTCCGCACGGACGCAGAGATCAATCCTCGGCTCTTCCTCTCCTTCCCTTGTCGCTTCGTATGCATTAAGAAGCAGGTTGTAAATCGCTTCTGTAAAAAGAGAGGCGTCCACCAGAACCTTGCGCCCGGTCCGGTAATCGGTTTCAACCTTCCCCTCAGGGTATTTCTCTCTGAATTTCGCAATCGACGCATCCGCCAGTGTGGTCGCATCGGTCGCAATCAGGCGTAGCTGTTTGCTGTTAATAAAAGCATAATAGGCGTCTATATGCCCCTTCATGCTCTCGTTCAGCGCATTCATCTGCGCTTCCAGCTCCTTGAGCTTCTCCGCTTCCGGGCTTTCCTTCGCCAGTTCTCTTCTCATGCGCTTGAGCAGCACCTGGGTGGAGAGCAGCTGGTTTTTGATGCTGTGGGCAAAGACCGAAATCCCCATGTCGGCGGCAAAAAACTGTTGTTCCAGAACCGCATACTCCCTTTCCTCGGAAAACTGGAAATGCTCGTAGCGTACGATCCCCCATGCGCCGAGGAGGGCACCCGCCATGACAAAAAACATGAGAAAAATCCACCCGGTACTGCTCAAAGAGGGGCTGATGTAATTGCTGATTCCCAGGTTCAGATATTCCGTGATGAAGAGATTATAAATCTGCGTCGGGTCTTTCGTTGCAAAAATCAAATACACCATCATCTGCGAAAATACCGCCAGCATGATGTAAAAAAAGTTCCTTTGAAACACGCGAATCGAGATTTCGCGGTACTCACAAATCAGGATGCCCAGCGCCAGAACAAGCTCCATGAGGATCCATAAAAAGGCGAAACGGATCAAGAAAGAAAGCATGGCGATGTTCTGGATCACCACCCATTTATAAACCGCAGGTTCATACAGCACGGCGAGGATGGCCGATACGCCACCCACCACCAGGCAGATTCCATGGCGGTGCCTTTTGATCCTGAAATTTCTACTGAGATCCAGAGCGCTCATCACAAAGCCGAAAGGCACCAAGAGCCTCGTCAGGCTCGTCACATATCCCAGTCGGTACAGGTTGATCGGCCTGCTCTTCATCCAGTGCATAATCTTGCCATTCAGGAAAAGAAGCCTCACGTCCCTGGATGCCAGCCCTCCCATGATGGCAATATAGAGCACGATGCAACAAACGTGCGCAAGGTTTGCCATATTCGTCACGGAGAGAGACAGCGGAAACGACCTTCTGCGCATAATGGTCGTAAAGAGCACGACAAAGGTACTGATTGTCACAACGATAATGAGCATGCGCGGCCTTTCTGCTGTAAGCAAAAACCGGAGCTAAGTGACGCAGCTCCGGCGTGTATTGCTCTTCTGTGTGGGTATTCCTAAGTGGTATTCTGTGTAGAACCTCTTCGTGTTACTTCGAAGCCTGGAAAGCTTTATAAGCATCTAACATTACATCATACAGCACATATTGGTTGGTATCCACCTTTTCTTTGATGCGGCCGGTCTCCAGGAAGACTTTCTGCTGAGTCTCATAAATCTTCTGCAATTCGTCTTTGTTGCCTTCGATTTCACGATGGTATCCCAGTCGCCCTCTTTGGTGGAGGCAAGCATGGTGTCTTCCGGTGCGTCGACGTGCTTCGCGACCGATTTGGCAACTTCATCGATGTGAGCAGCTCTGTAGACATGCGCCTTGTCAATGGCCTGTGCAAAGCGAACCAGAATGTCCTTGTTCTTCTGCGCATATTCGTCTGTGGTGATGAAGCTGGACGGGAAAATCGCCTTGTCCAGGTAATCCGCATTGCTGCCCAGGCTGATGTAATTGTCTCCCATTGCCTTCTGCAGAGTCACCGTATTCGGGCTCCAGGTTGCGCAGGCATCGATCTTATTGGAGATCATGGCTGTGGTCATGCCGTCTACCGCCATCTCTACCAGCTTGACATCGCTTTCCTTTAAGCCGGCGGAATCCAGTACGGCACGCAGGATGATTTCCGAAGAGGTCCCCGATGCCACGGCGATCGTCTTGCCCTTTAGGTCTTCCTTCTTGGTGATGCCGTGGGACTTGTTGGCAATCACTTCATCCGCAAGGGATGTCGTAGAATCCATCTCGAAGATCTTGGCCTTTCCTTCGATGCAAAGGGCGTGTGCGCCATGTCCGATCTGTGAGATATCGATGTCGCCGGAAGCCATTGCGGTGATTTCTGCAGGGCCGCCCTGGAACTGTACCGGGGTGACCGTCAGTCCCACTTCATCAAAGTATCCCTGATCCATGGCGGTGAAAAGGGAAGATGCCGAGCCCAGATTCGGCATATAAGCCACCCGTACCGTTGCCGGCGTGTAGGCCGTCTTTCCGCTCTCTGCAGACTTTGCAGCAGAAGCCGACTGTTCTGCGGTAGAGGCTGCTGCCTGAGTGGCCGCCTCCGATTTGGAAGCGTCGCTCCCCGCCGGTGCGTTTTGTCCGCCGCAGGCGGTAAATGCCATCATCCCCGCCAGCATCATCGTTGCCAAAATACTCTTTTTCTTCATTCCTACCTCCCTAAAAACTTTGTATGGTCTATATCGTTTCACTTTCCAAGCGACTCGCTCGAAAGGGAATCTTTTTATTTGCGCACTTCCAGATATTCTTCGTATACCTGACCCCAGATATCATTTTTTAACTCCAAAAAACGCGGACTCATCTTGGTTGCCTGGTCTCTGGGATAGGGGATGTCAATCTCCACGATATCTTTGACCCTGCCGGGTCTGGCGGACATGATGATGACCCTCTGTGCCAGAATGATCGCTTCTTCCACATCATGTGTAATAAAGAAGCAGGTCTTTTGCTCCTGTTCCCAGGTATTTAGGAGCTCGGTTTGCAGCTGTACTCTCGTCTGCGCATCCAGTGCGCCAAACGGCTCGTCCATTAACAGAACTTCGGGATTCACCGCATAGGCTCTGGCAATCGCGACCCTCTGTTTCATTCCGCCAGACAGTTCCTTCGGGTAGGATTTCGCAAAGTTTTCGAGTCCCACCACCTTCAGGTACTTCGCCGTGATCTCTTCCATTTTTTCCTTGGAAGCGCCTTGTAACTTCAAGCCGAACTGGACGTTCTTTTCCACCGTCAGCCAGGGGAAAAGCGCATACTGCTGGAAAACGATGCCCCTGCGAGGGCTGGGACCATCCACTTCCTGTCCGTCTACCAAAATCTGTCCGCTGGAAGGCTTGTCCAGTCCCCCGATCATATTGAGGAGGGTCGATTTGCCGCAGCCCGAAGGCCCTACCACGCAAACGAATTCTTTATCTTTGATCGAAAGGTTCACGCCGTTCAGCGCTGTGACAACGCCGTTTCTGGTCTGAAACCTCTTGATTACATCTTTGATTTCAACTTTTACTGAATTGTCTCCTGCCATCCCGTAAACCTCCTCTCCAGCTCTCTGACGATCTTCTCAAATCCGATTCCGATGATACCCAGTACGATGATGCCAAGCAGAACGATGTCCATCTGATAGTATCCGCTTGCCTTCTGGATCATCATGCCCAGTCCTCTGTCTCCTCCCACGATTTCCGAAGCCATCAGCGTGGTGAGAGAGGTGGAGAGTCCGAGTCTTGCCGCCACCAGGATATAAGGAGTCGCTGCCGGTATGGTCACCTTGAAAAAAATATCGCTCTGTTTCGCCCCGAGGACTCTTGCCGCCTTGATCAGGGTGACATCCACACTCTTTACCCCCTGATAGACCGTTACCACCTGCACCAGGAAGGAGGCAATAACGATGACGATGACCTTTCCCAGGTTGCCGACGCCGAGCGCCGCCGTAATCAGGAAGACGTATGCAAGAGGCGGTATGTTTCTCACAAACTGAATCCACGGTTCCACGATTTTCTCAAAAGGCTCATACCAGGCCATCAGAAATGCGATCGGAATGGCGAGGAAAAAAGCGATGCCAAAACCGGTGAGAACACGGGAGAGAGATGCCCAGACGTGCTCCCATAAGATGGTGCTGTGGATCCCCTTCTCCACAAACACGGCAAGGACCTGCTCCGGATTTGCAAAAATGATTGGCCAGCGATAGGACGCAATCAGCCATAGCGCTACGGCAACAGCAAGCGAGATCAGAAGCCACACCCACTTCGGGATGAAACCCCATTTGCCTTTGGATTTCTTTTTCATTCCATTCCTCCCCCTGAAAAAGAGCTTGTCATTCCTTCCCTGGCCCGATTGTTTCAAGCAGGAATCCGTTCCTGCTTCCAGTATAGGAACGGATTTCCGTGAAGGAAAGTATGAAGTTTTTTCATACCTTTTTGGGGTCCGGATCGAATCCCGCATAGATCTCTGCTGCGAGCCGCGCACCAGATTGCACGCGCACATTTCGCATCGAATCCCGCTTCTTAATCCCGCAGCTCTCTCACCTCCTGCTCCGCCTTAATCTGCGCTGCGTCATGATGCGCATAGTGCGGGTCTCCCGGCCTGAAACCGTATTCATCCATACCGTCCAGATTTTTGTCTTCCATGCACAGGTGAACGGCAGCTCTCTTAAAGGTCAGCGGGAGAGCAAGGATGTTCGGGTTTTCTCCCACGAATTTTTTCTTTGCGTCTTCCAGTGCTTCTTCAAAGCTTTCTCTTACCTTCAGCCCCATCCCTCTTGCATAGCCGGGATCCTGCGCGCCGACGATGTAGATGGCGCTGGTATTCATCTCCGCGATGTGCCCGCAGGCCATCATGGAAAAGCCGTGGAAGGGATGGAAGGCGTTGGCAAAACGGTATTTCCGAATGTATTCCGCATTCGTTCCGTAATACTCTCCCAGACGGTTCATATCCGGCAGAATATTCATCGAATCGTGCTGAAAATCTTCATACAGCGCCCGCAGATAAGGCCATCTGGCGTCATTAAAATAGCCGTTGCAGAGAGAAGAGCAAAGAATCACGCACCTGTCGCTCATGACCCTCTTGAATCGAAGCACCTGCGCAGAGAGCGCCTGCATCATCATGATGGGATTGGTACCCATCCCGTCTCCGTAATGGAACTTCTGCGGCATACCAAATACCAGCACGTCGTACTTCTTTTTTTGCCCAGTGGACGTAGGTTCTCTTGTCCGCCACCTCCCAGCTGATCGGCATCATTTCTTTGGCATAACCGGAAAAAATCGCAATCTGTCTGGAGAAGGTGTCCAGCACCGCATCACAGCAAAAGAAGGGATGTCCCATCCTGTATTCCATGTGCATGCTGATTTCATCGAATTTATCGCGCATGAGAGAGCCGCCGTTGACCGGTGTGAAATCTTCCCGGTGCATGACCGAAGGCACATGGTGGCTGGCAATGGAGCGCCAGTTGGTGATGCCGGTCGCCGAATGCTTGTACCCTCCGGAGTACCCGCCGTAAGGGTTTCCCTGCACGTGCCCCACCAGAATCGGAATGTCGCAGTCAAACACATACCGGTTGAGGAAGACGGGATCGCCCCTCCTTGTGGTTCCGAGATCCACCATGTGCCCCGGATCCTCGGAATCATGGCTGATGATCTGTCCCGTAGGCCAGAATTCCTGAAAAAGCTCCTGTCCGAAGATGGCAAGCGCCTCCTTCTCCGTGCTTCTGGGATGGAGTCCGTTGCTGATGATAAAGAGCACGTTCCTCTTCTGAATCCCCGCCACCACCAATTCCTCCAGCATATATTTCACGGAAAGCTTCCGGTGACTGGTCTTTTGCTCTCCCCCCTTGACCCGGTCCGGAATAATAAAGACCACGGTTTGCTCCTTTGCAGGCTTCCGATTCTTTTTACCAGCTCCGTCAGCGTCTCCATCCCGATCGGATGGGACAGGCTCTCCTTATATGCTTCTTCCAGCTTCTCTTCCGGAAGGCTCTCCGGATCCTTCACCGTCTCTCCGGGGATGAAAACATCCGTACTGTCAGGCAGCATCGCCTCCATCACACCGGCGCCGTATTCAAATGCAAGTTGTTTCATTTCTCCTCCCGTCCTTCTATTCACGAATGTGCGCAGCCGTTCAAATACAGGTGCACGATTTCCAGATATTCCTCCGGATAAAAGCCGATCTCTCCGCTAAACCTGGTCAGGGCAATCAGACCGCCGTCGATCTCCGGAATCGATGCCAGCATTTGCGCATTTTCTTTTTTTAACCCTCCCCCGTAAACCAGCGGAAGTCCGTCCGTTTTTCCTTTTACAAAGCGGGCGACCTTGGTAATATAGGAGGCATCCGCCGGCGTCTTGCCGGGTCCGATCGACCAGACCGGCTCATAGGCGAGCACGACTCTTTTCTTCTCTTCTTCGCCGATTCCTGCAAGACCTGTCTCCAGCTGTGCCCCCAGCACCGCATCCCACCTGTCCTGCTCCTCGCTCTTTTCCCCGATGCAGTAAAGAACCTTGAGTCCGCGGTGAAGCGCACAGAGAATCTCCTGATGTAACGCCAAACCGACTGCATTTTTTGCTTCTTCTCCCGTCAATCCTGCGTCGGATAAAAAAGCCAACTTGTCCTTCCTCTCCTCGCAGTGGCCAATGATGGTATATTCCGCCCCCAGCGCTTTTGCGGAGGCTGCCGGAAAGAGGGTGGTAAAAGCGCCGAAGTTGCCGCCCTTCTCCACGTCTTCGCGGTAGACTCCCTGGCATCCGATCTGCAGTCTGCTGCCCTCTTTTCTTGCCCGTACGGCGTCTAACAGATACGCTTCCGGAAAAAAGGCTGCAAATTCCGCCTCCTCTTTATACCTCGAAATCCCGTCCTGTATCCCGGAAACAACGGCGCTTCCCCAGTCACCGGGCTTTGCCAGACGGTTGATTCCGCCCTCTTCCACGGGTACATCGAATCGTTTCAAGTTTAAAAAAATCTGTTTCATCCTCTGCTCCTGTCTCTCCGGAACCTTAAAATTCCGCTGCTTGTCTCTCCGCTCCCGAAATCCGGGTTCCTTATATTCCTGCCTTCCGGTATCTCTCCGCCATTTCTTCTAGCGTACAAACCTTGACCTCGGAAGCTTTTCGGTAGCTGCCAAACTGCACGATGAGCGGCGCAATGGCGGAAATCGTGCCGCGGTACAGACAATCGTCCACCTTCCTGACGTCTTCGTCTTCGATTTTTCCATACAGAATGGCGTCCGAGATGCTGCCTACGTAATTCCTGGGATCGATATTGGACGGATTCCCAATCAGATCCCGGTACACCTCTCCCACCGTCTCACTTTTTTGCAATTCCGGATGATCCTGAAAGAGTTGCAGCACGTTTCCGGTCGCCGCCATCCGAAGATCCGTGTCCACGTTGATCTTATTGATGCCGCAGCGGCTGACATCGACCAGCTGGGAAACGTCGATGCCGTAAGCATTTTCCATCTTTCCGCCCAGTGCATTGATTCTGGAAACAAATTCCTGCGGCACCGTGGAGGAACCGTGGCTGACCAGAAAACCGTCGATCTGCTCATGGCGCATGCACTCTTTGGTGGCGATGGCGATTTCACGCCGGATTTTTGCATTCTTTCCCTTGTTGGCACCGTGCATCGTGCCATAGCTGATGGCAAGGGCGTCGACTCCCGTTTTTTTGAAAAAATCAATCGCCTGCATCGGGTTGGTGTAAGTGGATGTTTCCGAGAATACATGATCCTCGACGCCTGCCAGAACACCCAATTCTCCCTCTACCGTCACGCCAAGCGGATGCGCATATTTGACCACTTCTCTGGTCAGCTCCACATTTTCCTCATAGGGGAGGGAACTGCCGTCGATCATGACGGAAGTATAGCCGCCCTCAATACAGGCCTTGACGCTCTCCAGCGATTTGCCGTGATCCAGGTGCAGGCGATCGGAATCTTACTTTCCCCTCCGAATTTCCGCACGATCTCACCAAGATTCCTGGCGCCCTTCTTTTTGCTCTCCAGGGAGCCGTGCATGAAATCCTTCTCTCCCCCCATGAAGGCGTTGGAGGCTTCCGCCCCCTGCAAGATGCAGGCGCTGTCAAGCAGTTCATGGATCTGCACTGCCGCCGCAATCTGGTTGTAACTGTTCATGTTAAAAGCCGCCTGACCGTATCCGTTTCGGTCTGCCGCCTCCAAAATACATCTCATCGGTACTAACATCTTCTCTCCTTTCTAGTTAAACGAAATCATCTCCGGAAGTTCCTCTCCCAGCAATGGTCTGCACCAATCTTTAAACGCCTCTGTGACGCCGTTTCCCTCTGCGTTGATATAGGCATCCGGCACGACCCGCTCCGTCATCATTACCTGTGAAATCTCAACCAGGAACGGTTCCGACCGGTAGGGTGAGTCAGATCGCCTCCGAAATGCCACCATCTTTCCGGTTTCTCCCGCAAGCACCGCCTGCACCGCCCTTCTCCCGGCTTCGACCGCTTCCTCTCTGTCAATGGAACTTTGCAGCAGGATGGAAGCTCTGCCGATCAGTCCCGGCTTCTCACTCCTGGCCTTGTATCCCAGCCTTTTGATCACAAGGTTAGCCAAATGCGCACCCACATCTCCAAAATAAGTCGCTCTGCCAACGGTAAAAATCGGTTCCACGATCGGCCTTCCCGACCTGTCCTTCAATCCTTCACTGGCGACGACGACAATTCCTTTTTTCTTTTGCAAAAGACGCTCCACATCCCGCAGATACGCTTCCTCCTCAAAGGGTCTCTCCGGCAGATAAATGAGGTCCGGCCCGGGACCGCCTCCGTCTCCTGCCAGAGAAGCGGCTGCCGTAATCCATCCGGCATTCCTGCCGGAGGCTTCCACCACGGATACGTGAATCGGCAAGCCCTTCACGTCTGCACAGACCTCACGTACGCTCTGCGCCAGAAATCTTGCCGCACTGGGATAGCCCGGGCTGTGATCCGTAACTGCAATATCGTTGTCCATCGTCTTGGGAATGCCCATGACGGAAATCTCATATCCCTGTTCTTTGCATGCCCGGTCAATCTTTCCGCAGGTATCCATCGTCCCGTTTCCGCCATTCATCAGGAGAAAACGGATCCTGTGCTTTTTCAGGATCTCTGCGATCCGCCTGTATTCCGCCTCCTCCAGCTGGTCGCGGGAAGAGCCGATGGCGCTGCCGGGTGTCTGAAGAAGCTTGCGAAGCTCCGCCTCTGGCACTGCGGTCAGATCGATCAGGTCTTCTTTTAACAGCCCTCCCGTTCCGTTTCTGGCCGCCAGAATCCGTCCTTTTTTTAAAAGTTTCTTCGCTTCCGTCACTGCCCCGTAAAGGGAACCATTGATGACCGCCGTCGGTCCCCCGCCGTGTATGATCAGCAGATCTTCCATCCTCTTCTCCTTGTCCGTTATCCCGGTTTTCACCCCTGCTTCTTGTCTTCTCAAATTCCTTCGCCATGGGCGTCATTCCCCGGCCGCTGTCCGCCTGCCGGTGTCATCTTCCTTTGCCCAGCGCTGCAAACATCCGCTCTTTATAGGCTTCCACTCCCGGCTGGTCAAACGGATTCACACCCATCATTTTGCAAGACAGCACGCAGGAAAAGGCGAAGAAGTAAAACAGTTCCCCGAAGCCTTCCGCATCCAGTTTCGGCAGCTTCAGTACGGCCACCGGCATCCTCTTTGCATGCGCCCTTAACGTCGCCGCAAAGGCTGCCCGGTTGATCTCCCCAAAATCCTTTCCGTCCAGATAGGCAAACTGGTCTCCCAGGGCATCCGGCAAAATTTCCACGCCCCCCTCCGCCTCTTCCATCTCCAGAAAGGTCTCAAACAGAATCGGCGTTCCTTCCTGCAAAAACTGTCCGACGGAATGCAGCTCTTCTGAAAATTCTCCCGTCACCGGGAAGATTCCCTTGTCTTCTTTTCCCTCACTCTCCGCAAACAACTGCGTCCACCATTTGTAAAAGAAGCGCAGTCCCGGCTCAAAGGAGGACAGCATCTCGATCCGGTAGCCTTCCTTGTAACAAAGATTCCGAAGCAGGCATAGCGATACGCCGCATTTTCTTTTCCATTCTCCGCAAAAAGACGCTGTTGCATCCTTCTTGCGCCGCAAACGAGCGCATCGATATCAATCCCCGCGACCGCCATCGGCAAAAGTCCCACCGTGGTCAGGGCGGTATATCTACCTCCTACTCCCTTTCGGAAAAGAGAAAAAATCATAGCCCTCCTGTCGGCACAAATCTGCAAACAGACTTCCCTCTGTTCCGCAGGCGAGGATATGGCGATGTGCCTGTGCTCCATACCGTCTGACCATCTCCTGCCGAAGCACGCGGAAGGTGGCTCCCGGTTCCAGCGTCTCGAAATTCTTGGCAATGCACTCGATATACACCCGCCTTCCTTTGATCTTCTCCAGGACAGCTCGCACCTGCCCGGGGTGCAGCGTATTCCCGGCATAGATCACCTCGGGATCTTCCCCCCCTCCGCCTTGGTGCGATCCCCTCAATGACCGCACGCGCTGCATTGTTGGAACCGCCGACGCCAATCAGAACGAAGACATCCGCCTGCTCACAAATTTCTTTCGCCTTTTCCTTGATCTGCGCAAGGATATCTTCTCCTGCACAGATATCTACCTCCAGCCAGTCCGCACTTTCCGGATATTCGAGGGAAAGGTCCTGCATTTCCCGCAAACAGGACAGATGATGCTCCTGTAAGGCCTTGAATGCCTTCTCGTTGAACTTCCCCTGATCGCTTGCCGCTTCCCCCGCTTCCACTTGAAACGTCAGCATCTCCTTCTCCATTCTATTTGCATATTTCTTAAATCTTTTAACTAATTATAGAGAGGCTGGCTCTTAGGTTCAATATGGCAATTCTGCACAGGATTTCCCTTCTGTCTTTGTCAGTTTCTCACAAAGACACGGGATGTTTCGGGTCCACCCGCCGATTCGCTGTCCGTTCCGGATCCATCTGTCGATTCGCTGCCCGTTCCGGGTTCCCTCTCAGGCGTTCAGGAAATTCTTTTGGATGGTGCCAAGAGCCGCTCCCAGTGCGCCGTCATACGAGTGATACTCATGGAAGCGGATTTCCACATCTTCCGCATTCATGCCGTAAAAATGTGCTCTGGCATGTCGGATTAACTTTCCCGGTTGGCAGGAAAGCTCATCATCCTGGCATCTACTACGACGGTATTGGGATTGAGCAGATTGACTACATTTGCCATCACAAGCGCCTGTCCGAAAATACATTCTTCAACCAGCGCATTGATCTCCGGATCCCCCGCTTGTTGCAAATCAAGGATCTGCCGGATGGAGAGTTCGGTGGCATCCCTGCAACTTTTTTTCAGCTGTAAGAGTCTCCCCCTCTCCATCTCCTCCATGCACCTCTCAAAAAGCGCCGACTCCGAAGCAATCTGATCTGCGGTCACGGTTCTTTTTTCTCCATTGACTCCGGCATACAGGAGGATCGTCTGTCCCAGTTCGCCTGCTCCTGCACCGGCGCCGGATAGAACCAGATCGTTGTACATGATGGGGCAGGCCAGACCGCGGGAGATGAACAGATAGGCAAACATCTTCGGCCTCGTCCCCCGCAGCTGCATTTCGTACCCCATCGCCCGGAACCTGGTATTGTTGTCGATCAGAATCGGAACGGGATAACGTTCTCTAAGATCCGCCCCCAAAGGTCTTCCATTCCAGTCATCACGAAAATTCTGTCGAATCGTCCCGCCTTCCGTATCTACAAAACCGGGAACACCGATGCCGATGCCGATCAGCTTCCCCTTCTCCGTCTGCAGCGAAGGCACACAGCCGCACAGCTCATCCACCAGATCGGTTACCTGTGCCAGCATTTCCCCGTATTGCAGGGCAGCCTTCCTCCTCGTCCTCTCTTCCACCACCTCGCCGCGCAAATTGACCAGAACCGCCCTCGTGTGATAGGCCCCCAGCTCGATCCCGATGGAATAACCCGCTTCTCTCCTGAAGCGTACCATTTGCGGTTTTCTCCCGTAACCGCCGCTTAGGCACTCTTCCGGTAGCGGCTCCGGCTCCACCACTCCCTCTTTGATCATTTCATTGATGCTGTTGGTGATGGTGGGAAGCGTCAGCCCGAGTTCCTTCGCAATCTCCCCCCTCATCGCATGTTCCGTTCGGAAGATTTTATTTTTGATCAGAATGCCGTTGCGCCTTCTGGTTTCCAGAAGACTGTTTCCACTCTCAATGATCATCGCATCCTCATTCTCTGCAACAACTTTTCTTTACAACCGGCAGGCAAACCGGTAGACGTTGTACGCGCACACGCCAATGATGACAAGCAGCAGGAGGTTAAAGGCGCGCTCTACGCCCTGATTCCGGATCCTCTTCGAAATGGCAGCTCCCACGAGAGCCCCTGCGACACCGCCCATCATCATCGCCAGCAAATAACTCTTCTCGAAAGTCGGGGATGGTGCCCCGGTACAGTGCCCGAATCAGGCTCGCCGTCTGGGAAAAAAGAATGATATAAATGGAATTTTTGGCCGCCTCTTTGGCGTCCATAGAGAAGAAATAGAAGAGCACCACCACGTTTAACGGTCCGCCGCCAATCCCGAGGAAGGCGGAAATCAGCCCCAAAAACCAGACCGATCAAAAAAATGCCCATCAAATGATCCATCTCCAGGGTGCGGATTTTTTTCTTCAAAAGAACATAGAGGAGGACGGCAAGGGTCGCCAACATCAGGCAGAGCGCCTGGGCAAAACCGAGGACAGCCTCATTGGAAAAACTTGTTTTGACCTGTTCGAACAGCATTTGTCCGCACATGCCGCCAAAGATCGCCCCGATGGCAAGCGTGGTGCTGATTCTGATTCGAAGCGGAACCCCGTTTTTACGCGTACGAATCAGGGAACAGACCGACATTGCCAGAACGGTACAGCCCGAGAAAAAACTGACGGTGGACACCGGAAGAACGCCGACCATATCGAGTACCGGCTTGATAATGACGCCTCCTCCGGCTCCCACCAGTGCCCCCACGGTAGAAGCGGCAAAGCAGACGAAAAAAAAGAAAACGACAATCATGAAATCCCCCTTACATCGTCCCGTTGTCTCTTGCCACAAGCGACCGGTTGCCCTGCATGTTCACGAATTTGGTGTGCTCCGGTATCCAGAGCAGTTCCTCCGTACCGGTAGGACCGTTACGCTGCTTGGCAATGATGATATCTGCAATGCCCTTGCGCTCGGTTTCCTTTTTGTAGTAGTCCTCGCGGTAAATGAACATGACGACATCGGCATCCTGCTCGATGGCGCCCGACTCACGCAGATCGGAGAGCATCGGTCGTTTGTCCGGCCTGGATTCCACCGCACGGGAGAGCTGGGAGAGGGCGACAACCGGCACGTTCAGTTCTCTGGCAACCGCCTTGAGCCCTCTGGAAATTTCGGAGATTTCCTGCTGTCTGGACTCTGAACTATGCCCTTTGGCGCCTCCGCTCATCAGCTGTAAGTAGTCGATGAATACCGCATCCAGACCGTGGTCCATCTTGTATTTTCTGCATTTGGAACGAAGCTCCGCGACGGAAATACCGGGGGTATCGTCAATGATCATGTTGGAAGCACCAATCACCTCCGCGCTTTCCAACAGCTTATCCCAGTCCGCATCCTGCAGATCCCCCGTCCGGATTTTCTGCGCTTCGACACGGGATTCCATGGCAAAAAGACGATTGACCAGCTGTTCCTTGGACATTTCCAGCGAGAACAGAGCCACCGATTTGTTGTCCCGAAAAGCCATATACTCCGCCATGTTCAAGGCAAGCGCCGTCTTGCCCATCGAAGGACGGGCAGCTACCAGGATCAGATCCGAGGGCTGCAGCCCTGCGGTATCCATATCCAGATCCGTGAAACCGGTGGCGATACCGGTCACATGTCCCTTGTTCTTGCTCGCTTTCACCATCCGATCCAGGTCTTCAAGGACAATCTCGCTGATCGGAACAAACTCCGCACTTCTCCCGTGCTCGGAGACTTCGAAGATTTTCTTTTCCGCCTCCTCCAGAAGGCCTTCCAGTTCCTTCTGCCCTCCATAGCAGTCGTTCATCACGTCTTCGCTGATGCGAATCAACTTCCTTCTGGTCGCATGTTCTGCTACAATCTTCGCATAATACTTGACGTTTGCGGAGGTCGGCACTCCCTGTACCAGATCGTTGATGTATGTGGCGCTGATGAATTCGGGCGGAAGATTTTGCATCCGCAGTTTATCCTGCAGGGTAACCGGATCGACCTCTCTGTTCTGTCTGTTCAGCTCCTGCATGGCATCAAAATAAATCCCCAGCTGTCGATTGTAAAAATCTTCTCCGGAGATGAATTCCGCCGCCGTTTCGATTGCGGACCTGTCTAAAAGCATCGCCCCGATGACCGACCGCTCGGCCTCGGGGTGATGCGGCATTACACGTTTATATCCCTTCTCTTCTGCCATTCCCCCATATCCTCTACTGCTCGATCACCTTCACGCGCAGAGTCGCCGTTACCTGCGGATGCAGCTTTAACGGGACCTCATGGGTGCCGAAGGACTTGATCGGCTCCGGCAGAACCAGCTTCTTTTTGTCAATGTCAAAGCCGTGCTGTTCCTTTGCCGCCTGCGCAATCTCCTTGGTGGAAACGCTGCCGAAGACACGGTCGCCTTCTCCCTTTCATGGTCAGTGTGATGATCTTTTCTTCTACCTCTTTCTTAAATTCCTGCGCAGTCGCAAGATGCTCTGCTGCGTCTTTCTCCTCCCGCTTCTTCTGCATCTTCCAGCTCGCCAGGTTTCCCGGCGTTGCTTCCAGCCCCAGCTTCTTGGGTAAAATCATGTTTCTGGCATAGCCGTCGGATACCTTTACAATTTCTCCTTTTTTCCCTAAAGCTTTCACATCTTCCAGTAGAATAATCTGCATAATCTTCTGTCTCCTTCCTCAATGAACCGGTACGACCGTCTGTCCGCTCCCGTGGGAGCTTAAAATCACAGGTCTCCCTCTTCTATCATGGTATCCAGCGTCTTCTTGATAATAGCGATCGCCTCTGTAACCGTGACGTCTTCCATCTGGCAGCCTGCAATATTGAGATGTCCGCCGCCACCCAGTTTCTCCATAATCACCTGCACGTTAACCTCATCAATGGAACGGGCGCTGACAAAGATCTGGTTCTGATACTCCGTGCAGATGAAGCTCGCCTTGACGCCCCGAATATTGAGAAGCTCGTTTGCCGCCTGCGCCCCGAGGATCGTCGGAGAAGGAAGTCCTTCCCCGGAGCAGACGGAAATGGCATAGGCACCTCTGTAAATCTCCGCCTGCGACACCGCATCCGCCTTGGCTTTATATTCGTTTGCATTTTCCCGGAAAAGCTTGCGGATGACCGTCATATCCGCACCGTTTCTGCGCAGGAAGGCGGCAGCTTCAAAGGTCCTGACTCCTGTTTTTTGCATGAAATTGTTGGTGTCGATCATGATACCCGCATACATCGCATTGGCTTCTTCGGGATGGATCTTGACATGCTCGCCGATGTACTGCAGGATCTCGGATACCATCTCACAGGTGCTGGAGGCATAAGGCTCCACGTAGGACAGGGTCGCATTCTCAATGACCTCCGTCCCCGACCGGTGATGGTCGAACACGACCACGGTCTTTGGCCTTATGCAAAAGCTCGGGGCACTCGGTGATGCTTGGCTTGTTCACATCCACCACCACAACCACCGTATTGTCACTTACCTTGTCCAGGGCTTCCTGCGAGGATAGAATCAAATCCTTCTCGTAATGATCGTTGTCCTGAAACAGTTCCACCAGCGGCTTGGTCGAAGTCGTTACATCATTTAAAACGATATGACAGGGATGATCTAACGCCTTTGTAATGCGGTAGATGCCGACACAGGCGCCAAACGAATCCACGTCTCCGATGCGGTGTCCCATGACGATGACATCGTCCTTGCCCGTGATGATTTCTTCCAGCGCATGCGCCTTGACCCTGGCCTTCACCCTTGTATTCTTTTCCATCTGCTGGGATTTTCCACCGTAGTAGGTGATGCTTGCCGAGGTCTTGACAACCGCCTGGTCTCCTCCCCTTCCCAGCGCCAGATCGATGGCGTTTCGTGCAAATTCGAAATTCTGTGCATAGGACAGACCGTCCATGCCGATTCCCGCCGACAGGGTCACCGCCATCTCGTTGCCGATATTAACGGTTTTGACATCTTCCAGGAGATCGAAATGCTTCTCGATCATCCCCTTTGCCGCCTGTTTGGTCATGACGACAAAATATTTGTCCTTTTCCAGCTTCCTTGCAATCCCGCTATAGGAAGCCACATAGCGATTGATCTTTCGGTCAATCAGCGCAGAGAGAAGGGATCTCCTGACGTCCTCCACGCTTTCCAGCGCCTCGTCATAATTATCGATATAGATCAGCCCCGCCGCCATGGACTCGTCATCCACCTCTTTTAACGCCAGCTGCAGAGCGGTATGGTCATACAGATAGACCGCAATCAGACTGTTGTCCAGCGCCTCCTGCTCCGCCATGGTTTCCGCTCCGACCATATCGCTCAGCGGAATACGGTGTGCCTTCAACAAATAGGCATGCTCCTCGAACTCCACCTCCTTCGACAGGTCTTCTCCCGGATCCTCCGGTAACAGACTTTCTTTGACTGCGGGAAAAATAGCGGAGATCATCCTTCGGTCGCTCTTCTTGAGATGAGTAATCCTCTCAAAGGCGATATTCATCCATATCGTCCTGCCGTCCTTATCTAAGAGCGCATAGGGCGTGTCCATCTCGCGCAGAATCGTCCGCTGAATCTGTCCGTATTCCGTTGCAAAGCTGATCATTTCATGGATTCGGATCGGTTTCGCATAGATATGGAAAAAGATCAGAATCAGGCAATATCCGATTGTGAAGAGAGACAGCGCCACTCCGGCATGGGCGGAATAGACAAAGAAGATCAAAATATTAAATGCAATCAGCAAAATGCCGACCATGGTAAAGGTGAATAGAAGCGTCCCTGTTCTACCTTTGATTTTTACCCCCATGAAAACAACCTTTCGTAAAGTGTTCCTCCCCACATCCCGTCCTTTGGATCAGAATGTCAGAAGATGATGAATTTTCTTGCCATCCTGAAGGATGGAGCGCCAAATCCTTTTGACACTTCTCTTATTTTATCATAGATTCGTCTGTCATTTTTACCGAAAATCACGAGATCAAAACCTTTCTGATTTCACGGCCGGGAAGCCTGCGAATGACGTCACATAAAAATCGGTTGTTGACAGATCCATCCGCTTCCGACGAATCAATCCTGCACCGACCCGGAAACCGGTGCCGGCACATCGGTTGGCTGACGATAAAAAAACTGCGGTCTCCTTTCGCAGGAGCTCCGCAGCTTCATTTCCTTCGTATCATTTCCTTCATGTAAAAAGAAATTCCCGAATTATTCAATTACGTAGGGCATGATCGCAAGATGTCTTGCTCTCTTGATCGCGTTTGTAAGTTCTCTCTGGTGCTTCGCACAGTTGCCCGTAATGCGTCTCGGGAGAATCTTACCGCTCTCGGAAATGTATTTCCGAAGCGTCGCTGCATCCTTGTAGCTGATCTCATGATCCTTGCCACAGAATACGCATACTTTCTTGCGTCTGCGCATTCCTCCCTTTCTCCTCATGGGAGAATCGGATCTGTCTCCTTTATTGAAAGCCATTGCAATTCCTCCTAAATGGTGAAGACTGTCTTATGCAAAAGGCAGCTCTTCCTCAATGCCATCGGGAATATTCATGAATCCGTCGCCTGCGGGAGCGGGGGATTCCGAAGATGGTCCGTTCCCCTGCGCGCTTCCTGCTCCCTGCGGTGCATAGGCGCTGTATCCGCCCTGCGAAGAGGCATTCTTGCTCTCGGCAAATTCCTGATCTTCCACAACGACATCGGTGGTGTATACCTTGACTCCGTCTTTATTGGTGTAACTGCCGGTCTGAATCCTCCCGGTTACACAAAGCTTCGTCCCCTTGTGCAGATATTTCTCGGCAAATTCTCCGCTCTTGCCAAAGGCTACACAGCCGATAAAGTCAGCGCTTTGCTGATCGCCCTGTTCTCCTCTTCTGGCAAATCTCCGATCAACTGCCAAGGTGTATCTGGCGATTGCCATCGGATTGTCTCCCTGCGAATATCTGACATCCGGGTCTCTGGTAAGACGTCCCATCAGTATCACTTTGTTCATCTCTTCATCATCCTTTCAAGGTTTTTACGCCTCGTCGTTTCTTACGCAAAGATACCTGATGACATTGTCCATGATGCGGACACGAGATTCGATTTCTGCCGGTGCACTCGGCTCGGCATCGAACTGAATGAAGGTGTAGAAAGCTTCCGTCATCTTATCGATTTCGTAAGCAAGCTTCTTCTTACCCCAGTCGTCGACATTTGTGATCACACCGCCGAATCTTTCGATGAGAGCCTTGCATTTCTCAATGGTCGCATTTCTGGCTTCATCGTCGATCTTAGCGCTTACCACAACGGCTAATTCGTACTTGTTCATGCTCATTACCTCCTTATGGTCTCTGGCCTCCGCAGATTGCGGAAGCAAGGAAAAAATATCACGGGTATATACGTTATCATAATCGGCTTCGTTTTGCAAGAGCTTTGACCGATCCAAACGATTTTAAAAAGGAACGGAGAGATAGCCTTATTGTCGGTGTGGTCTTAGGACTGCACCGACTTTTTCGTCCAAACATTGACTTTTATTCTTATCAAATATATATTATAAGAACAAAAAGGCGGTGTCGTAAATGACGAAACGAGAACTTTTATTAGATAAGATTAAAGAGCATAACGGTATTATCACTACTAAAGAGGCTTTAGAACTTGGCGTCCATAAAGATATATTAAAAGAGTTAACTCTTAAACATGAAATTGTAAAAATAGCAAACGGATTGTATGGACTTCCTAATGAAGAAATAGATGAATATATTTATTTCTCATATAGAGTTCCAAAGGGTATTTTTTCCCATGAAACAGCAGCCTATCTTCAAGGATTATCTACAAGAATGCCCCTCTTTTATGTCATGACAGTGCCTGTCGGAGATAATGTAAGCAGAGTTAAAGTTATAAGAGATGATGTTATTTTCAAGTACAGTAAAAAAGAATATTACGAGATAGGCAAAGAAAAAATAACGAATCCTTTCGGTAGAGAAATTATTTCCTATGATAAAGAAAAAACGGTATTAGATCTTATTAAAGATAAGTACAGGTCGATACAGGAGTATTTAGCGAGGTAATGAAGTTATATTTTGATAGCGGCGATAAAGACTTATTAAAGCTGTCCAAATACGCTATTTCCATGAACATGGAAGAACAATTAAAAATATACACGGAGATACTGTTATGAAAACATCAGAACAAATAAAAGGGAGCCATTAGAAATAGACCGAAAAAACAGGCAGCTGAGATTCCCACCAATGCTAAGTATTTCTTGTGATTCATTCCAATCGAAAGGAGAGGACCATGCATTATTCTGTAGATGCTTCCAGGCAATACCACATCGAGGTCAGCGAGAACGAGATCGGCAAATACGTCATCCTGCCGGGAGACCCGAAGCGGGTTCCGAAGATAGCCAAATATCTGGAGGATGCCAAAGAGGTTGCGGATGCCAGAGAATTTGTCACTTATACCGGCACTCTGGGCGGTGAAAAGGTGAGCGTCACCTCCACCGGCATTGGCGGACCTTCCGCCGCCATTGCGCTGGAAGAACTGGTCAAAGCAGGGGCGCATACCTTTATCCGCGTCGGTACCTGTGGCGGGATGCAGATGGATGTGAAGAGTGGAGACCTTGTGATTGCCACTGCCGCCATCCGCATGGAGGGCACTTCCAGAGAATATGCCCCGATTGAATTTCCCGCCGTCGCCTCCCTCAATGTGGTAAACGCACTTGTCTCTTCCGCATCGGAAGGCGACACCCCCCTTCCACACAGGTGTCGTACAGAGCAAGGATGCGTTCTACGGCCAGCATGATCCGGATCACATGCCCGTCTCCTATGAGTTAAAAAACAAATGGGACGCCTGGGTCAAGCTCGGTGCCCTGGCTTCAGAAATGGAAACAGCTGCGCTCTTTACCGTTTCCGCCGCCAGAGGAGTTCGGTGCGGCAGCTGCTACCTCGTCATGGCCAATCAAGAAAGGGAAAAGGCCGGGCTCTCCAATCCCGTCGTGCATGACACCGACCATGCCATCCGCGTAGCGGTCAGTGCCATGCAAAAACTGATTCAAGAGGACAATAAGCCCAGCTTCTGAAAGTCCTCTCTATAAGGCGCTGTGCACAGTCCCTTTTCCGTGATGATGCCGGTAATCAGGCTATGGTCGGTCACATCAAAGGCAGGATTAAAAGAAGCATCGACTTCCTCCGGAACCATGTCCTTTCGGTACCACATGCTTTTGATTTCTTCGGGGTCTCTCATCTCAATCGGGATCCCTTCTCCCGTCTCCACCTTGGGATCAATCGTAGAAGAAGGCGCACAGACATAGAACGGCACGCCGTAATGCCTGGCCAGAATGGCAAGGCCGGAGGTTCCGATCTTGTTGGCGGCATCTCCGTTTGTTGCCACACGGTCACAGCCGACAAAGATGATCTTGACCCTCCCTGTCCTCAGCAGAAGGGCTGCCATGTTATCGCACTGCACACTGGTCGTGATGCCGGCATTCACCAGCTCAAAAGAGGTGAGCCTGGCTCCCTGCAAAAGAGGTCTCGTTTCATCGCAATAAACATGCATATCCCTTCCCTGCCAGCCATGCTCCAGTGCGATATACATCGGCGCAGTCGCCGTTCCGTATTTGGCGGTTGCAAGCGTCCCCGCATTGCAGTGCGTGAGGATGCCCAGCTCCTCCCCTTCTTGCTTGCGCTCCTCCAGCAGTTGAAAACCAATTTCGCCGATGTTCCTTGAAATCTGCACATCTTCTTCCCGGATCGCCTCCGCTTCTGCAAGAAGAAGACGTTTGATTTCCGCCACCTGCTGCTCTCTGTTTGTATTGCAAACTTCATCCATCCGGTGCAGTGCCCAGAACAGGTTGACCGCCGTGGGTCTGGAAGCAGCCAGTTCCTCCTCTGCGCACAGGAATTCTTTGTAAAAGGTTTCAAAGTCCTGTTCCGGCATTCTCTGTGCCAGCACCGCCATGCTGTAGGCAGCGCAGACGCCGATCGCCGGAGCTCCTCTGACGCGAAGCTTCTTGATCGCTTCCACCATTTCCTCCAGTTCTTCAGCTGAATCCGGCGCACTTCTTCCGGAAGCAGCGTCTGATCAATGATATCGACGCTCTTTTTCTCCGGCCCCCACTTCACCGTGATCACCTTTTCAAAAAAATCGTTCAATGTGGAATTCTCCATTTCTGCAATCTCCTTTCCTATGCCTTTCCTCTGTTCTTGATCCATCCGATTCTTTCCGGAATCCTCTTGTCTTTCCGTTCTTTTACCGAAAACTTCTGATGACACACTCGACCCTATTTTACCGCGAGCTTCTGATGACACACCCGACTCTATTTTGCCGCGAGCTTCCGATGACAGACTCGTCTCTATTTTACAGGCTAACCTCTTGATTCATCAATTCCATCTCCCACTTTGACACCTTCTCTTTTTAGGACTACATTTACATAGGTACAGGAGTTGGTTTGGGGTGGTTTTTTTATTTTATGGGATGGAGGTATCTCTTATGATCATTCGTTTGCCCTTAGATGAGCTGATTGCGCATTATACGGTATGGCAATCGGCGCTTATTTTCTTTCTGTTTTGTTTTGTCGGTGTGCTCACTTCTCTTCTGATCATCCTGCTTTTTACAAGAATCACGGAACGGGAAACATCGAAAAAAAGTGCCAGGCGCAGAAACATTCGTGAGCGCGGCACGAACCTGGTCGAGCGATTTTACGATCTGATGTTTTCCGACACCTCGATCCTGTTGTTCATGGGTGCCTATGTCATCTGCGACTGGTTCATCGCCGATCGCGATTTCCGCGCATTCTGGAAGGAGCAAAACTCTTTTATGCTGCTGGCCTTCCTTGTGATCTCCTGCCTGATCAACGCCTTTTTAGACCGCATCTTTGTGAGACTGAAAACGATTGATGCGACGGAGGCCGCTGCGATTCGTTTAATCAGCATGGCTTATATGGGAGCCCTCTTTATTTATATCAAATTTCTGTATCATGACAACAACTACGATGCCATTATTATTTATTTCATCGGGATGCTGATCGGACGCTTCGTCTATTTCGACGCTTCCTTCCGGGACTTTTTTCAGGCGGTCAAAAATGCGGCGCACAACTTCCCGCTTCTGATTCTAGCGCTTTTCCTCACCGCACTGATTTCTTACCTTGGCTTTGGCAGCGGCTATCTTTTAAGAAAAAACGGCGTGGTGGTTTCCCTTCTGATTGCTCACCTCTTCTTAGATGTCTGCATCTTCCTCATTCACTATACCGGTTTGGAAAAGCTGATTGTCGGAAGAAAGAAGAAAACCTCCTCCCGCGGTTTTGCGGAAGAGGAGTAAAGGATCCGGTATCCCCTGCCAGCATCCGCTACCGCTTTTCCGCATTCCCTCCCGTCCGGTGGCGCTTCTCTGTTTTCCGGTTTACTTATCAGAGCCGCCATCTTATAATAGCTTGACAACAGGAGCCGGAACAGCGCAATCGTCTTAGAGGAAAGCGTCCGCCCGGCAGGCTAAAATTTATTTTTTTACAAAAGGGGAGTATTATGTCCAACCAAAAGAAAAAAGGATTTGTTGCGGAGTTTCAGGCCTTTCTGATGAGAGGCAATGTCATCGACATGGCGGTCGGTGTCATTATCGGAGGCGCCTTCCAGAAGATCGTCTCCTCCCTGGTCGATGATATCATCATGCCGCTCATCTCCAAGATTACAGGCGGAATCGATTTCAGCAACTGGTTCATCTCTCTTGACGGCAGCCACTATGACACGCTGGCAAAGGCAAAAGAAGCCGGTGCCGCCACCCTCAATTACGGAACCTTCTTCACCGCAGTCATCAACTTCATCATCATGGCTTTTGTCATCTTCCTGTTCGTAAAGGGGATGAATGCGCTGCATGAGAAGTTTGCAAAGCAGGAAGAGGCACCGGTCAAAAATACCAAGATCTGCCCCTACTGCAGAACGGAAATCGACAAGGATGCGACCAGATGTCCGCATTGCACCTCGGAACTTTCCTAACCGGATCAAGACAGAACCGTATGCCGTCCGGCGCACAGCGAAACCCCGCTCGAGAATGATTCGAGCGGGGTTTTATTTATCGTTTGATGTTTTTGCTTTCTTTTCCTTTCTTGCCCTTCTTCTTGAGCTTATCCGTCTTATCGGTACGGACTGTTTTCTCCTGTTTCTCCTGTTTCTCCTGTTTATCCTGTTTCTCCCAAGAAGCGGCTTTCCTGGCTTTTTCCGACTTGTAAGCGCCTTGCGGCTTTTCCTTTTTGGGCTGAGCAGCCGTCTGCTCTATCTTCGTGCGAGAGGAGGTCCGTATATCCGTTTTCTCCTGAGATTGTTTGGAGCGCCGGTACTTGTTCTCGTCTCCGATCTCCGACACCTCATCCTCCGCATCTTTCTTTCGCGGCAGGCGGTACTTTCTCTCATATCTGGAGACTTCCGCCTCAAACTGCGCATTCTTTTCCTTCTTCAGCATTTCCAAATATTCATGGGTATCGAAGCCGCCTTCGCTGACCTCCTGAATACAGACGCCGACGTTGGAACAGTGGTCCGCAATGCGCTCGAAGTCCGTGCACAGATCTGCCAGATCAAAGCCCAGATCAATCGTACACTTGCCCTTCCGCAGCCTTTTAATATGGCGCTGCTTGATTTCCATGTGCAAACCGTCAATGACCTCTTCGAGCGGTTCGATCCTGGCCGCCAGTTTCAGGTCTTCGGTCTGAAAAGTCCTGACTGCCATGTTCAGGATCTCTTCCACCGCCGTTCGAATCATCGTCAGTTCCTCTACGGCACGGTCAGAGAACTTGTTCTTTTTGGGCTGCATGTTTTCGAACACTTCTTTGATGTTGCGCGAATGATCGCTGATTCGTTCAAAATCGTTAATACAGTGCAGAAGGATCGAAAGCTCATGCGAATCCTGCGGAGAGAGATGATGCGCATTGATTTTCACCAGATAGGTACCCAGCTGGTCCTCATAATGATCGATCTGCTCTTCCAAATCGGTCGCTTCCGCCGCCTGTTCCGGATCGTATTTCTCCAAAAGGTGGGACGCCTTGTAAAAACATTCCTTGGTTTTGTTTGCCATCTCCATGGCGGCAATCTTCGCCTGGGCGACCGCAAAGGAAGGAGTGTGCAAGAAACGGGGGTCCAGAATGGCGATGTCTTTTTTCTTTTCCGCCTCCTTCTTTTCCTTCTCATCCACCGGTATCGTCTTCTCGGCAAGCTTCACCAGGATTCCGGAAATCGGGACAAAGAGCGGTGTGGCAACGAGATTGATCATCGTATGAACCATAGCGACGCCCGCCATTCCTGCCTGGTGCTGAAGAAAGGCAAAATGCAAAAAGGCATTCAACGTGTAAAAAAGAATCATAAAAAGGCTGGCCTTGATCACATTGAAATACAGATGCATCAAGGCAGCCCGTTTTCCGTTTTTGCCTGCCCCCACGGAGGAAAGAATGGCAGTGATACAGGTACCGACCTCTGCGCCCACTACCACCGGAATCGCTATTCCGTAGGAGATCGCCACGGAGGCGGAAAGCGCCTGCACGACACCGATGGTTCCTGCAGAAGATTGAATGATCATGGTAAACCCGATCCCGACAAAGAGTCCGAGCAGGGGATTATTGAATTTGGTCAAAAAAGAGGTGAAAGAGGGTACGTTCTTGAGCGGTGCAACGGCAGAGGACATCATGGTCATGCCGTACATCAGGACGGAAAAGCCGATCAGAATTTTACCGGCGTTCTTACGGCCTTCCTTGTGCGAAAACATCTGGAGAACCATCCCGATCAGTGCCAAAAAAGGCGTAAAGATGTGGGTTTAAACATGTTGATCAACATGTTATCCGAGCTGATCGCATTCAGGGATAGCAGCCAGGCGGTAAAAGTCGTTCCCAGGTTGGCACCCAGAATGAGGTTGACCCCCTGCGACAGAGTCATCATACCAGCATTGACCAATCCTACCAGCATGACGGTAGAAGCGGAGGAAGATTGCACCACTGCCGTAATGAGGATGCCAAAGAAATAGGCGATCCATCTGTTTGCGGTAATCCTGATCAGGATCGATTCAAGCCTTCCCCCCCGCCGCCTTGGTCAGGGCATCGCTCATGACACTCATTCCATAGAGAAACAGGGCGAGTCCGCCGATCAATCCGGTCGCCAGCGCAAAAGAACTGAAACTTTCCATATCAACCTTTCTCTATCCCCGTAAGTTTCCCTAATATCGTCTGTTAGCCCTGCATGGCTTCCTGGTCGCAAACCACAATCAGATCGCGGTGAAGTTGCAGGATGGATGCCGGCACCCCGGCAGTCACCGGGCCGTAGAGTGCCCTCCGCAGCGCGTCGGCCTTTTTTTCCCCACAGGCGACCAGCAGAACTTTTCGGCTGGTCATAATCCCCCAAAGCCCCATGGTGATTGCCGTCCTCGGCACCTCGGAAATATCCGCAAAGAGTCTTGCATTCGCTTCAATGGTGCTCTTTGTCAACTGCACCTCATGCGTACCTGCCACCAGTTCCCCCGGCTCATTAAAGCCGATATGCCCGTTCTCCCCCAGTCCAAGCAGTTGCAGGTCAGTAAAGCCCATAGCTTGAATCATTTTATCATACTCTGCACCGGCCGTCACTTTGTCTGCTGCCAGACCGTCCGGCACATGCGTATTCCTTCGATCGATATTGATTTTACTGAAAAGATGACGATCCATGAAATGGCGGTAACTCTGGTGGTGGTCAGGTGCAAGACCACAGTACTCATCCAGATTTACCGTCTTCACACGAGAAAAATCCAGTTCCCTCTCTTTGCATTTGCGCGAAAGAATTTCATAGGCGCCAATCGGTGTGCTCCCGGTCGCAAGCCCCAGCACACAATCCGGTTTCATCATCACCACTGCGCCGACCAGCTCTGCCACTCTCCTGCTGACACCCGCATAATCCTCTTCTACATATAATCTCATCTCTCACCCTTTTCCGTCCAAAAAGCGCATATACCGCGCCACCATCATGGAAAAACGGAAGGTCATGGCATCGTCGAACTTTCGAATGTCAATGCCCGTTTCCTTCGCCATTTTCTCCAGGCGATAAACCAGTGTATTGCGATGAAGGAAGAGTTTTCTGGACGTCTCCGATACATTCAGACTGTTCTTAAAGAACTCCCTTGCCGTCATCTGTGTCTCTTCGTCCAACTCCTCTAATAGGTTACGATCCCCAAAAACCTCTTTTAAATACATCCTGCAAAGCGACTCCGGAAGCTGATAGATCAACCTTCCGATGCCCAGAGAGGCATAGGCATTCACCTTCTGCTCCTCGTAAAAGATTTTCCCTACTTCCATGGCGGTTGCCGCTTCTTTGAAGGAGCGGGAGAGTTCCTTTAGAGACTTTGCCTTCCCCCCCGTAAGCCACACGGACATTTCGCATGGCTTCCATGCTCACCATATCGACAATGGTATCCGCCACCTGCTTCAGCTGCCTGTCCTTCTCCGTCTCTGCAACTGTCTTGACCACGATCACAGACTTCTGCTCGATCCTCGTGACACAGTCCTCCCCTCCCCTGCCGAACATGCTACTGAGCAGTTCTGCAATCTGCACGGAAGGATCGTCCTGCCTTGTTTGCCCGGGCGTCCGCTTCCTCTACCAGAAAGACTACCCTCTCTCTTTCATCCGGAATATGCAGCTGTCTGGCCCGGTTATAAATATCTACCAGAAGCAGATTGTCCAGTAGAAGGTTTTGGAAAAAACTGCTTCTGTCGTATTTCTCCTGATAGGCCTGCATGAGTTGCAGCAGCTGTTCCACGCAGATCCTGCCCGTCATGTGTGCACTCTCTGCCTGACCGGACGCTCCGACAATCCATACCGTCTCCCCTTCTTCTCTCACCTTGAAAAGATGGGTCTGCAAAATCACCTGAGAATCAGCGGCGGATGCCGCAAAATCTGCGAGCACCCGCGCGTTGGTTGTTTCATCCGTTGTAGTAGCGACTACATCTCCCGTACTGTTTACGACGAAGAGATCTACATGCGTGATCTCCTGTAAGCGATCGATACAGCTCTGTACGATTCTGGAAGATAACATTAGTTTGTAATCACCTTTTCCGTCTCTTTGTCAAAGACATGAATCTTTTCCACATCAAAGCCGACCTTTACCTTGTCCCCGGGTCTTGCCGTGGTACGGGCATCCACCCTGGCGGTAACCGGCTGGCCTGCAATATCGAAGTACAGGAACACTTCGGCGCCCAACAGCTCATAGACGTTGATCGTAGATTCAAAGGTCGCCTTTGCCACATTGACGAACATCTCCGAATCGTCCACATCTTCCGGACGGATACCGATGGTCACCGTCTTGCCGTCATATTTGCCTTCGATCAGCTTCTTGGATTTTGCCGGCGGCAACTCGATCTGCTGATCCGCAACCTTCACATAAGCGGTTTCCCCCCTGAATGGAAACCACTCCGTCCAGGAAATTCATCTGAGGAGATCCCATGAAACCTGCCACAAAGAGATTGCAGGGCTTGTCATACAGATTCTGCGGCGTATCGACCTGCTGTACCACGCCATCCTTCATGACGACGATTCTGGTTCCCAGCGTCATTGCTTCGGTCTGATCGTGGGTGACGTAAATAATGGTCGTTCCCAGTCTGTGGTGAAGCTTGGCAATCTCCGTTCTCATCTGCACACGAAGCTTCGCATCCAGGTTGGAGAGCGGCTCATCCATCAGGAAGACCTTGGGATTACGCACAATGGCACGTCCCATTGCCACACGCTGCCTTTGACCGCCCGAGAGCGCCTTCGGCTTCCGATCCAACAGCTTTTCCAGATCCAGGATTCTGGCTGCGTCACGAACCTTCTTGTCAATCTCATCCTTCGGCACCTTGCGAAGCTTCAGTCCGAAAGCCATGTTGTCGTAAACGGTCATGTGCGGATAGAGTGCGTAGTTCTGGAAAACCATGGCGATATCTCTGTCCTTGGGCTCGACATCATTCATCACCTTGCCGTCGATTTCCAGGGTACCGGAAGAGATATCCTCCAGACCGGCGATCATACGCAGGGTGGTAGACTTCCCGCAACCGGAAGGTCCGACGAAAATAATGAATTCCTTATCCGCGATATCCAGATTAAAATCCTTCACCGCTTCAAAACCATTCGGGTAAACCTTGCAGACGTTCTTTAATGATAAACTCGACATTGCAATCTCCTCCTAGTAATCATTTTTTTACTTTTAAAAAAATATAGCAAAAGTCCTTCCATCTGACTAGCAGGCTTTTCCACAAAACTTCAGGCAAATTGTTAGCAAACTGCCCGAAGCTGCTTCCGCCTCCCCGCTTCCGGTCAAACTGACGAAGAAAAGGCTGATTTCCTATGTGAATTGACGAAGGGTAGGAAGCGTCCCCGCCTGAAAACCGTCACCTGCTTCCCCCTTCCTGCTCCTGTGGATCCTTCTACAAGAAAAGAAACCCTACTCCGGACGATTATTCCTCTTCCTGCTTCTGTGGATCCTTCTCTTCCAGTCGCTTAAAATACGGCACATAAATCATTGCCTGCAAATAGGCGGGTACAGAAATCCCAAAGAGGATGGCGATCGGAACGGCATAATTCCCGGCAAAGTAAATCAGGACGAGCGCCAGCGCACTGACTGCCATCATCAGCAGGGTGCGCGGAAAGGCGGCGATCTCCATCAGGAGCGAATTGCGAATGGTTCTGCCCACCGGATTATAAAACCTTGCCTGCAGCGGATATACATAGAGTAACATCCCATAGAGCAAAAAGGCGGCCGCTGCAAAGAAAGCCCGAAACCATCCCTTGACAATCAACAGATCGGCAAACAGAAGCACGGTGAGCGCCGCCGCCAGAAGACCGATTGCCGTCGCCTGAAAAAAATTGTCCCGAAACGCCTTGAAAAAGCCCTTCACAATGTATCCCTCCTCGTTTTTGACCATCTTAATCAAAACCGTATGAAGGGCGGTAAGAGAGGCTCCCACCGGAAAGGATAACAGCGCCGTGATGAGCAGATAGACCAGCGGCAGCTGCCCGGTCTCCCCGTAAATCGCCAGCGTCAGATAGCCGGAAATCAATGCGGGAATGGCAAAAAGGATGCTAAGCAGGTTAAGCACAATCAGGTCCGCCATGCGATTTAAAAAACGCATCAGCGGCGAATCCATACTGAAAAAACTCATGGATCTCCCTTCCCCTTCCTACAGAATCGTAGATCCTGCGGGAAATTCCGGATCGTCTGTGGTCATCAGGGAAATGCGTCCGTCTTCCGTTTCCGCAGAAAGAAGCATGCCCTCACTCTTGTAACCGGCTAACTTCGCCGGCTTTAAATTCACCAGCACCATGACCTTTTTGCCGACCATCTGCTCCGGTGTATAGAATTTCTGGATGCCGGACACGATCTGTCTGGTCTGCCTGCCGATGCGTACGCGCATCACGAGAAGCTTTTCCGACTTTTCCGCCTTTTCACAGGAAACAACTTCTCCCACCTTGAATTCCAGCTTCTGGAAGTCGTCATAGGAAATTTCTTCCTTTCCCTCTTCTTTCGGCAACCCTGCCTTCTTCAAATTCTGTCTGGCAATGGCCTGTGTCTTCTCAAAGTCCGCCTTCTGCTTTGCGACAATTTCTGCAGACGCCTTCAGGATTTCCTTGACATCTTTTCTTTCGAATAGCGGCTTCGGTTCCGGGGTCACCCGGGTTCCGGAGGCAAAGCCGTCAAAACGCCCCAGCTGATCAAAGTCCCTTAACGAGCCGTTCAACTGTCCGGCAATCTCTTCCGCTGTCTCCGGCATGAAGGGGAACAGGAGGGAAGCGCCCGTCATGATGGAGGTGCAGAGATGATAGAGCACGGTGGCCAACCTTCCCTTTTTTGCTTCGTCTCTGGCCAGAATCCAGGGCTCTGTTTCATCGATGTATTTATTGCATCTCTTGAAGAGGGCGAAGATTTCTGTGAGGGCGTCCGCCACCCTCAGTTCCTCCATCTTTTCTTCCACCTTATCGTAGCAGCTGCTTACCACCTGCTTCAGGTCGTTATCCACGTCCTCATACACGCCGCCGTCTTCGACCAAACCGCCAAAATATTTATTGCTCATCGCAATGGTACGATTGACGAGATTTCCCAGTGTATTGGCGAGATCGGAATTGTAACGCTCCGTCATCAACTCCCAAGGTGATCACGCCGTCATTTTCATAAGGCATTTCATGCAGCACAAAATAGCGCACCGCGTCCACCCCGAAAAGGGAGACCAGATCGTCGGCATAGATCACGTTTCCCTTGGACTTGGACATTTTTTCCCCGCCCTGTAAGAGCCAGGGATGTCCGAAGACCTGCTTCGGCAGCGGTTCTCCCAGCGCCATCAGGAAGATCGGCCAGTAAATCGTATGGAAACGAATGATGTCCTTGCCGATCAGATGCAGATCTGCGGGCCACCATTTTTTGTATGCCTCCGAAGGATGTTCCGTGTCATAACCGATGCCGGTGATATAGTTGCTGAGCGCATCCAGCCAGACATAGACCACATGTCCGGGATCGAAATCCACCGGGATTCCCCATTTAAAACTGGTGCGCGATACGCAAGATCCTGCAGCCCCGGAAGGAGGAAGTTGTTCATCATTTCGTTCTTCCTGGAAACCGGCTGAATAAATTCCGGATGGGTGTTGATATGATCGATCAGCCGCTGCGCATACTTGGTCATACGGAAGAAATAGGCTTCCTCTTCCGCATAATGCACCTCTCCCCCGCAGACAGGGCATTTGCCTTCCTGCAGCTGCGCATCGGTATAAAAGGCCTCGCACTCGGTACAGTACATTCCCTTATAGGCGCCCTTATAGATATCTCCCTGGTCGTAAAACTTCTTGAACATCCGCTGGACTTCCCGCTCATGGTCGGCGTCTGTCGTGCGGATGAAGCGGTCATAGGTTGTATTCATCAGATCCCAGAGCCCTTTGATCTGCGCCGCCACCATGTCCACGAATTCCTTTGGCGTCTTTACGCCCGCCTCGATCGCTCGCGTCTCAATTTTCTGTCCATGTTCATCCGAACCGGTCAGGAAATGTACATCGTAGCCGTCTTTTCTCTTATAACGGGCAATGGCATCCGCCAGAATAATCTCATAGGTATTCCCGATGTGCGGCTTTCCCGAGGTATATGCAATTGCCGTTGTGATATAATATTTGCCCTTCTCTGTCATTCAAACCTCCTTCTCCTACCACGAGAGCACTTCGCAACCCTCGTCTGTCACCAACACTTCCACTTCCCACTGCGCCGACGGCGAACCGTCTTCCGTATAGACCGTCCAACCGTTATCTTCATCCACAAAGAATTCCGGCTCTCCCATGTTAATCATGGGTTCGATGGTGAAGACCATGCCCGGCACCATGAGCATCCCCTCTCCCGCCGGAATGACATAGGAGACAAACGGGTCTTCGTGAAACTCTTTGCCGCAGCCATGCCCGCCGATTTCACGGACAATGCTGTACCCGTGCGCCATCGCATGCCTGTTGATCTGCGCCGACATATCTCCCATCGGATGCCAGGGTTTGACATTTTGAATTCCGATTTCTACGCATTCCTTTGTGACATCGACCAGTTCCTTCCATCCCGGATCCACATCACCGATACAGAACATCCGGGAGGAGTCCGAAAAATATCCGTCCAGAATGGTGGAGCAATCCACATTGATGATGTCCCCATTCTGTAAAATTTCTTCTTCGGACGGGATGCCGTGGCAGATCTGGTCATTGATGGAGGTGCAGCAGTTCTTCGGAAAACCTTCGTAATTCATCGTGGCACAGATGCCGCCCATCTGATGCGTCACCTCTTCCACAATCCTGTCAATGGCAAGCGTATTCATTCCCTCATGAATTTCCTTCGCTACCGCATCGAGGCAGGCCATGTTGATTTTGGCGGATTCCTTGATTTTCTCTACATCTTCCGCTGTCTTGATCAGCTTTCTGGCTGGCACGACGCCACCCGCCTTCTCATAAGCGATGATCTTCTCGTCAAAAGCCTCATGGCACTTTTTGTATTTTTTTCCGCTCCCGCACCAACACGGCGCATTGCTTAACAACCTGGTATACATGAATCTCTGTCCTCTTTCTGTAAAAAAGAATTTCCAAGCCCGATTCAAAGGATGACCTTTGCCATGATTTGAATCGGATATGACGAAACTTAATACATGATGTCCTGAAAGGCTGCGATATTCTCCTCGATGTTTCCGCGAAAAACGGCGCTTCCGGCAACCAGAATATTGGCTCCCGCCTCCAGCACTTCCTGTGCGTTGCGCTGCGAAATCCCACCGTCTACCTCCAGATCCGTATTCATTCCTGACCTTTGCAGCAGCTCTCTCATCGCCCGGATTTGGCTGTAGAATGCGGCAAATACGCCTGTCCCCCGAAACCGGGTTCTACCGTCATCAGCAGAATCATATCCAGCTCCTTCAGGTACGGCTTCACCGCTTCGATGTCCGTATGCGGTCGAAGGCTCATGCCGGCCTTCTTCCCCTTTGCATGAATGGCATCGATCACCGACCCCGGGTCAAAAGTCGCTTCCCGGTGAAAGGTGATCATATCCGCTCCCGCATCGGCAAACCGGTCTACATACCGAAGCGGCCCTGTGATCATCAAATGGACGTCAAAAAAGGAATGGCTCTTTTCCCTCAGCTGTTCGATCACCGGAAAGCCCATGGAAATCGAGGGTACGAAAACACCGTCCATAATGTCAATATGGAGCCAGTCGACCCCGGCCTTCTCCACTCTCTCCACGTCACTTCCCAAATTGGTAAAATCCGCCGCCAGGATAGACGGCGCCAGAACTCTTCCCATCATCCGGCCACCTCCTCCTGTCTGGACAGGAGGGGGTCCTCTTCCTTGCCGGAATTCCCCCTCGCATAATCCTGTTCGATCCGGCGGATCAAATTGACCCGTCTCTCATGCCTGCCGCCTTCAAATTCTGCGTCAAAAAAGGCATCCACAATCATTTCAGCAAGTTCCATCCCGACGACTCTGGCGCCTACTGCAATGATATTGCAATTATTATGCTGCACCGCCTTCTGTGCCGTAAACGGTTCGGAACAAACGGCTGCGCGAACACCCGGGTACCTTATTCGCTGCCAGGGAGATGCCAAGCCCCGTCCCGCAGATCAGGACGCCCCTGTCAATTTCTCCTCTTACCAGTGCTTCCGCCACCTTCCGCCCCGGTTCGGGGTAGTCCACTTTTTCTCCTTCTCCGGCGCCATAGTCGACACACTCGTATCCCTTCTCAACCAAATGGGCCATCAGATATTTCTTTAATTCCACACCGGTGTGGTCATTTCCAAAGCCGATCATCATAAGACTGCCTTCTTTCTTTTTCTAAATTCTGCCCGATCCGGGCAGGGCAAGAGGATCCACAGAACCAGAGGACCCGCAATCTGACGGACATCCCCGGGTAGGCCCCTTCCTCTCCCTCACATCTTCCTACTGATCTTCCGACTTTTATTTCGGGTATGTTCACATTATAAGGCGGAGGAGAGCAATTGACAATGAAGCGCCTCTCCTTCTACACTTCATCCATGATCCTGGCTTTCGGCAGGGAAAAAATAAATTCCGTTCCGACACCGACGGTAGAGATGACGTTAATGTTTTCCCCGTGCGCCTTAATGATCTCCTTAACAATGGCAAGGCCGAGCCCCGTTCCCTTCTTGTCCTTGCCGCGAGAATGATCGGACTTATAAAACCGTTCAAAAATCAGTTTCTGATCCTCTTTCGGAATGCCGATCCCGCTGTCTTTGACCGAGACAAAGATTTTGCTCCTCTTCTCGGTGGTTTCAATCCGGATCTTTCCGTTCTCCGGTGAAAACTTGATCGCATTGTCGAGCAGGTTATACAAAACCTGCAAGATTTTCTCCTGATCCACCTCCACCAGCATCACCTGATCGGTCATGACCAGCTCCAGACTGATTTCCCTGCTGCGGCAGGTTCCTTCAAAAGAGTTTGCCGTCTGGCGGATCATCTCGTTGATGTCACAGTCTGTTTTGACCAGACGCATCCCGTGATCCGACAGATTATTCAGAGAAAGAAGACCGTTTGTGAGTTTCGTCAAACGATCCGTTTCGTTTAGGACCACCTCCAGATAATGCGGGTACTTCTCTGCCGGTATGGTTCCGTCCCGCATGGCCTCTACATAACCTCTGATGGAAGTCAGCGGCGATCTGAAATCGTGTGAAACATTGGCAATGAATTTCTTTTGGTCCTCCTCGTTTCGTGCGATTTCGCCCGCCATATAGGAAACCGTTGCCGCCAGGTACCCTATCTCGTCATCGGAGTCCACGCTCAGATCATAGTCCATATTGCCGGCGGCATATTGCTCCAGGGCTCCCGTGATCTTCCGGATCGGCACATACACCAGTTCTGCATAAAAGATCAGGATGATGCAGGAGAGGAGCAGCACCAGAACCAGCAAGATATAGGCGATATTCATATACCCCGCCACCTGGGCGTTTAACTGCGATAGAGGATAATGAATGACCACATAAGCTCTTACCCGGTAATCTCCTGTGATCGGCGCAATCACCGACAGCACCGGGTTGGTAAAGGAATGGAAAAAAATCTCCCTCCGTATAATAGGAGCCCTTCGTCACGTTCGCATCGAACCCCTTCACCACGATTTCTTCCTCATTATCGATGGTTCTTGCCGTGTCAATCACCATCCTTCCGGACGGGTTGATGATCCAGATCTGTGCACCGAAGTACTTGGAAAAAACGAGCAGTTCTCCCCGTACAGACTCCACGGAAGTTTTGGTTTGATAAAGATTGGACGCATAGGTACCGGCGATCTGCATGGCGGCTGCGTACAGACGAGCCGCCTGATTCCTTTTCACGTAATTACCGGTCATGGATTCCACCAGCGTCCCGGGTTGCGATGAAACCGAAAAACCGCAAAAAAAGCACATAGGCAATCAGAAATTTTTCTGAAAATCGTGGATCTGCGAAAGCGATGCACCACGCTGCGTGCACCCTGTTTTGCTTCTTTATGCTTCAAACTTATTTTCCTTCGCATTATTTCACTTCAAACTTATAGCCGATTCCCCAGATGGTGGCAATCGACCAGGCCTGCTGCTCTCCCACTTTTTCTCTCAGCCTTTTAATGTGCACATCCACGGTTCTCGTATCACCGACATACTCATAACCCCAGATCTGATCTAAGAGCTGTTCTCTGGTAAAAACATGATTCGGTTCACTGGCCAGAAAATAAAAAAGTTCCAACTCCTTGGGCGGCATCTCGATTTTTTTGCCCCCACAGATCACCGTATAATTCGTCATATTGATTTCCAGTTCCGGATAGGAAACCTTTTTATCCGCTCTCCTGTCACCTGTCTTCTGCAAAGGCAGCTTGTACCGGCGAAGCACCGCCTTGACTCTGGCCACCATTTCCTTGGAGTCAAACGGCTTTTCCATATAATCGTCCGCCCCGAGTTCCAGCCCTAATACCTTGTCAAACACCTCTCCCTTGGCGGAAAGCATGATAATCGGTACCTGGGATGTCTGCCTGATTTCGCGGCAGACCTGATAGCCGTCCATTCCCGGCAACATGATATCGAGCAGAATCAGATCCGGTTCGAAGCTGCGGAACAGTTGTAGCGCCTCTTCTCCATCTCCCGCCACCCTGGTTTCAAACATTTCTTTAACCAGATACAATGAAATCAACTCTGCGATATGATTATCGTCGTCCACGACTAGGATTTTCTGCTTATTGGTCATTCACTCCTCCCCTTCTATTTCCTCCTCAAAATGCTTTTTCTCTTTATTTAAATTTTACGATCGTCACTCCCGCATCCCCCTCGCCGTATTCTCCCAGCGAATAGCTTTTGACATAAGGGGAGTGTTTCAGATAATTTCCTACCGCCTTGCGCAGCGTCCCCGTCCCTTTTCCGTGCACCACACGAACCTCGTGCAGATGCGCCAGATAGGCGTCGTCCAGATATTTATCGAGCGCTGCGATGGCATCGTCCGAATTCTTTCCGATCAAATTGATCTCGGAAGAAATATGCAGCCCGCGGGACAGATCCATCTGCCCGCCTTTTCCGGAGAAGTCTCTTTGCTTTTTAGATAGAGAAGTCGGCTTCTCCTCCGCCAGTGAGAGGTCCCTCACGTTTACCTTCATCCGCATAATGCCGCACATGATAAACAAATCCCCGGAGACATCGATACGGGAATTCACACTCCCCCGCAGTCCGCTCTCCCTCACCAGCACTTCCGTTCCCGGCAGGAGCTGCTCCGGCTTCAAGATCTTCTTGGAAGTCTTTGTACGATTTTTCCCGGCAGAAGTGTTTTTCTGTGCGCCCGTTCCTCCGTTCCTTGCTGAAATGGCTTCGTTCAGCCTTGTTCTGGTTCTCTCTAACGCACTTAAACCTTCTCCTCCACCCTTTCGAATTTCTTGATGGCGGCATTCGCCGTTTCCTTTGCTTCCAGCAAAATGCGGGCAGCCTCTTCGTTTGCCTCCCGCAGCAGATCATCCGCAGTTTCATCAAACTGTCTCGTCTGCTTCTCCAGCTTTTCCTTCAATGCTTCCGTTTCCTGCTTATAACGGGTGACTTCTTCCTTCTCTCTTTCCAGCTCTTTCCTGCTCGTTTCCAGATCGGCAAAAAGATCTTCCATCTTCCTAGAGTCCTTGTCGATGTGGGACCTGGCTGCTTCAATGATGGAAGAAGGCAGTCCGAGCCTGGAAGAAATCGCAAATGCATTGCTCTTGCCCGGCGCCCCGATTAAAAGACGGTAGGTCGGGCGAAGTGAGTCTACATCAAATTCACAGCCGGCGTTTTTGACCCCCTCTGTGGTAAGTGCATAGACCTTGAGTTCACTGTAGTGTGTGGTTGCCATCGTCCGGATCCCTCTTGTATGAAGAGACTCCAGGACGGAAATGGCAAGCGCCGCCCCCTCGGTCGGGTCGGTTCCCGCTCCTAGTTCATCGAAGAGACAGAGACAGTCTTCATCCGCCTCCTTTAAGATCCGCACCGTGTTCGTCATGTGTGCCGAAAAGGTGGAAAGATTCTGCTCAATCGACTGCTCGTCGCCGATGTCGGCATAAATTTCCCGAAAGATGGACAGCGTGGAATCCTCTTCTGCAGGAATGGCCAACCCTGCCTGTCCCATCGCCTGTAAAAGCCCTGCCGTCTTGAGAGTTACGGTCTTTCCTCCCGTATTGGGACCGGTAATGATGAGGAGAGAAAATTCTTTTCCCAGATAAACATGAATCGGAACCGCTTTCTTCTGATCCAGGAGCGGATGTCTTGCTTTTTTCAGGTCAAAAAAGCGACCTTCCGCAATCTTCGGGATCTGCGCCCCCAGCTCCAGGGCATACGAAGCCTTTGCAAAAATAAAATCCAGAAGCGTAAGGTAGGTCTGGTTATCGACAAGAGCCTGGGTATAGGCAGCTGCCTCTTGCGAGAGCTCCGATAGAATCCTCTCGATCTCCGCCTGCTCCTGCAGCTGCAGTTCCCGGATCTTATTATTTAATTCCACAACGGCGGTCGGTTCGATGAAGAGGGTCTGTCCGCTGGACGAAAGATCATGTACAATCCCGGGCACCTGTCCCTTGTATTCCGCCCTGACCGGCAGACAGTACCGGTCGCCTCGCAGGGTAATGACCGGATCCTGCAGATAATTCCGGCAAGAACCGGTCACCATCCGGTTTAACTGTTCGTGAATCCGATCCCCCGCCAGCATCTGATTGCGGCGGATCTGTCGCAACGCAGGAGAGGCATCCGGGGCAATCTCATCTTCCTGCAAAATACAACGTCTGATCTCTTTGGAGAGTGATGTCAGCGGCTCCAGCGCCAAAAAATATTCCGTCAGCGCATCCTTCCTGATTTCCGCCGCACCGTTGTCTGCCCCTTGCCCATACGCCTTTACCCTTGCGCAGTTTTCCAGCATGGAGGCAATCTGTAAAAGAGAGCGCATATCCAAGGTCCGACCGATCTTCAGCGCCCCGATGGTCTCCCCGAAATCGCGGTTGGAGCCAAACGAAACGTTTCCGCCTCGCAGAAGCCTGGCAATGGCATCTCCCGTTTCCGTTAACGTCCTGCTGATTTCGTACCTGCTGCAGGACGGCTTCAGCGCAAGGCACCTCTCTTTTCCCGGCGCTGAATCCGCAAAGGCCGCCAGTTTTTCCGTGATCTTATCATATTCCAGTGTGCGTAAAACCCGTTCGTTCAATTTCCTGTCCTTCTGTTTGCTACCATCATCCCGCATCGATGCGTTCCTTATAAATGCCGTTTCAGCGGGATCTGTACCGCTGCGTTCGTTTGCATTCATAATCATCGTTCATCCGCTCCGTTTGCATCCACACAATCATACCATAATGTGATGCAGGAAATGAATGGAAGTTGCGCAGGTAGAAGAGAATTCACTTTGAAGTTCTTTGAAGTGACTTTGAAGTTGTATTGAAGTTGACTTTGAAGTGACATTGAAGTGACATTGAAGTAATCTTGAAGTGACACGGTATTTAACGAAAAGCAAGCTGTCCCGGGCTGCTTATTATAAAACCAACCCCGAAATGGTACGACTGGAATAAACAATCATAAAATAGTACGCTGGAAATAAAAGCCTGAAGATGGTCGATCGGAATCACAATCCTGATCGCGATTCCGTAGAAAAAAAGAGTCGGCAGAAATCTCCGCCGGCCCTTTTTATCTCATTATTCGATCTTCTTCTAAGTGGGGCTTGTTCCAGTGTCGCTTTTCTTCCGAAGCTCTTCTTCCGAGGCTCTTCTTCCGAGCCTCTTCCTTCTTCTGCAGTTCTCCTTCTGTGGTTCTTCTTCTGCCGTCTTACGAAGCGGACTCTTTCTCGGAATAATGATGCGCCTCTTCCAGCATCATATCCTTTACCTTCATCAGTCGGATCTGCGAACTTCTCTCCGCCTCATCCAGCTTCATGGTGATGTATTTGATATTCTTGCGGTACTCCGGAATCATGACGTGTTCGAGGGCATTCACCCTTCGTCTCGTCTTCTCGATTTCCGCCGCCATGAGCTGGCAGCTTTTCTCGACCTCCGCTAGGTGAATCATGTCCTTTTGCAGATCGGAGAGGGATTTTACCGCATCGTCCAGATCACTGGATGTAAAGGCAAAGCCGTATGAGTAGATATCGTTGCTGTCTGAAGTTCTGGATTTCGCCTCGAATTGCGGAATGTTCACGCTCATGACGTTCTTGCTTGCCACTTCCACGCTTACTTCCTGTTTGGGAGACATAAAGGCGACCTCCACGGTTTCATCCGACATAGTGCTTCTGGCCAGTGCGAAATTTTTGTTGGCGCCTTTGAGTCCTGCCTCCATCTTCTCTCGCAGGGTCTTGTTCTCCCGCACCAGGTCCAGAAATTCGCGCATCAGCTCATCCCGTTTGTCCTTTAAGAGCCTGTGTCCGCGAACTGCTGTCTTCAGTTTCCCCTTCAGACGGTTTAACTCCATTCGTGTTGCATTAACCGTTGCCATCTCTACCTCCGAGGTGACAGGTGCAAAGGAGCGGAAGCAGGGAATTTCTTATGCCTGCTCCCCTCCCTCTCCTGTCATTTTTTATCATAGTAACGATCCAGATATTCATCCTTGATTCGTTTGAGTTCCGTCCTCGGCAGGATGCGGAGCAGATCCCAGCCAATGTCCAGCGTCTCCTGTATGCTTCTGTCTGTACGGAAGCCTTGAGAGACATAAACCTTCTCAAATTCATCCGCAAACTTCGCATACAACTTATCGATATCGGTCAGAGCCGCTTCACCCAGAATGATCATCAACTCTTTCGCGTCTTTTCCTCTTGCATAAGCCGCGAACAGCTGGTTCATGGTATTTGCATGGTCCTCACGGGTCTTGCCCGCACCGATTCCCTTATCCTTCAAACGCGACAGAGACGGAAGCACGTCGATCGGGGGCTGAATTCCCTTCTGGTACAGATCTCTGGACAGAATCACCTGTCCCTCCGTAATGTATCCGGTCAGATCGGGGATCGGGTGAGTGATATCGCCTTCCGGCATGGTCAGGATCGGAATCATTGTGATCGATCCCTTTTTGCCCTTCTGTCTGCCGGCGCGTTCATACATCGTCGCCAGATCCGTATACATATATCCGGGATAACCGCGGCGCCCGGGCACTTCTTTTCTTGCGGCGGAGATTTCACGCAGAGCGTCCGCATAGTTGGTGATATCCGTCAGAATGACCAGGACGTGCATGCCCTTTTCAAATGCCAAACTCCGCTGCGGTCAACGCCATCTTGGGCGTTGCAATACGTTCTACCGCCGGGTCATTTGCCAGATTGATGAACAACACCGTTCGGTCGATGGCGCCGGTTTCTTTAAAGGACTCGATAAAGTAGTTGGATTCTTCAAAGGTAATTCCCATCGCGGCAAAGACGACGGCGAAAGGTTCCTGTGTCCCGACCACCTTGGCCTGTCTGGCAATCTGCGCCGCCAGTTCCGCATGCGGAAGTCCAGCTGCCGAGAAGATCGGTAATTTCTGTCCTCTGACCAGCGTGTTCAATCCGTCAATCGCAGACACTCCCGTCTGGATAAACTCTTCCGGATAAGCTCTGGCTGCAGGGTTCATGGCCAGACCTGCGACATCCCTTCGCTCCTCCGGAAGGATTTCCGGACCGCCGTCGATCGGTCTGCCCAGTCCGTCAAAGACACGGGAGAGCATATCCTCCGAAACACCCAACTCCATGCTCCTACCAAGGAAACGCACCTTGGAGGACTCCAGATTGATACCGGTGGAAGATTCAAACAACTGCACCAGCGCATTTCCATCATCGATTTCCAGAACCCGGGCAGCGACGACGTTCGCCGTTTGCCAGTTCAATCTCACCGAGTTCGTCATACGCGACATCTTCCACTCCGCGTACGAGCATCAGAGGACCGGCCACCTCTTGTATGGTTCTATACTCTTTCGGCATTTCGTTCCTCCTTATTCTTCCTTCGCTGCGGCAACGTCATCCGCTTCCTTCATCAGCGCCTGCTCGATTTCGTTATAACGTGCATCCACCTGATCTTCCGCCGTATACTTGAAACGGCCGATCGGTTCCCTCACTTCCATCGAAACGAGCTTCTCGATATTCGCTCCCTTTTCCAGAGCCTGCTGGCAGATGTCGTAGAAGGACAGAATCAAATGCATCAGCTTATACTGCTTATGCAGCGAGGTATAGGTATCCTCATCCATAAACGCGTTCTGCTGCAAAAGATCTTCACGAATGGAGCGTGCCGTCTCCATTTTCAGGCGATCCGGTGCAGACAGCGCATCTTCGCCGACCAGTCTTACCATTTCCTGAAGGGAAGCTTCTTCCTGGAGCAGGGCGGAAATCCTCTGTTTTTCCTCCATCCAGTCTTCCCCTGCATTCTTATTGAACCAAGCGCCCAGCTTGTCATAGAGGGAATAGCTTTCCAGCCAGTTGATGGCAGGGAAGTGACGGGCATGTGCCAGATCGGCATCCAGTCTCCAGAACACTTTGACGATACGCAGCGTCGCCTGTGTGACGGGCTCGGAAATATCACCGCCGGCAGGAGAAACCGCTCCGATCACCGAAAGGGAACCTTCTCTTCCCTCTTCTCCAAGGCGATCACACGACCCGCTCTCTCATAAAACTGCGCCAGACGGGAGCCAAGGTAGGCGGGATAGCCTTCTTCACCCGGCATTTCTTCCAGACGTCCCGACATTTCACGAAGCGCCTCTGCCCACCTGGAAGTGGAGTCTGCCATCAGCGCCACGGAATAACCCATATCACGGAAGAATTCCGCAATCGTGATCCCGGTATAGATACTGGCTTCTCGTGCCGCCACCGGCATATCCGACGTATTGGCAATCAGCACGGTTCTTTGCATCAGAGACTCGCCGGTCTTGGGATCCTTCAACTCTGGAAACTCGTTCAATACGTCCGTCATCTCATTTCCGCGCTCTCCGCAGCCGATGTAGACGACAATATCCGCTTCCGCCCATTTTGCCAGCTGGTGCTGTACCACCGTTTTTCCGGATCCGAAAGGACCGGGAACCGCCGCTACACCTCCCTTTGCAATCGGGAAGAGGGTGTCAATGACTCTCTGTCCGGTAATCAGGGGCACGTCCGGAGACAGCTTCTCTTTGTAGGGACGCTCTCTTCTGACCGGCCATCTCTGCATCAGACCGACCTCTTTCACGCCGTCCTTCGTGCGAAGCTTCGCAATGTTATCCGTGATCTTGAAGTCGCCCTCCGCGATGGCTTCAACCGTTCCCTTCATGCCATACGGCACCATGATTTTCTGCGTAACGACAGCCGTCTCCTGGACGGTTCCCAGAACGTCGCCCGCCACCACTTCGTCACCGACCTTCGCGACCGGTACAAAATGCCAAACCTTATCTCTCTTTAACGCCGGTACTTCCACACCGCGCTGCAGATTGTTGCTGCCCGTTGCCGTCATGATGTCGTCAAGCGGCCTCTGGATCCCGTCATAGATGCTTCCAATCAGACCGGGGCCCAGCTCCACGCTCATGGGGACGCCCGTGGATTCCACCGGCTGGCCCGGGTGCCAGACCCGCTGTTTCCTCATATACCTGAATGGAGGCCTGATCGCCATGCATCTCGATGATCTCTCCAATCAGGCGCTGCTCGCTGACACGAACAACGTCATACATATTTGCATCGCCCATTCCTCTGGCGATTACCAGCGGGCCTGCAATTTTTTTGATTGTTCCTGTGCTCATGCGCTTACTCCTTTACCTTGTCTAACGCTTTTCACTCATTTCCGAAGAGGATATCTGATCCGACCGCCTGTTCCACCGACTTCTTTACGCCGGAAATTCCTTCTCCGGTATTTCCGGAAACACCCGGAATCAGAATAATCGCCGGCAACATTTCTTCCCTGAAACGTGCAATTTCATTCGGCATCTTTGCCGCCAGTTCTTCGGTCACATAGATAATCGCAAAATCGTTTTCCGCCAGTTCTCTTAGCTTCTTGGCCGCCTCCGCACCGTCCGTATAGGGATAAATGCTCATCCCCAGGGTAGCGAAACCGTAGATGCTGTCCTGAGAACCCATGACCGCAATCTTATACATACATTTCCCTTACCCTTTCCCGGATGGACTCTTCCGGCAGCTCGTTTAGTTTGCCCGAAAGAATGATTCTCACCGTTTTGATTTCATTTTCCCTGGCGATCAGATATGCTGCAAGCGGCCCGATTCCGAAAGGATTATGAATTTCAGGTCTCATGCTTCTGATGACAGTATCATCACACCAGCGCTCGAAGGCGGTTGGAGATTTGCGGATTTCAGGCACTGCATCCGCATAAGGCGTGCGATCCAGATATTCATAAATCGCATCCAGAGACTCTGCTGCCGCCTTTGCAAGATCTTCCACATCCAGGCTGTCACAGGGTGCAAGCGCCCTGGTTAAGAACTGCAGATCCTTTCCGGTGCGGTTGGCCCGGATGGCTGTTTTGATATCTGCACTCGCCACCGTCAGTTCGCCGTATTTCTGTAAAATCTCATTTCCGGAAGCCTTTCCGGCTTTTCCTATTTTGATCAGTGCCGCCCTGTCGATGATCACATCGCACAACTGCCCGTCTCCGGTATGCAGCAGTGTTTCAAACGCTTCTTTCGCAACCTCTCTCATCTCTTCCGGAAGCGCTTCATAATCGTGCTCCCGCATGGCTGTGGCAAGCTTTTCCGGATCGATGGTACACTGATCCGCCGGGAGGTAGATTCCCTCCTGCTCTTTGCCAGAAGCGGCCTCTTTCACTGCCGCCTTGAGGTTGTGATAATCGTTTGCATAGAGGAAGACATCGAAGACGGACAGATCGTCCTTCACCAATTCCCGGATAAACTCCCAGGTCTTGTCTCTTTCCCCCCGGAGGATCTCCTTCGGTTCTTCTTTTCCGTCTCCCCATCCGTGATCTGCCAAAAGACGCAGGGCTTCTTCATAGCTTTTTGCGGACGCGAGCGATTCGATGAAGGAACCGGGTAAAAGCTGCAGCTCCTTCCCCCTCACACGCGCTACCGCATAGATATAATCATTCGCCATTCGTCGTCGCCTTTCTTTTGCCTGCACGGACATCTACGCAAATAAAATATTTTGAATCTTGTCCTGAAGCATTTCGATATTGGTTTCAAACAGTGCATCCACCGAACAATTCTGCTCAATTCCCTCGTATACCAGAATCAATCCGCCGTCGATCTCTCTCGTCTTTTCTGAAATGCGAAGAGAGCCGCCTTTTGCCTTTGCTGCCTCCTCCGCTTTCTTTTCAAAGTCTGCCGGGAGTCTCTTCCTGTCCCTTTCGTTCAGGAGGATTTCTCCCTGTTCCGAAAGCGCATTCTTTTTAACAGTGCCAGCAGTGTGTCAAAATATTCCGCTTCCGGAAGCGCGAGGAAGGTTTCCTTTGCCTTCTCCAGCACCTCGCCGATCAGGTTCTGCTTTTCCTGCAGAAGAAGCTGTCTCTTTGTCAGGGCTGCTGCGGACTGTGCACGGGATTTGGAATCGGCAAGGCGGGCGTCGGATTCTCTGCGGATACGTTCCACCGAATCACCGGCTTTCTTCTCCGCTTCCGACCTTATTTGCGCGGCTTCTTTTTGTGCCCGGTCTAACACTTCCCTGATCAGGCCATCGGATTCCGCGTGGATCTCCCCGATGATTTTATCTAATCCTGCCATGTTCTTCTCCTTATGGTGATACCCTCACTTCTTACAGCGCAGCGACTCCGTTGATTGCCAGGATGGAAATCAGCAGTGCGAAGATGGCGTAGGTCTCAACCATGGCGGGGAACAGCATGGACTTACCGAACTGATCCGGTCTCTTGGATACCAGCGCAATCGATGCAATCGATGCCTTTGCCTGGCTGATGGCGGAAATGTAGCCGACAAACGCCATCGGCAGGCAGGCTCCCAGATAAGCCAGTCCCTTGAGCAGCGTCATCTTGGCATCCGGTGCGCCGCCGATGACACCCATGTTATTCATCGCCACGAAAGCAATCAGCAGTCCGTAAATTCCCTGGGTACCGGGAAGCAGCTGCAGAATAAGGACGCGTCCGAACATATTCGGCTGATCCGTCACCACGCCTGCTGCCGCCTGTCCTGCCATACCGACGCCTCTTGCAGAGCCGGCACCTGCCAGTAATGCTGCCAGAGCAGCGCCTAAGATTGCAAAAAACAGTCCCAAATTACTCATCTTTCATTTCCTCCATCATTGGTTTGTGAAATAGTTGTTCTATATTTAATTTTATTCCTTCACGATGTAATACTGCGTTTCTCGGCAAACGGCGTAAACGGTTTCCCGCCTCCGCTGTAGAACTTGCCGAAGAATTCGACATACTGCAGACGATTGGTATGAACATAGGCGCCCAGCGCATTGATCGCCAGATTGAGCGTATGCCCTACGATCACGATCAGGAAAAAGAAGACAGCACCCACGACACCGTTTCCCTGTCCGACCATCTGCGCCATGTTGTTAAACACATTGGAGATGACGCCGGTCGCCAGACCCAGTGCCAGGAGTCTTGAATAAGACAGGACGTCGCTTAAGTAGGAGCTGATGCCATAAAGCGCATACAGACCCTTGGCAAAACGAAGCCCCGGATTCTTCGACTCTCTGCCTCCAAAGAGGATGATGCCCACTGCGCCGATCAGGCAACAGATCTTGAAGACCATCATGACGGTGCCGGAGAAGACCAGACCCTCTCCCTTTGGTCCCAGTTGGAACATTCCACCCACCATGGGGGTTGCCAGAAGCACTCCCACGCAGCCGATGAGAAGCAGATACCAAAAGAACACATCATAGACCGCATCCAGAATCTTGCCCGCCTTGATATCCATGTAAGCCTGCACTCCCATGCCGATAAAGACATGAACCAGACCCACAATAAAGGAGAAGCCGAGTACCGTCATCGGATGTACGGTGGGATCCGTCCACAGCTCCAGATGTAGCTGTGCCTTCGGGTCCGGTCCGAACACTTGAAGGATCGTCTGCGGAAGGTTGCCGAACCAGGAACCGTACATGGCTCCCCAAAACAGTGTTCCAAGCCCCGCAAACAGGAACATCTTCAGCGATTTCTTCGCCCCGTCCTCCATGGTCTTGCTGTTTTTCGCAAGGACGAAGGCACAGGCGATCACAATGATGATGCCGTAGGCGGCATCGGAAAGCATCATGCCGAACAGGAAATAGTAAAATAGAGCGACCAGAAAGCTCGGGTCCAGCTCTCCCTTGCCCGGAAGGGAGTAGGCGGAGACCACGCCCTCTACGGGTGCCGCAAAGCTGTTGTTCATCAGCGCCACCGGCACCTCTTCCTCCTCGGAAGGCTCCTCAAATTCCACCACACAGTCAAAACGACTTTCCAGGAGTTCCGAAAGCGGTCTTGCACATTTCTGCGGCACATAGCCGTTGATGAGGAAGACTTTATCCGACTGATTGACCTGTCCGATCACGTCATATTTGTCCGCACGCATCCGGAAATAGTCAATAATAAAACGAAGCTCATCCCTCCTCGGGTAGTAAGCCTCGATCTTCTCCTTCGTCTCGTGCTCCTCGCGGTCAATCTCCACCAGTCTCTTCTCGCAATCCTGCAGCATTTTCTTCGGAACGCTACCGGAGAGAGAAGGTCTTGCAAAACTCATTCTGCGAAGTGCTTCCTCGGTTTGCTCTTCCTCTTTCTTCAGACAGATCACCTGAACACAGGTCTGCTCGGGAGAAGCGGAAATAATCTGCACATCGATCCCGGAAACTTCTTTGGCAATCTGACGGAAGTTCTCCAGAATGCCCTCCCTGGTTTGCTCGTTGGGAAGTGTCCCGATAAAAACACGTGTCTGTTCCGTTTCCTTCATGTCTAACGGATAGGCGTAATCCTTCCAAGGGGTAAGCGCCTCCATCTGCGCCTCCACCTTAGGCTTCTCCGCCTGTAAATCCGCCTGCAGCCTGGCTAAGCGATTCAATTCACTTACCATCTGCATGATCTTGTCGCGCTTTGACGCCTGCGTTTCGTAGTCGGTAAGCGACATGGGGATCCGACCGTTAAACATTCCCGGATCCTTGGCGCCCGGATGTTCCTTATCCAGCACCGCTAACGCCGCTTGTGCGTGCGCTACGTTCTTCTCGAACATTTGCCTCTGCCCGGATACATCGATACGGTGAAAGACGGAGTCCTCGTCGGTTTTCTCTGCGCTTTTTCCGGTCGTGATTTCCATCACGCCTTTTCGCTGAAGCAGTTCTAACAACTTCTTCCTGTCCCTGCGCAGTCCGACAATCAGGACCCGTTTCATGGGCAATACTGCCATGCTCTGCCTCCTTTCCTGTGCCTTTCCTGTCAGGCTGTGAGTTCTTTCAGAACGGCTTCCACCGCCTCTTTTTCTCTCTGTGCCGCCTGCGTTTTCAGAGCTTCCACCTGGCTTCTCGCCTCTTCTCTTGCCTGCTCCACAGCCCGTTTGTTCTCTTCCGCTGCCCCGGCAAGAGCTTCCTCGCCCTGCTTCTTTGCTTCGGCAATCCTTTCCTTGACCAGCACTCCGGCGGCTTCCTTCGCCTCCTCAACCATCCGCTCCGCCTGCTTTTTGGCGTCTTTCCTTCTGCGTCGTCTGCGACTCCGCATCCCGGATCTTCTGAATCGTGTCTATTGCCAATGCTCCTTCCTCCTTCTGGTTAATCATAAGATGGTAAAGATCATGAACCGTCCTGATATAGATAACAACCTAGTATCGTTATCGGTATTCTCCTCCCTATCCTTTATAGGGTTTCTCTCCCCCCTTCCCCTTTTTGTCGTTGCGTATACAATTTGACGAAATATCGTTTATTTTGTGCGCAATTCACCCCAATTTTCATCCCGGATCTGCTGATTCCCGGTGCAACGCCTTGTTTTGGTCACACCATGATTTCTTTCATTCTACGGCAGAGAGGGGCTAAAATCAATCTCCCCTCTGCCTGGTGATTACAATACGTAACTTTGCCGAAAAGAGCTGTTTATCTCAGCATTTTCTTTAAATACTGGCCGGTAAACGATTGTTTGACCCCAGCCACTTCTTCCGGCGTTCCCTCCGCAATCAAATGACCGCCTCGACTTCCGCCTTCCGGTCCCATATCAAGAATATAATCCGCACACTTGATCACATCCAGATTGTGTTCAATCACGATCACGGAGTTTCCGCTCTCCACCAGCTTCTGCATGATGGCGACCAGTTTTTTGACATCCGCAAAGTGCAGGCCTGTCGTCGGCTCGTCCAGAATATAAATGGTTTTTCCGGTGGAAGTCCTCGAAAGCTCGGACGCCAGTTTAATCCTTTGCGCCTCTCCTCCCGAAAGTTCGGTGGAAGGCTGTCCGAGCTTGACATACCCCAGCCCCACATCGTAAAGCGTCTGGATCTTGCGCCGGATGGACGGCACATTTTCAAAAAACTGCAGTGCCTCTTCCACCGTCATTTCCAGCACGTCATAGATGCTTTTCCCCTTGTACTTCACTTCCAATGTCTCGTGGTTATAACGTTTTCCGCCACAGACCTCACAGGGCACATACACATCCGGAAGGAAGTGCATCTCGATCTTGATAATGCCGTCTCCCGAGCAGGCTTCGCAACGGCCGCCCTTCACATTAAAGGAGAAGCGTCCCTTCTGATAGCCCCTCGCCTTCGCGTCATTCGTTCCTGCAAAAAGAGTGCGAATCAGATCAAAGACGCCGGTATATGTCGCGGGATTCGATCTCGGCGTTCTCCCGATCGGCGACTGGTCGATATTGATGATCTTGTCCAGCTGCTCGATTCCTTCAATCCCCTTATGCTTGCCGGGGATCGTCCTGGCACGGTTCAAATCATGCGCCAGATGTTTGTATAAGATTTCGTTGACCAACGACGACTTGCCGGAGCCTGAAACCCCCGTCACACAGGTAAAAATCCCCAGCGGAATCCGCACGTCAATGTTACACAGATTGTGTTCCTGTGCACCGAGGATCTTCAGAAATCCTGTCGGCTTCCGTCTTTCCTTCGGAACCTCGATCTTTGATTTTTTTCCGGCAAGATACTGTCCGGTCACCGATTCCGGCACCTGCATCAGCTCTTCCGCCGTGCCGCAGGCAACGACCTCTCCTCCATGCGCCCCGGCGCCCGGTCCGATGTCCACAATATAATCCGCTGCCCGCATGGTATCTTCGTCATGCTCCACCACGAGGAGGGTATTCCCCAGATCCCGCAGATTCTTGAGGGTGGCAAGCAGCTTGTCATTGTCTCTCTGATGCAGCCCGATCGAAGGCTCATCCGAGGATGTAACAGACGCCACAGAGCCCCGATCCGATCTGGGTTGCCAGCCGGATGCGCTGCGCCTCCCTCCCGAAAGAGTGGCGGTTGCACGGGAGAGCGTCAGATAATCCAGTCCCACATCAATCAGAAAGCCGACCCGCGCCCGGATCTCTTTTAACACCTGCACACCGATCCGCTCCTGCTGCTTCGTCAGTTCCATCCCTTCCAGATAGGCATTCAAATCACCGACCGCCAGATTGGTGATCTCGTAAATATTCTTACCCGAAATCGTGACCGCCAGCGATTCTTTCTTCAGTCTCTGGCCGCCGCAGGCCTTACAGGGCGTGATCCGCATAAATTCTTCGTACTCTGCCTTGGCCGCATCGGACCCCGTCTCCCGGTAACGCTGCTCTACGTTTTTTTGATGAGTCCGTCGAAAAAGAATCGGATAATTTCCCTCTCCTCTCTGTCCGACATAGTGTACCGTCACCGTCTTGTCAAAGCCGTGCATCAGCATGGTTCTGATCTTCTGCGGCAGTTTCTCATAGGGTTCGTCCAGACTGAAGTGATATGTCTGTGCCAGCGCCTCCAAAAGGGCGTGCGAAAAAGCTCCCTCCTTGGCGGAAGACTGCCATCCCATGACCTGAATCGCCCCTCGTTGAGAGACAGCCCTCTTATCCGGCACCATCAGGTCTTCGTCAAACTCCATCTTATATCCCAACCCCGAGCATTCCGGGCAGGCGCCGTAAGGGTTGTTGAAGGAAAAACTCCTGGGCTCAATCTCCGGAATGGAAATCCCGCAATCCGGGCAGGAAAAACTCTGGGAAAACGTGAGCTCTTTTCCGCCGATGACATCCACCACCAGAAGGCCTGACGCCAGCGCCAGTGCGGATTCAATCGAATCCGTCAGTCGGGAGCGCATAGACTGTCTGTCTTCTTTGATCACCAGCCGGTCTACAATGATCTCAATGGAATGCTTGATGTTTTTATCCAGTTCGATCTCTTCGGATAGATCATATTGACTGCCGTCCACCCGCACCCGCACGTAACCCGCTCTCTTTGCGCGTTCAAAGACCTTCTCGTGCCTGCCTTTTTTTCCCCTGACGACGGGTGCTAAGATCTGCAACTTCGTCCCTGTTTCCAATTGCAGGATCTGATCCGCCATCTCATCCACACTCTGTCTTCGAATCTCTCTCCCGCAGTTCGGGCAATGGGGAATGCCGATCCTCGCATAGAGGAGACGAAAGTGATCGTAGATTTCCGTCACCGTACCCACGGTGGATCTGGGGTTGCGATTGGTTGTTTTCTGGTCGATCGAGATGGTCGGAGACAGTCCCTCGATGTTCTCCACGTTGGGCTTTTCCATCTGTCCCAGAAACATTCTGGCATAGGAGGAAAGCGATTCCATATATCTGCGCTGTCCCTCGGCAAAAATCGTATTGAAGGCGAGGGAGGACTTGCCGGAACCGGAAAGACCGGTTAGCACCGTCAGCGTCTGTCTCGGAATATTGACACTAATATGTTTTAAATTATTCTCTGCCGCCCCCCTCACACGGATATAATCGTGAATGTCCGCGGGAAGAATCTTCCGCGCGGACTGTTTTGATGTCGTTTTGTTCTTCTGCGTCATAAATCTGTATCAAATGCCTTTCTAGTATTGCTGTAATTTACGTTTTTCCTCGGAAATGATCTCCAGTGCATCATCGATTCCCGCACCCAGCACCCTGGATAATACCTCCGCTTCCACCGTCGGCACGTAGTAAAAGCCCTGCTGGTAGGGACAGCCGAAGAGGTTTAACAGATCAACCTGATGCTGTGTTTCTACTCCCTCCGCGATGATTCCCAGTCCCAGTCTATCCGCAATCGAAATGAGTCCGTCGATCAGATCTGCAGCCCTTTCATTCGTCTCCAGTTCCCAGATAAAAAGCCTCTCCAGTTTTAACACATCCACCGGCAAATCCAGAATCGAACTGATCCCGGAATATCCCGTTCCAAAATTGTTGAGGATGATTTCAATCCCCAGATCCTTTAACGCCCTCAGCACCCTGTCCGCTTCCATATAGGCGCTTGTCAAAACGTTCTCCGTGATTTCCAGCGCCAGTTTTCCCACCGGAATCTCATACCGGTCCAGGGCTTCCTTCACCTTCTCTACAAAATATTCCTGTAACAGCAGGTCGGCGGAAATCGGCAGCGCCACCGATTCAAAATCATTCCCCTTTTGGATCAACTGGGAAATCAGGGAACAGACCTTGTCCAGCGCATAATATTCCAGCTCCGTCACCTGCCCGGTTTCTTCCAGGATGGGCATGAATTCCTGCGAGCCGACCATGCCGATGCCCGGAATGAAGATTCTCATGTAGAACTCCGCCCGTGTGAACCTTTTTTCCCTCACCTGATAGGTCGGACGGTAGCGCACCTCCACCGCACCGCTTGTCAGCGCTTCCCTTAAAGAAACCGCAATCGTATGGCGCCTGACGTACTCTGCATGCATCTCCGAATCATACACCAGATACCGGTTCTGTCCACAGTTTTCCGCCTCTCGAACGGCACGGTCCAAGTACAAAAGCGCATCCTCCGGTGTCTGTGCCAACCCGGGATATTCTAAAAGCCCGATCTGCGCCTTGCAGAGACATCTGGTCTCTCCCACACGAAAGCTGTGTGAAAACCGCTCCAGTACCTCCCCCGATATTCTGATGGCGTCCGTCATATCTCTGCCGTCTAAGAGCGCAACCATTTCCACGCCGTTGCCGTTTATGACTTCCACTTCCGTCTTTTCTGCCAGAAGCTTCTCCATCTCCTCTAATAATGCTTCCGCATTTTCCGCACCGAAGGTATCGTTCATGTGACGAAAATCTTCCGGATAGAGCATCAGGATGACTCCCTGCTTCTTCGGATGATGAAAAAGTTCCTCCATTCTTTTCCTTAAAATACCACGATTATTGCCCCTGCCCATCATTCACACCTCACAGTCTTCTCATAGGAACGAAACTTTTTTTCAAAAAAAGCCAAGTACGCTCTCTATTTCTGTCGGACAAAACGGGCAAAAGAAACAGCCTTAGAGGGCGGAAAAAATGTTCTCCTTCAGCTCTTCGTAGGTATTCAGGGCGGGAATCTCCGGGTGCGCTTCTATAATCTCCGGTGTGGAACGGAAGAGGAAACCCGCCTTGCTGGCCCCGATCATTCCAAGATCGTTATAGCTGTCTCCCGCCGCAATCGTGTCAAAGCCGATCGACTGCAGGGCCTTCACGGTGCTTAATTTGGTTTCGGTGGTTCGCATCCGGTAGCCGGTAATTTCACCGTCTTTTCCCACCTGCAGCTGGTTGCAAAAGATCGTCGGCCATTTCAACTTTTCCATCAGGACGCGGGCAAACTCCGTAAAGGTATCGCTCAGAATAATGACCTGCGTCCTGCTTCTGAGTGCATCCAGGAAGTCTAGTGCCCCCGGGAAGGGTTCGATCCTGCGAATGACCTCTTCGATCTGCGGAAGTTTCAACCCTTTCTCCTTCATGACCTGCAGTCTCCACTGCATCAATTTATCATAGTCCGGCTCCTCCCTCGTGGTCTTCCTCAGTTCCGGAATTCCTGCCTCCTCCGCAAAGGCGATCCAGATTTCCGGAACCAGCACTCCCTCTAAATCCAGGCACACGATCTCCATTTGGCCCCTCCTGTCTTACGATGGATGTCAGAATCATTGGTATGATTCCCATGATGCAGGATGGCTGTCACGCCCGCATCGAACTTTCAGACTCTGACCCCCGTATCATTCGATTACAGTTCCGAAATTTCATCCTGCGTCACAATTCGGAAATGATTACCGGACAGCGCTGTCTCCGCCGCCTTATGATCGGTCACCCGCAGAATCATATAGGCGTGGTTGATTTTCTTTCCCCCCAGAAACGCATACATATATTCCACGTTGACATGATTCTTTTGCAAAATCTCCAGCACGCCGTCCAGCCCTCCGACCTCATCCGGGATCATGACCCCGACCACACTGGTCAGACTGCTGACAAAACCGGCATCCTTTAATACATTCGCTGCATGATACGCATCGTCCACAATGAGTCTGGCAATCCCGAAATCCTTCGTTTCCGCCAGAGAAAGGGCACGCATATCAATCCGGTTCTCGGTCAGCACGGCGGTCATATCCTTGAGGGTGCCCGGCCTGTTTTCCAAGAAAACAGAAATCTGTTTTAAACTCATCGTCTCTCTCTCCTATATTGCTCTTCTCCCCGTTACAGTTTTCTTTTGTCAATGACGCGCACCGCCTTGCCCTCACTTCGGACAATCGTTTTGGGCGCCACCAGCGTCACCTGTGCCGAGAGTCCCAGCATGGAGCGCAGCCCTTCGACCAGTGCCTTCTGTCTGGTTTCGATCTCTCCGACATTATCCACAAACATCTCCGGCGTCATCTCGACTTTGACTTCCAGGGTATCCGAATGGTTCACACGATCCACAATGATCTGGTAATTGGCCTGATATCCCTGTTTGAGCAGCACCGTTTCGATCTGGGACGGAAAGACGTTGACGCCCCGGATGATCAGCATATCGTCTGTTCTGCCTCTTAGCCTCATCATGCGGACATGGGTTCTGCCACAGGCGCATTTTTCCCTGCACAAGGAGGTAATATCTCTGGTTCGATACCGAATCAGAGGAAAGGCTTCTTTGGTGATCGCAGTAAAAACCAGTTCTCCGGTTTCCCCTTCCGGTAACACCTCTTCCGTTTCCGGATCGATGATCTCCGCAATAAAATGGTCTTCATTGATGTGCATCCCGCTTCTTGCCGAGCACTCAAAGGAAACGCCGGGGCCCGACAGCTCCGTCAGACCATAGATGTTATATGCCTGAATCCCCAGCGTCTCTTCGATGCTTTTTCTCATCTCATCCGACCAGGCTTCCGCACCGAAGATGCCCGCTTTTAACGGAATCTCCTCCGGAGAAAGGCCCATTTCTTTCATGCTTTCCGCCAGATAGGCCGCATAGGAAGGCGTACAGCAGAGAATTGTCGCACCCAGATCCCGAATAAACATGATCTGCCTGTCCGTATTGCCGGAAGAGGTGGGAATGGTCATACACCCGACCTTATGACTGCCGGCATCCAGTCCCGCTCCACCGGTAAAGAGTCCATATCCGTAAGACACCTGGCAGACATCCTCCTTCGTGGCTCCCGCAGCGCAGAGGGCACGGGCACAGCAGTCGCTCCAGAGATCCAGATCTTTCTGCGTATAAAAAGCCACCACCCTTTCCTGTCGTGCCGGAGGTGGAGTGAATCCGCACCACCTCTTCCCTTGGGCTCCCCAGAAGACCGTACGGATAGCACTCCCGCAGATCCGCCTTGGAGAGAAAGGGAAGTTTGTGCAGATCTTCGACGCCGCGGATGTCTCCTGCTTCCAGTCCCTTCTCTTCCATCTTCTTCCTGTAGTAAGGGACATGATTCCATACATGCTGCACCTGTTTGACCAGACGCTCGCTCTGCCAGGCAGTGATCTGCTCCCTGGATGCGGTTTCAATTTCTTTTTGAAAAAAAAGTTCCATTTCTATCTGTCCTTCCCATTCCTTACGCATTTCTTCCCAGCTCGAAGGCTTTCCGGTTCATCTCCAGGAACCTGGGCGGCACGCTCTCCTCAATCGCCTTCTGCCATTTTTCCTCTTCCAGGTCAAAATAATGCGACAGCCGTCCCATGAGCACCAGATTGACCGCTTTCGCACTTCCCGCCTTCTCCGCAAGTTCCAGACAGTTAAGCGCATCCACTCTGGCGCCCGTCTCCTTCATCTTCTTCACCAGATCCTCCGGGTAAGTAGCGTTTCCCGTAATCACCGGCATCGGATCGATCTGCTGCGTATTGGTAACGATCACTCCGTCTTTTTTCAAATAAGGGAGCCAGCGTGCCGCCTCCAAAGCTCGAAGGAGACGATGAAATCCGCCCCTTCCTCATCAATCACCGGCGAATAGACATGTTCTCCGTAACGAACATAGGTCACCACGCTGCCGCCTCTTTGCGACATCCCGTGCACCTCCGATACCTTCACGTCCAGTCCCTCGCTCAGTAAAAGCCTGCCCAACAGCTTGCTGGCCAACAGCGAACCCTGCCCGCCGACGCCTACAATCATGACGTTCTTTGTATGCATGATCTCGTTTGTATTCTTCATTCGAGTTTTCCTTTCTCAATGATGTACGAAGGCCTTTACGCCACAGAGCTGCTCACAGACGCCGCAGCCGACGCAGAGCGTTTCGTCCACCTGTGCCTTGCCGTTTTTCATGGAGATGGCAGGACATCCGATCCGCATGCAGGACTTACAGCCCACGCACTTTGTCTGATCCACCGTGAACGCCGGCTGGTGTTTCACATACTTGAGTAGCGCACAGGGTCTGCGGCTGATGACCACACTGGGACCGCTAAAGGAAAGCGCTGCCTTCACCGTCTCTTCCGTTTTTTGCAGATCATAGGGGTCGCAGACACGCACGTCTGCAATGCCCATCGCCTTACAGAGAGACTCCAGATCGATCTTCCCCGCCGGGTCCCCCTTGATATTGTAGCCCGTCGTCGGGTTCTGCTGATGCCCCGTCATGCCGGTAATCGAGTTATCCAGGATGATCACCGTGGAATTGGACTGGTTATATGCAATATTCGCAAGCCCCGTCATTCCCGAATGCATGAAGGTCGAGTCCCCGATCACGGCGACCGTTTTGTTCTCGCTCTCTTTTCCTGCGCATTTATTGAACCCGTGGACGGCACTGATCGAAGCTCCCATGCAGAGGGTCATATCCATGGCGGAAAGCGGTGCGGCCGCTCCCAGCGTATAACAGCCGATGTCTCCTAATACGGTGATCTTGTTCTTCTTCAGGACATAGAACAGACCGCGGTGCGGACATCCTGCGCACATAACCGGAGGTCGTGGCGGAATCTCGTCCGCCGTCCTGCGTCCGTGCGCCTTGCCCCTGCCGAGTTTCTCTGCGATGTCGTTCTGGGAAAATTCTCCGCAGAGGGAAAAAAGGTCCTTTCCTTCCACTGCCAGCCCCAGATTCCTGCAATGATTCTCGATGATCGGATCCAGTTCTTCTACAACCACCAGTCTCTCTGCGAGGGAAGAAAAATTTTGGATGAGATCTACCGGAAGCGGATTGACCATCCCCAGTTTCAGAACCGGAACGTCATCCCCAAAGACTTCTTTTACATATTGATAAGAAGTGGAATCCGTAATAATGGCAAACGGATGCTTTCCCGTCTGCGCCTCCACTCCTTCGATCCGGTTGATATCCGCCTTCTCGGCGTATGCCCTAAGCGCCTTCAGCCTCTCCTCTACGACCGGATGCCTTTTCCTTGCCATGCCCGGCATCATCACATATTTCGGAATATTCTTTTCATAAGGCTTAACGGGAACTTCCTGCCTGGGAGAAGTTTCCACGACCGACTGGGAATGGGAGACGCGGGTGCAGAGCTTCACCAGCACCGGGGTATCATATTTCTCCGAAAGTTCATAGGCCAATTTGGTGAACTCTAACGCCTCTTCGGAATCCGAAGGCTCTAACATCGGCACCTTTGCGCTGATCGCATAATGACGGGAGTCCTGCTCGTTCTGCGAGGAGTGCATTCCCGCATCATCCGCCACGCCGATGACCAGTCCGCCGTTCACGCCGGTATAAGAGAGCGTGAAGAGGGATCCGCCGCGACATTCAGTCCCGACATGCTTCATGGCACAGAAGCTTCTTCGCCCGGATAGAGATGCTCCAAACGCCGCCTCCATCGCCACCTTCTCATTCGGCGCCCATTCGCAGTACATTTCATCGAATTTCGCCGCTTCCTCCGTGATTTCAGTACTCGGGTGTTCCCGGGTAACTGGAAATAAAAGAACATCCCGCTTCATACAGTCCTCTGGCAAGCGCCTGATTCCCCAACATCAATTCTTTCATTCTCTACTCCCTTGATTTTCTTCTTTTTTCGGGGTATTGTAAGCATTAATTTGCCTGTTTACAGTCCCTGCAACCTTGTAACTCTGCGTATATTTCGACCATTATAGCAAAGAGGAAACCGTATGCCAATTACAGACCTGTTGGAGCGCAACTCCAAACTCTACGGAGAGGAAGTTGCTCTGATCGAGATCAATCCCGAAATTCATGAAAACGCCCGCGTGACATGGAAGGAATATTCCCTGATTCAACCCACCTCATCCACCTACTACAGGCGCGACATCACCTGGTCCGTCTTTGATGAAAAGGCCAACCGCGTGGCGAACCTCCTGCAGGGGCGCGGCATCCGTAAGGGGCAAAAGGTGGCGATTCTCCTCATGAACTGTCTGGAATGGCTGCCGATTTATTTCGGCATTTTAAAAGCGGGCGCAATCGCCGTTCCTCTCAACTTCCGTTATACCGCAGAGGAGATTGATTACTGCGTGAAGCTGGCGGATGTGGACGTGCTGTTTTTTGGTCCGGAGTTCATCGGCCGTATCGAGCAGATCGCAGAGGATCTGGGCAAAGAGCGCCTGCTCTTCTTTGTCGGCGACTCCTGCCCGACCTATGCGGACGACTACCTCTTCCTCGTTTCCAACTGCTCCTCTTCCGCCCCCAAAGTCCTGATTACGGATGAGGATCCCGCTGCCATTTACTATTCCTCCGGCACCACCGGCTTTCCGAAGGCCATTCTGTTAAAGCATGCCGCTCTTCTGCAATCCGCGCAGATGGAGGCCGTACACCATAAAACCACCAAGGATGATGTTTTTCTCTGCATTCCGCCCCTCTATCATACCGGCGCCAAGATGCACTGGTTCGGCTCTCTCTATACGGGCAGCCACGCCGTTTTGCTAAAAGGCAATGCCCCCGAGGCAATTCTGGAAGCCGTTTCGTCCGAGGGCTGCACCATCGTCTGGCTGCTCGTGCCGTGGGCGCAGGATCTTCTGGCAGCGCTGGACGCGGGAACTCTCCGTCTTTCCGACTACTCTCTGTCGCAGTGGAGACTGATGCACATCGGTGCACAGCCAGTCCCGCCCAGTCTGATCAAGAGATGGCTGCATTACTTCCCCCACCATCAGTATGACACCAATTACGGGCTGTCAGAATCCTGTGGCCCGGGTTGTGTCCACCTGGGCATGGATCATATCGACAAGGTCGGCGCCATCGGCGTCCCCGGGTTCCGCTGGAAGGCGAAGATCGTCGATGAAAATGGAGAAACGGTTGAAAGGGGAGAAGTCGGAGAACTTTGCGTACAGGGCGAGGGCGTCATGGTTTGCTATTACCATAACCCGGAAGCCACTGCCGAAGTCTTGAAGGACGGCTGGCTTCATACCGGAGACATGGCAAGAGAAGATGAAGACGGTTTCTATTTCCTGGTCGACAGAAAAAAGGATGTCATCATCTCCGGAGGCGAGAACCTCTACCCGGTCCAGATTGAAAGCTTCTTATCCGCCTTCCCGAAGGTGCATGACGTTGCCGTGATCGGCCTTCCCGATCCGCGCCTGGGTGAGATTGCCGCTGCCATCATCAAGCTCAAAGAGGGCGTTTCCTGCACGGAAGAAGAGATCAACCACTTCTGCCTGGGGCTTCCCAGATACAAGCGTCCTCGCAAAATTATTTTTGCCGATGTGCCCCGCAATGCAACCGGCAAGATTGAAAAACCGAGGCTGAGGGAGATCTATCATTCGACCAGACTGGTGGAAGAGCAGAACAATTCCTAAGCGGATTTCCCGAAAAGTCCGTCTTTTCCCCCTAATAATCGCAAAAAAACGTACGATATATAAATTGCCATTCCGATTTTTTGCAAAGAACGATCCGGAGGTAAAAGCCAGAGCGCAATCCTTCCGGACGGATAGAAAGGGGTACTCATGGCGGATACGACCAATATTCTGAATGAAACGACCATTACGGATCCGATTACCGCAACACTGGACAGTGCGGTAGAACTCTCGCCTGCGACAGAAGCGCCCGGTGCCTTCGTTTCCTCCGTTTCGAAGCACATACGGAAACACCGGCAGAGTCCTTTCTCCAAAGGCTGTGGAAGTGGGCGCTGCCGCTTCGGAAGCCCTCCCTCCCGACATGGAATATGCTTTTTCGCCGGAGATCCCTATCCCGAGTTACGCTTTTGGAAAAAAAGAAGTGCGCATCACTTCTCCCGATCACGATCTGCCGGTTTCATCGGAGGTTTTTCAATGAAGAAGATGACGCACCGGAAGCTTCTCCCGCATCCGGAAGCGCTCCCGGAAGATGCCGGAACCGGCTGTTTCCCCTGAGGGAGATTTCCCGGAGAAGGGGGATGAAATGCCGGATGATCGTGAAGAGCCTGTGAACCTGATGAGTGCGCCGGAAGCGGAGGAAGAAGCCATGGAACAGAAACTTTCCGACGAAGCTCCCCACTTCGAAGAAGGATCGACCCCGGAACAGGATATCTCTCCCGAGGTCTCTGCCTTCGAAGAAACCGCTGCACCGGAACAGAAGGGCTCTCCCGAAGTCTCTTCCTTCGAAGATGCAACCGCACCGGAACAGGATGAGACGAACGCGCATGAAGTCCGTGCGCAAGAAGAAGACGGCCTATGCCTGATCACAGACTATCTGAAGGATGAGGGATATGATCACCTGATGATTTCCTACGAAGAAGAAGATATGATTCTGGTTAAGACCAGTCGTCTTGACAAAATCATGGAGATTCGGTTCGTGAAGGGGGAATTCAGTTCCCTTTCCATTAAACCGACCAAGGTGTCCTATTCGCAGATCGTCATTTCCTTTATCAAAGAGGCCATCAAATTCGGTCGGCTCTCAAACATCAAACGCATCAGCGGGCAAAACACGGTTCCGGTGGAATAAACCTGTTCGCTCACATCCCCTGTATCAGGGATGTTTTGATAGGCCTCCCCCTTCCTGTGGGGGAGACTTTTTTTACTGCACTCTTGTAGCCCCCTCTGCTTTATGAATTTTCTACTGCGGACAAGCCAAGAATTTTCTCCGCCATCTCCGGGGCGGCAAGGAAACCTTCCTCCTCCATCTCTCCTGCCACTTCGCGCATCGCTCCTGCAAGGGAGGATTGGAGTCTCTCATATTCCCTTTGAATCAGATTCCGGGAAAGTCCGAATTCCCGGTCCGAATCCATAAAGCTCTGCTTCGAAATCCGATCCAGACGCAGCTCCCCGCCAATAGCAATCGACATTTCCGCAGCCGTATTCTTATAAATCATCGTCGAAACCAGATCATAGGCGGGTGCAAGACGAGCCGCAGAAAGATCCCCGTTATATAAAAGAGATAGGTTTTTGATATGATTGTCCGTGTTCCCAACCAGCTTGTCATAAATCAAAAGATCCAGCAGTTCTAATTGATCTTGCATCGGATTTTCAGAAATAGATCTCAGCAGTGCAAATATTTTCTCCAGATAGCCCTCTCCCAGCCCTTCATATTTACGATTTCCGGGTATTCCCAATGCCTGCGCAAAATCCTCCTGGTGAAGACGCAGAGGGCAGGGCAGCTCCCCGATTTTCTTTTGTGAATGGATGAGATCCCGGTCGTAACGTTTCGTTGCAAGCAGGATGTCCGATTCCTGGGACCCACCTGCATGCACGACGAAGCTTTCCACTGTCGATATTCCAAGTTTCTTTGCCGTACGCAGAACCAACTGCTCATTCTCGACCAGGTGTCGAAACCGAATATGACTTTGTTTTAAGATATGCGTGCTCGGAGCTGTTCCAAAGGGCTGATACCATTGATCGCCTGCGAGAAACAAACCAACCTTGCCTGATGCGCCGGTAAGGGAAAGATGAGATTCCACCAAAATTTCGGTGGATTTTGAAACCCTTCCGCCGCCAGCCTTCTGACCTCATCCAGAGATAATAAGACATACCGGGGCGCCTCTATCTTTCGATTCTCATTTTCTTCGATCCGAATGGCGCCCAGACACTCCTTCCCCAACTCCGAAAGGATGGTCAGATAGTCTTCCTCATCCGCTCGCAACCAGGAAGCCACCGTTTTTCTACTGAATCCTTCCGGGAGCAGACCTTCAAAAAAACATCTTGTTTCATCCGGAGAAAAAGCTTCTTTCCGGAGAGGCAGATGAACCGAAATCGCTTTTCCCTGATCCGAAAAAGCGAAATCATAAGAAAATACCGCATCCGATGGACCATCCCCCCGAATCGAACCGGCGAGATATTCTTGACCTGAAATTTCAATATAAACGTCTAACTGCCTCATGATCTTCCCCGAACTTCCATGTGAAGATCCAGCCCGAGCAGCATGGCAACCTGAATGGCCTTCTCTAACTGGATCGTCTTCTTCCCGTTCTCCAACTCCGAAAGGAAGCTCACACTGAGGCCTGTAAATTCAGAAAGATAACCTTGCGTATATCCTAGCTCTTTGCGCCTTTGTCGCAATGCCTTTCCAAAAGTTTCCGCGCTGGTGATTTTCATATATAAAACCCTTTCGGCTGTCGTAGGTGAAGACTCACTGAATTTGCACCTCAAAGGACGGCTCACTCATGTTCTGTGTGACATAGAAATTAGTCGATCGGCTCGTTTCTGCTGTGGAAATCTAAATTTTGTCGATCGACTAAAGTAATCTATTAAAAACTTAAACTTCGTCGATCGGCTAATTCCGCCTGCTCAAGGCATTGATTTCGTCGATCGGCTAAGTTCATGTCCGCATGATATCCGATCAGCCGATTGATTCAGTCTCTCCCTCTGTATACGACTCTTGTCAAACGATCGACCGCATCCACCGCCTACCGATTCCGCGTTTCAATCTTCCTATCAATTCCGTGATTCAATTTTCTTCCCGGTTCAGCTCGTCCAGCGTCTTGCCGTAAGAGGGGAGAAAGTCCCGCACGAAAGTCCGACACCTCGGGCAGCTCTTCTTCCAACTTTGCAAGGGATGCCCGGATGGTCTTCTTGGCGGTGGCAAATTCGGTGTTGCCCGACTTCTCTTCTTCAATGCATTTGATGTAGGCGGAGAGTTTGTCCGCCGCCTTGACCAGTCTTCTCAGGTAAACCTCCTCCCCGGTTTTTTCCGTGGAAAAAATCTCCTCGTAAACGGGTTTCAGATCCTCCGGCAACCCGCCAAGGAGACGCCTTTGTGCATCCGCCTCCACCTCCTTGTAAACGCTCTTCATCTCCGCGCTGGAATACTTGACCGGCGTCGGCATGTCACCGGTAATGATCTCGGGCGCATCGTGGTAAATCCCGATCAAGGCTGCCTTTTCGGCATTGAGCGGTCTGTGATAACGCTCTTTGGCAATCACACAGAGGGCATGGGCGATCATGGCCACCTCCAGCGAATGTTCGGAGAGCGTCTCCTCCCTGGAATTGCGCATCAGCGCCCAGCGTTCGATGTATTTCATTCTGGAGATCGAGGCAAAAAAAGAATAGGACATCGGCGCTTATCTCCCCAACTTGCTCTTCTGCGCTCCGGAAATGAGCTTCAGTACAAAACCTCTGGGCAACAGTCTCGCCAAAACGGAGGAGATGCGCATCAATCTGCCCGGCACAAGGATGACACTGCCTCTTTTCATACCGGCAAGCGCCTCTGAGACACAGGTCTTTGCGGAAATCCCCGGCAGGGCGAATTTCACCCCCGCCACCCGGTTGAAATTCGTATCAACCGGTCCCGGGCAGAGGGCAAAAATCCGGATGCGGGACTTCTTCCTCCTAAGTTCCTGCGCAATGGCAGAGGTGAGAGAGACCACATAGGCCTTGGTCGCATAATAGGTCGCCATGAAGGGTCCGCCCGGCATCAGCCCGGCAATGGATGCCACATTCAGGATGGTTCCCCGGTTCTTTTTTTCCATCTGCAAAAGGGCGGCGTGGGTCAGCAGATGAACGGCGCGCACATTGACACCGATCATTTGCAAGTCGTTTTCCGGCACGTCCTCCTCAAATTCCCCTGCCGATCCGAAGCCTGCGTTGTTGATCATAAACCGCAGATCCTCTTCTTCCTTCAAGCGGGCGATCAGTCGCTTCACTTCCTCTTCCCTTCCCAAATCGCAGGGAAAAATTTCACAGTGCGGATATTTTGCCGCAAGCCCTCTAAGCTTCTGCTCGTTTCTTGCAACCAGCAGGAGTGCATATCCTTTTTTGGCAAACTGTGCCGCAAACTCTTCTCCGATCCCGGGAGCTTGCTCCGGTGATACATACAAGCGCCATCCAAATTTCCTTTCGTTATCCCTCGTTCAAGTCTATCACCAAATGCCGCTGCTTCGCACGGGCTGCGCGAATCTCCGCTCTTTTTCTTACAATTATTTCCAGTGATTTAATTCCTTTCGGCGCATAGAGATGCCTGGGAATGCCGCTGACGATAATCGGATAGACATCCCCCTGAATGAGCGGTTCCACGTAGCTGACAAAAGCATCCGTCACATAGCTGCCATCCTCTGTGATCCAGTCTAGGGGCACGCACTTTTCATCATTGGCGATCCGGTGCACATCTTTGACCTCTGTGGAGCACTGGTAGGGATCGTCCGATACGCGCTTTAAAACCACCATCTTGCCCGTGTCTCCCTCATCCGCCGCCTTGACTGCGGCACCTCCCACCTGCGTCGCCTCCAGGATGTCAATCCGGCTGGCCAGATGCGAAGCACTCCTCTGCATGGAAGAAAGCTCAATGGCACGGGTTTTGCATCCGATCTCGCCCTTGATATACCCCGCCAGGAAAGTCGCCGTTCCGGAAAGTTGCTTGTGACCGAAGGCGTCCACGAAATCCACACTGTCTCCGTAATCACAAATATATTTGCCGTCTTTGTCCCGAATGCCTTCGGAAACCGCTACGCAAACGAAGGTACGTTTTTTTAACAGCTCCCGCACCCGCTCTCCGAACTTCTGAATATCAAAGGGCACCTCCGGCAAATAAATCAAATCCGGTCCGTCGCAATCCTCTCCCTTGGAAAGGGCGGTCGCTCCTGTCAGCCATCCCGCATTCCTTCCCATGATCTCTACGATGGTCACATTGCCCTTAGGCTGGATCATGCTGATCCCGTCACGAATGATTTCTTTCATGGACGTACCGATATATTTGGCAGCGGAACCGTAGCCGGGCGTGTGATCGGTCAGCGCCAGATCGTTGTCAATCGTCTTGGGACAGCCGATGAACCTCTGCGGATAACCCTTGATAATCGCATAATCGGAAAGCTTTTTGATCGTATCCATGGAATCGTTTCCGCCAATATAGATGAAAGCTTCGATTTCCAGCTTCTCCAGGATTTCGAAAATCTTCTCATATACTTCCGTATTTTCATGGATTTCCGGCAGCTTATACCGGCAGGAACCGAGGAAGGAAGCTGGTGTCCGCTTTAACAGTTCTTCATCCAACTCCGTCCGCAAATGATCGGATAAGTCGATATATTTTTCCTCTAATAATCCCTGTACACCATGGAGCATCCCGTACACCTTCTGTGCGCCACGGTCCTTTGGCCGTACGGTAGACGCCCCGCCAATGACGAATTGATGGCTGCGGTCGGCCCTCCGGACTGTCCGACAATAATGTTTTTTTTCATGCTGCTGTCCCCCTTTTGATCTTTGGTTTATGGTCTCTGAATGATGATCTTTGGAATGATATTTCTCCCACCCTGCGGTGGAGCATTCTGAATTTGGTAAAAAATTTATCATCAGTTTATCATTTTGGGGAAAGGATTTCCATAGCCAGACCACCCGGTGAGACTTCCCTTCTTCGTGACCGCATGCGACCATAGCTCCGGGGATGTCCGTTCCGGTGCTATGCCGCTCTCCCTTCAAAAAGCGATTGCAATTCAATTGCAAATCATCTATAATGACTTCTCAAGAATTGCATGAGGAAAGAACAGGCGTGCCTGAGCATCCGGCGGTCCGGTTCCGGTCGTGAAATGTATGCGCCGCGTACATTTTTTTATTGATCCGGTCGCTTTATCCCTTCAAAGTGCAAAAGGAATCGATCCTCTCCTGCAGTCGTCCTGTATGCTTTTCCCGTGATTCTACGATATTAAAGAAAAGGAGTAACAAAATGAGTGATTCAAATCAATCTTTCAAGCCCTTCATTCCGGCAAATGAAAATCCGCCTGAGATGACCGTCACCTCCGTGGTCATCGGCGTGCTGATGGCGATTATCTTCGGTGCCGCAAACGCCTACCTGGGGCTGCGGGTCGGAATGACCATTTCCGCCTCCATTCCGGCGGCGGTCATTTCCATGGGAGTCATCCGCATCATCATGCGCAAGGACTCCATCCTGGAGAATAACATGGTGCAAACCATCGGTTCTGCAGGAGAATCGGTCGCAGCAGGAGCCATCTTTCACCCTGCCCGCCATCTTTCTCTGGGCAAAAGAGGGGATCACATCCGCCCCTTCCCTTGTTACCATTGCCGTCATCGCCGCAATCGGCGGTTCCCTCGGTATCTTCTTCATGATTCCGCTGCGTGCCGCCCTGATTGTCAAAGAGCACGGCAAGCTTCCCTATCCGGAAGGCACTGCCTGCGCTGACGTCTTAGAGGCGGGTGAAACCGGCGGTGCAAAGGCTGTCACCGTCTTCTCCGGCATGGGGATCGCCGCCGTCTATAAATTCATTGCGGACGGTTTCCAGCTCTTCCCCAGTGAAGTCACCTGGGACTTTGACGGATACAAGGGTTCCGGCTTCGGTGCGGACGTTCTGCCCGCCCTCCTTGGTGTCGGCTATATCTGCGGTCCCAAGGTTACCTCCTATATGATGGCAGGCGGCGTTCTGGCCTGGTTCGTCATCATGCCTCTCATCGCCCTCTTCGGCGCGAGTGTGGCTTCCCCGATTTATCCGGCGTCTACCACGATCGCAGAGATGACCCGGTTGCCATCTGGTCCAATTATGTCAAATACATCGGCGCAGGCGCGGTTGCTGCCGGCGGTATCATCAGCCTGATCAAATCGCTTCCGCTGATCGTTACCACCTTCCGCGATGCCGTGAAAGAGATTGGTGTAAAAGTGGGTGTCGTCAACCGTCAAAATAAAGATATCAACATGAAGGCGGTGGTCTGCGGCATCATTGTTCTGGCAATCCTGCTTGTCATTGTCCCCGTGATTCCGTTAAATCCGGTGGGCGCCATCATTGTCATCCTGTTCGGCTTCTTCTTTGCCACGGTCTCTTCCCGCATGGTCGGTCTGATCGGTTCCAGCAACAACCCCGTATCCGGCATGACCATTGCCAGCCTTCTTCTGGCGACTTCCGTTCTGCGGGCAACCGGCAACATCGGCCCCAACGGCATGATTGCCGCCATCACCATCGGTTCCATCATCTGCATTTCCACGGCGATTGCAGGCGATATTTCACAGGATCTGAAGACCGGTTATATTGTCGGTGCTACCCCTTACCGCCAGCAGATCGGTGAATTCATCGGTGTCTTTGCATCCGCCTTTGCGGTTGGCGGCGTTCTCTATCTGCTCAACAGCGCATGGGGATACGGCGGAAAAGAACTTCCGGCTCCGCAGGCTACGCTGATGAAACTGGTCGTCGAAGGCGTTATGAACGGCAATCTTCCCTGGGCTCTGGTGTTTGCAGGCGTCTTCATCGCGATTGTTGTGGAGATTATCGGCATCCCCGTCCTGGCCTTTGCGGTTGGTCTCTACCTGCCGATCTACCTTTCCACTCCCATGATGGTCGGCGGTCTGGTTCGTCTGTATTTTGACAAGAAAAAAATGGATGAATCCGAGCGCAGGGATAAGATCGAAAACGGTCTGCTCTACTCCTCCGGACTCATCGCCGGGAAGGCGTCGTTGGCATTCTGCTTGCTCTCCTTGCAGTCTTCCACGTCGACCTGAATATCTCCAAGACCATTTCCCTCGGGAACATCGGCGGTGTAATCTTCTACGCCCTGCTCACCTGGACCCTGGTGCTCTTCATCAACCGCAAGAAAAAGAGTTCCATTCAGTAAACGGAACTCCTGCACGGATTTTACAACTCTCCTGTGTTCGACAGACGGTACTCTTTTCTTCGGTAAACATCCGTTTCTTCGAGCAGGGAGTGACTTCTCATCACGGCATCCGGTTGAAAACTCGCCGGCTGCCGTGATTTTTAAATGAACAGAAAGGACCTATCATCTTTGGCTAAACAAAAAGAGAATTTTCTGGACTATACCCCCAGACGCAATGCCAACCTCCTCTGGTGCAAGAAGGGAAACCTTGTGGAAGTGGACGTAGAACACAAGGGGCTTCATCAACAGAAATTGCTCAGAAGTTTTTTCATAGACCGCGCATCAGCCACATCGCTCTGGACGAATTCGGCTCTTTTATCTGGCCCCTTTTAGACGGTACACAGAGCGTCGAACAGATCGGCCGTCTGGTCAAAGATCATTTTGGTGAAAAAGCAGAACCGCTGTATGAACGGCTTTGCAGCTATCTCAAGACCCTGCACCGGGAGGGATTCATCGTGTATGAAAACAAGATCTTTTCCCGTACCGACAAAAAGTGATCCGGATGCCTTCATAAACCAGCATCCCCCAGAAGAGCAGCGACAACAGCTGCGCCACTCTCCAGTACCAGGGTTGTACGAAATCGATGTGTACGGGCCCTGTAAATCCTGCGGGCAGCAACACACGCACCTTTCCGGTGCTCCGATCCACCGCCAGTTCTTTTCCCCTGGCATCCCAGGCATGATAACCTCTGTAACCATATCTCGGGAACTCCACAAAGGCGTCCTTTTTGCCTCCCTGGGCACACGCACCTCTGCGGTTGCGGAGAGTCCCTTCTGAAATACGCTTCCGATCTGCATCTGCGGCGTCGATGTCTTCAGATCCGATTCCAACGGATTCACGCCCACAATCGCATATTCCGCATATCCAAGCTTCATCGCTCCCTGTACGACTGATGTCTACAATCTCTTTTCCCGTTTCGGCATGATTGGAGTAATCGCTGTTGTAATTCACCGCCTGATAACAGAACAGGAAAAGGAAGAGCAGGATCGTCCCCTGCACCCACTTCCATCCTTTCCATTCTCTGACCACCTGCAAGACAAACAGGAACAGGAGCCCCAGAAGCGCTGCCGTCCAGCTCATCAAACGCCATGCAAATTGAAACAGGTCAAAAAAAGCCGCGACCAGTGGAAGATGCTCCTCGATCCTTGCATAGGGAAAGAGACTGGAATAAAAGAAGATGGACAGGATCGTCAGACCAAATGTAAGGAACAGAAGTCTCCTCTTTTGCCTTCCCCTCTCTTCTCCCCTTAGACGAAGCAGCAAATAGATGGCAAGCAGGAACAGGACCCCGACTGCCGGTCCGAACGTAAGCGGAAGCTCCAGATGCATCGGGGAGATCGCATCGTTCATGATCTCATCCCCTGTTGTATGAAAGTTCGTCGCAAAGAGCTGATTCAGAAAGACTTCGTGCAAAGATTCATTTCCGTATTGCGAAACCAGATGCACATAACCGTCCCGAAACGCATCCAGAAAAGGGACGATGAAATAGGCACTCAACAAGGCGGTTGCCAGAACCGATTTCAAAATCGACAACAGAACCCTTTTCGTTAAGGTCTTCCGGATGGCCAGAAGGAAGAAGACCAGGAGCACACAGACCGACATCACCGTCGCAAATACGTGAGAAGCCATCACTCCGCTCATACCGACCGCAAGGAAGAGCCAGCCCTTCTTTTTTTGTTCTTCTTCCGTGTAGATTTCATAGACCCCGAGTAGGATCAACGGGTAAAATGCCACCGCACTCCATTCTCCCACTGCGCCTCTGGTATACAGCGTGACCAACCGGTAGAGCGAGACCTCAAAGATGGCGGCAGCGACCGCCGCCTCTCTCCTGTTCTTTCCGATGCGGTAGAAACTGTAATAGGCAATGCATAACGTGAGAAGGTTCATGCCAAAAACGAAGATGCTGTAAACCTCTGCAATCGTAAGCCCGCCCAGATAGAGGAGCGCAGGAAAATAGAGAAAGACATCGCCGTAAAAAATCCCTGTCGCATATCCGTAGCCGTTTTGTAAACCGCTCTGCACCTTGGCAGGAAAATATCCGTCCCGCAGACTCTGCGCAATTCCCCAGATCCGGACTGCGTGGAAATCCGTATCCAGTCCCTCCGGAATCCCCCCGGTCATCAACGGCATTTGCGCGATAAAAAGCGACGGCGGAAAAAACCACCACGACAAAGGCATGCGCTTTCAGAGAATGCGGCGGCTTTCTCCCGGTCAAACAGATAAAGGAAAGAGCACCAGGTCGATGCCGAAAAAGACGGCAAAGAGCCGGAGGAAGAGACGGGCTGCGCTGGTTCCGTTCAGGTATACGATCGATACGTCCTTCAAGAGAAGGTAGGCGTCAAAGTGGTCTTCCAAAACCGCTTCCAGATGCGCCTGTACCTGCCTGTCTGTCGTGACCCGGTAGGAATCGGAGCCGAGCGCCTCAATCATCCGCGCCCTGCCGGCATGAAAAAGGGGTGTGTAGGAATTGGACAACACTTCCGTATAGCAGCCGATCTGTCCAGTCCCCGGCTGATTATTCGTCTGATAGGTCACATGAACCGCATAGACGCCCCTTTGCATGGTAAAGTCCGGCGACACCACCTTCCTGGAGATGCCGTCCACGGAATCGTCCACATAGGCTCCCTGTTGCTTTTCTTCCCCACCTACATAAACCTTGTAATCATTCATCGTAAAGTGATACTCACCGGAATGTCGGTAAGCCGGAATCACCCGATACAGGATGAATGCCGTCTCCAGAAGAAGGAGAAGGATCAGCCAAAACCTCTTTTTTTCTTTCATATTCCTTCCTTTCGTTGCAGATATGATATACTCTTTCCATGCCAAACGCAATGTACATCAACCGTAGTGAATACAAATATCTCCTGCCCCTAAAAGATGCCTGCGAACTGCAACACAAGCTGGATCTTCTTTTACAAAGAGACGCGCACTGCCTGCAGGCTCCCTACCGGATCCGGAGTCTTTATTTCGACACCCCGGACAATCGTGATTATCACGAAAACCTTGCCGGTTTGGAGTGCCGCAGAAAGATCCGCCTTCGCACCTATGATCCGGGGGCGGATACCTGCAAGCTGGAGCTCAAAGAAAAAAAGGGAGAGTTTTCACACAAAACCTCTCTTTTCCTCAGAAGGACGGATGCGGAACGTCTCATCCAGGGAGAGAGACAGGTGCTGTTGCAAAACCGCCCCTCAACGGACGCACTTCGCCTCTACACCGAAATGGAAACCCATGCCTACCGCCCCAGCGCCTTAATCGAATATGAACGGATTGCCTACCTCTACCCTTCCTTCGATGTACGCATCACCTTCGATTCCGGAATCCGCAGCAGTGAAAGCTGTTATGACCTCTTTGTGAAGGCTCCGGTTTATACCCCCCTCCTGCTTAACGGGGTGATTCTGGAAGTGAAGTTCAATGAGCACCTTCCCCGTTTTCTCACGGGCGTCTTCCGTTCCTCTCGTTTAAACCGCAGAGCCTTCAGCAAGTATGCCTCCGGAAGACTCACAACCATATAATCTCACCGCCACGCAAATCTTTCCTTCCCAAACTGCGTCCCGGTATCATTCCATCTGTAAGGAGCTATATATGTCAAAAGAAGATATCCTGACCTATTTTTATACGAACAATGCCAATCTGGACGTAAAGAAAATCCTGCTCACCCTGTCGGCCGGTCTTTGCATCGGAATCCTGATCTCTCTCTGCTACTATGTCAGCACCCAGGCTTCTCACGGCGTTTCCTATAACCAGCGCTTTTGCTTCAGTCTGATCCTGACCCTTCTGATCTCTCTGGTCATCATGCTCATGATTTCCTCCAATATCGTCATCTCCCTCGGTATGGTCGGTGCTCTATCCATTGTCCGCTTCCGCACTGCGATCAAAGACTCCAGAGATACCATTTTCCTCTTTTTTGCCATCACGGAAGGCCTGTGTGTGGGCTCCCGCAACTTCAAGCTCTCCATTGTTTCCACGCTTTTCATCGGCATCATCATCCTGATTGCTTCCTACATTCCTCTTTTTTCGGGAAAATACCTCCTCGTCATCACGGCCAATCAGGCTCTTCTTCCCACCGATGATCTGATCGCAAAGATCCGCCCCTATGTCCGCTCCTGTACTCTCACCTCCGCGAATGCGGCGAGAGATCACTCCGAATATGTCTTTACACTGCGGGCAAAAAAAGAGTTGTCTGCGGACTTCCTGCGTACCTTGCAGCAGGAAGAAGGAATTGCCACTGTCAATCTGGTTGCGGACAGCACGGAAGCAGCATCCTAAATGAAGGGTCCCCGTTCTTCCTATAAATGCAGCCCGGACAAATGCAAACTTGCGCTGCTATTTTCTTTGATCCTGTCCCTGCTGGTCGTCAGTCTTTTTTTTGAGACAGCACAGAAACAGAAGGATCGTCATGTGGACGACCCTTCTCTTTTGCAAATGCGTGCATTCCTAAGCGAGGAGGCGGCATTTTCACCTTCTCTCCCGGTTCTCTCCCTGCTTTCTGAGAAGGGGGAACCCACCGGCCACCTCTATCTGTACGATTCGAAAGGTTCTCATGGTAGCGACCTAAAGGTCGGCGTAGAGAACACCTTCGTAACACCGGCCTCTTCTACTACTCTCCCTACGCTCCTTCTGCGTGCCAGAGACCGCTTTGATCCGGGGGCTGTCTCCCTTTCTCTTCCCTTTTTGACCCGGGCGGGAGATTTTCCCACTTCTCACGTATCTTCTTACAAAAATGTGCTTCTTGTTCCCGGAAAGACGCCTTATTCCGTTAATACCGCCCGCTATAACGAACTGGCAGCCGGGGCCGGTTTTGACGGCTTCCTCGACCATGCAAACGTGCGCCTGTTCCTGAACCGGAAAAACAGGGGCGTCTACCAACTTGTGCAGAACTTTTCTTCCTCTTTTCTGGCTTCCCGTTATCACTTCAAGAGTAGCGACGACGTGGAAAAAGAAGAGGGAACCGAAGCGAAGGTTTTCAATGCCTTCCACCTGCAGGATCTTTTTTCTGCAGATTTAAACCGGGAGGAAGCACGGGCTGCGCTGGAAGAGAAGGTGGACATCCGTTCACTATTGACCTTATACGCGATGAATATTTTGATCAACAATCCTCGCTTTCCTGACTACCAGTTTCGGGCTTTTCGCACAAGGAGTCCCCTCCCCGACTCCGATCTTCCCTATCAGGACGGCAGGGTCTATTTCGTCACCGGGGGCGCCGATCTGGCCTTTCAGCAAAAGCCGGATGCCTTCGCCGATTTAATGGAGCAAAGGGGATACGGTGCAGATTCCGTCTTCCCCCACCTGATGGAAGCCTATGCCTACCGGCAACTCTTTCTGCAAGTACTCGGTATGCTTCGCAGAGATCGCTTTACCGATGAAGCCATGCACTTTCACAATCCTTTTCTGGACGCGGATTTACAAAAATATTTTCATATCTCCGAACAGGAAGTTCTGGCTCTGGCTCCAAAGGGAAGTCTCGCGGATTGGCTTCGCCCTCCCGCACGGGACGAATCCGCTGCAAAGGTAGGTGCCCCCCTCTACTTTTCCGAAATTTCAGCCAAGGGCAGTTTCGACTCCTTCTGGATCACCAATCGTGGAACACAAATCGTTTCTCTTGGAAACCTCTTTGTCTCGGACGACCCTGAGGATCCCCTGCGTTTTCGTTTACCTGCTATCAAGCTTTCTCCCGGAGACAGCATTCTCATCCATGGTGCCAGAAACAAGGAACAGATCGGATCCTACCTCTGCAATTTTTCGTTAAAAAGCGGAGAAACGCTCTGTCTCTTTGACGGAAAAACTTTTCTGGATACCAGGAAGATTCCTCCGATGAGCGATAGCGAAATCTGCATCATTTTGCCGGATGGCAGGCTGCTGTTCCGGCTCCGACATTGATCTCTCCCCATCAAAAGGATAACCATTCATGTCCAAAAAATTTTATTTGCTGATTCTAACCGCCTTTCTCCTTGCGCTCTTCCTTTGTTTTCCTCTTGAAAGAAATAGTGTGAAAACGCAGAAAAGAGAGTTGCTGAAAAGAGCTTCGTATACTGAAGCGGAAAACAGCGGCATTGTTTTCTCTAAGGAGCCAGGCTTCTATGAGAAGGGGTTTGACCTGAAAATTCTCTACAGAGGCCCCCATCCGGGTGGAAAAATCTATTATACGCTGGATGGTTCCATCCCGACCGAATCCTCTGCCCTCTACAAAGAGCCTCTGCACCTGACAGACCCGACCCCCAATCCGAATCTCTATGCCTCCAGGGACGACGTCAGTGCAGGCCTGCAAAAAGAGAAACTCAAGGAGGCGGGGGCGATCGATCCTCCCCTCTATGCCGTTCCTTCTTTTCCGGTGGATAAATGCGTCGTGATTCGAGCCGTTTATTACAAGGCCAAGGGAGAACCCGACGAGGTGGAAACTGCCTCCTACTTTATTGGCTACCGAAACCGCCCGGGCTATCAAAATCTCCCCGTCGTTTCTCTGGTTTCCGATCCCACCTACCTCTTCGACCCCGATTACGGGATTTATGTGCTGGGTAGCGATTTTGACCGCTTTGTCTCAGAGGGCATGCCGGAAACGAAGAAGCTCTGGTTCTTCTGGGCTGCCAATTATTTCCGCTACGGAAGAGAGTCGGAGCGGGAAGCCTCCGTGAATTTCTTTGACGCCGGTCACCGTTTTTTGTGCAACCAGAATATCGGCATCCGCATTCAGGGGCATGCCAGCAGGAGCAACAATCCGAAGAGTCTCAATCTGTATGCCCGCAAGAGCTATGATGGAAATTCCAGCTTCCAATGCAGGTTAGATCATCTGCCCTACCCGGAGAAACGGCTGAACCTGTTTTCCGGCGGCAGCGACCAGGACACCCTCTTTCGGGATTATCTTGCCATGCATTTTGGGGAAAAAGAGAATTTTTCCACCATGCGCTTTTCGCCCTGCCTGCTTTTCCTGAATGGAGAGTACTGGGGCTTCTATCAAATGGCGGAACGATATGATGCGCTGTATTTTGCGCATCACTACCGTGTCAATCCGGACAATGTGGTTTATATCAAAGAGGGAGAGGTGAACCTGGGACTTTCTTCCGATCTGGCCCTGTATGAGGAGTTACAGAAATGGATCTCCGAAAACGATATGACTGTTCCGGAGAATTACAAAAAGGCGTGCGAAAAGATTGATATGGACAGCCTCCTGTCTTATTATGCCTTTGAAATTTATATCGCAAACGGCGACTGGCCCTTCTCCAATGTCGGACTCTGGAGAACGAGAGAAACGGGAAAGGGAAAGTATGAGGACGGAAATGGCGCTATGTTCTCTTCGACGTCAACGGCGAATGCATGGCGGAGTCGAAGATTCGAGACAACACCTTGCAAACTGCCATCGATCACGATGCCATTTTCGGCAGTCTCTGTAAAAACAAAGAGTTTCAGCAGGCCTTCTTAGAAAAACTGCAAACCCTTGCCACTTCTACCTTTTCCAAAGAACAGGTCGAACCGTTTATCCGGAATTATTTGCAAACCTATACCAAACCCATGCAGGTGCACCGGAAGCGCTTTTTTGAAGGTTCTCCCGATCCCTTTGCAAAAGAAATGCAAGGCATTCAGCGCTTTTTTGAGGAAAGAGCGAGCTATCTGATTCCGGTCGCAAGAAAAACGTTCGGCTAATGCAGAGCCCCGCTCCGGGATGTGCTCTTTTCTTGCAGGCAAAGAGAAAGACTGAACACGAAGACACAGAGTTCTCTGAAGGCGTTGGAAATATGCTCCGCCGAATGGTCCCTGACCCCGAAGTACCAGAGGAAGGGAAGGCAGGCAGTTAACAAAAGCGGAATGACCTTCGCTCCTTCCAGGCGCACCTGCATTTTTTTAGTGAGCAGCAGTACAACCAGCGCCAATAGGAAAAGAAGCACCACCAGAAGAAAAGCGCGATTGCCCATTTCTCCAAAGCATCTCGCCAAAATGGAATGCAGCGAAGAATCGACCTCATTGCTGCTGCCGGCTCTGTCTACGACGGTGTTTTTGGCATCTGCAATCACGGAATCCCCGGTCAGAAGCTGCGCCAGAATCCACTTTCCAGCCCACATGGAAGCATAGCCAAAGAGGAAGAAGGCAGCAGCCCCCGCCATTTTCTTCAACTGATTTCGTATCCCGCCGTTCCCCAGAACCACAAGGACGGCGAGCGGCATCCCCAGCGCTGCAGCCGGATAGGTCAGGTAATCGAAGTAAGCCACCGCAATCCCGCACCACAGGAAGAGAAACAGATATTTTTGCCCTTCCATTAAGTACCGTTCCCAACGCACAAGAACCAGAATGGCCACCATGGAAATCTGCCAGATCACCCCGTAAGTCATACACAGCATCAGGGTGACGGGAGCGAGAGACAGGAACGCAAGGAAGAGCGACGCTGCTCCTCTTTTCCCGATGCGAAAACCAAGTACCAGGGTAGCAGCGGTAAACAGGAAGAGGACCGCTCCTGCATGAAGCATCCGGATTTCCGGAACGGAGAGAACCGACAACAGCGGTTTTAAAATTACCAGATACCCGTGCCAGTACCTTGCATAGTCTTTCGCTCTGACCTTTCCTTCTCCGGAATCCTGAAGGGAAGCTTCCAGATTCTGTGCCTGTGATCCCTCTTCTTCCGTGACCATGTGCGGATTCCTGAGTGCATCCAGAATCACACTGCCGTAGCCGCTTTCTGCGCTTGCCTCATTCAGCATGAGGTGATCCGTAAATCCGTCTAACTTGGTCGACGTAACCATCCCCCAGGTCGGATAATCTCCCTCCGCTTCGATCATCGGCAGGGCGTTTGCGACATTTTGGCGGATCGGCGTAAGCGGCAAGGTGTAAACCAAAACCAGCAGCAGGAAACCGAGAACGATGGCACCCAGAACCTGTAAAGAGGCAAAAATACCGATTCGAAAGATCTTTTTCTTCATTCCGCAAACACCTCATTGGTCAGTTTAATGACAGTGACGCCGTAGATCTGCGCAATCCCGCCAGGTGCCGGATAAACGGGCATGGCTTTGACTTCTGGCAACTGATAAAACCGTTCCATGACCTCGGGCGTGACATACTGAATATTCAGACGGTACAATTTCTCAAACACCTTCCTCCAGCAGATTCGGCTCTCCTCCTGATAGACCCCGTCCCAGTTTCCGTACTGCGCAAAATCATTTGCTTCCGCGTAAAGCGGGTCCCTTTCAAACGTCTCGGACTGACCGGGGCCTCCAATAATGAGAATCCCTGTATGGATATAGTCAATTTCCCTGGCATCTAGCACATTGATGATGCTCTCCGTTAGCGTCATCGTGGCACGCCTTCCGGCATTCATGGCATAGAAATCCGTTTCCACCATCCAGATCGAACCGTAAAGCAGGATAAAGGCACCAAGCAAATAAGCGCCGCACACCAGCCTCCAGATCAGCCCTCGAACGGGCAAAGACAGGGTCTGTATTTCTCCCGGAAACAACAGACAAAGCGGGAGAATCAGCGCCATCGGGATGGTCATCTGCGGCTGCGTCGTGGCATTGGTCGCCAGGAAAAAGAAGCTGTTGGCAAAGACCGGTATTCCCAGCGCAAGGAAGGCAAAAAGGAGGGCTCGCCTGATCGAATGTCTGCCGATCAGCACAATCGCCAGAAACAACGACAGCAGCGGAACCAGATAGGCAGCATGTGCGACGATGTCCGGAAAACGATTCTGCTGGAAAAGACCGTTGAAGAAATAAAACCATACCGCGGTATAGGTGTGTTTCAAGCTGGAAGGGAAGGAGCGCAGGATCGACCAGGGGCTCACTTCCGCTGCGCCGCCATAATCTGAAAGCGTTGTGTGGAAAAAGAACAAATGCAGTTTCAGCAGAAGGAAATAAAGGATGCCGCCTGTAAGGACCGCGCCCATCGCCCTGGCAAGGAAGAGCCTTGTCTGTGCGCTCTCCTCTCCTCGAAGGAGCCGGAAGAGAAGGACGAATAGGACTAAGAGCGTACACACGCCGAGGCTGGCCTGATAAAGCCCCATCGATAGAGAAAGGCAGAGTCCGGCGAGGGGAATACAGAGGTAGGCCTTTTTTCCCCTCTCCACCACCAGGACCACCAGGGCGGCAAGCAGGAAAGAAAGGGAGAACTCTATGGCCATGTAGCTGTACGCCATCTGGGCGGTTAAGGAGATGCTGGACAAAAAGAGCAGACAGGAAACGGCACTCACAAAGGTGAAGCGCAGTCGCAGCACCGACAAAATCAGGAGAATCCCCGCCACAAAGACTGCCAATGCAATCACCAGCGGAATCGGGTCCATGGAGACAAAAATCTCGCCCTTGCTACATGCATCCAGAACCATCTTCCGATTCTAAGCTCCGCCTCTCCTGCCACATGGTCGTCCTGATCCCAGAGCCCATCCATGTCATTGGTTAATCGCAAAACGATCATCGGCAGATACAGAAAAAAAGCAAAGGCATACAGCCCCAGAAAGGGCATCTTGATCCGGTTGAATTGATCTCTCAGATAATCTCCCACCGAGCCCCTTCCTTGCAACCACCGATCCTGCACCATCTTCTCTGTCTGATTCTTGTTCATTCTGTTCCTCTATATCTTTCTGTAAATGGATGGATTCCTCTTTCTTCCTGCTGATGGAAATGGAACAATCTTTCTTCCTGCTGATGAAATTGGAACAATCTTTCTTCCTACTGATGAAATTGGAACAATCTTTCTTCCTGCTGATGGATCATTTTCAACCGCTCTTCGTCCTTCTTCTGCTTCGTACAAAGACCGTCACTGCGGTAAGGAGAGAGAGGACCTCCCCTATCCTCCAAGGAGAGCGGCTCCTGGAAGCACAGCCTCCAAGTTCCTTCCGCACCGGGAGAAACGGTGATGCGGATCCGGTTGTTCTCCCCTGCGGAGGTCGTCTCCACGGTTCCTCTGTTTGCTACCCCCGCCTTGGAGAAAGGAGGGCGGAGCCTATAACCGGGATAGGCAAATTTGGGCAGCGTCAGCGTCTCCTCCTGGTTCGATCTGTTTTGTACGGAAAAAAGCAGACCCGTCCCCCTCTCTTCCAGAGCTTCGCCTTACAGGAGGCGTCTGAAGTCAGAATCTTCCGGTCTCTGCACGCTTCCACATCGGTTCCGGAAAGGAGGTACTCTCCTCCCGCCTGCTGGAAGGGATCGGTCATGCAAGTCAGCGTCTCATTCTTCCTTCCGGGCTCTTCTGAAAGGAAGGCACCGCTGAAACTGACCCCTTGATAGACAATGAGCACGAACAGCAGGACGGATAGCAGAAGATTTTTATTTTCCTCTGATATCCGCTGAAACCCGGATTCGCAAGGTTGCACCCTTCCTTCGGACAACACGAGGGCACAGAGCGCTGACACAAAGACAGCTGCCATCATCAGAAACCGCCAGGCGAACTGAATCGAGGACAGCACCCTTCCGAGCGCCCCCGTATGCGACAGAATCATCCGGTAAGGGAAAAGATTCGAACTCATCCAGATGGCAAGGAGGCTAAAGAAAACAAGGGAAAGCACCTCCTTTTTTTTCTGACGAAAGAGGAGAATGAAAGACAACAGCAGAACCACCCCTGCGGCAAAACCGAGGGAGAGTGCCATCCCTCCCATCTCCCCTTCCGAAGGGCTGGCTCCCCTTGTCTTGTATACGGTTCCAAAGACCAGCGGCAGATAAACGGATGCATTCTCCAGATTCGTTTCCGCCGTCTGTACCAGGAGCTGTGTCTGCTTATAGTATTGCAAAAACGGGATCAGGAAAAAAGCCGAAAACAGAAGGGTGAGCAGGGCAGAGCCCAGAAGACCGAAAAGTGTTTTTTTCTTACAGGTTCTTCTCCAGAAAACCACCGCTGCAACCACCAGAAAAAAGGCGGTCAGAATCGCACTCAAAAGGTGGGCGGTCAGGATCAGGCTCATGCCGATCGACAGGGGCAGGACGCCCTTTTCTCCGCTGTAGATTTTCCAGAATCCATACAGCACGAGGGGCAGGAAATCATGGCGATGAATTCCCCGGCAGCCGCCCTGTTATAGAGATCCGTCAGGCGGTAGGGGTTCAAGGTATAGAGCGCCGTCGCCGCCAGCGCCGCCGCCTGTCTCACCGGAACCTGCATGGCTTCCTCCTGCATCGCAGTCGGTTGCCCGGATCCTGATTTGCCTGCCATCCGAAAGAACACGCCGTAGGCAATGGCCGCCGTAGACGCATTCGCCGCGAAAACCAGAATCTTCCAGCAAAGATGCAACGGCAGTCCTGCCAGATACAGAAGTGCGAAGGGATAGAGCAGAATATCCCCATACAGGATACTGACCGGATATCCATACCCGTTCATCCAGTTTCCCTGCATGCGCACCGGAAAGGCGCCGTCTCGAAGCGACTGTGCCAGCTCCTGCAGCCGGTATGCATGAAAAGAAAGATCCCATCCCTGCGGAACACCGTCCACCAGCAGCGGAAACTGTGCCACCAGCACGATGCCGGATAAGACCGCAAGAAGGACTCCCCTTCGCCGCAAAAACTCCCTTGTTTGCTCTCGTTTCCAAAGATAGAGATAGAGGATCAGGTTCGCAGGGATGATCCAAATCCCAAGCGTACAGAAAAACACAAAGACGGTTTGCGCGGGAAGAAAGGTGACTCGAATGCGATCCACCCGCAGCAAGCCGTTGAAATCATCGGCAAGAAAACAGGAAACAGCCACAGGAACCCGTTTCTGCTTCACATAAAAGCGAAAAGACAGGTTGTTTCGATAGGACGGAAGATCTTGCCTGCCACAGTCAATCGTATACCGGGGACGGTGACCGGCAATCAACCCGGAACGGTCGTACGCCTTCACGTAAACAGAACCTTCGTTTTCCGCCGAATCTTCGGTGATGCGGTAGGAAACTTCCGCCTTGTAAACGCCGAAGGAAAACGAATTCGGATGAATCCCCACATACCGTTCCCGCCCGTCAAAACCGACTGCAGTGCCGACCTGATTCCCCTTCTTGGCGCCGCGTTCGATCTGACCGACTTCCAGCTGCCCGGCATCCGCCTGCACGCTCTTGCCGCTTTTCATGAGCCACACGCAACCGGTGGCAAAACAAAACAGCTCCCCTGCGAGAAGCAGTGCAAATAAAATTTTCGCTTTCTTTCCTTCGTTTTTCACTTCACTCTTCCTGTCTTTTCCGTCCTCTTGCCCCATGTCGGACAAAAATCCATCCCGCACACAGGCATCCCATGATGGTCAGGATACATCCCATTGTAAACCCGGGGGTGAGATAGGTGCAAAGGATCTGATGGTTTCCGGCAGGCACCGGAATCAACATCATCCCCCCGCTTCGCAGGATGGACACGGGTTTCCCATCGACACTGGCGCTCCACCCGCCATCCTCCGGTACGGTAAAATAAACATATCGATCCTTTTTATAATCTGTCCTGCAGGAAAAACCGCCCGCATCTTTTTCAAAGTCACGCACGCCTGCTGCCTGATTCCGTTTCGTTCCTTCGGAAACAGCCTCCTCCTTTGCGGACAGGATTTTCTTCGCTTCTGTTACGGAAAGCCTTTGCAATCCAGCACTTTTTTCAGAAAGCAGGTGCCTGTCATGATCCGCAATCACCACTGCATGCAACAGCAGAATGCCGCGATCCTCCTTGTCAAAGCGGCGCAGATCCGACTCGGTGATATAGGAATCGACCGCATAACCAATCGGGCAGGCCGCTTTTTGAATCACCTGGTAGGACTCTCCCGCAACGGTGAAGGACTGAAAAACCTCTGTCTCCGATAGAGATTTCGTCTCGAGCGCGCCTCCTGCCTCGCTTTCTCCGTTTCCGATCCGGCTGGCCTCATGGAGGTTTCCCCGGTACAACTCATACCGTCCGCCCAACAACTCCTGCAGCCCCGGCACCGTGACCTTTACCAGTCTCTTATCTCCCAGCCAGAAATCAAACAGTCCATCAAATTCGGTAAGGGCATTGGAGGCAGTTGAACTCCAGCTTCCCAGCCCCTTGGCATCACCGCTCATGACATAGGCATTATCGGAGAGCGCATAACGATACTGCGGATCTTCTTCTGACAGCTGTCCCCCGACCCGGTAAGCGGACAACATCGCCTGCTCGTCCGTCCCCTGCCTGAACTGCCAGATCGCAAGGATGCTCGTACAAACGGCTCCCAGACAGGCGCAGACCAGTGTAAGACGTAAGGGAATCCCCTTTGTCTCTTCCTCACCGGCATCCCTTCGTTTCCTGTTCCGAGCGATCTTCACCAGCAGGACCCAAACCATCGGTGCCGCCACTCCTATCATACACAGGAAGGCAAAGCGCACCGGTCGGTAGAGCGCCGACGCCGCCTCCCCTTCTCCGGGCAAACAATAAGCGGAAAGTGAGAGCAGCAGGATGCAGAGTGCATTGCCCAGAATCCCCTTACAGATTGTTTTCTCCTTCTCCTCCTCCAGCACCTTGCAGCTGGCCAGCGCCATCATCAACACCAGCATAAACCACCAGCGGTGATACACCTTATCCGTGAACAGGGTAAAGACGGCATTGATTCCCTTGATCACAGACACCAAAAGGAGAAAACAGATCAGCCTGGACAACCAGGCATCTTCTTTCCTTGAAAAGATCCGCTTTTTTTCCCGAAGCAGGTAGGTTAGTACGAGAGAAAATCCAAAGAGCGGCAGATAGCAGGACGTCGAATCAAACGTCCAGGGAACCCCGGCGCTGGCATTTTGGGTCGATTCTGCCGGAAGCAGAATCCCTTTTAACACATAGACCAGTCGGTACGGCTCCCAGAACAGATCCGATAGCCGAAGGGACGCCGTGCTCCTCCGGTTTCCGAGCACATAGAGGAGATTGGGCACAAAGAGAATGCCTGCCATCATCAGCCCGATGGTCGCATACAGAAGGCAAACAACCGCCTCCTTCCACAGACGCTTCCATCCTCTTGCAGAGAACCGAAACAGGAAATAGAGAATGACCAGCAGAACCTCTTCCTGAAAGAAATAGTAATTATTCAGGGCGTTCAGGAAAACGGCAAAGACAATCAGCCTCGGATCCCGCTCTTCCTCCGCCATCAGTTTTTCCAGTCCGAGCAGCAGGAGCGGAAAGAAGGCAACCACATCCATAAAGGTAAAAAAGAGCAGATTCACGGTCTGCCACCCGGAGAAGGCATACAGCACCGCTCCGATCATTGCCGTTTCCTTCCGCCTTACAAACCTCTTCAGATACCAATAGGAAAAGGCGCCTGCCGCCGCATACTTGAGCACCATCATGGGCGCCATGAGATAAGGGTAAAAGGATCTTGGAAAGAGTAGTGTCAGCCAGTAGAAGGGACTGCCCAGGTTGTAATAACCGAAACTGTAGAGGACGGAACTTCCCAGATCCATTCCCCAGTCCCACTGTCTACAGAAGACAGAGCCGATCCTGCCCTTAGGGAGCGCATGGAGGAAACCCGACAGCTCCATGCAGAACGGAATCTCCTGCTTGTTAAAATCGGCAAGCATCAGAAAGGCGCCGCGGTCCTGGATCACAAACAGCGCAAGCGCGCCTGCCCCAAGGAGCAGACACAGCAGAAAGACACGGATTCCATTTGCTTTTTCCCGTTTTTGTCGCATCTATTCTCCCCACCGGGTCACATTTCTTTTGCACTCATAAATCCATAGCCCGTCCAGTTCGGTGACGCCAAGCAGGAGATCCGGATGTTTCTGTAAAAAAAGTTCCATATCCTTCCGATTGGCTTCCGTCACCAGGAATGCCGTTTTTTCCTCGCTCTTTGTAAGAGGCGGATACCAGGACGCATCCGACAACCACTTCATGGCCTTCATGTCCCGAAACTGATCCAGCTGCGCCACCTGCACCCTTCCGTTGGTCAGTACCGAAACGGGTCCCGCCAGATAAAAAGTGGAATAGGCATGATCATACCCTTTTTCTTCCAGAACTCTTCCCGCCTTCGCCAGCCAGGAATTTTCAGTCTCATCCCGCAGGAGGAGCTGATCCATGTTGATCCATGCAGCACGAGAACCGGTCGTAAGTGCCAGAAGAACCATCACCAGAGAAAGGGTTCTCATGCATCGACTCTCCCTATTCTTCCGGCTGCGAAGAAGGAGGTATGCGCAGGAAGCCCCTATCGCAAACGGAAGAGCGATAAAGTAACGCGACGAGCTTTCCATCGTCGTAAAAGAAGCGGAGAAAACCATCCCCATGAGGGATGCCCAGAGACTCAAACAACCTGCGCCGCAAGCAAGTCTCCCTCCTCCTGCTTTCTGCAACAGTCCGCACATGCAAAGAACAACCCGATCATTCCGAGCACACAGGGGAGAATCCATAACCACCGTCCTTCCGGCAGCTGCATCATCTCCCCGATCTGGGGGATCACCACCCGGAACAGCTTCTCCGGCCCGTGTCGCAGATTTCTGGTTGTAGAGAGCGGGTTGGACGCCGTCATTTTCACCGTCAGGTCATTGAGAAGAGCCAGAAAAAGTGCGGTTACAAATTGCAGGGCCCCTCTCTCTCTTTTTTTTACCAGCCATAAGAAAAAAGTGATGCCCGCGATTGGAAGATAGACCATCAGAAAGGCGCGCATTCCCTGTCTGCCCAGGAGAACCGCCAGCAGGATCAGACCTGCCATTCTCACCTCATTCCCAAAACTCCTTCGTTTCTCACCGACTTCCCGTCTCCTCCCAGAGAGTCCGGTAAGCAAAAGGAGTGTCAGAAACAGCCCTGCCATCTGGCTAAGATAATAGCCTGCATAGAGCGCGATCATGGTTTGAAATCCCTGGATATTGCAAGTGAGGGTGAGCGTGAACAGGAGCGCACACAGAAGCTCGATCCGTGAAAATCCCGCCTTTTTGTAGAGCAATCCCATCAGAAGGAGCAGGAAACAGCAGGACAGAGAACAGGCCATTCCCATGGAGAGATTCAGATTCCCCGTCAGCGCATACAAAAACGCTCCCAGACGACAGGGATAGAGGGTTCTTCTCTCCGTGCTGTATGCCCAGGTAGAGGGCGGGATCAGACCGTTCTTTGCAGTCATTTTGGCAAACAGCACTTCACCGGCAATATCCGCATCCATATACCGCGTGTAATGAAACAGATTTGCGCAAACAAACTCTCCGACCGCGAACAGGAGAAGGAGCGCCAGGAGCGCCTCTCCCACTCTCTGTCTGAACCTTCTATCCGCTATCTTTTCCCTTTTCCACTCCCGATTTCTATGAATCACGCCACCTCTCTTGCACGGAAGGCTCTTTGTTTCTCTAGTAAATACACCAGTAGAGCGTATCTCCCTGAAAGATCATCTGTTCCTGCGGCAAAAAGACGTCCCAGTTTTTGCCCTTGAAATATTGATCGTAAATTTCCGCCTTCATGGGAACGAGGGCCTCATCCGTAAATCTTTGATTGTCCGTCGCCATCACGAGCATGCAATATGCCGTCTGCGAAAGTACCCTTTCATTGATCTGCCCATATTGATAATAGACATTCGGATATTTGTTTTCGCAGTTCGTATCGGTGCACCAGGCGATGTGTTTGATCTCTTTGCCCGTTGTTTGCTCATAGTACTGAATCTGCGCATAGGCCTCTCTCGCCACCTGCAGATCTTCTTCGTTGCTGATGTAGTGATTCATCATGATGGTATTACATGCAGCGATCTGCACGCAGAGATATAGGAGCGAAAAGTAGGCGAGATACCTTCTTCCCCTCTCTCCCGCAAACATTGCCGTCATCAACATAAAAAGTGTCTGCGCCGCATACATTCCGTACATCAGACGCGGCGTCACCTCCGCATAGCGGTTCGGCCGGTAAACCGCAATGGACAACGTAAAGGCAAGTAGCACAAATGCCGCCTCCGACAGAAGAAGCAGCACAAATACTTTTCCCTTCACCTTCCCCTTCCGCCATCGATCAAATAGAATGGCGATCGTCAGAAGCCAAGCCAGAAGCGGGAAGCAAAACGGCGGCATCAGATGAAAGCCGCTGACTCCAAATGACAGAAGATTTCGCCCCGTGCTTGCAATGACCTGTCCAAACCCTGTCGGGTTGACCCCCTTTACCAGTTCTCCCTTCGCCGCCGCCATCATTCCGCCGACCGTTGTCGTGCCGCCGGCAAGAAAGAGCGCTGCGATCACCCAGATGATGCTCAGACGCAACGTTTTTTTCGTGATTTCTCCACGTTCCTGCATGATTCTGTAAGCGATGATAAAAATCGGCACTGCCGCAACCGGCGCCTGATACAGCATGGATGCAGCAAGCAACAGAAAAAATCCGACAATATTCCTCTCCCGCACCGCAAGCAGGTAGGCGGCAAGTGAACACAGAAGATAAGCAAGAGAAAAGCTCAGAAAACATTCCGGAAACATAAAGTTTTCGGTAAAGAGTCCGTTGATATAAAATAATCCGCTCAGCGTATATAGCAGGAGCTGTCTTATGACCCATTTCCTGCTCCATTCGCTTTCCTCCTGTACCTTTCCCTGTTGTATCTCCCTGACCGAAAGCGCGCCGGATGCCCCGACCCTCTCTTTTCTTTCAAACCAAAAATCACGCTCCAACATTTCCTGCAGGATGCAAAGAGAGAGTGTACAGTTCACCATAAAAATCAGGTAGAAAACACGGTAGTGAAAGACCGCATTCACTCCTGCACGGTCTAATAGATCATTCATCCAATAGGCAAGAAATCGCCCGTTATACGGCCATCTGTTGATATTGATTCGCGCCATGACATGCTGAGCAGCCGCATCCGCCCCGAAGCCGTCGCGCAGAAAACCGCCAAAAGCGGTCATTAACAGACAGAAATTGATTATCCACCTGCTCACCTGTCTTTTATATTTCTTTAACCAGATTCTACCCTTCATCGTCATCCCATTTGTCCAGTTTGAGAAATGCCGCCCTGATCGGTGTATATTTTACCGCAGAGGAAGTGACTGATATCCATAATAGCTCGACATAAATCATAGACTTTCTCCCCGTTATTGTCCATCAGGGTAAATGCCATAGTGGTATCCGGCGCCGTTTCCGGAATATCCTTCCTGGTTATTGATAAACCGTCTCCATTTCTGAGTTTGTCGATGACCCTTTCCACTTTAGTATAGTACATGCTGATATCCCCGCTTGTATAATCTTCCAAACGTTTCATTTGCATCATCTGCACCCTGTCGGGTGCGTGGAAAATGGAAAATCTGCCCGCACAGATCACGCAGAGCATCGCAATCGAAAGCACCACCTGCCACTGCCCCAGGTGAAAGAACGGCTGTACGCGTATACCAATGTATCCTCCCGTAAGTAGGAGTGCCATGATCATGCAAAAATATGCATACAACTGATTTCTGTCCGCCAGATTGGGATCACGATATGCCAAAACGACAGGAAAAATCGCAATAAAAATCATGCAGAAGGAACAGACAATCATAAGGACTATTCTCTCTCTTGTCTGCCTTGTCACTCGTTCTGCCATCCGGATTCCGACCCCCATGATTACCAGAAAGGCCACCACAAAGGGCGTGCTCTGCCACAGTTCTTCCATCTCATACAGACTGCTGTACAAAGTATTCCTGACCGCTTCTGGCAAACTCAATCCGGATTGAGAGATGACCTTTGCTCTGACATAATTTCCAGGCGCAGCTGTATTGAGCAGAGCTCCTATAAGAGCGATTGAAAAAGAGGAAAGAGCCGGGAAACGATATCGTTTTTCTTTGACTGCCATAACAGTCAGCGTCATCAATCCCCCACAAATAATGCCTGTCACCTGTAGTGATCCGCCCGTCGCACAAAAAAGTAAAATGGCGGACAGGACGTAGCAGGCGCCTCGTCGACCACCGGCGTAGTTTCTTCCCGCAGGCAACAGCAGCACATAGATGCCGAACATTCCACAGCAGAAGGGAACAGAATATCCTCCTACACCCGTGAACCAGTAGAAATTCTCTTTATAGACCCCAAAATTAAGTAAGGAAAAAAGCAGAATTGCATAAATGATCATAGAAAGCGCCAAAGATTTCCCGTATAGAAGGCGAATGATTTCATACAGCACCAGAAATATAGATAGGAAAAACAGAAGCACCACGGATGCCAGGATCAGGTGCAGCAGACGCTCCTGTCCCGGCCCCACCTTCAGCAACAAAAGCGGATTCAGAAATGCCTGAAAAAAAGCCGCTAGCCACGTCCCCTGCCAGCCTAGAAACATTTGTCTTGTAAAGCTGAGAGAATCAGCGAAATGCGCCCATAAAGAATTCTGTGTTCCCCCTTGTCCCTCTAATGCCCATACCGTATTCCAGTAGTCATCCAACGTAAAAAAGCTAAATCGGCAGGCATTTAGTATCTGACCGATGGAAAAGACACAATAGAGCATCGCAATCCCCACAAGGACGGACTTCCCTTTCCTCTTGTTTTTTTGCTGCTCATTTCCGCTGGCTTCCATTCCCTCTTCCCTTCCGTTCTCCGAAATTCTCCTCTGCCCTTTCGTCCCCGAACATCACCTTTTCCATTTGCAAACCGACATAAGGCTTATAATGCGAGTTGTCAAAATAGTATTCCGCATGCGTCGTATACGCATTGTATCCGGAAAAACAATAATAAGGCACGATTTCCCCGACGTCCTTCAGAAAATCCGCATACCCGTTTTGAAGCGCCCCTTCGTAGGTTGTCTGTAAGATCGGAGAAGAAAAAACCACCAGCCGAATCCGATTTGCCTTGCACAGCCTGACCAGTTCCTGCAGGGCACGAATGGATTCCGGATCCGTCCCCGCCTCATACTTGCCGCTTGGCAGGGCGGACGGCATCGCCTGCCCGGTCAATTCCGGTTTTGTGACATCACAGTTCTCTATGCGCACTCCATAGCGGTAAAACAGCTCCCGCTCCTCCTCATGCGCCTTTGTGTCATCCTGCAGCACCTGTGGAAGCAGCGACCACCGAGGCTTCAACAGAAGATACGAGCGGTAAAAAGAAAGCGGATGCGCTTCGTACTCCTGATACTGCCGGTAAATCGGTTCCGCCGCATTGGAAGCATAGGTTCTGGTCGCTGCAATTTCATCCACGCCGACCAATAACATCTTCACTGAAACCTGATGCTCCAGAAACGTTTGTAAGGTTTTTACATGATCCATCAGAGCCGCGTTGGAACTTGTCATATTGTACCATGCTAGCGGTATGCCGTCATCTTCCACAGGCAGCCCGTCCATCGGAAGATTGCCGACGCGGGAGGAACCAAAGACAAAGGCATTGTATTTCTCCCGGTTTGCCAGAATGTATTTCGTCTTAATGTAATTCTGCGCAGGAGCCGTATCCGTAAATCGCAGTCTGTTCCAGTGAAAGACATTAAAGGGATCCAGATACCACGATAGCATCAGATACAGCACCGCCGGAAGCAGGCACAGTAGAAGTTTCCACATCAGTTTTTTCAATCGATCCACCCCTCATTTGCTTTAGAACTGATTGTAGATAAAGTTCACCGGCGCCGCAGCATGGAAAAATAAAACCGCCCCGATCAGAAGTAAATAGCAGCTCCATCTCAGTAGTGGCTTCTGTTCCCGAATCCACGGAAGTCCGGGATGATTTTTGGTAAAAATACTGATTACACAGAAGATAAGCAAAAAAACCACCGGTTGCAACAGGAAGACATCCGCCTCCGGAAAAAGGAGCCGATTCCATGCGGTAGCCAGGCGTTCCCATGAGCCCCCTCCGCCGCCTTTCATCTGCGTCACGAGCTGCAACAGTTCCTTTGGTACGCGAATAAAAGAAGCAAGCGTATGGAGCGCATCTTTCACACTTGCTGCGGCAAAGAAAACCCAGGCAACGGTCACCAGCAGGAAGGTTAAAATGACGCTGCGCTTTTTCCACAAACGATCCAGACAGATAAACAAACCGTGCAACAGCCCCCAGATGAGGAAGGTCATGCCGTTTCCATGCCAGATACCGCTGATCAGAAAGGTCAACAGCAGATTGCAATAGATCCTCCCCTCCCGCACGCGACTTCCTCCCAGCGGAAAATACACATAGTCCCGCAGAAAGGAACTGAGCGAAATATGCCACCGATGCCAGAATTCACTGACGCTCCCTGAAAGATAGGGATGATCGAAGTTTTGCGGAATCCGGAAGCCGAACAGCTGCGCCGTGCCGATGACGATACAAGAATACCCCGAAAAATCCAGATAGAGTTGAAAGGAATAGAGCACCGCCGCCAGAAGCTGCGCCGTGCCGGAGGCATCCTGCGCCCCCTTCACACTAACGATATAGGGGACAAGGTTATCTGCAATCACCAGCTTCTGAAACAGCCCCCAGGCAGTGACCTTCAGACCGTCCGTAACCGCCTCATAGTCAAACGGCCTCACCTGCCCAAACTGCGGCAGCATCTGCTTTGCCCGCAGAATCGGTCCGCTGCTGATGGATGGAAAAAAGGAAACAAACAGCGCCACCGGCAGCGGATTCTTCTCCGCAGGAAGCTCTCCGCTTGCCACCGCCAGCACATAGGTGATGCTTTGCAAGGTGAAAAAAGAAATCCCAAGTGGCAAGAAGAAGGTGCCGGACAGGATTCCCGCAAGCGTCAGCAGATAACGAAGGTATTTGAACAGAAGAAGCGGCAAGAGCAGACAGAACACGGCAATCCCTTTTTTCACCCTCGTCCTCTTTGTAGAAAGCAGGAGCCCGAAGCCCCATGCTGCTACACATTCGTAGAGCAGGACGGGCACAAACAGGACGCCCGCATAGGCATAGAACACAAGCCCTGCCAGAAACAGCAGCGCCTGCGAATAGAAAAGGATTCTCTTCTCATTTTGCCGCAGAAGACCGATTCCGCCGAAATACAGTACAAACAGAACCAGTACAAATGCGCCGTACAGCTTTGTGTAAACCGGCATCCGCCATCCCCCTTACCGCACATGGAATTAAGAAATAGACATACATAAATGTATATTGACTGTTGGCTTCCCCGATCAGGAGATAAAGAAAGCCGCCGATCAGATAAAGCGCCGGGATACAGGTGGTCAAAGGGCGCTTCTTCTTTCGAATGGCACTCCCGAGATAAAAAAGTGCCGCCCCTCCCTCAAGGAGCACGATAAGCACATTCATCCAGCCTTCTACAAAACGGTAAGCGTGATCCCCGCTGTACAGACTGTCTAACACCGGATCTGCGATCTGGTTCCCTTCATCGGTCAGCGGCCCGATCCATACCGATTCATAGAGCGGATCGCACCAGCTGGAGACTACCTTGTCGGCAAAAAAACAGAACCGCCTTCTTCGGATGTGTTCTCCAGTATGCGGTCAGTTCCCGAATCTTCTCCTGCGCAACTGCAGAAGCCTTTTCCTCATTAAAATCCACCTTACCGAAGGTATCAAAGTTGTATCCGTTGTACCAGCCTCCCTTCTTCCGCTTCCCTCTTCCTCAGGCATCAGCCCCATGGCGGTATTCAAGCTGGCGGGCGCTCCTGCGCCGAAGCGAACGCCGCTCAGCTGCCTGTAGGGTCAAATATGTCAGCTGCAGTCCTGCCTGCGCGCAGAAAAAGAAGCAGGACGGCAAGCAGCAGGAAGGACTTCTTTTTTTCCTGAAAAAAAAGGAGCAACAGGATGAGGGAGACGGCAATGCAAAGAATCAGATAGTTGAGTTTCATGATATACGACAGGGTGAACAGAAGGACGCTGACTGCCGCAAGGAATGCGCTGCGCCTCCTGATCGCACAGAGCAGGAAATGCACGCCACCCTCCGCCAGCATCAGCCCCGGCAGACAGCCGTAGGCAAAGCGGGTAAAAAACAGCAACGGCAAAAAGGCAAAGCTGAACAGAATCGTATATTTTTCTCCGAGCGAATCCTTCCCCTCCGGGACAGCGAAAAGATTCCGGTAGATGCGCCACTGAAAAAAATTGGTGAGCAGGGCAAAGACCGCATTCATGACAAAGATCGGTCTGTTGGAAGCGCTGAAGCATAGAAGAAAATCTTCCCAGGCGACCATGCCCAGCTGATACGGAAAATAATGCAGGTAGTAGCCCCTGGTCAGTCCCTCAAAATCCCCCTCGTGAAACAGCCTTGCATGCTTGTTAATCATAAAGGCGTCGCCCTTGAGACCTTCCGGAATCCGCAGGTTCAAGTAGAGCGCGGCGATCAGGAAGATCCCACAGAACAGAAGAAAGAGCGTCCTGCTTTTGATGTGGCGCAGCGGTTTTTTCAGTAGCACCAGCAGCAGGAGCACAAACAGAAAGCTTAACAGGAACAGCGGGCCGTTTCTTAAATATACGGCGTATTCCTCTGTATTAATCAGGTGCGCACGCAGGACAAAACAAAGCACCGCCAGCAGAGCGGAAATTCCTCCTCCTGCGATACACAAAAAAAGTTCACTCACCGTCACGATCTTTTTCATAAAATCCTGTCTCCCTTACTCTTCCCTCACGAAGAAACGGCAGCAAAACATACAGCGGCAGCCCGATGGCGAATACATACACATACCGCAGGCTAAAGGCAACCGGCGTGGCAATCAGAACCGTTAAGACATTTCCGAGCGTCGGCAGATAGATGGTCCAGCCTCCCCCACCTGCCTTCTCTCCTTCTCTGCCCGGGATCTTGCTGCCTGGGCCCTCCCCTGCCTGAGATCTTACTGTCCGAGATCTTGCTGCCTGAGCCCTCCCTGCCTGAGATCTTGCTGCCTGAGCCCTCCCTGCATAAGATGTCAAGCAGCATCCCGCCTAGTGTCATCCACAGCAGTGTCCCGCTGCCGATCCATATCATTCTCTTTTTTAACAGCGGGCGAATCGTACTTCCAAACAGCTTCTGTACCAAATCCGTCTGATGCAGTCCCAGATCGTTTTCCGTGATATAAAGATCCACATATCCATAACGGTTCTGCACGCCCGGCACCCAGAAACCGAAGGTATCCATCCCATAGGCACGCAGATAAATGGCAGGATTTTTTAGAAGCAGGTTGCCCCAGACCTTCCAGAAGCTGCGCTTGTTTTGGCTGATGTATTCCATGTTCGCCCCGTCCGTCCATTTGATTTTATCTGCCAGACAGGGGGCATAACGCTCCTTCCATTCCTGCTTTGGCATGATTTTAAAGAGAAATTCCCGCTCTTCCTCTCCCATTTTTCCCTTATACGCAACCGTAGCCGCCAACTGTTGCAGCGGGATTCCGATTTTCTCCGTATATTCCGTATCCGCAATATGGCACAGCGGATAGACGGTATGCTGCACTGTAAAAAAAAGAAGAGCGACGATCACCGTCATACATGCAGTGCAAAAAAATCGTTTTCTTTGCCCGGAAAGAAGGAGGGCTGCTGCCATAAACAGCAGACAAAATGCCCCGTTGTTGCGCAAAAAAGCGGTACAAAGCAGTGCCAGGAACCACTTGATCTGCCAGGCGCGATCAGACAGCCCTCCTTCCTTACGCACCGCATCAAACAACAGCATGGACAACCAGAGCAGGGCGCAGGAATAGAGCGGATCCTTCCACAGGATCATCGCATAGGCGGGGAAATACGGCACGATCATCGCGTAAGCGACCCCCGCTGCCAGAACGCACCTCCTTGCTCCCGCGCGCTGCAACCGACAAAACATCGCCGCAAGCGTCCCTGCCAGGCATACCGACTGCACCAGCGAATACAAGAAAACCGCCGCATTTAGGGAAATCGGCAGGATTTTTGACAAATACACGAAGCCCCCGACCAAAAGCGAATAGACGACCGGATGGTGATTGGTCAGCGGCGTCCCGTTCGTCCACGGCGTAATGGAAGCCAGGGAGTCGTCCAAAACGGAGCCTGGCGCAAAAGACAGGAGATAAGGCAACCAGCTCACCAGCAAAAGAAGGAGCACAAGAAGAAAGCCTCTTCTCTTGCCGAAAACACCGTCTTCCGGCTGCGAAACCGCCTGCTGCAATTCGACTCGAATCGAGGATCCCTTCTGCGCAATTTCCTGCTTCGAGATTCCACGCTGCAGCTTTCCCTGCGCCGGATAAACAAACAGCAGCCGCAACCTGTCGTAAAACCGCAGCATGACCTGTATCCCGGCACAAGAAACCGCCGAAACAGCAGCAAAAATCAGGAGACTTGTGATACCAAACGGCTTCATGTAATTGTCTGTATAGGATAGGGAAACATCGCCTCCAAAAACGATATTGCTCCCTGCCGCCACACTGAAGCCGAGCACAACCGCATAGAGGACGGCATACAGATACCGCTTCCTGTCCGGGCTTTCACCGATTCTCTTTTGATCTTTCCTTCCCACCATCAAATCTTCCTACGATCTTGTCCACTGTTTTCTCTGTAATTTTCTCTGTAAGAATGGTATTTTAGCAGACAGAAGGGCAAACCCGCGCACCGTACAGGGAATCAAAAAATATATACAACTGAAGGTATACTGGCTTTTGGTCTCTCCTGCTAACAGATAGAGCAGGCACCCAAGCAGGTAAAGCGCCGGCAGCGCGGTCATCGGATTTCGTTTTTTCCGACTGCGGGCTTCGCTCAGGAAATAAATCGCCGCCCCGCCCTCGATCAGCACATTGAGGACATTCATCCACCGCTCGGCAAAGTGATAGGCATGACCTCCGCTATATAAGCTCCTCAGTGCAGGATCTGCAATCACGTTCCCCTCTTCGATCAGCGGCCCGATCCAGACCGATTCAAAGAGTGGATCACACCAGCTGGAAATCACCTTGTCTGCAAAGAAGAGGACCGCTCCCACCGGACGCTCTCTCCAGTACCGGAGCATCGCATGAATCTGTTTCGATCCCATTTCTGCTGCTCTTTCCTCATCATAATCCGCAAGCCGGAAGGTATCGTTATTATAGCAGTTATACCATCCTCCTCGCAGTCCGCCACCCATCTCTTCCGGCATCAGCCCCATCGCCACCAGAAGCCCCTTGGGCGCTCCCGTCCCGAAATGAATTCCCGTCCGGTTTCGATAAGCGGAAAGTACAAGGCTCATCCCGCACTGTGCGCAGACCAGAATCATGACCGCCAGCAGCAGGAGGGATTTCTTTTTTTTCTGTAAAAAAAGGAGCAGCAGCGTGATGGAAACGGCAACGCCCAGAATCAGATAGTTCAGTTTGATGATATAGGAAAGCGTAAAGAAAAGAACAGAGACGACCGCCAGATAGACTTTGTGCCGTCTGACATAACAGAGCATGAAATGCACCCCGCCCTCTGCCAACATCAGCCCGGGAATGCTCCCGTAGGCAAACCGGGTAAAAAACAGGAGCGGCAAAAAGGCAAAGCCAAGCAAGATGGCATATTTTTCTCCGAGAGAATCCTCTGTTTCAGGGACCGAAAAAAGATTGCGGTAGATGCGCCACTGGAAATAATTTAACAGCAGAACGAAGATCGCATTCGTGATAAAAATCAGCCTGTTGGAATCACTGAAATAGAGTAAAAATTCTCCCAGGTTACCATGCCCAGCTGAAACGGATAGACATACAGATAATCGCCTTTTTTCAGTCCGTCGTAGATTCCTTTATGGAACAGCCTCGCCTGTTCGTTCACGTGAAGGGCATCGTCCCGAAGTATATCCGGGACCCGCAGATTCAGATAAAGGGCAGCCGCAAAGAAAACCACGCAGAGCAGGAGAAACAGCGTCCTGCTTTTGATCTGAAGAAGCGGTTTCTGCAGTAGAATGAGGAGCAGAATTCCGAGCAGGAAACATCCTAGAAACCACGCCCCGTTGCGGATATAAACCGAATGTTCCGCCGCTGTAATCAGGTGAGAACAGACTACAAAACTCGCCAGGGCAAGAAGCGCTATGACGACTCCGCCTACCAGACACAGGCAGGTATCACAAAAGGATGCAAAACGGTTTGATAAATCTTCTCTCCACTTCATTTCGAATCGAATCCCCTTTTCGTCTCCGTTTTCCCGCTATACTTCCCCTCCAGTTCCTCTTTCATCCACTGTGCGTAATCCAGCGTTTCGTATAACTCTCTCTCTTTTTTCAGATAAGCTTTCATGTTCTGTTTCGTGATTCTCCCCTCGTCCCGCTTCATGAAGACAAGCAGCTCTTCTCCGATCCAGTCCCCATAATGCAAAGGATCCTTGTAATTGTCAAGATTCCAGGTGAGGGAGGTATCGGTATTATAGGAATAGAGATGAATATTGGGACAGGTGACGATTTCCGACACCACAATCTCCTCCGCCTCCAGCACCTCCTCAAGATCCCCCGCCTCGTAGGTCTGTGCCCACCATAGACCGCTGTAAGGAGAGATGAAATAATCGAAGACGCAGTCCGGATGTTTCTTTGCTGTTTCTGTCACATTTTCCCGGATATTTTCCCGAAGCAGGCTCTTTTCTTCCTCTGTCAGATGATGGATCCTTGAAGGCGTCCCAAACGGCTTCATCCCGCCAAGAAGCGCCTCTGCGCCGAAATCATCTGCCGTAACGTCCGGCATCCAGTTTGCATAATCGTCAAAGGAAGTGATACCCCCCGCCTCGTTCGCCAGCTTTTTCCGGATCATATCTCCGCACAGGGTAAACAGCACCTCCCGGTTGAACAGATACCGGACATCATCGAAGGGATTGCGGTTGTACAGCCACGTCGGATAGACCCCCATGTTGGTGCGCAGTGCCTTCGGGTCATCAAAATAATATTCCATATCCAGACAGCGAATCACCCGCTTCAAATGCGGATGGGTGGCAAAGGCCAGTTCGATATTCCGATTGATTTCATAATAGGACGCCCCGGCAAAGGTGACCTTCACTGCCGCTCCTCCAAACTGCCTCTCCACCTCCGACGCTTTCATGACTTCCACAAGGGATGTGCCTGTCAGCAAGGTGTCATAAGCAAAATGCTTTGTGATACCGTCGTTCTGCGCCCGTTCATTATTTAGGACATAGGAAAAAGAAGGAAGCGGCTTGTGATAATGAAAATACGGATCCAGGACGACGACCGTGGAAGCGCAGCACAAAAGCAGCATCAAAAAAACCACGATAAAGAGTCGCAACCACTTGCCTGCCTTGTTTTCATCCTCTTCCCTTCCTTGTTCTTAGAAATTATTGTAGATAAAATTGGTTTCCGCAGTAAACCCTAACATGCACCAGACAATCAGAACCGCAGACAAAACCGCGGTAAGCGCCTTTGTCCCGCCGCGCTTCCTGTACTGGTTCTGCGGCAAGAGGCAGAGGAGAAGGGCAAGCGGAAAGAGCAGCAGTCCCCGCATTTTATACGGCATTGCCGTCAGCCCCAACACCTCATACCCCGGAATATAGAGACTGTGAATCAGACCGTCGCTGATCGAGAAACCGCGCCCGCCCGCCATACCGCAGACCATCTGCACCCACTGGGAGACGCTTTCTGCGCGAAACAGCAGCCAAAGGAGATTTACCAGGAAAAAGGTGACACCCCAGCGCAGTGCCTTCGGAACTTTCCGGCAAATCACGCTTCTTCTCTGCAAAACCCCATCCCCGATTCTCTCCAGAACCGCAAGCAGACCATGCAGCGCTCCCCAGAGAACGAAGGTCCATGCCGCCCCGTGCCAGAAACCGCTAATCAGGAAAACCAGCATCATGTTCAGGTAGGTTCTCCCCTCCCCCTTCCGGTTTCCGCCAAGCGGCACATAGATATACTGTCAGCCATTTGGTTAATGATGATAGCCAGCCCAGGTCCCGTATGGATAAGGCGCGGTATTTAATCAAAGTTGATCGGCAGGCTGAAGTTCACATCAGCGCTGCCCGACTGCCATATCGCTGTATCCGCTGAAGTCAAAATAAATTCAAACGTATAGGCGAACATCACCAGAATCAATCGGCGGAAGTTGCAGAAAGAGAAGAAAGCCCCGTATTATGCAATTCTGAAGGTATCCGCTAAAACCGCTTTTTTCGCCAGCCTGGGCAAACATCTGACTCCTGCGGCCGCATTTCCGCCCGAGCTGCACCTCTTCGTCCTGCACCCAGTAACAAAGCGCAGATGGCGAGGTAAGGTCCCATCGTGACTTGGGGAAAAGAAGAGATAAAAAAGATAGTCCTTTGCGCCCACCTCTCTCAGCTCTCCGTGATACACCTCCGTAAGCCACGCAATCTGCTGGAAGGTATAGAAGCTGATGCCCAGAGGGAGCTGATGAGACAGTTTGAACTACACCAGCAGAATCACATGCAGCAGGACGCCGGTCAGGAGAAGCAGCTTTGCTTCTCTCTCTCCTCCCCTCTTCGCCGAAGCTTCCTTTTCTATAGACGCTCCCTGCTCTTTCTCTCGTGTGCGAAGCAAGAGCCTTGTGAGCAGAAGATCCGGCAGTGCACTCAGACACAGAACAAGCAGCGCCTCCCGCCCTGCGAAAGCGAAAAAGACCGCCGAGCATAACGTCAGAATCTCCCTGCGCATCCGCAGTGTTCTTTTTCCCCCGCAGAAATAGGCCGCCATGCAGAGGGGCATAAAGTAAAGAATAAAGTTGTATGACTGAAACTGCATCTTTTAAGATACCCCTACTTGTTTTTTCGGAAGTAGAAAAACAACAGACCAAGCGCCGTAAAAGCGGAGATTAGATAACTCATAATCTGCGCCCAAGTCTTCCGATATGCAACCACCACATGCAGGAATTGATTTCCGTTAGACTCCTGCGGCAAATATACGCGCACCTGTCCGTTATAAGGCGACTTATCTACTTTCAACTCCCGTTTCGTTCCGTCCGCATCATTCAGCAGATATGCCCGGTAACCGTAATAATAAAGATACGGCATCGTAGAGTATTCCTCTCCCGCTGGCAGATACACTTCAAAACTCTTGCCGAAATCTTTCTTGGTGCCCGGATAACCCGATTTTCTGTCCGATGACAGTGCTGTATCCGGCTCCGTCAACTCTTCTGCGGCTGTTTCAACCGGCAGCCATTCCGAGCCGCTTCCGAGCCCGTTAATTTCAAAAGATAGTCTGCCGTTGTCATAATAACGGTCCTCTATGGTGAACGGCAACGTAAGTTTCATATCTTGTCTTACGCTGATGGATATCAACATGACATAACTTATCAGATAAAACAGGTATTTCTTCTTCCCTTTCCATCTCCTGTCATACTCCCGTGTCACGTCTGCAAACACGATCCCCAGAGCGATGGATGCAAGCGCAGAAACAACCGTCATGAGCCGTCCCGGACTCTGAATAAAATTCAGCTGTTGGTGAAAGGTCTTCCATATCCAGCTGAATGGCATCAAAATAAGGCCGAACCACATCCCCGTAAGCGCAAGAAAAAGCTCCTCCTGGTTTTTCTTTCTCCAAATCATCCCGTATACCCACACCGTAGTGCCGAAGACCAGAAGAAATATGACTAGGCTTCCCGCACTGTTTAATGTTTGAAACAGGGTCATGGTATTTTTCGAAACGGGCAAATACGTGCGTCCCGTTGCAACAAAAGTTTGCTTAAGCGCCTGCTCCGCCGCCGGAAGCCAGTACTCTATCGTTAACAGAACGGCAAATACCGCATCCCGCAAAAGCATCCAAAAGCGTTCGGGAAATTGTATGATTTCCCTGATGGAAAGCAGAAACAAGAGTAGCATCATTGCCACCGTTAAGAGCAGGGTTGTATGATGCGACCATAAAATCAGGCTCATGCCAAGAATAAAAGCGGCTTCACTTTTCCTTCCTGCTGCACCTTTCATGATTTTGATAAAGGCACAAAAAGTTACCGGCAAAAAGACGGATGCACAGACCGTTCCAAATGTAAAACCATAATTCAGTTCCCCCCACAGTTCTAACGACAGTAAAGAGAATACGCCGGAGAGAACACTGGCACAAAAATCACGGGTCAGGGCGTAGACCCCCCTGATGGTCAAGAAAAAACACAGCAGTAAGAGGACGACCAGATAAACTTTTACTGCCGTCAGCAACCCTACCCCCGCACATATCAATCCTGCAGGAAAATATAACAGTGCATCCGAATAAAAGAAACCCACCCCATATCCGTAGGTATTGCAGAGCACCGGTCTGAGTTTTGCCGGAAAAATTCCCGATTTCAAAGAAATTGCAAGAGAGTCCATTCTCGCCAGGTGAAATGGGAGGTCAGATCCCATACTCATTCCGGTTTTCATTTCACGGAAAAGCATGAATGCGATTCCACCCCCCCAATAAAACCAGTAAAATTCCCCGCAATACGAACCGGGTCTCTCTGTCGCTTCCTGGTTTATGCCTTCCGGCATTCTTTTCCATTGTCCGCATTCTCTACTTCCCTCTTCATCGTTTTTCTCCCGACGTACAGGTGTTTCTCTTCTCCTCTCCCTCACGTTCAATAATATAGGGCGGTCTACCCCTGCTGGCATCAAAGGTTCTCCAGAGATATTCGCCCAGGATGCCGAGGGTCAGCATCACGATACCGAAACTGAACAGATTGAAGATAAAAAGGGTGGTCCACCCGCTGACCGGAATGCTGCCGACCAGCTTTGCAATCAGGGTGAAGATTGCCCAGATTGCCGCACCGAGAAAAGAAAATGCACCGACGATTTCCACCAAAGTGACCGGCAAAATGGAAAAGCTAAACAGGGTGTCCATCACGAGTTTGATCTTCTTTTTCAGTGTCCATCTGCTCGTGCCGATTTCACGCATCTTGCGGGTATATTCCACATACCCGGTTTGAAAGCCGCTCCAGAGGATCTGTCCGGTCAGTGCACTGTTCTTCTCATCCAGACGGGAGAGCACCTCTATGACCTTTCTATCAATCAGATAGACGTCAAAACCGTGCGCCGGCATGGTCTGCAGCGCCGTCTTCCTGACAAGGGTATAATACAAATCGGCAAACTGTTTCTGTCTTCTGCTCTCCTCTCTGTCTTTTCTCACCGCCAGTACGACATTATTGCCTTCCTGCCAGCTCTTCACCATCTGCAAAATCATCTCCGTCGGCTCCTGCAAATCCGCCGCCTTGATCACGGCGCAGTCCCCGCTGCAGTGATCCAGCCCGCAGAGAATCGCCGCATGGGAGCCGAAATTGCGGGAGAGACGATAGATACGGATATGCGCATCGATCGCCGCCAGCTCCTGCATCACAGCATAACTTTCGTCTTTCGAGCCATCGTCCACCATGACAATCTCATAATCATAATCGATCACGTCGATGATTTTCTCTTTGATGTCTGCATACAACGGTTTGAGGTTCTGCTCGTTATAATAAACGGGAATGATAATGGAAAGTTTCATCGTGTCTGTTCGCAAGCCTTTCCTCTCTCTCTACACTGCCTTGTCAAAATGAATGTTTCTAAAGCGCGGGTTACACGCTTCAAAGCGCTTTCTGTCCAGGTGCATTTCCAGTTCCTTTCCACCGCTGATAAACGGGTGGGAACCGCAGATTTCAAATCCTACTCTCACATAGATGGTCAGGGCGGCGATGTTTTCCGGATGCACATTCAGATTCACCCCTGTCATCCCCAGCTTGTAAAAGGCAATCCCCAGCGCCAGAAAAACGGCACGGGTTCCCATTCCCCTTCCCTTCACCGCTTCGTCTCCGATCACAATTTTACCGATCTCACAGCAATTTTGCATCAGATGATAGAGTGCCACCGTTCCGATTGTTTTTCCCGTCTCTCCGTCCTTGATCGCGAAAAAGAGGGTGTCGGCATCCTCCAGATATCTTGCATACCACGCCTTCTGTTCCTCCGGCGAAATCGGCGGCAGTGGCTGCAGAAAGCGGGAAAGATCCGCGCGGTTCCTCCACCTGCGCAAAAGCTCCGTATCCGTTTCGTCAAGCGGTTCCAAAGTGCAACGCTCGTCTCTTGCAAAATAAAGATGTTTCATGCGTTTTTTCCCGGCTGAAACTGATTGATGGTTGCAATGACGAAGGCCTGTTCTTCCTCCGTCATCCCGTTATACATGGGCAGGCTCAACACCTCCTCCGCATTCTTTTCCGCAATCGGAAAGGCCCCCCGGTGAAAACCGAGATACTGGTAAGCCTCCGAGAGATGCGGCGGGATCGGATAATGAATCATGGTGCCAATCTGATGATTCTTCAGATGGTTCATCAGTTCCTCCCGGTGCGCCGGTACATGAACGACAAACTGGTGCCAGGAAGAATCCGCCCCTTCCCGCACCCTGGGCAAGATCAGGTACGGATTTGAGTTCGTTCAGATACCGCGCTGCCAGCCTGCGGCGTTCTGCGTTCAGTTCATCCAGATACTGGAGTTTGACGCAGAGCAACCCCGCCTGAATCTCATCCAGCCGACTATTGGCGCCCACCACCTCGTTATGATAGTGGACACGGCTGCCATAATTCCGGAACATTTTGAAATCTTCTGCCAGCTTTTCATCGTTGGTGGTAATACAGCCGCCATCCCCGAATGCCCCGCAGCCCTTGGTGGGATAAAAGCTGAAACAGCCGATGTCCCCTATGGAACCGACCCTTCTTCCCTTCCAGCGATTCCCATGGCTTTGTGCACAGTCTTCCACCACGCGCAGATGATGGTTACGCGCAATGGACATGATTTTGTCCATCTCACAGGACTGTCCAAAGAGATGCACCGCCAGAATCGCCTTTGTCGACGGCGTGATCGCTGCCTCTATCTTGTCGGCATCGATGTTATCATACGCATCCGGCTCTACAAAAACCGGCGTCGCCCCGTTCATGGTAATGCCCATCACACAGGCAATATAGGCATTGGAGCAGACAATCACCTCGTCCCCTTCTCCGATCCCCAGCAGGCGAAAGGAAATCCATAAGGCATCCAGCCCCGAAGCCAGACCGACACAGTATCCTGTGCCGATGTAGCTTGCCCATTCCCTTTCGAAGGCTTCGACCTCCTGTCCGAGAATATACCAGCCGGAACGGAGCACCGCCAGTGCCTTTTCCTCGTATGCGGCGGCATGCAATTCGTACTGCCGTTTTAAATCATTGGCTAAAATTTTCATTTTTCCCCTCTAGATCCGCCATCCGGATTTCTTCTACAAAGGTTTCATAATCTCTGATATATTCATCCGGCTCATAATGGGTGCTTGCCAGGACTAACAGCACCGAGTCCGGGCTGAAATCATACATCTCCTTCCAGACCATCGTGGGTAGGTAGACGCCGGTATGTGGACGGTTCAGACAGTAAATAGCCTCATTTCCTCGCCGTCCTTCACTTTCACCTTACTTGTCCCTGCTACATTGATCAAAACGAACTGTGATTCCCGATTCGCATGTTGCCCGCGAACCACGCCTGCATCCGATCCGTAGATATAAAAAGCTCTCTTGATCGCAAAGGGAATCTCCTTCTCCCCTTCCACGATCACAAGATGTCCTCTTTCATCTCCGCGCTGGGGAAATTCCAGCATTTTGACAAGATTCATGTGATGCATATTTCACCCTTCCTTTCTGCCTATTCTCCCCTTCGCCTGCCCCCGCGCCCCTAAACAGTAAGCGCCGATGAACAACAGGCAAAAATTCCTCCCGATATACACGGATACCAGATGCGCCTCGATCACCGTATAGGTGCAACAGGAAACCACGAGCATCAACGCCTGAAAATCTCTCTCCTGTTGACAGCGATAGAGCAGATAGAGAATCAGAAGGACAGCCAGAATTCCCGGAATGATTCCGTACCAGTAAAAAAGGCGCACCCATCCCATATCAAAATATTCATTTGCCCTCGGCGAAGAAAACAGCGACCAGCTCTCAATGTAACCGGCGTGTGCCTCCGTTCCGTAATACAGGTTGGCAATCCGCCCGTTTAACACCTGATCCGCCCGGATAAAAAAGGGACTCCCGGGCAAGCCTCTCCACAAAAAGCTCATATAGGCACATTCAACCGAGAAGGCGACATCGATCAGCACCAAAACCGCCCCTGCTGCGTACATCCACGCCCTCACGCGGTAATGCAAAAGCATTGCGAAAAGGACGGAAAGGATCCCCAGCAAAAAGGAAGTACGACTGTTTGTGAGTGCATAGACTCCACCGTTTGCTACCAGCAGAAGCAGGTAATGATACAGTTTCATCCTGTTGTCGTAGAGATACATCCCCATCAGAAGCAGCATGTAAAACATGCAGTGCAGCGCGTTGGGATGACCGAACCCCAGCGAATACCTGGTCTGCATCTCTCCCCCCGTCCGGAACACCGTCGTTACGCTTCTCTCCCCGAAAAGCCCCGTCAGCGACAAAAATACAATCAGCAGACAGCCGGCAAGCGTCTCCTGAAACAGTAGCAGGAGGCTCTTTCGAAGCGGAACCGTTTTGCTTGCAAAAACAAAGACAGCAACCCGCAGCAGGTCATTTTTTCCCGTCCACCGGTAACAGAAAAAGGTGAACAGAAGCACCGCCACCATCAGAATCCATTCTTTTTTGGAATGCTCCTCCAGAAGCATCGCCGTTAGAAACAGCAAAAAGGTCGCCCGAAAACAGACGCCGGTATAGGGGTTGCTCAGCCTGCTCTTGTCGATGAGTACAAAAAGAACCTCCAGAAACAGCCCCGTCAGGAAGAGAGCGCTGCGGATCTGCGGTATTTTGTTTTTGATCTGCTCACCGTTCATCCTGCCTCCTGCGTTCTTTGATCCACCGCACGGCTTCCCCTAAAACGGCATACAGAAACAGAAGGTAGCCCAGCCCGCTGATCCAGTGGATCAGATTGCCCGCACTCCCCCATGCGGGAAGGGCAAAAAGGAGTCCGAATAAAATCAAATAGACCACCTCTCCCCTCTCCCTCTCTTTCTGACCCAAAAAGAAGAGCAACGGCAGGCACAGATAAACGGCATTATACACCTGCGAAGTCGGCATATAATAAACCACGGGCATGGTAATCCACAACACCTGCATCCATTTCTTTTTGCTGACGAACAGGCCGGCAATACTGCACAGGAGGAAGAGGTTTTCCGCCACCATCCCGCAACGATCAATCTGTCCCTCTCCAAGCGGCAAGCGCTGCGACAGCATCCGGTAGACAAAGCCCCTTACCGAACTCCACTCGCGCATGAAGTCCGCCTGGTAATGCGAATCCAGAAGAAGCCGGATGTAGGAAAAAAAGCCTTCCCTTCCGCCGGTCAGGAGAAACGGTACGAAGAACAACAGGATGCCGTACAGCAGAAGTCGTCCCGCCTCCTTCCACCTCTTTTCTCTCACATACAGGAGTCCGTACAGGGCGGGCAGAATTTTGAAGCCGGCAGCGATTGCAATGAGCACCAGCGCCGCTTCCCTCAGATAGCGGTTATCACTCTCCTTCCACCATAAGGCATACAGAAGCAGGATCATGGTCAGAAAAACCGGATTGCCTCTCTCAATGGCGGTAAAAAAAGGAGCGGACGAAAGAAGGAGAATGCTTAATAACAGCCCTGTTTTTTCCGTCATACCGGCTACCCGTTGCGCCGCATACGAAAAGAGCAGCGCCAGAAACATCATGCAAAAAAGATAGCTGAGTCTTCCATAAGGCGCATCCCGAAAGGCACGCCAGTCCACTGCTTCCGCCTGTACGGGATTCAGCAGATACAGGAAATGAAAAAACAGATAGGATAAAGGAGGGAAACAGGCGTCCGGTGAAGTCTCATACACCCTGGACAAGTCCGACCCGTAGCCGATATGCCGATAAAAATCCGCAAACTCCCACTCGTCCTTGTTCCCCAGTACAAGGTAATCCAGGATCCCGACGCTTCCCGTCTTTAGCAAACTGCAGACCACAAAAAACAGCACTGTGCTCAGAATGGACACCGCAAAGAACACATGGCTCTTCTTATGAAAAAAAACAAACCGTCTCTTGTCCTGCAAACCCATTATTCCTTTGATTTCCCCTTCCTGTGCCGCGAGGACAGACCCAGACAGCCGCAAAACAGCAGCGGGAAGGTGACCTCCGTAAAAATTCTTGTGTCATAAAAGTAGAACGCAACCGATGCGCCAAGCACCGCATAGAGCAGGTATCTGTCCTTCCCTCTCTGAACGCACTGTACAAGAAAGTACACAATCATACCGGCCACAATCAGCAGGGTAAGCGCCCCGAATTCATAGAGCGTCGTGATGTAACTGTTCTCAAAGAATTCGTAGCCAGGCTCATAGGTCGGAAGCGTGACCACATACGCTCTGGAGGTCAGAACCCCTCTTCCGAACAGGAGCTGCCAAAACGGAACCCCTCCCAACAGATGGTGAATGGCATGCTGCGCATAGGTGACTCGTCTCTCATAGGCAATGGTATTCTGTGACCGGAAATGGAACCGACTCAAAATCGGCTGGAACAGCTCCAGCCGGTATAGGATCAGCATCATGACGGCAACCGCCGCTACCGTCAGAAGCATCGTTTTTCTCCCCGGCAGAATCCTTTCTCCCGCCCGTCTTCTGTCCCTGATTTCCAGAAAAAGTTGGAACACCCCTGTCAAAAGCAGTCCCAGCCAGGAACTCCTTGGACAGCGTTGTAATCAGAACCAGCGCAAAGAGCAACTGCGATAAGGTACGCAGCCACTTTTTTTCCACACCGGAAGAGAGCCAGAAACCGATGAGGTAGACCACTCCGGCAGGAATCGCATTGGCATACAGGTTGTCCGTCCGTGGTAGCTCTCCCCCTGTCATCCTTGCCTGAAAGGATCCCGCCAAATACTGAAGAAACCCGTACACGGCGCTCGCAAGGAGAATGCCCCACAGCAGTTTCATCCCCACCAGAGCATCTTCTTGCGCTTCCAGCGCCAGATACAGCGCATCCGTCATTACTATATCATAATAAAGCAGTTTCATCATCGACACCGGCGCGATTTCTCCGCGAAACACTGCCGCCAGCGAGGAGAGGTGAGAAACCGCAATCACAAGCAAAAGGCAGAGAAAAAGGCCTCTGTGTGACGAGTACAGCAACCGCCAAAACAGATTCTTCCTGATAAAACCATAGATGGCAGGCACAGACAAGAGGAAGATCCCCCCGAAAAGTTGTGTCTCCGTGATTCTGCTGACCCCGATATAGAGAAGCGCCAGCAAAAACACCGCCGGAATCAGCGTTCTGTGATAGATGCCGGTCATCTTTTCCTGCTTCGCTCTGTGATGAATGCCAGTCATCTTTTCCTGCTCCACTTTTTCCAAACCTACTCCTTCACCACGACCGAATGCTTTCGATAATATCTTGCCATCAGGCGGTTCCAGATATGTTCCGGATCTGTGGATGGCGGAAAAACCATGATCGGTCCCTGGTCGTCATTCATCGGTTCAAGCACTGCGTCCTGAATCTGCGGGTCTTCCAGAATGGTAAGCCGCTCCTGCATTTGTACTATAAAATCTGCCATTTCCCCGCTGCGGATATAGTTGATACAGAGATAGTCCATCGAATTTCCGATCAGATGCCTGTAAAATGCCGTAAGGAAGAGGATTAGCAGTACCGCAAAGACGACTCCCGTCTTTTTCCTGCCCTCTACACAAACTTCCCCGTCCCATCTTCGTTCCACGCAGTATCCCGTCAAATAAACCGTTGTTAGAATCAGGGTGATCAGGAACACAAAGTACTCCATGTCCGGATAACCCCCGGACACCGAGGTTCCCGCAAATACCGCCGGAAGGTATACCGCCGCATTCATCAGATAGGCAAGTAATACCATCAGCAGGGGGTGCCGGAAAACCTTCTTTTCCCTCTTTTTCATGGCACAGAACGTCAGCACGACCACAAACGGAATCAGAAGAATAAGCGGTCTGACCCGTAGAAAATTCTGTGCGCTGTCCATGAACACCTGCCAGATCGTTTGCAGCACTGCCACCAAAATATTCTGCGGGGAAAAACGAAACCCCGCTCCGCCTCGCACACGGTTCCCCGGCGCCGCCATACTGATGAGCAGCCCTACGGTTTCCAAAAACAGCGGCAGGAGAAGGAGCAGTCCTCTCTTTTTGCGAAGGGATGCCCATTCCATCGGTTTACCGTCCCGGAAAACATATAGAATCAGCAGGAACGTGCAGGAGAGCGACAACAGAATCGCCGGATAGGTTGTTCCGCCCAGATAAGTATAACCGAGCGTGATCCAAAACAAACGGAAGGCACTTCTACGTACACTGCTGACACGCTCTTTCTCCACATCCAAAGCAAATTTCAGGGCGGCCGTAAGCGTCCATGCCATCACGAAAAAAGGAATGTTATAGTGTGCCACGCAGGTATACCAGAAAAAACCTGCCCGTGGTGCCGGTGCATACTGGGTCTCAAAAATACCGGCGAGGGCAAAGAGCGACCAGAACAGCGGCTTTGAAAGTCCTGCCCGTTTCACCAGAAATTCCCGCAGCAGGAGCCAGGTACCTGCCAGAACGGTAAAAATGCCGATCCACGGAACGATATGATATACTTCTGCGCCCCAGATCATCGGTGCAAAACAGAACAGGACCAGCGAAGACCAGGTTCCCTGCCAGGTTTGATACATTTCCCCGATATATCCGCCGACCGCACGCAACATATCCCCCACACCGCCACCATCCAGCAGCACGTGATAGGCCACATAGCCGTTGGTCAAGTCATCGCCTGTCGCATAATCCGCCAAAGAGCAGTACAACATCGGCAATAACAGAAGGAACAATATCAAATTCAACACCACGGCGACTGCCATGTATGGCGTACACTTTTTTATCTGCATTTTCATGTGTTCTTCCATTCTCACATCGACCGGATGCGGGTGTGCAATATACAGGCATCTCTTCGGATTCGTACCGGTTGTAACTGTCCCCTGTAATCGAGTAGGAGGCGGTGATTAGCCGCCGTCCTCTCACACCACCGTGCATACCGTTCGGTACACGGCGGTTTCAACAGTTGGCGTGCACTGACTGGTACGCAAGAGTGAGATCATAAAAGCCCCACCGTACCAGTCTTTCTTTTGTTAGAGCTCTTTTGACCGCTCCTGTATTGGTCGTCCACCAGTATCCGCGACGGCATCCTGCCGCTTGATGTGCAAAATATTCCGGAACGCCCAGTCCAATCAGCTTACGCTTCTTTGTCTTGAACTTCTTCCATTGTTTCCAAATGCACATACGAATGCGGTGACGCAGCCATCCATTCAGAGCATCGACTTGATTCTTCATGCTTGCGGTTCCGTAGTAGTTCATCCACCCTCTTACATAGACCTTTATCTTTTCAAGTGCCGGTCTGATGCTTTGACAGCGTTTTCGGGAAGAAAGCTCTCTCAATCGGGCTTTGAACTTTTCCATCGACTTTGCATGAACTCGGATAAATATTCCGCTTCCGTTCCTTCCCAGTGCAAAGCCGAGGTACTTAAAATTTCGGATTGCAAATGCACTGACCACACGGCTTTTCTCCTGATTCACCTTCAATTTCAAGGTTTCTTCCAGATACTTCGTGCTCGTCTCCAGTAATCTCTTTGCCGCTCGTTCGCTCTTTGCCAATAGGACAATGTCGTCCGCATAGCGTATGCACGGAACTCCACGTCTCAGATACTCCTGATCAAATTCATTGAGGTAGATGTTTGCTAACAGCGGAGACAGATTCCCTCCCTGTGGCGAACCTTCCTCTGTATCGATGACCACTCCATTTTCCATGACTCCGCTTTTCAGATATCGCTTTACCATCTGGATGACACGCTCATCCTTGATCTCTCTGCGTAGCAGGTTCACCAGAATGATATGGTTCAGTGTGTCAAAGTATTTGGACAAGTCTAGACTTACCGCTTGGGTATATCCTTGCTCCGCATACTCCTTTACCTTCCGTATGGCATCTTTTGCGCTCCGTCCGGGACGATAGCCGTAGCTTCCATCTGCAAACAGCGGCTCATAAATCGGCATCATCTGTTGTGCCATGGCTTGCTGGATGGTTCGGTCGGTGACGGTGGGAATACCAAGCTTCCGTATTCCCCCGTCTGGCTTTGGGATCTCTACTCGTCTGACCGGCTTCGGCGTATACTTCCCTCGCCGTATCCTGTCTACCAACTCGTGGTTGTTCTCCTTAAGCCATACAAGCGTCTCGTCAACGTTCATTCCATCGACTCCCGGGCGCTCCTTTGTTTGCCTTCACTCTCTTAAAAGCTCTGTTCAGGTTGTCCTTTTCCAGTATCTTCCCCAAGAGATCGGGCTGTGCACTGTCCCTTTCCTTCCATATCCGGTTGAATGAGCGATGCGCTCTCACATACCCTTTGTGTTCCGCACTATCTCTTTGTGAGCAGCCATCGTATCCGATGTTTTCTGCATCCATGTGCTCACCCTCCTTTCTCAGTCGTACTATGGACTCCTACTGATTCGGTCCTTTTCCCTCTCGGGTACTATGACCTCTGCTGACTTCTGCATGTTCATTGCCACCTCTCGATGACAGTTACTCCTTTTCGGAGCATTCCACGCAGACCTCCCGTGGTATCACACGTTTCTTTCCCTCCATCTACCTGCCATTTTTACTACAAACGATTCCGTGTAGTTATCGGGCTTCGTCTTGTCTAGCAGCCTTACCCTCGTTTGCAGCCTGTAAATGATTTCTGTTCGTCAGGCCAGAGGTTTGCCCTCGGGTTAGTAGGTTCCCCGAATCCGGCTTCCTTTAGATTCCACCTCACGATGGACACCCTTGCCTTCGGCTATGTCCTTCCCACTACCGGGCGGACTCCGGACTTGCACCGATTAGAAACGTGCGCCGCTGGGCGCACTATAAAATCAGCCGCTGTTTTCCACAGCGGCTGATTCCTCTAACGCTTTCTTTCTCTCAGATCATGATCCCGCTCGCAGAAACGATTTTTACTGGATTTCCACTTCGCTCCAGGTGTCACTGGGAATCAGAGTTACATAACTCTTCCCGGCATTGACCTGGATTTCCTCTCCGCTCTTGGCATCATAATATTTGGTTAACGTCTGGTCATCCTTCTTGTTCCAGACCATCGGGCGTGCATAGCCGTTCGTCACATACCAGCCGTTCATCATCTTCTGGGAGATGCAGTTGTAAATCAGATAACCGTTCGGATCCAGCTGGGTGAAGTCACAATCCTGGATGAACAGGTTCTTGAAGGTCAGGGGCTTTCCGTCTTCGGCGTCCTTGTGGATGGAACCGTATTCGTAATAATCGTAGGTACCGGTCTGCTCATTGTACTTCAGTTCGGAACCGTTGTGATAGAACGGAAGCTTGATGTCCTTCGCTTCGACAGCGCCGTCTGCACCCTTCACGTCCACGGTCTGACCGTAAGGCGCAAAGTTGAAGTGCTTCCCATCATCCACACGGTATTCGTTATATTCCGTAGAGACGCCGGATCTCTGGAAATTCTTGTCCAGATCTCCCTTGACCACGTATTCCGTGAACTCCCTCGACTTGCCGTTGGACACGCGGGAGAAGGTGCCGGAGAAGTGTACCGACCAGGGTTTCTTGAACCAGTCGTTGTTGTAGAACGGACCGCCATCATGGCAGAGTACCGCATCATATTCCGCAGCAAGAATGATATTGGTCGGTCTGGTGGAGCGGATGCTGCCCAGCTGCTCGATCTTGCCCCAGTCCTTGATGATACACATGAGACGGGTAATTCTCTTGTTTAAGGTGGAGTTCATCATTTCATAAACGATGTCGGATTCATCCGTTCCATAGTGGAGAAGCGCCGTTTTCTCATTGTCCACCATGACCGCCACCGGTCTCTGGTTCTTAAGCTCGTCCGAAATCGGTTCCCCTGTTAACTCGCTCAAATACATGCCGGCGGGAATTTCGCCATTTGCCGCCGCCTGCGTGGAGGCCGACGCTCCCGCCGAGGCCTGTCCCCCGTCCTTCATGGTATACATGCTGCTCGAATTGTCGCTTGTCTGATCGCTCTTCCCACAACCGGCAATCACTCCCGTCATGGCTGCCACCAGCGCAAGGCTGATCAATTTTTTATTGATTTTCCTCATCCCGTTTCTCCTTATTGCAAAAAACTTTGTGCATCACAAATATGCGTGTCTCTCCAAATGAACCCAAAAATCATACCACCATCAAGTAGATTTTGCAATCCATCCCGCCACATCGGCAGCGTGAATTTACAGTAGAAATCACGGATGTAAGTTTCCTGTCGAAATCAAAGATGTAAGTTTTCTGTCGAAATCAAGGATGTAAGTTTCCTGTCGGAATCAAGGATGTAGGTTCCCTGTAGGACCCCAGCGGGCAAAGAGACCCATGCCGTTTTGCCACCCTATTTTTTCATGACCACGGAATCCTTGCGATAATAGCCTGCCACCGCCCGGTTCAGGATGTGATCCTGATCCTCCGTCGGCAAATAGAGTTTAATCGGCCCCTGATCGTCATTCACCGGTTCCAGCACCACGTCCTTGATCCCCGGATTTTCCAACACCGAAAACCAATCCGCCATCTGTGCCTTGAAGTCCTCCATGGCACCACTGCGAATATACTGCAGGCAAATGTAATCCATGGAGTCACCGATCAGATGCCTGTAAAAGAGGGCTAGAAACAGGGCGAGTGCAATCCAATAGATCAGGCCAATCCTCTTCCTGCTTTCTGTTCGAATACCATTCTCCCCTCTTCGTTTCAGCAAAAGTTCCAGCACAAATCCGGTGAGATACACCGTTGTAAGCACGAGCGTGATGATCCATACAAAATAGACGAGATCGGTATAGCCGCCCGACACCTTGGCTCCTGCAAAAATTTCCGGCAGATAAACCGACACATTCCCCAGATAAGCGAGCAGCAGGAACAGAAGCGGATGCCGGAAAAATCCTCTTTTGCCGCGCCTGTATGTGCACAGCATGAGCACGACGGAAGATGTAACGAGCAGAAACAGCGGCCGGATACTCAGGAACATTTGCAGACTGTCCGTAATGGCATGAAGAAACGCTTCTCCTCCCGCCATCACGACGTTTTTCACCGAAAACCCGAAATGCGAACCGCCGCGCACATGATTGCCCGGGGCCGCCATGCTGACCAGAAGTCCCGCTACCTCTAACAGGAACGGAAGCAGGAGCATGACCCCTCTTTTTCTGCACAGCTCCTTTTCCTCCCCCTTGATCCGGAAAAAGAGGGTCAGAATCAGCAGTGCCGTACCAAAGAGAGAGAGTAGAACCGGCGGATAACTTGCCCCGCCGAGGTAAGTATAGCCAAAAAGCAGCAAAAGATAACAAAGCCCCGCTCTGACCGGATGCCCCTCTCTTGCATCCAGGGTAAAATGCAGGGATCCTACCAGGGTGAGTGCCATGATCAAAAAAGGAATGTTATAGTGCGCCACACAGGTATACCAGAAAAATCCCGCTCTGGGCTTTGGCGCATACTGTGTCAGAAAGATTCCTGTAAGTGCAAAGAGCGACCAAAAGAGCGACACGGGTAGCTGTGCCCTCTTGACCAGAAATTCCCGCATCAGCAGCCAGGCTCCCGCCAGCACGGTGAAAATCGCGATCCACGGCACGATCGCATACATCCCCCTGCCCCAGTTCACCGGGGCAAAACAGAAGAGAAAAATGGAGGACCAGGTCCCCTGCCAGGTGCGATAATTCTCTATAATATAGGCGCCTACCGCGCGTAGCACATCCACCATGCTACCGCCGTCCTGCAGTACGTGATACACCACGGCTCCGTTTAACAAATCATCTCCGGTGGCAACATCCGCCGTAGAGCAGTACAGCATCGGCAACAGCAACAGAACCAGAACCGCATTCAGCGCCAGCGCCATGACGACGTCCATCTTGATTTTTTTCATTGATCCCGCCTTTCCCACTCCGTCACCTTATCACAGCAGCTGCTCTTTGCCAAGGTGCCCGCCTGGTGCTCCCGCCACCCCGGGAAGTCCATCGTTGCCCTGGGAAGCCCATCATCGCCCCGGAAAGCCCATCATTGCCCTGGGAAGCCCATTTCCTCTTCCTAAAATCCCCTCCTTTCCTGACTCACCCGATGTTTTTTCCGGAAACTATGGTATGATGGGAGGAGTGTCTGGAAAGGATATTTCATGGTCAGAAAAAAAGAATCACTGGACGCATGGCAGAAGCTGGACAATACAGCGCTTCTGTTCCCTGTCATTGCCAACGAAACCAATACCAATGTATACCGGATCACCGCGGTATTAAAGGAGCAGGTGGATGCCATCCTCCTGCAGCATGCGCTGGACGACTTGCTCCCCCGCTTCCCCTCCTTTAATGTGCTGATGCGCCAAGGGGTTTTCTGGTATTATTTTGAAAAAAATATCAAGCGGCCACCGACCGTCTACGAGGAAAACGACTATCCCTGCCGCCGCATGGAGGCTGCCGCCAACCGCGGCTTTCTTTTTCGTGTGACCTATTTTGAAGACCGGATTCATCTGGAGGCTTTTCATGTGCTGGCGGACGGGATGGGCGCCCTGACTTTTTTAAAGGAATTGGTATACGCTTACCTTCGTCTCTCACATCCGGAGGCCTTTGGGGAAGAGGAAGAGGACTCCTTTTCCGAAGATACCTCGCTCAATACCGAAGACAGCTATGTCCGTAATTTCAAAAAAGCGCATGTAAGCACCTACTCCACCAAACCCGCCCTGAATCTGACCGGTGAGAAATTTTATTCCAACGGTCTTGGCGTCATTCACGCGTTCATGTCGTACGACGCACTGCACGAGGTGGCGCACAAATATGACTGCTCGGTGAATGTCTATCTGGTCAGCCTCCTTCTCTACAGCATTCATCAGGCCTACCTCCTTGGTTCTCCGTCCAGGCGACCGATCGTCGTGAATGTGCCGGTGAATTTAAGGCCGTATTACGAATCGGTGACCACCAGGAATTTCTTCGTCATGGTGAGCGTCTCTTTTTTACCACAGGAAAAAGAAAGCGGGGAAGCCTGGACGCTTGCTGACCTCTGCAAGCTGACAAAAGACAGTCTGCATGCTCAGGTGCACAAAGAGAAGCTCGAGGAGATTTTCTCTTACAGCGTTGTCGGTCAAAGAAACCTGCTCTTGCGCTCCCTTCCCTATATCTTCAAAAAAATCGGTCTGACCTTTATCTACCATAAAAAAGCGAGGGCGAATACCACCACGCTGACCAATCTGGGCAAAATCACACTGGCAGCCCCCTATGCTTCCTATGTAAGCAATATTTATGAGATGCTTCCGGTTTCTGCCCACCAGAATCTGAAGGCGGCGGTGGCGACTTATGACGGTATTCTCACCCTGACCTTCACGTCCGTCTTAAAGGATGCTTCCATCCAGCGTTTTTTCCTTAAGCAGCTGGCAAAAGAGGGGATTTCGGTGCGCGTTTCGACGAATGGAGTCTACTACGAATGATTAAATGCAAGAATTGCGGCATCCTTATTGAGGATGAAACGGCGGTCTGTCCGCTCTGTCACATGGCGCTCGGCAGGGGAGAGTCCAAGGGGCATAACATCTATCCGAACATTGCCAGGAAAACACAGATGATGCACTTCCTCATGAAAGTCCTTGTCTTCCTCGGCTGTGTGGCGGAAGGGATCTGTGTTCTGGTCAATTACTATCATTACGACGGCAGGCACCGCTGGGCCATCGTTTCCGGTTTGTATATTCTGTATGCGCTGCTCTGCTTCAATGTTGCCATCGTGCGAAAGCACTCGTTTCATTACCGGCTGTCGCAGCTGGCGATCTTTTCCGGCTTCATGCTGGTGGGGGCGGATTATTTCGGCGACTTTCACGGCTGGTCCCTGAATTACGGTCTCCCCGTGATGTCCCTTGTGCTCTGTGCCGCCACCATGCTCTTCATGGTGATCAAGAGCCGCAGCTATACCAGCTACCTGATGTTGCAGGTGCTGAACCTGATTTTTTCCTTCGTCCTGCTTCTTTTCCTGCTGCTAGGCAAAACCACGTCCATTGCGCTGACCTGGACCGCCTTTTGTTCCGCCCTCATCCTTTTCTCCGGAACAATTGTCTTCGGCGGGATCCGCGCCAGAAACGAGCTGCAACGAAGATTCAACCTGTAAGCTTCCGCATCGGAAACGAGCTGCAACGAAGATTCAACCTGTAAGCTTCCGCACCGGAAACGAACTGCAACGAAGATTTAATCTGTAAGCTTCCGCACGAGAAACGAACTGCAACGAAGGCTTCACCTGCAAAAACGAAAGAGGTATGTATGGATTTCCACTTAGAAAATTCGGGGACAGAGTTTGGGGCGCTCAGCGCACGTGCCAAGATCATCGAAGGCATCATTCAGGCGGCATCGAATTCCACCACCCTGGGGCCCGGCATTAAGAACGGCACCTACAGGCGCAATTTGCAGGAGCTTCCCTGGAGATGCCCTGCAGGCTACTCCCACACGGAACTCCTTGGCTTACGGATCCGCTGTCTCCTCCCTCCGGAGAAGAGCAGCAGTTTCGTCTGGAACTGGTACTGCCGCCCGTGCGCAGGTCGCACACCGTAGTGTTGATGCTGCACGGTGGCGGCTATATTGCGGGTCTTCGGAATGTCTACCGCGACTTCGGCGTTCTCTACAGCGACTGTAACGACGGTCAGGCCTGCCTGATCGTAGATTACCGCTATGCCCCGGAGCATCCCTATCCCGCTGCGCTGGAGGATGCCGTCCGCGCCTGGAAGTTTCTCATTGAGGAGCGGGATTACCTCCCGGAGGAAATCATTGTGGCGGGAGACTCCGCCGGCGGCGGTCTTTCTCTTGCGCTTGCCATGTACCTGCGGGATCACGGCATGGGCAGTCCGAAGAAGCTCGTCCTGATGAGCCCCTGGACAGATGTGACTGCCTCCGGTCCTTCCTACGAAGAGAATTACACCAAGGATATTCTCTTTGGAAATGCCAAGGACCCGGTCAACCACTACTCGTCCATGATTTATCACAATCCTTACGTCGGGGACCACGATCCCCACACCCCCTATCTTTCTCCCTTATTCGGCGATTTCACCGATCTTCCTCCGATGCTCTTCCAGGTCGGTTCGAACGAAATGCTCTTATCCGACTCCACCGCAGCCGCACAAAAGGCGCACGATGCGGGAGTCAACGTGCGCCTGGAAGTTTATCCGGAGATGTTCCATGTCTTTCAGATGGGGCTGTCCCTTCTCCCGGAATCCGCAGAAGCCTGGAAGAAGGTCGCACAATTTATCGAAGAAGATTAAGAGCGTTTTTACGCTTCCGGTCTCTTCTTAACAGGCTTACCATGGTGCTGCCGGAAGCTTCCCGGTTGCCGCTGCGGTATTGCCGGAAGTGCGTTTTTTTTACGCTTCCAGCAGCTTCTTCACCGAGGCGAGCTTCACACAAAGAGCGAAGAGTTTGGAGGCAATGCGCAGATCTTCTAAGGGCGGGTACGTCGGTGCGATTCGGATATTGGAATCATGCGGATCGCGGTGATAGGGCCAAGGTGGCTCCTGCCGGAGTCATGGCGACACCCGCTTTTTTGGCATAATCCACGATTTTCTTTGCGCAGCCGTCCATCGCATCAAAGCTGATGAAGTAACCGCCCAGCGGTTTGGTCCATGTTCCGATTTCAAGACCGGTGAGTTCCTCTTCCAGAATCTTTTCCACCATCTCAAATTTCGGTCGGATGATGTCCGCATGCTTCTTCATGTGCTCCGTCATTCCGTAAATATCGCCGAAGAAGCGCACATGACGTAGCTGATTCACCTTATCATGACCGATCGTCTGGTTCTTTAACTGCTTTTTGATGTCTTCCAGATTGTTGAGAGAAGTGGCCAAGGCGCTCATGCCGCTTCCCGGAAAGGTGATTTTGGAAGTGGAGGCGAATTTATAAACCAGATCGGGATTGCCCGCCCTCTTGCATTCTCTTAGAATTTCCACCAGATAATCCTGCTTGTCCTCATACAGATGATGCACGCCGTACGCATTGTCCCAGAAGATGCGAAAATCCCTGGCGGCAGGCTTTAACCTGGCGAAACGCCTGACCGTTTCATCGGAATAGGAATATCCCTGCGGATTGGAATATTTGGGCACACACCAGATTCCCTTGATGGATTCATCCTCTTCCACCAGTTTGGAAACCAGATCCATATCCGGACCATCCTCGTGCATCGGCACCGGAATCATGTTAATGCCAAAATATTCGGTAATTGCAAAGTGACGGTCATACCCGGGCACCGGGCAGAGAAAGGAAACCTTGTCCAGCTTACACCACGGGGTAGATCCCATAATCCCATGCGTCATGGCTCTGGACACCGTATCGTACATCACATTCAGGGAAGAATTGCCGTAGATAATGATATTGTCCGGGTTGTTTTCCATCATGTCGCTCATTAAAAGCTTGGCTTCCGGAATCCCGTCCAATACGCCATAGTTTCTGCAGTCCGTTCCATCCTCGCTATACATATCCGCCCTGGAATCCAGTGCGTCCATGAGCCCCAGTGAAAGATCCAGCTGCTCCTTGCAGGGCTTTCCCCTCGCCATGTTCAGCTTCAGATCCATCTCCTGATATTTCTCATATTCCTTCTTCAGGTGCACCAGCTCTTGTTCCAGTTCCTGCTTACTGTATTCCTTATATGGCTTCTTCATCGTACCTTCCTTGCTTCGATTGTCCCTGTTTTCCTGATTCGGTTGCTTCTCCTGCGCTTCCTGATTCGGTTGCTTCTCCTGCTCTTCCAGTTCCGATTGCTGATTCTGCGTTTCCTTCTGCTGCAACTTCTCTTCCCTCTCTCTATTCTTCGTCTTCTCCGCCATTTCTCATCCTTTCTTCCGTGAACGATCTAAGACAGGAGCGCTCCCGTCTCTTACTTTTCCGGTTCTTCTTTCGGAATCTGTGTGAAGAGTTTGTCCACCCTGTTTTTATCAAAAAGATTGTTGTACTGTGCGTAGGCGTAATCCAGAAGAATTTCATTCTTCTGCAGAATTGCATCCTTGTTTTCCATATCCGCCATATTTTCGACGTATTTTCCGTCTTTGTCAAGAATGCCGTAGGCACTGATCACCGGATATTCCTCGTAACACCTGCCGATGAGCGCCTCATAGGGCGTGAGCGGTTCTCCTGCGGTTTTTAAGATCAGGTAGGAGAGGTAGTTGGCGCTGAGGGCGTCGATTCTCTTCTCCGGTGTCTCGTAATTGGTCCAGATGATAAACGGCGTCTTGTATTTGGCAAGCTTCTCCTTGCCGCCCTCGCCCGCCTGCTCCTCTCCGAAGAGCAGCTTATCTGCCGCATCTCCGAGGGCCGGTTGGTGATCCCCGTAAATAATGATCATCACCGGTTCCGGGTCTTTCTGATAGGTATTGATCAGCTTTTTGATCGCATCGTCGCTCAGTCGCACCACCGTATCGTACACCTCAAGCGGATTGAGATCGCCTCCCGCCTCCTTCTCGTATTTCTTCATGGAAAGTGGGCGTTAAGTCATTCGTCGGTGCATATCCCCCGTGGTTCTGCATGGTCACGTTGAAGAGGAATTTCTTTCTTCCGCTCATCTTCTCTTCCACCTTCTGCAAGGTTTCCAGATCGAAGGCGTCCGTCGCATAACCGCGCAGCGTCGGCACCCGCGGATAATCCCGGATGGAGAAGAAGGGCTCTAACGAAAGATAGGGATAGACCGTCTGCCTGTTCCAATTCTTTTTTTCCGAAAGATGGAGACTCGCAATCTCATATCCCTTGTCCTTGAAATAAGAGGCAAGCGAGAAGGTGTCTCTATTCAGATACCCCTCATACGGGTAGGTGTTGGCAGGTAAAAAAGCCATGGAATTGCCCGTTAACGACTCAAACTCCGTATTGCAGGTGCCGCCCCCGCGCACGGAGACGTAGAGATTTCCCCTGACCGTATTTTTGTGAAGCGACCTGAGGAAAGGCATGGTATCCTGCTCGATCGCCTTGTTTTCATAAGAAATTTCCGACAGCGACTCATTCATGATCATGAGAATCTTTGCCGGATGCTTTTTCCCTGCAAACTCCTCTGCCGTTTTGGCATTCTCTTTTCTTGCCAGAGCGGCGTATTCCTTATAAATCCGCTCGACTTCCGCCTGCGAATATCCCTTCGGCGCATGCACCTGATAGGACTCATAAAACTTTAAGAAGGTCGCCGGAAAGCCCTGCCTTTGGTAATCCATCACAATGTAGACATCCCAGGAGTCCGTCTGCAAATTCCCGTAAAGCGGCAAAAGATGCAGAAGAGCAAGAAGCGCCGCCCCGGATAAAAGAAAGAGGGCTCTTGCGGCAAGACGCTTTTTGAGAGGCTTCTTTGCCTCCGTCCCCTCTTCTGTCTTCGTGTAGAAGGCTTCGGCGCTGAACCTGCTGCCGGAAAGCACCCCGCCGCGGTGCACCCCGGTCTTCCTCTTTTTTCTGATGACAGACAGTTTGAGCAAATAGGGGAGGATCACCGCTCCCAGAATGACGAGGCAAAGGCAGAGGATCCGCGGCGTCAGCGTATAGTTGTACTGTGCAGCGACGTCTGCTGCCGTATTCATGGCACGAATATCCCAGGGTAGAATGGGTCTTCCCCGGAACAGGGAGACAAAATGATTCGCCAGATAGGCGACCCCGAAGAAAAGATTGACCAGGGTAAGCGACAAACTTCTCGTCGTCAAGGCTCGAAGTACCAGAGACAGCCCGAGGAGTCCTCCGTAATTCAGAAAGAAATAGGGCGTGTCCATAGCTGATACCGAACCGTTTGCCAGCTCGCCAAACATCACCACGGCTGCCGGATACGAAAAGAAGAGAATCTCTTCCAGACGGTTTTTGACGTCGATTTTTCTCCAAAAAGGGCAAACAGTCCCTGTACGAGTAGCAGCGAAATCCCGTAAAGCACCAGCAGATACCCCTGCCCAAAAAAAGGAAAGCTCAAATAGTTGTACGGTTTGAAATACAGATCCGCGTTATCCGACGGGATATACAGGCGGATTTCCTGCGGCGACTTTCCTTTTAATTCCGTGCGAATGCTCGTTGCATCAAAGATGGAAGAAGCAATCTCTTCCGCCCGCATCGTCTTGACCGGAACGCCGAAGAAGCGGAACTGAATCTGTTTCAGATTGAGTTCTCTGATTCCCGTAAAGCGCAGCCGAAACACCGTCAGGTCTTCGTGCAGACCGTCCGCCTGCAGCGTGGTCGTGGTCTTACCTACATCAAAGACGGAGCGGTAATTGAAGCTGACGGAGGAATCTGTACGGTAGACTTGAATCTGTCCCGCTTCCTTCGGCGGATCAAACTGCAGTCGCACCCCCATCCTCGGTTGAAAGAAAAACATCAAAAACGGGATGAGGAAAAGGGCTGCAAGCAACTTCTCCGGCTGAAAGCAATGTGATAAAAAAGAAAGATCCAGCTTATTTCTGTGTCTCATTTTGCAAAAACTCCGTTAGCTCTTCGAGTGTCATACCCCTGGATGCCTTGACCAAAAAGGCCGTGTTTCTTGCCGTAAACTTTTGTAGAACCTTTTTGCCTCGTCTTTATCCGCACAGGCATAGACCTCTGCCATCCCGCACTTCTTCGCTTCTTCCGCCATCCATGCGGAAGCCCTTCCGACTGCAAGCAGCACGTCGATCTCCGGAAGTGAGGCGACAAAGGCGCCGATTTCACGGTGCAGCCTCTCCTCCTGTTCTCCCAGTTCGAACATATCGCCCAGAACGGCGATCCGTTTGTCCGCCTTCGTATGGGAGAGGGTCAGTAACCCCGCCTTCATGGACTGAGGATTGGCATTATAAGTATCGTTGTAGATCGTATTTCCGTTTGCGGTATGGACGGTCTCCATCCGCATCTGCGCCGGAACGTAAGCGGAAATCCCCCTCCTGAATCTCTGCCGCTGACAGACCGAAGCAGGAAGCCACCGCCGCGGAGGCAAGCGTCGGATAGATCATGTGCCGTCCGCCGCAGGGCACCTCCACCTCATAAGTTCCCTCCGGCGTCTTTGCGATGTAGGACATTTGATCAGGCGATCCGTCGTCAATCTCCTCCGCACGGTAGAGGCAGTCCTCTTTTTCTCCTACAAAAACCAGATCCGCCCTCGAGAGTTTGGCCGCCGATTCTCTCCCGATCATTTGGGCGATTTCCTCTTCTCTTTTGTCTCGTTCCGCTTCTTCCTCCGGGCTCATTTCCTTTGTTGCCAGATGAAAGACCGAAAGAGACGGCATATAGTCGTCGTCGCCGTTCAAGACCGCCAGCCCTCCCTCGGCCAGACCGTGAAATCTCACACTTGGCTCGAAAGATATTCTCCCTGCTGCCCAGATTCCCGATGTGGGCTTCTCCGATATTCGTAATCACGGCAATCTGCGGGTTTGCCATCCGGGACAGGACATCGATTTCTCCCAGATGATTCATCCCCATCTCGACCACTGCCACCTCTGTTTGACCGGTGATTTGCAGGAGGGTGCGCGGCACGCCGATGTGGTTATTGAAATTTCCCTCGGTTTTCAGGACCTGATAGCGGGTGGCAAGAACAGATGCAATCATGTCCTTGGTCGTCGTCTTGCCGACCGAACCCGTGACGGCAATCACCGTCAGATCAAACTTGCTTCTGTAATACCCCGCCAGATCTCCCACTGCCTGAATGGTGTCCTGCACCAGCAGATAAAACTTGCCCTCCCGATATTCTCCCGGATCTTTTGCAATCACGCAACCGCAGGCACCCGCGTCCAGCGCCGCCTGCACGTACCTGTGTCCGTCCGTCTTTTCTCCCACGTAGGCAAAAAAAACATCGTCCTCCCGGATCTTTCTGTTGTCGCTGGAAACGCCGGTGATCTTCGTATCCTCATCCTGATACGGCCCGATCAGTTTGCCGCCCGTACATGCCACCAGTTCCCGTAGTGTAATCTCTTCCATCTTCTTACGCCTCTTTTGCCAGTGCGTCCTTTACAATGCTTTCGCAGAGATCTTCAAAGGAGATCCCCACCTGTGCCGCTTCCTGCGGCACGAGGGATGTCGGCGTCATCCCCGGCAGGGTATTCACTTCCAGGAAATAAACCTCATCCTCTTCGGTTACGATAAAGTCGGAGCGGGAGTAGGTTTTCAGCCGCAGCGCCTTGTGTGCAGCCAGTGCGTCTGCTCCCATCTTCTTCTCCACCTCCGCCGAACACCTGCCGGGGCAAATTTCTTCCGTGGCTCCCGCCTGGTATTTATTCTGATAATCATAGAATCTGGTCTTCGGCACGATTTCCACACTGGGCAGCGCCCTTCCTTCCAGCACTCCGCAGGTAAATTCTCTGCCCTCGATAAATTCCTCCACCAGGATGTCGCTTCCATAGCGCAACACATCGCGCACGGCATCTTCCAGTTCCGCCTGTTCCTTCACGATATGCATGCCAAGAGAGGAGCCTCCCGTCGGCGTTTTAACCACACAGGGAACGGCATTCTCCGCCGCAATCTTCCCTGCGTCCTCTTCTTTGACGTGATGGTATTCCTTCCACTGCGGCGTCTTCATCCCGCAGCCCGCAATCATGTGCTTCGTCACCGTCTTATCCATTGCCATCGCCGCTCCCAGATAGCCGGAGCCGGTGTACGGGATCCCGAAGAGATCGAAGGCTGCCTGTACTCTCCCGTCTTCTCCGTTCATTCCGTGCAGCGCAATGAAAACCAGTTCCGCCGCCTGACAGATCTCTAGCACCCCTTCCCCGAAAAGCGAAGGGCTCTGCAGCTTCCTGCCTTTTTTCAGTGCCTCCAGATCCGGTGCATTCCCGTCAAAAACGACTTCTTTTAACGAGGGAAGTTCTTCAAACAACTGTGCCGGATTCTTCCTGATTTCCTCCCTCTCGTCTTCCAGCCCGAGAAACAGATCTACGAGCACCGCCTGGTGCCCCTTCTGCCTCAGTGCCTTACAAATCTGGGTGCCGGAAGAAAACGATATCTTCCTTTCCGTGCTGAGTCCCCCGCATAAAACCACGATTTTCATGATACATTCTCCATTCTGTGCTTCTCACCACTTTGAAACGTCAACCACTGTATCTGACCGCTATCCTAAAAAATAGTAAACGACTTTTTCTTTCCGATATAGAGGTCGCCCGCAATCGAATCGGTTTTGACCCTCCAGGTATATCTGCCGCTTCCCAGGAAGTCTTTGCGCACCCAGAACGTCCAGCTGCCGTCCTCTTCTTTGATGGCGCCGCGCAGCATCAGTCTGGCTCCCTCCTTATTATAGATGGCGACATAAAGATTGCTGATTTTGTCTTCCACATCGGCAGGGGGTTTGATATAGAAGTTCACCCTTTCGCTGTCCTTCCAGGTCTTCATCTTAGGCTTGCACTTTGCCAGTGCTTCGGAAACCTCCGCCGCCTGCTGGCTGATGCCGGACGCCTCTTCCATGAAAGGAGATTTGCGCGCCAGCTCGATGTTCATATTAACGATCCCGTATTTCTCCGCCAGCGTTTTTTTGTCGGAAAAAGATTCGTGCCTAACCCCAGATGGTTGCCGTCAATCTTCACTCCCAGTGCCGCAAGAGTCGTCGGGAACATGTCAAAGGTGGTGTAGGTTCTCTTCTTCTCCGGATTCTGAACCTCCGCATCCGGGTGAATCACGCAGGTGTAGGTCCTCCTCATGTATTCCGGGGACACATCGTCACAAAAGTCCCCATCCATCGTCAGGTGATCGCCGTTGATGATAATCGTTGTATCCTTGTAAAAATCCTGTTGCTGTACCCATTTGACGAAATCCGTCACCTGTTTGGACGAGCAGGCCATGACATTGGCGTACTGATTGCTCCCGAAGGTGTGCGGACAGTATTCACAGACATAACCGTCCGGAAAATGTGTGTCCACCGTCAGCATGGTGAAGTTGAAGGGCTGCTTCTTCTTTGCCAGTTCTGTCAGTTGTTTCCTTGCAAATCCGAACAGCTTGTGGTCTTCGAATCCCCACCAAACCTTGTAATCCCGCGGAATCCAGTCGTTCCAAACCGCATAATTGTAATCTCTTATCGCATAATGTCCGTGCTGGGTATAATACAATCTTCTCCCGCCAAAAGAAGCATCGGAGCCAAGCAGGAACATCTGGTTGTAGCCTTCATCCTCCAGAATGTCTCCCAGTGTTTCAATGGAAGGGAAAAAATCCAGCTGGTTCTGCATACCGTTGTTGCCGATATCGATCTTGAGCGGCAGTCCGGAGGTCTGGGCAAACATGCCTCCCATTGTCCAGGTGGCGCCGTACATCGCATAGCCGCCGTTTAACTTCTTGCTTTTTCCGGAAAAATTCACATTCTCCTGCGCGAGCTTCGTCAGCTCCGGAATCACATTCTCTTCAAAGCCGCCCCCGTCCTTCTCATCCGAATAGGTGGTTTCCATGGATTCCAGATAGAGGTAGATCAGATTCCTTTTTTTCTCCGGGAAAGTCAGCTTCGTTTTGTGCGGATCCGCATAATGCTCGGCAATAAAGTTAGAGGAACGGTTCCGGTTCTCCAGCCAGGTGCCGAAGTCCAGCTTGACGTAGGCAACAAAGACGGTGGCAATCAGAATGAGCCCTGCCACGATGTTGATGCGGAACAGAATGGCTCTCACCGATCTGTGATTATGGATGCGGTACAGACAGATCACAATCAGAATTGCTGCCGCAACCGCCGGAAAGAGGACGAAGTAGAAAACGGACTGGATGATATTGCTTCCCGTGCCTTCCAGAGGAGAGGACAGTTCATAAATGATCTCCTCCATGGTCAGCCTGCTCCAGGTTGTAAAAGCCCACCTCGCCAGAAAAGCCAGTAAGAGAGAGCCAAAGATCAAAAGAAAGGATAGCGACAGACGAAGGAACCGCTGCCAGCTCATGTGATGTTTTTTCCATTGCTTTTGTATAAACAATTTTATCTCCTTCTTCTCAAACAGCGCTTCTATGATACAATAGGTGCATTGATTTTACCATAGATCACAAGGGTGGATGTGCCTCCCGCTTAAATTGGCCGAATTTTCTTCTGAATTTTAGAGATGTATTTTAGAAATGAATTTTAGAAAATTTCCCCGTGTCAAAAGGATCCTGAATCTCAGGAGACGCTCGATCCTTTGGCACTTTTGACCCGCAGGATTCGATCCGAGGTAAAGGGCTCTTTATGAATCTGGAAAAAGAACTTCTTCAAATGAAGTCTGCCTCTCCTTCCATGGCGGCTTCTACGCTTTCTATGCGCAATCAGACGCTCCTTGCTCTTGCTGATTCCCTTCGTTCTCACGCAGAGGAGATTTTTGCCGCAAACAGGGAGGATCTGGCAGCTGCACAGAGGGACAAGCTCTCCCCTGCCCTTCTGAGCCGTCTGAAATTTGATGAGCAGAAGCTGCTTTCTTCCATCTCCGGCCTGGAATCCCTCTCCGCACTCCCCGATCCGACCGGAAGAATTTTGCTGAAGCGCGAACTGGACAGGGGGCTGGTTCTAACCAAGGTCACCGTGCCCATCGGTGTCATCGGTATCATTTTCGAGGCGCGTCCCGATGCCATGATTCAGGTCGCTTCTCTTTGCATCAAAAGCGGGAATTGTGCCGTCCTCAAGGGCGGAAAAGAAAGCCTCCATACCAACCGGCTCCTTTTTTCCCTGATCTATGACTGTGCCCTGAAATGCGGTCTGCCCTCTGCCTGTCTCCTTCATGCGACAGAGCATGCGCAGATTGCGGAGCTGCTCTCCTTCGAAGGCCTGGTCGATCTGCTGATTCCCCGCGGCTCCAACGCCTTCGTGCGCTACATCATGGATCATACGAACATTCCTGTCATGGGACACGCAGGCGGCGTCTGCCATATTTACGTCGACCGCGATGCCGATCAAGCAAGTGCCCTTCCCGTCATTCTGGATGCCAAGACGCAATATCCCGCTGCCTGTAACGCAGTTGAAACGCTTCTCATCCACAGGGATCTCGCAAGCACCTTCCTCCCCGCCGTCACACAGTTATTAAAAACAAACGACGTCCAAATCCGCGGAACCAGGGAGGTCATGGAACTGCTTCCTACAGAGGAGGAGCGGAACACCGGCGCTTCACAGAAAGAAGCGGTTGCAGGTACCTGCGGTTTGCCGCAGGAAAATCAAAACAATTTCCCGGCCATCATGGAGGACGCTGACTTTACGACGGAGTATAACGACCGGATCCTCTCGATCAAGCTGGTTTCCGGTGTGGAAGAGGCAGTCCTCCATATCAATACGTACGGCTCCCATCACACGGATGCCATTCTAACCGAAAATGACAAGACGGCGGAATACTTCCTGCAAATGGTGGACAGCGCCGACGTTTACCGCAATTGCTCCACCCGCTTTGCAGACGGCTACCGCTACGGCTTCGGGGCGGAGGTCGGGATCGCCACCGGTAAACTGCACGCCAGAGGGCCGGTCGGTCTTGATGGTCTCGTCACCTACAAATACCGCCTGATCGGCGAAGGACAGACCGTGACGGAATATGCGTCCGGAGAAAAACAGTTTCACCACAGGGATCTTCCCGTTTAAAAAGGAATCATCAAATTTCAACTATTTTTGTAAAGGATTGCGGATATCCCGTCGTGGAGTCCCGAATCCGTTTGATTGGAAAATGAATCAGGAAGAAAAAAGAGTTTTTTTAATCGAAGAATTAAAGAAGGAAAGCTCCGTCATGCGTGGAATTGCGGTTCCGAAAGAGGAAGAGGCGCAAAAGATGCTGCTGCGCGGACTGATGAATGTCCGTATGGCAAAGCCCACTTCCGTCTCTTTCCAAAAGGTGCAGGACGAATACCTGCAAACGGAGACAGAAAAGAAGGGGATTACTAAGCTGTCCTCCCTCTCTCCCGTCGCCGTGATCCCGCGTGCGGCAGCCCCGAAGACCGATAGTCCACAGGGGGAAGAGGTAGCGCCCGCTTCCGGTAGCGAGTACCCTTGCGGGGACGAGGCAGCGTCCGCTTCCGGCAGCGAGCACCTTTGCGAGGACGAGGCGGCAGACTCTTCCGGCAGCGAACACCACACAGACGCCTTCCTCTATCTGTGGCAGGGCGACATCACGACCCTTGCTGCGGACGCCATCGTGAATGCCGCCAACTCTGCAATGACCGGCTGCTACATCCCGAACCACCGCTGCATCGACAATGCCATCCACACCTTTGCCGGCGTCCAGCTGCGTCAGTATTGCCATGCCTACATGCAGGAGCAGGCAGGGTAAGAAGGGAGCCTCTTACGCAGAGCCGACCGGACAGACCATGCTCTCTCCCGCTTACAACCTGCCGTCGAAATTTATTCTCCACACCGTGGGACCGATCGTAGGGGATGCGTTAACGGAAGAAGATTGTAAACTCCTCGCCTCCTGCTACACCTCCTGCCTGAATCTCGCATCCAAACATCAGTTGGAGAGCATCGCCTTTTGCTGCATCTCTACCGGCGAATTTCATTTTCCGAATGACCGCGCTGCGGAAATCGCCATAAGAACCGTACGGGACTGGCTGATGAGACATCCCTCCTCCACCGTCACCAAGGTCATTTTCAATGTGTTTAAAAACGAGGATCTGGAAATTTACCGGTCTCTTTTACAAAAGACGTAGTTGAACCCTCCCTCTATTGAGAGGTGCGAGTCGTCCATTCCCGCTGTTCTACTTTCATCCACCCGAATGTTTTCAGAAAGGAAGTTCTTTCAACATGTTATCTCTGGTGATTCCTGTCTATAATGAGGCCGCCATCCTGCCGCTCACGGAAGAAACGGTGCGAAAGGTTTTGCTTGGCGCTTCCATTGATTATGAAATCGTGTTTGTCAACGACGGTTCCAAAGACGCCAGCTGGAAGGTCATTCAGGATCTGGCGCAGGCCCATCCGGAAGTACGCGGTGTCTGCTTCTCCAGAAACTTCGGGAAGGAAGCGGCTATTTTTGCCGGACTCGCTAATGCAAAAGGCGACTGCGTCGTCGTGATGGACTGTGATTTGCAAGATCCGCCGGAAACCATTCCCAAAATGTACGCGCTTTGGCTGCAGGGATATGAGATTGTCCTCGGTGTCAAAAAAAGTCGCGGCAAGGAGAATGCCGGCTACGGCCTCTCCAGTAAACTCTTCAATCACATCATGAGCGGCGCCACCGGTGTCGATATGTCCAGGGCCTCCGACTTCCGACTCCTGGACGCAAGAGCGGTCGCCGTCCTCCTCTCCATTCGCGAAGAGCACATGTTCTTCCGCGCCGCTTCTTCCATGATCGGCTTCAAACAGGCCGAGGTGGAATTCGATGTGGCAGAACGCACGGTGGGCGATACCAAGTGGAGCAAAAAATCTCTCTTCCGCTATGCCATCACGAATATTACGTCTTACACCATCGGTCCGATGAAAATCATTTTTTTAATCGGCGTACTGATGTTTCTGCTCGCGATTGCGCAGGGACTGGAAGCGGTCATCCGCTACTTCCTCGGCGAGGCCGCAACCGGCTTCACCACCGTCATCCTCCTCAACCTGATTATCGGCAGCGGCACCATGATCAGCCTCAGCATCATCGGCTATTACATCGCGCGGATTTTTGACGAGGTGAGACTCCGCCCGGGCTATATCGTAAACGGCACCACGGAAAACGCCAGGGAAGTGCAGATCCAGGGACAGAACCTTCCGGCAATTCCCGCAGGAGGGGAGTCCGCCTCCGTTCCCGTCGCAGGGGCGCAGGCGCCGGAAGAGAAAGCGAGGTAGTCTTTGTTGCATTCCAATGAACCGGTTCAAGTCGAATTTCACGCCGACGATTACGGCCTTTTCCCGGAGCAAAGCAAACGCATCCTGCACTGCATGGAGCACGGGGCTCTAAACGGCGTCAGCATCATGCCGAACAGCCCCTACCTGCAGGAATGCATGCAAATGCTTGCGGAAGCCAGTGCGACCCGTAGAACCAGTGCTTCCTCCAAAGACTCCGGTTTTTCCGACGGCACCGATGTTCCGGAATCGGACACCCTTCGAAGCGTCGCAGGACTTTCCCGTCCGAACCCTCCCGTATCCCTGACGATTCACCTGAATCTCGTGGAAGGGAAGGCGCTTTCTCCCCTTCACAAAGTCTCTTCGCTGACCGATCCGGATGGTGTCTTTCGCCCGTCTTTTGGAAAACTCCTCTTGGTCAGCTGCGTCCCGGTTCTCAGAGGCCGTTTCCTCCGCCAGATCCGGACGGAGTTTCGTCACCAGATCCGGCGTTGTAAGCCCTACTTTGAAGATCCCGCCTTTTGCCAGCAGATCCGACTGGACTCCCATGTGCATTTCCACATGATTCCCGTCGTATTTGATGCCATGATCCAGGCTGCCAAACTGGAGGATCTCCATCCATCCTATATCCGGATCCCGAAGGAATCCGTCTTCCTTTATCTCAAGCGCCTGCCCTGTCTCGAGCATGTAAGACCGGTTAACTTCCTCAAGGTTCTCATCCTGAACCTCCTCGCGCTCCGCGCCCGCTTGCGCTACGGCTCCACCCCACTTGGTGCAGCGCCCGCCCTCTTTTCCGGCGTCATGCTTTCCGGTTATATGAGCAAAAAAAATGTCCGGGCCATTCTGCCGGACTTCCTTGCGCTGTGCAAAAAGAAAAACCAGAACCTCGAGATGCTCTTCCACCCCGGCGCCGTTTGCTCCGAGGCGGAACTCAGTCAGGTCACCAGCGCAGACGACAAAACCTTCTTCACCGACGCCGGGAGGAGCGAGGAAGCCGAGGCACTGATTGCATTAAAAAACGAGCCGTTTGTGGTTCGACCGGCAGACTCGCCTTGACCGGCACCCTGCGACGCATCAGTACAATTCTTTTAACACCAGGATCGTGATCCCCGGATTGTCGCCTGGCATGATTCTTTTTACTCTCGCATCCAGACGGTACCAATCCTGAATCATTGACCTTAGGTTGGTTCCACGATGATATCCGTGAATCAACTGTATCTGATAGGTAAAAGGAGACGCCTCCGCAAGGGCCTTGTCGATGACTCGGGTGGCTTCTTCCTGCCTCATTCCATGAAGATCGATTTGAATAAACGGTTGTCCCTGTATCACAGCAGACTCTTTCCTACGCTCTCCGGCTGGTTTGTAAAAAGAATGTTTCAATTGCTCTCCGGCTGGGTCGCATACAGAATCATTCAATTGCCCTCCGGCTGGATCACATACAGAATCCTTCAATTGCCCCTTATCAAAAGTGCTGCCACATCATTGACATTGGTTCCGGTCGGTCCGGTGATGACCAATCCTTCGCATTGTTTCAGCGCATGATAAGAATCATTCTCCTCCAGCACCTCCCGGATCATAATGCCCTTCTTTGCCAGAACTTTGCTTGTGGATCCGTCTACGATTCCGCCTGCCGCTTCTGTAGGTCCGTCCGTTCCATCACTGCCGACAGAAAAGACACATACATTTCCAGACCGCTGATTCCACTTGCCGCCGCAAGTGCCAGCTCCTGATTCCTGCCTCCAAGCCCTCTTCCTTTGATTCTGACCACCGTCTCGCCGCCCATAATAAAGGCAAGATTTTTCTGATCGCCGGCATGGCTTCTGGCAATCGCAGCCAACACTTCTCCTGCCGCTTTCGCCTCACAGTCGATACAGTCCGTCAAAATCACCGGTTCATATCCCAGTGCCGCCGCTTCTTCCGCTGCCGCAGCGCATAACTGCTTCACGCTGCCATTTACATGCGAAATGACATGGGGAAGGGATTTTGGTGTCTCCTCCCTCATACATTCAATTGCGGTCTCCGAAAGGACTAAGCCATATTTTTTTACAATCTTCATCGCATCTTCCGCCGTTGCCAGGTCCGGGTAGGCCGGTCCCGATGCAATCATATCCAAAGGATCTCCGATGATATCCGAAAGGATAATGGAGAAAACAACGGCAGGCTCACACATCTTTGCAAACCTTCCGCCTTTCACCCTGGAAAGACGCTTACGGATCGTATTGATTTCCGTGATATCCGCCCCGCTTGCCAATAAACTTTCGTTGATCTTCTGAAGCTCCTCCAAGGGAATCTTCGGATCCTCAAAAAGCGCAGACCCTCCTCCGGAAATCAAAAAAACAACCTGATCTTTTTCTGTCAGTCCCTCGACCAGCTTTTCCGCCTCGCGCGTTGCTGCAATGGACTTCTCATCCGGGATCGGATGTCCTGCTTCCAAGCATCTAATCCCCTCAATCTCCCCCTTGATATGCCCATATTTGTAATACATACGCCTCCCGCAATTTTATTTCCAAGCACGGATTTCGCGGCGGCCGCCATCTGCCATGCTGCTTTCCCAATCGCTACCAGATACAATTTCCCTTGACAATCCGGAAGCTGTGACAACGCCTTTTTCACCGCAGTATCCGGAAGGGCGCTATCAATCGCTGCCCGAATCATACGATGTGCATCCTCTCTCAAGTTCATGCCCACTCCTCCCTGCGGGGTAAAAAATATGGGAAAAATGATCGATGCTGGAAATAGTCGATCTGTTTTGTCTCCGGCACGTCCCGAAATTGACTGATCATCAGACTCTGGGAAACTTCCCTGACTAACTCACACCCCGAAAAACCTTTCCTTTTTATCTAAGAATAGAGTGTTTCCTGCAGCATTGTCAAGGAAGGGGAAGCATTCTATTTCCGCCCAAATACTGTATGTTTTAACAAAAAAATGCGGAGTTCTTCTGCCATTCTTCTGTGCACCTGAGCAGACGGATGCGCATCACACCCCAGCAGCTCATCCGGGCGCATCTTCTGCTCCTCATGAACCAAAACCGGAAACGATGTTTCCGTAAGCATTTTTGCCGCTCTTCTGACCTCGGGCATAAGCTGATGATCCATCACTCCCAGTGTGCAAACAATCTCCGCCTGCGGATTTTCTGTATGTACAATCCTCAAGAACTCTGCATATTTTTGGAAGAACTGTTCTTCTCTTTCTCTTACTCCTCTTGTATAACTCGCATCGTTCGTTCCTAAATTTACCACAATGACCTGCGGTCGAAATGCATGAAACTCCCACTTTGATGCAGGAAGAGACATTCGTTTGCTAAGAACCGCATCTGTTTCTTGATACAACGATGAGATTAGTACGTCCGTGAGCGGCTCATCTCTCTCAGGCTCCACATATCTGGAAATCACCCCTATTCCGCTAAAAGACACCAACTGATAATCTGCGTCCAGTGCTCTCGCACATAAAACAGCATAAGCATCATCTGCAGATTCAAATTCTGTTGAAAAAGGGACCTCCGGACTCCCTCCTATTCCATATCCGCAAGTAATCGAATCTCCGATAAATTCGATTTTTCTTTCCTTGTATCCGGTAGGTTCTATGATTGCATCCGAATCGGTTATGATCAATCGGATGCCGGAGGATGCATATTGGATCTCCGTCTCTTTTGCCAACCTGATCTTAACCCCGGAATAGGCGGAAGCAGAAACGGGATTCTCTTTCAGCAACTCATAGGTGTGGAGTCCGCCTCTAAGTTGGAATCTCCCGGTTCTTTTATCGTCCACATAGACCGCCATATAGCATGGGTACTGTGCCTTCGGAAGATCATCTGATTCTATTTGACAGGAGAGCCTTCTCCCTGTAAAAACAAACTCAATATAACCTCCGGAATAAGATAGGTATCGTATGGGATCAGGTGCGTTTTTCTCATGAATCAGAAGACTCCTCCCTAGAACCTTTACATTTTCGGAGACCGGTTTCCAAAGTTTATCCATTTGGGCTTCTTACTCCATTACCGATGGCGTCACGATATGATCCCATCGATTATAAACCAACGTTCTCATGTCATACTTTTTCCATATAGGCGAAAGGCAGTGCCTTTGCTTCGACCTCTTCCATATAAAAAAACTTCTTTTTTTCAGACACTGTCTGATCTCTTCCTGTACCTCTTTGAGTCTGCAAGTCAGACCACCCAACCGCATCGTCTGTACCTCAAACCCAAAAGCTTTATTCTCACATCTCCATTGAATTCGAAATCTTCTATAAAACTCTTCTGTTTCATCTATGATTTCCGGAAGTTGCTCCTCCGCTATCATTTGGAGTCCCTTCCGATTCTTGTCTGCGTATGCCCTCCGGATTTCCAGTCCCAGTTTCGCCTTATGATGTAACAATCTACACAAAGCCTCCTGCGTCTGTAATAGGTATAAGAATGTGCTGTCCCCGTACTCTTGAATGGCACTTTGCAGCACCTCTGCTGCCTTCCGATAATACTCCGGCGGGATTTCTGCCGCCACCGAATCAAATGTGCCTAGAAACGGATCGTTGTAAAGCAGAAACTTTCCCGTATTATTTCTACAAATAGGTTTCTGCGTTTTCTCATCTAAACGGGTCTGACTTTCCTCCTTTAATGCGGTCTGTTTTTTATTCCTCCTCTTTTCACAAAGATCAAGCAAACCATCATCAAAATTACTTAAGTCTGCGCTAAGAAAGACATGCACCGGCATTGCAGTTAGAGAATAAAAGGCGGATTCTTCTATCCGATCCTTATATGCTACACGAGCATCCGCAAAAAGGGCCGGAAGAACGGAGAATACACTGGCTTCTCCGCCATCATCTCCCCATCCGGTCACCACAACATCAGAGATCTGTTGATGCTGACAAGCATGCAGAGCGGCTCGCCCTACTTCCTCACTATAACGATTTTGTGCTGCAAATCCTGTCCATTTCCACGCTCCCGATGCAAAACATAGCCGATCCGTCATCGATTGATGCATTTCGATCATCTCTTCATAATGCGTTTCGTTCGTAGAATAATAATCCCAATAGACCAAATCCAGTCCCTTTGGGATCTTTACCTTTACCCGCTTCCTCTCACCTTCTACATAATATTTTCCGCCATAAGCCAACCGGAAAAACATATCGCTCCACATCTGTGGCAGGAGTCCGTACTTTCTGCAAATCTTCACGACCCGCTCTAAATGCTCCAGCATAATATCGATTCGGTTTCGAAACCCATGCTGATCCAGGTATTTCCCCAGACCTACCATGTGTGCCTCATCCATGCCAATATTTATTTTTTTTGACGAAAAAGCCTCTGAAACCGACTGTAAATAGCGATCCAAAAAGCGATAGGTTCTCTCATCTCCCACAAGAAGAATATCATCCGTATCTATGAACTCTTGATACTGTTCATACCTGGTAATCTGATTCAGATGCGCCAGCGTCTGTACATACGGTCTTATTTCTATTCCAAATATTTCTGCAAAAAAGACCAGCTCTTTTATTTCTTTTTTTGTATAACCACCTCGCATCCATCCGAGATATGGTTCTTTCTCTATCTCTATCGTATCTTCCAAATATAATCCCAAATAAGAGTATCCCATAAGAGCAAGAAATTTGACTAACTGTTTCAGCGTATCTATTTGCGGCACCGCATTCCTGGAACAGTCCACCATATAACCGAATTCCTGAAAAGAGCGTCTCCCATCCCCCAATAATTCGGTTGAACAGGAGGCCCTCAAAAGTGCTCGACATAAGTCCGGGACTGTACGGAATTGAACCCGCAGCATCCCATCCGTACTGCCGGTTTTCCTAATTTCCTTGCAGTAACGATAACCTGTCTCTTCCACTCGTGTTGCTATCAGCTCGAAAATATGATGGTCACTTCCTCGTTCGATGACGGATTCTATCTCTTGCAGAAGCCCCCCGCTTATCTCACTCTTATTAATAAGCTTCATGAATTTTCCTTTGCTCTTCCTCCTGTCGACCTTCGAGAATTGCCTGCACAAATCGCTTCGTGATTTCCCTTGGCCTGGTAATCGCTGTTCCAATCACAGCGGAAAGAATCGGTTCGTTAAATACCTGTTGCAACTGTCTCGTTTCCCACACCCCACCTTCCGCAATAATCTCTATGTTCAATTCATGCGTCATCCGATGAAGCATTTCATAATCCGGAATCGATATCCCTCGTGTCTCTTTCGTATAACCTCGCATTGTTGTTCCGGCAGCGTCAAATCCCAATTCTTGTGCTTTCCTGGCATCTTCGAAGCAGGAACAGTCCGCCATAAATAACATATCCGGATATTTCTGTTTTACCTCCGCAAAAAATTCCTCCAGCTTAATCCCTCCCGGTCTTAAACGATTCGTAGCATCCATTGCGATCATATCCGGATTTACGTCCATTAATGCATCCAGTTCTTTCATGGTAGGCGTAATATAAACCTCGGAATCGGGATAATCGACCTTATAAAGGCCAATGATTGGCAAATCTACCTGTTTTTTTATTTCAATGATGTCGCTCGGGGAATTTGCCCGGATGGCAACTGCGCCTCCCTCCTGCGCCGCAAAGGACATACGGGCCATAATATAGGAACTGAATAAAGGCTCTGTAGATAACGCCTGGCAGGAAACAATCAGTCCCCCACGGATTTTTTGAAAAAGTTGTTCTTTCCTCTCACTCTTATTCATCACTCATCAATCCCTTCCTTCCCTTTACCTTGGAAATGCCTCTTCTATTTCTTCCTGTGTCAGCTGATATCCGTATTCACTCATTTCATAGGCTTCCGCAAATTGAATCTGACTTTCGCTCCCATATCTTTCTAGTAGCTTTCTTCCGCACCCCTCTGCTGTTTTTGCATCCCACGTTTTAATTGCATCAGATGGATATCGACTGACATCATACGATGGATCCATTTCTTTTTGCTTCCGCGCCATCCATGGAAGAAAATCCAAATATTGTGATTGATGGCAGGAAGTCATTTGAATCTTTTCTTCGACGACATCATCAATCGCCACCACAACATCTGCGGAAAAAGGATAGGGCCTTTTAAATGGATCATAAACAAAGAAAATCGTCGGCTGATATTCCAGTGCCGCAACATCCGGACAAATGGCAGGGACCATAACCAAATACGAACTATCCGCAACCAACTGAGAAGTGTTCCTATGGTCCGGGTGGTAATCATTGAGACGATGCGTAAAAATGAGATCCGGCTTACACCGGCGAATCAGCCTGACCATTTCTTCCCTTGCTTCACGATTGGCTTCCAAAAAACCGTCTTCATGTGAAAGAACAATGGATTCTATCCCAAACGGTTCTACTGATGAATGCGCTTCTTTCTTCCGCACTTCCTTTAACGTCTTGCGATCCATCGTTTGGTGTCCCGCACTTCCATCTGTAACTGATAGGAAGGTAACATGACTCCCCTCTCTTACATATTTAATGGCAGTCCCTCCGCACCCGCCTTCACAATCATCCGGGTGCGCTCCGATCACCATAACTCTCCTCTTTTTCACCTCTCTCCCTCTCCGCTTCCATGACCGACTATTCTTATCTTTCTGCTCCCCCGGCTTCCTTAGCGCTTCCTGTCAGTTCACAGTCAACTGCAAAATAGAAGGCCCCATTCCATGAAAATCTGATCTTTTGCAGATGAATTTCCCTTCCTCTCAATTGGGATCCGAGTTTTTTCTCCAAAAGCTCACTCAGACGCTTTTTATAAAATTCTTTCACCTCTTCCAAGTGCTCTTGCAACTTAAACGGATCTATTCCATGTTCCGGCGCATATTGAAAATAAAAGTCATGCGCCACATTTGACTGCGCCAGCCAGTCAGCAATCAGAGCCCTTGCCATAAAAGTATCGGAAGCTACTTTTAGCGCCTCCTTATTCTCAAACCGATGATAGTAGCTGGCAATCATCATCTGTGCAATCACCACACCATTTGTATTCTCTGCAGTATTCCATCCCCCGATTGCATCGATCATGTCAAAAATCCCGTGTATCCGCGCATTTTCCATAAAATCATTATCACAGCCGTTACAGGTCGTCACATCAGATACACCGATTGCCCGTTGATATTTTTCATGATAAAAACGGATATAACACAATAATTCCTCGCTGTTGGTATTATTCTTAAAGGCGATACTACGATGCTTCTGTTCGGTACTCTCTATCTGCGTGGTTCCTCCCGCATTCACAGCCAACATACAATCTGAATCATACGGTGTTTCCGTAATAATCCCACCCGCCGAAGTAATCTGCCATTTAACGCTTTCCCCCAACGGTCTGTCTTCATATCGCGGAATCACCCGTGCGCCGTTCACAGACGCATACCGCACATAAACAATTGGTTGATATCCGTGGATTAAGTTAAATATCCGTGTAAACAGAACACTCCCTACCTCATCTGCTCCCGGATAGATATATACCCGATGAAACAGGCTGTACTCTCTCACCTTCTTTGCCACTGCTGCCTGGTCCATGGCAGCATAGCCGAATTCCGCTGTGTCATCTTGGGAATGGTCAAATGGTCAAAGATCCCTTCTCTCGTAAGTTCTACACTGGATAGGTTGATCTCTCTATCTATTTCACGCCTTTCTAAAAAGTCCTTCAGATGTTCCTGTGGAATCTCTGCCTTTAATGTACGAATTTCATTTCTTTCTTCAGGGTCAGACAATCCCTGCGCATCTTTATCTAACAGCCAAGTATATTTCCATATTTTCTTTCCATAATTCTCCCAGTAATCCGGATCCTCCTGTGCGCTGTCATAGGCCGCCACTCTGGCCACCAAATTAAATGCATGGATATGCAAGTGCGGACTCAATTCCTTCAGCCGTCTAAAGTTTTCGATTCCCGCCTTGCACTCTTCCATCGATAAGTGATGAATTCTCGAATGGATAATGTTGCCATATACCAGTGTGTCGACGGAAAGAATTGCGTATTCACATTCTTTCGCATGATCAAATAACCATTGCCAAATTTTTTTTCGATCTGCAGGCTTTTTTAACTCCCCCATCCACGCAAAATCCGGTCGGATCAATTCCATGTCCTCCGTCATTTTGCTCAGCATGTATGGAAAGTGATAGTTACAATCTCTATCATCTAACGGAACATATAGCACTTTCATCTTTTTCATTGCCAGCTTCTCCCTCTTTCTGCACCTCTTGCTTCCATGTCAACCTTTCAGCCCGGAGGTGGATATCCCATCCATCAAGTAACGTTGACAAAAGACAAACACCACCAGCACCGGTATCATCAAAAGTGTCGCTGCGGCCATCATTCCCGCCCAATCTACCGTATGTTCATTCATAAATGAATATAGCCCCAGTGAGAGTGTATAGTGATCACTGTTGTTGGCATAAAGTAGAGGCCCAAGAAATCAGAGAAGGTACTCATAAAGGTAAATATCGTAATGGTAGCAATTCCCGGCTTGGATAGGGGCAGGATTACAGACAGATACGTCCTGAACCTGTTCGCTCCGTCAATTTCAGCCGCTTCCAAAAGTTCATCCGGAATGGTCAGCATGAACTGACGTAATATGACAATATAAAACGGATAGCCAAAGAATGCCGGTATAATCAGTGGCCAAAAGCTTCCGACCAATCCCATCTTTGACCAGAATTTGTACATCGGAAGCATGGTGACGGTATATGGAATCATCATACTGGACATGATGATCGCAAAGAATAAATTCCGAAACCTCCATTTAATCTTGGACAGCGAATAAGCGATCATTGGCGTACAAAAAATAGTTCCGGCTACATTCATCAAGGTGAGCCAAATGGTATTTCGAAAATACATCCAATATGGCATCACGGAAAATACATTTTTAAAATTGGTAGACGCAAATTTCTCCGGCCATAAACCAAGTGATGTATCGAAGATCTGGTTGTTGGAGCGAAAAGATGCGGAGAGCATAATAAGAATGGGAAAGAGATAAATCATTGCCAGCAGGCAGACAAGAAGTAAGGGGACGATCTGTCCAAACCTTCCTTTAATCTTTTTTTCTTCCATCGTCAGTACCTCCTACTTCACGTCCACATACTTATCGGAACCCTTTAACAAAATCAGGGTTAAAATCAACACGATTACAAACAAGATCCACGCCATTGCAGATGCGCTCCCCATCTTCAAACGACCAAACGCATTCTGGAAAAGATAGAGCGGATACATCAATAAACTGTTTTTCTTCCCGGCGCCAACCCCTGCGCTCAAGTTTCCCGACTGGGCACTGCAGAGAATATAAACCTGGGTGAAATATTGGAAACCGTTTATCACAGCCAGAATCACCTGATAAACCAATACATGGGATATCCCGGGGAGCGTGATATGGATAAATTGCTTCCAGGTTCCTGCTCCATCAATAGACGCAGCCTCATATAATTCATGTGAGACATCCCCCATTGCCGCCAGTAAGATCACTACTGTCGATCCCACTCCCCAGCAGGTCATGATCACCAGCGCCGGTTTGGTCCATACCGGATTTCCCAGCCAGTTTACGGAGGGGAGTCCAAAAAGATTCAAGAAACGGTTTAGATATCCGCTGATAGAGTCTAAAATTAACAGCCAAATCATGGTGGATGCTACCACCGGAAAGATAGAGGGTAAAGAACACGGAACGAAAAAAAGCCTTTCCCACCCTTACCACTTTTAACAACGCTGCAAGGAGAAGTGAAACGAGAATGGTTACAGGAACTGAAATCACCACATACAATATTGTATTCTGTAAACTCTGCCAGAACAATTTGTCTTTCAAGAGGTCCTGGTAATTTTTCAGACCAACCCAAACGGGATCTTTTATCGCACTGAAATCGGTAAAACTATAATAAGCAGACATTACAATCGGGTATAAACTGAACAACAAAAAGCCAATGAGCCATGGGAGAGAAAATAAGAATCCATCTCGATTTGCCTTTGCCTCTCTTCTGCTTACGCTCCTTGAATTCATAGATGCATTCTCCTATCACAAACGCCTATCTGCTTCCCTGATGGTCAGGAACATGATTGGCAGATAGGCGTTAAGTTTACTTGCCGTTTCCTTTGATTACTTTAAATCCGCAACCGCTTCTTGCGCTTCTTTGATCGCATCGTCCGCTTTTCCACCTAACATCACTGAATCAAGTGCGGATTGCAGTGCCGTTTTAAATGTCTGTCCATCTAAAACACCCGGCATCGTCACAAGGGTTGAATCGGATAAGACTTTCAGATATACATCATACGATTCCGATCCGCTTTTTACGTCTGGATCATCCAGGAGTGACTGCAAGGCGGGGAGATCTCCCTTCAGTGTAATAAACATCTTCGCTCCATCCCCCATCGTAATATATTTCAAAAAGTCCCAAGCCCCGTCGGGATTCTTAGCGGTCGACGGAATATAGAAATTGGAGGTATCAATCAAGCTATAGGTCTTGTTCCCCTGTGAACTGTAAGCAGGAATCATGGTCAATCCAAAGTTGATCCCGGCATCCTTTGCCATCTTATAAACCATGTACCATCGAATCTCAGTGCCTGCTGCCCTGCTAAAAACGGATCCTGTGCCGAGTTGATCTTGGACTGTCCGGAAGTGACATAGCTATTCACAGCGTCTGATCCAAATTCCTTCACATAATCCTGTAACCATCCAAGCGCCTTATGGAATCCTTCATTGTCAATGTTGATCTCTCCGGCCTTTCCGAAATTATCCCCATTGGCGAAGGTCATGTTCTGCCACCAGTAGGTATTAGGAACCAATGGTGCCCCAAAGGTTTTAATGGTACCGCCTTCCTCTTTTGTCAGTTTCGCCGCCATCTCCTGCACTTCTTCCATTGTCTTTGGCGGTTCCTTGTATCCTGCTGCCTCTAACAAGTCTTTATTATAATAAAGCGCAAATACATTCGAGCTGATTGGAAAGGCGTATGTTTTGCCATTATAGGTTTGCTGTTCCATCGTCCCATTGACAAAAGTCTTATCAAGGTCTATTCCATCCTTTTTGATATAATCATCCAATGGCAATGCAATATTCTGCTCTGCATAATTCGGAATGCTGGACCCGAAATCGTCTGTAATATCCGGTCCGTTTCCTCCAGAGATACCGGTAATTACCTTCTGTTGATCCGGGGTACTGAGCCCAACTACCTGATACTTATCCTGACTCTTATTGTATGCAGCAATGATTTGTTCCAGATAAGCCGCTTCATCGCCACCCCAGAGGTACCAGAAATTCACCGTCTCTTTTCCGGAAGCTGCCCCCTTTTGTTCCGAGGCACTTTCAGATGAACTTCCCTCCGTTTTGGATGCGTTTCCTCCACATCCTGCAAGAAGACCGCCCGCCATCAGCGCCGCGAGGCAAATACTAAGTATCTTTTTCTTTTTCATGTTTCCTCCTTTTTTTACTACGTGTATAGAGCAACCACAACAGGTTTCTGCTTCGTTTTGTGTGATATGTATTCTTTTTCCATCCTTTTTCTTTTTCTATTGTCGGATTTTAACAGTAATACGCTTTACTCTCAAGGCTTTTCCCTCTTTATGAAAGTACAATCTTTTTTACGCAAAAAAAGGATTTCCAGACAGAGAATATCCGGAAATCCCTTTTCGCAACGCTACCGCGATCAGCAAGACGGATGATCACTCACACCCGCCCTCCATCGAATAACTCATTCACAGGGCGTCCATATCTTATGAAAGTATTTTCATACCAGGCAAACTCTACTCTCGCTCAGTCGGCATGTTTTCCTTGCCATCTATACCCCTTGCTCCTTGCACAAATACACTGCTCCGACCATTCCTGCCATATTGCCAAGCGCAGCCTTTTCCAATCTGAGTCCTTCTTTGAAAGAAGGCATCACACGTTCCTTTACCATTTTTTCTAAGGGTCTAATAAAGAGATCCTCTTGCTCGCTCACCCCTCCCCCTACCAATATCATGGATGGATTGAATATATGCACGAGCCCTACTAATCCGTCCGCCAGATAGCCGATCCACATCCTCACCGTATTCGCTAGCGGGCCCTTATTTTGTCTTGCTTCCAGCTCTTTGAAAATGGATATTCCATTTATCTCACCGGAAAACATAGGTATATTCCCATTCTTTACTCCACTTTTTACCATGCGAATCAACGCCACTGTCGATCCATAGCGTTCCAGACAGCCGTCATTTCCACAACTACACCTTTCTCCATCCCCTTTTATGATCATGTGCCCCAATTCACCGGCTATGCCGTGTGCGCCTGTCAGCAAATGTCCGTCTACCAGGATGCCTCCCCCCACACCGGTGCCAACCGTCATAACGATCGAATTCTTCTCACCTGAAGCTGCGCCAAGCCAGTATTCTCCCAGTGCTGCGCAGTTTGCATCGTTCCCCACATATACCGGCATTTTCAATGCTTTTTCCAGCGTATCTTTAATTGGAGTGCCCTCCCAATTACGAATATGTGCAGCAGCTCCTGTAACAACACCGGTGTTCATATCAATTTGTCCGGTTGCTGATACGCCCGCCGCTACTACCTTTTTTTCTTTATCCGAATCAAGATCCTCGAATTCATTAAGAAACGACTGTGCTTCCTTTTTTACCGTATCAATGATCGGTGTTGCATACTGATCAAAAGCAACAGGGACACTCCTTCTAGCGAGAAACATTCCATCCCCGGTCATTATGCCCATTTTTGCTGCTGTTCCGCCTATATCAATTCCAAGATAGACCCGTTCCATCACATCCTCCTCATGATTCTATCTGTTTCTGAAGGGAATAACGCCTGTAAGGTTTCCCTCCATTTCCCGATTTTTCCATTCGGATCGTTTTTTAAATAATAGGTATAAAGAACATCTATCAGCATCAGGATTGGAAATTGCGGGGAAATTGCCGTTCCACCGTCAAGATCATGATCTGCTGCTACATATAAGACTTCATCACAAATGTCTTCCATCCCGGTTTTCTGATTCGATGTAATGAATACGGTTGCTGACCCCCCGGTGCCTTGCAGCAATCATAGCATCTCGAATTTCTCTTGTTCGCCCGCTAAGAGACACCCCTATCACCAAGACCTTGTCATTGCACATCGCAACCGACATGGGGATTACCTGCGAATCGGTGATTGCCTGTACATTCATTCCCAATCTCATAAAACGTAAATAAAATTCTCTCGCAGCATATCCGGAACTCCCCATTCCACATATCAGGATACTGGCATACTTTCCGAGCATTTCAGCTACATTTCTAACCCTGCTTTCATCTAAAAGCTGAAACTGATTCTCCAATAATCTCTGGTACGTCTTTCTGACTGCCTTCGATAAAACGCTGATATTCCTTTCCTGGATTCTGTCGCACAATTCCTTTTCATAATCATATATAAACTTCCGGTAACCGGTATAACCGACCTTTTGCGCAAATCGAGAAAGGGTCGCTTCCGATACAAAAAGCATGGATGCGACATGGCGTGATGAGAAATCTACCTGTTCCTCATTCTCAAGGAAATAATCGGCAACATTTTTTTCAACTGCTGTCAAATCTTGATAACCTTTAAGAATATTATCGCACACCATAATTCCCTAGCATTTCCTCCCGCAGACAGGCTGACAACTGACAAATCTTACATGCGATTTTACTAAATATCCTAACTTTTTGTCAAAACCCTCCAGAGAACGTACCACTTCAGCCAGATAATTGGAAGGAAAAATATCGAGGCTAAGGTCGTCGTTATCTTTTTTGTATGATTCACTGTATATTTTCCCGTATTCTCACCCATCTATTTTCTTTGCAAAAAAACAGCAGACTTATGTTTGGTCTGCTGTTTTTTTGCGAACTAAATTTCTGATCTGCTGGTATGACTCTGTTATTTGCTCGTCTGCATGCATCTGAACGACTCTCTATCCTGTTCATTCAGCATGATTTAACGCAATGACCTTTAGATTGTCCCCCGGATGTGCCTCAAGATCCTTGATCGCCTCCGGTATTTGTTCCATCGTAACAATTTTAGAAATAAATCTTTTAATATCCAGCTTTCCCTCGGAAATCAAGTCTATAATCTCTTGAAACTCACTTGTGACACCAGTTCTGGAGCCTCTGATCTGAACCTCCTTGCGCGTAATCATGGCAGTGGGAAGTGGAACCTCCTGATTTGGCCACCCGGTCAAAGCTATGCGACCGGTTGCCGCTACAAATCCAACGTATTACGAACCCCGATTGAATTGCCGGATACCTCACAAACACATTCTGCCATTCTTCCATTTGTAATTTTACGGATCTCCTCTATGGCATTCTGACTAATAGAATTTATCACATATTTCATACCAAATGTCTGCGCTAGTGTCAGTCTCTCATCCACAACATCCACCATAATCGGAATGCCGCCCTTTGCTATTGCAAGAATGCCTATCAACATGCCGATACAGCCGGCGCCAATGACAACCACATGCTCCCCCTGTTTTAGCGCAACATTTTTCAGTGCATGTAACGCAATTACAGTTGGTTCAATAACCGCGCAGGTTTCCCAGTCAATATTCTCCGGAACTTTGATCAGCAAATCCGTAGGATGCGTAAACCGCTCCGACATGGATCCTCCAGTCTGCACACCAAGACACTTCAGATGTTCACAGCAATTCGTCCTTCCTTGTGAACAAGGATAACATTGACCGCAATATAAATATGGATTTAGGACAACCCTATCTCCTACTTGAATATCATTTTTATTTGATGAACCTTCTGCTATTCGCGTTACGATTCCAGCCGTTTCGTGGCCGATGATAACCGGGTACTTTACGTTCGGACTTTTTCCTGCGTATGCGTGGACGTCTGAACCACAAATCCCCATCGCTTTTACATCAATTACCGCATGATTCTCTCGAATTTCTGCTTCACTTGTATCAACAAGTTCTATCTTTTTTTTACGTCCGTGATCTGAACCGCCTTCAAACCCATCCTCCATTCCTGTTCCATAAGCAAGCCTTGGCAACGTCACACTCCGCTATATGCCGTATACCCTCCGTCAACAGGAATGACTGCTCCCGTTATGAAACCTGCGGCTCTGGAATCCAGAAGAAATAGGGTTGCACCCAGAAGTTCTTCCGGCTTTCCAAGTCTATTCATGGGTGTACCCATCATGATTTTTTCTAATCTTGCTGTCGGTGTTACCCCATCTTCACGATAAAATAATCCTTGTGTCTGATGCGATAGCAAAAAACCGGGCGCAATTGCATTAACCCGAATCCCAACTCCCGAAAAATACATTGCCAACCATTTTGTGAAATTTCCAACCGCCTCTTTCGCTGCTGCATACGCCGGAATTTTTGTCAGTGGAAGGTAGGTATTGACGGAGGCGATGTTCAAAATGCAATTATCGCCGCCATCAAGCATATCCTTTGTAAACTCTTTCGTCACAATGAATTCACCGGTAAAGTTGATATCAAACACAAATCTAAAGCCTTCTTCACTCAGATCGTAAAAGGTTTGCTCTTTTCCCAGCTGCTCCATTCTGAACACTTCGCTGGTTGTAGTTGCTTTGGGATTGTTTCCTCCCGCACCGTTTAACAAAAAATTTGTTTTTCCAAACACATCCAGCACGCAGTCATGTGCTTTCTTTACATCCTCCGCACGGAGAATATCGCACTCCACAGGAAAGCCTTTCCTCCGTCGGATTCTATTTCACCCGCCACCCGTTTTACCGCTTCTTCATTGATATCCAAGAGCGCAACCTTCGCCCCTGCCGCAGCCAGCGCTTTGGACATAACACTGCACAAGACCCCTCCCGCTCCTGTAACCACAGCAACTTTTCCTGAAAAATCCACTTGGTACGGCAATTCCATTATTGTACACTCCCTCACTTTATTATGACCAATCGCTCTCAGATTAACGGAACAGCAAATTAGGTATAAACAAGGCTACCTGCGGCACGAAAATAAAGATCAGTAGAGAAATGATAACCGCCGCCAAGTAAGGCATCAGATAGGGCATCACTTCTTTCATTTTTGCTTTTGCGATCCCCATGGTTATGAATAGTACACCGCCTACAGGTGGCGTTACTCCCGCATATACAAGGGTGATAACCATGATCAGAGCAAACTGAATACTGTTAATTCCATAAGAAGCGGCTACAGGCATGAGGATGGGTGCCACAATAATGGTCGCGGACAACGTTTCAATGAACATTCCAACAAAGAGCAGGAAGAACACCAATAAAATCATAATGATGTATTTATTGTCCGTAATGCCCACCAGAAAATTCACAATCATCTGAGGAAACTTCTCAAAGGCTACCAGCCAGCTAAAGATAGAAGCTCCTGCTACAATCAAAATGGACATTCCGTTCATGGAGGCTGCACGGATGAGAACCTTCGGCAAATCCTTTATATGCAGATTGCGATAAACAAACATGGAAACAATCAACGCATAAATGCATGCAACTGCTCCAGACTCCGTGGGGGTAAAAATACCGGAAACAATACCTCCAATGATGATTACCGGCATAATGATAGCCAAGCAACCATCTCTTAGCGCCTTCCCTTTTTCCTTCCATGTGTATCGTTTTCCGCCCTTTATTCCCAGCTTCTTCGCATAAATACGGGTCACGAGTCCCGTACCTACTGCAATAATAATCCCGGGTATGATGCCTGCCATAAAACACTCTCCAATAGAGAGATTGGTAAGCGAACAATAAATAATCATTGTCATACTGGGAGGAATAATCGGTCCAAGCGACCCGGCGGTTGCCTGTATCACTGAAGCAAGTCCCTTTGGATATCCTTCTTTGATCATCGACGGAATCAGCATCGACCCCACTGCTGCAGTGTCAGCTGCTGCCGATCCTGAAACCCCGGCAAACAGCGCTGATGTGCCAATGGCAACCATTCCTATTCCGCCGGTAATATGCCCCAGAAATGCCTTTGCAATTTCAATCAACTTCTCTGATATTCCACCAGCTTCCATCAGCTCTCCGGAAAGCATAAAGAACGGAATCGCCATTAATGAAAAAGAGTTTACACTGGTAAAAAGTTTCTGCGCCACTAGCATAGGGGATATCGAACCGTTCACCAGAATAGCCACCATCGAGCTGAGGCCAAGCGAAAATGCAATCGGTACTCCAAGGAATAGAAAGAGGAGAAATAGAACAAATGACAGTACCAGCATAATTATTTTTCCTCCCTTGCAGCTAAACCACCTTCATCCTTATCATTTTTATGTTCGAAATAGTAGCAGACCTCTTCCAAAACCATCAGTGTCCCGCCAATAGGTATACACATGCAAACAACAGCCATCGGCCAGCGCATGATCGGTGAAGACTCTGTCAGTTCTGCCTTACACACAAGAACTCCCAATATCGTCATCATTACCAGAAATGCCAGCGAAATCAGGGTTACCACTGAAAACATAAGCTTCCACCTTTTTCCTTTCTGCGCCTCTAGAAAAAGATCAAAGCATACGTTCCTGCCATCACGGATTGTGATCGCCCCACCAATGTACACAATCCATACAAATGCAAATCTAGAGAGTTCATCCGCCCAGCGGATAGATAGATGAATGACAAATCTTGAAAAAACCTGTGTCGAAACAACCAGAACAACGAGGGCAAAAAGAGCCACAACAATGGTATTGGTTACTTTCCGAATCGGCTCAATAAATTTCATTTTTTTCATACGTAGTTCATCCTCCGGAATGATTAACAGAATACAGGGGGGAGGATGTCACCTTCTTCCCCCTGGTCTCTGTTTCGTTTATTGTCTGCCTCTAAATCATTCAAAGGAATTAATCTTATCAACGAAATCCTTGAGCTTATTATCAGAAATGTATTTGCTTCTGTATTCCTCTGTTGCGTCAATGAACGGCTGTTTATCAATTTCCGTAATCTTCACTCCGACCGACTTCAGATTCGCATACATATGCGGAAACAGTTCTGCCGTATAAGCAAGGTGAACCTGTTGTGCCTGTTTGGCTGCTTCATTGATAACCTGCTTCTGTTTATCGGTCAGACTACTATAGACCTTTTTAGACATAACATAATCTGTAAAGGTAAACACATGCTCCGTTTGCACGTAATTCTTTGCCACCTCATAAAACTTCTGTAGCCACATATACTCCGCATGTCCCTCCAGTCCATCTGCTACTCCGGTCTGTACTGCGGTGTAAGCCTCTCCTGACGGAATAACAGTTGGCGTTGCTCCGATAGCTTCAAATGCAGCAATCGTATGTGGCGCCTCCGGTGTTCTCATGATAAAGCCCTTAAAATCATCAACAGAATCAATCTTCATATCTTTAACCAGCGCATTCCTGAAGTTAAGAGGTAGTAGCGAGAGCAGGTGCATGTCGGAATCCGCAATCAATTCATCAATATAGTTGCTGATCTCTTCATCCTGAACCGCCTTTACGGCCTGTTCTCTATTTTTGAACAAAAATGGAATATCCAGAATGCCTGCAACCGAATTGTAATTCGCAAGAAGCGCTGTGTCCGAGTTGGCAATATCCAGAGTTCCGTGCTGGAGCGCCTGTAAGGCATCGTTCTGTCCAAACAGCTGACCGTTGCCGTAAACTTCCACCTTCATCTGACCACCGGAAAGAGTGTCCACAGCCTTTTGGAACGCTAGCGCATAAAGATAGTTGGAATCTGTCTCAGAACAGTGTGTAGACATCGTCAAGCTTTTTGCCTCACAGCCGTCAACAACTGCTGTAAGATCCATCACAGCCATTGCCTTGTCAAATTCGGACGGCTGATCCCATGAGTTGGCTTCGTATCCACCGGTTCTATCTACTCCGTTTGCACTTTCTACTGCCCCTGTTGTCTGTGTTGCAGCATCCGATGTAGATGAACCACTTTCTGAACTACCACACGCTGTCAATGCTATCGTCATTACCCCCGCCAGTAGCAAGCTAATCACTTTCTTTTTCACGATCATTTCCCCCTATTTGTGAAATATTGAACTACACTTTATTTAATCCACCCTAGCAATCATTTCGCCATACCGGGCTTTTTCCGTCTGAATAAATGCCTTTACCTCTTCTGTTGTCGGAAGATCATCGGAGCAATTATTGGATCTTACCATCATTGACGCCTCTGCCGAACCAAATTCCAAACAATCGATCATATCCCAATCATGGAACAGTCCGTACAGAAACGCCGCTCCATATCCGTCTCCACCACCAAACCCTTTTCTTGCCGTGATCGGAAATGGCTTGATGCTGAATTTCTGCCCATCAATCGTATAAGCAGTCGAACCCTTCATCCCATGTTTAATGACAACTATTTTTGCGTTTTGAGACATCCAGTACTGAGAGCTTTCTAGGTCATCCATGCCCGATCTAATCAGCTTCTCTGTGAGATCAAATTCTTCTCTTGAACCCATGATAATGTCCGCTTGCTTGGCAACGGTAGAGTAATAAATAGAGATCTCATCTTCGTTTTTCCAGTTGTACGCACGGTAGTCAATATCGAAGATAACCTTTGTGTTATTTCTTTTCGCCAGCATCGTTGCCTTGATGGCCGCCTCTCTTGACGGACTCTGCGCAAGAGATGTTCCGGAAATCAGAATCGCTTTTGCCTGTTTTATATACTCCTCATCAATACAATCCACATGTAAAGATAGGTCTGCTGCTTGATTTCTGTACATTAAAATACTCGACTCGCTCGGCGAAAGCATTTCCGTGAAGGTGAGTCCGATCTTTTCTCCGTGCTTGGCCCTTGTGATATGAGAAATGTCAATTCCATGTTCATCGAAGTAATCAATGACATAATCTCCAAACTGGTCATCGGACACCATTGCAAAAAATCCGGCAGTCATTCCATGCTTTCTTATTCCGCAAGCAATATTAGCCGGTGATCCGCCGACAAACTTCTCAAAATAATGCACCTTTTTTAGTGGTTTAAATTCTTCCTTTACCGCATCGCTATATGCAGGATTAAAATCAATAGCGACCCTTCCTAGGAAGATCACATCATATTTCCTCCCCTTTTCGAATTCAATGTACCGCATTTCCTCCCCCCTCCCGGTTGACTATGCTGTTGATTTAAACATTCCATATATCTTGTTAGATTCGAACTTTCGCTATAAATGCACCAGACATTACCCGTACACAATTGAAGAAATTGTAAAATTATGATTATATTTTGGATATATTGTAATCTTATTTTTGTCATAAATCAACATAAATATACTCATTTTTCTAAACATATTGTTGATTTTTTCATCAGTTCTTTCCTTCTCGTTCTGTAATCCATCCCGTCTGGGAATCTTTTTCACTATATGTGAAAAACCTCGCTGTTCATTTTCTAATCAAAAATGCTATAATACGCACCACATGATATCTTTATGATTCAATATGTCCTTTTTTTGGTAACCAGATAATTAAATTATGGCTTTATTCCCCCTTCTCAATAGGAGGGGCATTAAACTCTTCACCGTTAGAAAAGAATCCGGAGGCCTTTGCATAATGTCTAAATATCACGCGTCGATAGAATACAACAGTGACACCATCATGAGCCTTAGCTCCTCCATCAACAGCACCTTTCGATTAGAGCTCAAGGCAATTTACCTTCTAATTTGCCTTTTATTAATTATTGCAGGTACCATGATCGGCATGAACACACCTACCGGCTTGATCTGCGTTGCATTTGGTTGCTTTTTCCTCCCCTCTGTAAATGCACAGGAAAAACGCCAGGCTCGTAATCAGATCAAACAGATGAACGGTCAGCCTCTTCATGTAGACTATACATTTACTGATTCCTGCTTTATTTGCTCCAATTCAAAAGAACGTAATGGATATAGTTATTCTTCTATCATCCGTCTTGTCAAGGAGGCTAATTATTATTATCTTTTCCCAAACTCAGAACAGGCATACATGATTGATCGTAGCTCTATCACTCCAAACGATGAGGAACGTTTCGAAGGCTTTATCTCTTCCAAAGTTGGACTTCAATGGACTCAAAAAATGTCTTTGTTAACACTCAGTATCAAGCAGTGGCGTTTTAACAAGGCAAATACAAAAATAGCCACCAAATAGAAGATACTTGCAACTCTTTTTCTTCTGTCCCTCTCCCTTCTTAAACATCTAATCCCAATCACTCACAAATAACCGCTTGCTCTTCACTCCCATTGCGGTATAAAACAACGACCCTGTCGGCTCGCCGTGCTCCCTCATGGTCGATTGCTTTCGTGCGCTGCCAGGCGCACGAAAATAGGACGATTGCCTTCTCTGCAAGCGTCCTATTTTCATCATTCAATCAATACTTCAAAAATTGTCGCATATTGACTCCCATGGGTCTTATGTATCGTGATTCTGATAACATCGCAGATAATAGGTTTATTTGCAGCAAAATTATATTTCCTCTGATGAAAATCACGTACATGCTCACTGTATTCCAAGCGTTCTTGTCTGAAAAATGAAATGGAAAACTCCTTAATGAGTTCCGATGGAACATTTCTTTCCTGTCTTTCAAGTATTTTCCTATTAATCGATGGGGTAATCTCTTTGCTTAGATTGGAATCAAAGAGTATCTGTATATGCTGAACCTGACATTCTTTTGGATAGTGGAACATAATGGATGGTGCAGGATCCTTTGCGAAATCTGCCGTCCAACTATTACTCAAACTTCCATCGTGTCTCGTAAACCCATTAATCACATTTTCAGGTTGACATCCTTCTAAGAAGCTGGTTCCTGTTATTTTTACCTTCCCTTTTTGAATTCCAATATCTTCTAGTTTATGACCCGGTATATAACAATCGTCTCGTATCAATCTTTGCTGTAATTTATGCACATGCCGTCGTCCTATCTCCTTCGGTGTGCATTGAAAATCAACTGCCATCGCTGCCGCGCTTCCCACTGCCTGCCCTACAACCGCACATGTTCCCATAACCCGTGTAGATGCAAATGCGACATGTGTACAGCTGATATCTCTGCCTGCCATAAAGAGATTCTCTATGTTTTTTGAATACAAACACCGGTACGGAATCGTATAAATTTTTCTTACATCATTCCAAACCGTTGGATCTGCATTTTCTGACAGTAGACCCCCTACCGTATGCAAATCCATCGGCCATCCCCCATACGCTACCGCATCCTCAAACACTCTTCCCTGTTCAATATCCGCTTGCCTTAATAGATATTCTCCAATCAACCTCCTACTTTCCCTCTTTCCCGGAATCACTCCAACCCACTCAAGATCATATGACTCCGCACCATGGGATGCTCCATTTAATATGATCCCATATTCCATATACTGTTTTTCTCAGCTCTTCTCCAATAGTTTCTGCATCTAGAACCGTGTCTAATCTGTCACCTCCCAGCTCGATCCACCAGTATCCCGAGGTGATATCCATGTGATCCCTATTTCGCAAATCTTCTTCGGTGTAGGAATACGCCCAATGTGGTTTAATGAATTTAACCACATGTCCCCGATCAGCTGCCTGAAATAGTAATGAATTTCCCATTGTATATCGGTCTGCCACCAATGGCGCAAGCGACTCCCCGAACTCACTCCGACTCTCTCTCCCCGTCCGATACTCCGCCCCAGCATAATATCCTACTGTTCCATCTCCTGTTGCATCTACGAAATAATCACCCGTAAACTCATACATCCTCCCTGCACTCATTTGCCATGCTTTCACACATCGGATCTTCTTTTTTTCTATTGTCCTAACTCCTACTACCGTTGTATTTAAAAATAAGTCCACCCCCTTTTGAAAGTTAACTTTTTCCCATAACACACTATCGAAAATCGGATAATTCATCTCTGGATTGCGGTACTTATTTTCTAGTAAAATTTCTTCTAAAATTCCCGTTTCTCTGGCATTTTTTCGACTCATATGATAGTCTGCGCCACATATATGCATTCTCATCTCAGAACTGGCCATACCCCCAAGAACAGGACGTTCCTGAATCAATGCCGTTCTTGCACCTCCACGAGCAGCTGCAATTGCCGCACATATGCCCGCCATGCCTCCGCCGATCACAACGACATCATATATTTTTTTTATCATGGTGAAACTCCAAGTTCTATCAATCGTTTGTATCCATCGAACATTGAGTTCTCTTGGAGTTACCTTGTTTTTCACACATAGAGATGCGGCGATTCCAACTGCCTCTCCCATATTGGCGCAGATTGGCATGGCTCTATAATTGGAATGTGCCATGTGAGTTCCTGAAATATCTCTGCCGGCCAATAAAAGGTTATCAACCTTTACAGGAACAAAACAACCATATGGTATCGTGTATCCTTTATTTTGTTTAAATCCCTTCTGGACGCCCGTTGCATCTAATCCATTCCCCTGCATATTATGAACGTCAAAATTGAACCATGCGTTTGTCACAACCCAGTCTTCGAATACTTTTGCTTCTTGTATATCTGTCTCAGTGATCACTTTTTCTCCCTTAAAGTGACGTGTTTCACGAATCCCGATTAAAGAAGCCGCACTCATCAAATAACAATTTTCAAACCCTGGAACATATTCCTGTAAAAATGCTACGATTTCACTTATTTGCTTTCGGCAAGCGATCGTCGCTTTTGTCAGATGATCTGCTTTTGTTCCATCAACATCCAAAAAGTTGGTCATATTACAAGTTACTACTCCTGGCAATGAGGATCGATAGAGTAATACGTGCCCAATGGGATGGTGTAATTTCATTCTTCCCAGATCCTGGATTTTTATTTCTTTAAATCCTTCTTTTTGAAGAAGCGAATCCTCCTCAACCGGAAATGAAATATTCTCCTCAAAAGCTCCCGGCAATATCGCCTTTTGGACATTTACCCCAGCCACCTTAAACATCAAGGTGGCTGGCTGCATTTTTTGATCTTTTTCTCTACCCAACACACATGGAACACCTGCTCTAGCTGCAATATCCCCATCTCCGGTACAGTCAATTACAATCTTAGAAAGAATCGCCTCCCTTCCTGATTTGCTTTCAGTCAAAATTCCACAAATCATATTGTGCTTCATGATTGGCTCAACTGCCATTGTATATAATTTAACTTCAACGTTTGACTCCTCAAGCATCTCATAGAGAACCGATTTTAGCTTTTCCGCATGTATAATCTGTCTATTATCCTGCCCCTTGCTTTCCCTTTCACTATGCGAAAAACCTTCTCCTTCAAAGGAGCGCTCTATAATTTCTTCATAGATACCACCACGTGTTTTTCCAGTCCAGTGGCTCATTAATCCAGAGGTTGCCATCCCCCCGACATCCCCCAACTGTTCCACTAGCATGGTTCTTACACCTTCTCGACCTGCAATAATCGCTGCAGAAACTCCCGCTGGACCTCCTCCAAGAACTAGAACGTCTACCTCTGCCACGACCGGCACTTTCTCTCCGTCTCATATATATAACGTTCCGTTTCCTCTAAGCTTGTATGCCTATTCTCTTCCATGGACACCCCCTAACCTTTCACTGCTCCTGCAACAATCCCTTTAATAAGAAATTTTTGACCTGCCAAAAAGATAACGAAGGCGGGAATCAAAGCTGATGAGGCGGCGGCCATGACTAGATTGTATTCCGTTGTACTTTCTTCGATAAAATTTGTTAACGCAAGCGGAATCGTATATAATCTCCAATCACTCAAAAAAACGAGTGGTTCTAAGTATGCATTCCAGTTCCACAAAAAGACAATCATCGCCAAACTGGCCATCGACGGCTTCGCTATCGGCACCATGATATCCTTCCAAACCCTAAATTCGGAAGCGCCATCAACTATTGCTGACTCGCGCAACTCGTTCGGAATCTGCATAAAGTACTGCCTCATTAAGAATGTTCCCGTTATTGTAATCATTCCCGGAAGAATTAAAGGCAAATGTGTCCCGATCAATCCAAGCTTATTGAATATTGCAAATTTAGGAATTAACGTTACCTGACTTGGAATCATCATCGTGGATAGATAGATAAGAAAGATCCCCTGTTTCCCCTTAAATTCAAGCTTTGCAAATGCATAACCAGCCAAAGTACTCGAAATCACTGCTCCAATTAAATTGATTACCGCTATTTTGATGGAATTCAAATATGCTAGACCAAAATGATAACTCTGTGGCCCCGCATGACCTATATTCCATACCTTTAAATAATTTTCCGGATAAAAATAGCGTGGCATCCAACGGATCGGTAATTCCATCACATCAATTGCCCGTTTCATCGATGCAGAAATCATCCATAGAAAGGGCGTCACCATCGTCAGAGACAGCAATGCAATTAGAACTGTGAAAAGTATTCTCCAACAAATAACTGTCTGCTTCTTGTTTAGTTTCATTTGACTTAATAACTGACCCATTTTTTCTGCCCCTGCCATTGTATCAATGTAATGATAAATAATATTGCAAATAGGATCCACGACATTGCAGATGCATAGCCCATTTTATAAAAGCTGAATGCGCATGTATAAATGTAAAACACAAGGACATTCGATGCTGCTCCCGGACCTCCCCTTGTCATAATCTGCACCTGTGCAAAAACCTGAAAGCTGGATATAAACGTTGTTATCACCAGAAAAAACGTAGTTGGTGATAAAAAATGTAAGGTCAAATGACGAAATATCTGCCCCCCACTCGCTCCATCAATTTTGGCTGCATCATAAACGTCTGCAGGAAGTCCCTGTATTGAGGATGTATAAATCATAATGGAATATCCAATATTAGCCCAAATCATCATCAGAATTATTGCGGGCAGAGCCCAAAATGGATCCCCCAACCATTTTGGCGGTTCCCTCCACCCCAATTTTTCTACCAATTGCGTGAATGGTCCCCACGGCGAATACATCATGACCCATATGATTGATACCGCAACCACATTGGATATATACGGCATGAATAAGGCAAGCCGCAAAGGTAACTTGGCAAAACAGTATTTATCTATTGCAACCGCAAGAACAAGTGCAAGGCATATGGTCAGCGGAACAGTAACGCTAGCTACTACGATCGTATTCACTAGAGAGGTTCGAAACCAATTGTCTGACCATACATCTATGTAATTTTTGATGCCTATCCAGTTATAATTGCCAAAACCTTTGGTGTAATCCCAATCTGTCAGACTTACCATCAGCGAATATGCCATGGGCACAAGGGTGAAACATGTAACCCCAACAATATTCGGTAAATAAATAAGTAACCGGTAACGTTCCTTTTTCTTTGTCTCTTTCTTTGCGACTTTGTCATTAACAATACCCCATTGGACATCATGCTGCAGAGAGTCGATAATTTCCAGCACCAACTCTCTGCATACTAGTTACCCTTTATTGCTGAAGTATCTTGTCAGCTGCCAGTTTGGCATTCTCCATTCCCTCTTTAGTTGATTCCTGACCAATGAGTATTTTCTCTACCTCATCCGTATAACACTTCTTGATTTCGGCAGAATGAGTCGTTATAGACGGAACAGCATAATTATTGGCTGGTTTGATGAGCACGCTCTCTGTTGTTGCTGCATCTAATAGATTCTCTGCCCCATTCAAAAACGCTTCTGTGATCGCTTTACTATTATATGTATTGTAAGCTGGGACACGCCCTCCCTTGGCCACCTCCATCATGCCTTCTGCAGCATACCATTTTGCAAACTCCCATGCTTCCTTGGCGTGCTGCGACTTCGGATTGATACACAGGAGATCTCCATAACCTCCCTCCGTATAACTTCTCTTTCCTACTACTGGGTAAGGTGCGAATGCAGTGATAAAATCATGCGGATACTCGTCTGTATTTTTGATACTTCTGATCATCCAAGGCCCGATCGTCATAGCGCACTTGCCTGTTAAAAACATGCTTTCCTGTGAAAGTTTTTGTGTGACGGAATCTGTATGCGAAGGTGAGGTTTTGTCAACATTCATCATCTTGTTCACCAGATCAACTGCCGCGACATTAACTGGATCTGTAAAGTTACTCTCTTTTTCACTCTTATACATTGGATCACCACCCAATGTCTGCGCTGCAATAAAATTCATCGCATAACTTAGATCTTGCTGAGAATTCCAAAACATTCCATAGACCTTTTGTTGCCCTGTCCCATGTGTTAGTTTTTTCGCTATCTCCCGAAATTCATCCACAGTCCATTCTGTCGGTACATCGATCCCCGCATCATCGAACATTTTTTTATTTATCACGATTCCATACTTATCTAACTTTGTCGGGATGCTATAAGGCTTGCCATTTATATAGTAAGCTTTTGCCATATCTCCTAGGTAAGATACTTCATCATACTTCTCAGCTGACATCATTTCAGAAAGGTCTAATGCCATGCCCCCCCTCTGCTCGTTTACTAAGTACATCAACCGAATAGGTCATATACAAATCAACACCTTCGCCAGACAATAAATTGGTCTCTAGCTTCATATTTCCAGTTTCATCATTTACAAATCGCACATATTCTACTTGAATTCCTTTGTCCTGGTATAATTTATTGAATTCATCACAGGACGCTTGTGGTCCCGCTTCCGCCGGTACCCCTCCCCATAATCTTAATTTAACAGTATCTCCTGATCTTGTTTGCTCCTGGTTATCTTCACTTTCTGACACGGCAGTCTGCCCGATTGATGACTGACCTTTTCCCCCCCCCGCTGCTCCACAGCCCATGAGTGATAGTGCCATTAGTAGTGTCATTGCCATTGCGACTGATCTAACCCGTTTCATTTCATCCTCCCTTGGTCTTTGATTGTCCCGAAAGGCAACTCAGATCGAGACCGTTAATAATATCTGTATTCATTTTCACAAAAACGGCAGGAAATCAAAATGTGATTTCCTGCCGTTTTTATTTAAACTCTTGCTATTTGATTCACCCATTCATTTTTTTGCTATTTTGCTTCATTTATTAGTCATCGTTCAACTTCCTGCTTACGATATTCAACCGGCGATATCCCATAATATCTTTTAAACTGCGTGCTGAAATAGTTCGAGTTTTCATATCCTATACTAAGTGCAATTTCATTTACTTGCATCTCAGTTTGATTGAGAAGTTTTGCTGCGGCCAGCATTTTTTGTCCAGACAAGTACTCTCCAAATGTTTGTCCCGTTTCTTCTTTAAATACATGTGAAAACCTGCTTTCGGACATTCCCGCAATTTCTGCTGCCCCTCTCAAATTTAATGTCTCGTTGATATTATCCTGTACGTATCGCTTTATCTGAAGTATTTCTCGTCTTACCCGCGAAGATCTGCTCCCCTTTATATATTTTTCGTATTCTTGCACTAGGTATTGGAAAGCATCATAAAAATCATCAAAATAATCATACTGTGTAAGAGCAGATCGAAAATCCAAGCCATTTTTATCTACAATGCGATCTACTTCCACCTCCGAATTGATACTTTGAGTTACAACCAAGAACGCCACATACATCGTCCTCATCCTATTATCCACTATCTCTCGTGAAAAAATTTTCTTCTCTAAAATACATGTTGCTATTTTTTTCATATACTCAAGAAGACCAAATACATTTGATTGGTTAATATACGATGAGAAAACTGTCGCATCAAATTGTAATTCATTATTATTAGAGAGAGCCCTATCATAAAAACAAATATTTGTCTTGTAATAGTTAGTATGTAATCTTTCCAACGCGATACTTACAGCGTCACCCAATGTTTGCACATTGTCTCGTTTATCGCTGATACTACCACTTAGATTTACTCCCAACGTTCTTCTAACGCTTTCCTGTATCTGCATAAACAAATGTTGTAACTGAATTTCGTCTTTTATATTGATTAGCGCAAAAATAATCCGTTACGATATGGAAACACATCGGCTGGAGCATGTCTATTCAAGATTTCCTGCAGCATATTTTCGAGCGCAAATAAGAGTAAGGATTTTCGCTTAAATTCTCTACCCGTCTCAATCATCTTATAATTATCTATACGGACCACCATCACAAAATATTCCCCTCCAAATTTCACATTTAGCGTGATTCCTTGAAAGATTTTTTCACCGTCCCGCTGAGATAACTCGTGGTCTGTAAGAATCTCCTCCAGAATTCCAGATTTTACACTTGCTATATTCTTCGAAAAAATTTTTTCATCATATCGATGATAGGTGGGTTTCCAGTCTTTTGTTGCACGATCTAGCACCTGAATCATCTCATCTGGCTTTATTGTCAATTTGAAAATGTAATCTTTAGCTCCTAGGCGCATAGCTTCTCTTACATTCTCAAAATCAGTGTAGTTACTTAATACTATAAAGATAATATAGGGATTAATAGCATGGCATGTTTTCATCAATTCAAGTCCATCCACTGGAGCCATTTTTATGTCGGACAGTATTATATCAGGCTCGTACACCGGTATTTATCTATTGCCTCTTGGCCATTTGCAGCTTCCGCAACTACCTCGTATCCATAATCCTCCCACATGAGCAAAGCCTTTATCCCAATTCTGACCAATGCTTCATCATCCACAATCATGATTCTCTTCATCAGACTCTTCCCCCTTTATGACAGGCAATATAAATGTCACAACCGTGCCGTGCTCCTTTGCTTTTGATAGCTTGATTCCATACGTAGCTCCAAACCTGATTCTAATCAATTCATCTACATTCGTAAGTCCTATACCGGTCATTTTACTTTTATTCACTCTCTCTTGTCTTTTAGTCTCAAATTCAGAAATGATATCATCTGAAATTCCTACTCCATTATCCTCAATTCGAATGATCAATTGATTATTCTCAATTGTCCCTCCAATACGGACCGTAATCTTTTCGCTTTGTCCTTCTGATCTCCCATGCAAAATAGCATTCTCCACAATAGGCTGAAAGATAAATTTCAAGATCTTTAAACTCTCAAGCTCTTCTTTCAGTTCGGTATATACTTCAATTGAGTCCTGATAACGTAAATTATGTATATAAATATAGTCTACAATGTTAGATATCTCACTTCTGACATCTACTAATTTTGTATCTCGTGTTAAGCTATACTTCAAAAGTGCTGCAAGTGCATCTATGGCCTTGACAATATTATTTGCACCTCTAATTAACGCCATCCAACGAATGGTTCCTAGCGTATTAAATAGAAAATGGGGATTTAGTTGCGCCCGTAATGACTCATAATGATATTGCTCTTTTACTCGGTTTTCTCTCTTTAATTGGTCAAATAATTCATTCACTCTATCCGACATATGAATAAAAGATGAATTTAATTGCCCTATTTCATCGCTCCGTTTCTCATCAATATTCTTAACAGTTGCACCCACCTGAAACAATTCCATTTCCTTTGTTAATTTTTGAATCGGGCGAACAATGATAGAGGCGGCAAGGGCTGCAATGACAACTACTACAATTATCACTGCAATAATAACCCAGTCCAATTGTCGATTTATCTTATTCAATTTTATTGCAATAGGTGCAAAATTTGTTAATTGAAACACCTTCATTAAATGCCCATCAAAGGTCCACGGGTGCGGCAAAGTATAAAAGCTGACTAAATACGTTTTATCGTTGATAATTCGCTTCAGTTCTCCACTATCGAGCTTTCTGTTATGCTATATATTTTCTCTATCTCGTTTTGTTCGATTTTCTGTCCATTTTCAAGTCCCATCAAGATCCTTCCGTCTTCAATGCAAACAAATATATCATCATCTTTCATGCTATATTTCGTCAGCATATGGCTAATTGCCTGTTGGTCGATACTAATAATGAGCGTTCCAATCCGCCTTCCAGCTGTGACATCCTTTCTGATCTCGCGTGATAGAGAAATAAATCGGTCATTTCCATTCCCCTTATTCTTCATATAGGATGGTTGAAAAAACGACCATCGGATACTCCCATCTTTGATCGCAGAATCATTCACCCATTTTTCATTTAATAAAAAACTATAATCTTGATAATTCAATGGCCAGTTTGTGTAAAGACGCTTCTGATTATCAAATATGGCTATCCTCGCTTGCATCACAATCTGATCCACATTATCAATCTGCGTGGATTCAATTAATGAATCCACATACTTACTATTGTAGAATTGTGACGAATCTGGGTTCGATAATCTATCCCTCAACCCCTGATCATATATAAGACGATTCGAGTAATAGGCCAATTTCTGGAGAGACTCATTGATATGGCTTTCATTTTTTTCGATATTGTGAATAATCTGATTGCTAAGTTCCTCCTCAATAATAAAGCTCATCTGTTTTCTTACATATATAGTTAGAATAGAAAGAGGAAGGACAAGGAATATGACCATAATAAACATAATTCTCACAGATAACTTTTGAAAAAATAAATCAAACATCCTTTTATTATTGCCGATCTTATTCATCGCCTTTTAGCTCCTTGACCATTGTCCTATTACATTCATTTACACCTAACATCCCGTAAATGCCACACTAAATTCCTTCGATGATCTTCCTATTAACATTTCGGCTCCCTTCCTACCTATTATATCAATCCGTACTAGTCATACCATACGCCTTTGAAGACCTGATTTCATCTTTAGTGATATTTGTAGGACAGTAGGACAATAATGCGCGTGAACCTTTCCGACAGCATTCCTTCTCTTACTCATCAAAAAAAGGCCCCTCTCAGGTAGCCTTTTTTTTGATCTCTTATCTCTATCTAAATTCTGATGTATATGACGAAATCAAACTTGTAATAATACGAAAGCGAGAACGATCAGGAACAATCAAACTGCGCTGACCGGGATGGACGTACGTGCGGTGCTCCTCCCGCCCCGCACATTTATATCATTCTTTCAATCCTGACCTGAAACCCTCCCGCACGGAGAGCTCGTAGACGAATCTCTTGCGGTAGGCGCAGGAGAAGGTGTCCATCCGATTGATCCCAGTCCAAATCAATTGCTCCAAAAGGCGTCGGAATGCTTGACCTACACCACTCCAGTTTCGGCTCCTGTAGATTCACCGTAATTTCACGAAAACCCTCTACCTCCATTTGTATACCCGTCAGATATTTGCATAAATAATGCAGGGGATGCAGACCAGGCATGGCAATAGCTTCTGGTTCTCGTATTCTCATAGAATCCGGGGAACACCTCCCAGCAGGTGGTAGAATCGTAACGAAGCATTTCGCCCCATCTCTTTTGGATGTCCTTCATTACTCGATCCGTTTCCCCCAACCTGCAAAGTACTTCATACTGATAGTACAGCTGGAAAGGGGAACCCACCTGCACAAAGTCCTCCTGCCCTTCTCTCACATAAGTCTCTGCAAGCTCTTTCCTCTCCGGCTCCGAAATGGCATTATAATAGAGCAGAAGCGCATGCGTCTGGATGCTACAGGTCTTAGACCAGGATCCATCTGCGTGCAGGCAGTCACGATAGGCTCGTCTCTTCTTGTCCCAAAGTGATTCAGACAAAAATTTTCTCATCTTATGCGAAGTATTCTCGAAAAATGCTCCATCTGCCTCTTCCCCCAGTACCCTTGCTTCCTCTGCCGCCTTCTCGAAACAATAGGCAAGGATCCCCTGATAAGCGGTACAGATACAGTCATTGGATACATCCATCTTTGCCCAGTCAACCAAATTCCAGGATTTGACCAGAAAGCCTCCTTCCTTCGTCAACAGACTTTCAAAATAGTAAAGTCTTTCTCGGATCGCTGGATATACCTCACTAAAAATCTCTCTATCTCCAGTGATGGCAATGTAATCCATCACCATCAAGATCCAGTTCATCGTCCACATCGGGATAGTGACCGTCCAGTCCGTCGGAGTGAGTGCATTTCCAAGCGGGCTGTTTTCTGTTGCCGACATCCCTGTCACAATGCTGTGTCTGATAAATTCATAATCCCCGAATAGATATGCATCCACATTCATACTGACCAGAGAATCTCCCAGCCAGAATGCTTGCTCATAAGTAGGGGAATCCGCATAGACATCTGCAACGCTATCTCTCATCGTCTGATCGCACATCTTCCAAATCCGGTTTAAAAGTTCGTTGTTACAAGCAAAAGACCCGCCATTTGCGATTCGATAAGTTTCATGCAGAAGTTCAAACTTTTGTAGCAGGAGCGGTTCTTCTCCCCCAAATACGACACGGATCATCGCATAACGCATTCCCATCTTTGCCATAGAGGTATAGGACTGCCACCCCTCTCTACAAATATATCTTGCTCCGTTGTTCAGCCCGATCGTATAATCCACCTCTCCCTGATACATATTTTCGAAGCCATAAATATCCAGAATGGTTCCCCTGGATGCTTTCAAGATCAAGGATAGATACCCCACATAAAGATCTCCGAAATCGATAATGATGCGTTTTTCTAGTCCTGGCTCGGGCGGCGATAGGAGCGTCACGTCATCTCCGTTCCAGAGAATGCCCAGATGGTTCCTTTTTATCGCATATTCTGTTACAACCTTTCCCAAACGCATTAGGGACAGAATGTAGGCATCTTGTTTCACATCGTTCTCAGGAATCCATTTTACCTTTGTTGCCCTGCCTTGTAACTCTTCGAGAGAACAGCAAGAAAAAACTCTCGTCTCTTCCTCTGTAAAAAAGTCGATATCTTCGTAAATTTCATGCCTTCCGTCTTGGCAAGTTGTCAGCACGGTGGTCGGCAAGGTGACAAAAAAACCGCTCTCCTTCACCGGACAGACCGTTAGCGGATGCGAAAACCGAAACTCAATATGACTATAGAGATCGTCGTATTTCCCGTGAATCTGCATCAGAAAAAAATTTTCGCCCTCCTGCATTTCCACCTGAATCTCTCTGCACGCATCCGATGCCTCGTAGACCTTCTCTCCCACCCGAAAGGAGCCAAAAATCCCATTCCATCTTCGATTCGGAAAACTGATCACTCCCCTCTGACACCGCTCACTGCGAAGAACACATCCAAGAAAGGCATTCATATTGGTTTCATCCGCATCCCTCCGATCAGCGAACAAAACATGTCTCAGATTGACCGTAAATACCTGGCAGTCATTCTCCACATCCTGGATGCGCACAATTCGTTTCGGAAGCTTTGCCTCTATTGTTCGCTTCCGTTCTGGAAGTTCTCGCAGCCGTTTGTTTACCTGCTTGCAAACAACTGCTTTTTTCCATCCTTTATCTTATCCGGATGCAGAAACCAACTGCCATCACCAAGTTGCGCATCATAATAGTCTGCCGGTCCTAGATTAACATTCCTCTTCGGAGCACCAGGAATCAGACCTGCGTCTTTCATACACCATGTACTTTCCCCGGATGAAACCAACACCTCCCCTCTCTGGAGAATATCAAAAATTAGCTTTCCATGGTCATACAAGCTTTGGTAGGTGGAGTAGCCATAATTCCATACGGATACGGCAATCGTATTCTTCCCTTTTCTTAGCTGTGAAGTGATCTCATAGCGGTCAATCCACCCTTCCTGCCTGGTAGATCTCGCCGGTCCTGTCCCCTGTAATACACCGTTAATGAAGAGCATGTATTTGTCAGTCGCACAGATCCATACATCACAAGGGGCATCCAGATCTTCCACCATGAATCCGTCCCAAAATAAAACCCGTTGATTCTCCTGCTCCTGCTCCGCCAACCAGATCCAATCTCCAAACATAATCTGCTCTCCTCCTACTCCTTGGTAGAACCTGCGGTCAACCCCGTTACAATCTGTTCCGAAAATACAAAATAGAAAATCAAGATGGGAACCAACGCGATCGTTACTGCAGCAAAGATCTTATCCCAATTTTTCAGGAAGTTGCCCGTGTAGCTGTAAATAGCCAGCGTCAGCGTCTGTACATTTTTTTCTTTGGTAAAAAAACCATTGGTAAGAAAAAAATCATTCCAGATCGTTACAAATTGCAATAGTCCCACTGTGGCAAACACCGGCTCGGAAATCGGAATAACAATCTCGAGAAAAGTTCTGAAATCACCCGCCCCTGTCGATTCTAGCCGACTCTAAAAGAGGCTTCGGCAGCTGTAAAAATTGATAAAAAAACCAGAAAAGGGAAAGATAGATTGGCAGCGTAAAGCAACGCCAGCCCCGGAAGATTATTGATCATGCCGATCCGAGAGAGCATCAAATACAGCGGAAGGATGCTGAGCTGAACCGGCATCATTAGACCAATGAGAAAAATAACCCTGTAGCAGTTTCTTTCCCCGAAAGGAATACTGTGCCATGCCAAATGCCAGCATGGAGGAAACCAACATCAGCAGGATTAACGATAAAAAGGACCAGAAGGATACTGTTTCCAATGTATTTTTGCAAATCCCTCTTCCACAAAGACAGTGTAATAATTTTTTTCATAGTTGGAGCTTTGGGATAACCTAAAAGATTCTCCACCAGTTCCATCTTTGTCTTAAAGGATGATAAGATTGTCTCCCCTACCAGGAATATAGTGATCATCGAATAGAGAACAAAAAAAAGCGAAACCGGAATCTTCCAGTTCATTCTCCCACCCCGATGTCTTCCAACCTTTCCTTGCTTTATATTCATAGCCTCCATCCTACTGCTCCTTCATTTTTTTCCCAAAAAAATAGATTCGTGATCCCCCAGACAAAAAGAATAATGATCAGCATCACTACACTGATCGCGGAGCCGAAGCCGATATCCGTTGTTCCGTAATAAGTTCCGCCAAAGGCATATCGGTAAAAGACCATGGCGATAAAGTCCGAGCGATTGTTCACTCCTCCTGATGTTCCGACCAAAAACATAGGGTAGACCGAACATCGTCATTGCATAAATTACACTGAGTGTTAGATTGGTCACCGAGGATGCTCTGATTCCGGGTAGAATAATGTGAAAGAAACAGGACAACTCCCCGCATCCATCTACGATAGAAGCCTCAATTACCTCCTTTGGCGTTGCCTGCATATCTGCAAAAAAAGATCATGGTTCCGGAACTGGCGCACTGCCAAATGACTACCAGAATAAAGACCGGAAACATCACCTTGTCGTCTCCCAGCCACGCCCTCGTGTACTGTACCCCCGTGGTGTTCGTAATCATTTCATTCAGGATCCCCGTATTGCCCTCAAAAAAACGAGGGAGTGCAAAGAAACCGACAATGGAAATACTCAAGACGTATGGTACAAAGATCATCGTCCGAATATACTTTGTCAGCGGAATCTTTACAAAAAACAGATAGGCGGTAAAAATCTGGATTGGGGTGATGATAAAGAGTACACAAAGCAGATAAATGAAATTATTCTTGAGCGCATGAAAGAATACACCCGACATTCTTTCTCCAAAAAGAAGATATTGAAAGTTACGAAAACCCACGAATTGCATAGGGCCAATCCCGCTCCATTGAAACAGGCTGTAAACGATGGAACAGGCAATAGGAAACATGACAAAACCAGTATATAAAATGAGTCCCGGCGCAATAAAATATCTATATGCCGTATTTTCTTTCTTCTGCATTCTTTCCAAACTTTTCTCTCCTACAACAAAAACGCAGGGCTGCAGATGTTTCCATGTGCTTCTCGTCCATGGTCATGCTGCACGCACCTGCGTTTTTCTCTTGAATTCTATGACATTCCTATTCTGTGTGGTATCGCTTTTTCGCTGAGGCCTTGCTTTTCAGATTACAAGGTTTCTTTATGACTTTCCCGCAGACATTTCCTCTTTTGTCAGACAAAGCGACTGCAAAGAATCTACAAACTTCTGAATGGATAAGCCTCCAGTAAAAGATTTTTACACTGATCTTCTTCCCAGAGATTACAAGGAGAATCACCCTTTCCGGCTTCCTTCCCCAGAATATCGTAATAACTGGTTGCCTGTACCGTATAACCGTTTTGAATATCATTCACCACGGCTTCCTTGGACTGGATCGACGGAACGCAAGATATCGCTCCCAACGCTTCCAACCATCTGCTTTGTCCCTCTTTGCTGGCAAAATAATTTGCGAATGCCAGTGCTGCCTCTTTATTCTCTGTCTTACTGGACACACCTAGTCCACAGGAGCTGGTCGATACAAATGGAATCTGTCCGTCTTCGCAAGGAATCTGAAATGCTCCAAAAATCTAGTTTGGGATTGTTTTCCTTAAACGTGGAGATATTCGGTACCTCCTATATACATCAGTGCCTTTTTCCGTAGAAAATGCGAGACTTGCGCCTTCTCCACTGATTCCGGTCCAGTTTCTTCCAAAAATATCCCTTGTCACCCCACTCTGCCATTTTCTTATAAGCATCTACGACACGAGCATCATTGACAGGTGCATATCCGGTTTTCTCATATTCCCCGGATCCAATCCAAATGAGTGGCCGCCAGCACCGGCTCAAAAATGAACAGAAGATCCGGGGATCTGTTGCCCCCAGAGATATTGGCACCTCATCGGTTTTTGCCATTTCGGCAAGGAGGGCTTCAAATTCAGATAGTTTCTTTGGGATTTGATATCCCTTTTTCCTTAAAGAGACGCTTGTTATAAAAGACCGCTCTTCCTCCCGTTTCCGCCGTCGGAGTGGAATATTTTTTTCCATCTTTCGCCGTCACGATTTTCATGGCGTTTGTTCCGTCATACAGGCTAAAAATCTACCTTGTCGGTAAGATCCATCATTAACCCCTGATCGACATAGGCCTGAAAGTTTGTTGTCGCCTGACCGTTCGTCCAGAAAAGGTCAGGACACTCATTGGCCTGCATCGCTGTTTGCAACAAATTGTAATACTGGTCGGATGTTTTGACCGAATATTCCACATCCACATCCGGGTATTTTTCCTGGAATCCTTCGATCACGCTTTTCAACGCATCTTCAAAGGAGGAGGCATGCTCCCAGATCACCAACTTCCCGCCGATTTTCTGATTTCCTTCTCCTTTGTCTTGCATTTGGGCATCCCCTACAGAAGCAGCCTGATTGCTGCCTGTTTGGTTCGCCTCACTTGCGCCGCTTCCACATCCCGCAAGAAGCAGAATTGCAGCAAGTGCAACTGATCCGATCTCCCGAATCCTTTTTTTCATCCCAGCCTCCTTTTTGATCTGGCGTTTCGATTTGACCTCTCCGTCTGCATCTTCCGGTTTGATACGCGGATATGGTCCTAATATTCTTTGGACGATGCACACCCGACTTCAAGGACTCATCTCGTGTTCTGCTTAGATTCTAGAAGATTCTTCTAATAAATTATATGTAACCAGAATTTTTTCTGTTCAATTTTTTCAAAAAAATCTGGTGTTTCGCTGGAATATATTCATTTTTTGTTTATTTTGTTCAAAATTTTATTCCTTCCCTCGATACCGCTCCCGGTATTCATTCACCGTGCATCCCTCTATTTTTTTGAACAATCGAAAGAAATAGTTTCCATTTGTCATCCCAACCTTTCCGCCAATTTTTTCTGCAGAGTCCTTCGTTGTTGCGAGCAGTTCCTTCGCTTTTTCCATGCGGATCCGATTTAAGTAGGTAGAATAATTGACGCCAAAATTTTGTTTAAAAACCATACTGAAGTGAGAAGCACTCATGCGAAAATTCGCCGCCACATCGGATTGAGACAGCTCTTCCATATAATGATTCAAGAGAAAGGCTTTGATTTCATATTGGATGTTTTTCCTTGTATCTGCATAGATTTCCAATTCCTTCCAGACCTTCAGGAGCCAGTATTCCAACTCCCCTATGGTACCTGTCTCCAACAGTTTCGCATAAGATGGGTTTCGCCCTTCCGGGAAGATATCTTCACTTCCCGCATCAAAAAATCTCTCAGTGGCAAATACCAGCTCCTGAACAAAACGCATTGCCGTTTCTCTTACCTGTTCCGGAGAACACTTTTCCGTCTCGCACTTTCTAATAAATGCTCGGATTTCTGCTTCTGTATTCTCTCTCCACTGATTGCTCCAGACATCCTGCTTCCCAGCCTTTAACCGCGGAGCACTCTTCCACTGCAGATCCCTGGCATAAATACCGCCCTTTCTCGCATAAAAAGAAGCTTGACCTCTTTCAAAAGCTTTTTCAATCTGCGCCAGCAGTGCATTCCTTTCGCTTACCTCGTCCGAAACAGCAACGTGTAAATGCTGATCCGTATATAGATTGATCTGACTCTCCACTCGCCGTAGGAACCTTCTTATTTCCTCTAGTTCCCCTATTTTTTTACCAGCGCAAGCAACGCCCCTTTCTCATATAAAAAGATCCTCCCTGCATGTGCGATATCCAAAAAAATTCCTGTATCAGCCCACAAATTAGACCTTCATTCACTCCTCCGGCTCCACCTTTAACTTTTCGTCATCCGAAGCCTTTTTGCAGCCACAGGATCAGGACCCGCAGAAACCATTTTCCTCCACCAGTTTATTCGCATAAGTCCGCCAGCCCATTTCCGTCTCCGGTTGACCCCCGCCTTGGATTCCCTTCTCCTTTGCCAAACGAAGGAGAAGGTCCGGTAGTTCCTCCTCATCCAACTCTTGTTTGAGCAGATAACGTGTAGCGCCAAACTCCATTGCTTTCTGTGCATAAGAAAAATCCTCATAACAGCTGAGCACAACGAAGAGCATTTTGGGATATTTCCTTCTGCAATCTTTCATCAAATCCAAACCGGATTTCCCCGGCAACCTGATATCTGTCATCAGAATATCTATGGAAGATTCCATTCCCTCTTCCGCCTCTTCCGCAGTTGCATAGACACCCGTGACCACCACTTCCGGATTTTCTTCCAAACAAGCCTTTAGTCCGATTCTGACCAGCGTCTCATCCTCTACAATGGCCACCCGTATCATCCCTCTTCTCCCTTGATCAACGGTAAAAGCAACCGTACATGCACCCCTGTAACCATACCATTCTCTACCACGACTCCATATTCATTTCCGTAATGCAGATGAATTCTTTCTTCTACATTTCGTATCCCGACCCTATCTTTCTCACTTCTGCATCCCTTTCCCTCCAGATTCTCCGTCTGCAACCTTTCCCCCGATTCTTCTAGCTCGCTTGCTCAATTCCCCGTCCATTGTCATAGATATCTACCTGCAAGAACTTTTCTCTCTCCTGCCTCATTGTGATTCGAATTTCTCCCGCTTCTTTTCTTCCCTGAAAGCCGTGCAGGATGCTGTTCTCCACAAAAGGCTGTAAAAGGAAACGATCAATCTTGTATTGCATCAGTTCCGCCGGTACATCTATAGTGACACGGAAAGTAGAAAAGCGAACCTGTTGAATCGTAATGTAGCTCTCCAATAACGCCAGTTCCTTTTCTATCGTAAGCCTATCTTTCTCGCAGTCATACGTTACTCCTGCCATAATCTTCATGATGGCATCCGTCATCTTCCGAATACCACTCTGTTTGTTTAATATAGCCATCCATTTCAGAGAACTTAGGGTATTGTATAAAAAATGGGGACCGATCTGCATGTAGAGCACCTTCATGCGTAATTCATTTTTGCTCGATTCTTCCTCTCTGACTCTCCTGATCAGTTCTTCTATCTTCCCCGACATCCGATTGAAATGCTCTGTCAGTTTTCGAAGTTCATTCTCTGTTTTCGGCAGTGGAATTTCAATGAATGCTCCTTCTCCAACATCATCCATTCCGTTGGAAAGATTACGAATCGGCCGAATGATAAATCGATAGATCGCAACGTTCCCAATAAGCATCACAAAAACATAAAACAACGTAAAAAACAGTGCCAGTTTAACCAGATTGCGAACGCCGAAACGCAGCTCCTCTCTTGGGTCGGCAATCAAACTGATCCAGTCTGTTCCAGATAATTTTGCGTACGAAATCATCTGCTCCCCGGCTTCTGCCTCTTTAAGAAAAAAAGAACCTTCACCGTCCTTCATATCACCTAGCTTCAGTGGTAGCGCAATCTTATGCCCAATCTCCGACTGACGGTTGGAAACCACAACCCGTCCATTCTTCGCAACAAGGTAATAACTAGTTTTCCCTCTTCTTAGAGAGGATTGTCTATGATTTCATCAGAAAATAAAAAGAAACGGCGGCTTTGATTTTTCAAAGCTGCTGCGAAATCAAAGAACGACAAGCAACAGTTCTGATTTTGCTCCAATATGGTTATTGGGGGCACAAATTAAAATCAAAAGAGCCGATAACAGCAGTATTTCAAACTGCATATTATCGGCTCTGCGTCTGTGCGTCTGGCTCTTTTAATTAAATTATTTTTTTGTTGTTTTTGGCTTTATTATATGTATTAGCTAATTGTCCACAAGCTGCTTTAATCTCTCTACCATGAGAAACTCTCATGGTAACTTCAAGTCCTGTTTGCTCTAATTGATGTTTGAACGCAACCATTTCTTGTTTTTGTGGTGCTCTAATTTTTGAATTACTCGTCGGGTTGTATTGCAGCACGTTAATCATAACATTTTTTTGCCCTTAAACCATTTTTGCAAGTTGCCTTATATCTGAGGAACGGTCATTTTATACCGGTAAAAGTAAATACGCAAATACCACTTTTCGATTATGCCTTTGTGAATAGGACAATGCTTGCTTAACAACATCTTCAATAGCGTACATGTGCATATGAGGAATGATACAGTTTCTCGCAGCCTGTGTTGCTGCATGTAAAGATATTGTCAACTGAATTTTTTTAGATGTTCTTCGCGCAATTTTTAATTGATTAACTGGACCAACTGTTGATACGGTAATGCCGTCGGTTGGAAAGTTAAGTCCATTTCTATCTCGAAGAATATGGATTGCTGCAATCAAGTTGTCGTAATTGAATAAAGGTTCTCCCATTCCCATAAAAAAACGATACGATTTACTTTTTGACGTATCAATATGACCTGCTGCACAATTTCAGACGGTGTTAGATTACGAACAAAAACCATTGCGTCCGGACTCACAAAAATACAGCCAACAGAACAACCAACTTGCGTACTTACGCAAACAGTCCCACCATCTCGCCGTTTAATAAAAAAACCGTTTCGATATACCTGTTGTCTTTCAATTCATAAACATACTTTTTCAGTATCGCTACTTTTTATAGACTTTTTTTGTTGATATTGATAGATTTTTTGTGAAATGGCTGTTTATATAATTCCGTATATAAGGCTCTTGCTTTATCCTCTCCAATTACTTCCGACATTTCTTTGTAAAGTAAATCCGTATGGGTCATTCAATATTTCCGTAGGTGTACTTTTAGGTAAGTGTTTCATTTAATATCCTTCCTTTTTCAAAAATTAAAAAGTTTGTTTTTCAGAGTTTTTTTGATTATGATTTCTAATTTTTCAACATCAACGATATGTGTTAATTTACATTTAGGGCAGAAAAGAGGAAAATTTCTTAATACCGTATTATAAAAATACTTGAACCCTCGTCTTTCCGTTACAAATTGGACATTTTATCCAATATTTTTCAAGCATAATATTTCTCCTTTTGCGCAAAAAAATACAGGTCAATTCTCAACATGAGCATTGACCTGCATTTATACATATAACACTACAACAAAATTAAGGCATAGTTTTTTTATACTATGTCTATACATCGTTAGTTTTGTTGTATAGCATACGCAAAATAAGCATGACAAAAAAGCCCATATTGAAAAATGGGAAAAATCTTTTTGATTTCAATGCTTATCGAATACGCATGCTATGTAACATAAACATTTCCCCTTTTAATAATACTATACAAAAAGCGGATAGTTGTCAACATATACATATGAATTATTTTGGCTAACTAATAGAACAGTGTAGACATATCCAAGAAGAAAGGTGAACAGTAAAATGTAATAGGGTGAATAATTATGGCAAAAAGACCAGTACCAAAATACGACTTCAAGGCTTTTGGGGCAGCGATAAAGGCGGCGCGGACAGGGCGCAAGGAGAGCCGCAAGAAAGTGAGCGACGAAATGTTTATCTCGCCGCGCTACCTTGCGAACATTGAGAACAAGGGGCAGCACCCAAGTTTACAGATTTTCTTTTGAGCTTATGCTCCGCTACAATATATCCGTAGACCAGTTCCTTTTGGAAACGCCGCCGGAAAAGAACACGCAGCGGCGGCAGCTTGACGCGCTCCTTGACGGTATGAGCGATAAGGGCATACGGATTGTGAGCGCAACGGCAAAGGAGATAGCGGAAGTCGAAACAGAGGGCAGATAAGAGGTGTCCGTCACAAGTGAACAGGGTATAGAGAGCGTTGTAATCTTTTTGAGGATTGCAGCGTTTTTCTTTTTGCGTAAGTTTGGCAAAACCGGGCATAGCTCCGTAGTAAGGCATAAGGGCATAAGGGATAAAAATATTCATAGCAAGCATAGGAAGCGGGTACCCACTTCCGTATTTTCCCCCTCCCGCGCTGCGGCGCGTCGGTTGAAAATTGCTTGTTGGGAAGTGTCCCAAACCCTCGGAACGGAAAGGAAAGGAGCGAAGCAATGGACGGACGGAAAAGGACGGTGCAAATCAAATTCAGAGTGACGGAAGCGGAACGGGATTTAATACTGGAAAAAAATGAAGCTCGTTCCCACCGGAACATGGCGGCATATCTGCGGAAGATTGCCATTGACGGGTATATCATTCAGATAGACCACGCCGATATAAAGGCAATGACCGCAGAGATACAGAAAAATCGGTGTCAACGTCAACCAGATAGCCCGCCGCGTGAACGCGACGGGGAACGCATACCAAGAGGACATAGAGGAAATAAAGGGGTGCTTGCGGAGATATGGCGGTTACAAAGATTAAGCCTGTTAAAAGCACCCTAAGCAAAGCCCTTGACTATATCGAAAACCCGGACAAAACGGACGGGAAAATGCTCATATCCTCTTTCGGCTGCTCCTATGAAACGGCAGATATTGAGTTCGGCTATACCCTCTCGCAAGCACTGGATAAGGGCAACAATTTAGCCTTTCACTTGATACAGTCCTTTGCGCCGGGAGAGGTAGACTATGAGAAAGCCCATGAAATCGGAAAACAGCTTGCCGACGCGGTGACAAAGGGGCAGCATGAATATGTTGTGACGACGCACATTGATAAAGGGGCATATCCATAACCACATTATTTTCTGCGCGGTGAATTTTGTAGACCACCACAAGTACAATTCCAACAAAAGGAGCTATTACGGCATACGGAACATGAGCGACAAGCTGTGCCGGGAGAATGGCTTGTCCGTCGTCGTCCCCAGCAAGGGAAGCAAGGGAAAGAGCTATGCGGAATATCAAGCGGAAAAGACGGGTACAAGTTGGAAAGGCAAGCTAAAGATTGCCGTTGACGCGCTTATCCCCCAAGTTTCCAGTTTTGAGGAATTGTTGCAGCGGTTACAGGCGGCGGGCTATGAGATAAAGCCGGGAAATATGTATCATGCCGCGCCCCGGACAGGGAACGCTTCACCCGCCTAAAAACCCTCGGCGCAGACTATACAGAGGAAGCCATAAGGGAACGGATAGCGGGCAGACGGGCAAAAGGCGGCGAAAAGCCCCCGGAGAGCAGCGCGGCGTTTCGCTGCTTATCGACATTGAGAACAGTATCAAGGCGGCGCAGAGTAAGGGATACGAACAATGGGCGAAAATCCACAATCTGAAACAGGCGGCAAAGACCATGAATTTCTTGACGGAACACAAGATTGAACAGTACGCGGATTTAGTCAGCCGGATTGAGGAAATGGCAGCGGAAAGCGGACAGGCGGCAGACGCATTGAAGAACGCGGAAAAAGCGGCTTGCGGACATGGCGGTGCTTATCAAGAATGTTTCCACCTACCAAAAGACAAAGCCCGTCTATGACGCATACCGCAAGGCAAGGAACAGGGAGAAGTACCGCGCCGGACAGGAACAGGCGATTATCCTACATGAAGCCGCCGCAAGGTCGCTGAAAGCGTCGGGCATTGCGAAGCTCCCGAACCTCGCCGCGCTGCAATCGGAATATGAAGCCCTCCAAGCGCAGAAAGAAGCCCTTTACGCCGACTATGGGAAGCTGAAAAAGAAAGTCCGGGGAATACGATATAATCAAGCAGAACATTGACAGCATTTTACAGGCAGACAGGCAGCCGGAACGGGAAAAGGGAACAGAGCGCGGATAAGGGCAAAAAGAACAGGGCGCGGAAAGCCAGTATATGACTTCCGCGCCCTGTCTTTTTATGGGTGCTGTTTTCGTGAATGTTACGCAGTAGAACGCCATTTTCGGGGGTAAAGGTATAAAGTACCGCCTATCTGATTTTCACGCCCGGAAAGCCCTGTAAATCAAGGGATTTTCCGCGCCTACTGCGTAACAGGGGCGCGTCTTTTCCTCATGCGCTCGGCGGCTTGTCTGCGGGTGATACGCTTCCGGCAGTCGGGGCAGTATTTGACGCTGTTGGAGCTTGACGCAAAGAACGCGCCGCACTCGGTACACTTCTTCCTGTCCCCGGTCTGGTAAAGCTCCGCATAGAGCAACTTGTCGGCGGGAAGCACCGCAACCCGGAACCACTTGCAGAGAAGCGAATAGGAAATAAGCTGCGGACATACGCACTCGTCCCCGTCGTCCAGTAAGATACAGTTCCCGTTATCGCAGTTGCAGCACGTCCGGCGCACAAGCGCATTTACTTTCCGGCTCTGGGGCGGCGTCAGCCGCTTAATCTCGCTCATGCTTCATCAGCGGCGTAAATGGGAGCTCCGCAAACTCCGCTTCGCCCATGCGCTCCACTTTGGCAAGGGTACGGGCGGCAAAGCCCCGCATTTCCCCGTCCATAAAGGGCAGCGCGGCGTTCATGGCGACGATAAGCCCCTGTCGGCTCCCGGTCTTGTAAATGCTCAAAAGGTTTGTTTCCTCTACGGTCAGTTTTGTCATGTTCACACCTCCAAATCGTGATTTTTTTGTTTTTCGCCGCCGCCTTTTTCGGGGCGGTCTTTGCCTTGTCTGTTTTAAGCTGCGCCCGGACAGAGGGGCGGGGCTTCTTATCTCCCTGTCCCGGTTCTCCCCTTGCCAATCAGCGCATACGTCCCATGTCTGCCCTCGATTTTGGAAAAGGAAAGGGTCTTGTAAGGCAGCATGGAGAAAAAGGCGGTCAGTGTCCTTTGTGGCTGCAAGCTGCATGAACGCCGGGGAAAGCTCCACCATGAAATGGGTCTTGTTGGGAGCTGTTCGGCTCATAGTGCCGCTTCATTTCCCGCACAATGCGTCGCGCTTCCGTTTCAATCAGCCCGTCCCGCAATGCGGCGATATGCGCCTTGAAATCCCCTGTGGAAGCTGCTCCCGGCTGCGCCGTTCTTCCTGTAAGAGCGATTGCAGCGCGTCCGGGTCGTTTGGTACGGCTTCAAAGCGTTCAAACTTCCCAAGCTCATAATCAGGGATTGCCGTTGAAAAACTGTCCGGCGGGTATCTCCCGTTCCCCATGCTCATAAATCAGCTTCACCGTATCGGCGGGCAGCTCCTTTTTCCTTGACGCGCTCATAGTGTTTAGCGTAGTCCAGTTCGTACAGATTGCCCTTGATTTTCCCGCGCTCCGTTCCCGTCAGCTCGATTGCATAGGCAAGGACGCGGTCGCTCGTCTGCTCCATGTAGAAACGCCATGTGTTGTGGGGCGCGGTGTCTTTGAGGAAAAACGTCGCGCTCCCTAAAAGCAATGCGTCCCGGACGGGCAGCAGAACCACAAAAGGGTCTTGTCCTCCTTGCGGGGGCTTGCCGCCGCCTTTGCGATAATCTCCTTGTCAATCTCCAAGTCGCTCTGGTAAAAGCCTGTGTTCTGCTTCATAACCGCATTGAGGGAAGCGAACAAATCCACGTCCTCAAATTTACTCTGTTCCGGCATGGGTCAGCTCCTTTCCAAATCCTGTGATTTCTGCTTTGCGTTTTTCTTCTGCGCCTTTTTCCTTGTCAGCCCTAAGCTGCGCCCGGATAGAGGGCTTCTTTTCCGGCTTCGCTTCCTTGCCGCGCTCCCTGTCGGCTTTGACCGCGTTAGCCAGGTCAACAAGGGAAATTGTTTCTCCCGCCTTAACCTTTGCTTCCAGTTCGTCAACGGTAGGGTGTTGTTGATGATACCGTCAAAGCTGTTGTCGTTCTGCTCTACGGTGTCCTCGACGTACTTCAACGGGTTTTCCTTTTCCGGCTGCTCTGCGGCAACGGCAAACGCCCGCGTCCCGTTCCCCATAATCAGATACTTTCCGTCGTCCGACTGGTGGTGAAAGCCATATCCGGCGGTTTCTATCTGCTCCCGGCTCATGGCGGTTACATGGAAAGTCCCCCTCGGTGTCTTGATAGTTTCGCCCGTTTCCAAGTCGTCCGGGGTAAGCTGCTTCTGCTCCTGTAAAAAAACTCCGGCACTTGCCGGAAGCCTACGCTGTCAACGAAATGCGCCGCGTCCTGTCCGTTCTGATGAAGCACTACCACGTCCGAAACGGAAAGGCTGTGTCCCTTAAAGTCTTTGGGGTGGTCGATATTGAAACGGGTGTAAATATCTTCAAGGGAAGTTTCCGGCGCAAGGGGCGCGGTATAGACAAGCTCATAGTTCGCCCTGTCAACCACATTCCCCGCCGCCTGCAGGCGGTCGTAAGGCTCAAAGCGGAAGTCCCTTGTTTCGTCCCCGCCCTTTATCTGGTAAATGGAAAAGGTGTCCTTGTCCTGTCCGGCGGTCTGCGCCGTTTCCTGTGCCTTTGCGTAAAGCTGCTTTACGTCGCCCTCGGTCAGCTCGCCGCCTTTGAGCTGCCCCATAAGCTCGCGGCATTTCTCCGGCGTTCCCGTATAAAGCACGTCGCCCATTTTCGCCCGCCCGTTCTCCTGTGTCACATAGGCTTGCAAGAGGTGGCTGTTTTCCCGGCTGTCGCTGTAAGGGTTCCGGCGCACTCTGTAAATCGTTTCCGGGGTAAAGGCTTCTTTCGGGGCTGCGTCCGCTTTTTCCTGTGCGCCGGATTTCCCCGGTGCGTCTGCTTCCGGCTCCGGCTTCTCTTTCCCGGCTGTATCTGCCTTTTCCGGGGCTTCCGGCTGCGGTGCGGCTTCCTGTCCCTCTCTGGTGGTCTGCTCCTGTCCGGCGGTCTGCTCCTTGTCCTGTGCCTTTTGCAGCTCCGCTAAGTTCTCGTCTATGGAATTGATAATCTCGGCGGCTGCGCTGCGGATTGTTTCAAGGGAACTTTTCAGCTCGGAAAGCTCCCGCCCGCTGCTCCACCCGGCGACATAGCCGAAAGAGTAGTCCGACGTGTCAAGCCCGTAATGTTGGCAGACGGTATAGGCGACGCTTTCCGCTTCGACTTCGCGGGTGCGGCGGTCAACGCGGGGCTGCTCGTCCTTTGGTGCGTTGAGGTCAATGTCGTGCAGCTTCGCATGGGCGATTTCGTGAATGGCGGTCTTTAAGGTCTGCAATTCGCTCATGCCCTCGTTGATAGCAATGCGCTTGTCCTCCAAGTGGTAGTAGCCATGAGAGCCGCCCTCGATATTCTCAAAGGCGATAGGAACGGGAGAAGTCTTTTCAAGGGCTGCGAAAAAAATCCTTGTAGCGGTCAACGTCGCCCGTCAGCTCGTCCACCGCAATGTCCGGCAGCTCCTTTCCCTCGGTCTGGGAAACGTCAAAGACAGATACCACCTTGTAGGCGGGTATCTTGACTTCCTTTTTCCTCGGTGACGGGCTTCCCGTCCTTGCCGATTATGGGCTTCTGCGTGTGTGGGTCTATCTTCTCCACTTCCTGTCTGATTTTGAACGGCGACGGGGCAATGATTTTAATTCCCTTTTGCCCTTTCATCACGTTACGCCCGAAATTATTCTTCCAAGCGGAAAAGCCCGCCACAAGGGAAGCGTCCGGCTTCTGCATGGCGATAAGCAGCGTATTGTTGAAGCTGTAATTATGGAATTTTGACATGACTTTCAGATATTCCCGGTAACGCTCGCTGTCAAAGAGTTCCGCAATGCCCTGTTCCAGACGGTCGGTAATCTCTTTGAGCTTTTCGGCGGGCTTCTCGCTCGTCAGCACGATAGGGATAACCGGACGCGGCTCCTGTGGCTGCTCTGCGGTCGGTGTCATTCTCTGCCCCGGCGCGGCTGCGTCCATTTCTACCTTTGACGGGTCGGGTCTTTCCGGCTGCGGGGGCTGCGGCGTTACCCTGTATTCCTGTGGAACGTCGCGCCCGTCGTACCATTCTGTAAAGGTGTTGCGGTTGTTGTAGATATAGCCCTTTTCGGTAAACATACCGTCGTCGTTAATGGAAGCGTCGCGCCCGTATTCCTCATACATGAAATACCGTTTCACTTCGTCGGATAGCTCCGGTTCTTCCAGTTCATCAACCAGATAATGCCCGTATTCTTCTTCATTGTGGACGGACGGATAAATCCAGTAGCAGTCAAGGTTTTGTGCAAGGTTGATAATGTCCTGTAAGCTGTCGGCATGGTCGCCGTATTCAATGGCTGCAATGAATTTTTCCCTGTCGTCGTCAAACTGCATTTCCAAGAGCTTCCCTAAATAGTTCAGCTCGTCGGGGTGGGAATACTCGCTTAAATGCTCCGTCAAGCCGGGGGATAGTGGATTGAAATTCTGTGAAATGCCATTCCTCATAGTGCTTGAAGTCAATCCCGATACGGTCAAAGACTTCTTTCAGATGTTCGGCAGTCGTGGGGAACGTCACCCATTCGCCCGCGGGTCTGCCCTCGGTGTACTTTCCAAGATTGGAAAGATAGCCGCTTAAAATCGGTTCTGCCATTTGTTCGCTCCTTTCTTTTTCAATCATGCGGTGCATAAGCTCAAAATCTTCAATGCTCATGCTCCCGTCAAATACATAGGGGTTAAAATCCGCCCCGTCCCGGTAGGGCTTTTCGGAAAAGGGAAGCCCCGCTTCATGGGCGGCTGCCCTCGCTTCCTCGATAACCTCCGGGGGAAGCCTGTCGTCATGCGCTCCGATAAAACCGTCAATGTCGTTCATGCTGTTTTCGTAGTGGTAACGCACTCCGGCGGTCAGCTCGTCAAGGCTCATGTCCCCGCCTAAATGCCCGCAGTAGTAGCCGTTTAAGATAACGGCGGCGGGGTCGGTGCTTTTGATTTCCTCTAACCGGCTCCTGTCCTCCGGGTAGAGCGTATCGTCCATATCAAGATGAAAATATTCCGCGTTCCATGAACGCCCCTGTTTCCAGAACGCCACCCATGCGATACCGTCCCTAAGCTCGTCTTGATAGTCCTTTACGGTGTCCCGTAAACTTGCCATAGTGAAAAAAACCTCCTTTCTCTGCGGCAGCGTCATAAGCTGCATTTTTTGGCTGCATGGTCTACTACGGGTACGCCCGCATTTCTGCCAAAGATTTTTGAAAATTATTTGAGGGTGAAGCCCTCCGCAAAAGAGGGTTTGGGAAACTTCCCAACAAGCAAAATCCCCGTCCGGCGCGGCAGCGTCGCACGGGGATTTACGGAAGTGGTACCCGCTTCCTATGCTTGCTATTCCAGTTTTTTTAGTTCTTCCGCACTTCGATACGGTAGTTGACGTATTTCCCGCCAGTGTCAGCCAAAACGACAGTTCCGTCGTAGGTCTTGCCTGTTTTCGGGGAATAGAGCTTCTTCACATTCGCCTTGCCGGATTTAAGGAGCGCGGCGGCAATCTTCGGGGAAAAAGCGGTCTTGCGTTCCTCAAAGAAACGGTCGTTCTTCCACATCACAAAGGCACATTCCCTGTTGCTGCAATAGTAGCTTTTCTTCCCCTCATGGACGGGGGAACCGCACCGGGGGCATTTGCCGATAGAGGGCTTTTCCTCTCTGAACAAGCTCTTTTTGTCCTCCTGTACGGCGGCGTGTGTCTGCACAAGCTCCCGCGCCATAGCTTCAATGCCGGACAGAAATTCGCCGGGGTCTGCGGCTCCCTTTGCTATCTGCGTCAGATTGTTTTCCCATTCTGCGGTAAGCTGCGGGGAAGTCAGCATATCCGGCAGCACTGATATAAGGGCGGCTCCGTTCTGCGTGGGGATAAGCTGCTTGCCCTTGCGCTCCGCAAAGCTGCCCTTTACCAGTTTTTCAATGACGGCGGCGCGGGTGGCGGGGGTGCCAAGCCCCCGGCGTTCCGCGTCCGGGTCGGTGTCCCCGTTCCCGGCTCGCTCCATAGCAGAGAAGCGACGCTTCGCTGTGGGGCTTCGGCGGGGTCGTGGTATGCTCCGTTACCTTTGCGGCGGGGTTTTTCAAAGCCCTGTCCCTCGGAAAGCTCCGGCAGCGTCACGCCCTCGATTTTCCCCGTCCTCTGGGTCGGGCTTCTGTTTCAATGTCGCCCGGTATCTGCGTTCAATCTCTTTCCACCCGTCAGAAAGAACCGTCTTTCCCCGCGCCGTAAACTCCGTATCAGCGCATGAGAAAACCGCCGTAACCGCTTCAAAGATATGCGGCTCGGCGGTGGCAAAGAGCAGACGCGCCCCCGCAAGGGTGATGATATTTCTCTCACTTTCCGGCAGCGCGTCCGGGTCAGCCTTTGCAAGCTCCATAGTGGGAATGATTGCGTGGTGGTCTGATACTTTTTTACTGTCTGTTACCTTTGCAATATCCGGCGTGAAGTCTGCGCCCGCCATAAAGGGGAGCTTTTCGCAGAGCAGCGCGATAATGCCCGCTGCGGTGCCGCCCATGTCGTCGGTGAGGTAGCTGCTGTCCGTCCTCGGATAAGTCAAGAGCCGCTTTTCATAAAGGGCTTGTGCAAGGTCAAGGGTCTGCTTCGCGGTGTAGCCGAAAATGCGGTTTGCTTCCCGCTGCAAAGAGGTAAGGTCAAAGAGCTTCGGCGGGGCTGCGCTCTTTTTCTCTCTGGTGACGGAAACACATACCGCTTTCCCCGCTTCGCAAGCCCCTTTCAGCGCGTCGGCTTCTGCCTTGTCTGAAATCCTCCCGCTTGCCGCTTCCGCGCCGGATAGACATAAGCGCACATGGTAGTATTTTTCTTTCTGGAAATGGGAGATAGCCGCGTCCCGGTCAGTGAGCATTTTAAGGGTCGGGGTCTGGACGCGCCCCACGTTCAAGGTCTTTCCATACAGGCATGAGAAAAGCCGGGTGGCGTTAATGCCGATAAGCCAGTCAGCCTTTGCGCGGCAGAGGGCAGACGCAAAGAGCGCGTCATATTCCCGCCCGTCTTTGAGGGAAGCAAAGCCCGCCTTGATTGCCCCGTCCTCCATTGAGGAAATCCACAAGCGGCGCATGGGCTTCTTGCAGCCCGCCACTTCGTAGACAAAGCGGAAAATCAGCTCCCCCTCGCGCCCCGCGTCACACGCATTTATCACTTCCGAAACGTCGGCGCGGTGCATAAGCTCCTTTAAGGTCGCAAACTGCTTTCCCTTGTCCGGGTCAACGGCGTATTGCCATTCCTCCGGCAGAATGGGTAGGCTGTCAAGCTGCCATTTCCTGTACTGCTCCCCGTAGGCGGCAGCTTCCGCAAGCTGTACCAAATGCCCGACGCACCATGAAATGAGGTAGCCGCCGCCCTCGATATATCCGTCCTGTTTTCCCTTAACGCCAAGCGCGGCGGCGATAGTCTGCGCCACGCTCGGCTTTTTCTGCAATCACAAGTCTAAGTGCCATGAAAAAAATCCTCCTTTCAGCCTTCCGGCGCGGTATGCTTCTTCTCCTGTGCCTGTTTCAGACAATAGCCGATACAGGGGGATTGCGCCTTATAAGGGCAGCGCATACACGCCGGGGATTTTGGAACGGGCGGCGCATTGTCACGCCGCCCGGTGGGTCTTTGTACCATCATTTTTTCTAACGGGTTTTCGGTGAAAAGCGTCATGCGTCCCCGTCCTCCGCTTCTTCATCTTCGGGAACGTCCAAGCCCTCCCCGTCGTCCGGCTCGTCCTCGCCGTAGTCGTCAAAGTCGAAATCTTCAAGGTCGGTATCGCCCTTGACGCTCTGCTTCGGCTTCATAAACTTAAAAGTAGTAGAGTGCGCCCCCGCCGCCAAGAAGTGCCACGACAAGGAAAAGCACAAGCCCGCCCGCATTGCCTTTCTCTTTGGGCTGCTCCGGCGGTTCCTCGGTTTCCGGCTCCGCTTCCTTGCCGCTGCAAGCGGTCATGTTGTCCTTGCAGACGGGGCAGCTCACATTCACTTTCCCGGCTTCGCATTTCTCGGTACAACTGCAAACGGCGGGCGGGGCTGCCTCGGTGCTTCCGTCCTCCATGAGTGCCATAAGGTCGGCTTCGTCCACTTGATTAAGGAAATGTACGGTGTTCTCGCCCTCGTCGTCCCGGTCGATAAGGATATAAAAGTAATTGCCGTTTTTGGTCGTCACTGTGATAAGCTGCTTGTTGCCGCCGAAATCGTCTACAAGGGTCGCGTTCCCGTCCGGGGGTAAGGGGTTCTTCCTTTTCGGGTTCCTCATAGACAACGCCGCTGTCGTCGGTCGCGTCCTGTCCCTCCGGGGTCTGTGCAAAGGCGGTGACGGAAAAGCCGCCCGTCAGCATGAGGGCGGCGCAGAGTGCGGTCAAGGTTCTAAGGATTTTCTTATTCATTCTCGGTGTCCTCCATTTCTTCGGTGTCGTGGTCTGCGGGTTCTGCGGGGTAGCCCGGCGCGGCTTCCATGCCCGGAATACCGCCGCCGGAAAGCATAGCGGAAAGCTCATGCGGGGAAAGCCGCATGGAGCGCACAAGCTGTACGATTTGCAGGTTTTCCGCTTCGGTTTTCTGCGCTTCAAGCCCCCGCAGCCTGTTCTGGTACTCGGTGATTTTCTCGCGGGTCTTTGCAATCTCCTTGTCGATACGTTCAATCCTGTTCATAGCCATAAATCAATTTCTCCTTTCAGATTTTCAGTGTTATGTTTGTTTTCAGTTCCAGTTCATCAGCCCATATCCTTTGATACAGGAATAATTAACGGGGTAGCTCTTTATCTTGCAAGCGTCGCCGGAATTGCCCTCGACGGTATAGACGCGCTCCCCGTCCGTCCCGATGACAAGCCCTACATGGTCTGCGCTCCCGTCCCCGTCCCAGTCAAAAAGATAGCGTCGCCGGGGGCGATATTCGCATAGCCCCTTGCGCCCCATTGCCCGCGTGACTGGAACCAGGGTACGCCCTGTGACTGGCACCCGGCAAAGCGCGGCTCGGACAGCCCCGCCTGTCCGTAGCACCATGAAACGAAACAGGCGCACCATTCCACGCGGCTGTTGAAGCCGTACCAGCTCCAAAAGGTGCGCCCGCCCACGTTTCCGGCTTGCCGCTTCGCAAGCTCTACAATGGCGGTATTGCCGGGGCGTGTGCCGTTCACAAGCTGTACGCCGCTTAAATCCTCGGACGCCCCTGTGTCTGGTGAGCCGCCGCCGAAAATCAGCGGCTTGTTGCCGCTTGTTTCCAGATAGACGCGGTACATTTCAAGCTGCTCCGGCGTTAGAAGTTCCTCCGCAATCTCGGAAACAGGCTTGTTCGTCAGCTTCACGTTCAGAATGTAATAATTGTAGGCGACTTCAACCTCGTATTCGTAGGTTTCCGTAGAGGTTTCCCCTGTTTCCGGGTCGGTGACGGTGCGCGTTCCTGTGCGGGTTTCCGTCCTGTGGCGCACTTCAATTTCTTCCGTCAGCGTCAAGGTGTACTGCATGGCAAAGACGCGGTTTATTTCTGCCTGTGCGCTCTGTGGGGTGTAGGTCTGGAAAAGGGCGGTGAGGTAGGACGCTAATTCATGGGGGTTATGCCCGATACTGTCAAGGTCATAGCGGTATTCGTCATAGCCCGGATAATCGCGCTCGATATTGTCAATTTTCTGCTGAAGCTCGTTTTCCTTTGCGGCGTAGTTGTTTTCCGTCGCCACAAGGTCGCTGTCCTCCGACGTGTAGGAAGTCCCGACAATGCCGTTCATCAAGCCGGAGAACATAGAACCGCAAGAAGATAGCCCCGCCGAAATCATAATGAATAAGAGCAGCGCGGCAACGGCGATACATACGCCCGCCGGGTGCCTTGCCACAAACGCCGCCGCTTTCTTTGTTTCCTCGGCTGTTTTTTTCGCTGCCTTGCGGGTGTTCTCTGCGGCTTTCTGTGCCGTTTTCGCGCCGTTTTTCCTTGCCGCCTTTGCATACTGCCGCTTGATTTGCTGCTTCTGCATGAAGCGGGAAAGGGGATTGCCCGCAATCTGCGGGTTATCATGCAAGGCTTTGTGGTACTGGAAATCCACATTCGCCTTGAACGCCGCTTTCTCTGCCTTTGCCGCCGCCCGGTAGGGTTTGAGCTTGTGGCTGCGGTAGCCCTCCTTGACTTTCCGCGCCCCGTACTTTGCGCCGCGCTCTGCCAGTTCTTCGGATTTATGCGCCCCCTCAACGCCGGAATTGTCCTTTTCAACGGAATGTATCTTGTTGTGGACGAAAATACCCGCTTCCTGTGCGGGGCGGGATAGCGGGTTGTTGTGGGGCTTTTCTTTTCCTATGGGTTTTTCCCGTTCCTCAAAATGTAGGCGGGTCTTGCCTTTCCCGGTGGCTTCGTCAAAGGTGCGCTCCCGCACAAGTTTCTTTTCTTTGGGGATAGCCGCCCTTGCCGCGTCCAGACGGTCGGCTGCTTTGTCCGATTTTTCGGATATACCTTTCAAGCTCCGGCGTTGCCCGTTCCTCGTCGGTAAACTGCAAGCGGGAAGTGTGGGCGCGGGCTTCTGCTTCTGCCTGTGCTTTCCTCGCCGCCTTTTTGCTCGCCTTTCTGGTGTGCGCCCCGTCGATATGCTCCAAGACGCGCTCGGCTGCTGCGGTGTCCTGTTCCCGTTCTGCCCCCGGCGCATGGGGAAGCGGCGGCGCGTCGGCTGCAGGGCGCGGGAGCTGCGCCGCCCGGTATGGGCTGCGCTGCCTGTTCCGGCTGCTGCGGGGCGGCTTCCTTTTCTGGTAAGGTCAGCGTCCCTTATGCGGTTGCTGATACGCTTTTTTTCTTGCCTGTGGCGGCGTTTTACCTCAACGGCTCCCTCGCGGGTCATTTTCTGCGTGACTTTCTCACGCGCTTTATACTGTTTTATTTGTCTGTCCCTCCAATCCGCGCCCTTGCAAGGGCGCAATACTCGGCGTTTATCTCAATGCCTATATAATGCCTGTGAAGCTGCCTTGCGGCTGCCCCCGTCGTGCCGCTGCCGAAAAAGGGGTCAAGCACAATGCCGCCTTTCGGACAGCCCGCCTTGATACAGGTTTCGGCAAGTTTTGGCGGGAACGCGGCGAAATGCCCGCCCTTGTAGGGTACGGTATTGATTAGCCACACGTCCCGCCTGTTCCGCATGGTCGGCATGAGGGCTTCGTCGTAGTAGCTGCCGCTTCGCCCGGTTCAATCCCTGTATGTTCCCCTGTCCGGGTACTTCCTCCGCATATTTCTGTCCCGCGCTGCGCCCGGTGCGGTACCGCGCCGCCGTTGTAGGTGCCAACGGCTCGGCTATGGCGGCTGCGTCATAGAAATACTTCTTTGACTTTGTAAGCAGAAAGATATGTTCATAACAGCGGGTAGGGCGGTCTTTCACGCTCTCCGGCATGGGGTTTTCTTTCTGCCAGATAATATCGCTCCTTAAATACCACCCGTCAGCGCGTAGGGGCAAAAGCCAAGAGCCAAGGGATACCGATTAAATCCTTTTTGCTTTGCAGCCCGCCGCCTGTCTTGCGATTGATACGGCTTGCCCGTTCCTCCCTTTGGGGTTCTTCGGGTCTGCATGGTAGCCCTTATTTCCTGTGCCGCAGTAGGTGTCCGCAATGTTCAGCCAGAAAGTACCGTCAGAACGCAGTACCCGGCGCAGCTCGCGGAAAACCTCGGTCAGCCTGTCAATGTACTGCTCCGGCGTGTCCTCCCGCCCAATCTGCGCGTCAAGCCCGTAATCCCTAAGTGCATAGTAGGGCGGGCTTGTGACGCAACAGTGTACGCTTTCCTCTGGAAGCTCCCGCAAGGCATAGAGCGCGTCCCGGTTGATGATTGTGTCAGTTTTCAGCCCGTTCATGCTTTGCCCACTTCCTCCGGCTTCGTCGTCATTACCCGGTAAAGCTCGGTGTCTTTCGGGAAGCGGTCTACAAAGGGCAGCACCACGTTTCCATAGAAGATAAGCCCCTCGCCCGCTTCGGTGTGGGTGACATACTTCATCTGCTGCGGGGAAATGTTGAGCTGCTTCGCAAGGATAGCCCGGTCGCCCGCCGCTTGATTGAGCATGAGGACAAAATCAGAGTTTTCAAAGATATTCTCCACTTCGCGGGAAGCAAGCAAATCTTTGACGTTCTGCGTAATGGCTGTGGGTATGCCGCCCCATTTACGGAAACGCTTCCAAATCTCCACGCTGTACGCGGCGGTCTGTTCCTCTTTCAAGAGAAGATGAAATTCGTCCATGTAGTAGCGGGTGGATTTCCTTTCTGCCCGGTTGACGGTGACGCGGTTCCATACCTGGTCCTGCACAATGAGCATACCTAACTTTTTGAGCTGCTTCCCAAGCTGCTTGATGTCAAAGCAGACAAGGCGGTTGTTCAGCTCCACGTTGGTACGGTGGTTGAACACGTTAAGGCTCCCGGAAACGTAAAGCTCCAACGCCGCCGCGATACGCGCCGCTTCCGGCTCCGGCTGCTTCAAAAGCTCGTCGTAGAGGTCGCCCAGAATAGGCATTTTCTCCGGGTCGGGGTCTGCAAGGAACGGACGGTACACGTTCCGAACGGCGCGGTCAATGACGGTCTTATCGACGGGCTGCAAGCCCTCCTTGCCGCCGATTACAAGCTCGCAGAGGGAGAGGATAAAGTCGGATTTCAGCGCAAGGGGGCTGTCGTCCTCGCTGTAATTGAGGTTAATATCCATAGGGTTCACATACTGGGGCTTCCCGTCAATGCCCTTGCCCGTAGGGGATAACCGTATCACTTGCCCGTCAAGCCGCTGCACAAGGGAAAAATACTCCGCTTCCGGGTCGCAGATGATAATATCGTCGTCCGTAATGAGGAAAGCGTTTGTCATTTCCCGCTTTGCCGCAAAGGATTTCCCGCTTCCCGGCGTACCCAAGATTAAGCCGTTGGGGTTTTTGAGCTGCTTGCGGTCGCAGAGTATCATGTTGTTAGAAAGGGCGTTCAAGCCGTAGTATAAAGCCGCGCCCGTCTGGAAAAGCTCCTGTGTGATAAAGGGGATAAAGATAGCTGTGCTTGAAGTCGTCAGCCCCCTTTGAATGGCGATAAGGTTCTCCCCAAGCGGTACAGAGGACATAAGCCCCGCTTCCTGTTGGTAGTCAAGGCGGGTGAGGGCGCAGTTGTTCTTCTGTGCAATGCCCGCCGCCGCGAACACGTCATTTTCCAGTTTCCTTTTTGTGTCTGCCATGTTCACCACAAGGAACGTGAGCAGAAACATACGCTCGTTGCGGCTCTGCAAGTCCTGTAAGAGGTTCTTCGCTTCGCTGCCGAAAGTGGCAAGGTCGGACGGTATAATATCCATGTCATAGCCGCTGCGTACCGCCTTTTTCTGTTCCTCGATTTTCATTTTGTCAAGGTCGGTGATTTTCCGCTTGATTGTCTTTATGGCTTCGGTCTGGTCGATACTGTGGATATGCAGATTGACGATAACGCCCGTTTCCAAGTCCAGAATATCCGATAAGATACGGTCGTTTAATTCCGGGGCAAGGATTTCAAGGAATGAAACCGCGCCGATTTTGCGCCCCATGCGGAAGTAACGCCCCTCGCCAAAACGGAAAGAGGACGGGGCGATAAAGTCCTTTGTGGAAAGCCCGGACGGGGCAAGCCATGAAAAAAATCAAAGGCAAACTGCCCGCACTCCGGGTGGAAAAATGCCATGCAGCATTTTGAGCCGTTCATAGCCTGTCATGGGGCGGGCGGCTACGCCCAAGAGCTTAAAATTGTTAAGTACGTCCGTTTCGATACGGGCAAGGCGGGATTTCGCCGCGCCCAGACTGTCGGCTTCAATGGCAAAGGTGATGTATTTTGCTTTGACAAGCCCGTTGTTGCCCTTTGCAAGCTGGTTTTGCAGCATATCCCCGTATTCGCTGCGGATAGAGTTGAAAGCGTCGTCCTGTGCCGGGATATTGACCGCCTTTTCCTGCTTCGCCCCGCTGCGTCCCTTGATTGATGAAAGAGAGCTGCACCGAAACGGAAGCGTCAAAGTAGTTGAGGAAGTCGCACCAGTTCTCAAAAATGGCGGTCTTGTCGTCTGCCTGTGCAAGCTGATAGTTAATATCTTCAAAGGCGACGGTCTTTGAGTATTTACGTTCCGTAACCTTGCAGATACCGTCCGGGTACATCTGGATATAGGGGATTGTCTGCTGCGCGGTATGCGCTTTCCCGTCGCCCTTTGCCTGTCTGATGATTTCCGCAATCTGCTTCTTCTCGGCGCGGGTGAGCTTGCGGGGCGGGTTAGCCTTTGCGTTTCCCGCCGCGCTGTTTCTTCGTGTTTCCTTTTGCAATCGCTGATACCTCCTTTTTCAAGTTTTCTCTGCCGTTCTAAGACGGAATAAAAGGTTGTCTGTCCTGTATGGTCGTTCTTTGGGGGCTATGAATTTTGTCTGAATGATGTTTTTTATCACCACTTCAAGGGGCTGTCCATGCTTCTCATACATGGCAAAGAGGAAACAGGGCAGCATGACGGCAATCATAGCCATAGACGCAAGGCTTGTGCCTGTGCTGTCTTTGAGCAGAAAGAAAAGCGGCAAGCCCAAAATGAGGGCTACCGCGAAACATACAATCTGCCGTTTGGTAAGGTTGAAAGCTACTTTTGTCTTGACTTTGGATAAGTCTTTGGGTACGGGTACATACGCCAAGTGGAAACCTCCTTTCTCTGGTTTTTTTGCTGCTGTAAGTTCCCATAGGGGTAATCAAGGCAAAGGTCAATCTATGCCCTTTGCCCGTCCCTATTCTATGGGGTTCTCCCGCGTCAAGGTCGGGTAGTATTTTCGCCGCTTCGCTCTGAAAATCTCCACCCTGCCCTTGACACGCCGCTAATGCGCGGAGAAAATCGACTTCGCCAGTGCGCCGGATTTGAACAGGGAGAAACAGAGGATAACGGTATAGGCTGCAAGGGAGAAAATCGCGCTGTGCAGATTGTCCGCTATTATCATGTTGTTCACCAGTACGGCGTAAATGCCGACGCATATCATTATGAGGAAGCCTTGAAAGCCAAGCGCGAACAGGGATTTTAGGTAGTTGTTCCCTATCTGTCCCCATTCCCGGTTAGTCATTGTTGCGAACGGGATAGGCGATACCGAACAGTAAAGGTAAATTTCTATCATGCGCCCGTAGAGGATAACGGTTATCAGTACGGACATTATCTTCATGCACAAGCTCACAAGGCTTGTTTCCATGACAAGTAAGAGCAGTTCGGGGATTTCCATAGCGTCAAGCCCGCTCTGCATGGAAGCAAGGGCGGCGGCAACATCAATGTTCGTGCTGCCGCCGATAACCCCCGCCGCGCCGGAAACAACGTGCTGCGCCATATCGAACACCGCCATAGTGATGTCAAAGGTATGCGTCACAAGGTAGACTGCGACGTAAGCCTTGAACACCCACTTGAAGAACATGGAAGTGTCAACGTCGTGCATATTGTTCTTTTCCGTTACCATGCTGATAAGCTCATAGCATAGGACGTAGGTAATGACAAGCCCCGCAATGGGTACGATTACATTCTCCGATAACGTCCGTATCATGGAGAAGATACCGCGTTCCACCCTTGCGGGGTCTGCCCTACCTCGGCGGCGATAGTGCCGACTTTCTCGTTCACGTCCCCGAACATAGTTGACAGATTACCGTTTATGGCTCCTATGAGGATTTCCTTTATCCATTCGTTAATCGCGTCAAGTATGCTCTGCATAAGCCTTTACCCGCGCTTCTTAACCGAACAAGCCGGAAAGTAGCGGTACAAGGGTCATGCCGATAAGGGCGACACCGCCGCCCGCCATGAGCTGCTTCATGCCCTGGCTTTTCGCGCCGGGATTGTCGTTGCCGTAGCCCTCCATGAGGTTAATCACGCCCCAGATACCAAGCCCGGCTCCCAGAGCTACAACAAGGGTCTGCAAAACGCCTACTGCCGAATTAAAAAATGCCATAAAGTTCTCCTTTCTTGCCGCGTGTGCGGCTGCCCGAAAAAGGGCATAAAAACGGCGGTCAGTTTTGATAACTGCCGCGGTCATAAGCCCGCCGGGTTGGGCGGGTTCCCCACGCCGCCTAAGTGTCTGCGGCGCGGCGGTATTCAGTTGTAAGGGGCGCGGCTCTTGCCGCTGTGTGCTGCGCCGGAAAAGTGGGGGCGCGTATCATGTAGCCTGTGTTTACGTTCTTGATGTTAGGTCAGCTCCTTAAAAAATCTCTTTTTGAATGACAGGTAGGATAGGTTGGGCTTCCGTAGTCGTCGGCGTTGTGGGAATGTGGGTAACTGGCTGTCTTATGGAGCTGTGGGAAACGCTGTTTGCAGGACGTGGGAAAGCTGCCCTTTGCTTTTCCATGTGCTGTGAATGGCGTTTTCCATAGCGGAATAGCCTGTTATCCACATTTCCATGACGCAAAGGGGCGCGTATCTCATAGCCTGTATTTCTTCCTTTAATCGCAATCCCTCCTTTCTCTCTGGCGGTTCTTTTCGTAGAGCCGTTCTCAAGCTGCGATAAATTCCCGGATTTCAGCCCGCCGTTTCGCTTCCTCGCGCTGCTGCTCCATGCGCCCGCCCATAATCAGCACAAGGCGCGGCTTCTCCTTTGGGGAACGCTCATTCATTGTCTGCGTCCTCCTGTAAATCTGCCGCGTCAATCTCGTAATAGTCAAAGACTTCATCGGGCTTGACGATAGCGGGGCGGCGGCGCAAGTGCTTCTCCATGTCAAAGGCGTTCTTCGGGTCTGCGTCGGAAAGGTACTTGTATTTCGGGTGCTTCGTTATGTCGAATTTGTCCGAAAAAGAACGGGCGCACCCGCGTAGCTGCAAGATACATTTCCCTCCGTCCATGACTGCGATTTCATCTTCCGTCATAAGCTGCTTTCCCAATTTCTGATAGTTCAGCCCATGCGAAAGCTCCCGCCCCCTTGTTTCGGAAGTGTTGAAGCTGTCTATCGTTTCCTTGCCTAAAATCTCCGATATTTCTTTGAGCGTCGTTTTTCTCCTTGCCGCCAAGAAAAAAAGCGTGGTGTCGCAGTTGCCGACTATGGTATCGGCGTTGTCCTTGTAAATGGCTTTTAGCTGTGACTGGCTCTGCAAGATGATTGAAGCGGATATTTCCCGGCTCCTTATGGTGGCTATGAGCTTTTCAAACTTCGGTATCTGCCCGATATTCGCAAACTCGTCTAACAGGCAGCGCACATGGACGGGAAGCCGCCCGCCGTATTCATCATCTGCCTTGTCGCAAAGCAAGTTGAATAGCTGTGTGTAGAGAATACTCACGACAAAGTTAAAGGTGTCGTCTGTGTCGCTGATAATGACGAAAAGGGCGGTCTTTCTGTCGCCTATGGTGTCAAGCTGCATTTCGTCGGTTTCCATAAGCTCGCGCAGCTCCTTGATGTCAAAGGGTGCTAACCTCGCGCCGCAGCTAATTAAAATCGACTTCGCCGTTTTGCCCGCCGCAAGTTTGTATTTGCGGTACTGCTTGACCGCGAAATGCTCCGGGTCTTTTTCTTCCAGACGTTCAAACATGAGGTCAACCGGGTTCTGGAAGTCCTCGTCGTCCTCGCGGGCTTCCGACGCATTTATCATTTCAAGCAGCGTCGTGAAGTTCTTTTCCTCGTCCGGGGCTTCATACCAGATATAGCCGATTAGCGCGGTGTAGTAGAGCTTTTCCGCTTTCACCCAGAAAATCCTCGCCGGATTTTCTCCCCGTCGCCTTTTGTGTTGGCGATAATGGTATTGACCAACTTCAAAATGTCCTTTTCGCTCCGCAGATAGGCAAAGGGATTGTATTTCATGGATTTCTTGAAGTTAATCGTATTCAGCACTTTAATCTGGTAGCCGCCCCGCTGTAAGAGCTTCCCGCACTCGATTAAGACGGTGCCTTTTGGGAAGATTTGTCAAGGACATAAACAAAAATTTCTTTGACAAATTTATATCTTTTCTGTTTCTCTCTTGATTAACTTCAGTATTTTATCCTTGTATGTTTCTCCTGTACCTTGTTTGAAATGTAGGTTTACAGTATATTTTGTCTTTCCAATATCCATTATTAACTGTTTATTGGGTGGTGCTTGTATTTTCTCTTTTTCTTCTTTCATAAGTCCTTGTATGATTAGCTCATAGGGCTAAATCATACTCTCCTTTCCATTTTTACTGTCTGTGTCATAATACATTTTAGATACTGTGGACTTTTTATTTTGTCTCTCCTTTCCGATTTTTAGACAAAAGAAAAAAACAGTAAACCTTTTTATGATTTACTGTTTCGTAAGTTGCTATATTATTGTTTCTATTTAATTATTTCATTTCGATAAACTGGGAGTTATCATCCATGTATATGAGCCAATTTATGTTCCTGACTATTTATATAGTCTTCATGTTTGTGACCATGCCCCTCTTCATTTCCAAAATGATTATGCTCATGTTCATGTGTAATCATATGAGTATGTGTCACACCGTTATGTGTATGAACAATCGTATGCGTATGACCATGAAGATGATGATTTATCATAGTGTCATATACTACAAATACTGTTCCTACCAACATCAGAGCCAAACCTATAAAAATATTCTACAGCCAGTTTCTCCCCATTTTACTACAAAAGCTAAAAACGAACCAATGAATGGTGCTACAGCGTAATAAGCACTTGTCTTAGCTGCACCTAAGTTTCTTTGTGCTCTTATATAAAGAAAAATACTTAACCCGTACGCTACAAATCCCAATAGCATAACTATGGCAATGTATATCATTTCCGGAATCTTTTCACCAAGTACCATTGCAATAGTAAATGAACCTCCGCCTGAAAAAATGCCTTTTAACAAAAACAATCTCATACGTACTTTTATCTGATATCTTTCTTGTACAGTTATTCTCAAGTCCCCAACAACAGGTTGCCAGTATAACAAAAAGAGACCCTATAGAAAACTGGAAACTACCACTTCCCTCAAATGACAAAACAATGCTAGATAGCGTAATAAATCCAATTGCAATCCACAGCTTGCCTGATACCTGCTCCTTAAAAATAAGCAACGCCATTAACGTAGTCACCACAATTTCAAAATTACCGAGGAGTGATGCATTAGATGCTGTTCCCATTTTTATACCTATCATTAAAAATATAGGGGCAGCTATATCCAACACAATCATTCCGATTGTATAAGGTAAATCCTGCTTTGTAAGTCTCTCTGCTTTTTCCTCTTTTTTTATGTGAAATAAATACATGATTCCAACGCCAACACCAGCTCCAAGATAAAGAAAAAGCCGCCATAAAAGTTGGTGTGACATTATTCAATAGAAATTTTGAAACCGGCGTATTAATTGCATAAAATACAGCTGCTAAAAAAACGCTAATATAACCGCACCAATCTTTATTTTTATGATTCACAATTTATCATCCCCTTTGCTCTGTAAATTTTTAATTTGTTTTACTCAATATTTATAATATTATACAATATTTAAGCCAAGTTTTATAGTTCTAACTCGTTTCTCTTTCCTGTGATAGTCGCTTTTCGTGTTCCTTTAACTGTTCTATACAGGTCTTAACTTTTTTTCAGCTTGTCCCTACTTCTTCTCGTATTTCTAATATTTGATTATATAGACTCTTTTTCTTTCTTCATATTACCAACTTCCGTTTTTCCATTTTCTGATAGCTAAGATCTTGCTTTTCTCCTAAATGTTCTTTCAGATATTTTTTTCGCACTCTCAAATAAAAATAATCTCTGCCGTATGCTCATTATAAAAAAATCTTCCTGTTTGCTTTTTCTTTAACTTGGTATAAGCTTTGTATGTGTCTTTATGTTTCAAATATTTCTCTGCTTGGTCTATAAGCTGTACTCTGTCATTGATTTTTCTTTTCGGTATCTTTTTATGGCTCTTGTAGTCTTGTAATTCTTATCTCTTAATGCTGATATACTTTCTTTCAATTCGGATATTGATGTAATATTTTTTTTCTTTAAGGAATTGATAGCTTTCAATATTTTTTTCTAAGTCTGCATTGTGGTTATCTGAGTTTTCTTCTATGAGATGAGAGAGCATATCTGTTAAATCATTTTTGTTTTGATTGAGTATCGGATTGTATAGCTATATTGTCCTGTTTGTCTTTTTGACGCATCATTATTTTTATCTTTCGTTAAACTCCTTATCCATCTCATTAAGGCTTTTTATTCGTCGTGTAATTTCTCTTAATATCTTGTTTTGATGTTTGATTTCTCGATTGATATTTCCTCTGTCGGTGGCTATGCCTTTCTTTTCCATTTGACTTGCCGATACTCCTAAATGAATGGTCGGTATTTGTTCTATGCCTTGCCTTTGATAAGAACGGTGGTCTACTTTTTCTTGTATGCTGTTTTTCTTCAAGATATTTGTTTGTAATGTCTGCCCACGACTTTCGCCACTCTTCTGCTTTGTCTTGCTCATTCCAATCTGTTGTATTGATTTTCCTTGTTTTGTAATTGCAATTTTTGAGTTTTACTTTTTCTCCGTTTTCATCAAGGATATATTCCTTTTTTGATTTTGCTCCCCATGTTGTATCTTCATTTAATGGTCGCATAGTAAGTAGGATATGTGCGTGTGGGTTTCCGTCATTTTTATCGTGTAATGCAATATCGGCACACATACCGACTTTTCACAAAAATTTTTCTTTTACATATTCTCGTACAAGATTTATCTGTTTTTTTCTCGATTTAGTTCTTTTTGGTAAGGAGATTTCGATTTCTCTTGCAAGCTGTGAATTTTTACTTTTTTCTATTTTCTCGACACTGTTCCATAAGACAGAACGGTTTGAAAATTCTTTAGGTGCATTTTGCGGTAATAGAATTTCGGTATGGGCTATTCCACCTTTTCTTGTAAAGTCATGGACTACTCCGTCATACTCATTTTTTTATCTTTTCGCCACTTCGATAGGCAGAAGCTGCTACTGCACTTTTGCCTTTGCCTCTTGAAATAATCTTTATACTAAAGATGATATATCCCCATAAATAAAAACCTCCTCTTTTTTTCTGATATGGATATGGTGGCGATGGATAAGACTTCTAAAAAAATCGGATTGCTTTTTATCCGATTTCTTTTGGGAAGTACACAAGGGGTAGGAAATTTATTTCCGTAGGGGAGTGTAGCTCCCCTGTATCAGCGAACGCTGATATGCTCTCTGCAAGAGCCTTCAGAGAACGCACACACCCTTTAGGGTGTATAAGTGCGCCCTTGTAAACAAGGGACTATTCCTCTGTGTTCATTTCTTCCTCTTGTGTTTCTATAATTTTTGTTTTTCGATTTGTTCTCGCTTTTTCTATGATTTTTTTAGAATTTTTTTGATTAACTGCTTCTTTGATATTTTGGAATGTGATTAGCTGATAAAAATTCGTCTTTGCTAAAATCCTTGCTTTCTGTAAAGATACTTTTCAAAGACTGCTCCTTTTTCATAAAAGCCTTTTATCTCTTTTTTTCTTTCTTCCTGTTTCTGCTGACTGATGAGTTTTTTCTCTTGTTTTGTAACTGCTTAATTTCTTCTTCTGCCATTAAAATTTTTTTCATCTATGTTTTTTTCATTTTTCTTTGTCCTTTCTTCTAAAAATCTGAGCAACAAAAAAACAGTAAACCATTTTTTTGATTTACTGTTTCTGTGTTAGTCTTTTTTTCTAAACTTTGATTGTTTATTTCATTTATAATTGTATGATTTTATTGGCTATATCTTCTACAAATCGCTTATCGTGTTCCACAAATATGAGTGTAGGCTTTGCTTCTTTTTATAATTTCCTCAATCTGTATTCTTGATATTACATCTGTATAATTCAGTGGTTCGTCCCAAACAAATATATGAGCTGGCTTTTGATAAACTTACAGCAATTAAAAACTTTCTTTTTGTCCATCGCTATAGTTCTTCATATCCATTTCAAATAATTCTCTTACAAAATCTAATTTTCCTAAGAATTGTTTTGCACAATGTTTCATCAACACCTTGCTTATGAATATACTCATTTAGGCTACCTGTTAAATTAGATGTATCTTGAGGAATATACGATATTTTTAAATTACTTTGCTGATTTTATTTCACCTAATATACTCATGATGTAGACCCTAATAAAATTTTAATCAAGGTTGATTTTCCACTACCATTTTTGACCCATATATAGCCACTATATCTCCTTGTTTTTATCTCGAAAACTTACATTGCTTAATATCTGTCTTCTCCATAGCATGATGATAAATTGCTAACCGATATTAGAGGATTTTTTTATGATGATGTAATGGATGCAATGATAGACTTTCCTTTGTTTCAATATCTTTTAGTAAACTCTGTTTTTTTCTTCTATTGCCTTGTTTTTTGTCTATTCTCCAAATTCTTTAGATTTTTTTCATCATCTTAGCTGACTGATGACCTATATGTCCCTTATCTGGTTTTTACACCTGATACTTTCACAGCGTTTTTTTAGTATTTTTCAATTTTATCAGACCAAAGTTTTGACTTTGTCTTGCAGCTTCTTTTAATCGTTTAATATCTTTTCTTAATTTCTCATTTTGACTAATTTCAAATTGGTCTTTCATCAATTTATTTTTCATACCAGGATGTAAAAATTTCCTGATTGGACATCAATAGAATTCCTGTTAAGAGAAATAACATGATTGATACAGCCATCTAAAAAATCTCTATCATGAGATATAAGCAAAAAAACCTTTTTACTTTTTCAGATATTCACTGACAATTTTTTTCTTCCGTCCATATCTAAATGGTTTGTTGGTTCATCTATAAGTAAAAAAACCATCTTCTCTTGTAAACAAAAAATAGCTAAAAAGGATTTTTTTGTTTGTTCTCCTTTGAAAGCGTTTCAAACTTTCTGTAAACAAGCTTCTCATCTACATTTAGCAAATTAAGTTCTCTAAATAATTTCCATTCTTCCTCATCTGAGATGAGTTCTTTATATAACTCAATCCCTAATTTTTGAAGTATCACTTAAATTAGGGTGGAAATTTAATAAAGTCAACACTTTTTGCTGATTTTTACCCTTGATAAACTTCTTGGTTTAGAAGTAGCTTAAATAGTGTTGATTTTCCAATTCCGTTTCTTCCTATTAGCCCTGTTTTTCCAGTTCGTATCAAATGAAAAGGATACATTTTCAAATACAGGTTTTACATAGCCATAATATGAGAAAGTAAGGTTTTTCAATTTTAATTGCCGACATAAAAACACCCCCCTCACAATCCTATTTTGTTTAATATTATACCATTTTTAAGCCATTTTTTTCTATATCAGCTTTCTGTGGTACTTGACAGTTGCCTATAAAGTTAAAGTAAACATCAACTTGTTGTTTTCTGTCTTTCCCTTTTTCTTCCTCCTGTTGCTTCATGGACTACTACTTTTTCTATATACTCATTTATCATTGGTACTGTCAGTTCCTCAATGTCTGTATACTTCTCTATCATCTTTAGGAATTTATCGGTATCAACTTTTCTCTGATGGTAGCTTTCTATTTCTTGCTCAAAATACTGTATTTGTTTTTCTAAGTCTTGTTGCTCCGTATCATAGATATTAAATAATCTATCAAAAGTGTTTTTACAGGAATTTTCCCAAGTGCATGGTCTTCATATAGTTTTGTAATAAAGGTTGTCAGTTCTTCATTTCTTGATGACAGTTTTTTTCTAACTTTTTCTTTATCTCCTTGATACTTTTCTTCTCTTTTTCATCAGATAACTTGTTCATCACTTTTAGAAATTCTTGCTTCTCCTCTTTTGCAAAAATCTGTGATTTCTTTGATTGATTTTTAAGAGAATTTCATTCACTGTTTTTACTTTGATGTAGTGCATACTGCAAGAGCCTTTTCTATGTCTGTAATGTTGGCATACAAAGCAATAATCACAATCATATTTCTTTTCTTTATGTTCTGCCGGCTCTCTGTAACTTAGCTTACCGCCACAATCGGAACAGATTAAAAGTCCTGTAAATGGGTGTGAGGTTGTTCCGTACTTTGGACTTCTTCTTACTGTCTTTCTTAATCTTTTGGGCGTTATTCCATGTTTCTTCATCAATGATGGCTTCATGGGTGTTTTTGAATATAATGAGTTCATCTTCTTTCGCCTTTCTGCGTTTCTTGGTTTTGTAATCAAGACATATTGTTTTACCAAGTACGGTGTGTCCCATATATTCTTGCTTTTCTAAGATATAGCTTACTGTGGTTGGTGTCCAAAAATACGGGTCTTCTATTCCTCTTTTCTTGGAACTGTGGTTATTTTCAGGATAGTGTATTTCTGCATAGGCTGATGGGATAAGGACTTTATCTTTGGTTAGTATATCTGCTATCTGTGTTACTCCGTATCCCTCTATTACAAGCCTGTAAATGCGTTTTACGACCTTTGCACTCTCTTTATCGACAAGTAACTGCTGTTTGTTATTTGGGTTTCTATAATAGCCATATGGAACGCTTGGAGATACTCTTTTGCCTTCTTCCATTCTTGCTCTGAATATAGATTGTATTTTTCTCGAGGTATCTCTTGCGTACCATTCGTTCATAATATTTAGAAATGGGGTGAAGTCGCTTTCTGCTTGTTTCTCACTATCTATTCCGTTATTGATAGCAATAAATCTTACTCCCTTTTCTTTGAAGAGTATTTCGGTGTAAAAACCCTACTTTGAGGTAATCTCTGCCAAACCTACTCATATCTTTTACTATCACAGTAGATACTTTGTTTTCTTCTACTGCTTTTATCATTTTTTGAAATCCCTCTCTATCAAAGGTTGTTCCGCTTACTCCGTCATCGGTATAGTGATAGATATTGACAAAAGCCGTTTCTTTTCGCATAGCTTTCAAGTAGCTGCTTTTTGATTGGTTATGGAATTGCTTTCTCCTTGCATTTCGTCATCACGACTTAAGCGCTCATAAAGGGCTGTTTGTCCTGTTCTTTTCGTATTTGACATGAGAATTACCTCCTTTCCAAGTTTTTTTATTATTTTCTCTGTCCTTAAAAGGTTAATCCTTTCGGGTCTGTGACAACATAGCTGCTGTGCATTTGCATAAGCGACGGTTTGACGAAAAAAACCTTGTCTTGCCGCTGCCGGAACCGCCGATTACAAGAATGTTCTTGTTGCGGGCATATTTCGGCTGCTTCGGGCGGCTGTTCATGGTAAGCCGTTCCGTCTGCGTGAGGGGATATTGTTCTCAAATACTGGGTCTGTGTATGGCTTTATGTCCTCGGCTGTCCCCCAACGTGCGCTGCCGTACTCCATGCCTTTCCTGTACTTCTTCGCGTTCTTGCCCTTGACGTAGATAATCAGCCGGACAATGACCGCCCCGGCAATGCCGATAAGTAAATCTGCCGGGTGGAAGCTCGGCGCGATACTGGAAAAGGCGGCACTAAAACCGTCCCCAAGATGTAGCAGCTTTGCGCTCGCGTCCGCGCCGGGGAGAGCCGGACAGCCGCACCCACTTTATCAAAGAGCCACACAAAGAGCAGATACGGGAGATTGAGGATAAGCAGCTTCTTGATTTCCGGCTTCATAGCGATACCTCCCTGTCCTTGTTCTTGACTTTTGCCCGTTCCGCGTTTCTGCCCTGTGCGGCTTCTTTAAGGGTTGAGAGCAGCTTTCGGATTGAGGGCTTCCTATCCTGTGTCAGCTTCTTTGCGGAAAATTCCTTAAAGGCTGCGGTCAGCGCGTCCGCGTCCCGCCCCTTGAAGAAAACCAGGTAACGGGGCGGGGTTTCCGTCGTGTCCTTTTTCAGCGCAAAGTCGATACCATACTTTTTCGCGGTACTCTCAAAAGCCTTGATATTGTCTTTTGTAATCTCAATGTTGGAAACGCCCGCGTTCTGCTTCATAAGCTGCTTTAAGCTCTGCTTGCCCTGTGGCGGTTTGGAAAGCTCTTTCTTGCCCTTTGAGAGAATGGCTTTCATTGCCTTTTGGAGCGTCTGCGCGGTCAGCTTCCCGGTCTTGATGTAAAGGGCTATGGTCTTTTCGTTTACTTCGTCCTGCAATTTCTCGCGTCCTCCTTTCGCGTTTCTTTATGGGGCGGCGGTCAGATACGCACCCGCAGCCCGTTCAAGTCCTCGGCTCTGATACCCACAAGATACCAGTTGTCGCCGTACTCAATCCGGGTAGGCTTCCACTTGCCCCGCACGAACACGTCAAAGCACTCGCCGCAATGCAAGCCCCCGTAGTAAGTGTTGAGGTCAAAGCGGATGTCGTAACGGTCGGTGCGCTCGTCAAATACCAATGCTCCTGTTCTCTGTGCCATAAAAAATCCTCCTTTTTTGGTTGTTTACAGGCTTTCGCCCGGTTTGAATGAATAATAGTCCGGGTCGCCGTACTGCGGCTTCTTCGGTGCCAGTGCGCCGCTTGCCATGTCATGGGCGACAAGGGAAGTGTAGTAGTTGCCGATAGTGGACGGGGCATTGAAAAGGGCTGCTTTCAGATATTGCTTGATGTTGCGGATTTTGGTTGTGTTCTCCCGCATACAGTCAAGCACAAAGCGGATATGCTCGCCGTCCAGCTTCATAAACTTTGACTTCACAAGCTCTGCCGGGTAGTCGTCCCCCGCAATCCGCACCCGCTTCCTTGCGGTGCATACTGTTTCAAGCATGAGGGTCTATAATCTCGTCAAGCCTGTCACCGTCAAATCTCATGTCCTGTTTGAGAATGTCGTAGTCGATATTGTCCTTGATGATTTCCCGGTATATCTCTACTGCGCTCTGTGCTGCCGCTTCCGTTCCTTTCCGTTCCGGCGGCGTAGCCGCTTCCCCTGCAAGGTGAGGGGTTAGGGGAAAGGATAGGAATGGAATGGGTACTTGATAAATCCGTATTTGATTTTTTTCTTTTTTTGGTAAGTCAGTTCTTTGTATATCTTTATTTAATTGCGTTGGATTTTCCAACGTAGGTTTTTCCAATGTTGGTTTTTCCTGTGTTGGATTATCCAATGTTGGATTTTCCAATGTAGGTAAATCCGGCGTAGGCGGCTGCGGCTGCTCGAATATCACATAGTCCGCGCCCCGCAAGCGTCCTTTCTCGTCGCGCTCCCTTGAACGGACGATATACCCGGCGCGTTCAAGCTCCCGTATGGCTTCGCGGATAGCGTCTATCTTCTCCCGGTTGATAAGGGATAAGCCTTTCAAGGTGTAGTCCCAATCTTCGGGGAGTGACAGCATTTGCGACAACAGCCCCTTTGCCTTTAAGGAAAGCTCCTTGTTGCGTAGGTGGTGGTTGCTCATTACGGTGTAGCCCTTGTTTCGTTCCACCCGGAAAACTGCCATAGTAAATCACTCCTTTTGCTGTGGATTTGTTACGCAGTAGAAGCGCGGTTTCGGGGGATAAGGTATAAATCCCTTGCCGCGCCAGATACGCGCCCGCAAAAACCGCTTGTAGCAAGGCTTTTTCTGCCCCTACTGCGTAACAAGGGCATGAAAAAAAGCGGCGTTCCTGTTCTCCCTGTGTAGGGAGTGGGAAACGCCGCTTGTACGGTGCTGTATGAAATTTTTCAATCTATGGTAGGTCAATACTGGTGTGCGCTGCCTGTTTGGTCTATCCGCAAGAGCTTCAAAGCATATCAAGGCTCAATCCGTAAGTAGTAAATGGGTAGTAAATTCAAGCTGCTGTCTTGCGGAAATGCCCGTAAACTGGGGGATTTTTTTGAGATAATCATTTGATTTCGTA